>ERZ795048.5-NODE-5-length-468547-cov-29.531981_pt1 | contig 468547 bp, 349 predicted proteins | sample MGYA00375132_ERZ795048 | MGnify/ENA primary metagenome ERZ795048 (study PRJEB30177, sample SAMN05720225) | activated sludge metagenome | isolation source: Anaerobic digester | place: Hong Kong | collected 2014-12-17 ...
GGAGCCGTCTCTCCGGCAACGGAACGGTCGGTTCGAATGGTCTCTGGTCATTCACACCGACAAGTTCGGGTACTTACCAGGTATGTGCCGCCGTGGCTGATCCATGCGGCGCCGCCGATACGGTCTGCATGACCTACAACATCGAGCTTAACAGCACTCCGATCGTGACGCTCGGTAACGATACCTCGATCTTCATCTGCAGCGGTGCTTCTATCTGTCTCGATTACAACGTGACCGACGCCAACGACAACGTCGTTGACGAGGTTCTGCATCAGGGAACCGGCACCCTCGATACCGTTCTAAACCAGCTTTGCTTCACCCCGACCACTTCCGGTAATTACGAGTTCGTGGTGATGGTGGCCGATGACTGCGGCGCGACCGACACCGACACCATCGCGGTTTCCGTTTCCATCGGGACAGCCGTCACCGTCGAGTGTGCCGCCGACACCAGCGTCTTCTTCTGCGGTCCGACGACCTTCTGTCGCCCGGTGACCGTATCCAACGCCGGAGCCACGGTAACGGTGCTGCCGGTCGGCAGTTACTCCGGTGGACAGGTTTGTTTCGACGTTGACACTGCCGGACATTACGAACTGACGGTGATTGCCGAATCCGCCTGCGGTGGTGATACCTGTGGTTTTGCTGTGGATGTTACCCTTAACCTGCCACCGGTTGCCGTTAACCCGGAACCGATCGATACCAGTCTCTGTGATCCAACCGATATTCATTGTCCGTTCCATGCCGACGATCCGGAAGGCGAGGCGCTTGTCTGGAGCCGTCTCTCCGGCAATGGAACGGTCGGTTCGGACGGTCTCTGGTCGTTCACGCCGACGGGGTCGGGGACTTATCAGGTATGTGCGGTAGTGACCGATCCTTGTGGCGCGGCCGACACGGTTTGCCATACGGTTGATGTCACGCTTAATAGTCCTCCAACGGTGGCTTTCAACGCCAAGCAATCGCTGTTCAAGTGCACCGGTGAGGAAACCTGCATCACCTACACTGCCACCGATCCGGATAACGATATCATAAGTGAAGTAATGATCGAAGGCTCCGGTGTTCTTGATACTGTCGCCAACTCGATCTGCTTCGAAGCCGATACCACGGGAACCTATCGATTCATCATCGAGGTAACCGATGCCTGTGGCGCCTTCGACCGTGACACGGCTGTCTACGAAATAGAAATCAACCAGCCGCCGGTAGTCAATCTGGGGCAGGATCGTTCGTTGTTCCTGTGTGAAATCGAAGCGGTTTGTTGGCCGGCGACGGTTACCGATCCGGACAATAACATAGAATCCATTCAGATACTGCAGGGTCCCGGTACATACGAGAGCGGCCAGTTCTGCTTCACGCCGGATACCGCCGGGACTTATACTTTCATTATGCGTGTGGTCGACGAATGCGGCGCGGAAGATTTGGACACGGCGTTGGTCGAGATCAGTCTCAACTCACCGCCAACATGTCAGCTTCCGGCTGACACCGCACTGTTCCAGTGCAGCCCGACGCAGGTTAGCTTACCGGTCTCCGCGACCGACGTCGACCAAAACTTCGACCATTGTGAACTCCTCGCCGGCCCCGGCTCGATCAGCGGCGGCGCCTGGACGTATACACCGTCCACGACCGAGGCGTTCTGGGTCAAGGTAATGTGCCTCGATGAATGCGGTGAAAGCTGCATTGACTCGTTCCATGTCTCCTTCAGGATTAACTCCGCTCCGGCGGTCGATGCCGGTGATGATGCTGTTTACTTCCTCTGCAACTCCGACTCGGTAATTTGCTGGCCGGCCTCGGCGATCGATATCGACAACAATATCGAGACGGTCGAATTGATCTCGTCCTTCGGTTATTACTCCGCCGGACAGATCTGCTTCGATGTACCGTCCGGAGCTCGCAATTATCAGTTCATCCTTAAAGCCACCGATGAATGCGGCGCCGTCGGACTCGACACCTGCATCGTGACGATCGAGTATAACCAGGCACCGACCATGAATCTGCCGCCTGATTTCGTCGCCTATCTCGATTACGCCGGCGAGGCTTGTTTCTCAGTTGGTGTGAATGACGCCAACGGCAACCTTGCAGGAGTCGAGATAAACCCGATCGGTATTTACAATCCGTCTCAAGATCAGGTCTGCTTTGACGCCGACAGTTCCGGTGTCTATAACTTCGAATTGATCGCATACGATGACTGTGGCGCCGAGCGAGTCGACTCCATCAGTATCGAAGTAGTTCTCGACGAATGCACTCACGTGCAGATTCAGAAAACCGAGGATGCCATTCAGGGACAGGTTGACAGTGTCAGTGTGTACCTCAACGGCACCGGTAAGGATCTCGGCGGCTTCGATTTGCTTATCGCGTATGATGCCTCAGCCCTCGGAGTCAACGCGGTGAAACCGGGTGAGCTGTTCGAGAACTGCGGTTGGGAGTATTTCAACTACCGCACCGGCGCCGACGGAAACTGCGGCAGTGGATGCCCATCCGGTCTGCTTCGGATAGTCGGCATTGCCGAGACCAATAACGGCGCCAACCATCCCGGCTGTTTCTTCAACGGTATGTTAGGGTCATTGGCCGATATATTCTTCCTCGTCTCGAACGATCGTACGCTGGAATGTCAGTACGCACCGGTCAGGTTCTTCTGGCTCGATTGCGGCGACAACTCGTTCTCTTCGAGATTTGGCGATACTCTCTGGATATCTCGACGGGTTTACGATCTCGAACATAATCCGATACAGGATTGGACGTACGGCTTCCCGGGTTATTACGGGGCACACGACTCCTGTATGGCCGGCGGCGGTGACGGTAAACCGGCAGCGTTGCGTTGCATCGATTTCACCAACGGTGGTATCGACATTATCTGCGCCGACTCTATCGACGGCCGCGGTGATATCAACCTCAATGAGGTAGCTTATGAAATCGCCGACGCGGTCTTATTCTCGAATTATTTCGTACAGGGGCTGGATGTCTTTACAGTCAACATAGACGGTCAAATCGCGGCAACCGATGTCAATGCCGACGGTCTGACTCTGACGGTGGCTGACCTTGTGTATTTGATCCGTGTGGTTATTGGCGATGCGCCGGCAGTCTCGAAACTGCGGCCGGGCGAACTTGTCGAGGCGGAGTTTGACCTCAGAGGGGGGCTGCTGTCCATCGCCAACACCGATTACCGCATCGGAGCTGTGAGTTTGATCGTGGAAGGGGAAGTCGTTCCCGAACTGGCCGAAAACGCTTCACACATGTCGATGCGCTACAGCTACGACGGAAACAATACCCGCGTCCTTGTCTACTCCATGAACCGCGACGGTTTCCTGGAAACGGGCGACCTGTTGGATTTCGGCGGCTCCGCAGTGATCTCCGAAATACAGGTGGGAGCTTTCGACGGCTTCGTAATGCAACCCAAAACCAATGCGTTGCCGACCGACTACCACCTGTCTCAGAACTATCCTAACCCGTTCAACCCGAGCACCACTTTCGAGTTCGCGTTGCGCGAGGCGACTGACTGGAACCTTGAGGTGTTCAACATCCTCGGCCAGAAAGTAACCTCATGGTCGGGACACAACGAAGCCGGTTGGGTTCGCGTTACCTGGAACGCCGACCACCAGGCTTCGGGAGTCTACTTCTATAAACTCGAAGCAGGTGATTTCACGGCGACCAAGAAGATGGTTCTGCTGAAATAAAATTCACATTGCGGAGAATGAATGGAGTGATGGCGCGTCGATCCTTCGGACCGGCGCGCTTTCATTTGGAGTCAGTTTCGGGGTGTCGAAGATCGACCACCGTCGCTCCCCAGGCTCCCGCAGCGGATTCATGACGATAACTCAGAACATCGGGATGACGCGAGAGAACACCTCTTACGATTTCACGCTGTACCCCGATTCCTTTACCATGAACGACACGCAACCGATATATCTTTCGAGCCAGACATTCGCGAATGTATTCGAGCAATACTTCACGCGTTTCCTTCGGGGAAAACTGGTGTAAATCAAGCTCACCGTCAATCGGGTATTCGTGCGGAGAGTTATCCATGGAGGTATGATAATCGGAAGCCGATAGCAGCGCAAGCCCGTCAGCCGGAGCAAGATTCCTCTTGCGAGGCTCGTACTTCCAGCAGATTCATGAGATCGCTCAGCGACGGCACTTCGGGAAAACGAGCCCGAGCGGTTTCGAACAGATTATCCAATTCGTAGTCGAGTCCCCCGCAATTCACCAGAACATAGGGAACATTTATGCAGCGACACGACTCGGCCATTCTGATCAATTCCATCTTTCCCGCATAACGAGCATCACATATTACCAGATCAGGAAGATTCGAATTATCTTCTCGTTCAACCGGGACTTCAAGTGACAGCTCAGCGCCGGCAGCCGCCGCTTCGTCACGATATTTCGACAGCACACTGTTATTGAGACTGATACAGACAATCCGACAGCGCCGATCACCGGTCACCGATATTCCTCCCTTATCACACAACTGCTGCAGCGGCAGCGATAGAGTGAATGTAGTACCTTTATCGATAACCGATTCTACCGTCAACTCGCCACCGTGCTCACGGGCAATGTTGCGGCAAATGGCCAGTCCCATGCCGACACCATGCTGCTCATCCTTACCCCATACTCCCTTGGTCGAGAAGAACGGATCGAATACCCGGGCCAGATTTTCACGAGGAATACCGGCGCCGGTATCTGCAACCTTGACATAAGCGTGGGAATCATCAGCCGTCAGAGCTACCGAAACGACTCCGGCTCCTTTTATGGCTTGTTGAGCGTTGATCAACAGGTTAATAAGCAGTTGTTGAATTTTCGCGGCTGTCACATCAACCGGCGGGACATCTTCCAGCGCCATGTGGAGAGTCACCGAACGAACCTGCATCTCCTTTTTGACCAGGCGCAGGGTATTCAGGATCAAGTCCTTGAGATTCTCCGGGCGGGCATTATGGGCGCTGACGCGTGAATAGGATAAGAGCGACAGAGTCAGATCGTTTGCTTTTTCACCGATATCCACGATCTGATCGAGTGTTTCACAAGCCATATTCAGATCGCCGCTTTCTTCGAGATTCTCACGGGCAAACGAAGCATTACCGATAATACCGGCCAGGTAATTACGGAATTCGTGAGCCACTCCGGCGGCCAGCATACCCACGGCGGAGAGCTTTTCTACTTCGGTCAACTTCTGCTGAGTCCGCATTTCACGGGTCATATCTTCACCGACAGTCAAACAACCGATGAGTTCGTCATTATCATCGATGATCGGAGAAACAGTCAAGCGTTTCCAGAACTCGTCTCCATCCTTTCGATGACAGGATACGCTTCCACTCCACGTCTGGCGAGCACCGACAGCCTCCCACATTTTATTGTACAATTCTTTTTCACGAGCAGGTTTACCCAGCATCTCGCACTGATGACCAACCAGTTCATCGCTCGTAAACCCCGTTACCTTACAATACTCAGGATTGACGAATGCAACAGAACCGTCGATATCGACGATCGAAATCATGGTAGCGGACTGCTCAACAGCCGTTGAAAGACGGATTAACTGCTTCATGTTATCGACTCGTTCGGTAATATCGAGCAATGTCACGAAAGTAGCGCACTTGCCGCCGAACTCGATCGATTTACAATGCTGTTCAACCCAATGAATTCCACTATTGCCGGCGTTCACCCGGTAAGTTGCCTGAGAGGCCGCCAGGTTCCTGTCAAGCATATCCTGTCGGCTGTGTCTGCGCGCGACGACAACATCCGAGGGATGTACCGACTTGAGCAGGTTACTGAACTCATATCCGACCAGTTTGCGCTGATCCGCATTAAATATCTTCGCCGTGGCCTCATTCGCGTAACGAATCAGATCATCCTGAAGAATGAGAATTCCCATGAATGACTGCTCCGACAGCAACCGGAATTTTTCTTCGCTTTCACGCAGAGCCTGAAGTGTCTTCCGCTGATCCGTGATATCGGTCAGAAACGTTAAAGTCGCCGGAGCGCCGTCCCATTCTATCAGACAACTTGACGAAGAATACCAGATAATGCTGCCGTCGCGTCTTACAATTCTAATCTCACCCACATCCGCATTGGCCAGCTTGCGTTTATACCGTTGCATATTATATGCAAGTACCCGGTCGTGATCCTCGGTCGTAAGGAACTCGGTGAAACGATGACCGATCACTTCATTGGCAGTATATCCCGAGGTCTTCTCCATGATTGGATTAACAAACCGAACCATATCCTGCTGGGTAACGACAATACCCTCGGTTGCATTCTCAACGAGACGACGATAACGTTCTTCGCTTTCAAGGCGAGAATACTCCGCTCGCTTTCTCTCACTCACATCCCAGATGTAGGCACGGGATCCAGTAATTTTATCGTCGTGGCGCAGTTCCGTTACCGAGGTTTCGAGATATATGGTAGATCCGTCTTTTCTCAGTCCGCGGAATTCATAGCGCGTTACCGGTTCGAGATCATTATAGCGATCGCTATGAATCCGCATGACCTTGTCGCGGTCATCGGGAAGAATAATATCGAAAACCTTCATCCGGCTCAATTCACTCAAACTGTAGCCAAGTAGTTCGGAGAATTTATGATTCAAGAAGGTGAAATTACCTTCGACATCATCCTCGACAATCGCGATTTGAGCGTGCTCAACCAGTTCACGATACTTCCGCTCTGATTCTCGCCAATCCTGTTCGGCCTGACGCTGGGGTGTGATATCTTCCAGAACACCGTCAAAATGAATGATTTCACCCCGAGAATTGGTCGTTGCCTGAACGCTGGATGTTGCCCAGAACGTCGAACCGTCCTTACGTTTGAGCTGAATCTGGTGTTTTAATCGAGAGTTTTCAAATCGCAGGGATCGAGTCGCTTCGACTCGCACCTTCGGATCACAATAAAGATCACCGGCCAATATCTCCAGCACTTCCTGTTCGGAATTATATCCAAACATCTTCACGGCCGCAGGATTGGCCGAGAGAAACCTGCCGGAAGGAAGGGTTCTGAACAAACCAAGTGGAATTGATTCCCATAAAGTGCGGTATTTATCCTCGGAACAATGCATAGCCTGCTCCGCCCGATGGCGCTCCGTGGCATCGATGGTCAGAATAACTACCCGATCCACCTTTCCTTCGGCATCAGTGATGGCCTGGAAATACTGACTTACCCAGCGGACTCCCTTCTTGCGCCTGCTTTCGATTTGTATCTCAGGAATGACCAGACGGCCTCCTTCATGATATACTCGAGTCACCGCTTCACGATAAGTCCCGAGGTAGCTATCGCGGTTATCCAGTTCCAACTTGTCTCGCTTACGATGAAGATAGTCGTCCAGATCATTTTCCCAGATATCCCATATCTTCAGCCATGCATCGTTGTAAAGAAGGAGATTCCCGTTTCTGTCGCGAACGGAAATCCCAATCGGTGAATGTTCGATTACAGCCCGGGTAAACGCTTCAGCATCTTGTAAAAGACGTCGGTTACGCTCACTCTGGAGTGTCTTCTCGCGTGCATCTGATGACGTTCTTCCAACGATCAAACCGGCAGTACAAAGTAAAAGCAAATGGAAATGTATATCACCGGGGGTGCTCCAGAAATTATCGACGATAATCTCCTGCCTTGAGGCAAGTGGTAAAAACAGCGTAAGCAGTACCGTCCAAATCGAGGAAGCGATAGCTATTGTCACCCCGAAATAGAGCGCTGCAGCAATGATGAAAACTCCATAAATAAGCGACTGCGCCTGGATCGGTATAATCATCGACAGAGCTGCCACACCGCCAAAAATAAACAACACTGCCAGATGATGTCCTTCGGACTGGAACTCGGACGGTAAAAGACCGGGGGACGTATCGGATGGTTCTCCCGGACAAAGACCACGAGCCATAAGACGACCGCTGAAATAGATCAGCATCGGGATGGTGACGACATAAGACCCAAGAACACCCGCGGTCCAATAGTCAGTTACGACAGACCAGAAACGTTCCGGTGCAATCTCTCCCGGTAACGATAGTGTGATCACACGAAGAACAGCGCCGATGAACAACGGAATTAAATCGGCCGCCAGGAGAAATCTGGTTATTGATCGAAGATCGGATAAACGGAAATCGCCTCGGAGAAATAAACCAAACAGAACATACGCCAGCATAGGAACGGTCACATCGGTCAAACCGGCAACCAAGGCAACATGCCAGGGCATCCCCAAAACCACAGCGCCGGCGACTGAACCGATAAAACAACCCGGGAGAATTCTGAATCCCCACCAGAATACCAATGCGGTAGAAACTAAGAACGGCAAATACCAACCAAACAACATCGGATTCGACTGCAAGAGATACGAACCGATCACCAAGGAGAAAGTGATCGGAAAGGAGATGAACCAGGTCCATAACGGCAGACGATGACCGCCATGAGTATCCTTTCGAGCCTCAGGGCCGGTGGTAGTGCTTGTATCCAACTTGTCGAATTCAGGTTGTAACATAAAATTTGTTTACCGCATTCTCCTGTCTCTGAATTATCGGCATTCTGTGCAATTAATTGACAGAACGCCATGAGCATGCGAGTGTCAAAGCAGACGATAAAACTCAACAGACACAGCGATTTACAGATAAGTACAACACAAAATTCGAGGCCACCCTAAAACTGCCGTTACGCATCTCACCTTGTGAATGCCCATCACACGACAACTCGAAATCGATCCGACTATATATAGCTATGAGGTGTCACATACGATGAGCTAACAGAATTCTAAGGAGAGAATTAAGATGATGCGTTTCAAAAGGAAACATCACAGCAAAACATACCAATGATCCCATCGTGAAGGATCACATTATCCCGGAAACGAGCAGAACCTGAAAACCACCGGCAATATAGCAATAATGCCAAATAAAACGGGGTCATCGTATAACGATGGCCCCGTTGCCGGCGGTTCATAAGGTTATTGATCTCACCTTACCGATCTTGCTCCTCATCGTCATCGACGTGATTTCCGTCATCGGAGTCATCCTTTTCATTCTCCTCGGACGTTTCATCGAGTTCGTCAATTTCACCGTCATGAACCAGCTTATCGTACCATTGACGATGATGATGGCGCGCCCACTCACGCGTGACATAACCGTCAACCAGAATCCGCCAGGTGCCGGGATTGGCTACGGTGCCAAGGTAGGCGTGCGACAAAACACCGGCAATCAGAATGAATCCGATCAGATTGTGAATCGTTGACGTGAGGCAAATAACCGATAACGGGAAGGCATCCTTGAAAATCAATATGATACCGGTAACAGCCATAATGCCGCCGAACAGGAGAGTATACCAGTAAAACGCCTTCTGCCCGGCATTGAAGCGACCGGCAGGAACATCACCTTTATAACCGAGATAGCCGCCAATCCGCTTAACCCAGTCACGATCGTACGATGCGAACAGGGCATCCTTGAACCACAGTACCGCTCCGATGGCCGTGGTAACGATGAATACGATGCCGGAGATGATATGAACCCAAAGCATCTCCTGCGGTGATCTGAAAAATAACTCCTGCCATAAAATCAGGTTTTGTGCCAGAATAATCCCGGTGCCTCCGAGGATAATAAAAGCGATCAGACGGAAATTGTGCACAGCCTGTTCGGTGGTGGTGAAGCGGCGTACCTCACCGCTGTTCGGCACGAACGGAATACGCTTTGGACCGTAGCGATGGTAATGAGCCGTAACGAGAAACACCAAAACGATAATCCCGATACTGACCAGCGGGCTGAGAATCTGCTGGTGGAAAGAATTGACCGCAAACGAAAGCGGATTGCAACCGAACCGACGCCCGTTGTTGATCGTAACCGGAAGACCGTCGGCGGCATACATGTCGATCACTCGTTTCCCCTTGAAAAACGAGGCTTTGGCGTCATGGCAATCGAGACATCCGTTGGCGCCGAAGGCCTCACGAGCCGGGGCAACGTTATGACTGATCGAGAAGTCGACACTGGAGGGAACCGAATCAAGCAGGATCTCAGCCTGTCCATTCTCACCCAGATGCCAGGCCTTGTTTCCCTTAATCAGAACCGGATGAATCTGATCCAGACGAGCGTTGCCGACAAGAGATTCGGCCATTGTTTTCAAACCTGCCGTAATTTCTTCGGGGCGGTTAATCTCCGGTTCGCCGTCGTTGTTGTCATCGGTTATGACGTCTGTCATCATTTTCCACCCCTTTTCCTGCTCACGCAGGAAGAGCGGATAAAGCACAGAGTCGGCGGTCATATTGGCCCACCAGACTCCCTGGACACTGTTCAGCGGATAAAGCTCTTTATTATGACGACGCTCATAGGTAGGTGACCAATCACCACGATCTCCAATTGATCTTACCGAATCGGGTTTGACATATAACACCTGCTCTCCGGAGGTCACATCGAATCCGACTGCCGCAGCCCGACCGAGGCTGGGGATATGACATCCTTCACATGAAATTTTTTCGAGATGTGAGGGACGGATCGAGGAATGTCTTGGCACACTGGCGCCTAAAAAACCGGTATAATGGCATTCCTTGCAATCTTTGATGTTGTTGTCCAGAGCATCGGCTACCGTTGAAGAGTTGGCGTCACCTTTGGCGAACTGGTGGTCGGGCCCGGCCGGATGACAACCGATACAGGTTACTCCCTGCTGATTGTGTACATCGGGATTGTAAATATCATTCCAGGTAAAACCACGCTTGCTCACGGCCGAAGCCCCATGACAAAAAACGCAGTTATCAGACGGAGGCGGTCCGGACATATCAAGGGTGATGGTTCCATCATCGTTGAAAAAACGCTTGTTATAAGTCACCCTGGGCTCACGACCGCTTTTTACGGAGCCGCTGACAAAACCGATCATCGTTCCGGCGGTAGCGGCCCAGCGATAGTTTCCCTGCTTCAACTGCGTTACCCGTTCGTCAAAATTGTATCCCTTGAAATGGCAAACGAAACAGTCCGCCTCGACCACACCGCTTTTGTCCCAATTGCTGTGGTAATAATCTCCGTCGAGTGAATCACGTAAATCCGGATTTTCAGCGAGGTACTCGTCATAACGATTCCCCTCCCGATCGTATTCGAGACCGCCGCCACCCGGATGACAGGCGCCGCAGGGAAGAACGTTACTCGATGAACTCGAAAAACCGACGAAATCATAAACAGTCAGATCGATATCATCCGAAGACTCGTTGTGTTTGTGGGCTAGTTGACGATAGGCGAACGGATACCATTTCCCCATAAATCCGTTTGACAGACTCCACGGCTGACCGGTTGAATCACCGAAATCATCGGCGATCACATCCCAACCCATCTGAAAATGATAACCTGAGGTTATTTCCTCGTAATCATGACACATGCCGCAGGTCATGGCCGTGCTGAACGGCTGATCGTCATTCTCTCCGTTGATCGGATCGATCACCTCACCGTTGTGGTCCAGCAGGTTGATAGCCGGATGTTGTGCCGACAGGGAACCGGCTGAAAGCAGACAAATTGATACACATAGCCATAGTATAGAACGTGATCGCTTCTGCATGGGATACCTCATTCTATGCTTATGCTCCGAGCCAACCGCCATACGAGGGATTGGCGAAACAATCCAGTTCCTCGCATGGAAACGCTTCCTCTTGATCCTCAGCCCGGCAGCCTCCTTTTTTTCGACTGCCCTTCATGACAGACCTCGTGAGTCAGGCCATGAAAGAGTCTCAGCGGATTCCGGGGATCATCCGCGTGTTAGTAATCGCTCACTAACGTAAGTCCGAGACACTCATATGTCAAGAAGTGTATGCGAAAAAGCCAGACAGCCTTTGGTATTACACAAAGGCAAAACACCATCGGAGACTCCTGTGGATTTCTAGTGCCAAAGGCCGCGCCCGAAGACGCGGCCTTTTGGTCTGGTCAGCATTATGAATCGCGTTAGAAATCGAATCTGAATCCGGTCAGTACCGCCAGGTACGATCCGCTTTCATCGCCGTACACGTAAGCGGCATTGTCTTTCAGGTCGGCGTAGGTCACGTCGACCGTGAAAGTCAAACCGGCTGCCAAAAGGTACTCGAATCCGGCGCCCAGTGTAAGTAACTCGAAATCGAGATCCGAGTATTCATGCATGTGCTCGAAGCCGAAATCCTGATGGTAGAGATCGAACCCTTCACGCGTGGTTATATCGGGCATGATCACTTCATCAAGCGAGGCTTTTGACAGATTGTAATTGATCGATCCGTGCATTTGCAGTTTCTCGATCGGTGCGATGTTGATATTCAGATAGAAATTGTGAGCCTTGTTTTCGTAGTCCACCATGGCATATTCGGAGCCAAAGTGTTTCGGGATGGCATAGTCGGTCCCATCGACACTCACGGTGTCGGTAAAGAGATGGCCCGCTCAGCCATCGAAAAGCGCTACGGCAACAGGCAAACGCGATTTGCTGAAATCGTAGGTATAACCGGCGGTCAGTGAAATTCCGGCGTTGGGCATATAAGTCAACGCGAGATTCGGCTGAATCTTCGAATGCTTCACATCCAACGAATCCAGATCATTATTCTTGTCGAACTGAGCCCGCACACCCAGATTGAGCGTGGTTTTCAAATCCGGCCGCCAGGTCGAACTCCATTCGATCCGGTGTTCATCCGTAGGCAGAGTAGTGATCTCCTGATACCGCAGGTCTTCTCGTTGATAATAGAAAATGAACGCAAAACCGGGCAGCTCACGCCAGATTGACGGCGTTTCCCAGCCCGACTTTTCAAACAGTCCGCGACCGTTAATCCAGGGATCGGAAGTTTTCTCGAACCGATACTTGAGTGTGGTCGAATAGCGCAAGCCCTTACGATAATGCAGCCTGGCCTGGCCGAAGAACTGATTTGAGGTAATACCGTCGTCGAGTTCGGGATAATCATACCGATCAGTCCGTTTCAATCCGGCTAAAATCGAGACGGTGGCCTTCGGATTGACACGAGTGATCAACTCAGCCGATCCCGTGGCAACCATCCGATCCAGGGCTGAATAGCGGATATAATCGAACGATTTCGTCACCCCGGTGCGGCCCTCGCGGAAAGTCGGCAGGTCGATAAACGGATCATCGGACCGCTGCCTGACACCCGAGGCTTTGGTTACCAGCCGCATCTTCGAAGACAACGGCACAGTATAGTTCAAAGCGCCGGTCCAGGCCTTGGCAGCCAGTTCGGTTTTTTTGTTTTCTGTCCGGCTGAAACCGACAGCACTCGAAAACCGTCCGGCGCCAAAATCACCTTTGACGCGAACCTTATGCGACATCTTCTCGATCTCCGGCTCGGTTGAATACACCAGAGTTTCATCGCTATATATCATCCGCGATGAATACTCAGCGCCGGAACTGCCGTTGACCGGATGTTTCGCCGGATCATAGTAAGCCGAGACATCGATCGCCTCCGACCGGAACTTGCGATAGCCGAAGGTATAACCGAAATCTACCCCGGCCGCTTCCGCTTCGATCCCGGCCTCAATCATGTGAGTCTGCTTGTTTACTTGAGCTTCACGCGAAGTCAAATGGCAACTGAAACAGTGATTGCTGGCGATCTTCTGTTCGGATCCCTTCTCCAAAATAGACCGATGAGCCGCCACCAGCCGCACGTTGTTCTTATGCGACAACAGCACCTCGAACTGACTGAGGATCTCATCACGATTGACGAAATAATCAGCCCCCGCATCGGTCAGATCATGGGTCAGGGATTTACCTCCCAGGCTCTGAATCGAATCTCCGGGATTTGACGGATCAGCAACGTAACCGAGAAATTCCCGAGCTTCAATGTTCTCCAAAAGGTCCTGGCCAAGATTCCGAGTGAATGAACGCAACAGAATCCGGGCTTTGAAAACATCAGCTACCGTAGTCGAAAAATTCCCGAACATGTTTTCGCTATCGGTATAGCGACCGTTGAAACGCATGATGCTGTTCGGGCCAATCGACAGGTAGTTGATGCCCAGTTCCGGATCGACATCTTCATTGGCCGGACCGAATTCGAACACCTTCTTGCGGTAGTCCGAAAAATCCGAATAGCCCGCGCCAATCCAGACTTGAGCAGTAGTTGTCGTCTCTTCTTCCGACTGCGCACCGACCAGCGGCGACAGGCATAACAGAAGAGCGATGGTAATCAATATCAATGATTTTCTCATACTCTTCTCCTTACCTGGTCAAAGTGTTGCCGCCGGTTGAGATGGCTTGCGACGGAAGATCGCTGCCGTGGATCTCAGTGTGACATTGAGTGCATTTGGTGGTCATGCCGCGTTTGAAACTGTCGCGGTCGGACACACCCGCTCGTTCCGGAGCCTGCGGTGTACTGAAAGCACCATCGGCGCTCTCCACGGTGGCATGGAAATGCATCGGATGGCAACTTATACACAGAGCCGGCTCGTTTTGTTTGAGCAGGTTGTTGGCCACGGAACCGTGCGGCGTATGGCAGATCATACAATCTTCCATTACCGGAGCATGCTCGTACACGAACGGTCCTTCCTTGTCGGCATGACAAGTGAAACACAATTCGCGCCTGGAGCCGTCCATGGTAAGCGCTACTTCCTCGCCGTGGACACCGTGGCAGTCCTTACAGGACAGCAGACCCGCACCGATCGGGTGTTTCGAAGGCATGTGAGCTGCCGCCCGCACATTGCTGTGACAGGTATAGCATTTCTCCTCGGTCGGAAGTGCCGATTCCGCTGCCGGTTGGTGTACCGTATGACAACCGGCACAGGTAATCCCGGCGTTTTTGTGCGCTGAGAAGGACCAGTCGTCAAAACGATGACCGCGATGACAGCTCAGACAGGTCTGACTGCTTGACAGTTCGTCGCTCCGAGCCGGATTCATGATCAAATCCGGTTCTCCCCCGGACTCGACATGTTCCGTTCCGGAGCCATGACATGACTCGCATGTCCCGCGCCAGGACTCCGCCTGACCCGAGAAATAGTGCCCGTGCGCAGTTGACGAAAACGCCTCAGCCACATCATCATGGCATTCGGCGCAGACATCGTCCGGCACCGCCCAGGTCGCCGGTGCAACAAAAGCCGCAAAAGCGACCAGGGCGCAGACAATTAGGAGTAGTTTAAGCGGTGTTCCTCGTTGTCTGGCTGGTTCGAAACGATTCATAATACCTCCAGATTGTTAGTAAACACTAACTCACCGATTGCGCGTTCAATCGGCGTTGCTTGAACTCATCTCAATTAGTAATGATTAGTAGCCCCACTTCTTATCTTAACTAACCCGTTATGCTTTCAATCCCCTCACATAAATGGGGACGTTATTAGCGATAGCATCCGTGGGTTTGAGCTCTCGCCCCTGGTATCCCTTCCAGACCGTGCATCCCAACGCACAGTCAAAAACTCCCCCGATGAAACAACGCGCTGTGATCTCGTTGTCCTTCTTTATGATTAATCCCTCACTCAGTAACAAATCAAGTTGATTTTTCAGGAACTGCACGTAGGGACCGCGAATCATATTGAACACTTTCTTCGCCTCAGCGTGACCGGTCAGCGTGCAAAACAGCAACAGGCGACAAAGATCTTCATTCTCGCGAAAAACCGCGAGAATGTGTTCGGCTATAGTGGTCAGGAGTTTCTCGAGGTCTCTTTCATTCTTCAGGCATTCAAAAAGCTGATCCGTGTTCAAGCGATGTTGAATGGATTCCAGGACCGCTTCATACAACGATCCCTTGCTCTTGAAATGGCGGTACACAGCCGGTTCAGTAATACCACAGGAAGTAGCCAACTGCTTGACGGTTACCTTATCGTAACCATAGCGGCTAAACAGTTCAGTCGCTTTTTCGACTATTTGCGCCTTGCGTTCGGAAGCTTTCAGATGTAAACCTCAATGCTTTAGTTAGTGCTTACTAACATACCAATTTCACGAACTAAGTCAAGGCTATTTGGCCCGTTGCACCAACCGATTGGTTATTTGTACCTGGCTGTTAAGAAAAAAAGAGACTGCCAAACTATGCTCGGCAGCCTCTTTGAAAGCTATATAATATAGATGCAACGTCTACATTATTACAACCAGTTTACCAATCTGGGTGTCGCGTCCGGGGGCATCCACCGTCCAGTAATAAATCCCCGAAACTACCATCTGTGTGTTCCGCGTGATCATATTCCAGCTTTCATGGGTATCAGCCCCACTGCCGGCAACTTCATCATGCTCGATTTCGCGGACCATGTCGCCGTCGAGTGTAAAAATCCTGATGGTGCACTTCGGCGGCAGATTGGCAAAATGTATTTCCCTGGTACGATCCGGCGGACGGTCGGTGTCGACGCGGCCTTCATAACCGCGATCGCGATAACCGGCATCAATACGATAGGGATTCGGATAGACATACACTTCCAGATTCTGGTTCTGAACATTATCCCAGCTTGCGATCGGATAAACCAACTGAGCATTGTTGGATACTGATGTTTCGAGTGATCCAAGGCCGGTTGCCGGAGAACCATAGTCGAAGGCGGTCACGTTGACATAATACTGAACCGTTGGCAACAGATCGTCGAGAACATACTCATATTCATAGTATTTATAATAACCGTCGTCGGTAGTATCCGCAGCGTTAATTGAATCGAGGTTGGGTTCATCCTGGAAAGGATAGATTTTGTGAATACCGGTGTTCACACCAAGAATTGACGCATTATAATCCTGGGGTTCGAATATGAACACTGACTCCGGATAATCCGGGTGTACGTACGGATGACTGCGAGTATAATCGAGGGGATCGAACTCGGTGTCATTACAGGAACTGCCATAGAGACAACGCAATTGTTCAATAGTGAACGGAGTCTCCTTGAGTTCAAATCCCGGATCCGATCCGGCTGCCACATAAACGAGTTTATTATAGTCCTCATGATCGTACGATTGCATCATGGAGAAGCTGGCGGCACGTTCATCCCGCGCCAGATAAACGCGATAACCCTCGAAATCCATCTCCCGACTGAAGACGTCTCGCGTAGTCTCCGAATAGAAGCCATTCCAACGAATCCTTAGAGATCCTACATCGTCACGTTCAACCCAGAATTCCGGCGCCGGCGGCGGAGATGCCCCTCGGAAATCCGGAATACCGTCTCCTTCATACCAGAAAGTATCACAGACAGTCTCTTCCTGCCCGTTGATCGTTACGGTATTACAGCATTCATGCCACTTGCCGGAGAATGAGTCGCCGTCCGTGTCAACTCCGGGATTATCGTAGACCCAACTGGCCCAGCGTGAGTTGAGGGCAAGATCGCTGAAATCCAGATTCGCATAAAAGGCATCGGGATTGTACGGCAAGTTGTTAAGGGCATTGTTCTCGTCCTGATGAAGATCTTCACCTCCGACGTATGCAAACGAAAGCGGGAGAGTCTGCCCCGGATTGATATCGAACGGACCGAATGAAATAAGATAACGAGTGTCATATCCGTCGGCAAAATCATCCGCCAGATCCTGGTTGGGGTAAAGCCAGAGAGTATCATTTACCTGAATCGAGGCGGTGTAGACCTGGTCGTAGTCAAACTCGCGATTGCGCATGACATAGTATTTTTCTTCATCACCGACCGGAGTACCGAGATTACCGTGACGGAAAGTTCGAAACGGCTCGGCCAGTCGACCGACATTGGCTTTCTCGCGAGGGCCGAAATCCAGTGCGGCCGAAGTATTACCGATCCACCAGTTGAAACTGACATCCAACGACTCAGCCGGGGTACGTACGATTCGTGTCGCTGTCACATTAGGACAGGGCTGCTTCGTGTCGCTCCCTGCCGGCAGGTAGCTGAAGTCACCATCGTTGTCGGCAATGAAAGCGGCGAAAACCGTATCGAGAAAAGTGCAATTGCCGTATTCGGCCGGATACGTCTCCATGAAACCACATATATCGTCCTGTGCGCCGTCAGAGGTTCTCCCTTCAAAAGCGACATCGGCATCAACGTAAATACCCATGTACACATCCTGAAGGTTCGAGGTGCCGATATTGGTAATCTTATAATCGAACAGGACGAAATCTTCGGCATAAGCGTAAGACCAGGCGTAGGTCGCCTGAGTTATCTCGATATCGAGCGGCTGATGCGGCTTGCCGGCAACATCAGTAATCAATCCAACTAACAATGTATCGGAGTAGGTCGCAATATAGTCCTGTTCCGAGATAGCGCCATCATATTCAGGGGCATTGGGATCACGAATAGACCGATATATAATATCCCCAAAGGGAGATTCATCCGGGGCAAATTCAGACTCGACTGAATTCCAGCCGTCGGCTCCTAGCGAAACGAGGGTATCGCGATCAACCACCGCCCCGATCCAGAACGCAGCACCGTAAAGATACGAGATTCTTGAACCTATAGGATACTCACACGACGCTACTTCTTCACCGGTAAAGCAGTCAACTGCCTGTCCTTCCGCGTACTTAATCCCGAACGTCCCGTTGTTGTTCACTCCCAACTCGATTTTGCCGACATTGTGACCGACCAGGCAATAAGCCGGTAATGCGGCTAATCCTCCCGGTTCTTTGCTTTGCTCGGAAACACCCGGAGCAGTTCGGGGAAACGCAACTGTCGCCAACCCTACGACAATGGCCAAACTCCCTGCGCACTCTCTAAAATATCGACTCATTCTCATAAACCACACAACCTCGCTCTAACTTGGCATTTCATTGAAGACGTATAGTCGGCTCGATGTATGCAATATAGATGGGAAAAAACTCTTGTACACAGAGTGTCTCGAAGCTTAAAAAAGGCCGCTTCTTAAATGAGAAGCGGCCTATTATAACCATATTCAGATTACATAATCACAACCAGCTTGCCGATTTGAGTCTCACCGGTCGAAGACTCAACGGTCCAGTAGTAAATACCGGAAACGACCATCTGGGTGTTACGGGTAATCATGTTCCATGACTCATGTGTATCGGTACCGCTACCGGTATCTTCATTATGTTCCAATTCACGCACCAAGTCGCCGTCAAGTGTATAAATACGGATAGTGCACTTGGGCGGCAGATTCGCAAAATGGATTTCCCGGGTACGATCCGGCGGGCGGTCGGTATCGACACGTCCTTCGAAACCACGGTCACGATACCCGGCATCGAGTCGATATGGATTCGGGTATACGTAGACCTCGAGATCATGATTCTGCACATCTTCCCAAGACGGCAACGGAAACACTTCCACCGTCCCGCTGGTGACCGATGTCTCCAGCGACGCCAGCCCTGATTCCGGTGAACCGTAATCGAAAGCTGTGACGTTCACATAATATGGCACGGTCGGGAGCAGATTTTCAATCGTATACTCATACTCGTAGTATTTGAAGTAGCCGTCATCAGTCAGGTAAACAGTATCATTCTCAGGAATCTGATCGTTGAGAATCGAGTCAGGAGTCATACCTTCATCCGGCTTGGGAGCCTTCGGATATAACTTGCAAATATCGGTAGTGACCCCCAGCTCGGAAGCATTGTAGTCCTGCGGTTCAAAGATGAGCATAGAGTCACCCTTCGCATAAGGATGCGAAGTCGTGTAATCTAGAGGATTGAAGTTCTCATCATCACAGCTCTCTCCATACCAACAACGCAGGCTGTCAATAATAAACGGTGCTTCATGAAGTTTGTATTCGCCATCTGATCTGTCATAGACCAGCTTGTTATAGTTTTCCTGGTCGTAGGACTGCATCATACTATAACTTGCGGCTCTTTCATCACGGGACATATAAACGCGATACCCCTCAAAGTCCGCAATGCGGGAGAATACATCTTTCGTAGTCTCCGACAGCAAACCGTTCCAGCGAATGTGAATCGTGCTGATTTCCGGACGGGTCACCCAGAACTCCGGAGCCGGCGGCGGAGAAGCACCCCGGAAATCCGGTACGTTGTCGCCACGAATCCAAATCGTATCGATGACCGCTCCCGTCGAGTCGTATTTCAACAAAGAATCACCGAAATCACCATCACCGTCAGTATCCACTCCCGGATTATCGTAAACCCAACTGGCCCAGCGCGCGTTTAGAGCCAGATCCGAGAAGTCCAGATTGGCATAAAATTGATCAGGATGATCAGGTAAATTCTGTGTAGCGTTACCCTCAACGGTGTGCAATCCTTCACCCGCCACATAGGCAAATGAAATTGGGAGCGTCTGTCCGGCACTAATCTCAAATGGTCCAAATGACAGCAAATAACGGGTGTCGTAACCATCGGCGAAATCTGCCGCCAGATCCTGATTAGGATATTGCCAAAGAGTATCGTTGATCTGGATAGAAGCCGTATAAATCTGATCGTAGTCAAATTCGCGATTCCGCAACTGGTAATACTTATTGGCATCGCCTTCAGGAGTACCTAAGCCACCAGTCCGGAAATCACGCCACTCCTCAGCCCAACGACCTTTTCCCGGTCGTTCACGTGGACCGAAATCCAGTGAGGGGTTTCCGTTGCCGATCCACCAGTTGAAACTGACATCCAACGAGTCTGACGGCGTACGCACGATACGAGTAGCCGTCACATCAGGACAAGGCATCTTTTGACCGGCATCGTTGGTGTAATCGAAATCACCATCGTTGTCGGCAATAAACGCAATAAACACTGTATCCAGATACTCAAGTCCTTCTTGCTCGGTTGGATAAGTCTCAAGGAAACCGCAGATATCATCTTGAGAACCTACAGCGTCACGTCCGTCGAAAGATACATCGGCATCGACATAAATACCCATGTACACATCGGACAGAAGATCAGTCCCGATATTCGAAATTTTGTAATCGAACAGTACAAAATCCTCAGCGTACGAATACGACCAGGCATAAGAGGCCTCGGTCACTTCGATATTCAACGGCATATGGGGCCGACCGAAGAAATCGTTGTCAACACCTTGTGTTAACGTATCCGTATAGACTGAGATGTAATCCTCTTCGGAGATAGCGTCTTCATAAGCATCCGATTCGGGATCAGTAATCGATCGGTAGACCATATAGCCGAACGGCGGTTCATCCGGGTACATTTCGTTGGCGGTTTGCCAACCGTCTGCGCCAACCGACACCAACGTATCCCTACCGACTACAGCACCAATCCAGAATGCGGCACCGAACAGATATGAAATCTGAGAGTTCTTGGGATACTCACATGAGGGGACTTCTTCTCCGGTGAAACAGTCGACCGCCTGACCGACCGTATACTGATTACCGAACGTCCCATTGTTGTTCACGCCCAGTTCGATCTTTCCAACACGGTGCCCTGCCAGACAGTGGGCAGGCGACAGAGACATGTAACCCAGATCGTTCCTGCGTTGATCCGCCTCGAGGCTCATTCGGCCGAACGCATCCGCGGCCAGAACCACTAACATCACTAAAGTGATCAGGATCAGAGTTGTTTTACGATAAAGCATAATCCTCGCGCGCATTTATTAAATGTTCACTATTAGCAAGCCAGACGTGCCATCACGCCACACACCTCTTTAAGCAACCCAATATAAATATACAATTTCCACCCAAAATCAAGTCCCATTTGGGCAAAATGATGCGAACCACGGCCTCTCTGTATCGACATCCGCAGTTTCTCTTTTTTCCGAAAAATCCAACAGCTTCACACCTTAGACGAATCATTTTCAATACCTGTTCAAAGCAGGGTTGGCAAACTTAAAGATTCTTGTGGCCGCCCAACTATCTTACTATATAACAACAACATAGAGGTAGGCAATTTCTTCCGCACCGTATTTCATCGGTGGTCATTGCGCCGGCTGAAGCTAATCCGGTAAGTGTCCGAGAGAGCAATCAGGATATCAGTATCAAGCCCGAGAGACTTAACTCTCGGGCTTGATATTATAGGAATTTCTGGATAGCGTGGTGAATCACACTCAAAACAGCACCGTTACGGACAATTCAGATCAGGTCCGGACTGGAACATATATGTCACCAGGTAAACCAAATCTGCGATATCCGGACCGGCACCGCTGCCGTCGACATCGGTAGTTTCCATGTTGGAAGGCTCTGCTCCTCCCTGGAACATATACGTTACCAAATAGACCAGGTCGGAAATATCCGGTCCCGATCCATTGCCGTCAATATCACCGCAGATCCAGTTGTCCGAAGTTACGGTCAATATCACCGGCAATGATATGTTGCCTTCAACCGGATCGTTTGAAACGATGTTGACCAATCCCTGATAAACACCATCCTCCAATGAGGTCGCATCGTAAAGCACGTCGAATTCAGCGGAGCCCATCGGATCAATCGATCCTCCTGCGGAACTGACCGCAAGCCAGTGCTCGGCGTTGATGTCGATCCGCAGATCGGAATGCATGTAAGCCGCATTGTACACCACGGTGAGACCGTCATCGGCATTCGTGTTTTGAATACCGACTGTCGCAGCTTCCAGACTCAGCGTTCCGGGATCCATATAACCGTATTGGAGCGTAACGACACCGTCCGGATAGAGAATCGCCTCGAACGTCAACGAGCCGGTTCCGGTAGTTCCGGAATACAACAGAATCTGATCAAAGGCGACAATGAACCGTTCCTCAGCGGCATCGAAGTAATAATAGATATTGCCTCCGCGTCGAGGATCCAGGTCGTCCCAGAACATGGCGATCAAACTGCTCATACCGGTTACCGGAAGACTGTTATTCACTCGCGAACTGATCCCTTCGTCAAAAGCGATCATTCCGTTGGAATTGATGTACAACTCGGTATAGACACTGTCATAGAACGGGAAAGCAAATCCTATCGGAATCGCTGCGGTAGCCTCATCGTCACCCAGGGTGACCGCTGTCCCCACCGCCGAGATATCAACCCAATCGTACAACGGACCACCGGTTTCATCGGAATCGATCCAGAAATGTCCATAGCTGTCGGGACCGCCATAGCTGCGTTCGGAAGCAACATAGAGCGGCTCGGGAACGACATCCTTGTCCGAGATCGAAAGCTGCGAACCGATCAGTTGCGGCCGAACAGCACTGACAACATCGACCTTCGATGATCCGCCTACCAGCATTTGACATGAGATTTGATAATCCAAACGACCTGAACCGTTGTTGTTGATCGTCACTCGGTAACTGGAGGTATCTCCCGCTGCAAGGTTTTCGGTAAATTCGGTTTCAACGATGTCGATCTGCGGCGCGTAGATGTGCAACGAAACCGGGATACTGCCTGCGTTGTTGGTCGGATCGTTGGTCACATAATTGATTGCCCCGGCGTGATCCCCGCAAGCCAGAATGGTCGAGTTCAACTCGATCTCGAAATCGACACTGTCACCGGGATAAACCGTCTGTTCGGTTTCATCGACACTTACCCAGGCATCAGCGCTGCTCAATGTCACAGTCAACAAACCCGGTCCGAGATTGCGAATCAGGAGTGTATCCAACGCATCATCGCCCGGCTGAAGACTATCCGCGAATTCGGTTTGCACCATCTGCATCGTGGGAGGCAGATCGATACTGAAACGATGTGCCCAGGGGGCGCCAATGAACGGGTGAGTTTCCACACGGCCGGAATTATCTGCAGCCTGAATGTAATAGGCCACTTCATTGATTCCCGACACCGCCGGGATATAACCCTGATACTCATCACCTCCGGCGCTTGTCAAGGGAGCACTGCTATAAGGACCGTCGTCAATGCTATAGAATATCTTACATGAATCCATGATAAGCCCGGCATCGCTGTGATCGACAATCGTACAAGTAACCAAATAGTCGTTGAGCGTATCGGTCTGATCGGACAACGGGACATGATCGATAAACAGCATGTTCGAGTCCGGCACTCCCATGGTCCGACAATGGATGGCGTCATCATCCAGCCACGAGCCGGTGAAACCGAGAATCTCGTATCCCGGCATAGCTTCTTCGTAAACCGCGAGGGCATCATCGTCGGCGCTGGATCCGAAGATCGGCACGAATACCTTATCGTTAAGAATGATCGAGTTGGTATAGGCCGTACCGGTCGGGCAATAAACACGATAGATCGTGTAGGGTCTCCCCCACGGAGAAATTTGCTGCGACAACCATTCGGCTCGCGCATTCAAAAGACTGTACTGTGACCAGTTCGAGGGTACATCCTTAACCAGAATCGTCGTCGGATTCAGGAACTTGGCCCAACAGTCGATATGGTGAATTCCGCTTGATTCAATGTACTCTAGCACGGTGTAATCGTTGCCGAGATAAGCCAGCATGAGCGAGTCGATTTCATTGTGGGTCCACTCCGTGTTTTCATCCCAGACCAATCGAGTTGACATCGACATCCCGAGACCATCGGACATGTGATTACCGCCCGGTGTAGAAAGGTCGAGGCCGTAGACATTCAGCCCCCATAAGTCGCCGATCACTCCCGGAATCAAATCATCGTACGGTCGCGGACGATTGTAGACCGGGTCCACGATCCCCATATCGCCGTTTTCTTCGAAAATGAACCAGGGACCATAGTCGCGAGTCCAGATGGAATTGGTGGGAGCGATTACCCAATCGACATGAGACATATTCACACCGTAGGCGTTGTAGTTGGTCGTCACGGTCGATTGCTCCGAGGTGCTGGCGACGATTGTCGTAACCATCAGGTCCTCGGACAGCTCCGCAATTATGGAATAAGAAATACCGAACGGATAACGAATGATCACACCCTGCATCGGTTCCCATTCGGAGGGGTTGCGCACTTTGCCGGTCGGCGGCGCGGTACTAATATGGTACTTGCCTATTTCATCCAACCGTGTCATTTCTTCCTCGGTTAATCCGATCGGCAATAACTTCTGATTGTCGGCCAAAGCTGCCGCCGCAACCAGGGTAATCAGGAAAGCGCCAAGGGTAAGCAAGAATAGTCGTGTTGTCATCGTCCCACCGTTTCTGGTATCAATCCGTGGGAGTGGTTATGAACAACTCCCATTTTTATTCATCACACAACCACCCGCGTGGGAGAAAAGAAGTAAAAAGGTGATAGGACCGAATAAGGGCGGTTGGATGACGGCTGCCCCGGAACAACGGGGCAGCCGTCGGGAAAACACTTAATCCTTTCGATCAGCCACCACAGACCGGCGGCGGACCGGAGGAGAACATATAGCTGACCAGATCAACCAAATCGCTAATATCAGGCACAGCTTTACCGTCACCATTGATGTCACAGGCTTCCATGATCGGCGGTTCCGGGCCGGCCTGGAACATGTAGGTTACGAGATAAACCAGATCGGCAACATCCGGACCGCTGCCGCCACCGTCAACATCCCCGCAAACATATAGCGGTACATTGCTCACGGTAAGTGTGATCGGAATCGATATCGGATTATCGGCCGGATCGGGATCGTTACTCGTTACCGTTACCAGGGCGTCATAGCTGCCCTCATCCATCTCACCGGAAGTGATCATACAGTTGACCGTGTCCGCTTCACCCGGAGCCAGCGTGCCGCCGGTCAGGTCGACACTCAGCCAGTTGTAGGGTTTCACGAACAAGATCGCCAGGTTGTCCTTGAGATAGTCGGTGGCATAAGCCACTTCGAGACCATCCGTGCCGTCGGCATTTTCGATACCGATAGTTCCGGAAGCGACATCGAATCCTGTCGCAATCGACTGGTACTGGAACTTAATCGTCCCGTTGTCGTTGAGAATCACCTCGGCGGTGATCACATCCCCGGCGGCAGCCTGGTACTCGGGATAACCAACGAACTGGATAACCAGACGGGAGCCGTCACTCTCGACATAAACGTGCGCATTGAGATTGTCGGAGTCGGTCGGATCCAGATCGTCCCACATCCAGGCCAGAATCGCATTCGGTGTTGAAGCGGTTGGAATCGTGACCTTATATCTCGACCCCATATCACTCGAAGCGAAACCGATTATACCGTTGGAACCGACATATACCTGATCGTAAATACCACCGTAATACTCGAAATCGAAACCGATATCGTACGGACCGGCATAGTTGTCGTCATCAAGCGAGCCAATGATATCCAGGCCGGTCGCCGAGACATCGATCCAGTCAAACACCGGTCCACCCGGATCGTCGGAATCGACCCAGAAATAGCCGAACGTGTCCGGACCACCCGAATTACGAGTTACGTCGAAACCGCGATCAGGCTGATCGACACCCTTCTCGTCGATATAGCCATCCCAGAAATCAGCCGGATAATCACGGTGTGCCGGCTCCATACCGGTCGCCGACAACGAGGTCAACAAATCGGCCTTACGGGAATAATCCAGATGCACCGCCACCTGGTAGCTGAGACCGCCCGGTCCTGCGTTGGCAATCTCCACCGGACAGTACACCGTGTCGCCTTGCGCCAGAGTCTTGGTCATGGCAGCGGGTGTGACACTAATCGAGGGGGCATAGTCAATACGGATATCATCCACGAACCAGTAATCCGTGTCGGCGCTGCTGCCGTCGGAGATCAGACGCAGTTGGAATCCGGAATGCACCGCATCCAGCGGAAGGGGCACGTTGACATACGTGAACTCTTCCTCGGCTGTTCCGGTACCTTCATGGCTGTTAACGACCGTCCATTCACCGACGTTGTTCTTATATTCGAGGTAGAGGAATTCCCCGGCTTCCGGAGCATCGCCGGAGCCACCCATCTCGATGTAATAGGTCAGAATCGCACCGTCTTCACCCGAGAGATCGACCAGCCTGGAGATCAACGTATCATCGCCGCCGTCCAGCAACAACGCATAGGGGCTGCTGGGCGGATTCATCGCCTCAGAAGAAACCTCCGCCCCGTAATTCTCGAACCACCGGTCGATCGTCAATTCGGTCGTCTCAAACGGTTCGTAGACCGGGAAATCAATCGGCGGTCCACCGGACTCGGTCATGACCATCACCAGGTCGGTTACCATACCGTCGCCCTGTGAAGTCACCGTTACTTCGGCCGTGTCGACCACGTGCGGACCGGCATCGGACGGAACACTCACATTGACTTTGATTTTGAGCGAATCGCCCGCTGCCATGATCGGGGTTGAAGTTATCGGATTCAGTCCGCTTTCATCGGTGAAAGTAACACCCCATGAGTTTTCCGCTACCGACAAATCATAAGCGTCATCCAACCGACCGCGGTTGGTCACCGTAATTTGATACGATGCCGTGAATCCGGCCGGACCGGATTGGAACTGGCTGTACGGAGTCGCCTCGACATCATAATCCGATGGATATCCGACGAAGAAATCATCGACGAACCAGTCATCGTAGGAACCGGAGGAAGCATGGTTATACATTTTCACCCGGAAACCGGCATGGTAAGCCGCTCCCGGCAGCGTCAGTTCCACCGGCTCGAAAACGGTCATATCATCGCCGTCACCGGAATGCTGTGCCAACAACTGCCACGTACCGAGTGAATCGAGATATTGGACGAACAAATCATCACCGGCTTCAGGTGAATCACCGCCGCCCGTGCGCTGGTATTGATACTTGAGCAGTACATTGACTTCACCGCGTAAGTCAATCGCTTCCGTCACCAGCGTGTCGCCCTGATTCGGGGAACCATCGAAATTCACCGAGTACGGTGAAGTGGGTTCTTCCAAACCAAGCGTGCTTATTGCCGCACCCGGCCAGCGATCCCATTTGGTATTGTCGAACTCGGTCGTTTCGAAATCATCGCCGAACGGAATCACCCAGGGTTGACCGGCGGAAACCGTAACGACTTCAATCGCATCGGTAAACGAGGCGTCACCGACCGAAACCGCCGTCACGGCTGCGGTATCGACTTCATCTTCCCAACTGGTGGGGACGATCACCCGCAGTTTGAAATCATACGTATCGTCGGCTGAAATTACCGCCGTGCCGCTGATTTCGTATGAACCCGTCGCATCGTAGAGCGCGGTCGGCCAGGCAGCGTCAAGGGTAAGATCATAAGAATCATCCAACACGCCGTCGTTGGTTACATACAGATCATACCACAACGTGTCGGCCACCGGTCCCGTTTGCGAAAGGCCATCGGGGCCCATGAAGAAACCGTAGTCGATCACCTTGAAGCTGTAAATGTCGGTGCTGTCAACGAAGCCGGCTACGTTCTTAGCCCAGATGTAATAATCGATATGAGTACCGGCCGGCTGGACCGGGATATACCCGATAAAATCTTCACCCAACTTGGAGGTTGTCATCAGGGCCGCCGACCAGACATCGTCGATACCGTACCAAACCAGCACCGAGTCATAATCAAGCGTAGTATCGCTGTAGATCGTCGCGGTCACTTCGTAGTCGTTGAGGATATCCTTGGTGTCGCCGAGCGGTTCGTGCAGGATGGTCAGATCGGTCGTAACCACCACATCCTCGACAACCGTCTCGTGATTGTACGCCGTCACCGTCAACTTCATCGGATCGACACTGATCGGTAACATCTGGTTGATCGTAATCGTCGCCATCCCGGAAGCATTGGTGAAAGCCGAACCGTATAAAACCCCGTCCTTATAGAGCGCACAAAGGGCTCCTTCAACACCCGGTATCTCCACCTCGTACGTCGGTGAGTTGAAAAACACCGCCCCGGAATGGTTGACCGTCAGCGAGGCCGGCGTGTCGGTCCGTACCTGCACCGAAGGATCTCCGAATACGTGCCAGGTGTAGAACATGTCGTAGCCGTCGGATCCGGAGTTGTCATCCATCATCCGGCAACCGCCGTTGTAGCAGAGAGCACCGAAGCTGTTAACCACATCAGCAACGAGTAAATCATCTATTTCATCCTGGCAGTCCATCGGAGGATTCCAGTCCTGGTTGATCGATGACATATAGGTCCCTATCGCACCGGTCGGATTGGAGCCGTTGGTGGCTCGCATCCACGCTTCAGCAAAGCAGGTGTAATAACGGAACTGGCCATTAACGCAAGCCACGCTGATAATGAACGGCAACATGTTGTCGTTGGTCAGGGCGTTGACATTGGAATTGCTGTACCCGGTCGACGACCATGAAGTGGTCGTGCCGTGACCGCAATAGTTGATAATACTACGGCCGGAGTTGAGCGCCGATGATACCTGCGCGGCGGTACCGCTGGGATCGTAAATCTGATCCACCAGAGTATAGGTGTAACCGAGCAGGTCATTACGGATATAATTCATGTGTTGATAGTCATACTCACCACCGTCGTGTCCCGGACCCTGGTTCGAGGCAACTCCGGTCCCCTGATGGAACCAGTCACCGGTGGGCGGATTTTGCTCGTAAGTGAGCACCCGCTGAACCTGGGTGTTTACATGAGCCTCGGTCTCGGCCGAGAAACGTCCTATGAGAATATCCGGATAAGTATCGGAACCGGCCACCAGAGAAAATTTCGGATCGGCCGCGCCGCCGCTGTGGGTATCGGTCGTCACCTGGGCCGCATCGCCGACCAGCAACACAAAGCAAAGATCGGTACTGTCATAGAAATCCTGGATGAAGCTCTTGATGCTGGAGGCCGTATTACCCACGTCGCTGATATTCACCATCGTCGTCTTGATCCCCTTCTGGTTCTTCCAGTCAACCAGTGGTTGCATCTCGTCGGCGAAGTTGTCGTAGGTTATTACCAGCATGTCGCCGGTTTCCTCGACCAGGGCGTATTTCTCAAGCGTCTGAGAGTAGTTGATAAACCGTCTCTGGTAAATCGTTTCGAAATCGGTGGTGATCGAATTCATCGCCTTATTGCGATTGAACACGTTGATCTCACCCGGTCCGTCAGGTGTGAGCGCCACCGTAATCGACGTATATACTCTCAGAACGCCGGTTATCGGATTGTACTGGAACGGCTGGAAGTCAATCACCGTGCCACGGAAGTCGCGCAGGATATAAGGATCCCGCAGACTGGCCAGACGACCCGGGAAAAACTCATCAATCCCGTATTCCGGTCCGAACTCATACGGAATATCCTCGGGATTCACGGTACGCGAAAGGTTCCCCTTGGAAGGTATGATCGGCAAATCGGTAAATTCGACATACTCCTGTGCGACCACCTCGATCGCCATACGGGCGTCGTCCGGAATAATTACACTGCGGCTTATTCTCGGCAGAGCCGGGGCTCCGCGCTCCAACATGATTGTCGCATCGCCGCTTGAAATCGAAAAGTAGGCTTGCCCGTTGATGTCGACCGGCGCCTGGTCGAATCCTCCCACGTCGAGTCGAACCACGATCTTATCAGGCGATGACTGCTCGACAAATACGCCGAGATCTTCGCTGTGGCTGATCAACTCGACATGCTCGGCCGAAACCGCACTCGCCGCCAAAATCAGACATACCAGTCCAATTAGAACATTCCTTCCCATAGCGTCCTTTCCTCCGATGATTGAGTATCGTCTTAACCCTTGTGGCATCGGGCCTTCATTCTGTGGATAACAGCTCTGGCATATCGCCATATACCTCTATAAGTTTAAGTATAATAAAGAATTGTGACATGGCAAGGAAAACCTGCCCCGGATTGCAAAAGCACCCGCCAGGCCTCCGATTTTCTATCAATTGGAAACGATTTCCCTATCAAAACGCATTAATACAATGCGATTTCTGAACCTGACGATAAAAGCCGCAAAGAACATAAAAATGTGACCTTAAATTCTTTATAAGCCATTATTTTACAACAGGATATAGATTGTTTTTTACTTGCTAATCAGGACCGAAAATGGTATCATAGGGACTTATGATAGGAGACTTTGGATTGCGCCTTAAGAAGCCATCAGACAACGATTTCCGCTATCCTCAGCCAATATCCGGGCTGGTGGACAAGCTGATGGCCAACCTCGGCCTTTCTCGCCGCTACGACGGCTGGCGAGTGGTTAAAGACTGGGTTGATATTGTTGGCTCTACCCTGGCCGCACGCGCCCGAGCGATACGTTACGCCGAGGGGGTGCTTTATATTGCCGTCGAGGATGATTCCTGGCGGCAGGAACTCTCCATGCAACTTGAGACCATCCTGGATGAGATTCACCGGCGGCCTTACGGACGGGCCGTGCAGGAGATTCATTTTGAATCCGGTTTGAAAAGGAACTGATATCGATGGCTACCACTGAAGAAGTCACCAAGCCCAAAAAGACGAATAATAAATACGACGCTGCGACAATTAAGGTACTCAAAGGCCTCGAGGCGGTGCGTCGCCGCCCGGCTATGTATATCGGCGATGTCGGCCAGCGTGGTCTGCATCATCTCGTTTACGAAGTAGTGGACAACTCCGTTGACGAGTCGATGGCCGGTGAATGTGACAAGATCATTGTCGAGATCAACAAAGATGAATCGATCACCGTCACCGACAACGGTCGCGGTATCCCAACGGAAATACATCCCGACACCAAAGTCTCCGCCCTCCAGGTGGTCATGACCACTCTCCATGCGGGCGGAAAATTCGACCATGAGTCTTACAAGGTTTCCGGCGGCCTTCACGGTGTCGGCGTTTCGGTCGTTAACGCCCTGTCCGAATGGTGCTGGGTTGAGGTTACTCGCGATGATGAAGTATCCCGCCAGGATTATGATCGCGGTGTCCCGCGTGAAAAAGTCAAAGTGGTCGGCAAAGGCAAAAAGACCGGAACTAAAACCTGTTTTAAAGCCGACACCGAAATTTTCAAAAAGATCGAATATCGCTTCAGCATTCTCGCCGCCCGTATGCGCGAGCTGGCCTTCCTCAACCAGGGATTGACTATCGTCTTGAAAGATCACCGCCAGGAGAAGGAAGAAACCTTCTTCTTCAAAGGCGGTCTCTCTTCATTTGTCGAATATCTGAACGAGAATAAAACGCCGTTGTTCAGGAAACCGATTCATTTCGCCAAGGAAAAGGACGATATCCAGGTCGAGATCGCCCTGCAATACAACGATGGTTACAACGAGTCGGTTTATTCTTACGTGAACAACATCAACACCATCGAGGGCGGCACTCACCTGACCGGTTTCCGTACCGCTCTCACGCGCTCGATCAACAGCTACGCCATCAAGTATAACCTGCTTAAAAACGGCAAGAGCAAGAGCAACGGACTCCAGTTGATCGGCGATGATTCCCGCGAGGGACTCACGGCGGTTATTTCCGTTCGGGTGCGTGATCCTCAGTTTGAGGGACAAACGAAAACCAAGCTCGGCAACAGTGAAGTTCGAGGCGTTGTCGAACAAGTAACCAACGAATATCTCGGTGCCTTTTTCGAGGAAACACCGGCAATCGGCAAAAAAGTAGTCGATAAAATTCTGCAAGCCGCCCGCGCTCGTGAAGCGGCCCGTAAGGCCAAGGAATTGACTCGCCGTAAAACCGCTCTTGATTCCGCCTCACTCCCCGGCAAACTGGCCGACTGCTCTCTTCGCGATCCGGAATCCTGCGAGTTGTACATCGTGGAGGGCGACTCGGCCGGAGGTTCCGCCAAGCAGGGCCGTGACCGTCGTTTTCAGGCAATTCTGCCGTTGCGCGGCAAAATTCTCAACGTCGAAAAAGCTCGTATCGACAAGATCCTGAGCAACAACGAAGTCCGCAGTATGATCACCGCTCTCGGTTGCGGCGTCGGGGATGAGTTCGACACTTCCCGAGTGCGTTATCATAAGATCATTATCATGACCGATGCTGATATCGACGGCTCCCACATCCGTACTTTGCTGCTGACGTTTTTCTTCCGCTACATGCGGGACTTGATCGATCAGGGTTATGTCTACATCGCTCAGCCGCCGCTTTATCGTCTCAAGCACGGCAACAACGAACAATATGTTTTCGATGACTCCGAACTGGATAAAATCCGCAAGACTTTCCCGAAAACCGGTGTCAGTGTCCAACGCTATAAAGGTCTCGGTGAAATGAATCCCGAGCAGCTTTGGAAGACCACGATGGATCCGGAGACGCGGACCTTGTTGCAGATTTCGCTCGAAGACGGCAAGGAAGCGGACCATTTGTTCAGCGTGCTGATGGGGACCGAGATAGAACCTCGGGCCAAGTTCATCCAGGAAAACGCTCAATACGTTCGCAACCTGGACGTGTAGAACCCACTCGAAAATACGAATTGTAAGGCAGGTCTCCCCGAGATCTGCCTTTTTCTCATAGCTCGCAGACCGGGCTCCTCGCGATCCCGGCCGTTACCGGCTCGAGGGGTACCCGACTCGTCTTGAGAACCACAGACCGTCAACAAAGATATTGCCATCAATTATTACATTTCGTAACGTTGTACGAACGCAAGGCTCACAAATCCATTCGGGAGAAACAATATGAAATTCTTTTTCACATTACTGATCGCTTCCCTGCTTTGCCTGCCGGTGGCGGTTGCCGCTGATGAAAACACACCGGCGACAACGGACGAATCAACAACTGTTGACGCCGATACCGTTGTCACGACGCAAGAGGCTGCAAAAGAGATGACTCTGGCCGAGTACCTGGTAGGGGTATGGGACATTACCCCGAACAAGCGGATACTGTCCGGGGATATCACTTTCACGGCGGAAGGCGCTTACGAGAAGAACGAGGAACACTCCGACGGTAAAGTCGGCGACAAGGGTGAGTACAAACTCTATCCGGACCAGACACCGTGCGGGATCGATATCTGCCTCGGTAAATGCGGTCAATCGGAATGGACTACCTTGTTTGGGATCATAAGGATGTTGGACGATGGGCGCGTCGAGATTCTCACTTCGCCAACCAGCACTCGCCCGACCGCATTCGGCGAGGAGCCGGACCCCACTCATACAATGTTCCTCACCCGCCGCACCGAAACGAAATAGGTCTTAGGTGGACTGAACTCCCCGTAGGCCGGGATCCCTGTGATCCCGGCCGTTTTGTCGGGAACGGCAAACCATAGGGCAGGTCCGTCATCGAACCTGCCCTTTTTTCATAGTTGTTGTCAAAATCTCACTTCGCGATACGCTTTCGGCGGACGGGGGATTTTGACTTACAGCGTTGCTTCTTGTATTTATACAAACCGCAAATCGCAGAGCTTGCCGGCCTGATCCAATATGCATTTCACCTGTCCCTAATTCCCCCTTGCCCAAATCGCGATTCTGTGCTAAATAGAAGTCCGTTGTGATGATGTCGATCTCGGTTCGCCGGGATCACAGGGATCCCGGCCTGCGGATTGACTACAAAGCAAGTCACGTAGGTCGGGTTGCTTGCATGCTTGCAACCTGACACTGCAGAGCAGGTCTCGGAGAGACATACTCTACAAGGATGACTTGTTGAATCGAAAGTCCCACCCGAGGGGTGGGGCACCGAATCTTGAGTAGGTCAAAAATCGTGTCCGCTGAAGGCGGATCGAAAAGCGAAGTTTTGACAGCAAACGAAGCCTCGGTATGGGGGCAGACGAGGACGTCTGCCGCCCACACAGGTCTCGGAGAGACATGCGCTACTTCGGGGCAGACGACGTCTGCCGCCCACGAGAACGAATAGATTATCCCGGCCTGCGGGAATGACTGCACAGCGAGGAGTAAACACGGTGACGAACGAAGACCTCAAAGACCTCGAACAAGCCATAGCCGAACAGGCGAAACTATCGGGATTTTCCGGCTGCATACTTATTTCCGAAAAAGGCCGACAACTTTACACCGGCGCCTTCGGCTTTGCCAATATCCCCGACGAAATCCCGAACGAGATCGGAACCCGTTTTGCCGTCGCTTCCGGCAGTAAGGCTTTCACCGCCGTCGCCGTTTTACAGCTAATCGATCAGGGACGGATCAGCCTCGAAACACCGATCAAAGCGGTGGTTGACGCCGAGTTCCCCAACTTCTCCCTCGACCTCAAGGTTCGCCATCTGTTGACCCACAGCTCCGGCATTAAGGATTATTTCGATGAGGCCGGCGGCGAGGATTATGAGAATATCTGGAAAGATCGCCCGGTTTACAACTATCGCACGCCGCGCGATTTCCTGCCGCTTTTTCGAGAAAACGGACAGCACTTCGCTCCGGGTGAAAAATTCAGTTACAACAACGCGGCCTTTATCATTCTGGCGATCATGATCGAGGACCTGGCTCATATGCCATTCCTCGACTATATCCAGTCGTATATTTTCGAACCGGCCGACATGACCCGCTCCGGGTATTTCTGCACCGAGCTGCTCCCCGAAAAAACCGCCCGTGGTTATATTGTCGATACCGACGGCCGTATGCGCAGCAACATTTTCGCTCTCCCGGTCGTGGGCAGCGGCGACGGCGGCGCATACACCACGGCCGAAGACATGGACAAGTTCTGGAGCGCTTTGCTCGGACAACGCCTCCTTTCACCGACCCTGACTGAACTGATCGTTACACCGCAAATCGAAGCCAGGGAAGAAGGGGATAATCTTTGGTACGGCCTCGGCGTATGGCTGCGTCGCGAGCAGGAGAAAACGCTTTCTTACTACGTAACCGGCTGGGACCCCGGGGTGGCCATGATCTCGGAGTATTTGGTCGATTCCGGTCATCACGTCTGTCTTCTCAGCAACCAGAACGACGGCGTCTTCCAGCTTTACCGGTCAATCCTCTCACGTCTCAGGTAGATCAGGTTCCTCGGAACCTGATACAAGAAAGGACGCGGAGCAACGGAACGAGGAAGAAGAATCGTAGCGCGGGATCCCCGCCTACGAGAGCGTTGAAAAAGACGCACGCGCGGATGTTCAGCAAGACACATCTGTAATGCGAGCGACACAAGGCCGCCCGCTACGCAAGGTTAAGGCATTCTAATGCGTAGCAGCGGGGCTTGTCTCCGCCGCGTTGGAGGTTTGTCAACAATCCCCTACGAGAATACGTCTGGGCTGCTCTCACATCAAGGCTCCGGCCGTACCGATCCTGAACGCTCGGTGAGTCTTTTTGCTCGACAAAACCTCTGCCGTCGACTATTCTGAAGTCGGACACATTCTGAATAGAATCCGAGGAGAAGAAACGATGAAGGACAGCCTCAGGGTCGTATCCCTGTCGATGGTACTGATTGCCCTGGCGTTGCTTGCCGCCTGTCAAGGTGAACGGGAGAGTCTCACCAATGTCGAGAAGCTGCGGGCCTGGCAGAAGGGTGTCTGGATCAGCGGCTCCGGGACCTACACCGTCTATACCGACGATCATTATTTCGTAATCTCCAGCGAGGGAGACAGCGCGAATGCCAACCTCTACTTCGCCGCTTCCCAATTGGGTTTCTACGAACAAGGGATGACCCGTTATCAAACCGTTCGCTTACGCAAAATCCCCCAGGGGAACCCGATATATTGGAAAAAAGAAGGTTTTATCACCAACAACATCGAGGTGCGTCAACCGGTCGACACTTCCCTATTCGACAATAGAAGCTGTGTGGTTCAGGATGGGGTAATTTACGACGCGATCATCGAATCGACCGACACCTACATCCTCATGGCTACTTGTGGAGGGGACAAGATAAGACTCATGTGCGACGGCCGCTCGGCTTATTTGCCCGCATCGGGCGGTGAATTCTGGTCATATCGGGTAGAGACGTTATAGACCGGGAGGGGGAGCTATTCCGGTTTCTTGCGGAAAACCGCTTCTATCAGGTGGTGCCGTTCGCGCTCCTCGGAACCGTATTGATGTTCCGGGCCAAGTTCTTCGCGATGATAATCCACTTCCCAGCCCTTGAACAGCTCGAGGATTTCATCCGCTTCCAGATAAGTCCGCACCTGGCCGGTGTCGGTCAGGAAGGAGTTCTTTCCTGACTGCGGCATCCGTTTGTACTTCTCGAAACCGGGGTCTTCGACGCTGAACGTCGTAACGAATACCATGCCGTCGGGAATCAGCCAGTCACGGCAACGAGTGATGAGATCCTCGATTTCATCGCGCTTGAGAATTTGAAAAAGCCCGTAGAGAAGAATCGCCGAGAACCGGTCCTCTTCATCAACGACCGTATAGCGGCCGAGGTGAGGCTGAATGTCGAGCTTCTCCGATTCACGAACATCGTTAATCAGGTCGATCGCCACCTGCGACGGATCGACAGCCACGACTTCATAGCCACGGCGAGCCAGAAACAGGGCGTTGCGTCCCTGCCCTACCCCGACGTCCAGCACCGGATGTCTTTTATCGATATAACGGGCGAAGTCCCGAAGGGTGGGTTCTTCATCGCGACCGAACATATAGGGATTTTTTGTATACGCTTCATCGTAAATCAGGCCGATCTCGTCCGGCGGATCGAACCTGGGTGCAAACAGACCGAAATAGCGCTGGTACCATTTCCAGCTCTTGCGCTCGCGTTTGAGCCATTTCTTGAACCGTTGTTCGCGACGTTTGGCAATCGCGTCGAATTTCTCGATTTTACGCAGGAGAATTTCAAGCGTTTCACGCCGCTCCAGCGCTCGCCGAAACGTATCGTAGTCGGCAATGTTGAAAATAGTCTGGATAATCGGTTCGAAAAACACCAGCGCCTGCGACCCGATGAAATTCACCGGCTTTGATGATTCAATGACCATTATGGCCGGCGCGGTCATTTTCCACGCCACTACCTTGCGTGCGAGTTTGTCCAACACCCGATTCTCATCCTCAGGAATTGGCGGATTGTCCGGATCCAGCAGGGGTATGTTATCGCGGAAAAAACTCACACGACATCCCTTACATCATCGAGTTCATCGTCGTCCGGTCCGGCAATGTGCATCTGTACTTCAGCCATGACCTCATCGCGATTGTCGTTGAACATAAGATAGATACCACGGAAATTTTCCATCCGCGAGGGGCGAGTGAACGGCGAAAGCAACACCCCGTTTTTATCGGGCCAGCAAGTGCGATACTGTGACCAGTCCCGCGCGATACGCTGAGTGGTGGTCTTGATAATCACCTGCTTTTCAGTGAAGCGATAGGTCGTGGGAAAATAAAACTTGGCCAGTGACAGCAGCAAGATCACCAGCGCAAGAACGGCGAAAGTGCGCGAATAGGTAGTGTAGAACACCGCCGCCGTCACCACGAACACGAACAGCGTCACGATCACGGTCGCTACGGGACGCTTGCGCATCGGATGACACGTCCATTCGAGAATGACGCGATCCTCGGTATCCTTTTGATCGGCGGGGAGATTGTTGTCGGTCGGACCGGGCTCGTTAGCCATATCAGGACTGGTCAGGTTGGCGATAACGCTCTTTCTTGACCTTCTCCATATATTCCATGAGATCCTTGGCAACGATCAACTTCTTGTCGATCAACAGACGCACCAGCGCCTCCTGGGCCAGGTTGTTGGAAAGAACGAGGTCCTCGAAGGTAATATCGCGTTCCTCGCCGTTTATAATCATTTTAAGGGCAACTTTTCTGTCTTCCATCGTAGAACTCCCTTCCAACGACACCGATCGGGCTTTCTCAGCACGACCTGCGCCGGAGAATGACTACGGTTCTGCGGTCGTCGTTCCACTCGTTTCACCGGTATTTTCCGGGGTCATCTCATCGAGATCGAGCGGATATGGGTGATCCGAACGGATCTGGTAAAGCGGCATATAAGTGTTTTCGCGGATTTCACCGAACGTGACAATACCGGCAGCTCCCTCGTAATCCTTGATTGAGGTCAGGCCGTTAGTGAGTTGTTCCGGTTTCCGTCCGTTCTCCGCTGCTTTTGCGATCAAATTCACGGCATCGTAACCGAGTGCGGCCAGACGTGATGGACGTCCGCCGTAGCGAGTATCGTAGGCTGCGGCAAAATCAAGAAACGCCCGACTGCGTTCGGCTCCGATGAACGGAGAGGTGAACACCGCATTGCGCGTGACATCATCACCGAGCCGAAGGACCGCATCGTCTCCCCAGCCATCGCTGCCAAGATAAGCAGCCATCAGTTTGTAGAAACGGATCTGCGGCAAGAGCAGCTTTAGCTGCTGTGAACTGCCCGGCATATAGAGGCAGTCGATAAAAGCCGAAACACCGTCCTGGGCAAGTGTATCGCCGTCCGGCGTGACGAAGAAGGTCGAATCGGGATTCGCTCCTAACAGCATCGCCTTGAGGTCGCGCACGTAGGGACCGAAGTCGTTATCGCGCGAGCGATAGTATTCCACCGCGAGCACCGTCCCGCCGAGCTTTTCAAAGCGCTGTTGGAACGCCCGGGCCATACGCAGGTGATCGACCGACGTCGATGTTATAATCGCGGCCGTATCGGCGCCGACGCTGTCCACGGCATATTCCGCCATGCGAATCCCCTGAAGCTCGATGTTGGGCGACATCTGAAACGCAGTTGAGGACATTTGCGTCAACCCCGCCTGAGTCGCGGCCGGGAACAACAATGGCAATCTGGTGCAAGCCAGTGAAGCTCCCGCCACCGCAGCGGCTTCGGATGTCAACGGCCCCACCACCGCATCAGGCGGATCATCCTCCGCCAGCGATGCAATCACCCGGGCCGCTTCAACCGGATCTCCCTCGCTGTCGTGCGTTCCGAGATCGATCACCGTACCTGATTCGCGGAGTTCCTCGGCCGCAATCACCGCCCCGTTGTAGATGTCATCGGCCCAGGTCTGCAGTTCGCCGCTGAACGGCAGGACAAATGAAATCCGGAGGCCTTGACGTTCCGCTCGATGCGTCTCCTGGCTGAGCAGGTCAGGATCGAGTTGACCGCCGCAGGATTCGATCAACCTTCGCGCCGCCGGCAACGAGCCCTTACGTGCTATCGTTTCGGCAACAGCGGTAATCAGACGACATCGCCGGGGTTCGTCGAGACCATCGAACAGTTTCTCGGAGATGTGAATCTGTGAAGCATTTTCCAGAGCCGCCTTGATCGACGCTTCGGCCAGTTTATCAAGTCGTTGATCGCGCGACTGCTGCAGCGCACTCACATACTCCCCAAGTGCTCGCTCGGATTTGCCGGTGCGATAGAGAGCGTTGGCCAGAAAGAAATGGGCGTAGGCTGCCTCGGGACGATCCAAAAACTGACCGAGATAGAACTCCAGTCCGGCTATTGCCTTATTCAAATCACCGAGATAGTAATCCGCCTTGGCCCGGTTGAACACGAACAGGTCCTGGTTGGGAGAATCGGGATACTGACCCGACAGTTGCTCGAACACACGGGCCGCACCGAAGAAATCTCCCTGGCGAAGATAGCGGCGCCCCTGCTCGTAGAGCCTGGTCACCTCATCGCTGTCTTTGATCTCAGCCAGAACGTTCCCGACAAGCAAAAACGTCATCAATACCAGGAGCGTTGTCTTAATCGGTCGGCTAAACATCAGAGTGAGTATTTCCCAAAGTCTTCGGGGTTAATCCGTCTCAGCCGTTCGCGCAAAGATTCGGGATCGGTCGGCATCGGCGGTTCCTCACTCGGGGATTCCTCGCTGTCGCCGGCCCGATCGGCAAAAAGCTGATCGTTGACGAAGATTTTCGCGTTCATCTTCAGCGCCAGAGCAATCGAATCCGAAGGACGAGCATCGATCACGATCTCCCTGCCGTTGCAGGACAGATAGATCTTGGCATAAAACGTCTGCTCCCGCAACTCGGTGACCTCTATTTTAACCATGCGGGCATCAAGTTCGTTGATCACCGTCTTAAGCAGGTCATAAGTGAGCGGGCGTTTCGACGTCACACCGGAAAGCTGCATTGCTATCCCCCAGGCCTCGGCATGACCGATCCATATCGGCAGGACTTTTTCGATCCCGATGGGTGAAAGAATCACTACCGGTGAATTGGTGGTCATGTCGAGGGCCAAACCCTCGACTTTGGCTTCAAGCATCTGCATCGTCAGGACTTTTTAACCACCCACAGCTTCAAGTTGGCTGATACCGACTTCTCGATCTTGATCGGTATAGTGTAAACGCCAAGCGCTTTGAGCGGCGCCTCCAGTTCGATCTGGTTCTTGGGGATCTGCACACCCTCTTTAGCCAGGAGTTCCATGATATCGTGAACTCCGACCGAACCAAATACTTTGTCCTCGTCGCCGACCAGGACCTCGGCCGACAGCTCGAGCTGCTCGATACGATCCCGAATCACCTCGGCCTGCTTACGCGCCTTGCGGTCACGAGCGACTTTCTGGCGGGTGACTTCGTCAATCGCCCGCAGATTGGCTTTGGTCGCGGGAATCGCCAGGTTGCGCGGCATAAGGTAATTGCGACCGTAGCCGTTTTTTACCTCAACCGTGTCGCCGGCCTTACCCAGGTCAGCGATATCTTCTTTCAAAATCACTTTCATGGTATAACCTCAAACATTTGTTGGCAACTAGATTAACTTCCTATGCTTCTTCGGCGTCGGCAGCCTCGGCTCGGCTGCGCCAGTCGGCGAAACTATCGATAAATCCCAATATGGCGGCCGTTACGAAACCGGCCAGTTGCGTGAAGAATAACAGCACATAGAAAATAACCTTGAGCAGGCGCGAGATATGCAGCCGACCAAGATAGTACTCTACCAATGCCAGACCTCCAACGCAGTAATAAACCGAAAGTCCCACCAGTACGTTGTCGGCCACCAATTGCAGCGATTCCCCGCCCAGCAAACGAGCGGCGGCAGCCGCAATCACTACCGGCGTGAAACCGAACGGTACGTGCCAGGTCGTGAACGGTGATCGACAAGCCAGCGCCGGATTGGCGCGATCTGCCTGGTGAACGAACCAGAGATAGCCGACGGTGAACGGCGCCAGCGAACCCAACAGGGTTGAAGCCGGCATCAAACGGATTACCAGATCGACCATCCGGCTCATTTGACCGGACAGCTTTATCGCCGTCTCTTCGTTGTAGCCGAATGTTTGTAAAAGCGACGGCATTTCCGCCAATTTAGGTTTCCAGACCTCGGTCGCCGCGGCCATAGCTTCGGGCCAGATCGACCAGTACTGACCGACGGCGAACAGTGCCACGGCCAGTGTACCGAGGATGAATACCCTCGATTGAGCATAACCCAATCCGGTCATAATTCCGACAATAACGCCTCCGCACAGCACCATACCCATGCCGGTCAGAACACTCCAGAATCCTGTGGTTCCTGCCAGCAGGAAGCCCACCATCACCGCCAGCGCAGAACTGATCCATAACAGAACCGTTTGTCCGGCCAGAGCGAGACGGGCAACAAAGAAATAGACGCAAATCGAAACGAAGTAGGTCAAAGCTGCCAGAGCCGTAGCCGTTGGCATGGACAAACTACCCACTCCGCTTCCAAAAAGCAGAATGGCGTAAACCGGAATCGCAGCCGCCATGACAAACATCATCCACGAGCTGTGGTCGCGACGGGACACGCTTTCGGTGACGCCGGATGGTGCTTGATCAGCGATAGGATTCACTTTCAAATGCCATAACAGCCAGCACGCGGGCACGCTTGATGGCCTGGGTTAACATGCGCTGATGCTTGGCACAAGTGCCGGAGACACGACGCGGGATAATCTTACCGCGTTCGTTGACGAAACGACGCATGGTCCGCTCGTCTTTGTAATTGACGTAATTGATCTTGTTTTCGCAAAAGCGACAGATCTTACGTTTTCTATGAACTGCCATTTCTTAAATCCTTTGTCTGTTTTTACGATGAACGAGGGAACTCCGCCAATCAGAGTTCTTCGTCCTCGTCATAGCTTTCCGATGCAGCCGGAGCAGCGCCGGTTTCTTTGGTCTCTTCGCCCTGCTTGTCCTCTTCAGGAGCGTTAACAGCAGGTTCCTCGGCCTCTTCGGTTGATTCTTCAGCCTGGTCGGCAACCTCAACCGGTTTATCCTCACGACGGCCATGCGGACCATCGCCGGACGGCGCAGGACGTTCCTGAATCCTGGGAGCTGCATCGTCGTTCGAGGATTCTTCTTCTACGGTATCATCCTGAAGACTTCCCTCGAAGATGACAGTTAAAAAGCGAAGGTAGGCTTCATTCAAACGGAAATGGCGCTCTATCTCGCTGATAACGGTCGGCGGTGCTTCAAAAACCAGGTTGGCATAATAACCCTGCGACAAGCCCTGAATGAGATAGGCCAGCCGACGGGTTCCCATCCGGTTTTCTTTGATTATTTTGCCGCCACCGTTGGTGATGACGCTAACCACATCCTGAACCTGGCGGTCAATTGTGGCGTCGTCAGTTTGGGGGTTGATGATAAAGGTCGTCTCGTAAAGGCGCATTCAATATCCTCCCTACGGACGTTGGTTTAAGGTTCAAACGGCCCAGCCGCGGACATCTTATTTTACAGCTGAGCAGGGTTTCTATTATATTCGCTCATCGCCTGGTCGAGGCGATGGTTGCTTGCGAAGATGACTGCCTCAGCGGCAGTATTTGTCAGGTCGGATGCTTTCTTAAGCTCCTCCTTGTCAAACTTGCCAAGTACGAAATCGATCGTACTTGAGTATTCAGGCGCCGGACCGATCCCCAGTCGCAGCCGGGGGAAATCCTCGGTTTCGAGGATTTCGATGATCGAGGCAAGGCCGTTATGCCCGCCGTCCGATCCGTTTTGCCGAAAACGAAGCGCCCCAAGCGGAAGGTTGAAGTCATCAACCACAACCAACATTTCGCTCGGTTCACGCTCGACTCTCTCAAGGAGAGCCACCGCCGCCAGACCGGAACGGTTCATATACGTTCGCGGCCAGGCCAGAACCAGCGGTTCCGGTGAGCGCTCGATCAGCGACCAGGTATATTCTCTTGTCGGTTTCTGCGGCACAGCCTTTTGCAGCTTAGCCACCCGGTCGAGCACTTCGAACCCGAGGTTGTGACGTGTGGCCTCATACTCGGCCCCGATATTGCCCAAACCCAAGACAATCGAAATCATACCAAAGCCACCTTTCGGCAGCTTGGAAGTATAAGTTCGACGCCACCGAAAGTCAAGGCCAATTGACTGCCTCTGTTGAGCTTAATTACTCCGTTTGAAGCGATATCCGACACCCCGGATAGTCTCGAAAAACCTCGGATTGGCCGGGTCATCCTCGAATATCTTGCGCAGTTTCATGATGAAATTATCGATTGTCCGGCTGGTCGGATAAACATGATAGCCCCAAACGGCATCGAGCAGTTGATCCCGGCTGACCACCTCCCCCTCCCGTTCGGCCAGATATTTCATGACCATGCATTCCTTGCGAGTCAATTCGAATTTTCCACCGGGGCCTTCCGCTTTATAAGTTTTAAAATCAATTCGGCGGCCCTGAAAACTGAACTCGCGATCCATTGGCCGGTCGCTCTGAAGCCAGGCTTGTCGCCGGAATATCCCCTGAATTCGGGCCACTAACTCGGCAGTACTGAACGGCTTAGTGATATAATCATCCCCCCCGGCCACCAGCCCCTCAATTTTTTGGTCAACGGCATCCCTGGCGGTGATAAACAGAATCGGTACGGTCGATCCGGTCTTGCGGATATTCCGGGTTAAAGTGAGGCCATCGATTCCGGGCAACATGATATCCATCAAAATCAGGTCGAACTTCCCCCGATTGAACTCCTCCATTACCCGAGCACCGTGATCGACATGGAGTAACTCGAAACCTTCGGCTTCCAGATTCAACAGGAGACCGTCAGCCAGGTTGGGATCGTCTTCGACCAGGAGGATTTTCTTCATCGTATCAGCCTGCTTTGAGTTCGACGGTAAATTTGGCCCCTTTTCCCGGACCATCCGAGCAAGCCCTGACAGTGCCCCCGTGCGCTCGAACTATTTCCCGAGCCAGATATAATCCCAAACCACTGCCGGAACCGCTCCGGGTAAGCTCTTCCCCGGCCTGATAAAATCGATCAAAGATTTTTTCCAGATCACGAGCAGCAATGCCGATACCGTTGTCGGACACTTCCAGAATACAACACTTATCGGCCATACGCAGAGAGACGGCAATTTGGGGGGTATCTTTGTCGTTATATTTAACGGCATTTTCAAGGATGGCATTGACCGCTCGCTGGAGTGCGGCCGCATCCCCCTGGATCGTAATACCGGGGGTAATCTCGTCAATCACCTCGGTTTTTCTCTGTGAGGGTATCGCTCGCAACTTGTCGACCGCTTTTGTCACCATTTCGGAAAACGGCACCGATTTCAACTCCACCACGTATCCGGAACGTTCGAATCGACCCGCTTCGAGTACGTTTTGGACCATGGCTTCGAGCCGGGCAATATCTTGACGCATACGGGGCAGCACCTGATGTTTCTTTTCGAGCGAGATTCGGTCAGATTCCAGCGAATCGAGGTAAAGCTGCATTGAGGCCAACGGTGTTTTGAGTTCGTGAGTTACCGCCATGAGGAAATTTTGCTGGTGGAATTTTAATTCCTCCGATCGCACCTGGGCTCGATATATCAACCAGGCGCCGATTAAAATCGCCAGCAGGAAAAATACCCCTTCAAGCCCCACCATTATCTGCCGTTCGATTTCCTGACTATGAAGCTGCTCCACGTAGGTTGTATCGGCCCCCAGTTCCTGAGCTATGTCGACTTTCTCATCCACCAGCCGAGCCATGAAAACCGTCCACCACACCGCCTGGGCAAAAACCGTCAGCGCCAGAATGATGAAGAGAACCAAAGCAGTGCGATGAGTCAGACGATTTTTCTTCATGTTCTCGGTCAATCCATCCTGGTTCGGTCATTCCCCTAAACCAGATCGAGGCGATTAAGGCGAAGTGAGTTGGTTACTACGAACACCGATGAAAAAGCCATTGCCGTGGCCGCCACCCAGGGTGCGAGAGTTAATCCGGTAAGAGGATAAAGAGCCCCGGCAGCTATGGGTATGGCCACGATGTTATAAAAGAAAGCCCAGAACAGATTCTGGCGAATTATTTTCATGGTTACTTTAGCTGTTTCGAACAATCGAAGAATAGAAGAAAGCTCGGAGCGTACCAACACCACATCAGCCGATTCGATGGCAATATCCGTTCCACTGCCAATGGCGATCCCCACGTTGGCCGCAGCCAGAGCCGGGGCATCGTTGATACCGTCGCCGACCATCGCAACGGTGAAACCGATTTTCCGGTATGACTCCACCACCAGCTTTTTATGAGCCGGTTTTATCTCCGCTTCAAACTCGTCCAGGTTCAACGACCGGGCAACACCGGCTGCCGTTCTATAGGCATCACCGGAGAGCATAGTCACACGTGCGAACTGATTCTTAAGAGCCACCACGACGTCCTTGGCATCATTGCGGATACGGTCGGCGAGAGCGATAAGCCCGACTACCTTGTCGTCAAGAGCTACGAAAATAGTGGTGCGGCCCTCGGACATCTGGGCTCCGGCTTCTTCTCGAGCCGGATCGATATTGACCTCGTTATTTTCCATCAACTCCTGATTGCCGAGCAAAAGCTTTTTACCGGCATAGATCCCTTTGAGACCGAATCCGGGCAATGCTTCCACTTCGGTCACGGTAACGATCGGAATCTGGTGCTGGCGCATCCGTCGCACGATGGCATCGGCGACCGGGTGTTCCGACTGACTCTCGGCCGAACCGGCGATCTGGAGCATGGTTTTAAGAGGCAAATCATTGTAAGCCTTCTCGTCGATCAGTTCGAGTTGGCCGTGGGTCAGGGTGCCGGTTTTATCGAATACGATAGTATCTATTCTTGTCAGCTCTTCCAGAATATCGCCGCCTCGAATAATGATCCCCTCGCGGGCAGCGCGACCCGACCCCGTTAGAATCGCCGTTGGCGTCGCCAATCCCAGCGCACAGGGGCAGGCTATAATCAACACCGACACGACACACTTGATCAGCATCGGTGAAGCCGGATCAAAATAGTACCAAACCAAACCGGTCAATACCGCCAGACCGATAACGGTTGGAACGAATATCCCGGATACGCGATCAGCTAATTTTTGTACCGGAGCCTTACGGCTTTGAGCCTCGGAGACCATGCGGACGATATTGGCCAATACCGAATCAGCCGCGGCCGTGCCAACCTCGAGTCGGAAACTCATATTACCGTTGAGGGTGCCGCCATAAACCTCATCGCCGGAATCTTTTTCCACCGGGAGAGACTCCCCGGTCAGGAGAGATTCATCCAGGACCGCACGACCTTCGATAATGATGCCGTCGGCCGGCACGCGTTCACCCGGACGAACGATTAGAATCATCCCGGGTTGCACGGCGGCAGCATCGATAACGACCTCATGATCGTCGACAATAGCCGTCGCCTTATTCGGTTGCAATTCCAGCAACGACTTAATCGCCTCTCCGGCACGCCCCCGCGACCGGGCTTCAAGATAACGTCCGACCAGGATAAGACTGATAATCATTCCAACCGACTCGAAATATAATGATCCGGGCGGTGGCGCTCCGGCGGAATCGATAATGACCCAGATGCTCCAGCCAAAAGCAGCCAGAGTTCCCATCGCGATCAGGGAGTTCATGTTGGCGCTGAAATGCCCCAATTGCTTGAGGGCATCGAACAAAATTGCCCGGCCCCCCCAAAGGAGCACAGCCGCTGCGAAGCCGGCCTGAATCACGGCGTCGAAAAGGACACCAATCATCGGACCGCCGGTGATCATGCTCCACATTGCCACCACCAACAACGGCGCCGTCATAATTAACGCTTGCCGAAGTTGCGACAGGGCGCGGGCAGTTTCCTTTTGCGAGGCTTTTAGTACGTCCACCCGCCCCTCACTGGCCTTGAAACCGAGCTGATCGATTTCATGCATGATCGCAGCGGCATCAACGATTTCGGGATCAAGGCGCACCGATGCCGAGCGGGTAGCCAGATTTACTCGGCACTCCTGCACGCCATCGAGCTTGCCTACCGCGGTTTCGATTGACCGCACACAAGCGGCACAGTGCATACCTTCGATATTGAAGTTCAGATCAGTCAATTGGGTCATGGTAGAACAATATAGTCCGGACGGGATCGCCTGGAAAGTTTGTGATGATTATTTTATTCCGAGCATCAGCAGTAGTTGCGGACATTTACGTTGAAGCTCCTTACGAATTTTCCCGCGGGCACGATGAAGATACCAGCGCACGGTCGCTTCGGGAATGTCCATAACCTCAGCCACACGGTCAAGCTTGCAACCCTCGATATCTCGGAGCATAAAAGCAGAACGCTGTTTCTCGTTGAGCTTACGCGTAGCCTGATGAATGTAATCCCTGATCCGCTCTCTATGATAACGATCTTCAGGAGTAGAATCGTCCGATTGAAGAAGCTCGTGGTAATTGTCCAGCGGTTCGTGTTGGTGCCGACGATGCTTGCGGATGTAATCGATGCAGGCGTTTACCGTGATACGATAAAGCCAGGTATAGAATTTTTTCTTCTCGTCATAGCGCCAGATATTGTGGTTAACCTTTACGAAAACGATCTGAGTGATATCAGCCGCTTCATCGTAATCACCCACCATGCGATAGGCAAGCGCCGCTACCTGGCTTCGATATCGTTTCATCAATTCAGCGAAGGCACGCTGGTCGCCGCGCTTGATCCGACTGACGAGAGCTTTGGTATTAACCTCATCCCGGTCGTCTTCAGCCGGTTGCATCCGTTCGATATCCGGTTTCTTGTCCATCGCCACAATCCAAACTAAATTTATCTTATATTGTCATTTATACCATTAACCACCGTTTGCAGGTAAAGTTCCGAGATATCGGGTTACAGCTTGTTGCTAAATGACAGCTAAATGGGTGAGAAGGATTCTTAATACCCCGATCCTGCCGGCTTCTCGGAACCCGTGAATCTTCCGGAAAGCGGTCCTAATTTTTTAACAACGCAGCCCTCTAATCAGTTCCAAACGAGTTTGTTGAAAAATCCCCCCTTCCTGCAGCGCCCCACTACACCACGGAACCGAACCTCGCCCGCAGAGATCAATAGAACTTGAAATCCCCGGGGGTAACTGAAGTTGTAGTTGTGCTATGGAAGTTGACGTTGCTTGTTTAGGTTCTATGTTTAATCAGAATCGATCCATTCGACTCCGGCTCACCGCTCTGCTTACAGCGGCAGCCATTATGATGGCCACATCCGTCGCAGCTCAATCAACCGACAGTCTCCAGCCGACTACAGTAACGTTTGCGGCTGTCGGTGATATCATGATGGGGACCACCTTTCCCGAGGATTCCAACTATCTGCCCGAGGATGACGGCCGCCACATGCTGTTTGAAGTCGCCCCTGAACTGCGCTCAGCCGATATCACGTTTGGCAATCTCGAAGGTTGTTACATAGACGGAGGTACTCCGGCCAAGAAATGCCAGGATCCCAAGTCCTGTTATGTCTTCCGTAGCCCCGAGCATTATCTGAGTTACCTCGATGAAGCCGGGTTCGATGTTTTCAACCTGGCCAACAACCATGCCCGGGATTTTGGACCGGAAGGACTCAACCGCACGCGGGCATTGCTCGACAGTCTCGGCAAGGTGTACACCGGACCGATTGGCGATGTGGCTTCACTCGAAGTCAACGGCCTGCGGGTAGTGGTGCTCGGATTCGCTCCCTACCAGAAGTTATATGATTTATTGGACATCGGAACAGCCGCGGTGATGGTAGCCGGATTCAGCACTATCTACGATCTGGTCATCGTATCCTTCCACGGCGGCGGTGAAGGACCGGCATTCCTGCATGTCCCGGATTCAATGGAAATAGCCTACGGTGAAGAACGGGGTCATTTACGCGCGTTCGCTCATGCCGTAGTTGACGCGGGCGCCGACCTGGTGATCGGCCATGGACCTCATATCCCAAGAGCCGTTGAATACTACCACGGCAGGTTGATTGCCTACTCACTAGGGAATTTCGCCACTTACGAAATGTTCAACATGGAGGGAGTACGCGAGTTGACATTTATCCTGAAAGCCGAGTTGGCGGCCGACGGCTCCCTCGTTTCGGGCAGAATCGTTTCCTGTTATCAGCAATACCCCGGAATACCTCGACTTGACCCGAAAGGTCGGATTATTCCACTCCTGCAAAAGATATCACGCGATGATTTTGGTCCGACCGCCGCTCCGATTGCCGACGATGGAACCATTATCGTCCCGGACAAGAACTGAATCACACCAACGAAAAAAGGCCGCGATTATGCGGCCTCGTTATCTTCAATCAATTCGAACCTCAATCCATTTCGTTGAGAATATAATCGGCTGGATTGAGCTTCTTGCCGTTTCTGATCACCTCGTAATGGAGATGCGGACCGGTGGAATGACCGGTATTACCCATGAGGGCGATCTGTTCACCCCGGCTGACTCGCTGCCCCTTCTTAACCGTCGCTTGTTTTAGATGAGCGTAACGAGTCTTGAAACCGTAACCATGGTCAATCACCACCATATTACCCAGGCCGCCCTGGCGTCCGACTTCCACCACTTTGCCGTCGGCTGTGGCATAAATCGGAGTGCCGGTACGGTTGGAAATATCGATCGCCGCATGCATCCGCCGATAGCCGGTAAAGGGATCATCGCGCATTTGAAAACCGGTCGTGACCCAACCCTTGGTAGGCCAAATCGACGGGGTATGCCGGAGGCGATCCTTCATACCATCGAGCTTCTGTTCGACTTCCGAGTATTTATCCAACTCGAATTCCGACAGGCGTAAAAGGCGATCCACTTGACGCTCGGTGACATAAGCAGACTTCTGAGCCGGAGTCATACTCTCCACCGCTTTCGGAATCGGACCACCAATACCGAGCTGACGCTCCTGGGGATCGATTTCCGGCAGGTCAAAGGCAGTCCGAATAACTACCTCTTTTTGGACCATGTCCTGATAGCGGTTTTCGAATTCGGTCAGAGTCCAGCGGATCTGTTCGAATTTGTTCTTGAGTTCGAGATTTTCCGCCTTTAGTTTTTCGATCTCAGCACGGGAAACTCTATCGGATACGTACTGAGTTGACAGCGCTACACTGATCCCCAGTAGCATCAAAACCAGCACTACCGCTCCATAAACCAGCGGGGCCGGAACGTTGACCTGCTTGAGTATCCCCTTTGAGCCGGGGATAAGCATCAATGTGAATTTTTTCTTAAACATCACTTCAAGAATAAATCGTGGCCGGTCAGGCCTATCCTTCTCCTGTTATGTATCGGTCGTAAACCGGCGCACGCCAGCTTTATCACCTAAAAACTGGCGTGGAAAATAGGCCCCATCATTTTGCAAGTCAAGATAAAATGGGCAAAAACTGCCTGATACTACTTAATCAGAACATATTCTCGTCTGAGAACTTTGTTCACAATTCGAGCAAGCTTTGCCGATTCAAGGGTTTGAAGGCTGTAAAGATGCCAGTAAGTCTTCTTGGGCAAGCCAATGAAAGGTCGCTTCTTGAGTGCTTTCGCCATTTGTCGCCTCCGCTGGTTACCAGTCACAAACCGGAAAATCCTAATCTCTTTGCCCCATAAATCCCGGCTTACAAAATTCGCCACATTGTTCCGCCCCCTTACAATGCATAAACCATGCCCCTCCGGCGACAAAATGGAGAGCGACAACCACCATAGAGCATCCCATTTAACAATAAGCACTTAACACTATTATACCGGCTTCGGGAATCTCCCCTAATGGGCAAATCAAGGATTAAAAGGTGAGGCGCCTGTCCTATCCTTGACTACTTCGCCCAACAGGTGAACAGCTATCAATAAGATACAAGTGAGAATCTAGGATGAGCTTTGATCCGGGAGTACATTCGGCTATTAGTGGAAAATCAAATCGTTCTGAGGAAGACGACAGGTTGCTCTCATCGCAGTTATTTTTTAGAGAATGTCTGAGCATTCACCTCCCATAGCAAACTCAATACTATATTAATGAGAACATTACAAAGATCATGTGAAGGCAGACATACAAGAATAGCCACCATGACGTATTTTAACAGATTATTTCGTACCCTCAACGATTAAGACAGCATCATCTTTAGCCTTTGTATTGACGACAACCGATCGACGGATTAGCTTGGACTAAACAGCTAACTGCATCCAGGAGATAAGGACATGAAGTCTTTGAATAATAAGGTCGTGCTGATAACGGGAGCTTCCTCCGGAATAGGCCGCGCCTGTGCCGAGAAATTTGCTGAAGAGGGAGCCCGGCTGATTTTGGCGGCACGGAGAAAAGAACGGTTGATCGAACTGGCGAGAAAACTGAACACGCCGGTTCATATAATCGAACTCGATGTGACCAACCGGCAAGCTGTAGAAACAGCCCTTAAAAACCTTCCTGCCGATTTTGCTGCGATCGATGTACTCATCAACAACGCCGGTCTCGGGCGAGGTCTGGATAAATTGCAAGAAGGAAACCCGGACGGTTGGAATGAAATGATCGACACCAACATCAAGGGTCTTTTATACGTCAGCCGAGCGGTATTACCGGGTATGGTCAATCGAGGCAGCGGTCAGGTTATCAATATCGGTTCGATAGCCGGCCATGAGGTTTATCCGGGAGGGAACGTCTATTGCGCCACAAAACATGCCGTAGGAGCAATCACCCGGGGTATGCGGATCGACCTGGTTGACAGCCCGATACGTGTTGCCACAATTGATCCCGGTCTGGTAGAAACGGAATTTTCCGAGGTCAGATTCGACGGCGATAAAGATCGCGCCGGTTCGGTTTATAAGGGCTACCAGCCGTTATCCGGAGCTGATATCGCTGAAACGGCCGTATGGATTGCCTCGCGGCCACCCCATGTTCAGATTGCCGAGGTCATAATTTTCCCCACAGCCCAGCGATCCGCCATGATTGTTCATAAGGAATAGCCAAAATTCCTCCTCCTCGTGAGAGGCTTGAAAGGCTCTAACGGACACGTACATCAACGGGGATATAAACACCTTATCCCCGTTGATGTAGCTCTCATCCAAAGATCTGTTGATAATTCCACCGGATTATGTAACGAATTCCGACCTCTGACTCCAATTTCATGTAACAGCCAACCTTGTGTTGCCGGCATTGGAGTCGAATTTTCAATCCATGTCGGGCATACGACTTTTTAACTGCCCCTTAAGCAACCGCTCCATCCTTCCGAAATAACTCATATAAACGTCGGGCGGGGAAATCCGGCACATAATCGATTAAAACGGGGCACAGGATATGGCAGGCATGCACTGCAACGGCAGTCGTGCGGATCAGTCCGTAACAACTTACGGTGGATATTTTGGTCAGAGTATTACTCGTCGACAGTGATAGTGAGCGGATCAAGAACGTAGACTCTATGCTCTCTGAATCGGAGTATGCCCTGGAAGTCGGCAACAGCCCTGATTGTGAAACCTGCCTCACAGCATTACATCAAAGAAAAGTCGATATTGTCTTAATCTCATCTATCTGGACTAAGGAATCATTACTCGCAACTCCTCCCTGGTCCGACTACCCGGTAATTGTTCTTTTAGCCGATGATTCGGGACCGATCCCGGACAATATCAAGGCAGGCTTTGAACTAATCAAAGACAGTGAACTGAATTCGCCCCTTCTGCGCAGGATGATTAACTTCACGATTCAACACCGTGAAGATGAACAGCGCTGGTTAAAACGGATAAACCTGGAAAAAGCTATTGCCGAGTGCTCACGCATGCTGGCGACCTGGTCAAATGAGCCTCTCTATCCGATCCTGCAACTACTTGGTGAGGCTCTTGGCGCGGACAACGCAGCCATGTACCGGGTGGATAAAGGTTATGGTGAAGCCTTCATCGAGGAAGAATGGAATCGTCTGCCGGAGACGAAACTCGCTGACCTGATACCGGTGGTTACCCTGTCGGATTACCCGGATTGGATAGAGAAGTTCAGTAAACATGAATGCATTATTGTCGATTTTCCGGATGCTACCGGGTTCAACAATCCCAACGAATCCCAAGACATTCAGGAGTTCGGTCTCAAGGCAGGAATCTGGATTCCCATCGTCGATCACTCCGACCGATTTCGTGGGTGTATAGTCGTAACCAACAGCAGCTACCATAAATTCTGGATCAGGGAAGATATCCACACTCTCCGGATATTCGGAGAATTACTCGGGACAACCAGAGAACGCATCGAAACCACCTCCGCCCTTGCAATATCAGAAGAAAACTACCGACATTTAGTCGAAAATGCGAATGAAGCCATATTAGTTGCTCGTGAAGGTAAACTTCTCTACTTCAATGATGAACTCTGCAAACTTCTCGGTGTCCCGCGCGAGTTACTGCCGGAAAGACATTACCTGGAGTATATCCATCCCGATGATCGATCTATGTTGGAAGAATATCACCGTCGTCGTCTTTCGGGAGAGGATATTCCCAACCGCTACAGCTTTAGAACGTACGACGGCATAAATAAATCGCTTTGGGTTGAAGCAAACTTGGTTTTGATTCAATGGGAGGGTGTTCCGGCCGTTCTCTGTTTCCTGACCGATATAACTACCCGCAAAGACACTGAGGATAAGTTGCTTGCGAGTCGACAGGAGTTTCGCAGTCTGTACAACAGCACCCTGGTCGGCCTGTACCGAACATCGATTGAGGATGGTCGCATCCTCGCTCTAAACAAGCGCACCTCGGAAATGTTCGGCTTCGATTCACCCGAAGAAATGGCTGCATCAACTCGCATGCAGGACTTCTACGTCGACCCCGGCGCCAGACAGACGATGATAACCACCATACGGGAAAAGGGACATATTGACAATTTCGAGACACCTTTTCGCAAACGTGACGGTTCCATCTTCTGGGCGCGTTTCTCGGCTCGAGTGTTCCTCGAACACGGTTACCTGGAAAACGTTATAACGGACATATCCGATGAAAAAGCTACCCGCGAAGCTCTGGATGAAACTCAGACCAAATACTCTGAGCTTTTCAACTCCGTGCAGGAAGGAATCGGCATCGTTAATCAGGAGGAGATAATTGAGTTCTGCAATCCCGCCTTTGCCCGGATATTCGATGCTGACTCATCGGAGGAACTGGTTGGAAGAAGTCTGCTGGAGTTCGTAGACGAAAACAACCGCAGTTTAGTCATCCGTCAGACCGATCAACGCAAACTGATGAATGCCTCGCGGTATGAGCTGGAAATCGTCACGGGGAGCGGCATTCATAAAACCATCGCGGTATCGGTATCGCCGCGTCTCGATCGCAACGGCAACTTCCTGGGCGCTTTTGGATCGGTTCTGGATATTACCGATCGTAAAATTACCGAAGAAGCCCTCCGGGAAAGCGAAGAACGGCTGAAGATCATCCTTGAATCCGTGCCCACGGCCATTGTCATTGTCGATCCCGATAGTCAAAAGATAGTCGACGCCAATGCGGCGGCAGCCAATATCCTTGGGATTGAACGACTCCAACTCCTCGGCCAATCCTGTCAGAAGATTGTATGCCACTCCGACAAGGGACCATGCCGGTTCGCCTCCGCCGATAAGTCGATAAACAATATCGAGACAGAACTGCCTCGAGTTGACGGTAAACAGATTAGCGTCCTGAAAAGTATCGCATCCGTACAACTAAACGGTCGTCGCCATCTGGTAGAATGCTTTACCGATCTTACCGAGTTGAAAAAACAAGAAAAAGATTTATACCAATTGTCAGCGGCGGTAAGTCAATCCCCTATCATGATTCTTATTACCGATCCGAACGGTATTATCGAATACATCAATCCGCACTTTACCGATGTAACGGGATACAGCCAGAAGGAAATCCTCGGTAAAACCCCGGCCATTCTCTATTCAGGCAAGCAAACGGACAACTTCTACGAGAGTATGTGGGAAACTATCAAAAGCGGCGGCACCTGGGTCGGGAACTTGCAAAACCGCCGCAAGAGCGGTGAGATATTCTGGGAGCGAGAATCCATCTCGCCTATTTTTAACATTGATGGAGAGATTATCAACTTCCTTGCCATTGGAAACGATATCACTCATGAAATTATTTCCCAGCAGAAACTGGCCGAATCGGACAAATTATCCGCAATTGGTATGCTGGCAGCCGGCGTAGCGCATGAATTCAAGAATTATCTGGGCGGCATAATAGGCAATGCTTCCTTTGCGATCGATCACATCGATGAGTCGGACGGCTGCAGCACCGCTCGCGAAACTCTGGAACAAATAGTTGAGATGGGTGACAAAGCCAATGAAGTAGCCATGTCGTTGCTCAGCTATTCCAAGGCCAAGCCGGAGGACCGGACTCATGAAAGTCTCGCCCATCTGATCGAGAAATCAATCAGCCTGGTTGAAAAAGAGATGCGCAATCGCACTATTGAAATCGCCAGGTATATCGAGGATGTCCCGACCTTCGAAATGTCCGCCTCGAAAATCCAACAGCTCTTCCTGAACCTTTTGATAAACGCTCAGCACGCCATTAAAACCAATGGGGTGATAACCGTTGCCCTGATGAATGCCGGTGACCGTGCCGTTATCAAAGTCGGCGATTCCGGTACCGGCATTCCCGAGGATAAACTCGAACGCATCTTCGATCCGTTCTACTCGACCAAAGGAGTCTGGGGACGAGACGAACTGGTCGGAACCGGCATGGGGCTGTCGATCAGTCGTAACATTGCGCGGGAGCACGGAGGTGATATCACAGTTGAATCGATTGAGGGAATCGGGAGCACGTTCATTATCACTCTGCCGTACAATACAACGGCTAAGGACAACAACCTGGTCGGAATCGACTATACCGGTCACAAGATTCTTTTCTTCACTCTGGACAAGTCGATCATCAGTCGATATCACCAGCGAGCCTGTGAAACCAACACCCGCCTGCTTGTTGCGGGGAGTATCGACGATGCGCCTATCGGTTTTGAACGAGAAATCGACCTGGTCGTTTGCGACGCACACTTTACCGGAAAAGTGGAATTGCTGCAAATGGCTCAAATGTGCATGACCCACAGCATCCGCTACGTCATGGTAAATTGTAACGTTATGGAATACCAGTTGGCGGAGTTATTCGACGGCGCAGCGACTAATTTCCGTGATTTCCCCGATCTGGATCGTTTATTAGCCGTGATAAAATCCGACAAGAGCCCGGCCACCGGGGCGTGAAGGCGAGAATCTAGTCTAATATACCAGCGGCGCCCGAAACGGACGCCGCTGTCAGATACTTATCGAAACGGACAAGCCTATTCGGTCTCGATCGCCTCTTCCTCCTCGAGAACCGGCTCGCCGTGTTCGGCGAGCTTCATGCCCAGCGCCTCTTTGACCTTCACGAGAATCTCGTTGGTCACTTCGGGATGGTCCTTCAAGAACGCCCGAGCGTTTTCGCGGCCCTGGCCGAGACGTTCATCGCCATAGCTGAACCAACTGCCGGATTTCTGCACGATGTTGGCATCGACCGCTTTGTCGATCAACTCGCCGGTGTAAGAAATACCGGTGCCGTAGATGATGTCGAACTCCGCCTCGCGGAACGGCGGCGCCACTTTGTTCTTCACGACCCGGACGCGAGTGCGGGAACCGATTACCTCCTGGCCGTCCTTGATCGTGGCAATGCGGCGAATGTCCAGGCGGACGGTCGAATAGAACTTGAGGGCGTTGCCGCCGGTGGTAGTCTCCGGATTGCCGAACATAACGCCGATTTTCATGCGGATCTGATTGATGAAAATCACCGCCGTCTTGGATTTGGAGATGATCCCGGTCAACTTGCGCAATGCCTGCGACATGAGCCGCGCCTGCAGCCCCATGTGGCTGTCCCCCATCTCCCCCTCGATTTCGGAGCGGGGAGTCAGAGCGGCGACGGAATCAACGACAATGATATCGACACCGCCGGAGCGTACCAGCGTTTCGGTGATATCGAGCGCCTGTTCACCGGTATCCGGTTGAGAAACAAGAAGATTGTCGGTATCGACGCCCAGCGCTCGGGCATAGTTGGCATCGAGAGCATGTTCGGCATCGATAAATGCCGCGACGCCGCCCACTTTCTGAGCCTCGGCGATAATGTGCAGCGCCAGAGTGGTTTTACCGGAGGATTCCGGACCGAACACCTCAGTCACCCGCCCTCTCGGTACGCCCCAAACCCCAAGGGCATGGTCGAGGCCGAGTGATCCGGTCGGGATTACCTCTACCTCGAGCACCGTGCTGCCGCCAAGGCGCATGATCGAGCCCTTGCCGTGTGATCGCTCGATCTGCGACAGGGCCGCCTCCAGCGCTTTTTTGCGGTCTACCGCCGTGTGCGATGTTGCCATGCTAGAGCTACCTTTCGTTATTTTAATCTTACTTTTTGGCATAACCTGAAGAAAACAGCATTCAGGTCGTTAATATATCACATTTCGCTCGACAATAAAATGAAATAGTCCGCTGACAGGGGATGTCAGTATTTTCGGGGGATGAACGTATTTCTACAACAGGTCTTCATAACCGCGGGAACCAACCAATTCAGGGATCAGTTTAACGAATAAACTCAGGTGATAATTGGATTTCACCTAACGTAGATCTTTAATACAAAGCCGGATTTATAGGAAATACATCGATTTGTGACAAAAAAACTATTTGACTTAATACCGGTTTCAAGATCAAGTTATAGATGAAGCTAATGGATTGGCCGACAACTCCCGGATGGAGGTTCTTATGAAGAGATTGATTCCATTATTGTGCGCCCTGGCCGTCATGTTTTTGATGGTTGATTTCGCACAAGCTGTTGGTTATCCCAACAGCGGTTACACCGTCAACAACAACACCGGAACACATCGCACGGCAAACTCTCAGACCGATATTGACACCCATCCCGATAGAATCCCGGCCGATGACGCCAGCGCCGTACAACAGCAAACAGCACCGGAAGGTGAGGTAACCCCCATCCCGGAACCCATTGCTCTCCTGCTCGTAGGAGTTGGTCTATTAGCTATTGCAGTGATGCGTAAAAGCGCCTGATCCGCTGAACAAAGTGATTGGAAAAGCGGCCTGTCGGCCGCTTTTTTCATGTATGTAGGAACCACCGGTGGAGAATTCTGTTGAAGGACCGGCCCGTTTTGCTTAAAATGTCGAGCAGGGAATAAGGAGCCTGCAAACAAAGCCGATCCGCCTTCCAGACTACGATCGAATTATGAAATACGCCAATTTTGTACATCTGCACACCCACACCCAGTATTCATTGTTGGATGGGGCCTGTCGCATCGATGATGCCATCGCTCTTGCCAAAGAGTTGAAAATGCCCGCCCTGGCCATGACCGACCACGGCAACATGTTTGGTGCTATTGAGTTCTACCAGAAGGCGATCAAGGCCGGAATTAAACCGATCATCGGCATGGAAGCCTACGTGGCAGGCGGCAGTCGCCATGAAAAAAGCCCCTCGCAGAAATATCCCGACGGTGGCTTCCATCTCGTTCTGCTGGCCAGGAACCTCGAGGGATATCATAATCTTATGAAGCTCTCGTCGTATGGATTCCTCGAAGGCTTCTATCATCGCCCCCGGGTAGACAAAGAGTTACTCCGGAAATATGCCGGTAATCTGATTGCCAGTTCCGCCTGTCTCAAGGGAGAGGTAAACTGGCACTTGCTCCGCGGCGACACCGAGGCAGCCGTTGCGGCAGCGCGAGAGCTTCAGGACATTTTCGGACCGGGCAACTTCTACCTTGAGCTGCAGAATCACGGCATTGACAAGGAACTGCAGATCATCCCCAAAATTGAGGCTATTGCCCGCGAAACAGGCATACCGCTGCTGGCGACCAACGACTGCCACTATCTCCGTCGCGAGGACGCCGAAGCTCATGACGCCCTCCTTTGCATTCAGACCGGGAAACAGGTGTCCGATACCGACCGGATGCGCTACAACACCGACCAGATTTACTTCAAATCGGCCGAGGAGATGGAAGAGGCTTTAGGAGATTTCAAGCTGGCCCTGGAAAACACGATTAAGGTGGCCGAGGCCTGCAATCTCGAGTTGGAAATGGGTAAAATGCTCCTTCCGGTTTACCCGCTCCCAAAGGAATTCACTACCCCTGAAGTATACCTGGAACACATTTGTCGCGAGGCGCTGCCGGTCCGTTACAAGGAAGTAACACCAGAGATCGAAGAGCGGCTCGAATACGAGATGGGCGTTATTAAGCAGATGGGCTATGGCGGCTATTTCCTGATCGTACGCGACTTTTGTGAGTATTCCCGCTCTCATGGGATCCGGGTTGGCCCCGGGCGCGGCAGCGCTGCCGGATCGCTGGTCTCCTATCTCTGCGGCATTACCAACGTCGATCCGATTCGCTTCGAGCTGCTGTTCGAGCGGTTCCTGAATCCGGAACGAATCTCCATGCCGGATATCGATATTGATTTCGCCGATCGCGGACGCGACAAAATAATACAGTATGTTATCGAAAAGTACGGCAAAGACAATGTTTGTCAGATCATAACTTTTGGCACCATGGCTGCCCGCGGGGTGGTGCGCGATGTCGGCCGCGTGCTTGCCATGCCTTACGGTGAGGTGGATAAAATCGCCAAGGCGATCCCGCTGGCGATTGATATGACGCTCGAAAAGGCGCTTACCGCCAAAGATTCCGAACTGGCCAAAATGGTCAAACAGGACAAGCGGGTGGAGCACCTGATCGACATCTGCAAGACGCTTGAGGGATTGGCGCGACATTGCTCCACTCATGCCGCCGGCGTGGTGATTGCCCCAGCTCCCTTGATAGACTATGTACCGCTCTACAAGGGAGCCAAGGACGAAGTAACTACCCAGTTCGATATGAAGCGGGTGGAGCAGATCGGCCTGCTCAAGATGGACTTCCTCGGGCTGCGCACCTTGACGGTGATCGACGACGCCCTCAAAATGATCAAACAGAATCATCCCGAAACCGATATCGAGATCGACGAAATCCCGCTGGATGATCCCGTTGTCTACGATATTTTCGCGCGCGGCGACACGATTGGCATCTTCCAGTTTGAATCCAGCGGCATGCGCGAGTATCTGCGGCGTCTCGCTCCGGAGAATTTTACCGACATTACCGCCATGAACGCGCTCTATCGTCCCGGGCCGCTCGACTCGGGGATGATCGACGAATATATCAAGCGCAAAAAAAATCAGTTGAAGATTGAATACGATCATCCGAAACTGAAAGAAATCCTCAGCAACACCTACGGGATTATCGTTTTCCAGGAACACGTCCTGAAAATCGCCAATCAGCTTGCCGGATATTCGCTCGGCAAGGCGGATATTCTCCGTAAGGCGATGGGCAAAAAAGACGCCAATCTCATGGCTCAGCAACGGCGTGAGTTCATGAAGGGAGCCGAAGAACAGAAGGTCGACGCCAAAGTCGCCGAGGAGATTTTCGACCAGATCGAGACTTTTGCCCGCTACGGCTTTAACAAGGCTCATTCCACCTGCTACGCCTTCGTCGCTTATCAAACCGCCTGGCTCAAACACTACTATCCGCAGGAGTTTATGGCGGCCCTGATGTCCTCGGAAATCTCCGATGCCGACCGCATTCGTATCCTCATGGAGGAATGCCGCCGGATGGGGATCAAAGTTCTGCCGCCCGACGTCAACGAGTCCGAGGTGGATTTCTCGGTGGTGGACGGCAATATCCGCTTCGGCCTGCTGGCGATCAAAAACGTCGGCAGTAATCCGGCCACGGCGATCGTTGAGGAACGCCGGGAGAATGGTCCCTTCATCGATATCGCGGACCTGGCAGAACGGGTAGCGCCGAAGTCGATTAACCGGCGAGTGCTGGAATCGATCATCGCCGCCGGTGCCTGCGACTCACTGCCGGGACATCGGTCACAGCAACATGCTGCCGTCGAGGCGATGTTGGAGTTCGGGCATAAAGCAGCGGTGCAATCGGCCAGTCACGACCTTTTCGCCGGAAGCGGCGGCAAAGTCGAACGAGTCGCCCCAAGTCTTCCGGACATACCGGAATGGTCCAACTCTGATCGCCTCAATCGGGAAAAAGGAGTGCTCGGATTTTACGTATCGGGACATCCGCTGGAACGTTACCGTGAGTCACTCCGGTTCTTTTCATCCACCGACTCGGCGGCATTGAAATCAGTTCCGGACGACCGCGAAGTTACCATCGGCGGGATCATCACACAGGTCAAAACGATGATCGATAAGAAGGGCAACAACATGGCCTTCGTGACTCAGGAAGACTTCACGGGATCGGTCGAGTTAATCATGTTTTCAGATTGCTATGAGAAACACCGACAGTATATTGAATCGGATCGGATTGTCCTGACTACCGGCCGGGTTTCTACCCGAGAGGGTGAGGATCCGAAAATCCTTGCCCAGGAAGTAGTTCCTTTGGAAGAACTGACGGAACGCTACGATTGTCAGTTGGTTATAAGGATCAATACCGACTGCTCCGATGAAACAATTGACCGCGCCCTTAAATCCCTTGAGGAACACAGCGGGAAATCACCGGTGCTTCTGGCGGCGCAACACAATGGATCTGAAGTATATATCAGATCAAAGAGGTACGCCGTTAAACCGGATTTCGAGTTGTTAAACGACCTAAAAGACTTGCTGGGGGAAACCAGCGCCTACTTTAGACCGTTATCTAAGAACGATGTATCAGCTTAGCGAATGGAGCCGTATGAGATTTTTGATCACCTCAGCCCTGCTTCTGCTCCTCACCGTTTCAACGGCCGGAGCAGACGAACAGAAAAACGACCAAAAGGGCGCTGAACCTTCCGCTACAGAAATCAACTGGATGAAATACGACGAAGGACTGGCCGCCGCCAAGGAAAACGGCAAGCATATCTTAGCCAATTTCACGACCGGCTGGTGCGGCTTTTGCAAAAAAATGAACAAAACGACCTTTGTCGATCCGGCTATCGTAGCCGCCATAAATAAGGATTTCGTCGCCGTTAAGATCGATGGTGACTCTCGTGACACCCTCGACATCGACGGCTACAAGATCACCGAACGGGATCTCGCCAAAGCCGTCTATCGCGTCGGAGGTTATCCCACCTATTGGTTCCTCGAATCCGACGGGACTAAACTTGGCGCTTTACGTGGCTATCAGAGTTCAGCCCAATTGGCTCAAGCCTTGAAGATCGTCTCGGAAAGACAATACGAGAAACCACCAACTGAAGACCAAAAAGCCGATAGCTCGGGGCAATAAACAGCCGACAGACTGACCTGTGATCAAACTGAAAGGAAACGACCATTGATGAAGAAGATCTTGATGATAGGCCCTTCCCTGATAGCGTTGTTGGTGTTCGGCTGCGGTAGTTCCGACACCACCCAGGAACACAACTCCGGGACACAGGCAGCGGCACAAAGCACGACTACACAGAGTAAAGTACCCGCCTCCACCGGGACAACCGTTTCGTTTGCGGCGTATGATGTCGATGGTTTTTTACACCAGTCCGATGAGTGGATCGGTAAACAGCCGGTGGTGATTAATTTCTGGGGCACCTGGTGTCCCCCCTGTCGTGCCGAAATACCCGATCTCGTACGTATTTACAACGATTACCGCGACAAGGGAATTGAGTTAGTCGGCATTGCCGTCAGGGACCAACCGAACAACGTCAAGCAGTTCGCCGGAAAAAACGGCATGGACTGGCCCATGCTCATGGTTGATGAGAATGTTATAGCCGGTTTCCCGGATATACGGAATGTGCCGACCACGATCTTCTTCGACCGCAACGGCAACGAAGTACAAAGGTTTGTCGGTGGTCGCGATTACGAAACTTTCAAGCAGGCTTTCGAACAAATTCTCTAGCTCGAAAACGAATCTGATATAACAAACGGGCGCAACCTGATAAGGCTGCACCCGTTTTTATTTATGCCATATAACGGACTAAGCCGGTTGTTGGCTGTCACTGAAGAACAACTTCAGCATGTACCAGATTAATCCCAAAGCCAGTACGAAACAAAGCACGAAAACGATCAAGACCGACCATTGCGACCGGATCGGGATATTAGCCGGGTCCCAGAATTTCTGAAGATGAACAAGCCGCAGAACATGACGGGCCGAAACCATGGCCAGCATGGAAACGAAAACCATCAGCCCGGATATCGCGAACTTCCTCTTGAAAAAGAAATGCAGTGAACCGAGCGACAGAATAAAGCCAACCGTCACGAGCCAGATTCCGGAACTTTGCATAAACGGAACGAGATAATCACCCAGCGTGAATAAATAAATCAGCCCCATAACCATTGCCGCCAACATCCCGCAGAGAAAGAACTTCTTGCCGATTTGATACATGGCCTGACTTTTCCGGCCGATCCAGCCGACAAAGAACGCCCCGACGGTAATAGCTCCCAGGATCATGTGAAACCAGCGCACCAGATAGGAACCGACCTCGGGATTCAACACGAAACCGGACTGGTTACCGGAGTACAATTGTTGCGTCAGTAAAGGATTCTCGGAGAGGCTGAACGATGAACTGTAAACGAACGAGACATATGCCATCCCGAGCATTGCCAGACCCAGATAGATCCCGACCCGCTCCCTGGATTTAGTGAACGATGCTCCGTAAAGGAAATAGTACGAAAACATCACAGCGGCTAAAATCACCAGCCAGGGCCAGGCCGTTACGATGGTCGAGGCGTAAACCTGCTTATGGAAAGTTAACTGTACGAACAGAAGCGGCGCCACCCCTATCGTAATCGTTGCGGCCATCAGCGTCGGAAACAGCTTAACGAAACGCTGGATCGATTCATCCTGCCATTTATTGTTGAACTTAGCCAGCAATAATACCAGACCGCCGCCCAGGACGAAATTCATAGCTGCTAAATGCAGCGTCAGCGTCAGGATATGCAAAACCGTGATCAACCAGAGCGGGGCCGACAGAAAGTTGTAGTCGGGAAGGTTCATAGTGCACCTCCTTCCGCAGCTTTAGTCTTAAACATGAGAAATTCCACGAAAGCTGCCGCCTCAGTGCTGTCGCCCGTAAACGGCGGCATCTCCTCGGCCAGATCACCGGCCATTTCGAGCAGGTCATAGATGTCCTGTTCACTGAGCCCCAGAATCGACGATGATTTATCATTATACCCGCCAAAAACATGGCATTTGCCGCAGCGCAGGTCATACACCTTTCGTCCCAGATCAACTCTCGAAAGACCGTAAATCTCAGCCACTGACCTATGATCCGTGTGCTTGTAAATATGGGCAGCGAGTAATCCGGCTTCATCTTCATTTCCGAGGAAGGGCGGCATGTTGCCGCGCATGACATGCAAACCGACCATCGTATTGGCAATGAGCTCTTCATCCATACCGTCATAAGCCGGCTTGAGCGCCTTGTAACCGTCGACCGTATGACAGGAGCGACAGGCATGACGAAACAAATCCGCACCGTCGTCGCCAGTACGGTATTTCATATTCAGCAAGAGTCCCTCCTGGAGATACTGATCGGCCCTGGCTACCTCCATACCGTTACCGTACATGTAATCGGAGACGACATACGGCTTGCGAACCGATTCGCGGAAGAATTCAAAAGCTCCAAACCACACCAATCCCAGCGCCATCATCACCAGCGCTACCGGCAGGGAAACCGCTTTACGCAGCAACAGGCCAAACAGCAGCACCAGGACCGCCACGGCAATCAGCAGCTTGAAAGTCAGCCCCCAGGAAATAATCGGAGTCGGCATCATATTGAGCGCCGTCTGGGTGATATTGGCCGGGATGGATGCCCAGTACCAAAAGAGACTCGGGACCATGATTACCAAACCGACTATCGCCCACCAGGCATTGTAAGTCACCGTGCGTCTTTTGAAATCGTCCGATTTACGCACACTGACTACTAAAAGGGCAAACAGACCGGCCAGCATGACACAAATACCCGTCCTCAGGATAAGCGAAGAGAAGAAAGTCGGATTGAAGAAACCGTCCCAGAAACTTCCGGTAACGATCCAGTCTCCCGGCGAGAGCATAAAACTGAGGATGCCGTTAATAATAAACAGCGACATCCAGGCCGCTCCGAAATAAATCCAGCCAACGGTCATATGGTTCCTCGCCGACATCGACTTCCAACCATACAGGTAGATTATGGCCGCCATGATTTCGATGAGGAAAAAACACCATTCGGTGGCCCAGCCCCAGACGAAATTGTGGATTAATAATTCCGTGGCCGCCGGATTAAGCAGACCGATAATGAACCAGATCCCAACACCGGTCAGGGCGCCGAACACCAGGGTGGTCAGTACGAAAAATTTGCTCAGACCCTGAAGAAACCCCAAGGCATCGGCATCGTTTTTCCTCCGGGCTCGAGTTTCCGCCACGGCCAGATAAAGGCCCCCTCCGATGGCGAAATGCGAGACGAAGACATGGATCACTGCGATACCGGCCATCAACCAGCCGTATGACAGACCGGTGTCCCAAAAAGGATAGTCCATGAATCACTCTCCGTGTATGGTAAGCTCAACCTAGCTTTGTTTTATCTTAGTAAGTGCCCCCAAAGGCGTCAAGTTTTGTTAAATTGTCGCCTTCGTAAATCTATATATAGTCCACACTTAAGGTCAAGTGAGACATCATCTTTAACTATAACTGTAAGATAGTTAAAATCTTCTTTACTGAGGAGAAAGCAAAATCAAACATTGCTGGAGTCGCGCTTGGAGAAATATAGGATATCCTCATGGTAGCTGTAACCCATTTTCCCAAACAACGCCATTGAAGGTAAATTCTGTCCTTCGATCAGACAGGCAATAACTTGCGCTCCGAGCCCCCGAAGAAACCTCTCCCCGGCTTCGACAATTTCCACCGCCAGACCACGACCGCGGCAGTCCGGATCTACCGCGACCCGGTTGATCCATCCCTTGCGACCGTCGTAAGTCATCACTCCAACCGCCACCATGCGGTCGTCTTCGAACAATCCGTAGAAAGCCGTATCGGAACGTTCCATTTCGCTGTTGATATGTTCGCGACTGTCCCGTCCGTCGGGACGATACGGCAATCCGGCATCGGCCCAAACCCGGATAATGTCGTCGTAATCATCGGGAGTCAGTTGTCTTATGCGGTTTTCCATATTTCTCCGTGAGAATTTCTTCGAGCCAGGTCATACTGAATTCAGACGCACAAGGTTGGTTCTGCCAGTGTTCACAGCCGCTGAAGTTTAACAGAACACCTCGAGCCGGAACTTCGACCTCAGCCGCCGAGCGCATACCGGCAGCCAGCATATTGATACAAGCTACCCCGATTACTCCGTAATCCCCCAACTCATCTCGATAGTGTTTCAACTGCTGCTCCAAATTCCGTTTGGAGAATACTGCCGGGATATTATAACGATCGGCCAAAGCGACCATCTGATTGGCCTGACAGGAGGGAGTACATTGCCGGCAAATATCACCGAACGGTCCATCTTCCTTAAGGCAGTCCGGATTATGTAAAGAAAGGCAATCCGGTATAACCAGAAGGGTCTTGGGAGCAGTATTAAAAGCCTCGCGATTGAGATCATCGAGAATTTGAAAGGAAACCATTTCCAACAGGTATTTAACCTTTGGAGTCCGCCGCAGTCGTTCTCCGCAGTCATCTTTTAAGGCTTGTTCAATATACCGATCCAGACCGTTAAATTCGCGGGAGAAACGATCATACCCTGAAGATATAAACTCATCGGTAAATTCGCGCAGACGACGTCGGAACGTTGAATCGAGGCAGTAAGTCGGAGCGGGATTATTCATGACAGAGAATATAGGCAGCCCGGTCTCGGGACAGAAGTTTTTTCAGCGACTGTCGGCCGGATCGAGGTTTTCCAGCCGGGCTAATCCGTCCCGGGCAGAATCCGATTCCGGCCAAATCTGCAAGGCGGTCATAAAGCTGATCCGAGCCTTGCCGATCGCGCCGGTTGATTCCGAAACTTCGCCAATAGCCACATATATCCGGCTTCTGGCGCGGGGATCATCGGGGGCGAGACGAAGGCCGTGATGGAGAGCCGCCAGGGCCTGATCCGGCATATCCCTAAGGCGTAAAGTCAATCCCAGATAATAATGCGCTTTCCAGTTGCGGTAATTTTCCTCCAGCGATTTTTCGAACAATGTCTGAGCCCGTTCGTAATTACCGGTACGGAACAACGCCAGTCCTTCCTTGAGCGAGGCATCCGAATCCGCCTCCCTGTCGGACAGACTGTCGACCGCAAGAGTTGCTAATTGAGAAGGCTGGTGATTGGTCCTGATTACATCCGGGTGATTTCCACAGGAAAGGATTATCCCGGTCAGGATCAGAAAAATCGCAATTCTCAAAACATCTCCACGCTTCAGGGATTACATAAGTCTTCCTTGATCCTGATATCGGGCAATCAGAAGGATATCTGCACGGAAAATCAGTTGAATAAACAAACAGAGTTGCGATACTTATATACGGATTAGTAAATTGACCTAGCAGTCAAGGAGACATAATGAACTATCAACCACCGCCCCTGATCCTTAAAAATCCCGGCCTGGCCGCAGTTTTATCGTTTTTCTATATGGGGCTGGGGCAAATATACAACGGGCAGATTGCCAAAGGCGTAGCCTTTATAGTCGGATTTACTATCTCCCTCATCCTGATGTTGATCCTGATCGGCTTTATTACAACTCCGATTCTCTGGATATGGGGTATATGGGACGCTTACAAATCAGCTGAAAAGATCAACCGCGAAATGACCTACGGACCGGGACCTACTCATCAACCGATGATGTAGGATAGAAATATGCTACCGAAAGGACACTCCTCTTGCTACTAGCCGTCGATATCGGCAATACGAACATCGTTCTGGGATTGTTCTCCGGAGATCAACTCCAGGCGACAGCACGGTTGTCAACACGTGAACGGATGACCTCCGATGAAGCCGGCTTTTTGATCGACGGATTTCTCAGGCGTTCCGGGATTGACAGCACCGTTGTAACTCACAGCGTTGTCGGATCAGTAGTGCCGCGTCTGACCGGTGCTCTTACGCGGGCGCTGGAATCCCGTCTTCCCGGTCACCCGGTCGTAGTTACATCCTCATGCAAGCTGCCCATGTCCATTGAGATAGATCGACCGGCACAATTGGGCGCTGATCGTATCGCCAATGGTGTGGCCGGCCTGGCATTTTACGGCAAACCGCTGATCGTTGTCGATTTCGGCACCGCCACCACCTTTGACGTCGTTGACGCCAATAATCGATATCTTGGCGGAGTCATTATTCCCGGCCCGGAAACCTCAATGAAGGAGCTGGCGCGCAAGGCTGCACAGTTACACGAGATAAGTCTGGTACATCCCTCCGCTGTCGTGGGTAAATCGACTGAACTGGCTCTGCAATCAGGACTGTTTTACGGCACGCTCGGGCAGGTTGATCGAATTGTCGACGAGATTCTTCGTGAAACCGGTTTCTCAAAATGTCATATAGTTGCCACCGGCGGGCTGGCTTATGGAATAGAAGAATTCTCAAGGCACGTCGAACTGGTGGAACCGACCCTGACGCTTCATGGTTTACGCATCATCGGCGAAATGAACCGGGAATAAGCGATTTCCGGATAGCCGGATGTCGACATGGTTGCACTAATGCCAACAGGTTGTTATATTTCATCTTGCTCCTGTAAAAGACCACACCCTATGGAGGTTAAGAAATGGGTAAACTGGTTTTCTCATTCCTGGCAGTTTTGTTAATCCTGGTTGCCGCGGGAGCCGCTCAAACCGGAGATGAAGCAACGCCGGATAAAACCACCGGCATAACCATCGAAGCAGTTCTGTGCTCCGACGTGGTGGATCGTCTGCCGACAGGTGAAGCAGACAGCTTCGGCGATGATATCGGTAAAGTCTGCCTCTGGACCAGAGTTAAAGGCGCCGTCGACACAACCTTCATCAAACACAATTGGTATTTCGAGGGGAAGGAGATGGCTAGTGTTGAGCTGTCTGTCAAGAGCGCTAACTGGCGGACATACAGTTCCAAGAACATCCTTCCCGAATGGGACGGGAACTGGGAAGTGAAAGTGGTTGATGCTTCCGGACAGACACTGGTTTCGAAGAAATTCACTGTAACTCGAACCGAAAAGCAGTAAATATCTTGACCGGGGCGGAGATTATGACCGCCCCGGCTTTTTGAAAAGTCGGTATTCGTTAGTAAGTTAATTCCAACCGACTCCTCAATCCCCATTTACTCCTCTACAAATACCCCTATATCAACCGGTTCAACGGGTTAAGCGATCCCAATCCCGGGCCGATATTCACCAATACAGGCACGAAAAAGGGTGGCAAATCCCGCCTGATCCGAATAAACGAAATAAAGCGGCGTTCAGTCTTGGTCCAGATAGCTGCGTGCGGCGCAGTTGCGTACGATCAGATCCGATGTTACGCCAGAACCTGATTTCGTTAAGTGGAGTATGTGTATGAGATGGAGTATCCGCAATCAGATCATGTTACCAGGTATCGTTAGTCTGATTGTCTTGATAGGCACCGTAACCTATTTCTATTTCAGCTCCAAAACAGAGTTTTTACACAACAGCGAAGTATTGATCAGCAACGCCACGAAACAATACGCTGAAAAGTTGGAATTTCCCCTTATGGGTCAGGAGATGATGTTTTTCAATCTGACTCGGGAAGACATTTTTGGATATGTCATTGAATTCAACGCCACCATTGACTTTCACGATGAGATAACCCGGAAAATTAACTCAATGCCGGGGGTACTGGCCTGGGCGCTGGTGACATTGGACGGTACAGTTGTTGACCTGGAAAAAAGTAATCAACTCGAAGGTTATGCGAATGACCTGATCGGTCAAAAGTTACCGGAATTCGAATATTACAACCGTCACGACACTACCATTATCCACTACGGCTGGAGCCCCATGCTCAGCCGCTGGGGAGCGCAATATCCGACTACGACCGTCTTTTGTTATCCGACAAAATCCACCTCAGGAGAAAAGAACGGTTATTTCATGGCTTTCATGGACTTTGCACCGATCCACCAGCTTGTTAAGGACTGCTCGAAAACACTGGCGGATTATAAATACGATCAAGCCTGCGTGTATTTACTGTTCGCTCAATCAAACGAAGTCGCGGCTTCCGTCGAAGCCGGTGATAATGTCCTTACCGACGCTGATTTGACTCTCCTGGCTAATTACGGCATGACTCATCGGCAGAAACAGACAACCATCATCAATGAACTTAATCTCAGCCGCGGCGGAGCCTTTGTTTGCACATCGGCCATTGGGACTGAAGATCCAAACAGCCCCGGTATGTTCGATCACTGGCGACCTTCTCTTGTTACCGTTATCCCCGACGAACAAGTTCTGGCGGGTCTTAAACGAAACCTGTTCATCGACCTGGGCATAGGCGCCGGTTTGTTTATCCTGCTGTTGGGTTTGAATCGCTATACCGCACGGCGTATTTCCCGTCGTATCAACAGAATATCATCAACTGCGCGCGCTATGTCGATCGGCGAAGTGGACCACAATCTGGCTGCAACCTCAAATGACGAACTGGGAGATCTGGCCGTATCGTTCGCAGCCCTCCGAGATTATCTGTGGCGATTGGCGCACTCCGCCGAAGCCATCGCCGATAACAATCTGGCCATTGAAATCCCAACGATGTCGGAGTCCGATGTCCTGGGACAAGCCTTCGCCAAAATGCTTCACAACTTCCGGACTATGGTGCAACAGATAAAATCCGATGCCGCAGCTCTGTTGAAGATTTCACAAAGGATCGGGACGGCCAGTGAACAACTTTCAGAGGGCGCGACTCTGGTCTACGGCTCTATCAATACCTCAGCTTCCGCTTCGGAAGAGATCAGCACCAACATGAACGTAGTGGCATCAGCGGTAAAGGAGAATTCTCTCCATATCGAGGAACTATCAACGGCAGCCGCCAATATGTCCAGTTCCGTAAAAGGGGTATCATCCGCGGTTCATGAGATAAGCAGCGCTATGGACGAGGTTACTCGGAATTCAGATGCTACCGCCAGCATTGCCGGTGACGCGGACCGCACGGCTCGGTCGGCCAAGGAAAAAATGGATTCACTCGCTGCCAACGCCCGGGCAATCGACAAGATTGTCGGATCGATTACCGACATTGCCGACCAGACCAACCTGCTGGCTCTTAACGCCGCCATCGAGGCCGCTTCAGCCGGAGAGGCCGGTCGAGGCTTCGCCGTGGTCGCCAATGAAGTCAAGGAACTGGCCAAACAAACGGCAATGGCCACCGCTGAGATTACCTCACAGGTGCGGTCGATGCAATCCGATACTGATGAAGCAGTTGAAGCTATCGCAAAAATCCTCGAAGTTACGGAACAGATCAACAGCCTTTCGGCTGAAGTCGCTCATGCCATCGAGAACCAAAGCACTGCCATCAACAATATCTCCGGTTCGATTTCGGGCAGTGCGTCCGGAGCCGAATCGGTTTCCAACAACGCCCGTGAACTGGCCCACGGTACTATCGAGATTTCTCGTTCTGTCGATGAGACTTCCAGCGGCGCTACCGGTATCGCTCGGAACGTAGCCAGAACGGCCAATGTCACTGAGAATATGAATGTCTCTATTCGTGATCTCTCAGATATTGCTCTGACTCTTAACGGCCAGGCCGAGGGATTAACCGGTCTGGTGGCACAGTTCGACCTCGGCAGCCACTGTCAACATTCAGAAGAAAAAACAGAAGAGCCGATTCTCATATAAGAACCGGCTCTTTATCGAACTATAATTTATAGTTACGAGTTATTATCCACCCAACTCAGCGGCATACCAGCTACCACCGTAACGAAAAAGCCGTAACTTATAGGTAGTGTCGCCCCGGACAATCACCACTTCCCCAAAATCGGAATGAAGACCGCTGCGGGTTTGAGTTTCGATTTCGGTTATCTCTTCGTCTCCGAATTCATCCATGCCGATATCGACAAGATTCAGTTGGTCCGGAGTAGTGGACTTGAAACGCGCCATGAATCGTCGGACTTGTTCTTCGTAGTGTTTCCGATGCTTCTCTTCGAGTTGCAATCTGAGCTGGTCGGTCGGTTTAGAAAATCCTTTCGAGGAACGTAATTTCATCACGTACTCGAACGGTGTTACAGCCTTCATCAAACCTTCCTCGTTACCCGCCCGAGCCTGCTCCAGCAACCAGGCAGCGAACTCGACACGGTTGTCAAACGAAGCCGTTACGGACGGCATTGGTGATTCGGCTGTTTTCCCTTGTTTATTCGCATCCGGTGAAGCCTCTTTCTGACCACAGGCAACGGCCATGACCAGAGACAGCGCCAATAATGTTCTGACAATACGCAACATGTTCAATCAATCTCCTCGAATCGACCCTTGAAGAAACGAAGCATTTCCGGTTCACAGACTAACTTGAGTCCTTTGGCCTTATCGACGTTCTCGGTAACATCAATATATGAAACAGACATATTCATATTGTTAATAAATCCGGTTCCCCGGGTCAGGCCACAAGGATAAGTAATGCGATCTTAATTGTCAACGAAGGGTCAATCAACGACTTGACCAGTGATAGACGGTACCGCTCTCACCGACTACGTAGGCAGTATGGTCCTTACTCATCCAGACTCCCCGAAAGTTGATTTCCAGATCATCCTCGGAAACGCTGGACCAGGTGCTGCCGTTGTAGAAAACAGCCGCGCCGTTATCACCAACTGCCAGGGCTACAGTTCGATAGCGACCTGAAACTGCGCGTAAATCATGAATGGTCGGCGAGGTTTGACGGGACAGGGTGCGCCCATTGAAGTGAACGATCAGACCGTCAGTACCGACCGCGAACAGGTCGTTCCAGCAGTCTCCCCAAATGCTCTGGATATACCCGCCCGAAGCAACGCCGAGGAAGTCCCATTCGTCTCCGTCGTAATGCGCCAGACCGTGACCGCGTGCCACTGTCAGGAAGGTCTGCTTGAGGTCAAGACCGGGATGCACTAGCACTTGCCCACCCCAGCCGGCAGCGAGGGTTGAAGAGTTGCTGCTCGGTATGAGTTGCCAGGCGCCATCGGTGTATTCCATGACGGTTCCCATATCTCCGGCCAGCATGAGGTGTCCTTCGTCGTCGCTCCAAATGGAACGAAGGGTGACAAAGCTGCTGACGCTCGTGTCGCTCCAGGAAACGCCATCGTAGTGCAGGATCGTGCCATTGGCGCCCACGGCAAAAATGTTGTTCGCCGAACCGACCCAGACGTCGTATAGATCCGTTTCGACCGGGACATCGACGATGTGCCACGCACCGTCGGAGTTGGTCAACACCGTCCCTTCCGCCCCCACTGCGTATATCAAGTCGTTCGAAGCACCATCGATGGCGTTAAGGTCGGCGCTGGTCAAAGAATCCATAAGCACCCAGCCTTCGGCATGGGAGCTTTCAGTGATTTGACATGAGGTAATAACTATCGAAGCACAAAGTATCGTTACTCCCAATACGATTAGTCGCAATGTGGACACACTGCTGATCCATCGGGTACTCGGCAAAGATTATTCTCCTGATTCCGGTAATCGATCCAACCAGAGCGTTCAGCTTATCCAATAAGTTATGCCTTGATAGTAGACGGCGCAATCTATATCATGCGGCATGATACTCCGGCCAACGTTTGTGGGAATTGTATTATTACTTCTTGCACTGGCGCCTGCCACCGGTGCGATTGGACCACTCGGATTCAAGCTCGGGACCTCGCTGTCAAATTATCACGGTGACGGAACCGGCGACAATCCAGGTCTGCTGGCCGGTTTCGAGATCGGCGTCTCCGAGGAAAAGAAGTTGGCGGAAGGGGCATTTGGACAATTGGAGTTGCTCTTCGTCTCACACGGTGGAACCCGAGAGTACGACTATCTCGCACCCGAGGGTGCGATTCATTTCAAGGAATCGCTCAGGTTGTTCTCTCTGCAACTATCGGCCTCTCTTCGGCTCGGCTTTCCATCAGAACGTTTGGAGAAATACAGCGCGCTTGTGGGGGCAGGTTTCTCAATCACTCCCTATGGTTATGCCGATGTTGACTGGTCCTGGCCTGAGAGTCCCTCAGATAAAACCGGCCAGACATCGGGTCCGATAGATAATCTTGGCTGCTCCAGCCTCTTTGTCACCGGCGGACTTCAGCGTGATCTGCGCCTGTTCAACCGGGGTGCTTTCATTGAGTTGAGATACACAGTTAACTTCGCGAGCGACTTCAACAACGACAACATCTCCCCTGGTCCAGGTACGTCGTACAACGGCTCCTGGTATGTACTCGACAGTCACAATAACGATGCGGCCGATCTTACCGGCGGCCAGCTTACTCTATCAATCGGTTTCCGTCCGTAGGGTGTGATCATGACTGGGAAAATAACTATTGCCGGTTCGATCGCTTTATTGCTTGGGATTATCCTGATCGCGGGTTGCTCGGTCAAACGCGTGACGATTAGACCGGATCAAATCCCCGAGCACGCCGACAAGAAATTCGTCAGTCTGGTGCGCATGGCTGATCTCGTCGGCGCCGTGGTCGAAACCGACACAACCGGTGGGGCGCAGACCGCCTCGGAGGAAGAGTCGAACCTGGTGCTGGTAAAGTTCGATCAGGGCTCAGGCAAAATCGACCCGAACGACTGGTCGGTCGCCGGCCGGACCGGAGACTCCTCGTTCAGCCGACTAATGGAAAATATCCAATACCTTCAATTCCGTCAGATTAATCACGGCACTCGTTACATGTGGCCCGACTCACTCAAGATGTGTATGGTCGACACTACCTGTGACGAGGAAATGATCGACCCCGGCGTCAATCCCTGCTGGGAGCGAGTGAAGTTCGGTCGTGGAGGTGGTCGTTATGACGCCTCGCGGGATTTACTGACAGGCGTATCGGATAAGGATAATCCGATAGAGATAGCTCCCTCGGATATCCGTATAGCGGAATACAGCTACTTCGATAAAATGGATGCTGCCCGTAAAGCTACCTTACTGGGAGCCCTGGGCATGTTGCTCCTCGGCTTCTCGCAGACGTTCTAATCGCGGCGAACGAATCAACCACGCCCCGGTGGCCAACCCGTCCACGGGTTGGATAAGAGATCATAGCAACAACACAATGGCATGTCTCGGAGAGACATGCCCTACTGCAGAGGCTGACGGGACGTCTACCGCCCATGTATCGTTAATATCACAACAAAACCGGGCTGCTCTGATCGAGCAACCCGGTCTTCGTATATCGACAATCTAAAATATCGATCAGTTCTTGAAACGGCGCGGGTGACGGGCTTCCCATTCCACGACGATCGGGCTGGCCACGAACACCGAGCTGTACGTACCGACGATAATCCCCAGGATTAGCGCCAGAGCAAACGTGCGGAGCACTTCACCGCCAAAGAAAAACAACGTCCCGACCACAAGCAATGTAGTCAACGAGGTATTAATTGTCCGTGAAAGCACCTCGTTGATCGAGGCATTCACGGCAGCAGCGAACTGCCCCTTGGTGCGGAAGTGCTTCAGGTTTTCACGAATCCGGTCATACACAACCACCGTATCGGTGAGTGAATAACCGGCCAGGGTGAGCAAGGCGGTCACCAGCAACAGGTCGAACTCGACCCCCAACAGATAGGTTAATCCCAGTACCGCCAATACATCGTGGAAAGTTGCGATCGTTGCCGCAACTCCCGAACGGAAATCGAACCGGATCCAGATGTAGACAATGATGCCGCACAGCGACAGGAGCACCGCCCACTGGGCATCCTTACGCAAAGTCTCACCGACGGCCGGACCGATAATATGTTCCGATTCGACCGTGAACGGGTTGTCGGTAAAGGCGGCTGCGATATCATTGCGCAACTGAGCGGCTCTTTCCTTACCCTGAGCCTCGGACTCCGGCCGCTTGATTTTAATGATGAAGGCATTCTCTTTTTCGAAGCTCTTCAGTTCGGTAATCTTGGCATCCGGGAAATCCGAACTGAGAGCGGACCGGAGAGCATCAATTTGTACCGGTTGATCGAAATAACCGTAGACCAGGTTACCGCCGGCGAAGTCAATCCCCAGGTTCCCTTTGCCGGAAGCGATCATAACAAAGGCGAAAACGCCTATGGCAATCAGCGCCAAAGAAATCACAAAGGCGATCTTTCGGGCACCGATAAAGTCGATGTTGGTATCACCAATAATCCTAAACATGGTTTTGGCACCCTTTCGTTAAATACTCAGCGTACGATAGCCTTTGCGAATGTCAAACACCTGCTTGGTAATGACAAACGCCGTGTACAGCGAAATAACAATACCCCAGAACAACGTCACCGCAAAACCCTTGATGGGTCCTGAGCCGAGCAGGAACAGGGCTCCGGCCGTAATCAGGGTAGTGACGTGGGAATCGAAAATCGCCACAAAGGCTCGATCATAACCGGCATCGATTGAGGCTCGAACCGTCTTACCGGTTCGCAATTCCTCTCGGATACGCTCGAAAATAAGAATGTTCGAGTCGACCGACATACCGATCGTCAAAATGATACCGGCGATACCGGGCATGGTCAACGTCGCTCCCAGGGCATCCAATACGGCCAGCAGGAAGAAGATGTTGAAAAGCAGACCGATATCGGCAATAATCCCCGACAGGCGGTAATAAATGGCAATAAACAAAAGCACCAGGACCAGACCGAGCAATGACGAGTAAAATCCCTTCTTGATCGAATCTGCTCCGAGCGAAGCCCCCACGACGTTTTTCTCGATAATCTCCACCGGGGCCGGAAGAGCACCGGCCTTGAGTACGATCTCCATATTACGAGCGTCCTCAAAAGAGGCCGAGCTTCCCATGGTGATCTGTCCCCGCTGGCGGATCTTGCTGTTAATAATCGGGGCCGATTCGACGCGGTTGTCCAAAACAATCGCCAACGGCTTATCGATATTAGCGCCGGTCAACTGCGAGAAGCGAGCGGCTCCCTGTCCGGAGAGCTGGAAATTAACCACATGCGCACCCATGTTGTCGGTCGCAAGTGCGATATTTTCGAGGAACTTGCCCAGGAACTGAACCTTGCGCTTGAGCATGTACAGCATATAGACCTGCTTGCTGTTGCGCGTCTCGATACGAGTCGACCAGGCAAATTCAACATCGATCGGAATGAGCGATGCAACCGAAGGATCGTTCAGCCACTGATCGACCTTCTCTTTATCGTTCTTGGAAACGGCAAAGGCCGGCCAGTTGGTGTTGGTCCGACTCGAATAAAGCGCCCATTCCAGACGGGAGGTCAGCGGGAATTCGGTTTCGGCAGTCGAGGTATTCTCTTCGAAAGCAAACAGAGCAGCCGTATCGGAAACCGTATCTCCGAGCAGATCAGCCGCCAGATCGACTTCCTCGGTCACGGCTTCTTCACCCGCTTCGAGCCTGGCGCGTTCTTCATCGCTCAATTTCGAGATTTCGAGCGCCGAGATGGCTGAATCCAACCGCTGCAGGAGCACTGAAGCATTATCCGGGGTTTCCATCAGCTTGAACTGAAGCAACGCCGTCTGACCGATCAACTCCTCAGCGCGTTCGGCGTCAGTGTAGCCGGGTAAATCGACAATGATGCGTTCTCGACCTTGCTTAACGATGGTCGGCTCTGCCACACCCAAACCGTCAACACGGTTACGAATGATCTGCATGGCCCGGTCAACGGCATCGTCGCGCTGGGCATCATCGATCTCCTCCAGCTTAACACGCAATACCACGTGAATACCACCCTGGAGATCGAGACCCAGGCGGATAGCTTTTTGCTGCAGCGCAAGCAACTCACCAGGCTCATCGGTGGCCATCTTGGCTTTTGCGGTGTCGTCCATCGACCACAACCGGAAGGTATCCCACAGGGCAAACAGGGATCCTAAGATCAGGATTATGGTCAGGCCGACACGCCAGTTTTTCATGGACATGGAAATTCCTTTCCAGCGTTAGTTTATTTTAATGATTCGTTCGTTTCCAGATGAAAGGTGATCCGCCAAACAGCGGCGAATCAAAACGGGGACACGTTAGCTCGTGCCGGAAGGACGGGCGCCGACAAGAGTGAATTGTCGGCCAAGGCTGGGTTTGACCTGGGCACAACTGGCACAGGCAGTCGTACCTGTCGATCGCGTTGTCGTTTCGATCAAAACGACGTCTTCATTCCGTTCATCCAAAGGCGTGCGATCGTTGCTGTTGTTTGGTTTACTGAACTCAGCTGAAACCAAAAAGGCTACCGGACGGCAGTTAGGTTTGCCGGAAGGAGTCATGTTCTCCGAGGCATCTTTCGGGTCAGCCGGCTGGTCCGACTCTTCAAGCCGTACCAGATCAGCCGAGGGATCATCAACTATCACCACGACTGGTTCATCGACTGCTTTGGCTTTGTTGTCAATCGTCACGGAAACCTGATCGACAACTATCAACCCGCTTATAACGAGACTGATTAAAGCCACTAACACAGTCGTAGCTTTTCCGGTTTCAACAGCTTTTTGGATGAGTTTCTGCATACGTAAATCGCCGCGAATATAACTAAAAGCACCCATAAGTCAATTCAATTCTCGTCCATCCCTTGACACGGGATCGACCCCACAGCTTATTATTGGCTTCAAGGAAGCCCCGCGGGGCCGGTTGTGAACATATTTGATATATCGGGAGAAAGTGATGAACGATAAAGGGGTAACTGTCATTCTGAAAACGGCACTCATTTGCATATTTAGTCTGGTTTTAATCTCGCCGGATTCTTCGGCAACTACCGCCGTTACTCACCGGCTGGCAAACGGCATGGAGCTTATTCTCCAGGAAAATCATTCCTCCGACATGGTAGCCAGCGTAGTTTTCGTTAAATCCGGAAGCAAATACGAGTCCCGATTTGAAAACGGCATTACCCATTTCCTGGAGCATCTCCTTTTCGACGGTACGATCAATCAAACCCGAGAGCAACTCGACAAGGGCATCCGTAATCTGGGCGGATATATCAACGCTTTTACCGCCAAAGACCTGACCGCTTATCTGGTGCTGTTGCCCGGGCAACATATCAAATACGGCCTTACCGTTCAGGCAGATATGCTGTTCAACTCCAATTTCCCCGAAGCCGAGATGGCCAAAGAGCGAAAAGTGGTGATTGAGGAAATCAAACGGGACAAAGACAGCCCCGGTTATGCCGCCGATGCCTTTTTTACCGAAAAAGCCTACGGTGGTACCGACTATGCTCGTCCGGTACTGGGCTATGAGGCCTTTATCGAGAATATCCCCCGCGCAGCCGTTATCGATTATTGGAAGCGGTTTTACGAGCCGAAAAATATGGTCGCCCTGATCGTCGGTGATTTCGTTGCCGACAGTATGATCGCAATGGCCGAGGCCGTTTTCGGACCGGCCCCCAACCAACCGGAACAACCTCCGACCGAATCGGGAATTCAGGATTTCATCGAAAGTCGCAATAATCCTTCCAATGGCCTCGAAGCTCACGAGATGAGTTCTTCGGGCAAAATTCTGGACACAGTAGCCAATGTCACCGAAACCCATATCGGCGTTTCCATCAACCTGCCGGAACCGGGGCACCGCGATTATCTTGCCCTGGATTTACTGAGTCAGTACCTGTCCATGGACGGCGTGTCTCCTTTGAAGAAAGCTTTGTTGGAATCTGATCCGCCGCTGGCGACCGAAGTTTCTGTCGGCCTTACCCCCTACGCTGAGTTCTCTCGCCTGGAAATATCGGTTTTAACCGACAAACCGGACAAATCGGAAGTAATTGTCAAGACGATCCTGGCCAAACTGGCCGATATGATGACCTTCCAGGCCGATGCCGAGACCGTCGAAGGGATCAAGGTCAGCGTCAAATGCGACCGGATTTATAACGCCGAGCGACTGCACTATTACGCCTTCATGATTTCACCGCTAATGATGTCCGCCGGTTGGGATTTCATTGACAGTTATGCCGACCGCCTGGCCGAGGTCACCTGGCAGCAGAGTCAGGAAGCAGCCGGACGCTGGCTGCAATGGCCCGACTATGTCGCGACAGTCGTACGGCCGAGCACCGATTCCGGACAGATTCTTTATGAACCGATAGAAATGAGCGAAACGGAGGTTGTCGCTTATTTTGATACGGTTCAGATTCCTGTTTACGATCTTACCCAGGGCGTACCGCTGGAATTTCCATCGACCGACTCGGTTGAGCTGACTTATATCGACCAGGCCGATTACCGTTCCGGTGTGCTTGACAACGGCCTTCAGTATATCATCAAGTCCAGTCCCGACAGCCGGGTGTTTGCCGTTAACATACTTGGTAAAAACCGTACGTTGCGAGAGCCGGAAGGTCTTGAGGGAATAACTGATTTCGTCAACCGTTGTCTCGAAAAGGGAACCGTTACACGAACGGAAGAAGAACTCAGCCGTGATCTGGCCAAAATCGGGGCCCGTGTTAGTCTCTACGATAATCCCTGGATCCCGTTCGATGATCACTACACGAATCGGCGGTACTCGTTCGCCAAATTCGAAACGATCGACGAGTTCGCCTCACGCGGTTTCCACTTGTTCGCCGAAATAATGCAACGACCGGCGTTCGATTCCGCCGCCGTCGAATCGGTGCGGCGCTCCATGCTGGCAATCCTGGGGCGCAAAGCCGGCTCACCCGGTTATCTGGCCGGACAGCAATTCATATCCAGCCTCCTCGGAGATCAACCTTACGCCCGCCCGGTCGCCGGTACACCGCAGAGTATTGCCGCCGTTACTCGTGAAAGCCTGATTGAGCACCATCGGATGTTTTACTCTCCCGGCAACATGATCCTGACCATCGCCTGCAACCAGCCTGCCGATGAGGTACTGAATTGGATCGAGGGAACGTTCGGACGTCTTGCCGCCGACAGCTTATCGTCGCTGCCGCAGGTAGAGATTGAGTCGTTCCTTGAAGTCCGCAACACTCACCAGCAGATGGAATCGGATCAGATATCGATTCTTCTCGGTTCACCGCTCCCGGGCATCATGGATCCCGACGTAGCCGCGATCAAAGTTGCCACAACACTTCTGTCGGAGCGGCTGTTCGGGAGCTTGCGCGAGAAACAAGGCCTGGCCTATTCGGTAGGAGCCAGCTCTTATTTCGATCGCGACTTCGGCTGGACCTATTGCAGCATCGGCACCGGCAGCGATAACTACGATAAAGCTGTCGAGGGAATTATTCTCCAGATCGAGAAACTTAAGCTCGATGGTCCGACAGCCGAAGAACTCGCGACAGCTCGCAACCAGATTATGGGACGGATGTCATCCAGCCGCCTGGCCCGGATTAACCAGGCCTATTACCTGGCTGAAAACGCATACCTCGGACTCGGCCTGGGATACGACAAAGCTTACCTGACGGCGGTGTCGCAGGTGTCGATTGATTCGATCCGCCGGGCAATGGCGCGTTGGTTCCGCACCGATGCTTATATCCTGTCGAGCGCCGGTAACCGACCCGAGAATAAGCAATAGTCCGGTGTCAGGTTGCTAACCTAACTTACGATTGAACAACCGCGGAATCTACCCTATCAAACTCCGATGAATGAACTCGCGAAGAATCCAAACGCGTTGGTGAGCGACATACGTTCTTCGGTCTGGTGGCCCGCCCGTCCACGGGTGGGATATATCTGAAAGCTTCGCATTAAGGTGCCCCACCCCTCGGGTGGGAAGTTTGCAAACGTTAACAGGTGTCGAAACTTCGCTTCGCGATCCGCCTTCGGCGGACAGGAGTTTCGACCTACAATTTGTATCGATTTTTGTGCCCACCCCTCGGGTGGGAAGTTCGCAACAGCACCCAACACCTTCCCGTCCGCATTAAGGTGACCCACCCCTCGGGTGGGAATTGGTGAGCAGCAGACGTTCTTCGGTTTCGACCTTGTTTCGCGGAATGCTGGAATCCTGATCGGGATTGTAATGGTAGAGCGTTGTTGGAAGGGAATTGTCGGTTCGTTTACGTGCGAACCGGATGAGAAATATTATGACATCAACCAGGACGTGTGTGTCAATGAGATGATGAACCGCCGGTTGAATCCTCGGCCTCCAGAGCCTTCTTGACCGAATCGATCAGAGATCGCAGTGAATCAGATTCGACATGGGGATAATAGCCGACAGGCTTACTGCTTTTCTGTCGTTCTTGCGGGGGGGGAGAAGCCGCACGGACGCTGTCCATAATGTGCTTTACGTCTGGATACTCATCCGACATAATCCGGAAGCCGATGTTCCGTCGCAGCAACTGCAACATCTCACGGCGCGTTGCCTTGGCCAGGTACATGCCTGCATGCTCGCTTGGAGTGACGGGCCCCAAAAGCTCTTCCACGGCTTTCCGCTCTCGTGAGCCGGGGCGTCCGCCGTATCCCAGAGACACTTCGATCTCGTACTCATAATCAAGCTGTTGCCGGCTCAGAATCGATTCCCACAAGTCAGCCCGCTTCTCATTCGAGCTCCGCTGATCCGCAGCTCGGATTTTGCCCTGATGAAACTCGATCGTGTCGCCCGTCGAGACGAAATACACCAGAATCATCCCGGAGGGGCATGGAGCTGTAACATTCACTTCCAGCTTGCAAGTGTCGTTCGGCGGAATCTCCAACTCCATGACACCCTCGGCAGGCTTCTCCAGGGTTGCCGGGAGTTTCCACTCCATCGGGCCCGAATACCCGACTCCCCCCAAGTCCCGTACCTGGAATACCACAGCCTCGCATTCAGGGCAATGATCATTTGGCCCGAAACGGTACCACAGCTTCAGCGGGCCCGAGTTGCCATCGGGTTTGCTTAGAACACGAAGCTCCCCCGTGACGCCGGTTGGGCGCAGTCCGAGAACCTCTCGGTTCGTCTGTGCCCTGACTGCACCTAACACCGTCAGCAGGGCCGCAGATAGCAGCAGCAACATCTTCCTATGTCGCATGATAAACTCCTTTTCATGATGTCTTTCAAAGTCAGTTCATTGTCTCAAATGAATCGTTTCAATCGCACCTCCTTTCGTCCGGTCCTTCGGCAGGTCTCGGTGAGACCTGCCCTACTACGCAATTCATCCCGCTTTTGCGCGCTGTCCCTCCGCGCCGAGATCGTATGATTGATTTGTTCTCCTGACTTGAATTAACACCGTGATTACATCGCTGTCAACGGGTACTACGGTGTTATTTTGGTGGGCGGTCAACGTTTCGTCGGCACCATTATATACTGCGCAGGTTCGAAGACGGACCTGCGCTACGGCAATACTCGATTCAACAGGCATCATAACTTCGCTTCGCGAATCCCACCCGAGGGGTGGGGCACCGAAAAGATGAAGATGGATTCCCGTTTTCGCGGGAAAGACGTTTTGTGGGGTGTGCTGCTGCAGGGGCAGACGAGACGTCTGCCGCCCACCAACACGGTTGGATTCTTCGCGAGGTCATTTACGGGAGTCATATATGGGAGACGCCGCGGTTGTACAAGTCGATATGATTTTAATCCCACCCGTGGACGGGTGGGCCACCAGACCGTCGACGTAGCTAAGCTCTATTTCACTATCCGAGCGATTGAGCTTGGATTCAGGCAGCTTGACGGGACCGCCGCCTGTCTTCAGAGATTGATCTGAGTTAGCTGAATCAGCGGGGGGGGGAATCTTAGGGCGGCCACACTGTCGGACATGCGCTGTATATCAGGGTATTCCGGCGTCAGCTTCTGACATCCGATACCGTGTCGAAGTAGATGAAGAATGCCTCGCTTCTTTATGCGGCCGTAATAGACACCTTCCTCATTACCGGCTTTCAACGGCCCGGCGACACTGTCAACCAAGTCCATTTCCCACTTGAAATCCTCTGTGAGGAAGAACTTCACATCGTATTCATAGTTGAGCTGCTCCTCTGTCAGCATCGCCTCAGTCTCATCGGCCGCCTTCTGATTCGAGCTCCGTGGATCCGCCGCCCGGATCTGGTTGAAATGCACCTCCATCGTATCGCCGGTGGATATGAAGAAGACCCGTACGCCCCCGGAGAGACATAGGGCGCCGGTGTGCGCAGCCACATCAAGCTGGCACGTATCGTTCTCCGGTACCGTTACCGAAACCACCTTCTCGTACCCGTCGTCCTTGCTCACCGGAGCCGTCCACTCGTTCGGGCCGTCTACGATCAGATCGCCGACAGTGCGAACATGAAACGTCAACTCTGAACAATCGGGACATCTTCCTGTTGCAATCCACTTCATCCACAGTTGTACCGTACCTGAACTCCCCTCCGGCTTGCTCACTATCCGATGTTCCGCTGTGAAACCCACCGGCGCGACATCGTCCTCGGCGAAACCGGCCGCTGCTGTAACCAGCAAAAGCAGCATCACCAATCCAAACATCGTCCGCAACATCTTCCTATGTCGTATAATAGACTCCTTTTCATGAGGTCTTGTCAAAGTCAGCTCGTTGTCTCAAACCAAGTGTCTCAATTGCACCTCCTTTCGTTCGGTCCGTTGGCAGGTCTCGGGGAGACCTGCCCTACCGCCGATTTCGTGGGCGGCAGACCTCCCGGTCTGCCCCGGAATCCGTAACCCCCGGCATAATGTGCCGTCAGGCGTCTCTGCCTGACGGCCTCGTTCGATGTCAAAACTTCGCTTCGCGATCCGTGACCCCACCCGTGGACGGGCGGGCCACCAGGGGCGAGTCCATGTGTTGGCGGATTCGAAGACGGATCCGCCCTTGTCCATCCTTCGGCAGGTCTCGGTGAGACCTGCCCTACTACGCAATTCATCCCGCTTTTGCGCGCTGTCCCTCCGCGCCGAGATCGTATGATTGATTTGTTCTCCTGACTTGAATTAACACCGTGATTACATCGCTGTCAACGGGTACTACGGTGTTTTACGGACTGCTGCTTAAAAGCGATACCTACGGGCTTATTTATCCCAATTCCATTCATAGAAAACATTTCCGGATTCTACGGTTGACTTAGCCTTTCTCACGTGTATATTCCCCGCAATTGCTCATAGCTTGTTAACAACTTAAGGACCTCTGCCAGGATGGTTGACCTTTCCGGGCCCGGGACATCGTCGGAAAGCCGTTTCCCGCGCGGCGAAGCGGTCGCAGTACGACTACTCGCGATCGTCGGACTCCTCTATTTATTCATTCTTTCCATTACTCTCTTAGGCGCCTCGTTTAAGTTGTTTGGGAATGATTTCGCTGAGGCGATTTTCCATGCCACTTCCAATCCCGTTGCCGGTCTCATGATCGGTCTTCTGGCAACGGCCATAATCCAATCATCATCGACTACCACTTCGATCGTTGTCGGTCTGGTTGCTTCCGGCATGCTCGATATCCCAAACGCCATTCCGATGGTCATGGGCGCCAACATCGGAACGACGATCACAAATATCATCGTCTCTCTCGGACACGTCTCCCGAAAAGACGAGTTCCGCAAGGCGCTTGAAGGAGCCACGGTTCACGATTTCTTCAATCTTTGCTCAGTGGTTGTACTGTTGCCGCTACAGATCGAGTTCGACATAATCGGACGAGGAGCCGTGTTCCTGGAGAAGATGTTCGAAGGCTTCGGCGGCTTGAAATTTTCCTCGCCGCTGGCTATCGTAACCAAACCGGTCTCCCATTGGTTGATTGAGCTTTTCAATCAGAACCCGTACGTATCCGGGGTATTCGCCCTGCTTCTCCTCTTCATAGCTTTACGCTACATCGTCAAGATACTCAAATCGCTGGTGCTGGAACGCGTCGAGAGATTTTTCCAAAAATACATCTTCAGGACACCCGTTCTGAGTTTCATCCTTGGGATGCTAATCACGGTCCTGGTGCAGTCCTCGTCGATCACAACCTCAATCGTCGTTCCGTTGATAGGAGCCGGGGTATTGACCATACGTCAGATCTACCCTTACTTCCTCGGCGCCAATGTAGGTACCACCATAACCGCCTTTTTGGCTTCGTTCGTGACCGGGTCGCCCGCAGCGGTAACGGTCGCGTTCTCACATCTCTTGTTTAACGTCTACGGCATTTTTATATTCTGGCCCCTGCAGCGTATTCCCATGTGGATGTCACGCCAGTTGAGTCGGGCCGCTGAAATATCCCGGGCCCTGCCGCTCGTTTACCTTGGCATGGTGTTCTTTATTATTCCCGGGATCATCTTCTACATTATGGAGAGATAGTATGTTCGAAACGTTCAAACAACTCTTCAGCCCTGAAAACCTCCTCGATGAGGCGTTCAAGAACACCCTGACCATGATCGAGTTCGATCAGAAACTGTTCGATGCCTGCCGTCATACCCTGCGCGAAGAAGATACCGACCAACTGCCGTTCGACGTTAAGAAAGCCGACCAGGAAATCAACCGGTACGAATGGGAGGTTCGGCGGCAGGTGTTAACCCACCTCTCCATCGCCGGCACCCAGCATCTGGTCCCCGGTCTGGTGTTGGTATCGATAGTGATCGATGTCGAACGTATCGGCGACTACACCAAGAACATGGCCGACCTGGCCGGCAAACACAAACAGCGTCTCCAGGCCGGTAAATATGAAGCAACGATCGTTGAAATCGAAAAACATATTTCCGAAGCATTTCCGCAGGTGCTCGATATTCTCAAGAACCAGGAAGAAGCCAAAGCTCGTGAGTTAATGGGACACGAAAAAGAGATCGGGACCAAGTCCGAACAGATTATGGATGATCTCGCCCGTGGCCTCTCACCGGAATTTACTTCCCATGACGCTGTCTGTCTGGCTTTGTATGCCCGGTATTTGAAACGGATCAACGCTCACCTGACCAATATCGCCAGTTCGATCGTTAATCCCTTCCCCAAAATTGGCTTCAAGTCCAAGCCGGGCGTCGTTGACGAAGAAGAAGATTGATTCGTTTCAGTTTTTGCTTTTAAGTCCCAATCCCATACGCATGGCAGGTATCAAAGCCTTGCGGTGGTACCAATGGAATCCCGCGGCCAGAATCAGATAAGCTATGGCCACTTCGATTCTGATCTGTTCAATAATCATCTGCGCCAGGAAGAGTACGACCAGCAAAATCCCTTCGCTTCGATGCAGACGCAGGTTCACCAGAACAGCAACCGCGAACAACGACTGCGCTGCCGTAAGAAACAGCTCATGCTGCTGCAGGGAATCGAGCGGGAAGGGATGGATCGCTCCTCCCGAGATAGCAAACACCAACGGAATGGTGCCGACCAGGAGCGTCCATTGATTCACCTTAGATGAAATGAGAGCTTTAAGAGCCGATCCGGCATGCCCGCGCAACGCCCAGGTTGCTGCCACGATAAACTCCGGTGCTTCCGAGGCAATCGGCGCGAGCCATTGCACCAGAAGGAATTTATTGATGCCAAACTCCTCCCCCATCATAACCAGACTGTGTGCGAAAGGCTCGGCTGAAACGAAAATCACGGCGCCGGCCCATAAGAATAGCAGAATGGTCATGATGCGCCGCCAGGATGTGCTCATGTTGGCAACAACACGTACCGGCCCCACTAACTCCGGCTCCACTGTCTCCATTTGCGCTGCCCGGCGCGTGTAGAGACCAAACAGCGTTACCAGAATAACGGTGTCGATCAGGTTGAGATTACCCTTAAGCGGAATGGTAAAAGAGTAGACCGTCGCCATAGCCAGATAGAAAATTTCCACCCGTTGCGACTCATGCAGCACGATCTCCTTGCGCTTTTTCGCGAAAACATACAGAAACAGCACCACCGGCCAGCCGAGTCCTACCAGGAGTCGATTGGCGCCGGTCATGTTGGCTATAGCGAGATGAGCCTGAGAGGGATCATGAGCCGCTTCCCAGGTAAACACGAAATCGACGGCATATTCAGGAAGCACGGCCATGAGCGCCAGAATTGCCACCGCCAACGATTCGGAAATATCGATTTGAGCCGCTTCGGCTGCCCAGGATAGAATGAATGCCGCTCCAAAAATTGCCAGGCCAAAAACCAAAGAGCCCACCCAGGCAGCCGACTCAACATGAGTCAGGCCAAAATACAGACCCGGCAAAGTCACCAGCGTCGTCACGATCAATAGGATATAGTGCGACGGGGATACGTCGTAGTGGGTGTGTTCCGTCTCACTCATGGCAGATGATAGCCCCCGCTGTTAAAAATGCGATTCGCCCTACCCTCTTATTATCATATTTACGATGTCTTTTCGGAGCAGAACACCGACCAGATTATCGTTTGAAGTCACGAAAACTCTTCTAACATCCTTAAAAATCATCATCGCTGCGACTTCCACGATTCTCGTATCCGGCGTCGTAACTTCAAAATCGGTTCTGTAAAGCTGTGAGACTTTGATTTTATCTTCCTGTTTTAACAACTCCTCGAACGGCTCGACATCCATCGAATAATTCAAATTAGAGATCAGCGCCTGATAATCGGGTAAAGCTGCCTTGATCAGATCACGGTCGGAGATCACTCCCAGCAAACGATTATTTTCGTCTACCACCGCCAGCGCCGAGAGGCGATAGCGGAACATCCGATTGGCCACTTCCTTGAGCGTATCGTCCGGTGTGACCGTGGCTACTTTATGCCGCATCACATAGCGGACCGTCAGTTCTTTATCGACCTGAATGTTATAATCAGAAATGAGTTTGATCAGATCCGAGGGGTGTTCCGCCGCCATAGCCTTATCGAGCGTTCCGGGCGTGCGACCGAACATTGCCAGCCCCGAAAGCATTTGTAAATACAGCTTGGCAATAGTCGAGGGTGTAAGAAGCAGACATACGACATGAACCGGGATATCATCCGGCGTTTTGCCCTCGAGTCCCTGACGAGAGACACCAATCAGGATATACAGCTCATTCACGGCGTCGGTTCGGGCATGCGGAAAAGCAAAACCGTGACCGTAGGATGTATCTTCCACTTCCTCACGCTCGCGAACTGTCTGGAGAATCGCTTCATAATCGAGACTGACTCCTTCATCCTCGATCATCCGAAGCAACTCCCTTACGGCCTCATCTTTGGTGCGGGCCTTGAGATCGATGTTGATGCGTCTTTCCATCAACAAATTGGCCAATTTCACTTAAGACACCTCTCTGTTTTGGGGCTCGCTGTGCGTGCCGCCGTCGGCTCTCTCTTTAATCATCTCCGGTGACGCCACACCGCCCGACACCAGAAACTTAACTCCGTCTTCTACAGACAGGGTAAGCGGATAGACTTCTTCCACCGGCACCAGCACCACGAATCCGGAAACCGGTGTCGGTGTAGAAGGAACGAAAATAGTAGCTACGTCACGGGTCTGTGCGCCAATTCCAACCGATATCCGGTTCGATACAAAACCAACCGCCCATAATCCCTTGCGAGGGTACTCTATTAATGCTACCTCTTTGAACGAATTGATCGTCGGTCCCGCTACCGCGCTCAGCAGTTGTTTGGCCGCCGTATAGATTGGCCGGATGATCGGCACCCGCTCGAGGACGTGATCGCTCATACGATAGATGCGGGATCCCAAATAGCCTCGTGTCAGTACTCCGGCTAAGAGGATCACCAGCAACGTGGTGAGCAATCCCAGTCCCGGGATATAATACCCCAGCACCTGATGCAAAAACGGCTGGAGAACACCGTCAACGGCGAGAAAAAGCAGGCGCAGAACGAGATAGGTCAGGATAAGCGGTACGACAACTAAAACGCCTGATAGAAAATACCGCTTTATAATGGACGAAATCGAACTAGCAACGGACATACGGCCTTCCACCTGTTCAGTGTTGTGCCATGAGTATATCCGCGCCCTAATTTATTGTCAACGTTTTTGGGCTATCAATGCGGAAAGAAACCGTAGACAGCCGGTATCTGTGCCGCATACTTAAACACTGGTTCAGCGAACACACCGAACAAAATCACACCGACAACACCGATTGTCACTACCGTCGCGGCCGGTAAATTGAACTTGATATTATACGGTGATACTTCGCCCGAGAAATACATCTGCTTCAGGATATTGGCATAGTAAAAGAGGGCAAAGACCGAAGTCAGCATGCCGACTCCAACCAGCCAATACAACCAATGGTAATAAGCATGCCCGGTAGCCATACTGATCGCGGCGGCGAAAACTTTGTACTTCGCCATAAAGCCCGCCAGCGGTGGAATTCCGGCCAGCGACAACAGAAAAACCGACATCATCAACGCCATTCCGGGCGATGACTGCGCCAGCCCTCGATAGCTGGCAATCTGACACGATCCGGTCTTGTCCTCGAACACCGCCACGATGGCAAATGCCCCCATGTTGGCAAAGAGGTACGCGAAAATATAGTATGCCACAGAGGCCAGACCCTGCTCGTTGAGCGACACCATACCGATCATGATGTAACCGGCTTGAGCGATCGAGGAATAAGCCAGCATGCGCTTGATATTCGTTTGTCGAATGGCAACCACATTGCCGTAGAGCATTGCCGCTCCGGCAACTATCGCCGTTACGATGCCCCAGTCGTTGGGAGCCATTTCCTCGCCGTAGAATGCCACCAGGCCGCTCAGGAATATCTTGGCAAAAGCCACCAGACCGGCGCCCTTCGATCCCACACTAAGGAAAGAGGTGATCGGGGTTGGAGCGCCCTCGTAGACATCCGGCGCCCATTGATGGAACGGCGGCAGGGCCAGCTTGAAACCGATACCGGCCAGCATCAGCAATACCACCAGCGTCAGAATCGCGCCTATTCCCTGATTTGACAGGTGTAATACGGCCAAATTGAGTCTTAACTGCACTAACTCGGTCGTTCCCCCCAGTCCGTACAGGAAAGAGATACCGTAAAGCAACAGCGCCGACGAAAAAGCTCCAACGATGAAATACTTAATACCGGATTCGACCGAGAGCTTGTTGTCTTTATAGAACGCGGCCAGAATGAAGAGCGGGATAGTCGTTAGTTCGAGCCCGACGTAGAGCTGCAGCAGTTCGTTGGAAGAGGACAGGAACATCATCCCGACCGTCGACAGCAGGATCAACCCGAAAAATTCACCCCGGTGGTTGACAATACGCTGGTGCAACGAACCGAACGAGGAGCCGATCGCCATAAATGCCGCGCCCAGGAAGATCACCTTGAAGAACAACGACATGGCATCGTTTTCGAACATCACGCCAAAGCCGCTTCCCGGCGTTCTCAACGCCAGCAGAATACCGGTAATCAGCAGGCCAAGCATCGCCATATAGCCGGTGGCGCTTCCCTGCTTGCGACTGGTCACCAGGTCGAACGTAATTACCAGCAGCGCCCAGATGAACAGGAATATCTCCGGGAGCATTTGGCTCAGGTTGTATGCGGGTAGCTGCAAATCCATTTCATTACCTGGACATCAAAGTTACCAAGTTCTCCAGCGTGGCCGACATCAGATCAGCCAGCGCCTTCGGGAAAATACCGACGTAGAGCGTCAGAACCGCCAGCGGTGCGACCGTGATGATCTCACGGATGTTGATCTCGGTCAGGCCGCCCCAGCGTTCCATATTGAACTCACCAAGGAACACGTGCTGGACCATACGCAGCATGTACGCCGCTCCCAGCACCACACCCAGAACGGAGATACCGACCAGTACCCGGTTGAGCTGGCTGAATGCGCCGACAAAGATCATGAACTCCGATACGAATCCGGACATGCCCGGAAGACCGAGCGCTGCCATCGAGAACATCACCATCAGACCGGTATAAACCGGCAGCTTGGCGCCGAGACCGCCGAATGCCGCGATCTCACGAGTGTGGGCGCGATCATAAATGACGCCCACCAAAAGGAACAGTGCGCCGGTAATCAAACCGTGCGAAACCATCTGGAACATACAGCCCGAGATCGCCGTCACCGAGCCGTAAGCCGCCAGAGCCAGCATGCAATATCCCATGTGACTGACCGAGGAATACGCCACCAGCTTTTTCAGGTCTTTCTGTGCCATCGAGACCAAAGCGCCGTAGATGATGCCGATCGCTCCGATTACTGCAATCCAGAAACTGAGTGTATGCAGGGCATCGGGGAACATCGGCCAACTGATACGCATCATGGCATAAGTTCCCATCTTAAGGAGAACACCGGCCAGAATCACCGATACCGCCGTAGGCGCCTCGACGTGAGCGTCGGGCAACCATGTATGGAACGGCCAGGCCGGGACTTTGATCGCGAAAGCGATGAAGAAGAAGATGAAGCAGACCATCTGCAGCGTATGCGGCAACGATGAGCCCTGCTCCACCAGAGCCATTATGTTCAGGGTGTGCGGTTCCGAAGTGAAATACAGGATCAGAATCGACACCAGCATGAAGATCGAGCCAAATAATGTGTAGAGGAAGAACTTGATAGCCGCGTATTCCTTGCGCGGGCCGCCCCAGACGCCGATCAGGAAGTACATCGGGACCAGCATGATCTCCCAGAACACGTAGAAGAGGAAAAAGTCAAGAGCTACGAACACGCCCATCATTCCCGCTTCGAGAAGCAGGAAGAAAGCGAAGTATTCCTTCACACGGTTCTTGATTCCGAACGAAGCGATCAACGAAATCGTCGACAGCAATCCGGTAAGGAACAGCATCGGTACCGAGATACCGTCAACACCCAGATAATACTGGATATTGAGCGACGGGATCCAGCTAAACGGACCTTCGACATAACACATCGCCGCCGATCCGGAGTGACCCCAGAAATAGTCCCAGGTAATCCAGAAGGAAAGTACCATAGGTATGAAGCTGATCCCGGTAGCTGTCCATTTTATAGCCCATTCATTTTGTTTGGGCAACAACATGACGGCCACCATCCCGATAACCGGGAGGAATATCAGCGAACTTAGAATTGGAAAATCCATAACTAAGATTTATCCTCCAAAATCAACACTACTCTTCTACTTTAATGCCTTCGTCGGTGTTACGACGTCCGACAAAGACTCGGCTCAAATAAGCCACTACAACAAGGGCCAGGATGAACAACAGGGCCAGAAGCGGCACGTTGTATTCGATAAAAGCCATCTCATACTTGAACATCCCGAGCACGACCACCGAGGCGGTTATGAACAGTACATAGAACTGTACACGACCAGTTTGCAACAGTCTTCCGACGCGGGCTCCGGAACGAACCAGCCAGCCGGCGCCGTTGACCGCACCGTCGATGATCCACTTGTCGATCCACATCTTTATATTCGATACGAGAATGCTGAACCAGGCCGCACCGTTGACGAGACCGTCGATGACACGAGCATCGAAAGTCCACATGTACCGGGCAAACACCAGGATCGGGTTCAACAGAATCACATCGTATATCTCATCGATATAAAACTTATTGAACGACAGCTTATACAGCAGTCCGAAACGCTCTGCCAGCTTGTCGGCGCTGATTGCCCTGCGGAAGTAGATCATATACGCCACGGCAATTCCGCTGAGCGCAACGACCGTAGAAACGATCATCAACAGGTAATCCGCATGCACATGGTACGGCTCATGGCCGCTATAGACATAAGCGGCGAAGCCGTGCTTGAGCCAGGGCATTCCCACCCAGCCTGCGAAAATCGCCAGGAAGCCCAGGAACACCAGCGGGTAGGTCATGTTGTTCGGCGATTCATGCGCATGATCGAATCTCTCCTGATCGCGCGGTTCGCCGAAGAAGGTCATGAACACCAGTCGGAACATGTAGAAAGCGGTCATGAACGCAATCAACAGGGTGCCGATGAAGAAAATCGTATGATGCGACGAAGCCGCCACGATTTCATCTTTGGACCAGAATCCGGACAACGGGAAAATACCGGAAATGGACAGCGCCGCGATAATGAACGTCCAGCCGGTCTTGCCCATCTTCTTGAGCAATCCGCCCATATCGTTGATGTCGTTGGTATGGACGGCATGAATGACCGAACCCGCACCAAGGAACAACAGAGCTTTGAAGAAAGCGTGGGTCATCAGGTGGAACGTTCCGGCGTAGAAACCGGGTGAATGATGACCGAGGGCGGTGTCATAACCGTACAATCCCAGGGCCATAATCATATATCCGAGCTGAGAGCAGGTCGAATAGGCCAGCACTCTCTTGATGTCGTTTTGCGTCAGAGCGATACAGGCAGCCATGAACGAGGTGATCAAACCGATCGTGGCTACGATCAGCGAGGCGGTAGCCGAGGTCACGAACAACGGCATGGCGCGTGCTACCAGGTAAACACCGGCGGCCACCATCGTTGCGGCGTGAATCAACGCCGACACCGGCGTCGGACCTTCCATCGCATCCGGCAGCCAGACATGCAGCGGGAACTGGGCCGACTTACCGACGGCACCGCAGAACACGCCAACCGCCATCAACGTCAGGATGCCGGCCGGAATGACTCCGGACGAAGCAATTTCGAAAACGCCGTTGTAGTTGAAAGTCCCGGCATAAGCCGCGATCAGCATCAAGCCGATCAGGAAACCTAAATCGCCGACACGTGTCGTCAGGAAGGCCTTCTTACAGGCATTGGCTGCGGAAACCTTTTCAAACCAGAAACCGATCAGTAAGTACGAAGTCAGACCGACCAGCTCCCAGAAGATGAAGATCATGAAAAAGTTATTCGCCAGCACCAGGCCGAGCATCGAGAACAGGAACAGCGACAGGTAGGCGAAAAAGCGCGAGAAGCGCGGATCGCCGTGCATGTAGCCGACCGAGTAAATCTCAACAGAAGCGCCGACCGTAGATACCACCACCAACATCACCGCCCCGAGCGGATCGACCAGAATGCCGATCTCCGGAATGAAATGCGGGAAGTCGATGAACCGGTAGAACCACTCGTACGGTTGACCGTGGTTCGCGATATTCTCGATTAACACCCAGATCGACATAACCCATGAGGTCAGGATCATGGCTATCGAGAAACCGGCCGAGACCTTCTCCTTCCAACGAAGGAAGAAGACGATCATGACAAACGACAGCAGCGGAAGTAAAGCGATTAAATATGCATGTTCGGTCATTTGCTCGATCCTACCACTTCATGATGCTGAGATTCTCAGTGCCGACACCGCGCCAGTTGCGGTAGATCAGCAACACGATCGCCAGCCCCACGACCGCTTCAGCGGCCGCGACGACAACCACGAATATCGCAAACAGTTGCCCGACGAAACCATCCGTGGCAACGTATCTGTTAAAGGTCACGAAATTAATGTTGGCCGCGTTAAACATCAGCTCCAGAGACATCAGAATTCCGATCACATTGCGTCGGGTGATAACTCCGAACATACCGATGGAAAACAGGATAGCGGCCAGAACCAGGTAATGAAACATTACGACCGCTCCTTTCTGGCCAGAACGATAGCCCCGATCAGCGCCGCCAGCAACAATACGGAAACTACTTCGAATGGCAGCATGAACTGGGTCATCAGGTATTTACCTATCATGGCGATATTATTTTCGGGCAACGCCTTCGAGGCATAATCCCAGACATCGGTGCGACCGAGCAGGAAAATTGTCCCGACGGCGAATCCGGCCGTCGCCACGAACGTTGTCAGAGCATTCTCGGAAGTCATTTTCACCCGACCTGAGGCCAGGTCGGTCGTAAGCATGACCGCGAAGATAATCAGGACCGCTACTGCTCCGACATAAATCAGCACCTGCGCCGCCGCCAGGAATTCCGCATCCAGCATTACATAAATGCCGGCCACTGAAAACAGCGTCATTATCAAAAACAGCGCACAGTGAAATATATTCCTCAGACTGACCACCAGCAGGGCCGAGATCGTAATCACCGCGGCCAGAAGCCAGAAGACGATCGAGGGTTCGGAACCGGTCATTGCTCGTCTCCTTTGTTGGTCTCATCTTTTTTCTCATCACTTGCTGCAGGAGCTTCGGGTTTGGCTCCTTCAACCGGCTTGGGCGCCTCTTCAGCTTTCGCTTCAGCCGGTTTTCCGGCATCAGGCTTCGGTGCGGGTTTCTCGGCTGCGGCCGACTTTTTCTTGCGAGTATCCTCATAGGGGACATTGCGGCCGTACTTCTGGAGCTTCTTCATATCCCAAACGGTATCATTGATATCCGTCGTGGAGAACTCATACATCGTAGCCATTTTAATCGCACAGAAATTGCAGGCCTCTTCGCACATGCCGCAATAGCAACACAGCGCCGTCTCCACCACGAAACTATCGAGAACTTTTCTCTTATTCTCATCGCGGTGAGATTTAATCCGGATCGCACCGGTCGGACATGTGCGCATACACAGCTCGCAAGCCGTGCAGTTCAATTCACCGGTCTCTTTATCCGAAAGCAGCACGACCACACCACGCGAGCGTTCCGGTATGTCGTCTCTTTTTTCTTCCGGATACTGCACCGTTACGGCATGTCTGCACAGATACGGCCCGGTTATAGTGAGGCCCAAGATGAGGTTCTTAATATCTTTTAAAACACCCATATCGTTACATCCTGCCTCTACCAGTACCATCCGGCATATTTGAACCAGCCGGCAATCACGAGATTAGCGAAAGTAACCGGCACCAGGAACTTCCAGGCGAACTTCATGAGTTGGTCGACCCGAAGACGCGGATAGGTCCAGCGGAACAACATGAGCAACAGAACCATAATGAGCGTCTTCAGCAGGAACCAGAACCAACTCGGCAGGAACGGACCGTTCCAGCCACCCAGGAACAAGGTCGTGGTAATGGCTGAAACCGTGAACATATTAATGAACTCGGCCAGGAAGAACATTGCGAACTTCATACCGGAGTACTCAACGTTATAACCGGCGACCAACTCCTGTTCTGCCTCGGGAATATCGAACGGCGTGCGGTTGGACTCGGCCGCTCCCGCCACCAGATAAGTGGCAAAAGCGATAGGTCCAAACGGCAATTGGAAGATGTGCCAGTTCCAAATCCAGCCGGCTTGCGACTTGACGATATCCTGCATCGAAAGCGATCCGACGAACAGGACAACCACCAGCACCGAAACCGCCATGGGAACTTCGTAGGAAACCACCTGCGCTGCCGAACGCATACCGCCGAGCAACGCGTATTTATTGTGAGAACCCCAACCGGCCATCAGCAAACTGATAATGGTCAGAGTTGTAACCGCCATAATATAAAGGATGCCCACGTTCAGGTCGGCCACGATCAGACCGTCGCCGAACGGAATAACAACGTAAGCTAAAAACGCAGCGGTGAAACAAAGCACCGGCGCCCAGAAGAAAATCCCCTTATCGCGAATAGCTACCTGGATATCTTCCTTCTGGAGCAGCTTCAGCGCATCCATAACCGTCTGATACCAACCATGCCAGCCGGTCCGCATCGGACCGTACCGCTGCTGCAAGTGACCGGCGATTTTACGCTCCCACCAGACCAGGAAAAGAGCGATAAGCGCCAACAAACAGAACACACCTGTAGCCAGCAGAGTGTATACGACTATTTCCATCCAGGGGGATTTGAGTCCGATATCCTGCAGGAGGCCATAACACCATTGAAAGAGCGGCAGAAGTTCGCCGACCGCTAAAATCGGAGTGTTCATCGATCCACCTCCGGCAGAATAACGTCAAGAGTGGCAAAAATCGCCACTAAATCGGCAATCATGCAGTTGGCCCCGAACGCAGGCAACACCTGCAGGTTATTGTAAGAGCTGCCGCGCAGTTTTACTCGAAGCGGTTTGGGACCACCGTTGGAAATCAAATGGCAGCCCATCTCACCGCGCGCGGATTCAATGCGATTATAGCATTCTCCCGGTGCAGGCTTGAATTTGGGTGACACCTTGGCTTTGAATTCTCCCTCAGGAAGGCCGTCCAGCGCCTGTCGGATGATCTTTATGGAAACCCTAATCTCATCCAGACGCTGCATATATCGGTCGAAACAATCACCGCTCTTCTGAGTCGGCACCTTCCAGTCTAATTTATGGTAGATCGAGTAGGGATCGTCACGACGAACATCATAGTCAACCCCCGAAGCCCTCAGAACCGGACCGGAGGCTCCATAAGCGATAGCCGTCTCAGCCGGAAGAATACCAATTCCCTTGGTGCGCGCCAGCCAGATCGGGTTCTCGTTCAGAAGGCCCTCGTATTCGACCAGCTTGGCTTCAATAGTATCGAGCGCCTTACGACATCTCTGTTCGAAACCCGGCAGAATATCCTTCGAAACTCCGCCGATCCTTATATAATTGTAGGTCAGCCGTTGACCGCAGGTCTCTTCAAACAAATCGATGATCAGCTCGCGTTCACGCAGACCGTACAGGAATGGCGTATAAGCCCCGATATCCATCGCCGTAACACCGTAAAACAGCAGGTGCGAGGCGATTCGGTTCAGCTCGACCATGATGACCCGCAGGTACTCGGCCCGTTCCGGCACTTCTACTCCACCCAGCTTTTCGGCTGCCATGGAGAACACCTGATTGGTTGCCATGGACGTGACATACTCGAAACGGTCCATCAACGGCAGACATTGCACGTAAGTACGGTTTTCGCACACCTTCTCGATGGCGCGATGCAGGTAACCGATAACCGGTTCGATTTTCAGTACCCGCTCGCCGTCCATAGTCAGGACCATGCGACAAACGCCGTGGGTCGAGGGGTGGTGCGGCCCCATGTTGACCTGGAATTCTTCAGTACGAAGTCCCTGCATGGTCACACCTCCGGCAGCCGCACGAAATCCGGCCCGTCCCAGTCCTTACGCATCGGATGTCCCTGGTCCCATTCATCAGGCAACAGGAAACGGGTTAAATTACCGTGGTTCTTGAAGTTAATACCGTACAACTCCCACGCTTCCCGCTCGTGCCAGTTGGCTCCGGCCCAGATCTTTTGAACCGACTCCACCTCGGCCCCTTCGTAAGGAAGGCTCAGTTTGACATCCATCCGGTGCTTGAGACCAATTGAGGCCAGCGAATAAGCTACCTCAAAATGCTCGCCGGTGTCGACGCCGCTGAGATTGCAAAGGAAATCGAATTTCAGGGAGTTATCATCGTGAAGCTTCTGCATCACCTCCAGCAGATCATCCGGTTTGATTTCGAACCAGGGATCGAATTTACCGGTCTCCACAGGAGTCAGCTTGCCCTCGAAATGAGAGCCGATATATGCGACAAGTTCCTCTTTGGTCATCTTACTTTTCGTGCCAATCGGGCAACTTTTGCGATTTAATCTTTTTTTGCAGGGTCAGACATCCCTCGAGCAATGACTCGGGACGGGGCGGACAGCCGGGGATGTATACATCAACCGGGACTATGTGATCGATACCCTTCTCGACGGCATAACTGTCATAATAGAACGGGCCGCCCTTGACGGTGCATCCGCCCATGGCAATGACATAACGCGGCTCGGCCATCTGATCATACAGGCGACGCAACCGCGGGGCCATCTTTTTGGTAATCGTACCGGCGGCGATGATCAGGTCGGCCTGACGCGGAGTCGGGCGGAAAATCATCCCTAGCCGGTCGAAATCAAAACGTGAGGCGCCCGTGCACATCAATTCGATAGCACAACAAGCAGTACCGAACAACAGATACCATACCGACGCCGCCTGGGCGTTTTTAAGAACGCACTCCAGACTGGTGGCTACCATACCACCACCGGGGAATTTCTCGAGGTAATAGGGCACTTTTTTGACTACGCCCATTCCAGTGCTCCTTTTTTCCAGGCGTAGAACAGCCCGAACATCAGGATCAATATAAACAGAACCATTTCAACCAGGGCGTACAAGCCCAGTTGTCCGAACGCCACCGCCCAGGGGAACAAGAATACCGCTTCCACATCGAAAATGACAAAGATCAGTCCGAAGATGTAGAATCGGTTGTGAAACTTGATCCACGAACTCCCGATTGGCAACTCCGCACACTCATAATTCAGATTCTTCTCTGGGTATGGGTGGTTCGGGCGAAGCAACCTATTGAGGAAGAACGTTATCAGGACGATCCCGGCGCCGACGATAATAAAGATCAGAACGGCCAAATACTCCGACATCTCACATAGCCTCTCGCTGTCAATTCAGCAGTTTGTGACTGAATTCACAATTCTTGGGATTGCAAGAAACCGCTTATTCGATCAATGTCAAGGGATTTTTTCCCTCGTATTGAGACCATTTTAACAGGTCCCTTTCTGCTCCCCATTTATGCCGTCAAAAACAGGTCGAATTACCATAATCTTGGTCCCGATTAACGACCTGTTTATGATGCCTTACGTCTCTTTCGGTTCCTGACTCGGTGTCAGGTCAGGTTGCTTGCAACCTGAAACGGAAAACCACCCCTCGATAGTTTCGACATGAGTCAACCGGAACGTCTTTCCCGCGAAAGAAAGTGTTGAAAAAGCCATACGCCCGGACATTCTGACAAACGCAACCGTAATACGAGCGACACAAGGCTGCCCGCTATGCGAGGTCAGGACTCTTTAACGCTTAGCGATGGGGCTTGTCTCCGCCGCCGCAGAGGTTTTTCAACGCCCCCATACATACACAGGGGCCATTCAATTTGGAGGGATTCTCAATTACGAAGGTAATCAGGTCAGGCCCTTGGGGCCCATCAGTTCGGTAAAGGCTCGGAGAAGATCCTGATCGTAAGCCTCACGAAGAGAAAAAAGAATTTTCAGGCAGGGATACGTGTCCATAGCCTTCTGGTAAACACGTTCGGAGGTCATGGCATCGAACGAATCGGCAATGGCCACAATCCGTGAGAAAATGTGCATATCCTCGATACCGATAGCGTTTGGATAACCGCTGAAATCACCCCGTTCGTGGTGCTGCAACACCGGATAGTACGAGGCTGAAGTCAGTTCATCGGTTTCGGTCAGTAGTTCCAGCCCCCACTTGGGATGCTGTTTCATGATCTCGAACTCGTAAGGAGTCAGGGCGGATTTTTTATTCAGGATCCGGTCGGAGATTTTCGATTTGCCGATATCGTGCAGCAACGCTCCGGTACCGAGTTCATGAAGGAATTTCTTGTCCTTCATACCGAGTTGTTGGGCAAGGGCAATGGCGAAGGTGCAAACGTTGACCGAGTGCGTGTAAGTGTAATAATCGAACGAAGTCAGGGTTAACAAACTCAGGAATGCCTCACGTCCCTGAAGGATAAAGCCTACGGTGTTGCTTACGAGTTCCTTGGAACGGCGGATATTCTCTCCATAAGTAGGATTAGCCAGGACATCCTTGATCAGATTGGTCGAGGTCTCATAGAGAATTCCGGCTTTTTTCTCTTCATTGATTTCCGGATCGGCCAGGACCTTGTCCAGGTTGCGCTCGATATAGTGCTGGTAGTTGGTTTTTTTGTCGCCGGGGATAAACAGCCGGTCGACTTTGTTTTCGAGTAATTTCTGGCGTGTTCTTTCGGTAAAAGGCAAATTAGCCGACCGATAAAGGACCATCCGGCGGTCGAGCTTTATATACAAATCGAAATCAAGAACCGAGTCGACCCGGATACAATCAAGGTAGATCGGCATATATTCGACTTTAGTCTGTGTATTTACAGTCGGTGTTTCCATACCAAATAAAACAGGCTCCACAGGGTAGTCCGTTTATACCATTATCGGCGAAAAAACGCTACCATTAACAAGCAAAACCCTCCGGGTGTGGCTCCGGAGGGTTTTGTGCGCAGGAGGGAAGTGTATGGACAGTGTAAAGCGTCAAGATCCGTAATTTTTAATCATACCCAGAACGGAATGCAGCGAACTGGTTATGTTGGTCAGTATCTTGGAATAACGCTTAAGCAGTTCCGAATACTGCCAGCGCATCTGGAAAGCTTTCTCCGGGAAATCGAACAGTTCCAGCAGCGTGACTTTATAGATCTCATCGATATAGCGGATGATGTAGTAAGGATACTCCGGGATATTGGGATCATCGACCTCTCCCCGGCTGATTCGGTCACGATAGACCTCAATCTTTTCAAGCATGACCGTACCGAAACACCACGGGGTCATAATCACCCCCAGATTGGCGCCGTCGGTGTAGAAACGCCGGATAGTCTTAAGAAGCAGATCGACAATGACGCCCCGGGCGCGATAATAAGCCAGTGTCTCGACAGACTTGGGATTGCAAATCTTGATCTTCTCATCCAGGGCTGTACGCTCTTCCGAGGCGCGATTATAAGTAGCCTCTAAAAACTGATAGAAATCTTCGAAATAGACTTTCGTATTCTCCGACAGAGACATGACAAAGAACCCGTTGTCGTCTTTGCGCACCCGCGGCTCCTGGGTGGTGGCCAGTCTCTCGTTTGAGAATCCTCTTTTGAACTTACCTTCTAACATCACTTCCTCCGTGCGTTGTTGTCTGCCCCCCTTTGAGCACAGGCCGTGCCGTTTTATCCCGAGAGCCGCAAGAACGCATGAAGCACCGGTTAACTTGTTGTGGGACTTATGCATTCGTAGTATGGGAAAACTCCCACAGGGGCTGCCAACAAACGAAAACAATAAGGCAGGCGATTGCGCAGGTCTGACGAATCGTTCACATGTCTGTAAGAGACTGCAACGATTTCCATGATCAGGCATGTTGGTCAAAAAGCGGTCAAAATCAACGCTCAGCCGTTATAGAAGTCGATTCTTCGAAAGAACATTTCGAGAGAGTCCGATAAATTTAATGTCTTTCGTTGACTGTTAATTTCAAACGTTCTGGAGGAACGAACAATGCGTGACCAGTTCAGGCGCAACGGCCGGCCACGTGAAAAGTGGGGTAAGAAATCGAACAAGTCGGAGCAACCATACCAGGACCCTCAGCAGAATCGATATAAACGGCTCAAGAAGAAATCAATGATCCGCGATTTGGAGGAGCATGAATCCTGGGAACTTCAGGAAGTCTGAACGCTCCCGTTGAACGATTGCCGACATTTCTGACGCCCGCACCGGTCGCGGGCGTTTTTCATTGGTGTCGACCGATAGTTTACTACTTGCGTTGATTGAGAATCGATCCGTTTTTAGGGGAGTCGGACCAGACTATAGTGACAGTTTCCGGTCCGGTTTGAAGTGGCTAACGATAACGACTCGGAGGCGATAAATGTTGAGAACAGCTTTGGTTGCTTTAGCAATACTACTTCTGGTGAGCGGCTTGGCGGCTCAGGACACCACTCTGACGGCACCGCCGGCGGACCTGCTCGATTCGATTCTGACGGTTGTCGGTTTTTCACGAAGTGATCTGGGCTATCGCCCGGCCGGATATTGGACTCGTTTTCCGCTCGACGTGCCGTACAAGCTGACCTCGTTCGAGGCGCTTTATGCCGAACCGCTCAAGCTGTACGACTACGCGGCGGTGATGGCCAACAACGTTGAGACCTATCTGGCACCTATCCCGGTCGATACAACCGGGGAGAATCTTTATCGTCTTGTTTACAGTCTCGGGGTCGATCGGAAATTAGGCGGATTCCGTTCGTATTCCGCCAACCTGGTATCGGCTCCGGACGGCAAAACCCCGTTAGCTTCGGCTGTAGATCGACTTTATTGGCTGGCTGACGAGCCGACCGATATTTCGAGCTTTGGAGAAAAATCAGGTTGGCCGCCGCATCGGATGGACAGCCTGGAGATTCTTCCGCTAATGCCGGACACTGTCCGCAGCATCCTGGCGAAAGTTGTGGCCAATCTGGCCGAGGCGATCCGCTGGCGCAATCGTGCTTTTCGCAACTGTGATCGAGACGCCATGCTGAAAGCGATGGCCCTGCGCGACCTGGCCGAAACCCAGGGGGACGGTCAAGTTTACCACCCGGAACTGGATGATATCGCGGCGACGATCGACTGGCCTTCGCTGCATTACGCAGCTCTTAAAACCGCCGCTGTGGCCGGATGGGCGGAGGTGGAATTAGGCCGTATCAACACCGCTTTACCGGAGAGAATGATTTATGCCCTGCCGACGCCGTACGGTCGGATAATTGTGGTAACCCCGGGACATCGCGGAGTTCTCCCGATAAATTGCGACAATACCCTGCTGGTGGTAGACTTTGGCCAGGACATTCATTATACCGGAGCGGTTGCAGCCAATCATAATCTGCTCAATCCGGTGTCGGTGTTGATTGATATGGGCGGTAACGATGTTTACGGGACCGAGAACGAACACAATGAGCCGATTGCCGGGGTCGGTTTACTCGGAGTCGGGCTGTTGCTGGACCATCAGGGTGACGATGAGTACCACGGCTCGGTTTTTGCCGAGGGAACCGGCCTGTTCGGAGTCGGCGTATTATATGACCGGCAGGGTGACGACCTCTACAAGGCCGAAGTGAGCGCTCAGGGTTGCGGTTATTTCGGGATCGGTCTTTGCCTGGACGGTCTCGGTAATGATTTGTATTACCTGTACGGCGACGGCCAGGGGATGGGAGGAATCGGCGGCGGGGTGGGTGTATTGGCCGATTACGACGGTAACGACAAGTTCAGCGCCGAGCCATTCTCCCGGATTTATGACCGCGGCGACTACCACAGTGAGGGACGTATCAACGCCAATAATGCCCAGGGAGCGGGAATGGGGCGGCGCGGCGATGGCTCCGACGGCCATGCCTGGGCCGGAGGTCTTGGAGCGATTATTGATATATACGGTGATGATGAATACTATTCCGGCAACTGGACGCTGGGGATCGGCTATTGGTTCGGCACCGGTATCGCAGTCGATCGCTACGGCGACGATAAATACAAGTCGTGTTATTTCACCCAGGGGTCCGGCGCTCATTTCTGCAACGGGATATTACTAGATGAATCGGGCAACGACCGGCACGAGCTGTTCGAAACAGCCGGAGCGGCGCTTGGTTTCGGCTGGGATTTTACCAACGCCTTTTTGATCGATAAGGGTGGAAACGATTTTTACCGCGCCGTTAAAATCTCGATGGGGCTGGCACAGATACGCAGTTGTGCGTTTCTGATCGACATCGGCGGCGATGATGAATACTGGCTCGGCGCCGGTACACCGGGTCTCGGTGAAGCCAGTTACCTCGACAACTACGATCACCCGGGTAAAAATACCCTCTATTATAGCTATGCCAAATCGTTCGGCGGTTTCATCGATGCCGGGGGCACGGACAAATACTATGAGTTCGAGGGGGACGAGCCACGCCTGCACCCGACGGCGAAAAATGGGGAGCTGTGGTTCCAGCCAGATCAGAGCGACTCGACATTCGGAGCCGACAACTACGGAGTGGGGCTGGATGCCTCCAGCGGCACCGTGCCGGAGTTTTTCAAATGGAAGTTGTAAATGAAAGATGATATTCTTACATATCGTGAGATGTGTGATCTGGAAGATGTCCAGACACTACAACGAGGGATGAACTTTCAGTTGAATCCGACGCATTCGGTTGTGCTTATGTCTCAACGATCAAATGCACCTTACTCGGACATGATCCTAGAAGATGGGATCACCATTGAGTATGAGGGTCATGATGTCCCGAAGTCGACTGAGGTGGTAGACCCAAAACGAGTCGATCAAGCCCTCATTACCAAAACAGGCAGCCTGACGCAGAATGGACTATTCGTGAAGGCTATTGAGGAGTACTGCAAGAAGAACCGATCAGCGGAGAAAATCCGTGTGTACGAGAAACTATTTTCAGGAGTGTGGTCATATCGTGGTCTCTTTGATTTGGTTGACTACTACCAGGTTCAATCAAATGAAAGGATGGTGTTCAGATTCCGCTTGCAGCTTACCGAGGATGAGGCAACCAATACGACTGATGGTCTCAGAAGGCGCACCCGGATTATACCCACACAGGTCAAGAAGGAGGTTTGGGAAAGGGACGGAGGTAAATGCGTTATATGTGGAGCTACCGATGAGTTGCATTTCGATCATGATATCCCATTCTCCAGAGGAGGGGCTAGCATTACAGCTGATAACGTCAGGATACTCTGTGCACGCCACAACCTCCAGAAGAGCGACAAGATTCAATAGAATTCGTACGAGATTGATACCTTACTGCTGGTATCAACCACCAAAATCGATATGAAAGTTGGGTGGACAAAGGAGTAGTTCAATGAAATACGGAGCACGCAATCAGCTTACGGCCAAGGTCGCCGGGATCAAGAAGGGCGATATCATGGGACAGGTCAAACTCGAGCTTCAGGGAGATGCTGTCATGAGTTCGGTTATGACAGTGGACTCGATCAAAGAGCTCGGTTTGAAAAAGGGTGAAACGGTCAAAGTCGTGGTGAAGGCGATCAACGTCCTGGTCGTGAAGGAATAGCCGTTCCCGGCGCACATCCATATCAATACCCGGGCATCGCGGGCGGTTTTATCCCGTTCGTAATACCGCTATACGATTAAGAGCGTCGGCCTCTTTAAACAAGCTCTTGGGTGTTGGGAACTAACGGATGCCGGCGTGTTTGAGAGCGCGGGCGAATTTGGACTCGGTCTGGCGAAGATAAGGAATACCCAGCGATTCGAATATCTTGCGCAGGGAGTCAACTACCGTTTCGAGCCGATTGGTGTCGGTCAGTTCCACTTCGAGTTCATAATCAACAGAGCCGTCCGAGAATTCGGTTTTGTCGATTTCGAGAATATAATTGTAATCGCCGATCTTGAACGATTTCCGCTGACGGACATTCTCGAACTTGACCAAAATCATCACATCCAGTTCACCGACCTTCTCTTTGAGGTATTGGACCGGGATGACGTTCATCGCCATAACATCGCGTTGCAGTGCCAGGATATCCAGCACCTCCCCGCGGCTGATCTCAGCCTCTATTTCCTGACGAATGAAGGCATCCCCCTCCTCGACCGCAATGCTCTTGATCGTTACCAGTCCACGATCGTTTTCGGCTCGCGCCCTTAGCGCCCAGCCGGATTTGGCTAGTTGGCGATCCTCGGTATCGAAGAAGGCGTTTAACTGCCGTTCTTCTTTATCGATCTGCCCCAGGAAACCAAGCAACTTCAGGTAGTTGGTAAAAGCTCCCAAATCGAGCTTGATTTCTATCTCTTTGTTCATGCGGTTATCTGATCCCATATCTGTTGTACATTATAACGAATTGATCACCGAGGAATCAAAGATTTATTTCCAAAAAAAGCAGCGGCCAATAAAGAAGGGCGGAATCCGTCAGGAATTCCGCCCTTGTCAACTCAACTCATTAGTTTACACTGAGTATTTCTCCGTAATCTCCACATTCTGATCGGCGTCATACACTTTATAGATATGTTCGGGGATCGTCGTGTCGCGGAGGAGGTTAATCTTGAACCGGTGGACTTTGCAGAGTCGAGCGAGACGACCGGTACCGTTGTCGGCCAGTTCTTCGGACAAGCCGGGACTGACTACCAGATGAAAACTGCGATACTTGTTGTCAGCCTTGGCTCGCATGAACCAGCGTTCGATCTTGGTTGCGGTTGTGTCCTTGGACGGGATACGGCCGAGGCCGTTGCAATGCGGACAGGGTTCGCTCAAAGTCTGCATGTGAGAGGGACGAATCCGCTCGCGGGTCATTTCCATGATACCGAATTCGGTCACGGGATTAATGGCTCGCTTGGCGCGGTCGCGCTCGAAACAACGGCAGAACTCTTCGTAGAGCTTACGGCGGTTTTCACGGCTGTACATATCGATAAAGTCCACGATAATAAGACCGCCGATATCGCGTAATCTAATCTGCCGAGCCGCCTCACGAGCGGCCAGAATGTTGGTCTCGAAGATCGTTTTCTCCTGATCGCGTTTGCCGACGAACCGACCGGTGTTGACGTCGATCGTCACCATCGCTTCGGTTTGGTCGATGATCAGGTAAGCGCCCTTCTTGATCCAGACCTTCCTTTCGAGCATTTTCTCGATTTCCGGTTCCAGATTGTACATGTCGAAAAGCGGCAGGGGGCCCTTATGAAGCTCGACCCTCTTGCGCAGGGCCGGCGCCACATGGCGGGCGAAGCTGATGATCTTCTTGTAATCGGCTCGGTTGTCAACGATCAGGCGATCGACATCTGCCGTGAAGACATCGCGAATGCGGCTGACCGTCACTTCGGCCTCCTTATGAATGAGGACCGGAGCCGGGGAACTCTCGGCTTTTCGGATCAACTTGCTCCAAAGGCGCATAAGACGTTTGATATCACCTTTGAATTCAGCTTCCGACTTACCCTCTCCCTCGGTTCGGATAATGAGCCCGAATCCTTCGGGACGAAGCGGTTCCAGGATTTTACGCAGACGCTTCTTTTCACCCCAATGGGCAATTCGTTTCGACACGCGAATATGGTCATCATCCGGCACCAGCACGAGAAATCGGCCGGGGATGGAGACTTCGGTTGCCACCCTGGGACCTTTGGTGCTGATCGGTTCTTTGATGACCTGAACCAGGATTTCCTGGTTCTTTTTGAGAACGGTTTCGATTCCGGCGCGGCGTTTCTTGCGGATGATGTCGGCGGGGGATTCTTCCTCCATTTCTTCCGAGTCACCATGGCGGGCATACACCTTGCCGACATCCGAAGAGTGCAGATAAGCTGCTTTCTCCATGCCGATGTCCACAAACGCTGCCTGCATACCCGGCAGAACGGTTTTAATGACGCCTTTATATATATCACCGGCGATGCGATCGGTGTTATGGCGGTCGACCTCGAGTTCTACCAGCTTGCCGTCCTCAAGAATAGCCACGCGGGTTTCATATTCTGTTGAGTTGATGAGGATTTCTTTTTTCAACTGACTTTCTCACCTCCTTTCATGACCTCACCAAAACGCTCTCCCGCTTCCGGCCGCATTCCGTTCAAGAAAGAACGTCCGTCCATCGGTTTCTTCCCCTCGGGCACCAACTCCTCAATTTCGACTGCCGTATCGGCGCACTTGATCAGAAGACGCTTACGATCGGCGAGAACCGTCCCCGGCGCGGCTTGTAAATCGACCGATTCGGTCACCGGCCGGCAACGGTATATTTTTACCTTCTTACCTCGGAAAAAGGAGTAGGCGCCCGGTCGGGTGGACAGCCCGCGCACGAAATCTTTGATCCGTTCGGCCGGAAATCCAAAATCAATCAGTCCGTCGAATGGGGTAAGTTTCGGCGCCGGCGAAGCCAGAGCGTTATCCTGCCCGGTCGGATTAAAATCCGACCGCTCGATTCGATCGAGCGTATCAAGCAGGAATTGGCCCGAAAGGTCCGAAAGCCGGGCATAGAGCGTATCGTAATTTTCGTTCGGATCGATATCCGTTTTTGTCTGAAGAATGATACTGCCGGTATCCACATCGGTGTTGAGGAAGAAACTGGTCAGGCCGGTTTCTTTTTCACCGTTGATTAATGCCCAATTAATCGGAGCCGCACCCCGATATTTAGGCAAAAGTGAGGCGTGGATATTAATGGAGCCATAACGCGGAAGACGAAACAGGCTCTCCGGCAGAATGCGAAAAGCTATCACCACGAACAGGTCCGTATTGAATTCGGCCAGTTGCTGGTGGAGTTTCTTGCTTTTAAGCGATTGAGGAGTCAGGACCGGCAAATCAAGATCATTGGCAAGACAACAGACATCAGTGGGACACTCATCACCTCGTCGCCCGCGTCTTTTAGACATGCCCGTTACCACCGCTTGCACTTCGTGCCGGCTGTTTTGGAGGGTTGCCAGCGGTTTGCACGCAAACGCAGGCGTACCCATGTAGATGATCTTCATGCGATGCCGGTCAGGCCGGGGCGCGGATATGATGCGGCTATATTGCTATAGACCGGGAAGAATCCGAAAAAGGCTCTTTACGATGCTGTCTTTATTTTACGAAGGCGGCCTTTGAGCAGGGTCCGGGTTAACGGTGACATGTGATCGATAAACAGCACACCCTGAAGATGGTCATACTCATGTAAAACCGCTCGTGCAGCCAATCCTGTGGCTTCGAGTTCGAATTCGTTTCCGTCCAGGTCGGTCGCTCTGACCTTTACTTTTCCGGGACGTGTGAGTCTCTGATAAATCCCGGGGAAGGACAAACAGCCTTCCTCCATTTCTTGCTCTCCCTCGGTTGCAATAATCTCGGGATTTATGAATACTCTCAGGGTTTCGGTAATGTCTACCGCCGACAAATCAACAATGAAAAGGCGTTTGAGAACGCCTATCTGGACCGCTGAAAGGCCCAGACCCTTTGCTTTTTTCAGAGTGTCCGACATATTGGACACTAAATCTTTGATTTCCTGGTCGATCTTTTCAATCGGCTCGGAAACTTCCCTTAAAACGGGTTCGCCGTAAGTTACAATCCGGCGCTCAGCCACGGCTGCTCCTAATTCAAGCTTCGACCCGACCGGCAATCGAGGATTTGAGGAACTCCATTTTAATTTCGCCAACCTTGAGGACGATGATCTTACGGTCGTCATCGATGGCGAATATGGTTCCGAACATCCCGCCGGAGGTCACTACTCTATCACCTTTTTTCAGCTCATTTAAAAGCTGTTCATGTTCCTTTTGTTTTTTTCGCTGCGGACGGATCATCAGCAGATACATCAGGACGAAAATCAGGCCGAACCAAATCAGGGTGATCATGCCACCACCGCCGCCGTCCTGTCCGCCAGCCATTAATATTGGCCAGTTGCTAATCAAAACTTCTCCTTATCATTATCGGTCAACTGCTCAATATCTGAACAGGCTAATATCTGGCCGACAAAGGTATAAGTCAACCGTTTGTTTGCCAAGCAATTGATTATAGAAATTAAACCGGACTATTTGGGCCCCGGTTCCCGGAAGACACAAAGCCGTCAGACAAAGACGCCTGACGGCGCAAAAACACTCAGCCCACGGACTCCTTGTCTTCCCGACGAATCCGTAGCGGCGGGGCGGAACCGTCCTTGCCCTCACCCATATACAAGGTAATGTTCGGGAAGGGAATCTCGATATTCCGCTCGTCAAACGCCGCCTTAAGCAACCGGTTGTAGGCACGCCTGATTTTCCATTGCTTGATCGGGAGGGTTTTGATACGCGCTTTAATAACCAGCGCTGAATCGCCGAACTGGTCCAAACCAAGAATTTCAATATCTTCCAGGATATAGTCTTTGTAGTTGGGATCTTGCCGCAGCTTTCCGCCGATCTCGGCCATCACTTCGATCACCTCGTCGATATCCTCGCGGTAAGCCACACCGATTTCCAGCAGGCAATAACTGAATTCCTTGGTCATATTGGTTACGACGGTGATGTTGGAGTTCGGGATATAGTGCACGTTGCCGTCAAGACCGCGAATTACCACCTGGCGGAGGTTGACTCTTTCCACGATCCCGCTCTTATCGGCTATCTCGACCACGTCACCCACGCGAATCTCATCATCCAGAAGAATGAAGAAACCATTGGCGACATCCTGAACAATGTGTTGGGCTCCGAAGCCGATCGCGATACCGGCGACGCCGGCGGCGGCCAGGAGCGGCCCGATTTCTATTCCGAGTTGCTGAAGGATCAACATAACCGCCACTGACAAAACAGCCAGACGCATCACCGTGCGGAACATGGAACCGAGCGTTTCAGCCCGTTTCAGATGTTCGTTATCATCGCGGACACGTTTGTATATTGCGGTTAACCGATTGGCTATGACACTCACGATCAGCAGGGCCAGGAATGTGAGAAGCAGTATTACTCCCAGTTTGATACCCTGCGTTGTGAGCCAATGGATTACGTCTTCCCAGGCGATGTGCACTTCTTCAATTGGATTCAAGAGAGTCCTTTCCGCAGTCTATCGTCTAGAACCATTTCTTGCGGCGGAAATAGAGCACCATTCCGCCGCCTATCACAAAGACCAGTCCCCAGAACAACAGATAACCGTAAGGGAGACGGAGTTCGGGCATATTGAAGGGGCTGATATCAGGGTCAAAATTCATGCCGTATACTCCGGACAGGAAACCCAGGGGAATGAAGATCGTAGCAATCACGGTAAGGACCTTCATAACCTCATTCATCCGGTTGGAAATGCTGGTCATATACAGGTCGAGCAATCCCGAAACCATGTCCCGGAAGGTTTCGACATTGTCGATCACCTGCACGACATGCTCGTACAAATCGCGCCAATAGGGTCGGAATTGGTCGTCAATATGGCTCGATTCGGTCCGCTCGACAAACCCGATAACTTCGCGCAACGGCCAGGTGGCTCGGCGCATGAGAAGCAACTCACGTTTCAGATCGTGTAACTGCCCCAGGTGTTCCTGCTCGGCGCTGTTGATCAACTCCTCTTCGAGTCCCTCAATATGCTCGCCGATCGTTTCCAGGATAACGAAATACTGGTCGACAATAGCATCGATCAGGCTGTAAGCCAGATAGTCGGCATGCATCATACGCGTGCGCGGCACCGTACGAGCCAGACGTTCCCTGACCGGCTGGAAAACATCACCGGCTACCTCCTGAAAACTGATCACCAGCCTTTCGGAAAAGATGAAACTGACCTGTTCGGACCTGATCCGATTCGTTTTCGCGTCGAAGTAAAGCATCTTCAGTATGAAGAAAATCCCTCTACTCAGTTCTTCCGACTTGGGGCGCTGACCGGTGTTCGCGATATCCTCCAGCGCCAGCGGCGGGATGTCAAACTGCTTTCCGATCTTCTGAATAACATCCGTATCATGTACACCGGTGACATTAATCCAGGTGGTGTTGGAGGAATCTCGATAGGGAAGACAGTCCTCGACTGATACGTCGTGGATCTCCGTCAATTTATCTTCGGAGTAATCGATTACATCGATTCTGGCCGGTCCCGGTCGATCTACGCCGATGTAGACAACACTTCCCGGTCCCAGACCGACCTTCTTGGATATTTTCTTCATGTATCTGGTCATTATCTGCTCCCTTTGGAGGCTCCTGTTACCCGCCTGATGATTGTGTTCACCGTTGGTCAGGACAAGTTTTTACTCATCGATTGAATCAAGGCTGACGGATCCGTGAAAGAATGTCCGGCAATGTGAAACTGCGCTTCGACCGGGCCTTGTGCATTGACAGAAATCGGATTTATCCGTAATTTGGGACTGAGTGTCTTTGTTGCCAAACAAGGGAGAAATGAGTGGTCAAATCGTCAAGATGGTTTTTATCAACCGTTTGCCTCATAATTGTGCTGTTGATTTCATGCTCGGGGGATGAGACTTTTCTCGGTACTTCGGATTCCGCCGAGGGAAGAGCCTACCAGGCAATTATCGATAACATAACAACTCTCAACGAAGCGGCCTCAGCCACTCATCCATACCTGGTTAGCCAAAAAGACAGCAGTTGGTTTGATCCCAACAACTATTTCTCAGTTTTGACCCATTTGCACCCGGAAGGCAGCACGATCCTGGACTATGTCTACTACTACGACGGTGATGGGCGCCCCTTTATGTACAGCCGCCCGGATTCGGTCGAACCGATCGGTTCTTACGATGAATACGTGCTCTATGTAACCAGCGCCCCGGAAAACAGTCCCTATTGCTATTATCTTGATCGCGTTGAAGCGGAAGACTGCGACGCCGGCTACTTTGAGGCGGTGTTGCTCCGGCTGCTCGGCGGGCAATTTTATCTGGCATGGCATAATTTGTATAACGACACGCGGGTGGTTTGCAGCCGCGCTGCCCTCGAAGCGATTGTTGATAAGTACGATTTTGGCTCTTATGAACGCCAGGCGCTTGAAATTGAGCCCCATGTCGGATTCCGTTACGATGCCGACTATGCCTATGTCAGCCTGGTGACTTTCACCAAGTGGGGTGGATTGTATCGCCGGGAATATCGCGTTTCTCGAACGCTACCCCTGGAAGTTAGTCAATTCAATTCGATCTGTCTGGCCCATTATGATTGCGGCTATGTTTATTAAGACCACCATCGGCCTGAGATATCCCCAATATCCTATATTGTAACAAAACGGACACCGGGATCGAAAAGGATGTCGGCGGTTGAATTCCTCTGGGAACGTTATTGTTGCCGAGGGACGGATTAAAGAGCTGTGCCCTTTGCCATTCCAGAAAAACACGACCACAATGCGGGCGACACAAGGCCGCCCGCTACACGAGGTTAGAACCACTGAACGCGTAGCGGCGGGGATTTGTCTCCGCCGCAGAAGGTTTTTTCAACAGCCCCATTGGCCGGAACCTCAGAATTTTATAGTCTCCGGAAATCCTGTTCATGGTTCACTTCACATACCACTTGCTGTTGGCCCACCCCTTGGTTTAATTCATCGTGACATAAGGAGGACGAGATGAAAGAAGTGATAAAAACCCAGAACGCTCCGGCAGCAATCGGACCGTATTCACAGGCCATCCGAGCTTCCGGGGAAACGATGCTGTTTTGTTCGGGTCAGATTGCACTCGACCCGGTCGGAGGAAATCTGGTCGGCACTAACGCGGCACAACAAGCACGACAGGTTTTGAACAATCTCAAGGCAGTGATTGAAGCTGCCTCCGGCAATCTATCGCAAGTAGTCAAGACGACCATATATCTCAGCGATATCAACGATTTCAGCGCGGTAAACGAGGTCTACGCCGAGTTTTTCGATAACCGTCCCCCGGCCCGCGCCGCCGTAGCCGCAGCCGCTCTTCCCAAGGGCGCCAAAGTCATGATCGAGGCCATTGCCGTTCTCGGTTGAGAACAAACAATAATCACAAACATCTGACGGTGCCATAACGAAGCCGCCGATCTTACGACCGGCGGCTTCACCATAAGAGCACTGTTGCTAATGGCATTGAGCGGTTAATACCACTCAAGTTCTTTCAGAGCCGGAATATCTTCGAACATTTCGTAATTTATCTCTTCGAAAAGATCCGCCATATCCTCGAGATATTCGGCTTTCTGCTCCAGCCGCTCCGCCTTGGTTTCGATCTTATCCGCGGCCAGTTCCATGTCGCGCTCGAAATCATCATCGTCGTACGAGGTGAAAAGCATCTTAAAAAGCCCGCCGATAGCCTGAAGCCCCAATTTGGCTCCATGGATGCCTATTTTGGCTCCTTCCCAGCCGATCTCCTTGGCATAATCGCGTAACTCGAAGATGAGCGTGTAATAATCATCTACCAGTTTTTGCTGGTCGGCGTTCAGTTCGACCTTGACCTCGTTGACATACAGCTCGTGTTTCTCATTGATCAGGATCTCGTCATCGAAATAAAGCTCGTGCGTCAGATAGATATCTTCATCATCGATCTCTATCTGGACTTCGCCCATTCGGCATTTGTTGAGGCTGGTTATACTGATCTCGTGATCGCTGTCGTTATCGAAATAAACACGTGGAGACGCCAGAGCGTATGAGCATGTCAGGCTCAAAGCCAGCATCACGAGCAGTATTGTGATCTTTTTCATACCATTTCCCTTTGCGCAGAAATCAAACCTCATCTTATAGGCTTCCATACGAATTCACTCCCCTCAGGTTTCGGTTGTGACTAAAAAATGATGGGGCATCCCTGCGTCCCGGATCCTGTTGATCAATGGAACTTGTTAACGCAGGGCCACTTGCCGTGTGATAAGCGTATGGGGAATGCCGTCCGGCAACGATTCGGATCCGATAAAATAACTCCGATTAAAAAGCCCCTCTGCCGTGTGAAGTTCGAATGGACCGATACACAGCCGAGGGGCTAAGCAATTACACCGCTAAATCGATGCTCAATCTATAAAGATTCGAGACCTACTTTTTCTTGACCGGGTCTTCGAGTTTCTCTTCGATATGGGCCAGTTTGCGGGCTATTTCGACCTTCTTTTCCAGATCCGCCGCGAGCCTTATGACAATTTTAGCTCCGTCGGGTGAACCACCGCCGTGCATACAGCCGGGGACACCGCCGCCGATCGTGCTCCACTCCACCAGGCGTGCCGCCCGGGTGCGAGTCTCAGCCGAAGCCTTGGCTTTCATGTACTTCTTGATCAGATGGCCGTATTTAGCCGACTCGAAATCAACTGCTGAGGGTATGCAACCGGTTTCGGCAATTCCGCCGGAAATGTCCTGGGCCAGTACCGAAGTTTGATACGGCAGAGTTGCAACGTGTACTTTGTTGACGTTGGCCAGTAGCGGATCGCATTGCCAGGCGCCGGAAGGATGTTTCTTGCCACAAGCGGCGGCGGCAATACCCATCCCGAAAGTCGTCTCGTTATTGATGTGCATCTGGATCAATTTATCGTTGAATACTTTCGAGGAAAGACCGTTCGCCCGGGCCACGAGAACCGCCGCACCGATTTTGACATCTCCCTGCCCCGCGACACAGCCGCCAATAGCCGAACGATACGGCATGATGAAACTCTGCACCGCTTTGAGACAGTATTTGAATTCGCCACAAAGAAATACCCGCTCGTTGGGAATGAAAACATCTTCAAACAACAGGAAGGCCTGCGTGATACCACCCTCACTGACCGGATTGTCGAAGCCATCTTCCTCGTCGCGACGGTCGGAGGGATGTCTGGTCTCAACGATCGTGAGCCCTTCGATGTCACGCGGAATGACAAACGAAACGGCGTAATCCTTGTCGTCTTCGCGATAGCCGGAACCGGGCAGGATGAAAACCTCATTGGCTGCCGCCACCCCGCAGATCATGATCTTGGCTCCTCGCACGACAATACCGTTGTCCCGTTTCTCCACGATGCGAAGAAACATATCGGGATCTTCCTGTTGCGAGGGGGCCTGAGTCCGATCACCCTTGGGATCGGTCAAAGCACCGGAGACGGTAATGTCGCGGCTCTGAGCATCCTTGAGCCAGGCCAGAAAACGCTGATGGTAATCGGTGCCGAGGTCATGATCCATCTCCCAGGTGGTAATGAACATGGCGTTCAAAGCCGTCCATCCGGCACATCGGCCGCCGGTGCAAGTACCGGTCAGGTTGAACATGAGCCGTTTCATTATAGAGTTGGCATACATGTCCTCCGGCTCGCGGATGATCGAGAGATATCGGCTTATCGGCTCCCCGGTAAGATGCGAAACGGTCGTCATCTTATCCTTCAACTCCGGATCGGCCGCGGCTTTGAATGCCCAGCCGTGCCCTTCCACCGTCCGTTTGGTAGCCGGGTGGGTGGTGACATCATCAATCAACTGATCGAACTTGTAGATGTTGGGGCGCATGGCGCGCAGCGACTGCAAGTATTCCTCATAGGTCCTGATAGCCATAATGTTGCTCCTTGTTCCTCAATGCGTTGATATCGCCAACAATATATGTCATGCGGTGATCGGGTGGCAAGAAAAAGGGCCGGTTAAAACCGGCCCTTTATATTCAGCTTGTTGCGATTTCAGATCAGGAGATTAGGGTAATACCAGGTTGAAATCACTAGTGAAGCCGCGGGCTGAGCTGCCGCCGATGTTGATTGCGGCATGATCGTTCAAAATGCCGATACGCATTTTGACCTTATCCATAGCGGTCATGTTGATGTCATCGACCGAACCGATAGTGTTACTTCCCGCCATATCACATTTAAGAACCAAGGTGTAGGTATCGTTGCTATAACTGTAATTGGCCGTAATATCCCAGCGGCTTTCGGGATGTGCGGCAAACCAGACGTTGCGCGTGGAATCCAGATAGAAACCCGGAACCATGTCGCCGACTTCCCATCCCGTTGAACTGGTTGCCGTACTCGAAGAGATAATATCTTCCTTGTACATGACAAGACCGTCAAAAGCAGCCAAATCCTTGTGAACATACGGCGGCCGGGTCTGGTCAAGCAGGATATTCTCATAAGCCACTTTCTGCTGGCCCGAATCGGATACCAAATCAGCGCCGTCCCAGGTCATACCTTCGGCCAAATGAACCGGAGCGGTAGTAAGCGACCGCCAGTTCCAGACATCCCAGAAAGTGCTGTTATCAAACATAACCAGGACTTGATCTTCCCCGCTGGTTTCCGGGTTACGGGAGAACAAAAATTCCGGGGGAAGGTCAACCAGAGACCAGTTGCCGCGAGTCTGATTCAGACTGTCGTCGGTCCAGATCAACCGTAAATAAAGATCCCCCTCGGAGGTAATCGCCTGCAACGAGAGAGAATCGGTCAGGGTGGCCAAAGCCGTCGGCGGAGCGGTTCGGTAGTCAACATCAAGTTTCGTAGCCGTTGCCATGCCCCACTGCGAATCGTTAACATTATTCATGTCGGGCGGAGTGGTAACCTCCACAGCCGTTACTTCAACTAAAGTCGGTTCGTTTCCGTTGCCGTCGTCGTCGTCGTCACTGCCGCAACCGACCCAGGTAAGACAGGTGAGCAGCAGCGCTACTCCGAGTAACTTCCTCATAAGCTTTCCTCCAAAATCAACCACAGGATATGTACAGTACAAGATAGCCCAACCATAACAGCTTGCAAAGCACTTATTTACTGTATCCGTTTGACGGCAATCATGGTCAGATCATCGAACACATGACTGCTCGCCGCCCAGGCCTTGACGGCATTGTAAACTGCGCCGAGTATCTCCCGCGAGGATCGATCCCGGTTGCTTCGCACCACTTCAATCAATCGATCGAGACCAAACTCCTCGCCTTTATCGTTAAACACTTCGGATACACCGTCGGTATAAAAAAGTAATACTTCTCCGGCATGAATGTATAACGGCCGTTCCTCGTATTCGGCTTCGGCCGTGACTCCCATCACCGGTCCCCCTTCGCGCAGATACTCCACGGAGCCGTCGACTCGGAGTAAAATCGGCAGATTATGACCGCAGTTGGCGAAAGTCAGTACATGGTTCTTGGCGTCGAGCACACCGTAGACCGCCGTCACGAACCGGCCCGGTTGCAGCGATTCGGTTAAAAGGCGATTGACCTTCCGGCAAATAGTCCGGATCGAATAATTATTACGAATCTCGGCGATCAGCGAGGCTCTAAACGAAGCCATAATCAAAGCTGCCGGAATGCCTTTTCCGGCGACATCGGCAATGGCAATGCCGTATTGAGATTCGACGATTCGAATAAAGTCGTAATAATCTCCACCGACCTGGAACGACGGGATATTCTGCCCCGCGATATCGTAACCTGCTATCGACGGCGTACCATCGGGCAGGAATGTCTGCTGTATTTCACGGGCGATGTTAAGCTGCTCTTCGAGCTTCTTGGCTGAGATTATTTCTTCGTGGAGACGGGCGCGTTCGATCGAAATGGCCGCGTGATTGGCAAAAGCGCTCAGCAACGACCGATCCGAACCCTGGAAAGCGTGCATTTCATTGCTTTCGAGGTTAATCACACCTATCACCAGATCATCGAGGATGATCGGCACGGCCATTTCACTGCGCGTTTCCGGGCGAGCCGTAACATAGCGATCATCGGCCGTGACATCCGGGACGTTGATCGTTTCGCCCGATTTGGCGACATATCCAACCAGCCCCTGGCCGACTTTCAGGCGTACCTTGGCGTCAAGCGCCGGATCATAGCCAACCGTATAAAGTGATTGAATATCACCTTTTTCGGAATTGATCAGATAGACACCGCCGGCGTCATAAGAAACGGCCTCCTTGAGTGAGCTAAGGATTTCCTGGAGGACCTCATCCAGACGAAGCGGACTGGAGAGTTTGATGCCGATATCGTTCAGGAGCCGCTTTTCCAGAGCTTCACGTCGGGCCAGACGATACAAATGGGCATTGTCGAGAGCTACGGCAATCTGGTTGGCCAACCCGATCAACACATCGAGATCGGCATCATCGAATCCCCCGTCACTCTTGTTAATCGCCTCGATAACACCGATCATCTGTCCTTTGCCGATCAACGGCACCGACATAACCTGACGAAGTTCGATCTCACCCAGACGACCCAATTCATGGTCAACACGTTCATCCCGGGCCGCTTCGTTGATTATAACAGGCTCGCGGTAGTGAGTCATCCAACCCAGCAATCCGGAACCGAACTCGCGTCGGAACACCCGGATCTTACAATCGACGCAGTGCATGAGACGGACCTTCATATCGGTCCGGTCATGATCGACCCGGAATAACAGCGCCGCTTCACAATCCGCGGCTGCAATTACGAGCCGAAGCACCCGTTCAACGAGTTCCTCATATTCCAGGGTGGAGTTGAATGTCCGGGCCGCTTCCAGAAGCAGCTTTTCGACACGAGTCTGGTGATGGTGCGATGTCTCTGACATAACGGCCCCAAGGTAACCCAAAGGCGAACATTGTCAAACAGTTATATCGGTTTCTACAAGCCTAGTTTTTGACCTTACAGAGAACCGATTCAAACGGATTAAAAATGAGTTCGACAGGTTTTACCGGCAATCCGGGGATTTCGAACTCCTGTTGCAGCTTGTCAATCATTACACGAGTGTAAACCTTTCGGTTCTCACCCAGTCTGATTTCAACCGGCATGAACATTTTAAAACCTTCGGGAACTCCCTCCACCTTCACGCGGCACTTAACCCGATAGCGACCATCTTCATCCTGAACCGGATCGTAATCGAACTTGTAGGTCGGCAGCTCCGTCCCAAAAACCCATTGCTGGAAAAACCAGTCCATGTCGATGCCGGTGTACTTCTCGGTGAGAGCCTGAAAATCGGCCGTGGTGGCATATTTACCGCGCCAGTCGCGATACCATTCCTGCATCATGCGCAGAAACAAGTCTTCCTTCATCGTGTCCAGATTCAGGAGCATGTTGCGCAACATGTGAAGCACCAGTGCGCCTTTTTTGTAGACCACCAGACTGTAGTCGTCTTCGGTTTTGCTGCTCGAGGTACGATATCCCAGGATAATCGGTCCCGACTCCGCGCCCTTGATAAACAGGTACTTGCGGACATCGAATATCCGGTCGCGGTACTCACGAAGTTTATCGGTGAATTTCTCCTGACCGTAAGCGGCCTGGTAGTACATCAGTGAGCTGTAGGTAGCGAATCCCTCCGAGAGCCATTGGTCATGATACGAAGAATAATCGACACCTACCCCCCACCATTGATGCGCTACTTCGTGGCTGCGGAGAATTCGTTCCGCTCCCCAGGTGTCGGTCTCCCAGAACTCATGGCCGAGATGAATGAAGCCGGGAAACGCCTCGCCGTGATAGGCGAATATCTCACTGACCGTCGTCTTGGGATAAGCGTATTCGCCAAACAGCCGCTCGAACAGACGGAGAGAACCCTCGATATCTTCAGCCACGTATTTCTGTCGATTGCGATTAAGATGAACATCCTTGTGATAATAAATATCAATCGGGCCGGTCTCCTCATCGCCGAACTCGAACCTGGTCATATTGCCGATGGTGAAAGTGACATTGTCGGCCGGTTCTATCGTTTGCCAGCGAGTCATCAGGGTATCATCGACCGTTTCCGACATGGTGTTCCTGCCGGTAGCCACAAAGGCGAAATCCTTGGGCGTATAGAAGGTCATATCGAAATCGACATGAGGTTGCGCCGATGTGCGCGGGTACCAGTCGGCCCCGGCGCTGACGATGAACTCACCGTTAAAGCGTTCGGCAATCTTGCCCTGATAGAAAAACTTGAATACGACTTTTTCATCCGGCTGATATACTCGGTTCAAAAAGAGATAGAGCGGCGAAGAACGGTTGTCACGCTTTGTCCAGCGCAGAAATGCCACCGGTGTTTCGGTTTCGTCAAGGATACTGTCAACGGTCAGCTCCGGATGCAGAGTCAGCGGGGTTAGTTGTGTCGGGTCATGAAATCCGACCGTCATTTCCGCCTTGCCACAATAGTTCCCGGAGCGATCTATCGAACCGCTCGTGCGATACTTAATCGGACGGAGACGTGATTTGGCATGACCGCCTATATGGGGATATTCCGCAACGTCATACTGGGAATAACTGCTTATCAGTTCCATGTATCTGACCCCGGGTTCCCAGAGTTCCCGCGACAAACTGACTTCTTCGGACCAGTCCGGATCGAACCAATAACGAACGGGGGGATATTTTTCGGGTTCGACATCGACCATGAGATAGGGTCGTTCCGCCGGACGCATCAGACCGGTCAGCACCAGAAACAGGTGCCCGTAGTTCTCGCGTTTGGTAATTTCGTCGATCTTCCCGTCCATCCAGCGCAGTTCTTTTCCTCCGAACGGCTTAGCTCCGGGTGTTCCCCAGGCAGTCAGACTGTCATAGATTTCCTGAGAAAAATAAAGGGCCGTTCGCTCGAAAGACGCGTCGAGCGAGTCGGATTTGAAAAAGCGCCGGATCTGCTCCCGTTCGTATCTTAGCTGCGGGGTAAATTGGAAGCGGCCTTTCCCCTCGAACATTGCTCCGTACACTCGCGGGACACCGTCAATTACGACCGGCTTCAGAAAGGCCAATCGTCCGGTATCCAGAACAAGATGAAAACCTTCGTGCTCGATCGTACGACCGACGATTGTGAACACCTCGGTCGTGTTGAGATCGGCATCGGCCATTGCCTCGACCACAGCCTTCAACTCCTCGCCGGTGGCAGCCATAACCTGCCCCGAACCGATGTACAGAAAACCGAAAAACAGCAGAACTGCCCGCAAGACTCTTGTCACCTTCACACTCTCCCAAATTTCGACCGTCGCCCGGTTAATCAATTCCCTTCGACTTGACTGATACGGGTATTAATGTTTTCCCAAATTTCCGGCCAGGATTCATCAAATCCCTCGGCTTTATAGCAGTCGCGAGCTCTCTTAAGTAGTTTCAGCGCCTCGACCTTATTACCCTGAGCGGCTGCGATTTCACCCAAATCCTCACAAGCCTGGCCGATCGCACTCTGGTTGTCGAGTCTTTCCGCCCAGGCCAGCACCGGCCGGAGCCACTGTCCCGCCTCGTCGTACTGCCCCAGGAAGCGATAGGTCATGCCGACGTGGTAGTCGGCGAACAGCTTGGCGACCTCGCCGGAGTACTGCCAATGGTAGTCGCGAGCTTTCTGATAACATTCCAGCGCGGAGTCATACTGCTGCCGGTCAAAATAGGTGGCGCCGAGATTGTTCCAAAGCGGTCCCAGCCAATTCTCCGCATCGGCGGCCTCGGCCGCCTCGATCCCGCGTCGCCCCCATTCAATCTGTTCATCCGGTGTTGCAGCGACGATTGCGATCATGTGAGCGGCATCAACCGCCCGACCGTAGAGAGCGTTCACGGTACAGTAGTTGTACATGGTTTCGAACGTCTGGCGGGCCTCGACCAGATTGTCGTCCTTCCACTCGAATCGGCCCCTGACGCCGAGATAGCGCGACCAGCCCATCGGGTCGGCATCGCTGGTTTTTTCAGCGGCATCGGCCAGCCATTCGCGCCCGACCTCCTTGTTACCCAGAAGGAGATTCATCCGGGCTGCCTGCGCCATAGCCTCGGCTTCAACCGACCGATTGAACTGCGCTCGGGCAGTTTCTATTACCTCCATGTATTTGTCTAACGCCGCCTGATAATCGCGCTGCTGGAAAATCTCATCGGCTTGCTCCAGCAGGGCATCAGCGGTTTGTTCGCTGTCTGTCACCGTAACCCCTTTCTCCACCTGATCGATTGCCGCAGCCGGAATCGCCGCCAGACCGCAGACCAAAACCAGGACCGGAATCAGATATTTCATGGCGCTCCTGCCCTATTACGAGGTTAAATCCATTTGGCCGAATATAATCGGCCGCAAACTGTTTGTCAGTATTAAGGATTTTAATCGCACCATCAGGGACTTCTACCAGACGACATTTTATCCCTCACCGATACTTCTCATCAGTTGGAACCAAACCTGTAGGTGGAAGGCCTTACTATGCCTCATCCTTCAGAATTTTCGCGAAGACGGTTGCGAACTTCGCTTTTGTTATTGAGACGCTGTCGATCCTGTTTGACAAAAGACACCGGTAACATATATTCCCCGCTATGAAAAAGTATGAGAGGTTTCTACTGCTCGGCGGCCTTGTGGCTGCCGTCCTGTGCGTGATTCTCTTATCACCGCCCGTTTTCGCTCAAGACAATACCAATAAGCCGGTGCTCGACTCGGCCACGGTCGCCAACGGTGAACCGGAATGCGTCCACCCGGCGCGATACGAGGACTCTGTCGAGGTTGAGGATTCGGCTGTCGTTGCGGCCGCCATGGTCGAAGAAGAACCACCGCCGCTTCCGGCCCGAAGAAGAACCCCGCCCGGTGTGAGTGATTTTCTGTTTGTCCCGAAATACTTCACCTTCGGGGCAATCATGCTCCTCGGGCTGATATTGTTGTTCGGTCGCTGGATCAACAAATGGGTGCGAATCGGCGTCATGGCGCTGTCGTTTTTCCTGTTCGGAGTCGGTCTCGTTTACCCGTTGCATCCCTCACCGATGTGCGGCCTTACCAAGCTGATTATGTTCCGCTTCACCTGGGGGCAATGGTTCCCGGCCTTCATTGCCATCGTGCTGGCGATGCTAGTCCCGAGCCTTATCGGACGCAAGCTGTTCTGCGGCTGGGTCTGCCCGCTCGGAGCGATGCAGGAGTTGATCAACAAGATTCCATTCCCCAAGAAGTTCAAGAATTTCAATTTCACGGCGTTTAACACGCTTCGTTTCGGCCTGCTCGTGATGTTTTTCATGACCTTCTTCTGGGTCATGGATCACATTCTTTACCTGGCCGAACAGGTCGGCGCCGATCCGACCGGTGATACCTGGGTGGCGTTTTCCTCGTACAGCATTTATGACTCGATCAATATGTTCCATCTGCTTCATTGGGAATACACCGATGCCTATTTCATCGCGGGATTTATCATTCTTTTCGTGGCCAGCCTGATGCTGTATCGGCCGTTCTGTTATCTGGTCTGTCCGATTGGTGCGATCACCTGGCTGCTCGAAAAAATCGCACCGGGAAGAATCCGGATCGATCATGATGCCTGCACCGAATGCGGCGCATGTATGGAAGCCTCCCCCTGTCCGACCATAAAGCCGCTGGTCGAACAAAATATGAAAGTTCTCCCCGATTGTACTTCGTGCGGGGAATGCGTGCGGGCATGTCCGGAGGATGCGATCAAATTCGGATTTAAGAAATAGCCGATAGAATCATTCGGAAATATGAACGGTCGGGCGTTTTTTGTCCGACCGTTTTTTTTCGTGGGCGGCAGACGTCATCGTCAGCCTGGTATCGACCTGCCCGGAACGTCTTTCCCACGAAAGGGAGTGTTGAAAAAGCCGTACGCGCGGATGTTCAGCAAAACACGTCAGTAATGCGGGCGACACAAGGCCGCCCGCTACGCGAGGTCAGGGTTCTTTAACGCGTAGCGGCGGGGCTTGTCTCCGCCGCGATGGAGGTTTGTCAACAATCCCCGAGGGGGGGAAATTCGCACCCAACACCTTTTCGGCACGTCTCGGGGAGACGTGCCCTACAATGTCAGGTTGCATGCAAGCAAACCTGACCTACTTCATCCGCTGCAGGTTCGAAGACGGACCTGTGCTACGGAAACTCACAAAGCCAGGCCCCACGTACTATCCGGTCAGTTGACCACTCCCAGCGTGTCCCAGGTGACCTGAGTGAGGTGCAGACCGTCCCAGCGGTAGCCGTACTTGACATGAAGTGTGGGACAACATGAAGGATCGTCGGGACCGTGGGTAACCATGTCGACCACGATGAAACCGTTGTTGGCCGCGACACCGTTGACGCGGGTGCGGTCGCCGAGTGATTCCTGAGCCAGGTCGAGCGGTTGGCCGTTTTCGTTGATCAAGACGTGCAACGAAGTAAAATACCCGGAACCACCGCCGGACCAACCGAACACGACAGCCGCATCGCCGTGGCCGTCGTCGTCGAGATCATCAAAGGCCGCTTTGATCATGTCGGCTTCCATGTACATATCCCGGTCGGCGGGATCGCTTTCATATCGGCCGTTCTCCAACACCACCGTCTGCCCCTCCATACCGAGATCGTACTCGGCGTTGGCGACATCCCCGGGGCCAAGTTTTGAGGTTGGCTCGGCCTTACCCCGGGGTTCTTCTTTCTTGCCGCAACCGGTGAACAGCAGCGTTGCCGCCACCAACAAAACGAGTATCCGAAACAATCCGTTCATATCGTCAATCCCCTTGTAAAAAGCCGCCCAGCAGATCGCCGCCGAAGCCGCCTATGCCTTTCTTTTCCCCTTTGTTGTTCCAGCGCGCGGCGGAAATAACCCGATCGGCCAGGCGCGAAAACGGCAAAGACTGGAGATAAACCTTGCCCGGCCCCTGCATCAAAGCGAAAAACAATCCCTCACCACCGAACAGGGCGTTTTTGAAACCACCGATATATTTAATGTCGTAATCCACCGTCGGGGCAAACGCGACAAGACAACCGGTGTCGACTCGCAGAATTTCACCGATCGCCAGCTCACGCTCGATGATCGTGCCGCCGGCATGGACGAATGCCAGACCGTCCCCTTCGAGCCGCTGCAGAATGAATCCCTCGCCGCCGAACAGCCCGGCTCCGATCCGTTTCGTAAAGGCGACCTCGATCTCGATCCCCTTGGCCGCGCAAAGGAACGAGTCTTTCTGGCAGATGAACTGCCCGCCCAACCGGGATAAATCGAGCGGGATCACCTTGCCCGGAAAAGGCGCTCCGAAGGCGGCGTGTCGTTTCGTTTGGCTGACGTTCATGAACGAAGTAATGAAAAAAGACTCACCTGTCACCATTCGTTTGAGCCCCCGAAAGATACCGCCGTCGGTCGAGGTCTGCATTTCGATGCCGTCTTCGAGATACATCATGGCTCCGGCCTCAGCGCGAACGGTTTCGCCCGGATCGAGTTCGACCTCCACGATCTGCATATCATCGCCAAAAATCCTGAAGTCTATTACGTCCGCCATCTTTATTTCTCCGATTGAAAAACGTGATACGATGAATTGCCGTAAGATCGTGAGCGAGGGCTGGTTTGTCAATGCCGCGACCGTGCGGGAATTAAAATTCTCACTGGTAGTTTGCGACGGATCGCATATATTGTCCCCTCATGGAGCATTTCGACCGCGACATACAGACGATTGGCCGCCTGCTCGAGGACCTGTTTCTGATCGACGCCATTTACCACCAGGGCGCCGACAAGATATCGATGTCGATTCGTTGCCGCTATGAGACGACTCGCTCGCTCAAGATGATCCGCGATCGCCTGACCACGGCCGGTTATGAATTCGAACTCGACAGCAGCGACGAGCCCTGCCTGCTGATTATCAATCCGCGACCGCGCCGGAAAATTCCAACAACCAACATCGTCATGTTCGTTACTACTGTGATAGCCGTCTATCTCGTTCCGGTTTATCTGCGCATGCTCAACGCCGCACCGACTTTTTCGGCAGCCTGGGACGACACGGTCGAAGCGCTGAAAAACGGCGCCGGGATCATGTTCACGATGGCGATGATTTCGATTCTGTTCGTTCATGAAATGGGACATTACATCGCGGGACGTCGGCGCAATATCGTCATGTCATGGCCGTTTTTCATCCCGGCTCCGAGCATAATCGGAACCTTCGGGGCAATCATCAAATCCAAATCACCCTTCTGGAACCGCCGCGATCTGATCGAGGTCGGCGCCGCCGGACCGATCGCCGGCTGGATCGTAGCCCTGATCTGGCTGATATACGGTTTGAGTCATTCACAGGTCATGCCTCCCAACTGGTTTAACCCGACCGAACTGGCCTTCTCGATGGACGGTGAATCGATCCTGATGCGCTTCCTGACCGGCATGATTCTGGGCACCGCTCCCGAGGGACACTATTTCCTGCTGTCCGAAGCTGCTTTTGCCGGCTGGGTCGGTCTTTTGGTAACGGCCCTCAACCTCCTGCCTATCGGTCAGCTTGACGGCGGACATATCCTTTACGGACTGGTGTGCAAGCGTCAGCATATCCTGGGGATAATCGCCACGGTCGGGTTGGTGGCGATGGGTTTCCTCTCCCCGACCTGGTGGGTATTTGCCGCTTTCGGTTTGATTTTCGGGATGAAACATCCGCCGACATTACACGATGCCACTCCGCCCGGACCGACCGCACGTGCGATGGGATGGATAGCTTTAGCGATTTTGGTGATATCGTTTACGCCGGTGCCGTTTCAGTAGCCCTGATCTCGTTTACCACGGAGAGATCGAACTCACGATCGTAAAGAGTTTTAAGATCGATTTTACCGTCGGCGATCAAATCCAGAAAAACTTCGACCAGGTCCGGATCGAACTGCTTCCCTTTGTATTTGATCAACTCGCTCACCGCCACATCGAGATCGGCGCCCTTGCGATAAGGCCGATCGGTTACGATGGCATCGAAAGTGTCGGCAACGCTCAGCAGGCGTCCCTCGATAGGGATATCCTCACCGGCCAGGCCGAGCGGATAACCGGAGCCGTCGTATGCTTCATGATGTGAAACGATATAAGGCTCGGCGGGACGGAAGAGGTCGATGCCCTGAATGATATTAAGACCGAGATTAGGATGATCCAGCATCAGTTTGTGCTCTTCCTCGGTCAGCTTGCCCGGCTTGTTGAGCACTGAGTCGGGGATGGCGATCTTGCCGATGTCGTGCAGGGTGCACCCCATCGCAAGAGCCTCGATACTTTTCTCGGACCAGCCCAACTCCCGTGCAATCGACTCAGCCAGACGGGACACGCGGTCGGTATGACCGGCGGTGTACTCGTCGCGGGCTTCAATCGCCTGAGCGAGACCGCGGATTGCCTGGAGATACGACTGTCGCAGATCCTGGTAAAGAGCAAAGTTGGTCATGGTGGCGGCCGCGGAGTTAGCCAGGATATTCAGTACGTTGATCTGGCCTTGAGTAAGCCGATCGAAACGAGCTTTGATCAGAAGATTGATGACACCGTGCAGCTTGCGCCGGGAGAAGATCGGCTGCGAGATGTAGATACGGCTCATCTGCATACCGCCTTCCTCGATCGGCTCCGAACTGATAATCGGTTTGCTGCTTTTGGTGAAATTAAAATGCTCGAGGGTTGACTCATCCAGCACCACCGCGTGCAGCGACTCATGCTCCGCTTCACAGGCTCGGCGCACGATTTCGTTGGTCTTGGGATTGACTTCGATCAATCCGGCGGCACAGGCGGACATCTCTTTGCGACAGGACCGTACCACCATAGACAGAAATTCGTCGATATCCACCTCGGCCCCGGCCGTACCGGCGACTTTCAGAAACTCCACCTGACCGCGCAGATGCAGATTCTCACGCACTATTCGCTGATGCGACAATCCGCGACGAATAGTAGCACGCAACAACTCCAGCTTGAACGGTTTGATGAGAAAATCAAAAGCCCCCTTCTTGAGAACCGAAATCGCCGTCTGAACCGTCGGGTGGGCGGTCATAAGAATGACAGCGGCGTCCTCATGATGGGTCAGGGTTGATTCGAGAACCTGAATTCCGGAGAACTCGCCCATAACCAGATCGGTCAACACCAGATCGACCGGGTTGTTTTCGATATAGGCGAGAGCTTCGGCTGGATCAGACATAGCCACAGTCTCATAATTCTCTGAGGCGAGCGCCTCGACTATGATACCGCAGATGTATTTCTCGTCATCGACAACTAAAAGGCTAGGCTTATCTTCGCCGATTCTCATCTCATTGGTTACCTTTCTGTCCTTTAACCTTATCGGATAAAAGGGCTCAAGGCTCACAGGTGAGTTTATTTCTGTTTAATTTTTGATCGGGAAGCGATAAAACGGCTTCAGAGCGCTTCGGCCATATATGAAGAGCGCACCAGCGGCGCGGAGAAAACGCGCTTGATTCCGGCAGCTTCGGCGGCTTTGCCGAAAACATCGAACTCTTCGGGAGTAACGTAACGAAACACCGGCTGATGTTTCATCGAGGGACGCAGGTATTGTCCGATGGTCAACATTACTACGCCGATCCGGGCCAGGTCCTCGAACACCGCCTGAAGCTCCTCAGGTGTTTCACCCAGACCGACCATGAGACCGGATTTGGTGGGAATGCCGGATGTCCGGCCGATGTAATCGAGCAGGGCCAGCGAACGTTGATAATCGGCCCCGGGGCGAACAATTTTATAAAGACGGGGAACGGTTTCGACATTGTGGTTAAAAACGTCCGGAGCGGCGGCAATGATGATGTCGGGGGCTTCGGTACTTCCCCGAAAATCAGGCGTAAGAAGCTCAACGGTGGCACTCGGGATAGCCCGGCGGATCTCGGCAACCGTCCGGGCAAAATGGTCGGCGCCGCCGTCGGGGAGGTCATCTCGCGTAACCGAAGTCACCACCACGTGTTTGAGTTTCAACTCGGCAGCCATCAGGCCGACTCGTTGTGGTTCGGTCGGATCGAGCGGGTGGGGCTTACCCCCTTGAATATCACAGAAGGTACAATTACGGCTACAAACAGGCCCCATGATGAGAAAAGTAGCTGTTCCACGATTGAAACACTCCCCGCGATTGGGGCAGTTGGCCGCCTGACAGACGGTATTCAACCCCAGCTCCTTGAGCCTTCGGGTAACCTCATTAAAACCCTGACCGCGAAACGCAGAAACCTTGAGCCAGGGAGGTTTTCTTTCGTAGGGGCGGATAAGCCTGATCCTTTCTATGTTAAACAGACACAACGACCTTATTTGCCACCGGTCGATGATACTCAATATGTATGGGAATCGGCCGATAATCAACACAAAGGATTAAAGTCGTATAATCGAAGGAGCAAGCGCATGAAACGCCTTTCGGCCGCGGCATTATGCCTGGTCTTGATCATAGCTGCCACTGTCGGCGCGGTTGATAAAAGCAATCCGGTGATCAAACCACTCGGAAGTTCAACGATACATACTCTCCGCACCGGCGCCCGTCTTTCAGCGGCCGATACCTGCACCGGCCTGAATGCCGATTCATTGGCCTGGCTGATTCAGTCCTGGATCATCGGCGATGAACTGTACAAGGCATACATCGATCCGGAGTTGACCTGCCCCGCTCCTTATCCGTTCACGATCCTCGAAGTACACATGTTCCTTAATTTCGATGCCCCCACACCAATCATATACGGTGCGGATATCGAAGCCGCCGACTGGACCAACAGCTCCTGCCCGGCTCCGGGGGAACTGCTCTACTACAGCGATAATTTCAGCGATGAGGTGCCGGAGGCCAACCTTTACGACATCTGGGTCGAGTTGGATACACCGGTAGTCGTCAACGAACCGTTCTTTGCCGGATTTTATATCGGTGGCGGACTGGCCGACACTTGCAATCCCTGTCTGGTAACCGATGTCACACCGGTGACCTGCAACTCCTACAATATCTGGGATGAAAATGTTGGTTTTATCGACCTGGTGAACAATAGCTATTACAACTTCCCCGGCAGAATCTGGCTGTTCGTGGTCGGGATAACCGGCGGACACGGCGGCGCACAACCGGAGCCGGTGGTTGTGATGATGAGTCCGGCCGCAAGCGCCAACCTGCTCGGTTCGGCTGATCTCTGGGCCTGGGAACAGTCCGGTTCGGATATTATCGACTACGTGTCGTTCGAATACTCGACCGGCGGCGCTTACACGGAGATCGGTCGTGATTACGAAGGCTTACGTCCGTTGCGTGACGGCTCCCATGCAATCCTTGCAGGCAACGGCTATAGCTACGATTGGGATTTCTCCTCTCTGGCCGAAGGGAGTTACTATATTCGTACGACAGCAGTTGACACGCTGGGACGCAGTTCGGCTGATTCAGTCGCCGTTTATCTCGAACCCACTCCTCCGAAACCGACAATCGTTTCACCCGATTTCGGCGATACGATTTGTACACCGGTCAATATCCTGATGCAATGCAACGATGCCGACATGCTGTACGTTGAGATGAGTCGTAAAATGGCTTCATCCGGTTATTCGCTGGGACTGGATCAGGTCAACGCCGCCGGTTTAGGATATTATCGCACCGGCCCGGTGGCGGTGGCAATCGCGGTCAAAGCCTGGTTTGATCGTGGGTTCTCGTATCTGATGAAATCCGGCTCCAACTACGAAACCACGTTCGAGCTGGCCGGAAAGATCGCCAACGCTATCCCGATAAACGACTCAACCGACAGTTATGACGAACTGCTTTTAACCGGCGTCAGGAAATTTTTCATTCCACGCGGCAACTTGCTCGAATACGATTATATGCGCAATCCGGACTATCTCGAAATGCGTTCCTGGGTCGAAGAACTGGAACGGGTGGTAGTGATCGGACTCAGCGGTGATATCGGTGTCTATATGACGGTTGATGGTTTCCCCGGCTGGGAACAACCGGACGGCAGCTACAATATAACTGTTTCGGATCCTTTGACGGGCACGATCGTGACGCTCCCGATGCGGCAATACGCCGGAGTCAACCAGGTTCAATACGAAGGATCATGGCTCAATATCGACATCATGATCTCATTCTACGTGAAGGACTGGACTTCGACTCGTCAAACGATCGGCGGTGATTTTAACAGCGCCGACGGCTGGTCGTTCAACTGGACGCCGACCGGCCTGTACGAGGATTCGCTGTATTTCATTCGAAGCAAAGGAACCGACGGTTCCGGCTTCTCCGATATTTCAACGATTATGACTCGTTACAACTGCAGTGCGGTTTACCTGGCCGGTGATTACAACAACGACGGCTCCACCGATGTTACCGATCTGGTTTATCTGATCGACAATATCGTTCATGCCGGGCCGGCTCCGGTGGGCGGCGCCAGTCGGGCCGATGCCAACGGCGACGGACTGATCAGTGTTTCCGATATCATTTATTATCTCAATTTCATCTTCACCGGAATGTCGCAACCGGCTCACTAACGGAGTTATAGACCCAAGTACGAAGGCCGCCCCGAGGGGCGGCCTTTTTTCATTGTGAAGTCTTGCGTCCGACAGCGGCGCTGACCGCCCGCTGGGCAATCTCGGATGAAATGCCGCAGATCGAGATGAGGCTGTCGATCGCTTCATCAAGATGCGCCAGCCAGTCCTTGTCGGGATAACGGGTACGGAGGTCATCGGTTACTTCATCGGCAATGGTCGCGATGTACCCGGCATACTGCTGCCGTTTGCCGATCTTGAGGAAGGGGATGACATACCTGGTGGCTAACTGTGAGGCCAGCATAAGCCCGATCGAGCCAAGCAGCCCCAGCCAGGATGAGGAACTGGTCAGGAACGATTCCATGAATTCTCCTTTCGATATTCATTGCATGGTTATTACCAGCGAAAACGCCAGGTCGTGGAGTCCGGGACGTTCAGCCTCCGACGGAAAATAGCGCCGTCGTTACGGGTAATGGTAAACTCGTAGTCGGCACCCTCGAAACCGAGCGAGTCGGAGGGCAACAGGTCCAGAGCGAAATACCCGGTGGAGTCGGTTCCGGCCGTAACCGCTACGGGTGAGATAATAGCCCAGCCGTAGCTGGTCATACCGGTCGGGATGCGAGCCGCCACGGTTGCTCCAACCTCAGGGGAGCCATCGGCTGTAAACAGAAAGCCCCACACACGACAGAAAGCCGGCAGTTCGGGAGCGTCCGGGATGAACTGAAAAGCAAACAGGGTATCCTCCCCCGGGCCATCGACCGCTACCGTGTCATAAGCCCGGAAGGTAAAACCGGGGGCGGTTGCTGTTATCAAATAAGAAGCGGCATCGAGATTGAACCGGGCGATACCCTCAATATCGCTCCTGCCCGAAGCCAGCACGCTCGACTGGTTCAGACTCCGCACCGTTATTCCCGCTCCCGGTACAGCCAGTCCGGTGGCGCTGTCTATCAGGCGAACAGAACATGAATACGCCCCGCCGCCGGAACTGATTCCGGAGATATCGGTATCGAGATATCCGCCGAAACTCCCGGACAGGTTATGAAGCGATTGCGGCACATCCCAAACCCAACGACCGATGGAAGCAGAATCAGCTCCCCGTTCGGTGCGATTGCTGTCGATGATGCCGCCTTTGACCAGAACCGAGTCATCAACCGCCGCCAGTTGATCCGACAGCTCGGTCGAGATGAGCTGGAAACTCGTTCGGTTCGGTGTCAACAACGACAACGTGCCGCTGTGAGCGAGAAGAGTGAGACAATAACAACCGGTACTGCCGGAGCCGTCGAGATTCGAAACCTGCTCCGCGAAGCTGTAGCACTGGTTCGCCCCGATGCTGGTTGCGGTGATGCGGCTGTCGGAGATCGCCAACGAATCAGCGGCGGTGATGGTTCCCGAAGGCCCTACTACCAGCAGATAGACCGAATCGGCAACGGCGGGATTACCGAGCGAATCGAGCGAGTAGAAAAACACCGACAGGGAATCTTCCGACGATACCGACACACTCGAGTTGTTCACGACCGCGGCGTTGACCGAGAAAACCAAAGCTATCACGATAAAAGCAAGAATGACGCGCATGGACTTGCACCTCTCAGTTGATTTGCGGATCAAGGAAATCAGAAGCAATAACGCATCGACGACGCCGGGGGGAAGTCGTAACGCTATCACCGGTATAAAGCAACAACAACGGATAATATCCCGGGCCGGACTCGGATGACTTCAGAATCTTAGCACTGAGATTGACAGGAAGTTCGTTCTGGTTGATGAGGATGAAACCGTAGTTGGCGCCGCCGGTGTCCCAGTAAGTCAGGATCCGGTTGAAATTCCGGAAGGAAAAATACTGGCCGGTGCCATTGATCATCGTGGTACAAGCTACCATCGTGGTGTAGTCGCCCCCCGCGTTATTCCATAACAGGGAGTCGCCATCACCCGTATCCAGATAGCGATGCAGCCAGGTAACGCCGCTATCAGGATTGGGGTAGTCACCAAGGCCGTAGGCTGCTTCATTTCCGGCGATGAACGGTGTGGTCAACGGATAAAGGAAGATCCTTCGCTGAAGTATGCTGCTCTGGACGTAGCAATATACTTTAAACTCCGATGAGTCAGGAACCACCCCGTCCCAACCGGTCAGACGAAACAGAATGCGCCGATCCTGGGCGCTTCCCAGAAGCCCTACTCCCATGTTGTAAACACCGCCGCCGTTGTAGCGGCGACAGTCTTCACCGGTGACCTCGCCGTTGCAATCGGACCAGGAATAAATGACGGCGTCAACCATATCTGAAACTCCCCTGAGGGTATCGACCGCGGCTTTGGGACGATTCGGCAGGAGCAGACATAGGATGAGAACAAGTAAGGCAGCCCTCATTTGGTCGTCTCTTTCTTCACCGTCGTCTTGCCGTCGGCGGTTGTTTCCCCGGTGAGCGGTCGTGTATTTTGCCGAATCTCTTCGAGCAGTTGCCAGAATTTCTTATGGCGTGTCGAAGGAGGTGTCGATTTGAGTCGCATTTCGAACATTTTCAGAAAATCTCCCAGTTTGGGCGGATTGCTTTTTATCTGTTGCAGAACCAGTTCATAGACCTCGTTCAGGAGGTTGTCGAAAAGCCCGATGACCTGAAGCTGGTCCGCTTCTTCCGCCGATTTAATTGTCATTCAGCTACCCATCTCAATTACCAGCAGATCACTGGTCACGGCTGCCGGTGATGCGGCCGTGCGGGCGACCTTGACCCCCTGGTTGGATTCCCGGCCGACGACATAGCTGCGCTGTTCACCACGGGAGCGAATCATGACCAGCGGTGTGTCAATCGTATCAGGCAGGTGATTACCGCGATGGTCGACCAGATCGACATAAAGGAGTTGCTGGGCATTGTCGTCGAGATCCACTCGACCGAAAAGTAATGCGGTATCCGAGCCGATTCGTTCGAGGACCGCGAATTCTATCTGCTCCCATATCGCCAGGCCCCAGACGGCGATGTCCGGGACGAACCACATCCGATGCGATTTAAGGCGTTCCAATCCTGTAATCATGTTCCTCTCCTAGCTGTGGGTGGGACTGACCGGGCCGCTCAAGCCGGGTCGGAAATCATCGAGATAACGGCGCGAGCGTTGGGCAAATTGCTCGGCCAGTTTGATCCAGGCCAACGCCGCGCGGTCGCTGTCGGGCTGGGCGCTCAACTGACGGGTGGCGGCGCTGAGGCTGACAATCTCCAGCGCCCGATACACCGCCGCCGCTTGCAGAGCCGGTTCCGCACCGAACTGCCGGTCGGGGTCAACTTCGGCCGAGACCATCCCGTTCGCCTCAGCAACGGCCGAAGCCAGTACGGTCTCCGAGTAGACCGTTCGGTTCGGACGGTAATCGAGCCGGACCTGTTCGTTCAGCGCTATGTCTCCGCCGGTCAATCGACGCAGATAACCGTCCTCGGCGTCGAGGCTGTAGTCGCTGCCGGAGCGGTAAAGGTAATAGCTGAGATACCAGACCGACACCTCCGTTCCTTCATCCAGCGCCCCGGACGATTTGATCGCAAGGGCGCCGTTGTCGTAGTCGATCACGTAATCGACATTCTCGATAAAGACGTGTCCGAGAGAGCTGTTCGAGGCAACCACAACGGAGCCTTCCACGAGAGGCAAACCGGAAAGCGGCGTTAGTGCGGACAGCACCAGAGTTGCCCGCTGCAACGCGCCGGATCGGAGCGACTTCACCCGAAAGCTGTCAGCTTCGACATCACCCGCGTAAAACATGATCGGATCGTTACTATCGAAAGTCAGGAGTTGATTGCGGATACGATCCACAGCGGGCGTTCTGGAAATCAGATGGCGTCTTACCATATCTACGGTGGCATAGGACATGTGCTACCTCCTCACACAGAATGCGGTCAGGTTGCTGATCGAAGTAATCTGACTGCCGACCGGCGCCGTGCTGAAATTATCAGTGACCTCGATCCTGATCCAGTAGAGGTTTTGTCCGTTTATGGTCGTTTTCTGCCAGTCGACCGGAGCCGATGCAAGATCGTCGAATAACAGCAGTTCTTTGTCGGCTGCATCGAAATCGTAAGCTCCTCCGTCCGGGGTGAAGGGCGTGAAAGCCGAACCGTTGAAATAGGCAAAAGCGACCGATCCACCAACCCCCGCCGTGGACAGCAGCAACCGCACGAAACGAAATGGCCGAATCGAGCCGAGATAGAGTTGATCACCGGCCTGGGCAAGCAACGCTCCGCTGTCCGGATGGTACAGGTCGGCAACGGCGGCATCGGCGGCAACCGAAGTCAAATCGGCAAAACTCGAAGATGCTCCGGACCAGGCCAGAACCGCATGGAAACAATCCGAAGCGGTCAACAACGGTTCCGGATCGGAGAAGCTGCCCATACGGCGCGTAACGATCATCGGGCGAAACTGCCCGGCAGCGAACTGACTGAGATAGCAGGCAACCGGACAATTGCCGACAAATTTCAGCCGAGGCCAGAACGCTTCGTTTTCATCGAGGGTAGCAATCGCCCCCCAGTTGGCTCCGTCGTATTCCCGGTATTTGAGCTGGTCACCGTCGAACAATACCCCGATCAGCCCTTCATCCGACACGGCGATATCGAAATGCTGATCCAATACGATTCCGGTCGACACCACCGCCACCGCCGCCTCGAACGCCTCTCCACCAAGAGGCATCGACCGCACGGCCAGCAGATCGCCGCCGTCCACGTAGAAAACGTGAATGTTCAGACTGTCAAGGGCAATGCGACTGTAAAGCAACGTCGTTCCGGAATTGAGGACATAACCGGTATCGGAAGTCCCCGTCCCCCAAGTCAGGCCGAGATCATCGGAGGACTTGACGTGCAGGTAATAAAAACTTCCTTCCTTGCGGCTGAAAGAAATCCACAATCTCCCGTCCGGATCGACCGCCAGGGACGGATAATAACCGACTTGACCGTCATAGACGGTGATCCGGGCGCCGCTGGTCCAGTTGCCGCCCGTAAAACCGACGTGCCGAGTGACGACATACTCCGAAGTGCGTTCGGTATATGCCAGTTGTATGGCGCCATCGGCATCCATCACAGCGTCAAACGGCACGTCGGCGGCGTCGGAAGCCAGGTTGATCGGGGTGGACCAGACGGCATAAGGCGGATCGGTCCAGGTCAACTGGATCACGTTGGCGGTGTTCTGAAATACCAGCGCCATACGTCCGGCGTAGGCGCCCGTCGCGACTTTCATCAACAGACGACAACCGGGATTACCCAAACCGCAGGCGCCGGTCGGATTAGTGATTTTAACGTCCATCTTACTCCCTAATAGTGGGCGGGAATCCGCTTTTGACAGATTCCCGCGTCAGGATCAACTGAATACCGTGTCGAGCACCACCGAGGCTTCCCTGATCACCCTGGCATAAGTGATCGACTCGGAGATCACCGCTTCCTCGAAGCGTTGTTCGATCACTTTGTCGTACTCGATAGTGAGCGGCTGCGTGATGACTTCCTCGACCGCGAAGCGGTTGTCGAGACCGATGATATAGTCGGACGGGACGTTATCGCAACGCACCAGTCCGGCCCCGAGCGGGCTGAATAGTTCACCGGTTTTCTGGAAACGATACCCCGCCAGCGGGTCCTTGAACTCATCGAGCGTGAGAATCGCCTTGAGCTGATCACCGTGACAGACAATCGTGTTCATCTCGAACGGATTGAACGATGCCCAAAGGGTGATCAGGTCGCCGTAGTCGAGAGTACCACTGCTCGCGGCATTGACCACAGTCGCACCGTTGGAATTGCCGTCGCCGTTGATCAGACAATCGACGAGCATGGCGATCTTGTCGGTCTGGAGCTTGAAACCGATGTACCAGAGCAGCACGCGGAATTGCGAGGTAGTGCGATAGCGCAACGCCTTGTAGGAGGTCTTGAGGGCGAGGCCGTAGTCTCGCACCTTGACGGCGTGGTTCTGCTCGGTCACCAGCAGTTGCGGCACCTCGGCACCCTCGCCGATCGGACGAAGGGCGAATTTGGAGTCATCGGAAGTATCGATGTGGAACGGCGTATAGGAGTTGGAAGCGACATTGGTCGAATTAGCCAACAGCTTGCCGAGTTCCGGTCGCATCGACTGCCCGCGTTTGATCTCACGCCGCATGAACTCCGGCAACAGCGCCGGTGACTGCTGATAAAACAGCTCGACCGTACTGGGTGACTTCCCCCCGAGTCTTATGCCGGCCAGGGCCAACTGGCGCTCGAAGGCATCGAGCGGAGAACCGTTCGGCGAGGGATCGTACTCTTCGCATTCGAGCAACTCGGAGAGCGTCAGGCCACGGCTTTCGGCTTCGTGGTACAGGTCACGGCTGATTTCGATACCGGCCGTGCGAGTAAGATCGACCGCCGTCGCGGCTTCGGAATCGCCGGTGCGATTCATCATTTCCGAGAGGGCTTTGGAATCAAGAAACTGGTCAAAATCCATGATGAATCCTTTCTAGTTAAGCAGAATGACACAATCGACCGTGCTGTTGACTTCGAGCACGGTACCCCGGGCGATATTGCCTCCGGCCGGATCGGAGGCCACCGCCGGGGCCTGTTTGACCGCACCGCCGTTGGCGCCCACGACACGATCACCCACCGTGGGGTAAGTGGCGGCAATTGCCAGACGACAGATCCCGCCGACCTGTACCGTAGCGAGCCGGTCGCCGTTGTCGGCATCGGTCAAAGTCAGACTGATGAGTTTGCCGAGTAACTGATCACCCTCACCGGCCGGACCGACTTCACCTCCCGCCGTTAGCGTTACCGCCTGCCCGATATTGGCATCGGCGAGGTTATCGACACCGGCGGTCTGGTTGATTTTGAACGTAGCCAGCACCGGCGCTACGGCCTCGAGATTCTGATCTCTTACAGACATGTTTTCCCCTTTCAGGATAATTTCTGATTCATGACCGGGACAGATTCCCACGCGGTCGGGATGATAATCCCACGGATTACTTGTAATCTTCGATACGGCGTTGATTGGGCAGGTTCTGAGTCCGCGCGGTCAACGGCCGGAAACTAGCCGGAAAAGCATCACGATACCGGGCTGCCGCGATCCGGTACTGCCTTATTAAATCGGTCGCCGACAACTGTGTCAGTCGTTCTATCCGCTCGGTTGTTTCCAGCGTGCCTGCTTCGGATCGCTCCGCCACGGCGACCGCCTTGAGCATCCCGGCGATACGGGCGGTGTAGTCCTCGCGCAGGAGTTGCAGTTCCGTCTCCTGTTCGGTCAGGCAATGAATGCGATCCCGAGCCAGGCGCAGTTGCTCGGCCAGCCGATCCAGATCGACCGGCGGCAAGCGGTGGTCGTCAAGATCGACAAGCAACCGTTCGATCAACGCCTCATCCACTTCATGGTTTGTCAATGGTCACTCCTGTATTGTCTTTGAGGTAGTATTCGATTCGAGCCAGGCGGGCTTCGAGGTCGTTGGAAAAGCGATAAAACTGCTCCTTATCGACTAATCCCTGACGGATAATTACCTCGAAAGCCGCCAGTTTCTTGTCTAATGTTTCCACCACCGCCGACTCGGCTTTGGCCGCCAGTTCCACCTTGAGCGACTGAATCGTCAGAAAATAAGCGGCGGCAATACCGAGGATGATCGTTATGAAATTCAACAGCGGCCCGCTGATCAGCGCCGCCGGTCCGGTGTCGTTTCTGAACATGCTTCTTCCCCGTTTTTAGTTGACTGTTCGGGCCTTTACGGATCACCGTTAGCTTAACCGAATCAAAGGAGACCCGTGAAAGTTATTCGTGTTATCATATCGTTACTGGGCGTCATCATGGCGGTGTTACTCTGGGCCGGCTGCACCGAAGACGGCAATCCCTCCGAGTCGACCGGTTCGTTCGACGGCCTTCGCCTGCTCGGTCTGGAAAACGGCCGCAGCATGATTTACCTTCAGACCGATACCGTAACCAATACCGACTTCAGTATTACCGTTACGACCGACTACGAGACCGTCAATATCAGCGGCGACGGCAATGACTGGGTGATCAAAGACGGTGATGAATCCCTTATCAATCTCAAGGTGACCTCGGTGTCGATCCTGCAAAACGGCTATTGGCGACAGGACGGAGACGACGAAATCCTGAGTTATTTCGCTGTACCGCCGGTAATGATGGTGCGGTCGACCGAAGAAGTTGATCCCTGGCAGGGTTACACCCCGCATTACTCCGACGGCGGCGAGGATGTCAAGCTGATCTGGTACTACGCTTATTACGGCTTCTATTTCACCAGGGAGTACCAGGGACGCGAGTTGCTGCATCTGCCGGCCGGTTCATTCAGCACTTATCATTTCCGCACCGGTCTTTATCGGAATCCGATCGACGGCGACCCGGACGTAACAGCCGATGAATACTACGTGCCGGATGTCGGCCTGGTTCAGCAGAACATCCGAGGCGGATCACTCAACCGCACCCTGAGCCTTATCAGTCAGCAGTAGGTCGCTCCCCATCGATCAGCCGGTAAAAGAGCAGGCGTTCGCGACCGTGTAAGCGGATCGGTTGTAATGCGAATCGTCCGCACAAAGTACCGGTCAGTTCCATGACGAAACTCTCGTCCATTCGGGAGAGATTGATAATCGTCCCGCCGGCGCTGTGCATGGCCGGTTCGGGCCGGTAATCCTTGGCGAGCGTTTCCGCCACGAACCGGGCTCCTTTCATCAATCGCGCCTGACTGAACTGCCGGATCAGCAACGACCGCTCCCGCTCCGGCTCGATGAATGTCAGACGGGCGCGGTCGTTTCTCAGCAAATGCAAACGATAAGAGCGGTCGGTAGTTGTCGGCGCAGGCACGCGAGCCAGATAATCAATCTGGTCGGTTCGATCTCCGAGCCGGATGCGCACGCCCTCACGCGTCGCCAGGGCCGCGGCGGTTTGCGACAGATTATCGCGGTCACATTCCCGGTAACGTACGGCGTGAACGGTGCACCCGTCAGGCGGCGTCAACGACAGCAAAGCCTCCGTTTCATCGGATGGATACAGCTTCAATTCGACTCTGGTCACGGGACCGGAGCGGTCATCGAGAAATGCGGTCAGTTCCTTGACGGAGCGACGTTCCTTGCCGCGATATCCAACCAACAGCGCCCTTACCGATTCTTCGCTGCTTTCATTCGCCGCCACGATTTTCAGTCGATCTCGATCAGCCGCCACTCGCACTTCGATCCCCTCGTAATGCGGCATGACCAGATAACGGTCGGCATCCGGCAAAAAACTCAAATCGGCCAGTTTCACCGGTGCTAGAACCGACTCCTGAGTGAGCGCCAATTCACGCGTGATGGATGTCCCCGGCGCTGCGCCGCGATAAACCAGCGAGGTTTCCAATACCCGTTCCAGCTTGCGATAGTTGTAATGACAGACAACGGCCTTGCCGTCGACCTCGTACCGCTCAAACGGTTCATGTTGGCAACGACGGATATCCTTACCGCAGATCGAGCACTCCGGCAACAGGAAGGTAAATCCCACCGAGCACTCTTTATAGATGCCGCCGTCGACATTTTCAGCCAGCGAATGAGCTCCTTCGGCGCTCTTGAGCCAGTAGAAGTAGGCTTTAACCCAACTGAGACCATCGCGTTCAACCACTACGGCGTGGAACGTTCGACCGATGGGGAGTTTGTCTTTACGATGTCCCACCATGACCGGCGAGTCGATCAGCAATTCAGCCAGGCAGGGATGTTCCACCGCCGGGAAACAGCCGCCGAAGCTGTTGACCTGATCCGAAGTGACATACATAGCCCGGATGTAGACCTCGGCCTCGGTGACCGGGTCGGGCGGATTGATGTTCTCGTTGATAAGGTGAACCAGGTCCGCTTCGGCGGTCTCAGCCGGCTCAGCCAGACGGGCCGTTACTCTTCCTAAACTGGCGCTCATAAATCCTCCGTTCTCTTTACTTAAGCGCCGGAACTGTGAAGCTGTATGAATTCTGAGGAAAAAATGCGCAGAGAGTTGCTCTGACAGGTATGGGATTCACCCCATACCCACCCTCCTCGACACAATGCTTACCGCATTATCTGACAACGTGTTAACTGTCTCGTCAAACCCCTGTAACAAGCCCGGCACAGCAGTTGCTTGAAAGATGCTTAAGAAATATATCTCAACATGAGGATGACTGCGATGACTGTATACACAAAGAAAGAAACCCACCCTCTGAAATGGCTGGTCGCCTTGATTATCTTCATCCTGGTGATGACGGTAACGTTCGACGACGTCTACGGAGTTGGTGTTCCCAGCAGTGCCGGGACAAACGTTTCTCTGACGCAGCAACATCATCCTCAAAGCCATGTCAAGGAATTGAACGGCCAGAAGAACGTGTTGGACAGCCGCGATCAAACGTATGATGTCACCAACGGCGGCGATGGCGATGACGCAGTTGAGGTCGTTCCTGAACCTAGTACTATTCTGCTCCTGCTGGCCGGTCTTGGGGCGGCTCACGTGGCAATGAGAAAGCACAAATAATCCCCATACCTGTTCCCGACACTCTATCCATTCCCAACCCCTTGAGATCCTCCTCCTCGAGGGGTTTTCATTTGGTGCGGCTGATTCTCCCCAAACGCGGTTCGATAATCGCCTCCGATCTTTTTCTCAGGGGCCACAAAGCCAGCGCCAGCGCCATGAGAGCATCGCACTCGTTGTTGTCGTCCCAACGCGCCGCTCGCAGTTCATCCTCCAGCGACCAGACTCTCCCCGGACCGTCGGGCAGCTCCCAGCGCTCGTAAGCGAGATTGCCGCGAGCATGGAACAGCTCGACATTGGCCAGCAATTGAGCCTTGGTGGAAGCGTTGAAAATAACCGCTTCCGGCTTGAATTCGGCCAACTGCTCGACAACCACGTCACCGAGGCCGGTAGCATCCACTATTAGTCTCCCGGGAAACTCCTCCTGGCGTCGCTTGATCCGGTCGATGACGATATTCCAGTCGAATCGCCGCATTCGTTCGAGTTTCACTATCCGAGCGGTTTCGCCGTGTACCGCTACAGTAACACCGACGGTAGCCGTGCGCTTGCGGGCCAGATCCCAGCCGGAGAGATACAGCGGCGGCGGTACGCTCGCCGAAGGCGACTCGATGAAACAATCCAAAGCCCGGTCGATATCGCCGCCGGGAATAATTTCGCCGCCCGTATCGACGAATTGCCCCATGATATTCTGCTGGAGTCTTCGGTCCGAGAAATACTTCACCCGGTCGTCCAGATAGTCGGCCGAGATATGACTGTTCTCACGACTGTCGCCGGATTGAAAATAACCGGGACGCTTATTATCGATCACCTCTCGCACCCGCCGGTAGAACCAATTTTTGCCGTTCGGGGTGCTGATCAGATCCAGGCGGCCCGCGCGGTCGGCCAGGCGCATGGCGATAACCTCTTCCACCACGTATTCCGGGTCGGTTTCGAACGCTACCTCGTCGAAAAGGAACAAATCGTAGTCTTGTCCAAGCAGGTATTGCCCACGGTTCTGAGTCGAGCGAGCCTCGATCAGACTGCCGTTGCCGAATTCCAGATGCGGATAGGGAGTCTGACCGTGCCCGGTTACCAACTCACTCAGCCAGTCCGTCTGGCGCACGAACCGGACTACCTGGTTGAAAATGATCGCCGCCTGATCCTGGGTGATGGAGGCCGTAACGATCCGGTAGCGGGCGTTGTTGTCGAAACGGAGTGGTCGCGGACGATAGATAGCATGATGAATCACCTTGAGAGCCGACACGAACGACTTGCCCCAGCGGTTGCCGGTTACGAGCAGATTCTCGCGCCGGTTGGATTCGGAAAGCCATCGCTCCTGTCCGGGATGAGGCGTTACTCCCAGCGCCTCACTTGCGAAATAAGCCGGATCGGTAAATCCCCGCACCCAGTCGAAATGTTTCAGCACGGGATCAGATCAATCCTGTCGCCTTGCGTTGGGCTTCGGAGCGGTCGATCAGACCGGCCTCGTAGAGACGCAGGAGACCGTCGATCCGTTCCGTAGCCACTCTGGCCGAGTCGGCCGCCTGCCAGGCCATACCGTTGTCGAAACGATATCGGCAACGATACGAAGAACCATTCAGGGCCAGATGAATGTCACCGAGCCAGCTCAGAAACGCCGCCGCCTGCGCCTGAACCGTGGTAACCTGCCGCATCACGAGGTCGAATTTGAAAGATGCCCAGGTAGTGGTATCGCCGTAAGAATAGCCCAGCAGGAACGGCGCCAGATTGGTCCCGGCGCAGATTTCCTCGATCATGGCGCGATGGTTCATGAACCAGTTGTTGCTGACGGCTCGGGTGTTTTCAGGTCCGATATACTCGATCTGTACGTTGTCCCAGGTAACCGGGTTGTCGTCCACCTCACAGGATTTTATCATCGACACGGTGCTGTCGAAATAACCATTAATGCGTTCGACATAAGCACGGTCGGATTCACCGGACAACCGTTCCGGGGGAGTGATCTTGACATGCAGACGATGAAATCCGGAATTGTGGCTGGCCCGCCGCATGTCATCCACCAACTGCTGCTCGATATAGGTTACGAACGGAATCGAGGCCAGAATCGAACGCCCCAGCGGTGTGGTGAGACCGTCGCCGAGGATGATCTGGTAGTAGTCGGCGCGGTCGAGACTGACGGTCCGGTCGCCGTTCTCCAGTTTCAGTTTCGGTACGACGCCGTCGGTATCGCAGGCAAGATCGACCGGATCGACCGGGATGAAACAGTCCAGACCGGAACCATCCTGTCGGACAGTCGCGAATCCGCCGAACAGGCCGTCGCGAAAAAGACCTCGAAACAGCTCGATCAGGAACGGCCGCAGTTCCTGGCGCCGCCCGGCGGTGGTCAATCCGATTCGGGTAGTAAGCTCATTGAGGGCGGAGCGATCAGTAGTACTTTCGACCGGCTGTCCCGAGGTGTCGATCAACTCGAAACGCCCCGGGGCTGCCGCCAATCGGCTCCAGGTCCAGACACAACTGTCAATCACCGGCACATGATCGGTAAGAAAACGATAAAGTCGGGTACGGTAGTTTCCCTGACGGATATCATCCCGGGAAATATCCAACATAGCCTGCAACTTGCGGTGCGTCATCAAACGCCGGTCGGACCTTCCTGAAGCCCGGTCGGCCGCTATGACCCGAGTGCTGATGGGCTGATCCGCCCGTTTTTTCATACGCGTAAACAGTTTCATGGCAACTCCTTTTTCCCAGAAGTCACCACCTGGCCGGTTACACAAGAGTTATAATGATTTTGATCTTAATCACGAATGACTGGTATAAGCCTTACGAAGCTGATGTAAAAACCGCTTGTGGCAGCTTATATGCGTCTCTATATTATTCAGCCTAAATGATTTAACTATGACCATAACTACCGATAATATGACTATGAAGAGCCTCGTAACAGGCATCTTGTTGATTGCAACGGCACTGCTGTTGATCTCGTGCAATGAGAGTCCGGCCGTTCGTCTGCGCTATGAAGCTGAGCGGTTGATCTATGACGCCGACCGCGTCTACCGTAGCGGTAGTGTTGGTCCCCGTCACGACGATGAACAGATCGTCCGGGAAGCGGCAATCGGTTATCGCAAGGCGATGGATTTCTGCCTGGTCTCTTTGGATTCGCTCAACGACGGCAACGATGTCGAAGTACGTCAATTGCGCTATCTGGCCTTTCGGGCGACCAACCTGCTCTCTCAGCTTCATTATTCCGCTCGACATTTCGATACTTCCGTTACTCTGCTGGAAACGTTGTTGAACAAGGTGCCGCTGCACGGCGCCGGCCGCATGACGAGCCTGCTCAACCTTGGCAAGTCACTACAATCGGCTGGTCAATGGGACAGCGCCCTGGCGGTGTACTCAACTACATTGAATGAATTTTATCCCCCTATAGATGACTCCGCGAAAGTCGTATCGACTCTGATTCAACTACCGTTCCACCTGTATCGACTCGCGGTGGTTCTGGGAGATTCAACCTTAGCGGCCAACCGACTGGACCTGGCAGAGACTTACTATCGGCATCTCCAGTCCGATTTTCCGGAATCAGAAACCTCCGCCAGCGCCGGAGCGATTCTTGCCCGGCTCTATCTGGGCATCGGCAAACCCCAGATGGCGGTGGCGGAGCTTCGAAGTCTGCTCGATCCGTCCGATCCGGCTTATATCAAGATAAGACTTCGGATGGCGGATATCATGGTGGCCTCACTCCACCAATACGATTCGGCGATTGCTATCTACGATGAAATTCGTCTCGAACTGGGTGAGGTTGATTCTCTTTACCAACCGGTTATGATGTTTAAATCGGCTCTGGCGCATCTGGAACGAGGGAATTACGATATCGCCCGTCAGATGCTGGTAGATTTGAAGCGTAACTACCAGCGATACTTCGACATGACTCCCCAGGCTCAACAGGCCATGGCACAGACTTTTGAGCGGCAGGGGAAATGGACTCGGGCTGAAACCGAATACAAATACCTGATAGAATCATACCGGGGATCCGAACCGGCTCTGGCTGCTTACCTGTATATAGCCGATAAATATCGTGAACTCGGTCAAGATGAACTGGCGGATAAATGGCTCGATGACGCCGTGGTTTATTATGACCGGCTCGCTGAAAAGAATGTCGGTACGGTGTTTGAGGTTCGCGGATTGAAGTACAAAGCCGAGGCTTTATTGCGGCGAGATGAGCCCCAGCAGGCGGCGAATATCCTGATTTCGATCTTCGATAAATACCCGGAAACCTACCAGGGCCAGCAGGCCCTCCTACAGGCTGCCGATATTCAAAGACGCCTGATTGGCAATCCGGAGGCAGCCGAAGCCCTGATCCAGCGACTCAGGTCATCGGTGACCAGAGCCGATGTATGGGAATAACAGGATCCTTTTGATAACGAAAGTGTAACATCATTGGGAATAAGGATTATTGACCATCTGGAGGAACGATGAAATCATCTGTTAAGAAACTGTTCATCCTGGCTACTTTGGCGTTGTTGCCGACTTTCGCCTGGGGACAGGTCGATCAATTCTCAGCTCTCGACACCGTATATGCCGAGGTGGGACAGATAAATGAAACGACCTGGACGATAACGGTGTCGGTATTCAACGATGAGTATGTACAGGCCCTCTCTATCCCGCTCGAATTGCATGCGGGGCAAACCAAGATTGTAGCAGATTCGGCCGTCTACACCGGCGGCAGGGTTGAGGAATTTACCTTCAAGGGATTCCGCGCCGATACTACCATTCAGTGTGTAACCCTCGGTCTGGTAGCCAATATGGGACCGACCCAGAATTTCATGCCGCCAAGCAAGGGTGGCCCGGGTCGTGTAGCCACCGTGTTCGTTTCGTCGCTTGACGGCTCCCCGATCAAGGAACTTCTGATTGACACCACCACCACACATCCGAATAATTCTCTCATGATGATCGCCTACGCCATTCAGTTCACCGACCCGCCGGATACCATCCCGCAGGCGGAAGCCGAAAAACTGACGATTGTCCCAGCGTTCGTCTTTAAAAAAGCCGAATAATTTGGTCTTCATTTCATAAGAAGCACAGCCCGGCGTTCCCGCCGGGCTTTTTTTATTATCTCTTCACCTCCCGTTCGATAAAGCATTGACCTGTCGCCGGTTGTGCGTATATTGTTAATTGATACCAGCGCTCATTCGATTTATGCGACAAGCTAAACCAGTGTTTCAATCGATATAAGTTCGTGGGATTGCTGTCGCCCATATTCACCGCCACTTAATCGGATAAAGCCGAGCCAGGAATACGGCTTTCCGATTCACTAAATGTATATGCGTATCCGGGATACTAAACAAAACGTGTTGGCCAACGTTGTTAGGTTGGACTATCTCGATATTCACCGGAAAGAAAGGAACTGACTTTGAGCCAGATGCATCCGCATAAGTTGGTTGCTGTTCTTGCAACCCTGATATTAATGATCGGAGTTTCAGTCGCAGCTTCAGAAACACCGGACTTCGTTGATCACTCCAATCCCACTCCCACGGAACTACATCGTCTCGAAGCCTACGCTAAATCACGCGGTTGGCTGGAAGGTCGATTGATTGATGAACTTAATCAGAAAAGCAGCCTGGTCAACACTCAGGAGAACTATGATGTCCTCAAATACGACATCTATATCGATGTCGACGACACGACTCAGGAATTACGCGGATCGGTCGGAATCTACGCTCGCGCCGCCCAGCCGGCCGTTAACGCTATCCAGGTCGATTTAGCCGACAACATGACGGTCGACTCGATCGTGGCTCCTTCAGGATCGCTTTCCTTCTCTCGATCCGACAACATGATACTTATCGATCTCGATAATTCCTATAACGTCGATGACCTCTTCCACCTGTACATTTACTACCAGGGACGTCCTCTCGATGCAACCTCGTTCATCGGTGGTTTCTCTTTCGATACAACCTATGCCAACGAGCCGTGCTATTCATCGTTGTCGCAACCATACGGCGCGCGAAGCTGGTGGCCCTGCAAGGATCGCAACGACGACAAGGCCGATACTTTCACCGTGTGCATCGAGGCGCAAAGAGATTTTTACGTAGCCTCCAACGGGCGCCTGGATTCGATCGTGACGCCTTTCGGCCAGACGCAGATACGCAAATTCTACTATGTCATGCCGTATCCGATGGTCAGCTACCTGTTTAGCATCGCACTATACCCGTATTATATCTTCGAGGATGAATGGGTTTACAACAACGGCGCCGACACTATGCCGATCATCAACGCCGTTTATCCCGATAAACGCGCTGCGGCTGAAGAGATGTTGGCCGTAACACCGGGAGCGCTGACCATCTACTCCGATCTGTACGGGTTATATCCATACGCCGACTTGAAATACGGCCATGCCAATTTCGAATGGACGGCGGCGATGGAACACCAGACCATGACTTCAACCTGGTGTCATCAATACTATGATTGGGGTTTCAATGAAGCGACCGTAGTGCATGAGCTGGCTCATCAGTGGTTCGGAGACATGATGACCTGTCATAGCTGGGCTGACTTATGGTTGAACGAGGGCTGGGCCAGTTATTCCGAGGCGTTGTACTTCCAGGCTCAGGCAGGCGCGAACGGCTGGAGCGCCTATCATACGTATATGGCCGGCATGGACCACACCGAAGGTGGGACGATCTACCGTTACGACACCCTCGATGTCGACAATCTGTTCGATATCATCGTTTACGATAAAGCCGCCTGGTTAATCCACATGCTGCGCGGTGTCCTGGGTGATTCGCTTTTCTTTACCGGCCTGGATGCTTATACCAGCTCTCAATACCGCTTCGGTTCGGTTACCACCGACCAGTTTATTGACCTTTGGGAACAGGCAACCGGAGTCGAACTGAGAACTTTCTTCGAAGACTGGCTCTACGGTGAATATCGCCCGCATTATCTCTGGGCTTTTCTTAACGAGGCGAACGGCGACGGTACCTATACCTCGTACATCGCCATCGATCAGATGCAGACCACCGAACCACAGGTTTTCCACATGCCGGTCGATGTCGTTTTAGAAACCGAAGCCGGCATGCAGGACACTATGGTTTTTAATCTCGATCTGCGTCGCAAGGTGTTCGTTCGCCAGCTCGATGATCCGATCGTTGACGTGCATATCGATCCGGCCAACTGGGTTATGAACTACACTACCGAGATTAACTGGAAAATGCATTTTATCGTCGAGAATGAATTGCCCGTGGCCTACACCTACCTGGACTACGAATTGCTTCTGGACACTCGGGGCGGCAGCGGTGACAATACTTTTTCCTGGATCGAGGGCTCACTCCCGAACGGTCTGGTTTTCGATCCCAACACCGCAATCATCTCCGGTCAGCCGACCGATACCGGGCAATTCACCTTTACCGTATACGTTGACGACAATTTAAGCAACTACTGGGACGAACAGCAGTTTTTCCTGCATGTCATCGAGCCGGATCTAGTCCCCGGCGATATCGACATGTCCGGCTCTCTCGACATTGCCGACCTGGTATATATGGCGACCTATATGTTCCAGGGAGGTCCGGAACCGCCGGTTATTAATCTGACAGATGTTAACGGCTCGTGCGTCTTGGATATTGCGGATCTGATCTATCTGGTCGAATACATGTTCCAGGAAGGTCCGGAACCGGTAGTTGGATGTATTGAACCATAAATAGAGATTCATATCGGAAAAGAACGATATAAACGAGGCCGGGCATGATTCGAAGAAACAGCAATAATCTCCTTATCGGTCTGACACTTGTTCTAGTCGTTTTTGCCGTCTGGTCGATCGGCGCCCAATCGGTTCCAACCGGGGATATGTCCGAGTCTCCGACTCCTTCCGAACTCCACCGCTGGCTGGCTCAGGGAAAAGCGGGAGCAACGGTTGATGCTGCCGTCAAGCAAAGTCTGCTTAAACAGACAACCGTCGAATGCACTCAGACCAATTACGATGTGCTGTTTTACGATCTCTGGCTGGATATCGACGACACCACCGAGTACCTGTACGGCCATTTGCGAACGGTATCGAAAATCGCCGAGAACAACACCAGCGAGCTTCAATACGACCTTTTATCAAACATGATCGTCGATTCCGTCAAGTCACCGGCATCAACACTTACGTTCAATCGCGACGGCGATGTTCTTATCGTGACGCTCGATGAATCGCATTCCATCGGCGACACGGTCGAAACGACAGTCTTTTATCAGGGTCATCCCGACGGAGAACATCCGATTTCCCCCGGTTTTTTCTTCGAGTCCAACTATTATACCGATCCGGTGATTTACAGCCATTCTCAGCCTTACGGGGCGCGATCATGGTGGCCCTGCAAGGATCGCCGGGACGACCTGTGCGACTCCATGGCCATAACGGTGCGTGCCTCTGACGATTTTTATGTCGTCTCCAACGGCAATCTGGACTCGGTGGTAACGATATTCGGCATGGTGCATGTGTTGAACTGGTACTATTTCCTGCCATATCCGGCTGAAACCGACCTGATCAGCCTGGCCGTAGCCGATTACGAAATATGGTACGACCAATGGTACTACAACGACGGTGCGGATTCGATGCCGATCGTGCAGGCAGTCTACCCGCAGGCGGTCGATGAATCGCTCGATATGCTGGATATCACACCCGACATCATGACTGAGCTGTCCTCGTTATACGGGACTTATCCCTACGTCAACTGCAAGTATGGCCATGCCACGACCGAGTACTGGGGCGCTACCGAGCATATTACGATGACTTCCACCAGTATTATGCCGGAATACTCCTCGTACTGGGGTTTCGAGGAATACGTAGTCGCCCATGAAATGTCTCACTCCTGGTTCGGAGATATGATTTCATGTAAAAGCTGGGCCGATATCTGGCTCAACGAAGCCTGGGCCACTTATTCCGAGGCTCTTTACTTCCAGTACAAATACGCCCATCATCAATGGCAACGATATCATGAATACATGAACGGACTCGAATACACCGATGGCGGCACGATCTACCGCACCGACACCACTACCAAAGCAGATGTATTCGACATCATCGTATACGACAAGGGAGCCTGGATGCTCCACATGTTGCGCCGGGCTATCGGAGACTCGGTATTTTTCGATGCCGTCGATGCCTACACACACTCGCAATACCGCTTCCACTCCCTGTCCACGGCTGAATATATCGATTTCTGGGAGCAAACCACCGGCCTTGAATTGAACTGGTTTTTCGACCAGTGGCTTTACGGTGAATATCGTCCCCGTTACCTTTGGGCCTTCCTTAACGAACCGACCGATTCCGGAACCTATAATATCTATCTGGCTCTGGATCAGATGCAGACCACCGAGCCCCAGGTATTCATCATGCCGGTGGATGTTGTTCTGCAACTTGAAAGCGGTCCCACCGACACGTTGCGGCTCTGGGTTGACCGACGTAAAAACGTGTTCGCTTTCGAATTCGAGTCCCCGATGGTGGACATCGATATCGATCCAGGTGACTGGTTGATGAATTACGAAACGGAAATCAACTGGCGGCTTCATTTCATCGTGCCCAATCGATTACCCGACAGTCCCGTTAACGCAGCCTATTCGATTGAGATGGAATGTCGAGGCGGCAGTGAAGATAATACTTTCAGTTTCGTCGAAGGTACTCTTCCACCCGGGATGACTTTCGATACGGAGACTGCCCTGCTGAGCGGTCGACCGACCGATACCGGAAAATACCTGTTCACCTTAATGGTCGACGACAACGGGAGTAACTATTGGGACGAGCAGGAATTCGAGTTACATATCGTCCCGCGACAGATTGTCCCGGGGGATATCAACGGTGATGAAAGCCAGGATATTGCCGACGTCGTTTTTCTCGTTACATATATGTTCCAGCTGGGACCACCACCGCCGTATCCCGAACAAGCGGATGTCAACAACGATTGCAGTATCGACATCGCCGACCTTGTCTATCTGGTAACCTATATGTTCTCCGGCGGTCCTCCCCCGCTGATAGGCTGCGCCGTGCTGTAGTGGTGCAACAACAGATATCCTGATTCAACGGGGTGTTGGTCCAATTTTTACCCGACGATTTTATTTAGCGAAGCGCCTCCCTGATTGCGCGTACCGGTTTCGACAACACGGCGGCAAGTCTCGGGGAGACCTGCCCTACATTCCATGGATGAACTGAATTATCCTTCTATCGCCAGATAAGCATCGGGGAGAAATTCAACCAGGTCGCCCGCAATCATCGAGCGTGCACCCAGATCGAGAGCAGCCAGATCCCCGGCCAGACCATGCACGAACACACCGCATACGGCAGCGTCAATCGCATCCAGCCCCTGCCCCAGCAACGAACCGATCGCGCCGGTGAGGACATCACCCGAACCGCCGGTGGCCATACCGTTGTTGCCGGTTGAGTTAACCCAGGCGTTGCCTTTGGGATCGGCAACCACCGTCGGGGAACCTTTGAGAACCAGCACTACATCGTATTCCGAAGCGAACTCGCGTGCGATGGCCAGACGGCCGTGGATGTCGGTCGGAACCGATTTCCCCGACAGCCGCTTGAACTCACCCGGATGCGGCGTTAACACCAGCGGCGCGGGACATTCGCGTACGATATCCATGTGACCGGCAAGTACGTTGAGACCATCGGCGTCGATCACCGCCGGCTTGTCGAGTGTCGTTAAAAGTCTGCGCACCAATTCCGCCGTCTCGCGATGTTGTCCGATTCCGGGACCGATAGCGATCGCATCCTGTTCTTTGAGCAATGCCCTGACCTCGCCCAAACCGCGCATCGCCAATGCTCCTTTTTTAGCAACATCAGGTAAAGGCCAGGATGTCGCCTCTAAAATCTGCGAGGCAATCAGTGGCAGACAACTGCGCGGGCAGGCGATTTTTACTAAACCGCTGCCGGAACGAAAAGCCGCCTTACCGGCCAGCGCCGCCGCTCCGGTCATACCGGTCGAGCCGGCCAGAATAAGCAGTTTGCCGAAATTTCCCTTGTGTCCTTCGGGTTGTCGTTGCGGCAGGAGTATTTTGACATCGAAGGGAGAAATCAGATCCGTTCTAAAATCGAATTTACGCAGGACCTCATCCGGTACGCCAATAGGCACGACCTGCACCGGCCCGGACAGTTCGCGGCCGGGTGAAACATATAGCCCGTATTTCGGCAGCGCCAGTGTGTACGACGCCACCGCCCGGACCACCGCTCCCTCGTGTTGACCGGTATCGGCGTTGAGACCGGAGGGCATATCGACCGCCAGCACCGGCTGCGGTTGATCGTTCATGTACTCGATCAACTCAGCGGTAATGCCGCGCGGCGCTCCGCTGAAACCGGTGCCGAAAACGGCGTCGATGATATAATCGGAATTGAGTTCCTCGGGGAGCGATTCGATGGAAATTATCTCGGTCAAGTTGAGGTCGAGATCGAGTGCCCGGTTGTAGTTAAGACGAGCATCGGGCGAGAGCTTCTCCGGTGGTCCGACAAAGAACACCTCCACCTCACAACCCGCTTCGTGTAAATAGCGAGCCACGACAAAACCATCGCCGCCGTTGTTCCCCTTACCGCAGATAACGGTGAAATAACCATCGTCTTCAGGAGAGACCATCGCCAGGATCCGTTCGGCAATTCCGAATCCGGCATTTTCCATTAACTCGGGACCGGGAATTCCAAATTGGTCGATTGTCTCGCGATCGACCTGCCGCATTTCATCCGATGTAACCAGTTTCATCGCGCTCACTCATCCATCGCGGCGCGAACGGCTTATTTTGCCTTGCCGCGTTTCGTATTCGTTTTCTTGCCCTTTGACGACGGTTCCAGGGCGAAATCAATCGCCGGGAGAGCGTCGGCAAAAAACTTCAGCGTTATGTTCTTCTTGATCTCCGGCGGAATGTCGGCGGTATCCTTCTGGTTTTCCTTCGGTAATATCACCGTCTCCACCCCGGCGCGGTAAGCCGCCAGGAGTTTTTCCTTGAGACCGCCGATCGGCAGCAGTTGCCCGCGCAGAGTAATTTCACCGGTCATGGCCAGACAGGGCTTGACCGCCCGACCGGTAAACAATGACGAAAGCGCCACCAGCATGGCGATTCCCGCCGACGGTCCATCCTTGGGCGTCGCTCCCGAGGGAACATGAATGTGAATCTGTCGGTTTTCGAAAGCATCGTTGTCGATTTTCAACTCCCCCGCATTGGAGCGCAGGAACGACAACGCCGCCTGAGCCGACTCCTTCATGACATCGCCGAGATGACCGGTGAGGGTCAGCGTATTCTTACCTTCCATTGCGGTCGCTTCGATGAACAAAATCTCGCCGCCGACGGAGGTATAAGCCAAACCCGGCACCACTCCCACCTGCCCCTTGCGTTCGAGGACTTCGCGAACGAATTTCTGCGGGCCGAGCAGCTTGGCTACCTGTTTGGCATCGACCTTGATTTTCCTCTTGTAGCCGGAAGCCACTTTCCGGGCTGCTTTTCGTGCGACCGATGCGATTTCACGTTCGAGATTGCGCAGTCCCGCCTCACGGGTATAACCGTCGATAATCGCTTTGACCGCCGAGTCATCCAGTTCGAGGTTGGCCTCGGTCAGACCGTGATTGACCAACTGTTTAGGTATCAAGTGCTTTTTAGCGATCGCCAGCTTTTCGATATCGGTATAACCGGGCAGACGGATAATCTCCATACGGTCGAGCAGAACGTTTGGGATCGGTTCGAGCCAGTTGGCGGTAGTGATGAACATGATCCCGGAAAGGTCGAACGGCAGTTCGAGATAATGATCGGAAAAGCTGTCGTTCTGTTCGGGATCGAGCACCTCAAGCAGGGCCGAGGCAGGATCACCTCGGAAATCGGAACCGAGTTTGTCGATTTCATCGAGCATGATCACCGGGTTGTTGGACCCGCAACGCTTGATCATCTGGATGATTCGTCCCGGCATCGCTCCGATATAAGTACGGCGGTGTCCCCTAATTTCGGCTTCATCACGCATGCCGCCAAGCGACACCCGTCCGAAATTACGTCCAATCGCACGTGCGATCGAGCGCCCCAGCGAGGTCTTGCCGACCCCGGGCGGGCCGACGAAACAAACGATCGGGCCTTTGACATCCTTCTTCAACTTGCGTACGGCCAGTTGTTCGAGAATGCGGTCCTTGACTTTTTCGAGACCGTGATGGTCTTCATCGAGAATTTTCTTAGCCTCGCGCAGATCGAGCTTATCGTCGGTCGCAACCGACCAGGGAAGCGACACGAGCCAGTCGAGATAAGTGCGCGCCACGGTGTACTCGGCCGATGAGGGCGACATGTGCGAGAGGCGATCCAATTCCTTGAGCGCCGCTTTCTCAGCGTATTCCGGCATCGCAGCATCGGTGATTTTTTGTTCGAACTCATCCAGCTCGGATGATCCGTCGCCGTCGCCCAGTTCTTTTCTGATCGCCTTGAGTTGTTCGCGCAGGATATAATCACGTTGTGACTTGCCTAATTCAGTGGCCGCCTGAGCCTGGATTTTCTTGGACAGCTCGAGGACTTCGATCTCTTTATTGAGAATCGCATAGACAGCTTTCAGACGTCGAAAGACATCCAGCTCAGCCAGAATCACCTGCTTGGCCTGGACAGGGATATTCATCCCGGAAGCGACAAAATCGGCCAGCTTCGACGGTGTATCCTGATTCAGCGCGGAAACGTGAAATTCCTCGGTCAGATACGGCGCCAACTCAGCCAGGTTTTTCACCCGTTCGATCACGTTGCGGCGGAGGGCTTCGAGTTCAACCGAGGAGGTATGCGTCTCGGTGAGTTCCTCGACCGCGGCCGTCAGGAACGGCGATTCGGAAGTGTATTTTTTAATCCTGATCCGAGACAGTCCCTGAATCAAAAAACGGACCGTACCGTCCGGAAAACGGAGCATTTTGAGAATGTTGCCGGTGGTTCCGATTGCGTAGAGGTCGTCGGGACCGGGATGATCCACCGAGGGGTCCTTCTGGACGAACAAACCGATACGCGCACCGCGCATGAGCGCCTCGTCGAGCAAACGGGTTTGTTCGGTGTCCTGTATCATCAACGGTACGACCAGGTAGGGATAGACGACCGTGCCTTTGAGGGGGAGTATGGACAGGACCAGTGTATCGGTAATCGGTTCTTTTTCTTTGGTTATTGACACAAACGGTCTCCTGAGATTTCACTTTTATTCGAGGGCGACATGCTCTCCATATCAATATCGGCAGGATTGCTCAGATAGTGAACACCATCGGGGAGCGCCGCCGCTCGTCAGTGTACCTTAAACATAGTTATAACGGTCACTGTTTCAAGAATTTAAGCATCGGCTCAGACGTTAAAGCGGAAGAGAATCTCGTCGCCGTCCTGGACAATATACTCCTTGCCCTCAAGGCGAGTTTTACCGGCAGCTTTCAACGCGGCGGCTGTTTTATATTCAATGAAATCCTCGTAGCGCGTCACCTCAGCGCGAATGAAACCTCGTTCGATATCGCTGTGAATCGTACCGGCAGCTCGGACCGCTGTCGTTCCTTTGCGAATCGGCCAGGCGCGAACCTCGGTCGGACCGGCCGTCAGAAACGAAATCAATCCCAACAACGCATACGATTTCTGGATTACTTTCTCCATCGCCGATCCGCGGACACCCAATTCCTCGAAAAACGCTTGTTGCTCCTCGGGATCGAGCCCGACCAGCTCCATCTGCACCTTGCCGCAGATAACTTCCAGTTCGCATTTGCCCGGACTGACAAAGGACTTATACTCATCCGTTAATTCATCCTGCCGCGCCAGATCACTCTCGGCAATGTTCGGCACCACCAGAACCGGCTTGAGCGTCATGAACCGATAGCCGCGAAGCATCTTCCGCTCTTCATCATTCAGTTCCAGCTCGATCAACGGTCGCTCTTCTTCGAGACAAGCCTTGAGCTTTTCAAGAAGTTCCAGCTCGCGCATCATCGACTGATCACCGGTGAGTTGTTTGCGGCGGGATTTGTTCTCGATGTTGTTTTCGATAATCACCTGGTCGGAAAGAATCATTTCATCGAACAAATTGCGCACGGCGGCTTTTGGATCGGTATCGGGAGAGAACGCATCGATCACCATGATCAGGGCATCCATCTCCCTCAGCTCGGGGGTGATATCGATCGCACCGGATTCTTTCCCTTTGCCGGTGAAACCGGGAGCATCGAGAAAATCGATTTCGGCGTAAGTGATTTTCTTGGGATTGACAATTTCGGCCAGCTTGTCGAGCCGTTCGTCCGGGACTTTGATAATGGCCCGGTGTGAGGCCTGACTATAGTCGCCGACCGCTTCTTCTTTGCCGGCGGCGGCGTTAAAGATAGTCGTTTTGCCGCTCTGAGGCGGTCCGATTATTCCTAATTTCATAGGCTGGAAAGTACGCTAATCGGGCGATCATGGCAAGTGGTTGTTAGAGACAGCAGGGTTGATAACTCGGGCGGGTCCGTCTTCGAATCCGCTCATTAACTCATTTCGTGGGCGACAGACGTCCGGTGGCCCACCCGTCCACGGGTGGGATTATAAGGTGGATACAAACCGGGTAGATAGGTAACAATGTCATTTCGTGGGCGGCAGACGTCCTGGTCTGCACCTGCACCAGTAGCCAGACGCACGGCTCGCTTGTCGTCACCCCGGCGGAGGCCGGGGACCAGCGGTGCTGCAGGTCTCGGAGAGACCTGCAATAACAATTGTCGAAACCTTGCAGGTTTCGACCCCATCTCTTGATGCCGGCCTTCGCCGGCATGATATTCCCCTGGAACGTCTTCGAGGAGTGTCGTATGTCGGGTTCCGGAGTGCGCGCGCGCAAAGCCACGCGAACGCAGAAACCTGAATCCCCGCGAATCGTTTGATAATGCCCCATCCAGGTCCTTGCGAGAAGCAAAGCGACGAAGCAATCTCACCTTCCCGACATCAAGATTGCTTCGCTTCGCTCGCAAAGACGACACAAAACAGGCCTACGAGGAACTGTCAGGTAGAGACGTCCAACGGCACATCAATCCCACCCGTGGACGGGCGGGCCACCGAGTTTCTACATATAGCCAGGGACTGCGGATTCTTGTTTTTACCGCTCCGCCGGTGTAGTTTGTTCGTAACGTTCGGGAGGTTCATGTGTCGTTCTCTTAAGAATATGGAAAACAACGATCGGACAGACTGGAGCGCCTTCCGCCGGGGCGACCGCTCGGGCATGCAGCGCCTCTACGACCGCCACAGCTCGGCCGTAATGAGTTTCTGCCTCGCCCTATGCGGGGACCGAAACGAAAGCGAGGACACCGTGCAGGAGTCGTTTCTGCGACTCATGCGCGAGGCTCGTTCGCACCGCACGGTGAACTCCATACGCGGCTGGCTGATCGTAACCGCCCGCAACCTGATCCTCAATCGGCGGCGGCGCGCGAGCTGTCGATCGCTGGATCAGCTTCCCGAGAATTATCTCTGCGCCCCGAACAATCCCGAGTTCGGCACGACCTTAAGCCGGGTACTGGCCGGACTGACCGTGGCCGAGCGAGAATTGTTGCTCCTGCGGGAGCAACAGGGCTTTGCCGTCGCAGAGATTGCCGGAATGCTGGGCTTGTCCGAAGAGAACGTGCGGGTGCGACTCTTTCGCATTCGCAAGAAGATAAAAGATAAGGAGGTTTTCTTGAAATGAAGACCTGTGAAGAAATACAAAAGTCGATCTCCGACCGGCTCGACAGCGGCACGATGGATATCCCGCCCGAAATCGAAAAACATCTGAAAGATTGTCCTGATTGTCGCCGCTTCTTTGAAGGCGTGCAACTATTACGGCAGGAACTTACTTCCATGCCGGAGATTCGTCCCGAACGAGGGCTCCCCAACGAACCGGATGTAATCCCCTGGTACCGACACTCGATCCGAGTCCCCTGGCCGGTAGCGGCGGCGGTACTTCTGGCGGCCGCCTGGGGATGGCTCACCCCTTGGTCTCAAAACATCGGACCAGAACAACCACCGGCGGCAATACAACAGGCTCGGTTCGTTCAGGTAATAACCTGCGAACCGGTCACGGCCGTATCGGTCGAAATTCCCGTCACCCCCAAAACGGAGAGGGACAGTATATGAAACGATATACCTGCCTAATGCTGATATTGCTGTCGGCGGCAGCCTCGTTCGCCGCTGCGCCGGACAGCACGTATCTTGAAGTCCGCTTGATGTACCTCGAAGACACCCTGCTGATTGACGGCGGTATGTCCGGCGAATGTTTCTGCACCGGCTCCGTTCCCTGTACCGGTGTGATGTACTGGACCGCCAACGAGAAATCAGTCCAGGTGGGATCGATCGATCTCGAAGCCTCAGGTGTCAACCGCCAGATTGTTTTCGATCTGCGACTGATGGATCGCAGCTATGGAAGATTCATCGAGGGCTCGGTGATCGTAATGAACCTGACCGATCAAGTCGGCAAGAACTACTATGATATTTCCGATGGCCGAGCGATTCCGGTTTCCTCCGCCCTTCCCGGCGATGCGCCGATATTTATTCCCCTGGGAATCGGCCCCGAAGGCCGCAAGGGGGTATTGAGTGTCACCGCCTCTCCCGAACGCACGGGCCTTCCGACCGAATGTGGCCCGCAACGGATCGGAATCATTTCGCGAAGACTCAACGATCCTTCGAGCCGCGATCGCCACTATGCGGATCGTCCGTTGGCGCAGACCGGTAACGAACTGGGGACCTGGTTTTCACGCACGGTTAACGGGACTACAGCCCTGCTTGACTACAACGTAGTGGTGTCGTTTTCGGAAGATATCGGTTCGATCACGGAACCGACACGCTGTGCGGTGGAATTCCAGCGTACTTATTCGATTGACTCCGATTGTATCGACCAGGCTGATTTTTCTCCCGACCATCGCTACAACTCGGCCCAGAGTCGCAGCGTGGTGATTTCGCCGGATGCGATTCTCAAACTGGTATTTCGCCCGGACACGCCTTCCGTTCTGGGTTTTGATATCGAAGACACCCTGATCATAAACGCGGGGAAATGATCCGTAAAGGTTGACGAAGTTCCCATTTCGCCGAAACGTGTCGCGCCCCCGGCCATTGGGGAGCGTCGACACGTTGTGCGATGTGAGATAGATGCCACTCCTACCAGCAGGAAGGAGCGCTGCCGCCCTGGAACATGTAGGTGACCAGATCGACAAGATCGGCAATGTCGGCGATAGAGCCATCACCGTTGATATCACATGCCGCAGGAAGAGGCGGTTCAGGCCCGCCCTGGAACATAAAAGCCACCATATAAACCAGATCGGCGATGTCAGGTCCCGAACCATTGCCGTTGATGTCGGCACAGATAGGGTGAAGAATCATCCGCGCGATATAACCATCGGTATTACCCCCGCGATGACTGTCCTGAAAAGCAGCTTGCATCGGGAAGTCGGTTGAATAGGTGTAACCGGCTACGAACAGGCTGCCGCTGAACCCGACTGAAGTCCCGTAGTCCAGTCCGGTGGAACCACCCAGGTAACTGCTCAAATTGAGCGTGGAGCCATCGGCGCTGATACCGGCCACGAAGACATCCGAAGTACCGTTCAAACCGGACTGATAAGGGTCAACGGTTGGAAAGTTATTGGAGAAAGTCTCCCCGGTCAGATAGATCGTTCCGGTAGCCGCATCCAACGCCACCGCCTGACCGTAATCAGCGGAAACGCCACCTAAATAGGTGCTGAACTGAAGCGCGGAGCCATCCGGTGTAACCCGCGAGATAAAAGCATCCCATCCGGTCTGGTCCGTTTGTAACTCGGCAACGATTGGAAAATCCGCTGATTCGGTCGATCCTGTCAGTGTCGCGGCTCCGCCTGATCCAAAAACCAACCCACCCAGCAATTCATTGGCTGATCCGCCCAGATAACTTGAATATACCAGCCCGTTACCGGCGGCGTTGAAACGAGCGAAGAAGATATCGGTCGCTCCCTGGAGTGTCGACTGCAGCGGATTCTGGAGCGGGAAATTGGCTGAATTGGTTTTACCGGCGATCCCGACTCCGCCGGTATCGGCCCAGGCAATTGCCTGCCCGTAGTCGTCACCCGCGCCGCCTAAATAAGTGCTGCCTGAAACCACCCCGGTCGCGGAGTACATCGTAACGAACGCATCCGGTTTATTCGAAGAAGCCAAAGCCGCCTGGAACGGATTGAGGGTAGGGAAATCGGTCGACTTGGTTTCACCGGTAACGTACACCGTACCGGCGGGAGAAACGGCAATGTCGCGGCCGTAATCATCCATGGCGCCTCCAAGAAAAGTGCTGAACACGAGGCTGTTGCCGGAAGCGTTAAGAACCGTTACGAAAGCGTCGAACTTCTCCCCCGCCAGAGTCGGATCGGCGGCGTTCATAATCGGAAAATTCGATGACTCCGTCTCCCCCGTTACATAAATCCGACCGTTCGACCCGACTGCGATACCGCGACCGTAGTCGTCCCACATACCACCCAGGTAAGTTGAAAAAACAAGAGCATCACCGGCAAAAGAGAGTTTGGAAACAAACGCGTCGATACCGGCAAAAGTGGTCTGGTAAGGCGTCTGTAACGGGAAATTACGTGAGGAAGTATACCCAGTGACATACACCGAACTGGTAGCATCTACAACCATATCTTCGATAATGTCGCTCCCGCCGCCGCCGAGATAGGTCGAATAAGCCAGGGTGGGATCGATCACCAAAGGGCGAGTCGGATCATAGTCGCCGATCTCAAACCCAAAACAGAATCGATCGACCAGGCGGTAAGCACCAGTAACCGATGACCGGCCATCGGATGAAGCCTGAAAAATCTGCGGACATTTCTCGATTACCCGGTTCCAGGGCGTACCAATGACCAATTCCCCGGCCTCATTAACTGTCATTGATTCCGCACCGTCATAGTTAATCCGGATCAAACCGGGATCGGCTCCGGGGGCGACAATGAAATCGTATTCCAGAAGGCCGTCGCCGCGACCGTAAAAACGAAGATCAATACCGGGATAGACCTGGGACAGACACACCGCCCGATAGCCGGGAAGATCGGTCCACCAACCCCGGGGATCATTGCCGATCAGGAAGTTGGTATGCCGCTCGATCGACTCCTCACCGACGGCGACAAACTCCTCACGAGCACCGGGTAGTGTGACACGTAATAAAAGCTGTTCGTATTGACCGCCCCGGGGCGATCCCGATGTTGCGGCAACACTGCGCCGGGTCATTTGATAAGTGATCCCGGTACGAGTAATCCAGATAGTTACGGGACCGGCATCGGCCTGAAAAAGCACCTGACTGTCCCACTGACCAACGTTCGGGGTGAAGGTCAACGGGAGATTCTGAAGCGTTTCGACAATGTCTCCGCTCAGCTCGCCACGTACACCAGTGCCTGAAACCAGCACCATACCGGCGAGCAGCCACGTAATAAGGCGTGACTTCATCGGTTATAACTCCGCTTAATGAATGGTAATAAAAGACAGGTACGTTTAAAACACCGCTCCGGGAAACAGATCGGACTGCAAACAACCGTTGATCGGCGAAAGTCGTGAAGGAAGGCTCAACGGTTACACCGAAATGTCCCCGCTAAGAGGATGCCGGAATATAACGCCGGTAAAGCAGATTTACCTAAGGGTATATTTGATCGCGCAGTAAATATAGGCGAAGGGTCAGGCATAAGGCGTGCTAACCATTCGTAGGCGTCAACATGGCGTCGGCATCGGACATGAGTTTCGACAGGCAGGTCAGCTTGCATATCACTTAAAAGCGCAGGTTCGAAGACGGACCTGCGCTGCGGACGATTTGCTTTCTCTCTGTAGATATAGTCTTCGAATCCACCAAAAGCTATACTCTCATAACCGGGATCACGGTCTATTAAGGATCACTCCTTCACCAATCCCCGCAACACAGCCAGGTTCTCGATATCCTCGGCCAGGTCTTCCCCCTTGGGAGTTTCGAGAATCATCGGAATGTTCTTGAGGCGACGGTCGTTGACCAGATTGCGAAATCCCTCCAGGCCAATTTGCCCCTTACCGATATGCTCATGACGATCTACCCTCGAACCTAACTCCCGCTTGGAATCGTTGACGTGGATAATCCGAAGGAGATCAAGTCCTATCACCTTGTCGAAAGTATCAAACGTCTTTTTGTATTCCTCAGGATCGCGGATATCATAGCCGGCGGCAAAAATATGACAGGTGTCGAGACATACTCCCATGTGTTGTCCGTTTTCAACCTTATCGATGATCCCGGCCAGTTGCTCGAATGTGTAACCCAGATTTGATCCCTGTCCGGCAGTCGCTTCGAGCAGGAGTGTGACAGAGTTGTCGGGAAGTTTCTCGAACATGCGATTGATATTCTCGGCAATACGGAGCATCCCGGTTTCTTCGCCCGAGCCGACATGCGATCCGGGGTGCATGACCAGATTAGGAATCTTGAGCACATGGCAACGTTCCATTTCTTCGGTCAAAGCCGCAAGAGAGCGGTTGGCCAGATCGTCTTTGGGAGAAGCGATATTGATCAAATAACTCGTATGGGAAACTACCGCGGCGACACCGGTCTCCTTTTGGAGGGCAAAGAATTTCTCGATCTCGTCATCGGTCAGCTTCTTGGCCCGCCATTGGTTGTTGGATTTGTTAAACAGTTGAACGGCATCACAACCCGCCTTTTGCCCTCGTTCAATGGCAGTGTAAACACCACCCGCTATTGATTCATGTGCTCCGAATATCATATATCTGGCCCCGTATTCCTGAATTATCCCCGTTCTCGGTCGACCGATTTATTGGCCGTCTAAACTGTTATCATTAACCAAATTACTCGGCATGGGTTCCCTCGTCAACCAATTCGCCATAGAATTACTGACATCCCCTGTCACCTCCCTGTCGCATGTTGGATCAGAAAACAGAAAACCCGTTATAAAGGGGAGTTACGATGCAACAACCAATTACTATCCGAGACACCGAAATAAAGGTAACCGATATCCTGGCGATGATCGCCAAGGGATATTCGTATTATCAGATTCTGCTCCATGACTCACGACTCACCCTGTCGGACATCATGGTCACGGCCAAACTTGCCAACGAGTTGATCGAACAATTCGTGACACCGGAGCAACAGCTTAACGTCGAGGGAGAAATCCGCATCCGCGCTTCCGGCGGTCGGATCGTTAACCTCTCCGAAATGCGCAAGGAGTACCCGCGAGCTTTTGCCGAATGGAGTAAGGCTGAAGAAAGCCAGTTGGTGGAGCTTTATCGCTCGGGACGGAGCCTTCAGGAAATCGCCCGAGCGCTGCAGCGCAAGCGGGGAGCGATTCGTACCCGGCTTCAGAAGCTGGGTGTGTTGGAAACCGACGACAAAGACTAATCCTCTTGAAAAAAACAGGGCTTATTTGTCGTTGCATACATCGACCGGCTTTGCTATTATAAAGTATACCGTTCATCACGTTGTCAAGCTTCAGGGAGATATGTATGCATAAGTTGGCATTGATTACCACAATAGCGCTGTTAATCGTGGGATCGACAGCGGTGGGACAATCCCCCGATACCGTTCGGATAGGAGATGGATTCGCCTATTACATGGGGAATGGTGTAATTCGTGTCCCGGTCTACATGAACAATCGCTCCCATGAATTGATCGGTGCAAGTTTGTCTTTCACGGCAAGCACAACCAGTCCCGGAATTTATGCGGATTCGATCACTCGTTCGGGCCGAACCTCAGGAACCAACATTTTTGATTTATTCATGTCGTTCAGTAACGGATATTACAGTGAGGGCGGCACCATCGATTCGATCTGCGCCGGGTTTATTTCCATGCAGCATTACTTACCGGCGGGCGCCGGTGAAATCGGCGAGATGTGGTTTTCGAATGTTTGGCCGGGAGATCTTTTAAGCTTCATTAAAATCGACACCCTGGGCGTCTGCAGCAACGAAGTCGGCGGATCGGGGTGGGATAATCCGTTGACTTTTCTAACCAGCCACTTGCAGGTAATAGAATCAGATCTGGCCATTTCCTGCGCTAGTGAGTACAGTGTACAGGCTACGCACTTACTGTCCTTCCCGATCACGGTGTACGGTCTTAACACCCCGGTCAGCCTGCAAATCAATGATTTCTACGGCTACTGGTCGGAGTTCCCGGAACCGTCTCTCACGGGTGACGGGCCATGGACTTTCAACTGGCAACCGGCCTATGGCAATGTCGGAGACTTTACGCTTGAACTGCTGGCCACCGATGCGTTAGGGAACACTTCCACCAGAAACGTATCGATTCACGTGACCGAAATCACCGGTGATCCCGGCGATGTCCTCCGAGGCGACATGAATTGCGACGGGAATATCGATATCACCGATCTGCTGCTCCTGGTAAACTACATGTTCAACGGCGGTCCTCCCGCGGATTGTAACTGATCGTCCCCAAAAAAAACTACGGGCGGTCCCATGCCGGGCCGCCCGTTTTTATTTACCTGCCGCTGGTTGTCTTGTTATTCCTCGACAATCGCCTCCGCCTCGATCTCGACCATCCAGTCGTCTCTAACCAAACCACTCACCACCACCATTGTCGATACCGGCCTGACATCGGCAAAAAACTCGCTGTGAGCCTGACCGACATCTCTCCAAACCGAGGCTTCGGTGATATAAGTACGGGTACGAATAACATCAGACATCAACCCGCCGCTGTTTTCCAGCACCGATTGGATTATCTCAAGACAACGTCTGGCCTGACCATAAGCATCCCCCGGGCAGGCCGTGGAGCCATCAGCAGCGATTGGCGCCGTACCGGAAACGTAAATATGGTTACCTACCCGAACGGCACGTGAAAATCCTAGCTGTTCCTCGAAAGGGGACGTGGAAAAGATATTCTTTCTGGCCATATTGCCTCCTATTGATCAGAATGAACCCGCAACTCCCGGCGGTACTATAATCTATATCATTTTTATCGGTCATTTTTCAACAAGGGTTGACCATAGCCGAAAATAATGTTGAACCGTCAGGATTTGGCCGATATGATTGACGTGGGTCAGGAAAGATTGATACAAAGTGTTTATAGACAAAGGAGTAATCATGAGACTGTTATTGACGGGACTGATCGTAATCGCCCTGATCGGCGGCTGTGGCGGCGGCAAGACCGTAACTCGCCTCGACACCGACTCGGTCACGGACCTTTCGGGTCAATGGAACGACACCGACTCCCGGCTGGTTGCCGAGGAGATGATATCCGACTGCCTCAACCGCCCCTGGTACACCGACTACATGCAGGCCAAAGCCGACAAGCCGGTAGTGACGGTCGGAACGATCCACAACGAAAGTTCGGAGCATATCAACACCGGGACCTTTATCGCCGATTTCGAGCGGGAGTTGATCAACTCCGGCAAGGTGCGATTCGTAGCGGCCAAGGAGCAACGGTCCGAGATCCGCGAAGAACGCCAGGAGCAGCAGGAATTTGCCTCACGTGAAACAGCTAAAAAGTTGCGCGAGGAGACCGGCGCCGATTTTATCCTCCAGGGCTCTATCAAGACCATCACCGACCAGGAGGAAGGTAAACACGTTACTTTTTATCAGACCGATCTCGAATTGATCAATATCGAGTCGATGGAGAAGGTCTGGATCGGCACCAAGAAGATCAAAAAGGGAATCTCCCAGGGCAAAACCAAATGGTAATCTGATTTGTCCCGATCAATTCAGTCATTCCGGCTTCTTCTCGGCCTGATCGTTATCGGGCTGCTGAGCGGTTGCGGCTCCATGGCGACCCGTTTCGGGTTCTACGAGCCGATAACCGCTCAGGTCCGAGCCGACAGTCTTCAGACGGCGGTGCAGTCGCTCGAAACGGCGCGGGAGAAGAACAAATTCGGTGAAAAAGATCGCCTGATTTATTTCATCGATGCCGGTATGCTCAATCATTACGCCGAGAATTACGAGATAAGCAACGAGAAACTAACCCAGGCGGAGCAGGCCGCCGATGAGCTTTTCACCAAGTCGGTCTCCAAGGCGATGCTCTCGACCGTGCTCAACGACAACGCTCTCGATTATTCCGGCGAAGACTACGAAATCCTCTACACCAATCTGATCAAAGCTCTCAACTATGCTGCTCTCGACGATCATGAAGATGCCCTGGTAGAGATACGGCGCGCCAACCTCAAGCTGGATCTGCTTAAAACCAAATACGCCGATGCGGCCGCGGTTTTTCGTGAAGAATCACGCAAAGACACCAGCTATATCGATTTCGATTACGACGTCAAGGAAGTTCATTTTTACAACGATGCCTTCGCGCGCTGGCTGAGCATGCACCTTTATGCCGCTGACGGCAAATACGATGATGCCCGCATCGACGAGGAGCAACTGCGTCAGGCGTTCACCCTGCAACCGAACGTCTATGACTTCACCCTGCCCGAGGTGACCTACGCCTCAGACGAGGGAGCCATTCTGGCCGTTGTCGCTCTGGCAGGTTTAGCTCCCAACAAGCAGACTCTCAGTCTTCGCCTGCGCACCGACAAGGACCTGAATCTGGTACAGGTCCTTTACGACGGTCCCGACACCAACCAGGTCGAGTACGCACATTTTCCCGCGCCGATCAATGAGGACTATTATTTCAAGTTCGCCATCCCGCAGTTGGTTGATCGGTTTTCCGACGTCGGTTCGGTACAACTGACAATCGACGGGCAACCGGCGGGTGAGTTGAACCTGATTGAGGATGTCAACAAAGTGGCGCGGGAAACGTTTGACGCTAAAAAATCCTGGGTGTTCATCCGAACAATAGCGCGAGCCCTGGCCAAGGGACTTGCGGCACATCAGCTCAAGGAAAAAGCCGACACCGGCGGACTCGAAGGCTGGCTCAAGAAGCTGGCGGTCGATGTCGCCACCGATCTCAGCGAAAACGCCGATCTGCGCTCATCGCAATATCTGCCGGGGAGAATTTTCGTCGGAGATTTCGTGGTTCCAACCGGGCCGCACGATCTGACGATCGAATTCTACAGCCGGACCGGACATCTCATGACAACTTCTACCTATCAAAACTACCAGGTGCTGGAACAGGGACTTAATCTGGTTGAAGCTTTCAACCTGAACTAGTCAAGTTCGACGGGGGGGGATTTTGAACCCTCGGCGGTGGGCCTCACTATCGACAAATAGCCCTAAGCTATTGTTAGACAACGCTGATTCGCAACCGTAAGATTAACAGCAGTTGACGGGGTGGCTCTTGTAAAAAAACGTGCTGCAGTCTGTCAGACTTGCAAGCATCGTGCGTCACTTGTTTCATAGGTCGGGCATTTACCTCACACCGGCCTGTATCACCGCTATTCCATTCTATGTTGCAGTCCTTAACAGGACTGCATACAGACAGAAATAATACCTTATGTGAGGTATCGATTTGTGGCGTCGTGTCTGATAATCTAAGGAGAAGAGATTCGATGAGAGCTAGATTGTCAATTAAAGTATTGATTGTATCGGCTGTCCTGGTGGTCGTCGCCGTTTCACCGGCAGCAGCCTACAACTGGCCGGTGTGGCCGGACTCGACCTACCACGCGGTATCGGCGCATTACGGTATTTACCTGCAAAATCCGGGCGAGCCGCCGTTCATGCACAGCGGTATCGACATCGCCGTACCGTACCTGACCCCGGTCTTCGCCATGAAATCCGGCTGGGTCAAAACCGTAGTGACTAATAGCGACTCTTACAGCATGTGGCGGATCATAATCGGCGACTCATCCGGAACCGAGGAATGTGACGCCTGGATGTACGCTCACCTCGTGAGCACCAGCATCGCCGGCATTCCCGGACAGTATATTGAGGCAGGTGACTCTATCGGCGTCGTGGTCAACTGGCCGTCCAGCCCAACCACCACCGAGCATCTTCATCTCTCGAAAATTCGGTATTCCGGCACCAACCACGCATGGTCAACCGGCTGGGACTACTGGCGCTATTACGATAATCCGCTCGAATTCCTGGAGCCGATTAACGATACCATTCCCCCGGAGATAACCCCTGCCCTGGGTGATCAGCTTCTGGCCTTCTGTACCAATCAGACCGACAGTTATTTCGCCGAGGGCGCCCCGATCAGCGGCGACGTCGACATCATCGCCTGCATTCACGATTTGCACAATTTCGATGTCTTTCGCTCGGTCCCTTACGAAGTGAAATACAAAATCGAGGGCGATTCTTCGATCGACTGGACTCGTTCGGTGCGTTTCACGCACGAACACGGTTCCTACGATGACATGGCTGACCTGACCGAGACGGTCTATCAGGATGACGCCACTTGCAACAGCTTCGATGCGCCGGGGAACACCTATCGCTATTATTTCAATCTGACCAACAGTGACGGCGACACGATCATCGAACCGGAGCATCAGGCACTCGGCTGGAATACCGTTTTCTTTCACAACGGCGATTACGAAGTATTCGTCAGCGCCTCCGATCTGGGCGGCAACGTGACCACCGATTCCATGACTATCACGGTGGCCAACGAGATACTCTTGTCGGGTACGGTCGGCCTCAGCGACAGCTACCCCAACCTGGCAGGATCGATTATCAGCGCTGCGCCGTGCAGCGCCGTCGATACGACCGATGAAACCGGCGCGTTTTCACTACTCTGCGGCGGAGCCGACCAGACCATAACGATTGAACGGCTGGGCTATGCTACGATAGATACGGTGCTGATGATGACCGAGGAACGAACACTGGATGTCGTACTTGAGGGAACCGGTTTCGTTTGCGCCGACATCGACTACAGCGGTTCGGGACCGGACATCGCCGATTTGGTCTACCTGGTAACCTATATGTTCCAGAACGGACCGGAGCCGCCGTTGATGCGTGCCACGGACATCGACGGCAGCGGCTCGTATGTAGATATTGCCGATCTGGTTTATCTGGTCACGTACATGTTCCAGAACGGCCCGGACCCGATCTGCAGTTAAATCTCCACCCGCGCGACACAACGGACAGCGGCAGGAGCACGGTGCTCCTGCCGTTGTCATGTTTGGGACTGTCCGGAAAACGCATCAGTCTTCCCCCTCACCCTCTTCGGCCGAGGCGGAGACAAACTCCGCTGCTATACGTTGAAGAAACCTGCACTCGATAGCGGGTGGCCTGGTGTCGCCCGCATTGCCAACGTGTCCAGCCGAATGTTCGGACGTATGGTTTATTCAACGCTCTTCGCCGGCGGTGCAACCGGCTCGCCGGTTGCGGTGTATACCGCCGCAATGCGATCCTGCGCATTCTCCAGCCAGGTCATTACCGAATCCAACACCGCTCCTTCCAGTTTGGCCTCGGGATGGGTCCATAGATACGATGGAAGCGGCATCTTGCCTTCGCTGATCTCCTCCTCCATCTCATGCAGCAACTCGCCCTGAGCGCCTCTGCCTCGGAGCGGGAATCCGGCGGTGAAATCAAGATGCTCGCGGCCTTCGGAAATATGGTCGCGCATGATACCGTTCATAACCGGGAGATTGAAATACCACGGCAGTTTATCGCGATGGCTGTGGCAGTCGTAACAAGCCCGATTGAAAATCGGTTCCACTTCCGTAAAATGGAGCCCGATTTCATCATAAGCCGTCATCAACGCCGTCTGTGTTTCGGGCGGGAGACCGGCCGTATCCAGATTCGGCTCAACCGCCTCGAAATCATACTCGCGATCAACGTCTTTGGGCCAGGTGACCCAGACGAAAATCACCAGCAGGATCAGGATTATCGCCGTCCAGCGAAAACTCCGTCGGCGATTGTTATTGTCTTCCGACATCATTTAGCCCCTTTTCCTTCGACCGCTTATTCGGTCTTGAAGTTCATCGAGAGAATTTTTAACTCGGTCATATCCTCGATCGAATAACGCACTCCCTCGCGCTTGAGCCCGGAGGACTTCACTCCACCGTAAGGCTGATGATCGGCCCGGTAAGTCGGGATGTCGTTAATCACCACACCGCCGCATTCGATATATTTATAAGCGTAGAAGATATCCTTCACGCGGTTGGTGAAAATTCCGGCCTGAAGACCGTAGTCGGAATGGTTGATTTGATCCACGACCGACTTGAAGTTTTTGTACTTCATAATCACAGCCAGCGGCGCGAACGCTTCCCTGGAACAGACATCCATCGAGGTCTTGACATTGGTCAACACCGTCGGCCGCAGTTGATTTTTACGCGCCGTGCCGCCGGTCAGTATTTTCGCTCCCCCGGCCACCGCCTCCTTGATCGTCTCAAGGGTGGCTTTGACTGCGTCGGCGGAGACCATCGTGCCGATATCGGTTTTCTCGTTAAGCGGATCACCGATACGGAGGCCCTCGACCTTCTTCTTGAACATCTTAAGGAACCGGGGATAAACCTTCTCGTGCACGTAGATCCGCTGGACCGAAATACAGGATTGCCCGGCCGCCGCGAACGCTCCATAAAGCAAACGACTCGCGGCAAAATCGAGATCGGCGTCGTCGGCAATCGCCACTCCGGCGTTGCCGCCCAACTCCAACACTACTTCCTTTTGTCCGGCGTGGTTCTTGATCCACCAGCCGACTTCGGACGATCCGGTAAAAGTCACCAACTTCACGCGGGGATCTTCGAGCAGCGGCGAGGACTCACGCGATGATCCCGGAAGAATCGACACCGCTCCTTTGGGGTAGTCGGTTTGGTCAATCAGTTCGGCGAGCAACAAAGCCATGATCGGCGTCGATGAAGCCGGCTTCAGAACAATCGTATTCCCCGATGCAATGGCCGGACCGATTTTGTGTGCCACCAGGTTTAGCGGGAAATTGAACGGCGAAATACCGGCGATCACGCCGCGCGGGAAACGCCGCACCAGGCCCATGCGCTCCTCGGAGCCGGGCGACCAGTCCAAGTCGATTATTTCGCCGCCGATCCGCTTGGCCTCCTCGGCTGCCACCCGGAACACGCCAATGGAGCGGCTGACTTCGCCCCGCGAGTCCTTGAGCGACTTACCCAACTCACGAACCATCATCCGGGCCAGCTTGTCCGCGTTTTTCTCGATCCCGGCCGCTATCTGAAGACAGGTCTGCTCGCGCTTGTAGCTGGGCAATTCGCGCGTAACGGCAAATGCCGCCTGGGCTTTCTTGATCGCTTCGGTATAATCGGCCTTGGAAGCGGACGCTACCGTTCCCACCAATGCGCCGTCGTAGGGTGAGATTACCTTGATTTTTTCCGGTCGGTCGACCCATTCGCCGCCGAGGTACATCTTGTATTGCTTGGCCATGATACTATCCTTATCTCTTACTGAATATCTCTCTTGTTCAAAAAGCCCCTCATATCGGGCACACCAGTTTCCCCAGTCGTTTGGTCAGCTTCACGTTTTCGCTGTAATCGACCGGACAGTCGATCACCACCGGGCCTTTCAGGCGGAACGCCTTCTTGAGCACCTGCGTCAAATCGTCCCCCTTCTTCACCCGGATACCATGCGCACCGTAGGAGCGGGCCAGTTGGACCCAATCCGGATTTTCGAAGCGAGTAGCGTAGGCCCGGCCGAATTTGTTTTTTTGCTTCCATTCGATCAGGCCAAGGGTGCCGTCGGACCAGATCATGTTGACCGTGTTGAGTTTCAGGCGTACGGCCGTTTCCAGCTCCTGAACGTTCATGAGAAATCCGGCATCGCCGGAAATGGTCATGACGCGACGTTTCGGATAAACCAGCTTGGCGGCGATACCGCCCGGCAGAGCGATCCCCATCGAGGCGAATCCGTTGGAAATGATGCAGGTGTTCGGCTCATGCACGAGGAACATACGGGCGATCCACATTTTATGAGCGCCGACGTCCGAAATCAACACATCCTCGTCGGCCAGCACCTCGCGGACATCGTGTAAAATCTTCTGCGGTTTGAACGGGAAGGCTTTGCTCTTGTCGTACTGGTGGATATCCTTCAGAATCGGACGGCGATGTTTGAGAGCGTATTTCCCGGTTTCACGCGGCAACGTGTCGTCGATCCGCTCATTTATTTCCCAGAGCGTCGAGGCGATATCTCCCACTACCTCACAGACCGGATTGTACCAGTAGTCGACTTCAGCCGGAGCGAAATCTATATGGATGATTTTCTTTTCTCCGTTCGGATTCCAATGCTGGGGAGAATACTCCACAATGTCATAACCGAGACAGATAATCAGATCGGCCTCTTCTATCGCACAGGTGATATGATCCCGGCTCTGCAAACCGATCGTAAAGAGGTTGTAGCGATAATCAACCCCTGCCGCTCCCTTGGACATGAACGTGTTGCACACCGCCATACCGGTCTTTTCGAGAAATGTTCGCAACTGCCGGGTCGCACGTTTTCTGATAGCCCCGTTGCCGGCGAGGATCAAAGGTTTCCGGGCTTGCTTGATCAGATCAAGAGCACAATTGACCGCTTTGTAATCCGGGGCGGGACGACGTACCTTGCGCACCTCAAAACACTGGGGATTACCACATTTCTCAGCCGCCACGTTTTCCGGAAATTCCAGATGAGTCGACCCGGGTTTCTCCGCCTCGGCCAGTTTAAACGCCTTGCGGACCGCCTCGGTCACCATATCGGGGCGACCGATCCGAGTGTTCCATTTGGTGGTCGGGCGAAACATGGAGACGATATCAACGTACTGGTGCGACTCTTTATGCATGCGCAATGTATCCGCCTGACCGGTAATAGCAACCAGCGGCGCCCGGTCGAGGTGGGCGTCGGCAATCGGCGTCAGGAGATTGGTAGCGCCGGGGCCGAGTGTCGATAAACATACTCCGGCCCGACCGGTCAGACGTCCATAGACGTCGGCCATGAAGCCCGCCCCTTGTTCATGCCGCGTTAGGATAAACTTGATCCGGGATCGGCGAACCGCCTCGAGGAAATCTATATTCTCCTCGCCCGGAACTCCGAAGATATATTCAACACCCTCATTTTCCAGAGCTTTAACGAATATCTCCGATGCATTCGGCATGAATCAACTCCCTGTTTGAATCCGTCTTCGGTTTGATATTATCGACCCATGTATTCTCGAACAAGTCTTTATTCCACCGGCTGTTTTAAGGTCTGTCCGCTCTCTTCCATAATGGTTGAGGATGTAGGAAGTTCCCCACATGTTATGGCTTCTATCTGAACAGAAGACTCCAACTTTTCGATTCGAAACGATCCGAATCAACAGCTTTTAGAGGCTGTTTTCAGGTCCATTCGACTGCGTTTTTTCTTAATTACCAATAAGTTACGAAAACGTCTGGATTTTACCCGGTTTCTACGGCACCTCGTTTGCATAAACAAGGGCAAAACAAATGGCGAGGTAATAGAATGAGAGATAATCCTAAAATCAAAAGAGCGGAAAAAGGGCTGACGATTCTCGAAGTCCTGATCGCCATGGTGATCATGAGCGTCGCTCTGCTTCTTCTTATAAACATGGGCATGGTTGCTCTGTCCGGCAATGACTGGTCCAATAAAACTACCACCGCAGTGCAGTTGCTTCAGCAGAAGCTGGAAGAATTGCAGGGAGATCCCGATCCCGACAGCGGCTCCGATGAAATCGATGAATTCAACCGCAAGTGGGTAGTCTCGTTCGAGGAAAACTATTTGCGTCGGGTGCAAATCAGTGTCGCCTGGACAGATATTCAGGGAAGCGATCGTTCGGAATCCCTTACAGCCCTTATTAAATCCGATTCAATATAGGTGGTAGCAATGAATATCAGAAACAGACACATGTCGGATCACGGCTTGACTCTGCTGGAATTGCTGGTCGCCCTGGTCATCACCGGAATTATCACTACGGCCATTCTTCACACCTATATCATTCAGCACAAGAACTACCTGATCCAGGAAGACATAACCGAAATTCAGCAAAACGCACGAGCCTCGATCGATGAACTGGCACGCCAGGTGCGTATGGCGGGCTACAATCTTCCGCTGGGGATGCCGGGTATCGAGGCCGCCAATACTAATCCCGACACTCTGACCATCCGCTACAACGCCGGCGGCTGCGACACTGAGCTTCGTCTGCCGATGCCGCGCACTTCGTCGGAGTTGAAAGTCGATACGGCCACAAACTATACCTGTTACAACGACGGCGACTGGGTTTATATCTGGGAACCTGATTCCGGTTACGGCCAGTGGATCGAGATCACCCATGTGCAGCCCTCAGCCAATAAGCTCCAGCACAACACCGTGTTGCTTCTGGATGAGTACGGCGCGGGATCGCAGATCATGGATCTGACCCAGGTTAAATTCTATATCGATAACACCACCGATGCGGATCATCCTAATCTGATGATGGAATTCCCGGGTATGCCGCCGCAGGTATACGCCGACAATATCAGCGATCTGCAGTTTTCTTATCGTATGAGCGGCGGGGCTGTGGTCGATAATCCGGTACCCGTTGACGACATTCGAGAAGTGCTCATTTCAGTTCGGGGACGTTCCAATGTACCCGACCCGGATTTCCCCGATAATCCATACCGGCAGCGCGACTTTGCCACGTCGGTATTCGTGAGAAATATGTAACGGAAGGGATATTAAGCCATGTTTTCTAAAAGCTTGACCAACGAGCGCGGCGTCGCGGCCTTTATCGCCCTGGTGCTGGTGCTCATGCTGACCCTGCTCGGTCTGGCCGCCCTTTCGACCTCCGACGATGAGGTGGACATCACCGGCAATCACATGCACGAGATGCGAGCCTTTTATGCCGCCGAGGCAGGTCTTGAGCGGGCCGCTGCAAGGCTCCAGACAGCTCATGACACTCTCGGTGGGCCGCCCAGTGGACCATTCCCGGTCATAACCTACGATACGCTTAACGGCTGTGGCGTTCTGGATTCGGTCGATGACAACGGTCCGGCCACCATTCAGGTGTTGACCAACGGTACCCTGGCCGGTTTGAATGCACTCGTGAAGTCCTATTCGATAACTTCCGTGGCCGAGAATCTGAAGGATCCCGGACGGGTGGTACTCTCGCAGTATTTCGAGTCGGCGCTGATACCCCTGTTCCAGTTCGCGGTATTCTACGGCAACGATCTGGAGATCGCTCCCGGTCCGGCTATGAGTCTGATCGGTCGCGTTCACTCCAACGGGAACCTCTATTTACAGTCCGACAACACCCTGCGCATGGACAGTTACGTTACGGCCTCCGGTGAAATTTACCACGGTCGTAAGGGACCAGGCGGAACATCGTACGGCGATGTACAGATCAAAAACTCCTCGGGAGATCTGGTGAGCATGAATCAGTCCGGTGATTGGATCGATGCCAACAACACCAACTGGTACGATACGTCGACCATCCTCTGGGAGGGGCGTGTTCGCGACTCCAACCACGGCCAGGGAGAATTGAACCTGCCGCTCTCATCGACAGCAGGCGGTGATGCGCATTCTTTGATCGAGCGCTCCACGTCCAATCCCGACTCTTACGAAGATAAGGATGCCACTACCCTCAAGTTTATCGATCGCCGCGCTTATTATCGCTCCGACGCTACGCAGGCCTGGACGGATGTAACCGATACCATGGTTGCCCTGGGCGTGATTACATTCACCGATAACGCTTTTACGGATCAGCGCGAGGGCTCCCAGGTAGATGTCATGGACCTTGATGTGGAAGCTGCCTACGATGAAGGCTTCATTTCCAGCTCCGATGAGACCGTGATCTATTACTCGGACGTAAACGGCGACTACCCGGCGCTTCGTCTGACAAACGGCGATGAACTGGATGCCGGCCTGACCGTGGCGAGTGAAAACCCGGTCTACACTTGGGGCGACTACAACTCAGTCGATAAAAAACCGGCCTCAATTCTAGCCGATGCCGTTACATTCCTTTCCGACAACTGGGTTGACTACAAATCCACCTGGAACAAATACTCCCGTCCGGCCTCGGAGACTACCGTTAACGTCTGTTACCTGACGGGTAACACGGAAACTACCTCTTCCAGCTACAACGGCGGTTTCGAGAACCTTCCGCGCTTCCTGGAAAACTGGACGGGTGTGAATTTTAACTGGAAGGGTTCAGCCGTTAACTTGTGGAACTCTCATCAGGCCAACGGCTCCTGGGGCAGTATCTACTACAATCCGCCTAACCGTAACTGGCAGTACGACACCATGCTGGACAATCCGGACTCACTCCCGCCGGAAACTCCCGCATTGCGTGTCTTCCAACGTACCGGTTGGCAGCAGCACTATGTTGGCTATGAGGAGGAAGACTGGTACGCCAACAGCGAATTGTAATCCATCGCGTGTTGCAGAGAGTAAACCCGCTCATGGGTCCCATCGACCCGGGCGGGTTTTTCTTTGTCTTGAGAGGGAGAATGATTATTCGACGGTAATATCGTAAGGAAGCCGGGTGTAGAGGCCTTCCTCGAACGGAGGCGCTTCGATCGACCCGGTATTATCGCCGCCACCGGGCAGCAATGTCCTCGACAACCAGCGAAAGACCGAAGGAATCGGCAGTTGCAGCCAGCTTTTACGCTCGGGATAAACCACCACCCGATAGTCATTCAAACCTCTTTGCTCAGCCACGTATTCAACTGCCTCGTACACACCACCCAGCGAATCCACCAGGCCGTTATCCTGCGCTTCACGACCGGTCCAGACCTGTCCCTGAGCGATTTGCGCCACGGAGTCCTTTGATAATCCGCGGCTTTCAGCCACCAGGCCAACGAAGTAATCGTAGAAACTGTCGATAGACTCCTGATACTTGTCGCGCTCCTCATCGGTAAATGGCCGCGAGATACTCAACATACCGGCATATTTACCCCGTACGTAAAGCTCTTTGGTCAGGTCGATCTTGTCGTACAGCCCGCTCAGATCGACCTTGCCGCCGAACACTCCGATCGAACCGGTGATCGTGGCCTCATCGGAGAAAATAACCGCGCCCGGCATGGCTATCTGATACCCGCCCGAGGCCGCGACATTTGCCATGGAAACCACAACCGGAAAACGTTCCGCCGCGATTTCACCGGCATGATACATTTCCTCCGCAGCCAGCGCCTCTCCGCCGGGAGAATTGATACGAAGTACGATTCCCTGGACATCGGGATCGGCGGCAGCCTGACCGTATCCCTGCTTCACAAGACCGGGAGTGAGATTATCCGAATCCGGGAAAGGCCATTGACCACCGGCCGATTCGGCAATTTCTCCGTCGGCAACTACCACCGCCACTTCCGGCGCCGGCGGCCAGCCGTCATTCTGGAGCGTATCGGCAAGATAGGGCCGGAAGGCGATTTCGGGCATCGGCCTCAGGAACTCTTTTTTCATTTTGTCGCGATAGGAAAGACCATCCACCAGACCGCACTCCAGCGCCTGCACCGAAGTCATCGGACCCCGGTCAATGAGACTTTTTACCGAATCGACCGACAACGCTCTTCCCAGCGCTATCGCCGATACGAATTGATCGTACAGCTCGTCGAGGTAGCGATTGAGCTGCTCCCGATTGGCCTCGGAAGACTCGTTTTGACTGTAGGTTTCAGCGGCGGTTTTATAGCGCCCGCATTTGAGGATTTCCGCCTTGATACCTAACTTATCCAGGGTACCACCCCAGAAAGTCAACTCGGCGCGAAGACCTACCAGTCTCAATTGGCTGACTGGCGGGATTAAAATTCGATCGGCCGCCGAGGCTATATAGTAGCTGAGGTTGCTCGGGTAACTGACATGACACGTCACCTTTTTCCCCTGTGCCCGGAACCGCTCGATCGCCTCACGCAATTCCTGGGCCTGGGCAAATCCGAACGACGGACGATCCAGACTCAGAACCATTTCTCCGACAGTGCGGTCTTCGGTGGCGCGATGGATCGCCAGAATCAGCCGGGTAAACGAGGTTCGCTCGCGTCCCCAGACCGGCTGAACCGGATTCTCGCGAATGGCCCCGCCTACCCCAACCGCCAGACGCCGCTGACGTGAGTGCATAACGGATGCCTGCTGGAGACTGGTGCCGCCGAAGAAGAAACTCGTGCGGCGGTGACCGCCGTTATCGAAAGTTGACTTGGCCCCGGTAATATAGCGAGCCAGGTTGATTCTGACACCGATCTGGAAATTGTCGTTGGAGTCGTAGAAACCGTTGAGATAGAAACCGCTGCCGGCGTTATATTCGGCATGATAAACGTAATCGGCATCGGATAGACTCATACCGGTCGAAAGCAGTGCATCGACTGCCAACGTCAAGGCTTGTCCCATCGGTCGATAACCAATCGAATAACGCTGCTCCACATCGGTCTCATTGCCTGCGGCATCGTGCGTACGATTGAGATTCGAAAACACCGCCCCATATTTGAACTTGCCGCCGGTCCCGCCGATCAACCCGATATTCCAGAAATGATCATGCTTCAGATTCTCATCGCCGCTTCGGTAATAGCGATAAGATGCTCCCAGGCTGAACGTCTTGCCAAGTTTCATCCCACCGGCTAAGACATACTCCTGCCAGTCGTCACCGGCGTTGTTGTCGACCCGGCGATAGGCTATCCCGGTGCGATCCCGAATAATCGTCCCCCCCCAGCTCCGGGCGAAACGCTCGTCGGCCAGATCGGCTATTACCTGAAACGCCGCGGCATGGTAGTCGGCCAGCCCGGCCGGATTGACCCAGGTTGCCTCGACTCCGAACACTGTCGAGGCCGGCTGATAGTAGAACACTCCCTCGGGGAAAACCACCCTCTCCCCGGCTAAAACCGCCGCCGTCGATAAAATGAATATGACCGCCAGTATCGCGTACAAACCGCGGCTAAAATTCTTCGTCCGAACCACGAACATAGATGTTCCCTTTGCCCCTGATCGATCCGCTGATCAAACCACCTCCGTCACCGGCCACCAGGTTCAGCCGGTTGGTCTGCACCAACTCCGTCTTGAAATTGAAATTGTTCGCTTCGATCTTGCCCTCCTCATCCACCGACAAAGCCATTACTGCGGAGATATCGGTCGGCACTACGATCTCGATATCGTCATAGCGATTGGCCAAAATCAACTGGCCGTCGGTCAGTCGTGTCAGATTGACCAAAATCGGGCCGGATGAACCCCTGATATAATTTTTCGTACCGGCCGGAGTGAGATCGTCGATATCGATCCGGCCGTAACTGGTGCGTACGTTCAACTCACCGATGAGACCGTCGATGATAATATCTCCGCCTTCGTTGCGGAATGATCCCTGAGCATCGGAACAGTTGATATCACGGGCCAGCAGGGAAGCGTTGCTCGTGGTCGCGGAGACATCGCCGGTGAGATGGGCGAGCGAAACTTTCTGATTGGCGGTGGCGATATCGACCCGACCGGAGACATCGGATACGTCTATCCGCCCAAGTGAGGAGTTATCAATAAACTCCGAAAACGGTCCGACCGCTGAAATATCGAAATAAGCGGCGTCTACGTTGACCGCCACATTACGCGGGATGGTCAGAACAACATGGACAAGCCCGGCCTCATCGGCCTCCCACGGCGCCGGGTTAGGCGCTCGCATTTCCAGTCTGGCAGCCACCGGCGTTTGTTCGAGTTGCACCGAGATCAAATCGATATAATCCACAGCCCGTGAGCGCGAGGTAGTTTTGGCTCGTTTATAATAGGCCAGATGGACATTATCCGAGTCGCCTACCGAGATTTCAACTACTCCTCGCAAGGTCGAAGCAGCACGGATCTCCAGCGTAGCCTCTCGCCCCATCGGAACCGTCGCTTGCAACTGGCGAGTTCCGAATAATCCTCGCGATTCCTCATGGACCTCCTGGCCAACCGCCGTTCCGCCGACTGCCAGCATCAGGACAAATAGAACAAGGCGCTGCATTCGTATCATAATACTCCTAAATTGCATCATAAATCTGCTGCATCAAGATTGAACCGGCCACCGCCACGTTAAGTGATTCGACCTTGCGATCATGTTCGAGCCGCACCCGCAAGGAGGCCAATTCCAGCAATTCGGACGAAAGTCCCTCCGCTTCGGAACCTAGCGCCAGAATCAGTTTGCCGGTTCCTTTGATTCCGGCGGTCAATCGGCGAATCGGCTCACCGCGTAAATCCGCGGCCACCAACCGCCAGTCACTGTCGGCCAGACGCTTACGGAGTGTGTCGACATTAGTCCGAGCTGTTTTAATCGCAAACAGCGCTCCGGCCGAGGCCCGCAACACCTTGGGCGCATATACTTCCGCCGCATTCCCGCATAAGGCCAGACGGTCAAAACCGAATGCCAGCGCCGATCGGATCAGCGTACCGAGATTGCCGGGATCGTTTATATCTTCACACAATAGTATATTACGGCCGGAACCGGTCCAAAGTTTTGCCTCCGATTGATCGGGCAACACGAATCGTCCGAGAATCCCCTGAGGCGAACGGGTATCACTCATACGCTCCATCTGCTGCGCCGTTACGGCTTTAACCTCGACCCGACGCGAACGGAATCCCTCGGCCAGTTCAAGACCGCGTTCGGAAAGCAGCGACTCGCTGAAATATACCGTTTCCGGCAAAAAACGATGACGCAACGCCTCTTCGAGCAAACGCACCCCTTCTGCGGAAAAACATCCCAGACGCTGACGCCCTTTATGACTAAGCAACGATTTTATATTCTTGATCTCGCCCGATGTTACCGACATAATTGAACCTGAATAAATACTTCCGGTGTTTGGCAAGAAGAACCGATGCGTGACCTTAGTTGGCAAGTGAAATATACTCTTCTGATCCTGCTGTTTTTGCTACCGTGTTTATCGGTATCGGCTCGCGACGTTCATGTGACGATCGGCGGGCTCGATGGACTGGCTGCCGATGACAGCCTCCCGAGTTACCCGGTTGTACTGGCTATTTCCGGCGGCGGCGCCCGCGGTTTGGCCTCGATAGGCGTCCTGAAAGCATTCGAAGAGAACAACATCAAGGTTGCAGCCATAGCCGGTACTTCCATCGGAGGGGTGGTCGGCGGTCTTTACTCGGCAGGTTACAGCGCCGATCAATTGATAACGATTGTCCGCGATATGGACCTGACCAGCCTGTTCTCGAATCAACCTTCCCGCAGCAGCATGTTTCTCACTCAGCGACAGGACCGCGACCGGCACCTGGTGTCGATTCGTTTCGACGGTTTCCATCCGGTGATACCGCGTGCCCTTACCGCCGGGCAGCGACTGACCACCTTGTTCACCAACCTGACCACCAGCGCCAGTTATCGGTGCGGGGGTGATTTTGACCGCCTGCCGATCCCCTTCCGCACCGTCGCTACCGATATCGTCTCCGGGCGTCCGGTAATCCTTTCGCACGGCTCACTGGCCGATGCCATGCGTGCCACTCTGGCCTTTCCCCTCGTTTTCACTCCCCTCGAACGCGGCAGCCAACTGCTCCTGGACGGCGGCATGGTCATGCCGGTACCGGTCGACCTTGTCCGCAGCCTGTGCGACACGGTCGACTATGCCGTGGCGATCAACACTACCAGCCCGCTGTTGCCTAAAAACAAGATCAATAATCCCGTAGATATCGCCAACCAGGTAACTTCGATCATGTCCGCCGACAAGTTGACTTCGGCCCTGGCCGATGCGGACTGTATCGTCACTCCGTTACCCGACGATATCACTTCGACCGATTTCGAATTGAGAGACAGCCTGGTCGGGTTAGGCTATCAGGCGGGACTGATCGCCGTACGCAAGATAATCCGCGACCAGTCCGAGCGTGATGCCGCCCGCTTCATGATCGAACAGGTCTCTATCAGCGGATGCACCGCAACTACGGCAGCAGTTATCGAAGATCGTTTTATAGGCCGACCGTTCACCCGTGCGGAGTTGATCGAAGAACTGAAACGAACGGCCAACGATTACAAGTTGTTCCGCCTCGATGCCGACCTCACTGATTTGTATTTCGAAGACGGATCAGCGTATTCACTGTCGATTAAGCTCATACCGCAGGTTGCCGTCGATGAAGTCCAATTTCATATCGAGGGTAACAGCGTTTATCCCGATTCCATACTGATACAGCGACTCTACGGCGACTGGGACCGACTGACACCGACCGTCCTTCATCACGGGATCGAGGCTGTCGAGACACGTTATCGAAACGACGGGTACGATCTGGCCCGTGTCATTTCCGTTGATATCGATTCCTGCGGAAAGGATATCGTCCTGCATCTCGACGAAGCGATCATCACCGATATCACCGTTGACAATCCCGGCCGCACCCGCGACTGGCTTATTCGAGCCGGTTTTCCGCTCAAGAAAGGTGAGCCTTATTCCGCTCACAAAGGAGCGCTCGGCCTGGCCAATATATACGGCACCGAGTTGTTCGATCGGGTGGCGGTCGATCTTGAACCGGATCGGGCCGGGGCTCGGGTTCGTATCAGCGTCGAGGAGCATAAGTATTTCCAGGTTCGTCTTGGCTGGCATTGGGACGACCGTTTTCAGTCGGAGGAGTTTGCGGAGATTCTCGACGACAATGTCTACGGCGCCGGTATCGAGTATTTGATTCATGGGCGCTATGCCGAGGATCGGCAACGTTGTTTCGTCCGCCTTTCGGCGGATCGGATATTCTCCACCTATTTAACCGCCCGCTTTACCGGATTCTACAATCGCCTGGAACGCAACCTGTTCGATGAAGCCGGTGAAATCACCGATGAGCGAGAAGAAAACCGCTACGGCTTCGAGGCCAGTATCGGCCAGCAGATCGCTCGCCTGGGTATCGTATCGGCCGGATTAGTGATCGAGCAGGTACGATGCGAACAGGAGAGTACCGACGAGGTCGACGAGTTCGGTTTGCGCTCCATCAAATTCGAGTCACTGGTTGAGAATTTCGACCAGGTCAATTTCACCAACTCCGGTAAACGTCATCAATTCGAACTGCGTCTCGCCGGTGAGTATCTCGGCGGCGAAACCGAATTCACCAAATTCTATTCCTCGGTGGAGGCTTACTGGCCGCTCGGTTCCCTCCTGAACTACCACCCTCATATAGCCGTTGGTTTATCCCGCTCCAACCTGCCACCCTCGGAACGATTTTACCTCGGGGGATTGCATTCCTTCATGGGTTACCGAACCAACCAGTTGGTCGGAGACAAAGTCCTGACCATGGCCCAGGAACTTCGTTTACGCCTGCCGCTGAAGTTTTATTTCATCACTCGTTATGATGTCGGTCAGGTTTATTCGAGTACCGATCACATTAAGCTGTCCAATATCCGCCACGGCTTCGGAGTCATTGCAGCGTTTGATGCCTTAATCGGTCCCATCGAATTCGGATACGGCGTCGCGACCGGAGAATTCGAACGTTACTACCTGAACGTCGGCTTGAATTTCTAAAGGTCGGAACACACATCGCACAATCCGTGTATGAGAGGATATGATGCAAAAAAAGGCTATTCTGTTGACCGGACTTCTGATTGCCGGTCTGTCATTGACTCGCTGCAGCGACAAAACCATTAACGAGCTCGAAGACAACGACTGCGTTGAATATAACCTGACTTTTCTTAACTCAGGCACGACTCAGGAGCTCTACGACATATTCTTTCTCAATGCCGACCGGGGCTGGGCCGTGGGTGACGAAGGCGTCATTTTAAGCACGATCAACGGTGGTCGAGACTGGTTCCTTCAGGACAGCGGACAAACCTCTTTGCTTTATGGCGTTCAATTCCTCGATTACGATACCGGCTGGGCGGTAGGGACCAACGGAACTCTGCTGCGAACCGTGGACGGCGGCCAGAACTGGAGCAGCACCGTTATCAGCTCACGTCATCTGACCGACCTGTACATTTATGATCATCTGCGCGCCTGGACTGTCGGCGACAGCGTTATTCTAAATACCCAAAACGGTGGTTATATCTGGCTGGTTTACCCGCCGCAAGTGAGCGAAGTCCCCATTCTTTATCGTGTCGATTTTACCGATCTTCTTAACGGCTGGACCGTCGGTACCGGCGGTACGATCCTGCACACCGACAACGGCGGCACCAGTTGGCTTCGTCAACCGACCAACATGCTCAATCCGCTGTTCGGTATCGATATGCTCGACGACAGCTACGGCTGGGCTGTCGGTATCAACGGCACCGTCATGCACACCGACAACGGCGGTACTACCTGGACCAAGCAGTCCACTCCGGTCGGGACGATCCTGCGCGGCGTCACCTTTGCCGATTCCCTGATCGGCCTGGCGGTTGGCGACGACGGCACCGCCGTTCATACGATCAACGGCGGCGTGACATTCGAACAAATCGAATTGGGAACAACTGATTGCCTGCGCCAGATCGCACCGACCAACTCACGCATCTCCATAGCCTGCGGCGAGAACGGGACGATCATCAAGTTCGTCCGGATCGATGTTTCATGTGAAGAATAACTGCGGCGGCAGGTCTACCAGGCATAACCGGCGCTGACGCGGTAGGTCTCATCGAAATCAGGATTGTTCTGGAAAGCGAAATCGAACACCGCCCGGCCGGCGGAGACACCCAGACCGGCGGTGAACTTGCCCCCGTTAAAACCGAAACGGCCGCTCACCAGCTTGCGGTATTCCACTTCCCAGCCGAAATGAGTATCGGCCGAAACCGCCCCGGTCCAGTATTGATCGGAGTATTTGCGATCCTCGAAACGTATTTCACCACTGAAGGCAAACCGCCCGACAAAGTCATTATGGCAGCGCTCCAGAAGTAAACCGGGACGCGCCGTGGGATATATCGATTCGGTATAAGCTCCCCGGCCAAAGGTCTCCCCCGAATATCGCACGAAACCGGTCGTGATGTCGTTGACCATCAGACCCAGCGTTGCCCAGGTCCGCGCATGATAAAGTAAACCGCCGTCGAAACTCAATCCCTTGCCGGACTCACCGGCCAGATCACGGTAAATCAAACGCGCGGTGAGACCGTACTCGAGCTTGTCCATGAGCTGTCCCGAAACAGCCGCACCGAACATGACATCGGCATGCGACTCCTCCCCTACTATTACGGTGCGACCGGAGTTGTCGCGATCGGTGATATAGATACCGTCGCCGCCGAGGTAATAAAGATAACAGCCGAACGCGCCGATCAGACCGCTGCTGTCGCGCCGGGAATCGACATACGCTACGAAATCATGATTGAGAAGCGAACCGAATGTCTCTGAATGCATCGCCATAACCTGGCGACCGGACAAGCCGTTGAGACCGGCCGGGTTCCAATAACCGGCAGTAGCATCAAACGGACCAGCCACGGTAGCGCCTCCCAGCGCCAGTGGTCGACCGCCGACTCCGAGGCTGAACGGCTCCCCGGCATATTTTGCCCCCAGGGCCGCCGGGACGGCTATCAGCAAGGCAACCAACAGAGCACAAACGACATATCGGATCAAGACAATAACTCTCTCTTAGTCAATTCTGAGGTTATCTATTATACGTTATCGGCCCTCATCGGCAAGAAATGTTGTGTTGTTTTTTCATGTTCGGACCACTCGTCCGTACACCGCGGAATGCTGGCAAATCCACACACAATTTAATGCTATCCGGGCAGACGGGACGTCTGCCTCCCACTAAACAAAACCACGAAAAAAAGGCGGGTGACAAAACACCCGCCTGGGGGAAATCTCATCCAATCAAAGAGTTAGTGAGGATCGGTAGTCTTTTTCGAGCCCTTGCCCGCACAGCAGCCTCCCTTGGCGCTGGCGGCACAGGTTTTGGGATCACAACCGCTCTTTACCGCCGCATTGTCAACGGTTGTCCCGGTTGCCGCCGGAATGATCTCCGCCGTATAGCCCTTGTCGGAAATCGCCTTGATCAGGTTATCGCCCTTGACTTTATCCATCATAGTGCAGACCAGAGCATAACCTTCCTTATGATCAACCTTGAGAACCTTCTGGACCCCTTCAACTTTGCTGAGAGCAGTGGTAACAGCCTGCTCGCAACCGCTGCCGGTCATCCCCTTGATGTCGATCCTGGTGAAACCACAACCCTGGTGATCGGCGCAGAACTGCTTACACTCTTCAGCACTCATTCCACAGGCCTGGGCACATTGTTCCGGAGTCATATTAACTGAAGCCATCGACATTTTGGCGTCGCTCGTTTTGGCAACAGCACTGGCGGAAGTTTTCCTGGCGGCGGTACAGGATTCGCCGCTGAACACCTGACTACCGGCCAAAACCAGCACCAGGGCGGCAATCATCAGAATAGCAGCTTTTCTCACGGAGTCTCTCCTTAGCAGTTATAATAGAGTATTTCTCTCTGTTTTCCCTATATTAAAGCGATAACCGGTTTGAGTCAATCAGTTTATTGATAATATCGGCCCATTTTCTCGCCGGTTCCCTTCATCTGCCTGCTTAGACAAAAGCATGCTTTATTTGTTCCCAAAATTACGGATTAAAATTGTCCCTTTTCCCTTGACTAGTGCGGTTTTTCAGGCTATCATCACTTACACCGGGATAAGCACAATCAAACGATGATACAGAAAAATACTCCTAAGTAGGAATTACTTATAAACTGTACCTGTAAATACTAGTCCTGCATACCGGCAACTCCTGCCGCTCTCAGGGACTGTTGAAAAAGTTATACGATCGGATATTCAGTAAACACAGATTGTAATGCGGACAACATGAGGCCGCCCGCTACGCGAGGTCACGACTCTTAATCGCGTAGCGGTGGGGGCTTGTCTCCGCCGCGACTGAGGTTTTTCACCAAACCCCTCAGATGGCGGAAGGCTTTTTTCGCGCCTATGCCGACTGTCCTGGCATCAAGTTACAGGTGGCTTCAGCAGGACTGAAACCCAAAGGAGTACACCCGCCGTCCGTTTAAGTTATGGCTGAGACCGGCATTGAGATATCAGAGCAGACATCGGACTCGATCGAGAGCTACTTCAACGACCGCTTCGACTTTGTCATAACTGTCTGTGATAAGGCCGCTGCCAACTGCCCGGTATTTCCCGGAACGGGGACTAAGCGGCACTGGCTGTTTGATGATCCGGATGCCGTTCGAGGAAAAGTGGTGGAAATCCTTGATGATTTCCGTTGCATCAGGGACGAGATATCACTGAAAATTGAAGATTGGCTTGGAAGGTACTGCGTTTAACGGTCGAACAGGGTCGGTTGGTAGTCGGCCCAGGTTTCCATTTCGATTTTGTAATGATATTTATAGAGGCATTCGCCTTTACGACAGGTAGCAGGCGCCCGGCGTGAGCTGTAGTCGAATGTTTCCCCGCATACTCGACAGGTCGCTTTACGCCAGACCAGTTGAGGTATCGAAGCACTTTTTTCGTTACTGCTGCCGGTTTTCATGAGGCGGAGAATACCACGCTTACCGTTTGAAAGCAATAACAAACCCGGTCGTTCAGCCACTTTCGCGCTTTCCGCAACTCAGCCGGTTATGTTCGTAGAATCATAAATTGGCGAAATTTAAGTCCGATATGTGGATTCGATTCAACCTGTACGGAGTTTCCCGCTTAAACGTTCCGAAACATTTGAAAGTTGACGCCGATTTTACCGATGCTGTTAATACCGAAAGGATGAGTACACCGATAACGAAATCAATGAATCCGGAACTGATAAAAATCACCGACAGCAGTCTCAGACCGCAACCAGTCGTCACCGATGACTCCTGGCGTTGTGAGTTGAGTCTCGACATCGTGACCGACCTGATCGAACTCGAGCGGTATGGTTCCGAATGGGATCGGCTGTTGTTCGATGATCCCCGTCCTGTTCCCATGTCGGGTATCGACTGGCTCCTCCCTTATTTCAGTCATCGTTTACTCCCTAACGAGCATTGGGTTTGTCTGATCGCTCGTCGCGGGCAACGCCTGGCCGGAATCATGCCCGTGCTTTATCGTCGCGAACATCGTCTCTTCCGACCCTACACGATTGTCCGTACTCCTTACGACTCTCACACTTACGGGGTAGACATCCTCACCGACCGCCAACAATCGGACGAGGTGATCGAGTTCCTGATAAAAGGCCTTGCCAAACAATGTCCCGATTGGGGCGAACTTCATGTGGTACGCCTGGCCGACAGCTCTCCCCTGGTCAACTGCCTGCCGAACGGACGGGGCCTGGTTGGCACTATTCACGAACCCTGCGACGGCGAATCGGTATTATTCACACGTGGTCTCTACGAGGACTATTTCCACAGCCTCAGCCGTAATTTCAGGCGTGCGCTAAGGAAAGCCACTAAGAAATTGGATCAGTTGTCGGGAGTTCATTTCAGCGCCGCGACCGGGCTCGACGCTATCGAGGCCTGGCGGGCATTTGTCGACATCGACTCCTCCAGTTGGCGCGCCGCTCACGGTGATGACCTCCTGTCGAATCCCTCGCTCGCCTGTTCACACCGTAAAACCATCGAGCGCCTGGCAGCCAAAAACATAACACGGGTTTATTTGCTTTTTGCCGACGGCAAACCGATCGCCGGTCTGGTTGGCTTCGCCTTAGGTCATACTCTGGCGGTCAAGAAGGTAGCCCATCGCGAAGAATACTCACATTATTCGCCCGGCAACATGCTTTTCGAGTATGTTCTGCAACAGGCTTACGCCGACCCGGAAATACAATGCGTCAACTGCCTGACCGACATGTCCTGGCATCGCAACTGGAACATGACCACTCGCCCCAATCGCCACCTCTGGATCTATCGCAATCGACCGGTGTCGATGATTACCGGATTTTATCCGCGCCGAGTCAAACAATGGCTGCACTATGTACCCGGTTTGACCTGGCTCGCTCGGCACTTGCGCTTATCTCGAAGTTAAACAGGTTCTACCCGTCCGGATACATCCCCCAGTCGGGACGGCATCTCCATTTATTCATCCGACAGATCAATACAACCGACGATAAAAAATCCCCTCTTGGCTTGAGTCAAGGGGGGATTAAGTAAGTCTTTGTCAGGGGGAAATCACACCGGGAGCGATTTAAAATACTCCGAGCGTTTTTCTTTAGGGACTGACCCTGCCGGCAGCGCCGTCACTTCTACCGCAACCGGCTGGGTTCCTTTGATACGGATAATGTCACCCTCTTTAACCTGATGAGCCGGTTTGACCTTGTGCTCATTGACCAGAACGAGTCCGTTACCCGCCAATTCCTTGGCCACCGTGCGTCGTTTCACTACTCCCACAGTCGAGAGCCAGTCATCGATCCGCATTATTCCACATTCCTGATATCGACATAAGTCTTCTTGCGGATGTCCTGGATCCAGTCGTCGACCACCTTGCCGGTTTTATCCTGCCGGGCCAGTTCTTTGATCTGATCGAAATCGTCTTCGAGCGTGAACATCTTTTCCGGTTGATAGTCAAGCAGCTTCAGGATATGCAAACCGAACTGAGTCGCCACCGGTCCGCGTACCGTACCGACCTCGGTCCATCCCTGAACCGAATCGACGAATTCAGGCGGCATTTTACTGGTTGCAAACCAACCCAGTTCTCCCCCATTGGTGCGAGAGTCGTCATCGTAGGAGTAAATTTTGGCGAGTTCTCCGAACGAAGCCCCGTTACGGACTTCGTTAATCAGGGAATCGGCCAGTTGATACACTCGAACAGTGTCATCGTGAGTCGGTTGTACCGCCAGGAGAATATGGCGCAGCTTCATGCGATCATCGCTCTTATCCTCAGCTTTGATAATATGAAAACCGAACTCGGTCTGAACTACGCCCGAGATCCCTCCCGGTCGGAGATTAAAAGCGGCCCGTGCGAATTCCGGTACGACATCATCCTGGGACACCCAACCGATATCACCGCCGTTGGCTCCGGCCCCGAGTGAGGAGTACTCCTCCGACACCTGGCCGAAATCCGCTCCATCGAGAACCATCTGCCTCAGTTCTTCCGCCCGAGCTCTGATCGAATCCTGAACGTGTTTCGAAGGCTCTATCGTGAGAAGGATATGAGCCAGTTGGACCGCTTCCGGCTGAGCCGGAATCGAGTCCTTATACTCCTCGAAAAACTGTATCACCTCGTGCTTGGACACCGAGACCGTATAGAGCTTGGATTGAATCAGACGTTGCTTGAGAAGCTGGTTTTCGACCTCGGTACGGAATTTTTTCCGTAATTCGCGCAACGTAAGTCCCTCTGCCGATAAAGCATCGAGGAACTCTTCATTACTGCCAAAATTACTCGAAACCTGACTGATACGATTGTCCAGGGCTTCGTCGATCTCTTCCGGTCGGACCGTGATCGAGGTATCCTTGCGGGCCTCGATCAGGAACAGACGGTCGTTGATCATCTGTTCCAGTACTTCATCGCGAAATTCCCGGGCTTCCGCCTCAGTGCGCGGCTGGCGACCGGTCTGCATCGCTGTAAGCTGCATCTGACTGGCCACTTCAGAGGCCAGTATCACTTCATCGCCGACAATCGCCACGATTCGGTCGATTACTTCTCGTTGAGCCATGACAGCCGTTGCCGCCAGCATTAGCAGGGCCATTACCCCGCCTCGCAAAATCCTATGCATCGACTTCCTTATCCGTTGTTTTCAGCCGTATCCGCGGTCTCGTACCGACTCATGTCAATCGTCGACCAGAGAGCATCATCATTCACTTCGATGGTTGATTGCTCCTTGCGCTTTGCCACCCAGTCGTCAAAGATCGCCTGAGTCCGCTGCTGTGAAAGGATTTCGTAGATATTTCTCTTCACCCCGAGAAAATCACTCACCTGTGGGTCGATCTTGTCCTCGACCCAGAAGATCGAGTATTTGCCCATCGACACCACCGGCCCGCCGATACGACCGACCGGCGTGTTGACTGCGGCATCGTAGACATTGGGATAGAACGTACGAGCGACATAACCCAGATCACCATAGGCGGCACGTTTGCCCGGACGTTCCGAAAGCTCATAAGCCTTCTGTTTGAATTCGTTGAGTGATTTGATCGATTTCTTGAGCTGAGTAGCCTTCAATTCGTCCGATACGAGAATTTCCCAAACCTTGGCTTGAGTCGGTTTGGAGAACTGCTCCAGATGCGAGTCATAATACTCACGCATCTCGGCATCGTCCGGCGGGAGCGGCTTGGGGAGTGAATCTTTTTTCATTAACTCAGCCATGGTCAACTCGCGGAAAAGGCGGAGGTTCTCGACAAATTCAGGATCGGAATCGATCCCCTTGTTGTGTGCTTCGAGAATCAGTATCTCGTCACGTTTCAACTGGAAAATCATCGCCGCCAGGGAATCGTAATCGTCAAGATCCGGTTTGACGCGTGGCGGATAAACCGCGGCCTGGGTCAGGTATTGCATAACCGTCATGTGCCCGCCGTTCCAGGTTGCGATCGGGAGTTCTTTTTCGTTGCGATCAAGTTGTTCGAGATCGAAATCGTTTCGCGGCAGAGTTTTGAGAAGCTGTTCCGGATACATGGTCTGGCGCTTGTGCATGAGGTAATTGCACGTGGCGGTGTCGACCTTGATATCGAACTGCTTCTTGAGCGATTCCAGATATTCGAACGTCCGGCGGTGCGAGTTACGACCAGTTATCATTTGCCGCAACGACTCCTTAAGTTCGTCATAGCTGCGTTCTTCGTTGTTCGGAGTGCGGTCGGTCACCCTGATGATATACCAGCCAATGTAGGTTTTGATCGGAGGGGAGGTCTCTCCCACTTCCATACTCCAGGCGGCTTTTTGGGCTTCATCCGGGAGTGATCCCCAGGTTATGAAACCGAGATTACCCTGGTCGCGCTTGGCGGTTGGGGCGATCGAGTAGGCCACGGCCAGCTTCTCGAACGGCTCACCGCTGTTCAGTCGTTCGAATACCATCTTGGCGGTGTCCTCGTTGTCGACGATTATCTGTTTGACGTTGATCTTGTAATCGAGGTGATTGAAGAAATCTCTAATCTCCGCCTCGGACGGCTTGGATTTGCCGATAATCTCGTTGTTATACAGGGTGCTGATCAGAAACTTCTCACGGTTATCGAGTACCGCCCGAGCCAATTCCTGGGATTTATCGATACCGTTTTCATAGGCGGCCTGAATCAGCAGGCGCGTGACGATCAGCGAATCGAGTACCATGTGACGCTGGTCGTACTCGGCCTGGGCCGAAGCCATCTGAGGGGCGTTCGGCGGATAAAGACGTTCAAACTCACTCTTTTTGATCTCGTAACCGTTCACCGTTGCCAGCGTCGGATTGTCGGATCCGCTGCAACCGATCAGTGCGCTCAGACAGAGCGGCAGAATCATCAATGTTGAAACAATAACTAACTTAGCTCTCATAATTGTCTCGCAACCTCCTAACGTCACCTTTTACCCCAAAGACCGGTCCCGGTTCCGCAAACTCGGGACGGCAAAAGCTATGTAGTATATGCAATTATGCTGCGGTTGCCAAGCGCTTTTGGGGGAAGGGTAGAAGTTCAGCGGCGGACGGTATTCGGTCGCCTGTACGAATCCGGGATAAACCCCTTTCTCTATCCCTCTCTCTCAGGATGTTGAGAAATTACCATTTAGGGGCAGAGGTAAGTTCTCGCAATGAGGGTTCCGCAATACCATCTGTTTGATTTTAACATAAATATGTATCAGATATCTCCTCAACCTCGCCGTGGAACCTGCTCTCAATAAATCCAGGGAAATACCTCGCTCCAAAATCCTCCACGGTGTCGGCAGATAGCAAGTGTCGCTGTCCACCTTTCACATGGAGTATCTGCCGTAACTTCTCGAGTCAGGCCTGCGAGTATCATGCGATTGCCATTCTATTGACAATCAGTAGCATGTGATCTAGATGCTTTTAGGTCTCTTCGGCAACTTCGAATGCATTATAACAACACTCGGTATCGCAAGGAAAAGATCGATATGCATCGCCCTCAATTACCAATAGCTATTTCGCGCTGTTTATTCTGGTCGGTTTCTGGATTTTCAGTTGCAGTTCCGACGACGGACTAGCGCACGGTATTGTGACTCGATTATCCCACCCGTGAACCGGGAATGTTGAAAAAGACATACGCTCGGACATTCGCACAAATCACTGCGGAAGTGCGGGCGACGCAAGGCCGCCCGCTACGCGAGGTTAAGGCTCTTTAACGCGTAGCGGGGGGGCTTGCCTCCACCGCGATTGAGGTTTGTCAACAATCCCAACCGGGTGAGTCACCGACATCTGCCGCCCACGTCAAATTGCCAATTCCTGTAACCCGGAACCCGAACGGTGTTCCGGGTTTTCATTTGCCCGAGATCGTTCTATTCCCTATCTCTTTCAGAAGAGACTGCATACAGCTTTGGAGATGCGAAAGGAGGCTTGACCGCAATGTACCGTAATCCGCCCAAACGAATGACTTTCGTGGCCGACCGCCTGGTTGACCAGATAATCGAGGGACGTAAGACCGCTTCGGTATGTCCGTTGGGAGAAGTTGATTTGAAGGAAGGAGATTACGACGACGCTCTGGTGGTGGGCGATTATTACGACGTCTACGACAGTGAGCGTCGCCCTCGCTGCACGATTCGGATCATCGGCATGGAGCTATGCCGTTGGGACAATATCCCGGAACGGCTCTATCGCGGAGAGACCAACAGCACAGCCGATGAATTCCGCGAGGATCATCGGGAGTTTTTTGGCGAAGTCTCAGATGATTTCGAGTTCGTCGCCTATTATTTCGAGTTGGCCTCGTAAGCCGGTACATGTTCCTCGGGCGCTACGAGAAGATATCCCTCACTCCGAACCGACTTAATCAAACGCGGCGCGCCACTGTTGTCGCCGATCCGCTTGCGAATCCGCGAAACCCGCAGGTCGACCGTTCGGTCCAGGCCGTTGTACTCGAATCCCAGCACCTGTTGAAACAGCTCATCCCGGGTAACAACCTCACCGGCCCGGCCGGCCAGATACCAGAGAAGATCGAATTCCGCGGTGCTCAGCCGAAAGTCCCGGCCGTTGACAGAGACCTGTCGCGAGGGACGATGAATTGTAAGAGTCCCAACGTTTCTTGTCATTTCTTCGTGCACCTTTTCGTTTGTATCAAAATCCACGAACAACCCCGTCGTTAATTCCGACCGGCTCCAGCCGGACGATAGATATATCTTATCTGCAGAAATGGACAACCCAGATATCGTTGAGGATTAATCCTGGCACAAAAAAAACGGGACAGATAAGTGTCTGTCCCGCAAGGGATGAGAATACTGAAGGGCAGAAGACTAACAGAGCTGATCGAGCAAATAGCCGGTAAGGGTACTATCCTCAGTAACCTCGGCCGACTCGCTGTACATGGACATAGCCATATCACTCATGTCCTCCGGAGGAGGCGGCGGCGGTGGGGGTTCCATCGCCTCGAACTCGGCCTGACTGACCATACCGTCTCCATCGGTATCAGCCTCAGTCAGATGCTCAAGCATGGCCTCAAAGCGGTCATCCACCTGCCCGGCCTGCTCGGCTTCCGATTGCAACTGCGCGAGATCGATCTGTCCATCGCCGTCCGAATCCATTCTCTCGAACATCTTCTCCCGCATCTGCGTCATCATATCGGAAGATATTCCCATGTTTCCCTGAATTCCGTCTACCATAGCATCCTCCTTTCGGGATTATGATTGCGGTTCCAGGTTCGGCTCACTGTGGGCCTTGCTCATTGAATCGGTCGGAACAGCAAGACGATAACAATGCGAACGGCCGTTTATTGTATCGTTTTGTATCCGGATTAATCCCCTTCTACCCTCGGTTGTCTAACCAATACGGACGCAGACAGCGCATGTCATGCTAACCTACATACCTCCTCTTATTCTCACGGTCGGGTTGGAAGAGCACACCAACCCGACCGGTTTCTCTTTATGGATACAGCTCACCGATAACTAAACAAGCAATTAGCTATCCGTTCCCGGGTGGGACAAACGCCCGGGCGTCCTACCTTTAACGCTTGTTAAAAAAGCCGTTCGCTCTGACATTCGACAGGACACAACCGTAATGCGAGCGACGCACGACCACCCGTTATATGAAGTGAGAATTTCCAATCGCATTGCCCGGTGGTTTGTCTCCCGGCAGAACAGGCATCTGCAGAGGTTTTTCAACGCTCTCTTCAGGAGGGGTTCTTTATTACACGGAGTCCGCCATTTTCTTCTCATTCCGTCACACTGTAGCGGAACGACGGCGAGACCGGCATTGTCAAGTCCGATGCTCAACGTCAAGATCGATTCCCCCCTTTCAACCGGTAACAGGTTCGATCGAGTCATCAACGCAGAAGCTGCGCCGTTTTCTTGTTGATAATAAGCCCTATAAGTCCATTTTCCGCTTGACACAATGTCGCATGCGAGCTATACTGTTAGCGTAAGAGGGGCCGCAATACATCCACGCAGGGCTAATTGCGGAGACACTTCTTTCACACCACCTCATTTTTCAAATCCTTCAATCGCAGGCTTAAAACATCCACCGAGTTGTATCCAGCGCCGTCTGGGCCGTGAACCTGCAATCAAGGAGGATTCGCCTATGGACAACGCTTGTTGCTTTTGACCTGAAAACCATTCTGTCCAATGGCAGGGCATCGGCAACAAGAGAAGAGAACGTAAGAACAAAACACTGAGCAATAGGAGTACGGCTTGTCCGGCAACCTGAATTGCCACTCAGGCGTCGTGGAGGAGCAAGGACAGGCTCCGGCGACTGCGTAACGTCCATTCGCAGCCGACACTACCGCAAGGACCCGACACGCGCTCATCTAATGTCCAGGGTCGAGCGAGCCTGAAAAACAGGTTGCCTTCCGGCCGACTCCATTTGACTGATCAAGATCCGTAATACGACCGGCCGAGAATTCCGCAAGGGATTCTCGGCTTTTTTTGTTTCGGAGCCGGACAACCGTTCTCCATGTGGCGTGCCGTCATCGAATCCGCCCTTAACTCATTTGGTGGGCGGCAGACGTCTCGTCCGCACCTGTAGCAGGGCATGTCTCTCCGAGACATGCCATTGTGTTATCGCCATGATTTTTAATCCCCACCCGTGGACGGGAGTGTTGAAAAAGACATACGCTCGGATATTCAGTAAAACACAACTGTAATGCGGGCGACACAAGGCCGCCCGCTACGCGAGGTTAGAGTTCTTTAACGCGTAGTGGCGGGGGTGGGCTCCGCCGCAGATGAGGCTTGTCAACAATCCCGGACGGGTGGGCTACCGGACCTACTCAAGACTACTCATTCCCACCCGTGGACGGGTGGGCCACCGGACGGGTGGGCCACCGGCCGAGAATTCCGCGAGGGATTCTCGGCTTTTTTTGTTTCAGCCCGAATCAACCCACACCTGTCGGATCAACCCCATATTTCACCCCCCTTGCCTTGCCTGTCTTTATTATCATCTACTCCCCTCACCTGAGCCAACCACGCCCGCACAACATACTGTACGGGAACAACTTAGAAAATCATAATTGGGCTCATTCGGCCTCTTCGGCATTTAGGCATCAGGCTTGCATCTATCCGGTTGAACCGAAACTGAAATGGCTTTACGAAGGCGGTACGTTATGAAAGTAAAGTTTGTTCTTACGATGGATGACGTGGTCATCGACAACGAGGTTTTTGACCAGATAGTAATGGACTGGGAAAGCGACATGGATCACGAGGACGTTTTGAAGCTCTCCCACGAATGGATCACCTCACAGAATTTCCTGACCCAGCGGATGGTCGGCTTGACCCGGGTGGGCGAATCATCCCTGACAATCGAACCGTTGGAAGATTAGAATATGATCTTCGACAAACTCGCCGAGGCCAAACTCGATCAACTGGTCAATCAGGCCGGTGCCAAAGCCGGTGAACTCACCGGCATTCTGGACCCGATTAAGGCTATGATTGTTGAGCATTTCGGCCAGAACGGGCTTTATGCGGCTTATATCGTTCTGGCGGCCTTATTGTTGTTTATCATCATGACCGTTGCCAGAGTGACCTTTTCAGCTCTGAAATACCTGGTTATTCCGGCTATTGCCCTGGCTTTTGTCGGCAGTCTGATGACCTCCTACAGCTTCGTCGCGCTATTGCCGGTGACCGTTACCATCAGCTCCGTTTTCCTGTTGGTCAAGGGGTAAGTCCCCATATCCCACTGCCTTCGAGCCAGACTATTGGGGCGGTTTTGCAAATTGCAAGACTCGCTCATTCATGCCTTAACGTAAGTACCGCAAGTAGTTAAGCCCGGCACCCAGCGTCCGGCAGTGTCTTTGCACACCTGCTTTTTGAAACAATTATCCGTGAAACTAGTATTCGCCGGAAGGTAAACAGCGAGATAGTCTATGGGCGAAAAGCAAACCTGCATTAACTGTGGTAGGGACCTTGTCGATCAAAACGGCGTCTGGGTCTGCCCGTCCTGCAACATCAGCGATATTGCATCCAGTCGGATATTTATCGAGGAAGAGGAATCCGACGAATATGTTTTCATTGAATGCCCCGGAGCAACTCTCTACGAGGAAGGCACCAACAATGTTATCGCCGGGGTAAAATTCCACGACAACGACGATCCGTTCAAGGGCTACAAGATAATCGGACATCCGGTCTACGCTCCCAATCATCGTAAACGCCGTCGGATAAAACGCGAGGCGCTGGGATCGATTCGTCGTTGTCGGGCCTGCCAGGATTACACGATTCGGATGCGCCGCAAGGAAGGAAAAGATTTTTTCATTCCCTCCAGCAAACATCCCAACCGCAAAAAGCTGAAATCGATCGAACACGTAACCTACGAGCCCTGATCCGACGATCAAACAATATCACTGATTCAAACTTGATACCGGTCGTCCGGTTCGCCTCCTTGCGGAATAAGCTGGAGGCGCCTATGAAAATGGAAGTCCTTGACCGATGTGGGATATGTGCCGCTTCCGATCTCGAACAGGTCGATCCGGATAACAACCTTTGTCGCTGTCGCACCTGCGGCTTCGTGTTCGACAATCCTCGTCCTACCTTAGAAGAAATCGGTCATTATTATTCTCAGCCGTCACAATACGACTCCTGGCTGGATCGGATTGAGGCACGCGATGACCTCTGGCGCCGTCGCCTGGCTAAACTCCTGCCGATACACAAACCAGGAAGTCTTCTCGATATCGGTGCGGGAATCGGCCAGTTCCTCCATCATGCTCGTCCGCATTTCACTACTGTCGCGGGGACCGAGTTGTCCGACTCAGCGATTATTATCGCTCGTGATAAATACAACCTACCACTCATCAAAGGGGACGTGCTCGATATCGACTTCGATAACTCCACTCGGTTCGACAACATCACTATCTTTCACGTACTCGAACACGTGCCCGATCCACGAGCCACGATCAAAAAGTGCTACCGCTTGTTGTCCGATGGAGGTCTTTTGGTGGTGTGTGTTCCCAACGATCTTCGTTCGTTGAAACGAAATGCTAAAAGTTCGGCCAAACGATTTTTTCGGTCGGTCGGTATCAATCGTTGGCGAGATCCCGGTCGACTCGGATTGCCGCGCATCGCTCTCGATGGCTCCATGGATGAAATCCATCTGTCGCATTTTACCTCATCAGTGCTGCATCGCTTACTCACCGACAACGGTTTTACGGTGGTGCAGAATTCGGTTGATCCTTATTTCGTCGCTTCTGGGGCTCGTCTCGTGTTGGAGAAAATGTACTGTGCCGGGATGAGCGCGACCCGCATCGTCCTCCGTCGCAACTGGTACGAGACAATCTGGATGGCTGCGTATAAAAACATTGACTCTGATTAGCGGGCATCGCAAGTCTGGTTCCGGAGTGAGCCGATCCGTAGACCGGATCCGTCTTCGAATCCGGCCTTTAACTCATTTCGCGGGTGGCAGACGTCTCGTCTGTCTCGGTGGCCCAAACGCCTCGACTTGGCGACTCCACATTTCCCGTTGCCCTCTCAGACTGATCATCCTATTCTGTTTCCATGACGGACAACTCTCCCAACCTGTTCGATCTTCAGCCCGCCCTTTACACGATCGGTTATCAGGGCCGGACAATCACCGACCTGATCGTGTTACTGCAAGATCACGGTGTGAGGCAGTTGATCGATGTCCGTCGCGACGCCTACTCGCGCAATCCGGACTACACCGGCAGCCGTCTGCGCGAGGCGATCGAGTCCGCGGGGATCAGATACATACACCTGCCGGAGTTGGGCATCCCGAAAGAGATCCGTTCCGACGCGACCTCCGCCGATGCCTCCCGGCGCGTTCTTGACTGGTACGAGAACGAATATCTGCCGGACATCCCGGACGCAGTAAACCGTTTGGCAGGAATCGTAAAAAAATACCTGTCCGCTCTGATGTGCTACGAAACGAAGCCGAGCGACTGCCATCGCGGCCGCCTCGCCCCGCTTATCGCTCGCCTCGCTGATCTGCCTTTGGTGCATTTGTGAGGTGGTCGTAAGCGTTAGAGGTCTTTCGGTGCCACACCTTAGGGTGGTTATTGGCAAACCTCCACACGAACCCAAACGCTGGGGAGACAAGCCCCACCGCTACGCGTTAAAGGAGCTTAACCTCGTGTAGCGGGCGGCTTGGTGTCGCCCGAGTTATAGTCGAGTTTTGTCGAAAATCCGGTTGTATGACTTCTCCAACAGACTCCGAGTGCTAATAGATCACTGCGCATTTATCCTTGCTTGATTCAACAAAATGGGCTAAATTCTCGCGATTTTTTAACACGCAGAATAGTAAAACAGTTCAGGAGGCATTGTGAGGCTCCTTACCCAGAAACGACTTATCATTATCCTGATGGTGTTGGCCGTCTACGCCGTGTACGGTCCGGCGTTCGGTCAGCATGAAAACCCGCTCGATACCGTCGAGTCGGGGGTTCAGGATAGTGTCGAACAACAGGTCACAGCAGTTCCCGACGAACAGGTGGCTATCCATAACGAACCGGCCACGGAGGCGGCACCAAACGAAGCCGAACACGATGAAGAAGACGACAGTCACGGCGGACCGGTGTTGGAAATCCTTCTCAGCCTGATCGTCATACTTCTGGCCGCCAAGCTCGGCGGTGATCTTTTCGAGCGTTTCGGTCAACCGGCCGTTCTCGGAGAGCTGGTGCTTGGCATGATTCTGGGCAACCTGCATCTTCTGGGTTTGGATTTCATCGAACCTTTCAAGCATGATATAACTCTGGAGGTCCTGGCGGAACTGGGTGTTATTATCCTGTTGTTCGAGGTGGGGCTGGAGTCCTCCGTGAAAGAAATGATGCGGGTGGGGCTGACTTCCTTTATGGTTGCTACATTCGGTGTAATTGCTCCGTTCTTCCTCGGTTGGGGCGTAGGCGCCTGGTTCCTTCCCGAAGAATCGATTTATGTCCATGTTTTTATCGGTGCCACTTTGACTGCAACCTCGGTCGGCATTACCGCTCGTGTTCTTAAAGATCTCGGGAAGATAAAATCCAAGGAGGCCCAGGTTATTCTGGGTGCGGCGGTAATTGACGATATCATGGGACTGGTGATTCTGGCGGTGGTAGCCGGGATCATTACCGCTGTGGCCAGCGGCTCCGGTGGCGGAGTCGGGTCCGGCATGATTCTCTGGATTATCGCCAAGGCGGTTCTCTTTATCGTGGGGGCGGTGGTTCTAGGACAGTTCCTGCTGCCGACTTACTTCAATCTGGCGTTCCGGCTTCGAGGAACCGGCGTGTTTCTGTCTTTTTGCCTCATGGTCTGTTTTGCCCTGGCGTTCCTGGCCGGTCAGATCGGTCTGGCTCCGATCGTAGGTGCTTTTGCCGCCGGTTTGATTCTGGACCCGGTGCAATACAAAAAACTCGAAGATAAAGACGGCCATCATATTCACGAGTTGATCACTCCGATCTCCGTGTTCCTGGTGCCGATTTTCTTCGTTCGTATGGGCATGATGGTCGACCTGACCACTTTCGCTCAGGTAGAGATTCTGGGATTCGCAGCGGTTATGACACTGGCCGCCATCATCGGAAAACAAGCCTGTTCATTGGCCATATTCGATAGGAAAACCAACCGGGTCGCTATCGGTTTAGGTATGATTCCGCGCGGCGAGGTTGGATTGATTTTCGCCGGTATCGGCGCCAAGCTCATGCTTGACGGCCACGCTGTGGTGTCTTCCAGCACTTATTCTGCGGTAGTTATCATGGTCATCGTGACCACTCTGGTGACACCTCCGGCTTTGAAGTTGTCTTTGTTAAAACATTCCAGCTAGCCGGTACGGCCATAGAGCAACTTAATAGCCGCTGCCGGAAACGACAGCGGCTCTTTCTTGGAAAAATCGATCGATGTTTGTATCTCTCAATACAGACCTGTTGAAATTCCGCCTGGTCGAGGAACCTCTGATCGACGCCGACTGGTTCGTGCGACATTTGGCCACCGTCATGGCTCACGATCCGGACGGCTGCTTTGCCCTTATGGTACAGAATGAACCGGTGGGAATGATTACGGCAACCGCATACGGCAATATCGGCTGGCTCGGCTGGCTGTATGTCAAAGTCACGCAACGCGATAAGGGATTGGGTGAGCAGCTCATGCGGCGAGGTGTTGAATATCTCCACGATGCCGGCTGCCGCACGATTCTTCTGGAGGCAGTGCTTAAAGCTGTCCCGCTTTACGAACGAATCGGCTTCAAGCCACTCTACCCGACACGCCACTGGCTGATTCAACCGTCAGAACCGTTTTCGGTCGACTGCCCGAACCTGACCGTGGAGTGCTATCGTTCCGAATGCCTTGACGACTTGACCGCTTTTGACACACCGCGCTTCGGCGCCAACCGCCGAGATATGATCGAACTGGCTTCGCATAATCCGAGCTTTACCGGATTTATAGCCCGATACGAGAATGAAATATGCGGGTACCTGTTCACCACCCGCACCACGACTAATCGTCAGGCGGGTCCGCTGTTGGCCGGGGCGGTTCCGGAGCGGGCGGCAATCGTAACGGCCCTGATAAACGCCGCCTTTGAGCAAGACGACTTGCCGCTCTATATCCGATGTCCCGAGGTCGATTCTGCACGCGCCGGAATAATCCGGGCCCTTGGGGCAAAATCAGGACCGGAGTATACAATGCGGATGTTTCTGGGCGAACCCTGCCCGCCTGCGCCACCCGATATACTCTCGCTGGGAAGCCCCGGTAAAGGGTAACGAGCTATTCATAGAACGAAAAAGACGGTCACGTCGATGCAATCCCGAGGTGGGCGGATTTGTTGGTTCTGAAAAACTTATTTGACCGATTTTACAGGCATTTCGGTTCTTTTAGCCAAGTAATTGGTTGTCACTAACTTCACTGCTGTTTGGAACAAAATCCAAAAAGCCTTGTCAAAGCAATAACAGAGTCTTATCTTATCGGGCAAACGGAGATAAATAGATTGTTATTGTCGTCTTTACATATTCTCCTGCAGCGGTCTCAACCGACAGCTTTGTCTGATTTTTCCTCCGGGGAACTTGAGCCGGGGTTGAAACGTTTATCTATCAAGGCTCAGAGACGATTGCAGGGATCGGATTCATTTCCGGGGGGCATGAAATGACCGACCAGAAAGCGGCTCTGAAGAAAAGGCAGGAGTTCGAAAAAGAGGCTCTGCCGCACATGGATGCGCTTTATCGTACGGCGTTGCGATTGAGTAAGAACGATAAGGATGCGGAGGATCTGGTTCAGGAGACCTATGTAAAGGCTTATCGTTTCTGGGACAAATTCGAGACCGGTTCGAACTGCCGGGCATGGTTGTTCAAAATCATGACCAACATTTTCATTAACCAGTACCGGTCAAAATCACGGTCCCCGATGACGGCCAATATCGACGATATCGATGACAATTTCCTATACGGCCAGTTGGCCACGGTTGACGGGGCTAAAGATCCTGAACAAGCGTTATTCGCTAAAGTCTTCGACGATGATGTTAAGAAAGCGATAGAAAACCTGCCCGATGATTTCCGTCTGGTGGTGGTCCTTTCATTTCTCGAGGGTTTCTCCTATCAGGAGATCGCCGAGATAGCGGATCTTCAGCTAGGCACGGTGAAATCGCGACTTCATCGGGGCAGGAAATTACTTCAGAAGCAACTTTGGGACTATGCAGTCAAGAACGGGTACATCAAGGACAAAGCCACATGACATGTCAGGAAGCACGCGACTTACTCTATGAGATAATTGATAAAGAAGCGTCCGAAATCGATGTAAAGCAGGTGCAGGAGCATCTTAGCAAGTGTCGTCACTGCTCGGAGATTTACGATCTCGAAATCAAGCTGAATCAATTGATTGCCGCCAGATTAGGCAGTGAACAGAAAGACAACAGCGCTTGTGTTTCCCGCCTGCGCGACCGTATTCTTGTCGATCTCGATAAGATCGATGAGGAACTTGGAGGCTCTCGAAAACGCCCTTTTGAGTTCGCCGCCAAGACTCTTGTCGCGGCGGCTTAGCTGGTTATTCTTATCGGTGCTTCATATTTTCTCACCAATCGCTATCATTTCTATAACGAATATAGACCTTTCGAGCAGGTGCATCTTACGTTCGCTTCCGATCTGATTTCCCTGTCGATACATCTGTCCCCGGCCGGGGGACTATCTAGTCCGGCGGTTTTTGTTGTTCCCCTGCCGGCCTGAGCTAAATTCCACTCGATGAGACAAATTTCTCAGGGCTTATCCCTTATTCCAAGCGGCCTGTTAAAAAAGCCTTATGACACAATGCGGGCTCAGGATACAACCGAAGTCAAAGCGACTCGAATTCACCCGAGCCGGAAGGCCGATTTCCCGAATCACGTAAGTGGCTGGCTTATCTGTGCTTCCGTGTTGCTCTTATCGCTGATGTCGGCAGGCAAAACCCTAGCCTATCCCGACAGTCTCCAGGCCCATCTCCTGATCGAGTCACAACAAGCGCTGTTTAACGACCGCTTCGACCAGGCCGACTCACTGGCTGAAAAACTTCGACGAATTGATCCTGATGATCCCGGTGGGTATTTCGCAGGCGCCGTCAGTCTTCTGGCACGTATGTTCGATTACGAAGAGGAGTATCTGGTTGACAGCTTTAAACTGTGGATAGATCGTACCGCCGCATTAGCTCGACAAAGGATTGATTCGGGTGTCGATTCCCATACGGCAGCCTGGATGTATAACTATGTCGGCAATGCCAAATCGTACCGGTCGCTTTACGAATCCCGATTCGGCTCGTTCACCGGCGCTCTGCGCGGGGCGATTTCGGCGCGGAATTCATTCGAAGAAGGAATTGACCAGGACAGCACCGCTTATGATCTCTACCTCGGTCTCGGGCTGTATCACTATTGGAAATCCGCCAAAGCCGGTTTTTTACGCACGGTAGGCCTGTTCAAGAATGAAATGGATAAAGGGATTGCCGAGTTGCGTCTGGCTACAGACTCCTCGCTGGTTTCATGTGAGTCGGCTCGTAATGCCCTGATCTGGATCTGGCTCGACCGCGAGCAGTACGACTCCACCATCACGGTCAGCCGCGAAATGGCCCAACGTTATTCCGACGGCAAGGTCTTTTTATGGCCGCTGGCCGAAGCTTATTACAAGCAGAAGATGTATGACAGCGCAGCGACTGTCTATGAGCGAATTCGCGATAAACTGCTCAGGCGACCGGGGAACTTCTTCAATCTTATCGAAGTCGACCACAAACTGGTGACCTGCCGAGACAAACAAGACTGTTTTGACGATGCTCGTGAATTAGCCCGACGCGCCCTGGAGTATTTCGACCGAGTCCCCGATAAAATTGCCCGTGAAAAACGGAGCGAGATGAATTTTATCCGAAGGCTGTCGAAGTAGTTTACATCAGCGGTCGGTATTCAGCGAACAATTACGAAGCTGCTACCGCGTATGTATTATCGTTTTACTCTCCTTGAGAATCGGTGAAAATACCTGACACAAACATTAATGGTGCATTTCGGCTGTAAATGTTAAATCAGACTTCATCTGTAGCGCTTGCCCGGCGCCATCCCATTCCGTATATTTTCTGAGACAAGCGCGCATAATATCCGTACAACTAGGCACTGAGGCCAATTATGTCGATATATACCCTTATGGGGATAATCCTGCTCGTCATCGCCGCCGTTATAATCGGCCTGCTTATGTTGCGCCTGAGAGTGCGCTATATTAACCAGCCGGACCGACACCGCCTGTTCGCCGGGCTCGGTCGCAGCGGCATTGAGATCGACTACCGCGCCCGCACCAGTCGCCTTAAGCTGTTCGGGGTACGGTTCAAGAGCAGCCCCCTGGATAAACCGCGTGAAAAAGCGGAGCCGAAACCTAGGACCGAGAAGAAGACCTCAAGGCGGCGGCGCTCGTTCAAAGACATTGCGGCCGTGCTGCTTAAGAGCCGAAGCGCTCTCTGGCGCTATACAGTCGGATTACTCGGTTCGCTGATTATCGAAGAACTCGAGGCTAAAATCGAGGCCGGTTTCGAGGAACCCGATTTGACCGGGGTTACTTACGGTTATTACCAGGCTGCCCTGGGAGCGGTGCCGGCCGTAGTCGGGCGATTACATTTCGTCCCGGACTGGACCGGGGCTTCGTTTGCCGCTCAGGGCCGGGTGGCGGTGGCTTTGCCGATGTACCGCCTGGCAGGCAAAACGATTGGCCTGCTTTGGCGTCTGCCGTTAAGAGAAATAGCGAAAGTTACGATAGGAAGAACAGAAGGAGACCAGGATGTCAAACAACGTAGTTGATATACTCAAAGGCGTAGTCGGAGAACTTCGCGAAATGGCCAAATCCGAAACGGTGATCGGCGATCCGGTAACGGTCGGCGATAAAACCGTTATCCCGGTGGTCAAGATCTCGTTCGGATTCGGAGCGGGCGGCGGCGAAGGCTCCCAGGAGAAGGTATCCGGTTTCGGCGGCGGCGGCGGCGGTGGGGCCAGGATTGAGCCGGCAGCGTTTATCATTATCGATAAAGACGGCGCCAAACTGCTCCCGGCCGGTAAGGGTAAATGGGATACGATTATCGATGCCATCCCCGGTATCGCCAAGAAAATCAGCAAGTTCAAAGACAAGTTCAAAAAATCCGATGACGACGATTTCGACTTCGACGAGGAGTTCCCGCCTGAAGAGGAGGACGCCTCCGGGGATAAAGACTCGGAGGACAAGGATTAGTCGCACACGGGGCAAGGAACGCCAAATCGAAAGGCCGCGTCTCAGATGCGGCCTTTTGTTATGTCATAATTTTAGCAGGATTACCCGTATTCAAATTATAACGGAACCAAGAATTGTCGCACGAAACGTATACCACGTTCGAGTTGCGCCAGGTCAGAGGTTGATATTCGGTTCTGAAAATACATCGGCTTTTCCACCGATAGAGTCCGGCCAGAGCCAGCAGCTATCGAACCGGAAATTACTCGTGTCGAAGTCTGAATCGAATACGCTCGGTACTAATCTCATAGTCTCGGGAAACGGATAACCGGGAAAACGAAGCTGGATTGAAATGGCGAAGTAGGCTTCCCACGTGAGATGGCCTTCGCAGACGGGTATGGTATACCAGGTGGCCCCGCCTGACATCGGCTCCAGCACAATCAGCCCAACCCTGCGCATTCCGGTCGTATCAAGCAGGCGGTGAATTGCCTCGTTAAGCTGTCCGATATATGCTATTTCCTGTTCCGGTGTTAATGGCCTGATCATGGGTTCGTCCTGACTCGAAAGATAGTCGAAGATGATTACTACCGAGTCGGCGGTGGGGAAGTCAACCTGAACGATGAAGTTCAGAGATGTGTCGGTTGCAATGTGTACGGAATCGAAAAAACTCGGGAAGCTGCGATCGGTGTTCACAAGTACACGATACCAGCCCGGTTCGAGGTCAATTCGGTAGTTCGAGGAGTCATCGGTTTGAGTGCTCGGCACTTCGGCCGCAGGATCGCTTTCGTTAATATCCTCGAAATCGAGATAGGCCGGCAGGCCCGTCATCACGCTATAGGGCTCCGGCGTGACGTATCCATCCTCAGGAAACGAATCCGGTAAAACCCCGACCTGGCCGCTCACGGTTACTTTGTTGCTGCTTTGAATGGTTGTCTTATCATCACCGCATTGAACCGCGATCAATAGCAGCAACATCAAACCGGCTATGAATAGAAGTCCCTTACACCTGCGCATATAGAAATCCTCCTAAAGAATCTGTCCTCCGCTCAAGCAACGAACATATCGGATGAATCGTTTGACAGAAATATAAGTATTTAACCTGGCCCGTAAAGGGCTGTTGTGGCAGCTTCCGGCCTTGACAATATCGCAGGTGAAGTCTATTTTGAAACAAGAACTCATAATGATGCGGAGGAATCTCTTGAAGAGAGCAATTAATGTAACGATTTGTCTATCGGTGGTAGTGGTGTGTCTGGTATTACCTGGCTGTGGTGACCAGAGTACTAGCCCGATCATATTGCCTCCGGTTTTCGGAGATTACGTTCATTTCGATACCGTCTCGATTATGAATGTCTATCCGACAGTGTTGGAACCGTACATTGACGGGGACATAATTGTCGGCGAGCCGTTCACCGATGTGAACGGCAACGGAGAATATGACGACGGCATTGACGGTTTCATCATGAGTGTGGGCGACGATAACCAGGACCTGAACCATGACGGTCGCTGTAACTCCTGGAACAACACCGAGCCCTATCAATGGAATCCGCTAATCCCGTGGGAGGATCTGAATGCGGACGGCGAGTTCACCTTGCCCAACAGCCAGGCGGATTCCGGCGAATGGTTCGGTGACGCCAACGGCAACGGTCTGCTGGACCACGAAAGCGGCATGCAACTGACCTGCTGTCGCGCTTCGGTGGAACAGAGCGGGACTACCTACTACTGGTACTACCGCGACTCGATATTCGAGCATACGACCGACTCCGGCTTCTACTACTGCCTTCCGGAACGAAGCGATCTGACCTGGGACTATTTGACGGATTCCCCTCGCAAGGTGAGTCATTTTTCATTCACTTTGAACGACTCAGGTCTGTTATACAACTTCAGCGACCAGAGCATCTTTTTGCTGGATACAGGTGAGATCAAGCAATCGACAAAGTTGTTCTCAATGGTGGAGTACGGCTGGCCTGACACTCTTTGGCAGACTGTTTCTATTGGAGACACAACAACCCTGAACGGTGTTTTTTACGTAAATCTGCTTTCTATAAGATTCACCTGGGATCATCCGGACAGCATTGCCGCCGGGACGTCAAATCCAAGCCGATTTTACTTCCTGTTCGACCTTTACCTTGGTCTGATAGACTTCGTCGCCCCAATGGAGGGCATCAATGTCCCGGAGCATCGTCAATTCGACCTGCGGTTGTGGAATACTCGTCATTCGATGACACGATAGCTCAGATTTTGCCGAGCACGCCTCGTAAATAAGACAGGCGCTGCTCGGCATTGACACTCGAAAGGTCAATCATTACTTGCGGATGACCGATCAGCGAGAACTCCATCGGCTGGTCGGTGGCCTTCCGGAGGGCTTCCACTTCGCGCCGTTCGAGCTTGCGATCCGGTTTGAAAAACAGATTGGCCATGCCCCGCTTCAGCTTGACCTTTTCCATTTCAAGAACGGCTGCTGAGACCTTGACCGCCGCAGCATCGAACAGGTTGTCAGCCGAACGAGGGAGTCTCCCGAAACGGTCGCGGACCTCATCGCGCAGCTTTTCGACGGCATCGAGGGTGGTGCAGTCGGCCAGGCGACGGTAGATATCTACTTTTTGATGGCGGTCGTTGATATACCGGTCGCTCAGGTGCAACTCGGCGTCCAACTCCATCTTGACCTCGGGCAACCGATGGATCTGTTTCCCCTGAACCTCGGCAATCGCCTCTTCGAGCAGGCGGGTATACATATCGTAACCGATTTCCTCAATAAAACCGGATTGCCTCGCACCGAGGATCGTTCCCGCGCCGCGAATTTCCAGATCGCGCATGGCCAGGGCAAAGCCCGAGCCCAGATCGGAATGGGCTTCGAGCGCCCGCAACCGTTTGACGGCATCGGCCGACATCAGCCGTGTCGGCGGACTCAACAGGTAGGCATAGGCCCGCCGGGCCGAACGACCGACCCGACCGCGAATTTGATAAAGCTGAGCCAGCCCGAACCGGTCGGCACGGTTGATAATGATCGTGTTGGCCGAGGGGATGTCCAGCCCGGACTCGATGATCGAGGTGCATAACAAAACGTTGTAGCGGCCGGACATGAACGCCAGCATGATTCCTTCGAGCGATTTTTCGTGCATCTGACCATGAGCGATCCCGATTTCGGCCTGCGGCACCACTTTCTTGAGATAGCGATACATCGCCTCGATTGTCTGTACCCGGTTGTGGACAAAAAACACCTGCCCGCCGCGGTCGATCTCACGCAGTACGGCCGTCGCAATAATAGCCGGATCGAACTCTACCACCTCGGTCGAAATCGGCAGACGATCCTTGGGTGAGGTGGTAATGAGGCTCATGTCGCGCGCACCCATCAAAGCCATTTGCAGCGTGCGCGGGATCGGCGTGGCCGTCATGCTGATCGTGTCCACGGAGGCTTTGAGCTGACGCAGTTTCTCCTTATGACGGACGCCGAAACGGTGTTCCTCATCGACAATAAGCAGTCCCAAATCCTTGAAAAACACATCCTTCGAAAAAAGACGATGGGTGCCGATCACCAGATCGACTTTTCCCTCGGCCAGTTCGTCCACGATCTCGAGTTGCTCTTTGCGCGTCTTGAACCGGGAGAGCATCTCCACCCGCACCGGAAATTCATGCAGCCGCTCCGAAAATGTCTGGAAATGCTGCTGGGCTAAAATCGTGGTGGGGACCAGCACCGCTACCTGTTTACCCTGCTCGACTGCTTTGAATGCCGCTCGCACCGCCACTTCGGTTTTACCGTAGCCGACATCACCGCAGATCAGGCGATCCATCGGTTTGTCCTCGGCCATATCGCGTTTGACGTCGTTGATCGCTTTCATCTGGTCGGGAGTTTCATCGTAAGGGAACGAGGTCTCGAGCTGTTTGAGCCAGACTGTATCCGGACCGAAATTGTAACCCGCCTGCGCCCGCCGTTCGGCGTAGAGTTTGATCAGGTCGGCCGCCATGTCGGCAATCGCCTTCTTGGTCTTTTTCTTGAGTTTCTCCCAGGCGGGACCTCCGAGCCGGGTCAGCGCCGGGGCGGAATCTTTACCGGAGTATTTTGAAACGCGGTTGAATTCCTCGATCGGGACGTACAGCTTGTCTTTCTCGGCGTATTGAAGCAACAGGCAGTCGCGGTTTTTCTGATCGACCGTAATCGTTTTTAATCCGAGATAACGGGCAATACCGTATTCGGTGTGAACCACGAAATCACCGGGGTTGAGGTTGGCATAGTCGGAAATCGCTACGCCTTCTTTGAACTTCTTACGCCGTATTCGCCGATGATAACGACTGAAAATCTCATGGTCGGTCAGGACGGCATAGCCGTCGCGGCGGTTAACGAACCCGCCGTGCAGGTTGATTACATCCAACGGCGGATCAAAATCGAGCCCGGATTTGTCGGCGATTAACTCCGCCAGTCGGGCGGCCTGACCTTCGGTATCGGTCGCCACGAAATAAGTCAGTCCCAACGCCTCGAACTCGCGGACCGTTTCGCCCAGCAGGTCCAGGCGCGAACCGAGAGAGGGATGCGACTGGCAGCCGAAGTCGATAATGTCGGCGCGGCCGCCTCGAAACGGCACCTGGTCAATTCGTTTCGAGTGCGCCAGTCCGGTGAATAGAATTTCAGGGGGAGTGTAGTATTCCTCAGGATTCGGGAGACGACTCAGTCGGCCGGTTAAACGCTTGCGCAACGTTTCCGCCTCGTCCATGACTACTTCAGCGGCGGTGCGAAGATTCCCTTCCGCCTGGAAATATATCAGACAATTGTCGGGCAAATAATCGGTCAGGCGACCGCTTTTCATACCAAATAATATCGAGAGCCATTCCAAACCCGGCAGCTCGGGATCGTTGAGGTAGCGTAAACGGATAAAATCGCCGTCTTCCTGCGGGAGGCGTTCGAGATAATTTTCGAGAGTGTCCTGAGTAATCGGGATTTCACGTTTAGGTAAAAGGCTGACTTCGTCAATCCGGCCGGTAGTACGCTGGGTAGCGACATCGAACTCACGGATTGTATCCACCTCGTCGCCGAATAACTCGACTCGGATCGGGCTTTCCGCGCCCGGCGTAAACAAGTCGATCAATCCACCGCGAACTGCAAAATCACCCACTTCCTCGACGATCGGAACACGACGATAACCGAGTTGCACCAATCGGTCAATCAGATCATCCAGATCGATCTCCGCTCCGCGTCGGAAACTGACCTGACTGGAACGAAGGAAGTCGATATCAATCGTCGGTTCCATCAATGACCGCACCGAACAGACTGTCACGGGCAGATGGCCGGACACCAAGGTCGACAGTGTGGAAATACGGCGTCCCAGGATTTCGCCCACCGGAGCGCGGAAGTCATAAGGAAGAATCTGCCGGGCCGGGAAATGCCCCACCTGGTTTTCACCCATCAGAGCCGCGAGGTCATCGTAAAGATGACTGGCTTCATCGGGACCTTCGGTCACTACCAGGATCGGTCTTGTGAGGGTATTGTACAGGCTGCTGATCAGCAATGAAGGGGTGGAGCCGGCCAGTCCCGTAACCGTGACGCAATCGGGAACGTCGGTCCTGATGCGCTCTATCAACTTTAAGAACCTGTCGGAACCGGTAAAACGTGCGGCAACAGCATCAATACGCCGGTTTTCTTTAACCGCTATGGCTTTCATGAATCTCTTCTTCCTTCCAAACTACCGAACAGCACAAAAGCCCCGATCGGGATCCGACCGGGGGGTGTTTGTCTTTTTCGTTCGTCGCCAATATAGGCGAAAGCGGTTTAAAATCAAGGTATCAATAAGCCGAATCTCCGTCGGCTATAAAAAATAGTCTTCGAGCTATTGGAGTTCCATCATGAGGTCAGAGCCAACCTCGAGTTCGTCATAACGAGACTCCGTCCAATGATATAACACAATAATGGTAACGCGCCGATTTCGGGCATCGTTAGGATTGTCCTTGATCATCGGGACTTCATCGGCATAGCCGCGCACCTGTCGCACCTGGCCTTTGTAAAGGCCGGAGACCTCCATCAACGCCCGGGCTGAATTGGCGCGGTCGGCGCTCAGTTCCCAATTGGTGTAGATTCCATCGCCGCCGTAGGAGGCATCGGTATGCCCCTCGATAACCAGTCGGTTGGGAAGCCGACCCAACTCACGAGCAATGGTGATAAGAATAATGGCTGACTTCTGTAGCAACTTAGCCGAGCCGGGTTCGAAGAAAGCGGGAGAATCCTCGGATTCATTCAGAATAATGCGCAAGCCCTCAGTGGTGAGCTGGAAGCGGATATTGTCACGTAACCGCTTGAAGGCCTCCTGCTTGCGGAGTTCGTCCATAATTTTCTGAGCCGCCTGAGCCATTTCCTGTTTTTCCAGTTCTGTCGGTCCGCCTCCGCCTGAACGATCCGGGGCTTTTTGTTGCAAACCCGAAGTGGGGCCATCCGTCGGCAGGACCGAACGCCCGCCTTTTAGCATACCGGCGCCTCCCTGTTCCTGGAATTTGCCGGGGTCACGGAAATAACCGGCAACGGCGTCTCGGACTTCCTGTTTCTGGCCAACCAGCCACATTACCAGAAAGAAGGCCATGAGCGAGGTCATGAAGTCGGCAAAAGCTACCTTCCAGGAACCGCCGTGATGACCGCCGTGGCCGCCCTTCTTGCGTTTTATGATAATTGGTTGTTGTTCGGTTTCGCTCACCTGACCTACCTCTTCTTGGCAGCATTACAGGCGGACTCAAGTTCGAGGAAGTCCGGTCGGACATCCATAAAAAGAGCACGACGAGCGAATTCGACTGCGATCACACCGGCGACACCTTTATTGAAGGCCAGCAGGGCATGTTTCATACAGGTCAGATACTGGCGGTTCTCGAACACCCGGTGTTTCATCGAAGCCGCCAGGGGGCCGACGAAGCCATAACACATCAGAATGCCGAGGAACGTCCCGACCAGAGCCGAGGCTACCGAATGGCCGATCTCCGACGGCGGACCGTCGAGCTTGGCCATTGTAATAACGATACCCAATACCGCCGCCACGATTCCAAGGCCGGGCAGCGAGTCGGATACAGCGTTGAGCGAATCCGGCGGTTGCATTTCTTCTTCATGACAGGCTTCGATATCGGAGTCCATCAGGTCTTCCAGATCGTGTGGCTGGACCGCACCGGAGATAATAACCCGCATGGTATCGGCGAAAAATGCCAGAGCATGGTGATTTTTTAGAAACTTGGGATAGCGCTGAAATATCTCGGATTCTTCGGGATGCTCGATATGGCTTTCGAGACCGACCAGTCCGTCGCGGCGGGCAACATTGAATACTTCGAACATCATAACCAGCAGGTCAAGGTAATCCTGCTTTTTCATTCCTCCCCCCATGACGCCCTTAATCTGTCCGACCATGGCTTTTACGGTTGGCAACGGGGTGGAAATCAGGAGTGAGCCCAGCGCCGCACCACCGATGATCAAAACTTCATTCGGCTGATTGAGAGCCATGATCTGGCCGCCGTGCCAGACGAAACCACCCAAAACGCACCCGATTACAATTGCTGCGCCGATGAATATAAACATAGTCTTTTATCCGCTATTTCCCAAGAATGTTTACAAAACCGTTATCAATGTATAAATCGGCAATTTGCGACCTTTCTGAAGGGTTCGATAGACGAAGGATCATCCGGATCGAACCGGCCGGATCAGAGAGATGACTGAGCCGCTGGTCTAGTTCTCAAACAGGGCATTATTACCCTGATTATCTCGTCGCGGTTGAACGGCTTAGTCAGATATCCCGCTGCCCCGAGCGCGGCTGCCTTTTCAGCGGTGAATTGGCTGGTATTACCGGTCATCAAAACCACCGGCATCGACTCATTAACCTTTTTAATTTCCATGAGGAGGTCCTCGCCCGACATCGGTTCCATAAAAATGTCGGTCAACACCAGGCATATCCGCTTATTGGATTTGAGCATATCCAACGCTTCCGGTCCGGATTCAACGCCGACAGCGTAATATCCTTCCCGATGGAGAATTTGCAGGAGCAGGTTTCTGACGATCTTTTCATTTTCCACGACCAACACCCCGCTGCGGAGACCTTGCTCAATTTTCTTCAGTTTATCTCCAAGCGCAACGACATCAAACGGCTTGGCAATAAAATCCGTGGCTCCCAGGTGTAGTCCTTGTAAAACGGTCTTTGAATCCGTTGACGCGGTGGTGAGAACCACTGGAATATGATTCAGGCGCGGTTCATCTTTAATGCGCTGAATCAACTGCAGGCCGTCGACCCCCGGCATGATAATGTCTGAGATAACCAGGTCGATATCATCGCTCGTGGACAATAAGCGATATGCCTCCAAACCCGATGTCGCCAGCAGGACTTCATGGTTCCCCTGGTTCAGCGCATTGGTCAGGACCTTCGCTGAAATTGGTTCGTCTTCGACTAATAGTATCTTCACGACACACTCGTTTTTTCGGTGGTTACATGGATAGTGATCTTCTTCACCAGACGTTCAATTCGTTTCATCGATTCATCCATAGTCAGGGTATCGTCGTCCATGACCGCTTTTCGGAGATTTTCAGTCAATTCCGACAGATCGTAAAAACCGATCTCATTAGCCTCATCACCCAAAGTACTGATCAGGGCATAGAGCCTTTCGTTTTCATCCGAAGACAACTCCCGTTCGATTTCCGCCAGATATTCCCGGGCTTTACGAGTAAAAGTCCCGATTAGTTCATAGGCGATATGATAATCACCCCGGGCTTGTTCGAGTAAAAAGCTCTCATCGAATCCTGATGGTAGATTCATTTCTTGTTCAGGGGACAACCAACCCGGTTGAATCATACGTTTTACCAATGAAATCAATGCTGCCGGTTCATACGGTTTTGTCAAAGTTTCATCGATCGCTTGCGACAACCATTGCGGAAGCTCCATTCGGTCTATTCCCGGGGCAGCAATGACGAGCATTGGATGATGCTCTTCACCTGCGGCATCTCGGACAACTTCAATCGATTCGGGACCGGTTGCCCGGGCCAGATCAATATCGAGTATGACCAGATCGACAGTCTCATCAGAGAGATGCTTCAGCCCGTCCGCTAACGATGATACCGCTGTGACATCGAACTTGTGACGAGTCAGAAGACCGGTAGCCGCCTTTCGATCGGCATCGTCTCGATCGATGATCAGAACTCGCCCCCATTCTATGTCAGTCTCATCCGCCGGTGGGGCCGTTGCCTGAGCGAGTTTGTCAAGGTCCAGTTCGAGCGGATGCCAGTCAACATCCTTGTGACACCAGCCGGCCACTTGTCGAACCAAATGATAAAGTTCACCCCGATGAAATTTACCTTGAAGGACATTTTTCGTCTTCAGACCGGGGCGCGATTGATACTGCTTGTCATCGGTCAGCACAATAGTTCCGGAGAATTTAAGTAATCCATTAAGGAGACTATGAATCTCAAGTTTGTCTGAATCGAACATAGCTTCATCAATCAACACAATATCCGAATCAACCGTTGACGTATTACCTTTTGATAGTTTGGCGTAATCACGTACAACCGTGACACCCCAGGTTTGAAGGAGTCGCTCAAGACGCTTTATCGTTTCCACTTTTTCAGAAATGAGTTGTGCTGTTTGATGAGGCACGGTTTTATCGTCGAGCGATACTTCCGGCTTAATTTTCAAGAGCAGATCTGCCGTGAAGCTAACCCGTCCTCCTCTGGTTTGTTCCAACTCATCCCGGGGAGAGTCGTCCACCCAGATTTCTCCCCCCAACAAGTTGACCAAACGGGCGGCAAGAGGTAATCCTACCCCGGTGAGCTGTTGAGCATATTTGGGTTCATTTTCAGTGAGTAATTGAAAGACCGATCCTTTTTCACTGGGATGGAAACCTGATCCGGAATCGGTAATGCTGAACCGAATATGAGGACGCTTGCCCGGACAACACTCCCGAGCCACTTCGATCATTACACTTCCATCATGAGCGTGATGAACGGCGTTATCCAAAAGGATTACCAGAACCTGCAGCAGTCGGTCGGGATCACCCATCACCGCCGTTGGCAATTCGCAGTCCATTCTTGCACTGACAGTGACATGGTGCTCTTTCATCTGCCGACGCATCGAGCGCACAGCTTGACGCAGGATTCCTTCCAAGGAGAATTCGATCGGTTCCAGTTGACTCCGACCGGAATCGGAACTGGTGATATCCAGCAGACCGGTCATCAACGTAACGAGACGTTCCGCCTGCTCTGAAATCGTCTCCACATATTCTGAGGCTTTTTCAGTGAGGTTGGTTTCGAGAACACGCTCAGCGAGACGAGACATCGCCTTCAGCGGTTTCCTTATTTTGTGACTCAATCGCGCCAGCAGGAGGCTGCGACTTTTGAGTGTTTCCTCCGCCTGCCGGTTGGCTGCCCGCAGTTCGTCAATCAGGCCGGTAAGATGGACCGTATTGGCTTTTCTCAATTCATCGACGGATTGAAGCTCACGATTCGTCTGCTCCAGAGATGCTTCAGCCGTGACCTGTTCAGAGACATCAACCGCTACCAGCAGATATCCGCTGATCCGATGATCTGATACAGGCATTTGGCTGACTACGGCCTTGACTATAATGGCTTGTCCGTCTTTGCGGAAAAATCTCCAGCGACGCTCATGATATCCGGATCCGGTAATACCGGCAAAAGGCGCCAGGGGATCATCGGCCGTAACATCACTCCCTTTAACCGACTTGATGAAATCAGCCAGTTCCTGGGGATCGTAGAACAAACAGGCCGTTTCATGACCGATCAACTGATCGGCATCATATCCCAACAGCCGTTCTGCGCCACGGTTGAAAAGGGTAATAACTCCTTGTTCATCAACAGCAATGATGGCTACCTGGCGAGCGGAATCAAGAACCGCTTCAAGTTGAGACAGAGCCCTTGTCAGCTTTTCCTCGTTATGCTGTTGTTCAGTGACATCTACCATGACCCCGTCCCAGAGGACATCACCGTTGATTAAAGCTCTCGGTCGCGACAAACCACGCATGAATCGTTCTCGACCATCCACGATCACCCGGAAAGTCTCCTCCCAGACACTCAGATTCTCCGCCGATCGCTTGATAGTCGTTGTGATATGTTCGATGTCGTCTTCAGGGATTGAGTTCCGCACTAAATCGAAACAATCCATCAATTCGTTTGCCGACGTCCCGAATATATCCACCGCACCACGACTGACCCAGGGGAACGTCATGGTTCCGTCTCGTTGCAATTTGAACTGGTAGACCATGCCCGGGAAATTCGATACCAGCCGTTCGAAACGAATCTGACTCTCCCACAGCTCAGCCTCGACTTGTTTCTGCTCCGTTGTATCTTCAGCCAGTCCGACAAAACCGACCGGTGTGCCGGCATCATCGGTAAGCAACACCGAGGTCATGTGACAGGGGAATTCCGTACCGTCATTTCGCATGTGGCCGACGTCACCTTCCAGCAATCCATGTTTCATAACCTCCCGGTTGAACGGCTCGACCTCCTGTATTAACTGTCGGGGGGTGTGGAAAATGGATAGATTAATACCAACTATGTTCTGACTGTCGCGTCCGTGCATTTTGAGCCAGGCATTATTGGCATACAGAAGCTGCCCGTTCAGGTCGGCAACGGCTACCCCTTCGTGAGCATGGGTAACAGCATGCTCAAGCCATTCGAGTCGTTCCTGAGCGGCACGTACTTCCGACAGGTTGTCACAGACGGCTATGATGGAATCGAAACGACCGGCGTGATGCAGCGGCAACATAACCAGATGCCAGGTGACATCACTGCTATCAACTACGGAAATTGATGTCTTATTATTGGTTTGAAAAACCCGGGCGAGCCCGCTTTCGAATCGTAGTCCGGAATCTTCTTTAAGGAGCTTTGCAAAACTGCTGCCCTGTAGTTCTTCTCTGGAACCGACTAACGGCAATCGCCGATTGGCATATACCACTAGGCCATCGCGGTCAATCTCCAGGATGTTGGCCGGGATATTGGATAGAAGCTCCATGATTTCAGACCGGCTTCTCCTTAGTGCCTCTTCGGATTCAGCCAAAGTCTGTTTTTCGGACTCGATCTGGGATAAATATAAACGCTGGTTCCTTATTTCCCTCTCGGTGGCGATGACGACTTCCTGTTGTGCTCTTGACAGGTTTTTTTCGAAACGAGACAGCAACACGAAGATGAACAGGAACAGGGCAAAACCGGTTGCCAAAGACACTAAGATCAACCAACGCAGATCGACCATCAGACGATCCCACTGCTCCGTGTAGTCGTACATCACCGCTACTTCGCCGATTGGTTGCCCCGAGCTGTCCAGCAGTTTGGTGAGTCGGGCGGACATCTCCCGCTTGCCAATCCCGAAGAAATGGGTATCTGAATTACTGTTCTTATTTATTCCGGAATGGCTTAGAAGAGCCCGCCAGGCATCAGCCGGAAGATTGTCAATGGTACTGGCTAAAAGCAGGTAATCAGGATTATTACCCGGTCCGACAAGTCTATGGGTGGAATGAAGTGCTTCCGTCCAGAGAGCCGGATCAACCTGTTCTCTCTTGATCAACACCGCCAGTTCAATGTTGAGTTGTCCGGCTATTTCCTTGAGTATCCATTCGGTTCCGCACTCGATTTGGATATAACCTATCAGCCGTCCCTCATACTCCCAAGGATGTACGACACACATTTTGAGGCGTCCGTCTTCATCCAATTCCAGACCTTCCACCCCCATCTTTTGACGCATTGCCGATACCATGGTCAGACACTGGCCGGATACCTCAGGATTATCATAGGTTTGCCATCTGAGAATAATGTTCCCCGCGGTATCGGAAAAATAAAGTTCTTCTGCGCCGAGATCCTTGGTCAGAATAGAAAAATACTCGTTTAATCTCGCTTTTATCGAGGTGGTGTCCTTTGCACACCATCGTTGAGCTACGAAGTCGTTCATGAGGATAGTTTCCACAGCCTGATGCACTTGCCGTGCATGATAGCGACTGGATCCAAGAAACGTTCTCTGAACCGATTGCAGACGCATATCCAGTTGGCCGTGTACGGCATCACTCTGGTATTGATAGGAAAAATAGAAGAAGGCGCATATCAGAAACGCCAGGACCGCCACTAAAGGTGTCAGCACTCGTACTCTTAGTCCAATTCCATTGTCATGCATGCTTTGCGTAACGGTCCTCAAAATGCCCCCGTTTTTTATCTAAGCAATCGAACGCAGTCGTTATAACCATGCTTTTCCGGAAACCAACACCGCCATTCTTAAGAGAAGGCGGATATAAGGATTCTCATTTGATTATCGGCAACTCGGTTTAATAGCTTAAGCGTTGTGCAGTATCATCTTGCGCGAGCCAGAAGAGTCACCGATCGGTAGTCCTAAGCCGATTTTTACTTGCCTTAGCCATCGCTGTTGCCTATTAACCTGATATATGCAAACGATCAATCACCTTCTGAGTACGGCAGCCAACTGGATCTGGGGTGAACCATATTTTGCAATGCTCCTGCTGGGGACGGGGATATTTCTTACTATCAGGTTGGGCGCCATACAGATAAGAGGATTTGCCCACGGTTTAGCCATAGTCAGCGGGAAATATGACGACCCGGCCCATCAAGGGCAGTTGACTCATTTCCAGGCGCTTTGCGCTGCTCTTTCGGCCACAATCGGTATCGGCAACATCAGTGGTGTGGCCATTGCCCTTTATTTTGGGGGACCTGGGGCGATTTTCTGGATGTGGATATCGGCTCTGTTCGGTATGGCTCTGAAATACACCTCGTGTACGCTGGCCATCAAATTTCGCAAGATCGATCCCGACGGCAACGTACGCGGCGGTCCGATGTATTTCATCGAACTTGGCATGAGTAAATCACTCCGGCCCCTGGCTTATATGTTTGCCGTATGTACGGCCTTTGCTGCATTCGGATGCGGCAACATGGCCCAGTCCAATACCATTGCTCATTCGATCATAGAAGCATTCGGGATTGGCTCGGGATCAGAGACAATTGTTCGCATCATTATCGGTCTCATCCTGGCCGGTCTGGTAGCGCTGGTGATTATCGGCGGGATCAAACGAATTGGAAGCGTTGCTTCCTACCTGGTCCCATTCATGTCGGTTGCTTATGTCGGTTCCGCTCTGATCGTGCTGGCTATCAATTACGATCGGCTCATCCCCTGTCTGCAATCGATATTCTTTTTCGCTTTCAATCCGACTGCCGCGGCAGGAGGTTTTGCCGGAGCCGGTGTCTGGTTTACGATACAGCACGGGCTTAGGCGCGGCCTGTTCTCGAATGAATCGGGGCTCGGTTCCGCTCCCATGGCGCACTCTACCGCCAAAGTCGAGGAACCGGTACGCGAGGGACTCGTGGCTATGCTGGGGCCGTTTATCGACACTATCGTTATTTGTACCATGACTGCCCTGGTGATTCTTTCTACCGGTCAATGGGGGCTTGATCCCAACACCCAGGGTGTTTCTCTGACCATGGCGGGATTCCAGAATTCACTCGGTGAATTCGGCCGCTGGATGGTTGTCCTGGCGGTTTTGCTATTCGGTTATTCTACTTCATTAAGCTGGTCATATTACGGAGAGAAGGGAATCGAATACGTTTTGGGCACAGGCGCCAAACGGTACTACCGTTGGATTTACGTGTTGTTCATTTTCCTCGGGGCGGTGCTTAAGATCCAGGCGGTTTGGGATTTCTCAGATATGGCCAACGGCCTGATGGCTTTCCCGAACCTGGTTGCCCTGATAGGATTATCAGGCGTAATGGCCGCTATGACCAGGAAATACATGGACGAAAAAGCCCGGGGGCTGCATAAGCCGTTCCGTTGATAACAATCTTCGACTAATTAACGGACCCGGCCTGACACCGGGTACATTCTTTTCCAAGATCCTTTACGTTTGTGAGACGCCGGGCTGAGGAGCCGCAGACTACATCATTGACAGAGCCACATTTTGACAGGTATACTCGACCGGGCTTGAGGAATCGTCCGGTCAGCCGATAGATAAACTGAAGGACAATAACTTAAGAGGATAATAGAGCTTATGAGGTATCTCGTTACCGGCGGCGCCGGATTCATCGGGTCCAACCTGGCCACGAAACTCGCGGAAATGGGCGAACAGGTGCGGATTTTAGATAATTTCTCATCGGGTCGGTCCGAGAATATCGCTGCTCTGCCGGATTCCGTGGACGTAATGGAAGGAGATATTCGCGACTATTGGACCGTGGTCCAGGCTGTTCGTGAAATCGACTACGTGTTGCATCAGGCCGCTCTGCCTTCGGTGCCACGTTCGGTCAAGAATCCGCTGACCTCGAATGCGGTCAATATCGACGGCACTCTGAACCTGCTTCAGGCCGCCCGCGACGCCGGGGTAAAGAAGTTCGTCATGGCCTCCTCTTCATCGGTTTACGGTGAATCCGAAGAACTCCCGAAACATGAAGCGATGGTCCCCAGTCCGCTTTCTCCTTATGCCGTTACCAAGATTACCAACGAGTATTATCTCAAAGTTTTCTGGCAGCTTTATAACTTCCCGACCGTTGCGTTGCGCTATTTTAACATTTTCGGTCCGCGTCAGGACCCCGGCAGTGAATACGCCGCGGTGGTGCCGAAGTTTATTACCGCCTTTTTGACCGGCAAACAACCAACCGTTTTCGGTGACGGTGAACAGTCGCGCGATTTCACGTATATCGACAACGCCGTCCAGGCCAATATCCTCGCAGCCACCAACAATGCTATCTGCGGCGATCATTTCAATGTCGCCTGTGGCGGGCAGTTCACACTCAACGATCTGCTCGACCAGCTCCGGAAAATCATCGGGGTCGATACTCCGGCCAACTACGCCGAGGAGCGCCAGGGCGATATCAAGCATTCGTTTGCTTCGATCGACAAGCTGAAAGCGTTCGGTTATAAACCGACCGTGGATTTCGCCGAAGGCCTCAAGAAAACGGTTGCGTGGTTCAAAACTCAATCGGTTACGGATCCGGCAGGGAAACCTGCCTGAGGCGAGTAATTGCCATAAGACGATCAAACCGCCCGAACCTGGTTCGGACGGTTTTTTTTTGTACGGGATTTCTATATCGTAAAACGCCAGCCGCAGTAAAATTCTTTTCCGGCGTTTTCATCCGGAGGACAACCAATGCACTCCGTTTTAATACGCGGGTCGATTGTTTCCGCGAATTTGCCGTATTCCACCAGACCTACTGATTTACAGGGAAAAAGCGCCATCTGTTTGCGCCGACGGGCCGACTGCACGCGACAGTCAATCATGAAAAACTCGAACGAATTATCAGTCTCGTGACGGATTTCCTGTTCATTCAACACCCCGTACAGCCGATATCCGAGCGCCTTCTTGAGTCCCTCCAGGCCGCTGTTCTCAGCGATGTCGTGGCGTTTCATGATCCTTTTGGCCTCAATGACGGTAAACCGCTCCCAGGCTTCAGTGTCCAGCTCGATAGCTTCTTCCAGGCCGTGGTGGCGTTCGACTGCCTGAAACCATAAGCCGTCATGAGCCAGCCAATTCTTGGCAAAATCCTCAAGCATTCCCTCTAATTTTTCACGACTAAGACTCTTTATTTGATCCATGCTCATTGTCGGTCCCCGGTTAGCGTTCGTAGTCCAACAGCCAATTCTGTATTGACCTATTTACAAAACCCAAAGTTTGCAATATCTTCGCTTTTGACAAGCTTTTTGAGGATGTTGGTCAAATCAATATCCAAAAGGCTAAGTCAAAGAGCTTGAAAAGGTTTGCGCAATATCTGACTGATCTGTCAGGGGGCTTTTATGCGGTCTTAATTCGCTCCCGTAAGAGATTGCCAAACAATAAGTTAAGATAGTCAATCAAGCTCGCCGGGCGGCATGGTTTTCGCTCGGATTGGACATACTGATAGATACGTTCGTCAACAACATGGAGATATAATGGCAAAAATAACCGTTTCTACGATAATCAGTCTTTTAATACTGGCCGGTTCTTTGATGGCCGGAAACATTGGCCCGGATCTTCAGTCCCAACTGGCGACGGCCGATCAGAATGAGCTCATAAGTGTCTGGATTCGCCCGGTATTGGCGACTCCGAAAGCTGAGATGCTGTCTGTTGCCGCCTCCGATAACACCACTCGCGTCGGTCGTTTTCAGGCCATGCGCCGTGAACTCGAACGCAACCACAGTATCTCACAGACTCCGGTAATGGAACGTCTGCAGACGCTTAAAACACAAGGCAAGGTAGGGCAGATTAAAGGGCACTGGCTGGTCAATATCGTGGAGACGGAGCTAACTCGCGAAGAAATCGAGCAATTGGCTTCCGATCCGAACATCGAAACAATCTATGCCGCTCCCAGCATCAGTCTCATTGAACCGGAAGAGCCTCAGGTTGCCCCATCGATGTCTACTGATGCCTCCACGGTAACCAACAATCTGATCGCCATTAACGCCGACCTTGCCTGGGCACAGGGATATACCGGTGCGGGACGACTGGTTTGTTCGTTCGACACCGGTGTCGACGGTGATCATCCGGCTCTGAGTTCATCCTGGCGCGGCAACGACGGCAACTATGCCGCGGCCTGGTTTTTTCCCCGGACTGACGCCCTGGCTACTCCGACAACCATACCTGACTGCGGCAAGTCCGATTGCAACCCTACGCACGGTACTCATACGATGGGCTTGATGGTTGGTCACGACGATGCTACCGGCGACACTGTCGGCGTAGCTCCGGATGCCGAATGGATTTCCGCTGCGGTTATTGATATCGCCGGTGTCTCAATTATTGACGCTTTTGAATGGGCCGCCAATCCGGACGGTGATTTTAATACCGTTTCCGATGTTCCTGATGTGATCAACCACAGTTGGGGGGTAGCGGGTATCGGCTGTGAGAATATCTTCTACGATATGATCGACTACACCGAAAGTCTCGGTATCGTCAATATCTTCTCGGCCGGAAACGACGGCGCCGGGAACACTTACGAAAGTATACGGAATCCTGCCAACCGCGCTATCGACTCCATAGATTGCTTTGCCGTCGGTGCCGTTGATATCCTGACCAGCCCGCTGGAAATCTGGTACAAATCATCACGCGGGCCGTCCGATTGCAACGGGGCCGTCAAACCCAATGTGGTTGCGCCGGGGTATTTGGTTCTTTCCTCTATCCCGGGGGACCGTTATGCCACCTTGAGCGGCACCTCCATGGCCGCTCCGCAGGTTTCCGGACTGGTAGCGTTGCTGCGGCAGAAAAATCCGGATGCCTCGGTAGCCGAGATCAAGACCGCCATTCTGACTTCCTGCAATCAGGATGTTAGCGGCAGCCCCTCTTTCCCGAACTACGACTACGGCTGGGGCATGATCGACTGTCTCGCCGCACTCTCGAAAATATCTTCGTCGCACACCGCTCCGAGTCTGCGTGTTTATTCATTTCCCCATGATCCGATCAGTCCCGGCGACACTGTCGTCGGTAAGGTGGTTCTGGAGAACCTTGGATCGAGGGCGTACGATGTTTCGATCAACATCACCGGCAGTGATCCCTCGCTGACCGTATTGCACGGCAATTCGTACATCGGCACGATCAACGCGGGCGATACAGTGAGCGCCTTGAACGAGTTCCGTATCGTGGTTTCCGATACCGTCACGATCGGCACTCTTTTATCGCTGCCGTTGACCATCACCGGTATCAGCTACAGCGAGACCGTCAATCTGTTCTTCCAGGTCACTCCAGCCAGTGAGCGCTGGTTCGTGACACACGATGTCGGCCGGATCGATTTCTCGATCTCAAACTACGGTGCGATGGGACTTGCCTACGGCTCTTTGTATCCGGCAGGTGGCGCTGGTTTCTCTTTTGACGGCTCGGACAACGAGTTGTATCAATGCGGTTTGGTAATCGGCAATGGCGCTACGACAGTGTCGGATGGTCTCCTCAACACCTCCGGTGATCTGGATTCCGATTTCGGTCTCGTACCGGACGGCAGTATTGGTATGGCCGAACCGGGAGCTAACTCCGACCAGGAATCTCACTGTCGCTTCGATGATTCAAGAGCAACCCATCCGCTGGGTGTACTGGTCGAGCAATACAGCTATGCCTGGGGCGACTATCCCAATGACGACTTCATCATTCTACGTTATATCATCACCAATACCAATAAGCTTACAACCGTCGGCGGCATCTATGTCGGTCTGTTTACCGACTGGGATGTCGTCTTGTATAACAAAAACAGCGGCGGCTGGGATTCCACCGGCGAGTTCCTCTGGACCGCTTATAAACCGTACGATGTTTATTCGGACTTCCGCGCCACAACCGTTCTTCAGGGTGGGACCGCTACGGCGATGACGGAGACCGGTGATTTGGTCTCTTTTGGTGATGGTTTCACCGAATTGGAAAAATACAACTCCCTAAAAAACAGCTTTGTTTCAGCTAATACCTACAAAACCACAACCAACGATCTGATACAGATGATCGCGGCGCAGCCATTGAACCTTGCTCCGGGTCAGTCCGACACGGTGGCCTTCGCCATCATGGCAGCCGACGACCTCAACGGTATGTACGATGTCGCCACCCGCGCCCGTGCCGCCTATGATCAGATTCCGACCGATGTGGACGATCCCAACGATGGAGTTTTGCCGGGCAGTTTCACCCTGTCGCAGAACTATCCGAATCCGTTCAATCCGACGACGTTGATATCGTTTGAAATGGCCAAAGCAGGGGACTATGAGCTGACCGTTTATAACATTGCCGGCCAGGTGGTCAAGCAGTTCGACGGCACCGCTCGAATAGGTAAAGTTGAGATCGAGTTCGACGGCTCCGATCTGGCTTCCGGTGTGTACCTTTACAAACTGACAACCGACACCTTCAGCGCCAGTCGTAAGATGATGCTGTTAAAATAGAACAAGACTGATTTATCGATAAGGCCGCTGTCCGTTAAAGACAGCGGCCTTTGTCGTTCAGACGGGGTTTTCAAAAAAGGGAATCGTACACAGACCGGTATTACCAGCCAGAGCATTTGCCTCTGAGCGAAAACGCGTGAACAGAACCAGATCATCTTTTTCCAGGCGATTCAAATTGACATCACCGCGGGCACGGTATTCACTCTCTCGACGCCAATCGCTTTTTTGACCTTGTGACTGATACCGCCAGAGGTCAACAGGATCGTTGACGTTCTCGTCATTGGTCATATAGCACACCGGCTCGAGGCCGAGTTGTTTTCCCGCAGTTTTCCTAATCCCGACACCGTAAGGCTCAAACGACATTTCCCGGTAACGCGACCGATAGCGCATCAAACCGGCGGCTTTGTCCGGGGGCAGATCGGAAAATCCAACGGTCGCAATACCGTTTCTCATGTGCCGTGAGGAGGCGATAATTCGCCCGGTGGTGACAATATGTCGCAGTGTTTCATATCCGGATCGAGGGTACGATTGGGAACGAACAACGGCATGCCAATAATCAGCCGAGTGCTCATCCGGCCAGGGACCATTATTGGCGCGTGTCCAATGTACATAATAGTCTCTTGTCATCTTCCTTGCCTCGTTGGTGAGTTGGGTCGGGTCGACAACATAGCCGATCGGTGCGGGTGAAACGGAGGCCTCACAGAGGAAACGCTCATCGACTGCTATCTCTTTTGCGCGGGCCTTTTCCAGCCGGTTCTTCATTGAGCCTTTGTCGCTGATAGCAATCGGAACAAGAAGATCGGCCGCCTCGACAACCAGAAGATCGCGAAGCTGCATGAGGGTTCGGTGGTCACCGCCGGTCCTGACCGGATGAACCGGGATGTATTGCGTTCGTTCGGTGTTCAGTCTGAAGTCATGGGCAACTTGAGCGCAAAAGCCATCCCAATCATCGGCACCGGGAATTAAGTAGAGTTGTAATGGAATACTCATTTCACTTGCGGCGGTAGTTATAAGATCCCAGCCCGCTACGCCGATTGAGCTTATCACGGTCAAACCGCATTTACGCACCCACTCCAGAGCGGCAACGGTTTGACGCACCCAGGTTGTTTTTCCGCAGGGGCGCATCGGTTGACGCGAGATCAACAACGCAACACGCTGCCCGTGACGAATATCTCCCGCTTGAGGTGACAGCATGCTTACAATATAGATAGTTTTACCCTCCCGTCAACCTCAGCAGTCATCTGAATCCGGCGATCGGTCAGTGATATTTTCCTTGAATTAACACCGTTTGCTATTGTAATTAGAACCATTATGAGAATCCATACCACCCTTGTTGTCTTTCTTGCGTTCGTGGCGACAGCATCGCTCACGGCGGCCACTCTGACGGTCGAACGCGGTTCCGACCTTCAGTCCGTTATCAACTATGCCCAGGACGGCGATACTCTGCTGCTCGGGACCAAGGTTTTCGAGGCTAAACCATCACCGTTGGTCGATTCCACCTGCGGCAATTGTCTCGATCCACGGACCGAGGTAATCGCTACGTATGGCTTTATCGTTGAGAATAAGTCGCTTGTACTGATAGGCAAAGATCGGGAGGGTACGGTTCTGGTCACCAACGCCGGTTACGGCCTGTTCATAAACAACTCCCCTACGACAGAAATCCGGAATCTGACTATCACCGGGGGTCTTCGCGATCACGACGGCAACGCCACCGACGGTGCGCTGGTAGTGCGGCGCTCGCAGGTTTGTATCCGCGAGGTCAACATCATTGACAACGACCATCGCCACGAGGATTCATCGGTAGTGGTGGGGATCGGCGGTATCGTGGGGCGCGAGGGGGCTAACTTGATGATCGATCATTGTCGTCTGGTCAATAATAGTTGGGATGGTCTCGCCCTTTATCGCGGCGCGACGGCGATTGTCACCGACTGCCTGATCAAGGATGGTCGCGGCGCCGGAATCGGCGTTACCTGGGATGCTACCTGTCTCGCCTATCGCAACGAGGTGACCGGTTATTGGAAAGGGATAGGTGCGTTCGGCACTTCCTGGGTCGCTGCCCGCAACAATCTCGTCCACGACAACCTTGGCTGGGGCATTATCGCTACCGGCCAGTCATATATGGATATTGCCAACAATGTCGTTCATCATAACGGCAACTGCGGTATCGCTCCCTGGTCGACCGAATGCCGCGGCCGTATCGTCAATAATATCGTTACCGACAACGGCTGGCGTAAAGAATGGGTCTGCCCCTGTGTCGGAGTATGGAATTATGGCGACTGGGCCAAATGGCAGTTCTCCAACAACATCGTTTTCGGCAACAAGGAGGGTGAATACCGCGATATCTGGGATCAAAAGGGTTTCAACGGCAACCTCGGTAATGATCCCATGTTTGCCGGAGAGAACGATTATCGCCTTCAACCCGGATCACCGGGCATCAATGCCGGTGACTCCACCATCTACAATCCCGACGGCACCCGCTCGCATATCGGTCTTTACGGCGGTCCTCAGGCCTGGCACGTGCCGGACATTGAGAATTGATTTTGTTTGAACGGCGCGTGATGATGGTGGGCGGCAGACGTCCTCGTCTGCCCCATATCTCGTCCGGTAGCCAACTCGTCCACGGGTGGGGAAACAAATATGTCAAGATTCCTTGGCAAGTCTCGGGGAGACCTGTCCTACAACTGAGGATTCATCCTACAGCACTATTGCCTTGACAATTTCCAGCCAATTAGACACTATTTACCGGTCGGTGAGTGGATTTAGCCTTTCATTGAGAGGCGCTGATCTGTTTCACCGCAATCGTCTTTGCCGGAGGAGTGGCTGAGTGGTCGAAAGCGGCGGTCTTGAAAACCGTTGTGCCGAAAGGTACCGTGGGTTCGAATCCTACCTCCTCCGCCATAATCAAGCCGATATTGTATGGCATAAGACGTGATTATTTCCCCGAATAATGCTAAGACAGGTTTGCCGCCGGTGATCGACAGGCGCACCCGGTTGCTTATTCTCGGGTCGCTCCCATCGGATGAGTCGATCCGAAAACAGGAATACTACGGCAATAAACAAAATCGTTTCTGGTATCTGATCGGAACGGCAATCGGTCGCGAAATTCATCATATCTCTTATGAGGTAAAAATCGAGACACTGCTAGAACGCGGTATCGGTTTGTGGGATATCTACGCTCGGGGGCAACGTCAGGGTTCCGCCGACAGCAGCATCAAAACTTCGACGCTGAACGATTTCACCGTTCTCAAGGACCGTTGTCCACAATTACAAGTGGTCTGTTTCAACGGCCTCAAAGCCGCCTCCCAACGAAAAACGATTGAAGAGATGGGATATCGAACGCTTACACTGCTCTCCTCGAGCAGCGCCAATGCCGGGCGTGACCGTCAACGCCTGCGACAATGGCGCAGTCTTGCCTTGTTTCTGCGCTGATCAGGATGGAACGGATGGGGGAGCCACCGATGCCGAGCGGCGACGGTTGTCGTATTGTAAAAGAACCTTTCGCAGGGTGAAAGCGAGGTCCTTGTTATGAAACGGCTTGGCGAAATATCCATCAGCGCCGGTTTCTATCGCTCGTCGCGGTGCGGCCTGTTTGGAGCAACCCGTGATCAGAATTACCGGCATCGGATTGTACTTGCGTTTCACCTCGATCAACAACTCGGTTCCCTGCATGCCGGGCAACATGATATCCGACACCACGACATCGACCATTTCCTCTTCCAGCAATTCCAGGGCGCTTTCGGCGTCTCCGGCGGTGAGAACCCGGTAACGTTCCAACTCGAGGAACTCTTTAAGCACTTCGACAATAACCGGTTCGTCGTCGACGACTAAAACCGTTCTCTTGCCGGTGGCGCGAGCCTTGGCCAGTTTGGCGTCGAGTGTCGCCGCCTGCACCGGAAGCAGGATGATGTCATTCACCCCCAGCTCGATATAATGACTGAGTGTTCCTTCATCGAACGATGTCCCGGCCATGATTACGGGGATGGGTTGATAGCGAGGATTACCCTTGATCCATTTGATGAAGTCCATGCCGCGCCGACCGAATTCGCCGGCATCGACAATGACCAGATCAATCTCGACTCGTCGATCCAGCTCCTTACGGGCCAGGCTGCAGTTCGGTGTTTGTAGAATAATGTGTCCAGCGGCGTCGAGCTTATCTCGCAAGTCGCACCAAACGCCGGTCGGTTCCGCTACCAAAAGGATCACCATGTAAGTCCGTCTCCGTGTGATATCCGTATCATGAGGTCAAACTATGTCTTATTGGAGTGTCGACATAAGCCGGATGTTGCTTTAGGGCAAGGGCTTTCAGAAATCATGGCCGATCCGGATAAAAAAAGCGCCGGCTTTAGAAGTCGACGCTTGAAAGGTTGCGATCGAAACACAGACGCTATTTTTCTGAAGTCATGATAAACAGCGGCTGCATTTCAAAGCTCTTATAATGCGGGCGAAGTCGCTCGGTGTTATAATGACGCTCGACATTGACGAACTTCTTCGAACTGGTTACGACTTCAATCGGGACATTGTCGTAACGACCGTTCTTGAGTACCACCAGTCGCCCGTGAACACCGGATAACAGCAGATCCAGAGCCAGGTTGCCGTAGGCCATTGGAACGATCGAGTCGATTGCGTCCGGATCACCGCCGCGCACCAGATATCCCAGTTTCTGAGTGATGAGATTGACCGGTCGGCCACAGTTATACTTGGGTGACAATTCCTTGATTTCAGCGGATACCAAATCTCCGATACCGCCCAATTTTTTATGACCGTAGGCATCGGTAGTCTGATCCTGGAAAATCATCTCCGAGCCCTCGAAGATGGCGCCTTCGCTAACCAGCACCACCGAATACTTGCTCGGATTGTTGCGTCGATCGGCACAGAGCAGGTCGGTCAGGAGTCCAATGTCGAACTTGTATTCCGGAATTACACAGCGGTTGGCGGCGCCGGCCATGGTCGGCAACATTGCCGTGAAACCGGCATAACGGCCGAAAACTTCCAACACCAGAATCCGCTCATGAGAACCGGCCGAGGTACGCAGGCTGTGGGTCATCTGGATCGTACGTGTCACGCAGGTGGAAAAGCCGATGCAATAATCGGTGCCGGGGACATCGTTGTCCATGGTTTTCGGTATTGCCACCACCTTGACACCTTCCCGGAAAAGATGAACACCGTAACTGAGCGTATCATCGCCGCCGATAGGGATTAAATAGTCGATACCGAGAAAATCCAGATTCTTGATCACCTCGGGGGTCATGTCGTTTAACTCATCCGTGTATTTGTCCTTGAGATGATCCGGAATCCGTGATTTCGGTACATGGCCGGGATGGGTCCGCGATGAATGCAGAAAAGTCCCGCCGGTTCGACCGGCTTTATTGACGATTTCCTCGGTCAGCACCTGGATGCAATGGCTGTTGTCGGCCTTTTTATCTCGAACAATATCGATCGTGCCGGCCCAACCACGACGAATCCCAATTACCTGGTATCCCTCGCGCAGTGCTCTGATCGTCACCGCCCGAATAGCAGGATTCAAACCGGGGACATCACCACCGCCGGTTAAAATCCCGATCACACCTTTTGTCTTCTTGACGTTAGCCACTTAGGCACCTCCGTAGGTCTTATCTAATCGGATCATTCAACGATCCGGATTGTCCTTATACTCCTTACAGGAACGATTTTACCGGTTGCGAGGTTTCATCGCGGGTCGGTCTATTTGAGGCATTCGTTCGACTCGAAGTATCGGTCAACCGATACGGTTCCTGAAGGCCAGACTCTTAAGATAATTAATCCGTTACGGCAGGTCAAAGGAAACCGTGCAATAGAAATGAAACGTAAATACCATGCCTTTGGGTTTGTTGAAAAGCCATACGCCCGCACCGAAGTTCCGGACACAACGGTAATACAGTCGACACAAAGCCACTTGTTATGCGGCGTTGGAGTCCTTAACCGCACAACACTCCCGCAAGCTAACTTATTGTTTTATAATGGATTGCGGCGAGATATCTCTATCTGCCGGGATGGTTTCCATCATAACTCTTCAATTGCTACGACAGGTATTAAAAATCCCAGCTATAGGTTATACCGAACGAGGGCAGTCGACCGAACCAGTATTGAGGTTTCATAACAAGATAACACTCGTGGTTGGCGCACTCCATATCGGTGTAATAACAGCGCAAGTTGTCCCGGTCAAAAACGTTTATCAGCTCGGCAAAAGCGGTCAGTCGCCCTCGGGAGAGATTGAAATGACGATTCACGCGAATGTCGATCCGCTGGTAATAATCAACGCGGCTGTCCCAATACTGGGGTTGAGTTCGATAAGCATACGGCCGTCCGTACTGATCGGTCTGTACGATCAGGCTGCGACTGGAGTATGGCCAGCCGGTATGATAGGCAAAGGCGAGATTGATTTGCCAGCGACCGGTCGGACGGTAAGCCAGGTCAAGATGAAGAGTGTGTTCCTGATCCTGTAACGACGGCACTGTTTGACCGTAGTCCTGGATTGATCCATTGTAATTCACCTGTTCGATATCATCCTCAGCCCGTGCGTAGGCATAACTGAGCCACCAGGCCAGTTTACCGCCGTTGTCCCTGCTGAAAAACAACTCAACACCGCGTGCCCGAGCCGCGGATCTGGTCACGTAGACTCTGTCCCATTCTGCTTCCGGAAACATGTGAAGATTCTCGTACAGGTTCCGGAATTCAGAGCGTGGATTGTGATAGCGTTTATAGTATGCCTCGAATCGCAGCATGTATCCCGGCCGTGGTTCCCATTGACAACCGGCGACAAAATGTTCGGCTCGTTCATCGGGAGAATACAGGGTGTCGCCATCGGGTACTTCCAGATCACTCACTTCCTGACTCTGGTAAAAATAACCCCAGCCAAGTCTCAGGCTCGTATTACTGGACAACTCGTAACTGACATTAGCTCTCGGTGATAAGTGTTCTCCGCCGGTGTGAGTAGCATGGTCGTACCTTCCACCTAGTTCCAGGGTCAGTGCTTCCTTAAAGCGCCGGCGACCGGTTAAATAAGCAGCATACCGACGTCCCGAACGCTCAAGAAAGACATGGGTTGTATCAATAAAAGCCCCACGATTGTAAAGCCTTTCTTCGAGGTAATCGAAATCAGCGCCTAGATAATGATACTCACCTCCCCAGCTCAGGAGAATTTTATCGGAGAGGTCCCATTGCCAGTCGGAACGGGCAGCCGCCATGTGGCAGTCTTCGGCATCCCTGATTCGATACAACGCATAGCCGTAACTTTCATTGTACCCCTGCCCGTGTCGTTCATGGTCGAAATATCCCGCTCCCACCAGATTGAAAACGCTGATTCTTTTCCCGAGCTGTGAGTGTAACGTAGCCCAGAGATAACTGTTGTTCCAGTCCGCGAACAAGCTGTCGGCATCATTATCGGTATAAAAATACTCCAACCTGTCTCCGGCATGGAGGGCATGGACACTCAGGATATGATTTCCGCTGATTTGATAGCGAGTTTTAGCGAATAGGTCATAGTAGACCGGGCTGATATCATCATCCTCACCCGCAAGCTGCAGAGCCAGATCGAAATACCCGCGCCGCGCTGCGACCAGCCATTCTCCCCGACCGTCGGCATAGAATCCATCGGCTAGTAACCGAGCATTAAATAAACTCAATCCCGCCGTATACCTGGGGTCATCATGGCGGGGACGTCGGGAATCAATGGTCAACACGCCGCTCATTGCATCACCATAGTTCGCTCCGAAGCCGCCCGTCATTATCTCGACATCATCCACCGCTCCGATGTCGATAATACTCAATGCCCCGCCGTCGACATCTTTCAGGTGAAAAGGCTCGTAAAGACGAAGTCCGTCCAGGGTGACCAGCACTTCATCGTAATTGCCACCTCGGACCTTAAAACGAGTTGAATACTCACCACTCGAAATTCCCGGAAGTCGCTTAATCGCTCGATAAAGGTCCTCACCGAAGTGTGGTATGGTCTCGATATGATCCCGAGTCATGCCGGTGCTGGTAGTCGGTGTCTGCTCCATGATGCCGTATGTTCCGGGAGCAACGGTGATATTTGACAGCTTAATCGGTTTTCGGTTCAGGCGACAGGTAATCCGGAGCGTATCTCCACTCAATAGAACGAGGCTGTCGACTATTGCTGTCTCGTAACCGACCTGACTTATTTGGAGTCGATATATTCCCGGAGTTAATTTACGGAGGATAAAGCGGCCGTTGTCATCCGCTATCGTACCGCTATAGTGATCGACCAAGGCTACCGACGCCCCACTCAACGGCTCATTGTCGAGTGAATCACTGACCTGTCCGGTAATCACACCGCCTTGTGAAGATGGTTTTCCCTGAACCGGGGACACACACCAGACGAGGATGATCAGAATCCACAACGGCCAAACTTCAAGCCTGCGAGGGTAGCGAGACAAATATCCTCCTTAGGCGGTATTGGTATATCAGTGACGCATGCGGATCGGTTTAGTTCAATAAACTTCAAGAAATGCAAAAGAGATCGGCAAAACAAGCAGTCCCGAGCGAGAGCCGAGATTTTTTCAATAGTCAGTTTCTTTTTTTCTGCTATCTTCGAAAGATAATGGCGCTAGGTATCAAGAAAGTCTCGGTTTTTACGGTCACTCTATCTTCTATGACCGTATGGGTGGGTTTTTATGCCTGGCGGATCATGTTCAACAACTTCGCCGTAGATACCTTTGAGGCCACCGCCACCGATGTCGGCATCATTCAGGCCGCTCGCGAAATTCCCGGTTTACTCGCCTTCGGTGTCGGAGCGCTGGCGTTATATCTGACTGAATCGCGTATTGTCGGTCTGTCGATCGTGACAGTCGGTCTGGGGCTGTTGTTGTGCGGGCTGGCTCCCTCGCTGGTCATGTTGGGAGTGGCGACAGTGCTGATGTCGTTAGGTTTTCATTATTTCGAGCCAACCAACTCATCGCAACTGCTCATACTCGCGCGTAGCGAAGAATTGGGGCGGGCGCAGGGGAAATTAGCTTCATTCGAGTCAATGGCCGGACTGATCGGGGCGTGCCTGATTCTGTTGTTGACGTTGTTTCTTGATTACCGCGTGACGTTCTATCTGATTGGCGGCGCTGTGGCATTGGTGGGTCTTTATCTTGTCCTGGCGCTGCCGGCCAACCGAGCCGACAGCGAAAAGCGCAAGATGCACCTGAAAAAGAAATACTGGCTTTATTATACCCTGTCGTTTCTGCGCGGCTGTCGACGGCATATCTTCACCACTTTCGCCATTTTCCTGTTGGTCAAAAACCACGGTCTGGATATAACGGCGATTTCGATGCTTATGCTCGCCAACAACGTGATTACCGTATTTACCAATCGCTGGATTGGAAGTTTGAGTGATCGACTCGGAGAACGAATCGTTTTGGTGAGTTGCTCTTTCCTGCTGGTGTTTATCTTTCTTGGTTATGCCTGGGTGTCTTTTTTGCCGATTCTGATTTCGTTCTATCTGGTCGACAACATGTTGTTCGGATCATCGATTGCGATCAAATCATATCTGCGTAAAATTTCCACCCCGGAGGATTTGACCGGTTGTCTTTCGTTCGGCTCGACCGCCAATCATATCACCGCCGTGATTATACCGGTGGTCGGCGGTATGGCCTGGAATGCTTTCGGCCACCAGGTCACTTTCGTGGCCGGAGCGACGATCGTGTTCATTGATATGCTATTTGCCCTGCGTGTTCCGAAGAACGGCACACCCGAAACGGTAAAAACTCAGTAGGTGCGGAGACTGTCGGCCTTTGCATCTATTGTCTTCTGTTTACTCTCCGGGATCATCCGTCGGAATTGCCGGTTCCTCTTCCTGTTCCTGAGGACGAGGTGTCTCCAATTTACGCGACAGCGGCGTGAATAAAAACAAAGCCAGCAACAATCCCGGCACAAATACCGGCAGATAAAGCAGGATAATGGGGATATAAACACTTGGCTCGGTCGGCATCGGTTTAGCGGGGTGTCCATGCATCACCCAGCCTCCTTGTCCGTCCGGCTCCCAATGGTCCTCACCCTCGAACCAGCCGTAAGACGGTCCATAGGTGACTTGTAGTGCAGCCGAAATGATGAAGTAAAGGGCTACACAGGCCAGCAGCAGATAGATTTGTTTCTTCATGACGAAAAACTAAGGTTCTTCTTCGAGGAAGTCAACAAACCACATTATTGTTGAAATCGCTCTCATTTCAAGCCATATCAAGAGCATTAACGTTGAAATCAACAGGAGCATCCGACCATGTCCAATGAAGACAAACTCACGGCGGCCCCTTCGCTGATCGGCGCCAAGGTCTATCTTCGTCCGGCCACCCCGACCGACCTCGAAAACATGTGGCTCTGGAGAGCGTTGAGTGAACCGCAATCAATGTCCAGCCATCCACTTATACTCAGAACCGCGGCTGAATTCATGGAAGGATTCAAGGCGCGCAACATTACCGATGCAGAGCAGAGATTCGCGATTTGCCGTAAGAAAGATAAAATGCCGGTCGGTATAGTGCGGTTTTTCGGATTCAACTCACTCAATCGCTCAGCCGAACTGGGATTGATTGTCGACCCGGATGAACGCAAAAACGGCTATGGCTCCGAAGCGATCATGATCCTGACCGATTATCTTTTCGACTATCGCGGTCTTTACAAGGTTCATGCGCAGACCGCGGCATTCAATAAAGGGACGGTGGCATTATTGGAATCACTCGGTTTCCACCGCGATGGGATTCTTCGCTCCCATTATTTCTTCAACAAGGAATTCCACGACGGTTATATCTATTCGCTGCTTCTATCCGACCGTGAGTGGTAGATTCAAAGCATCCTTGACCGAGGCACTGGCACCGTAGGGAAGTCATACGCACGGCTATTCAGTAAGACACGATCGTAATCCGGGCGACACAGGGCCGCCCGCTATGCGGGATTAGGATTCCTTATCGCGTAGCGGCGTGGCTTGTCTTAGATTTGTCAACAATCCCCGCGGCAAGTGCATCTTTGGACCTGCCGGGATCCATCCGCTCAGATATGCCGTCCGATCATCACTCCAACATACAGCCCGGCGAAACCGAGACCGTTCTGAGCAATCACATGTCCGGCGGCATACATCCATTGAGCCGCACGGACCAGTTCCGAAGTCTCAAGAATGATAGCGGAAAAAGTGGTGAAAGCGCCCATGAAGCCGACCATGACCAAAAGCCGCATCTCTGCCGATCCGGGCCAGCGTTGCTCGAACAATGTCCAGGCGAGACCGGCCAGAAAACAGCCGGTGAGATTGACAACAATCGTTCCCCAGCGAGCCGGAATCCCGTCGAGGCGAACCACCATCTCAGCCAGAATGAAGCGGGCAACGGTACCGGCAGCGCCGGCCAGGGCCAGGTAGATCAGTTTCTGGGTCATGGTTGTCATATCGTGTCGCTCTCTTTTCGTTCCTGAACCTGACGCATACCGGACCGGTACCGATATCGCTGCTGAAAATGGTCCGAGTCATTTTATGGCAAGCCAAAAGCAGGCTCAACAAAACAACCCGGCAAAGACCGGGCTGCTTTATTTGGTAGCGGTACGGGGAATCGAACCCCGGTTTGATGGCTGAGAACCACCCGTCCTAGTCCACTAGACGATACCGCCGTAGACTTTTCGCGCCTCCTGTCCGAGGCGTGGCTGAATATACATATTATCTCCTGCTTGTCAAGAGGACATATACGGTCCAAAATCGGCAGCGGAGACAAGCCCCGTCGTTTCGCGTTGATGAGCCCTAATCCAACTTAACGGGCAGCCTGATGTTGCTCGCAGCGCTGTTGCTGAGATCGCGCCTGGAATCGTTTGGTGAGTTGAGTGAGGTTTTTACCTTTTCCCGGAACGGTTTCTTTCGCATATAACAGGCAGCGAACAACAACCCTTTCAGGAGGCCTCTATGTCCGTAAAATCGAGCGCAAGCTTCCTTAAATCCAAAGAAGTCAAATTCAAGGACCTTGATTATACCGTCGATTATCGTCCGAGCGGCGTCGGCAGCAGCGATGATATCGATCCCTGCTGCGGCATTATCGGTCAACAGCGAGCCATCAACGCCATCCAAACCGGTCTGACCGTCAAGTCTCCCGGATACAACGTATTCGTCACCGGTCTGGCCGGCACCGGTCGGTCAACGACGATCAAACATCTCCTCGAACAACTCGACCACGCCGCACCGGAGCTTTACGATGTTTGTTACGTCAACAATTTCAAGAATGAAGACAATCCCCGGGTGCTGATGTTCAAGGCGGGCGACGGCCGCCGTTTCCGTAAGGATATGGAGTATCTGATCAACTCTATCCGTAAAGCGGTTCCGAAAATTTTCATCAGCGATGATTACAAAGAGAAGCACGGCCGGATCGTGCGCGAGTTCGAGAATCGTCAGAAGAAACTCATTCGCGCCTTCGAGGAAAAGCTCAATGCCGCCGGTTTTGTCATGGTTCAGGTGCAGGCGGGCATGACTGTCCGGAACGAAATTCAGCCGTTGATCGACGGTGAACCGGCCTCGATCGATAAACTGGAGCATCTGGCCAACGACGGTAAATTCCCGCTCTCCCGCCTCGATGAACTGCGGCGGCAATGGGACAGCCTCAGGCGCGAGTTCGACAGCACCAGCCTGGAATCACGCAAACTCTCGGGTAAAGCGGAAGCTGCCCTGGAGAAACTGGATGACTCGATCATCACGCCGTTCATTGCCGATAAGGTCGGTCTTCTGCGCAAGCGCTATCCTGATCAGAAAATCCAGGATTACCTCGATGAAGTCCAGGACGCGTTGACCTCGGACATCGATCGATTCAACGAGGCACGACCGCGGCGAGGTGAAGAAGAACCGCCGCCGTTCCGAAAGCGGGAGCCGTTCGAGGAGTTTCAGGTCAACCTGATTCTCGATAATGCCGAAACCACTCACGTTCCGATTGTTGTCGAAAAATCACCGTCGTATAAAAACCTGTTCGGCTCGCTGGAACGTGTCGTCGACCGCTTCGGCTATTGGCGCACCGATTTTACGCGGATTTTCTCCGGATCGTTACTGGTGGCTTCGGGCGGATTTCTCGTGATCAACGCCATGGATCTTCTCACCGAACCGAATATGTGGATCCACCTGAAACGGGCTCTGCGCAATCAGGAAATTGAAATCGCCGGGTACGATCCGTTTTACATGATGGCCGGCTCCGGGATCAAACCGGAACCGATTCCCCTCGATGTCAAGGTGGTGATGATCGGCGAACCCGAGATCTATCATTTGCTCTGGCGCATGGATGAGGATTTCAAAAAAATCTTCAAGATCAAGGCCGAGTTCGACAGCTCGATGAAATTCGACAAGCACAGCTCCGAGGATTATTTCCAGTTCGTAGGGAAACTCGTGCGCAACGAACATCTTCTTCCGTTCGAGTTGTCGGGGATGCAGGCGGTGGTCGAATACGGCCGACGCCTGACCGGTCGCCGTGATCGTCTCTCGACCCGCTTCACCGCCCTTTCCGATATCATTCGCGAGGCTTCCTTCTCAGCTTCGCGTCGCCGCCATAAAATGGTCTCACGAGATGATGTCCGTCAGGCAATTCAGGAAAAACGCTCACGAGTGAACCTGGTCGAGGATAAAATCCAGGAAATGTATGATCAGGAAACGCTCATGGTGTCCACCACGGGAGCCACGGTCGGGCAAATCAACGGTCTTTCGGTTTACAATCTCGGTGAATATGCTTTCGGTCGACCTACTCGCATCACCGTGGCTACCTCGCTGGGGAAAGCCGGCGTGATCAATATCGAGCGCGAGGCCGAACTTTCCGGGCCGATTCACAACAAGGGTGTTCTCATTCTTGGCGGCTTCATGCGCCAGACGTTCGCTCAGGACAAACCGCTGGTGATGTCGGCATCGATCTCGTTCGAGCAATCATACTCGGGCGTCGACGGCGACTCTGCGTCTTCGACTGAAATCTACGCTATTCTCTCATCGTTGTCCGAGATACCGATTCGCCAGGACATCGCCGTGACCGGCTCGGTCAACCAGAAAGGCGAAATTCAACCGATCGGCGGTGTCAACGAGAAGATCGAGGGCTTCTACGATGTCTGCGTTGCCCGCAAACTAACCGGCAAACAGGGCGTGATGATTCCGCATCAAAACGTCAACGACCTGTTGCTTCGCCCGGATGTCATCGATGCGATCAAGGCGGGTAAGTTCCACATTTACTCCGTAAAAACGATTGACGAGGGGATCGAGATTCTCACCGGCATCAAATCGGGTAAACGACTCGCAAGCGGATGTTTCAGCAAGGGCTCGGTTCTCGCGGCCGTAGACGACAAGTTGGTAGAGATGGCCTACGTTACGCAGAATTTCGGACGAGATAATAACGATACGTCGTTGAACTCATCGAAGAAGTAATGAAGCCGTCGTAGTGGATGTGTGCGATTAATTGTTGACGCAGGTTAATTTTAAATCTTTTTTTGAAGTAGATTCTGTTGGCGAAGCACACGACGATAGAGATAGCGGACGGAGAAAAGAATTGATCATGTATTTTTAGTTGACTTGAAGATGCTCCGGCCGTTCGTTCGCGGTACAACCCTTTCATGGAGGATGTTCGATGCGCAAAGCCAAAACGAAAGCCGCTCCCAAGAAAAAGGTAGCTGCTAAGAAAAAAGCGGCTCCCAAGAAAAAAGCGGCTCCGAAGAAAAAGGTCGCTGCCAAGAAGCCGGTTGCTCTGAAGAAGGCAGCTGCCAAGAAGAAGGCTGCACCGAAGAAGAAAGTAGCAAAGAAAGTCCGTTGCGCCGCAATTACCAAGGATGGAAAGCGTTGCAAGCGTTTCACCGACGGCAAGGGCAAATTCTGCTCGGTACATAAGAAGGCCAAGAAGAAATAAGGACTTTCTTCGCAGAAATAAAAAACGCGACCAGGACGGCCGCGTTTTTTTATGCTCGTGTTTTGGACCGGTCGATTAGAAATCCGCACCGATGGAAAAATAATACTGCGGTTTCTCGGCGACATGCAAATAGTCGGTTGCCCAGGCTATGTCGTAGCGGAGAAGAATGAAGCCGAGATTGGCGCGCATACCGAATCCGAAGGCGGCATGGACGTCCTCCAGGTGGTCGCCGCCCGACGATGATCCAAACCTGAATTTCTCCCCCTTGCGAATAGCTGCCCCCATGTCGTAGAACAACGCTCCCCCAACTCGGCTTAAGACCAACGGCAGCGGGAAACGCATCACGAAGTAATCGATCAACGGGAAGCGGAATTCGAGATTCATCAAGCCATAGCGGTTGCCGCTGAGGGAATAATAATCGACTCCGCGCAACGGAGTGACCACGTCGGCGAAGTACAGATTCTCGACGTCGTAGACCTCGGCGTCGAGGGTGCGATTGCCGATCCAGTTGGTGGTGCCGCCGAGGAAGTAGGTCTTGGGCGTCATGCCGTCGCTGTAACCGCCCGACATACGAATCGCGAAGGAGTAGCTTTGTCCGAGACGGATATACTTACGATAGTCGAATTCCGCCGAGTAGAACTCCACGCCCTTTGTGTCGAACAAATTGCGTCCGGCGGTCAAAGTCAGCTTGGCGCGGCGACCGTTTGTCGGTCCGGTTAATCCCCAGATGATATTATCGGTTACCCATTCCAGCGAACCGGTTGTCACCCGGGCATTACGGTCAGGCCGGGTGTCATCGATGTCGAGATATTCGCGATCGATGAAATACTGCGATACTACTGCATCCACGCGACTGAAGGTCGAAAAAGGCCTTCGGGCGAAAGCCTGTATTCCATAAAAACGGTCGCTGAACAGGTATTCATAATCGCTGATTTCTTCGATGTAATAGTTCTTACTGTGGAACAGGCCGACACCGAAATTAGTGCGCTTGGTGCTGTTGTAGTAATAGGCCTGGAAGTTCGACTGATCGATCGAATTGTACAAATCGGTCAAGAAGATAATATCATGATTGCCGAGATAGTCGGAGAACCAGAACACCGTCTGCCCGCGTAGCCCGAAGAAGGTGTCATAGGCGAATCCGCCTCCGACGTAATCGGGAGTGAACTTGACCTTGTATGGTTTGACTTCATAATCACCTTCGGAGTTTGGCGGAGCGATCGAGTCGAACGAGGCCGGTTCGGTTTGCCCAATTCGCATGCCGTGACCGGTGCTGTCCCCATCCATATCCTGCATGATGTCTCCCAGCGGATCATCGCTGGAGCTTCCCACGAAAACGAATTCACCGTCGTAAATACCGGTTTCAGTAATGGTCCCGTCGGCTTTGCCTTTATCCACTACCTCAGGAGTCGTTGCCGTGGTATCGGAGGTGCTTACCGTGGTGTCGGCAACGGTTGTCGTGTCGGAGGCGGTTGTTATGGAATCCACAGGGACGCTTGCTAAAACCGTACTGTCGGCCTTCGCGCTGTCAACGGTTGTCTCGGTAGTTGCTGCCGTCGTATCAACGGCGATATTGGATAAAGCAGCAGTGGTGTCGATCACGGCCAAAGTTGTATCGACGGCGCCGCTGTCGATCGTAAGCGTGTCTGATACCGAGATCGTTTCAACCGTATCGACCGTCGGAAGGTCCGATGGGACAGCGTTGTAATCGAGCGGTAGTGAATCGCGTGTCGCTACAGCGCTGTCCTGGTCCGGTTCTTTGCCTCTGACGTAAGTATCATACCGGCCCTGGTAGAAATCAGTCGGTTCGAGCACACCGTTGTTCCCTACCGGCGCCAGATCCTTCAAAACGAAAATATCCAGCCCGCCTTTATTGAATGCTTCCACCGCGAGTTTTTTACCGTTGGGAGACCAGGATACATACATGATCCCGGTGAGAATATCCGTCACCGCTACCGCCTGACCGGAGTCGGGATATGTGATATAGACGTTGTCGATGCCGTTGCGATTGGATATGAAGGCAACCTTGGAGCCATCGGGTGAAACCGTTGGTTTGACATTTTGCCCCGGTCCTACCGGAAGCGGTTTGATTTCCCGACTGTCGATGTCGATCGTATGCAGATTGTAGGAGCCGTAGTCAAAATCACCCGGCATCAATGCCCCGTCGGAGACATAAGGATGAGGTTCGGTCCGAGGATCGGAATTATCGGGATGCGGCCGATCCGAGGAAAAGACCAAACGAGTCGAGCCCGGGAACCAGCTCACGTCGACGTCGTCGTAGCGGTCATCGGTGATTCTGCGGACTTCGTCGCTTTTCATATCATAAATGAATATATCGCGCTTGTTGCCCTCAAGAGCGGAAAAAGCCACCATCTCGGAGTTGGGAGAAAAAGCCGGAGACATGATGCTGTAAAAATCGAATCGTTTCTTGATCGTAACTTTTTTCTTCCGCAGGTCCATGAAGAACAGTGATTCCTTGCCGCTGGATTTGGCCACAAACACCAGGTAGCGACCATCGGGCGAAAACGAAATACCCGAGACATAGGAATGAAGCGACTCCAGATCACCCGAACGGGAACCCTTTACGAGACGGTCTACGACTTTGCCGTCATCGATCGAGATCAGTACGATCTCAGTATAGTCCCAGCGGTCGGTGAACATGGCGATCACATCACCTTCGGCTGAGAACACCGGTTTTTCGTTGGCGTAGGAACCGTCCTCGCGAGATTTGGTCAGTTTCTTGCCAACTTCCTCAATCTCTTTACGCTTGGCTATTTCCGGCCAGTAGCGCCGTTTCATCTCTTTGGAGAATTCTTCCCAGAATTTCTCCATATCGATTCCGAGAGTGTGTTTAATGGTGCGGTCCATCGAGAGAAACACTTTCCCTCGCTTGAACAACTCGCCGATCTTGTCTTCGCCGTATTTGTCGGCGATATATTTGACCATAGCCTGCCCCTCACGATAGGCGTTGTAGCCCGTGAGGTAGAGCGGTGGATACAAATAACCGTTGATAGTGGCGTCGCGCACCCACATATCCGAAAAATAATCCCAGCCGTGACGTGATGAATACTCGGCAAAACCTTCGGCCAGCCACAGCGGTTGTTGGAAAAGCCGCTGTTTTGAAATCAGCGACGATAAAGCTCGACCGTATATGAGATCGTACACGACGGCGTGAGTTAACTCATGGTGCAGCACATGGCGGAAATCCGAATAAGAACCGCTGAACGGGACGACCATGCGGTTTTTGTAAGCTTCGGTGAAGCCGCCGGTGCCCTCGCCGATCAGCGACGAGAGGATATTGGTCTGCTGAAAATCGTTATGTGAATTGTAGATGAAGACCGGGATTCGTCGCTGCACGAGATAATTCAATTCCGTGCTGATTTCTACATAGGCCGATTCAGCCACAGTCGCGGCGAATTTGGCCGTTTCATAGGCGTCTTCATAAAAGTAAATATCGAAGTGCCGTGTCTGGATATAGTTCCAGTCGAAATCCTTGTAGCGTACCTTGTTTTTACCGAAATAGGTTTCCTGGGCCGAGGCAGCGACCGAAAGAGCCAACAACATCAGAGCCGTCAGGAGGAACGTTTTTTTCATGGAATTCCACATCCTATAATTATGACATGTCACAGGCGGCACTGTTTTAACGATTCAGACGCCCGTTGGTTCATTAAAATCCGGTGCTATAAAATCCCGTCGAGGCAGGCTTGATACAATCTGTCCCGGAGATCAATTTGTTACTCTTGTTATATCGGCCCCAAGCTCCGACAGCTTTTCCTCCATCCGACTGTATCCCCGGTCGACATGATACACTCGAAGGATTTCCGACTTCCCTTCAGCCGCCAGAGCCGCCAGGATAATCCCGGCTCCGGCCCTGATATCGGAGGCCATAATTTCGGCCCCCTGGAGTTTCGAGGTTCCGAAAACTATCGCTTCATCACCGCTGACGTTGATCTCGGCGCCGAGTCGACGCATCTCCATAGTGTGCGACCAGCGATCCCGGAACACCGTCTCGCGGATATTCGAAGTGCCGTCGGCGATACAGGCAGCCGCCATGATACAGGCCTGCAGGTCGGTCGGAAAACCGGGGAAGGGGAAGGTGGTTACCGACACCGGCTTGAGTCTCTTTGGCCCTTTAACCCGTATGCTCGTGCGTTCCGTCTCTGTTCGGCAACCCATCTCCTGCAACTTATGAAGAACCAAAGTCAGGTGATTCGGATCGATACCGGAAACGGAAACATCACCCGCCGTCACAGCGGCGGCAATAAGGTAAGTCCCGGCCACCAGACGGTCACCGGAGACACGAAAATCAACCGCTTTAAGCGTCTTAACCGGTTCCACTACTACATTAGGCGTTCCCGCGCCGTGAATTTTAGCTCCGGCTTTATTCAGGAAGTTCGCTACGTCAACAATTTCCGGATCGCAGGCGGCGTTGGCTATATACGTTTTATTTTTAGCCGTCACCGCTCCGAACAGGATATTCTCAGTCCCGGTGTGTGAAGGACGATCGAAATATATCGATCCTCCTGCCAATTGTTTAGCCCGCGCCACGACATATCCGGCCCTTTCCGTCACCCTGGCGCCCATGTCCTTGAACGCCTGGATATGGAAATTGACCGGACGCGCGCCGAGCACACAGCCGCCCGGCAATGACACCCGCGCCTGCCCCATACGGGCCAGAAGCGGTCCCAGAACCAGGAACGAGCCCCGCATTTGTCGCATCAACTCATAAGGAGCCGTAGCACGGTTGACCCGGGAGGCGTCGATTGCCATAACGTGCTTGTGGTCATCATATTCAACCACCGCTCCCAGGTATTCCAATACCCGGATTATCGTCCTGATATCTCGGAGCGGTGGTACATTCCTGACAATCGTCTTTCCTTTTCTGATTAATAGCGCCCCGCAGATAATCGGCAGAGCAGCGTTTTTTGAACCCTCTACCTGGAGCTTTCCCCTGAGACGACGACCGCCGTTGACCACGAATTTATCCATCGCGTAAAGAGCCTTTCTTTCATATAAACGGGCAACCGAACGATATACCCATCGCGGTTTTTGTATTGATACTATTAATGAAGCTGATCCGGATGAAATAAACTTAAAACTGGGGAGAAGGGGGGGCTGATCAAAGCCATTACCCGCAGTGAATCATTGAAGTATCTGAAAAGCAGTTGAATTTGAGGACCGGATGTCAACAAAACCGTACATTTTGTTTACATCTTGGCGTAAATGTAAACGGAATGGCTAATTTTGTTTACATCTTTGTAAGTTTGCTGAATTGTCAGAGGAAAAAAAAGAAACAGGATCACACCGGTTGGACGACTTCAAAGCTGGCTCGGACCCGCTCGAAAAACTCAATGGCCTCGGCCTGGCAGTAGTCGGTCGAAGTCCAGGGCAGGCGGGTGAATCGACCCTTGGCCCAGATCAGGGCAATCTCGGCAAACACGCCGTCACGCAGATAGATCCGATGGCGGTAATCGCGGGCGGCGGCCATAACCAGGTTATCGGCGGTCATGATACCGGGATCGATATTTACCGTGCGGAACATATAATCTTCCACTTTGTCCGAAAACGCAGCCTCGATCTTGCGGCAGGCGCTCTTTATTTCCGGAAGGGCATTTCGGGCCACTAGTTTCTCGAAAGCGAAAAAGCGCAGGCGCAGGTCCTCACCCATTTCTTCCTTGTAGGTCTGGCGGCAGTTGCAGTCCAGGTCGGCGGTCTCGAAATCCACCCGCCCGAACCGGCGCTCCATTACGCGAAGAGCATCGGCGACAGCATCTACCGAAGAATAAATAACCGCCACTACCAGACGGCCCTCGGGCGGTTCTTGAGTTCTAACCATGGCATATTGATTACCGGGCGCCGGGGAAAGAATCAACAAAAACCGGTCGTAAAAGCCCAACAACACCGGGGAAAGCCGTATTTGATGTTGACAGACATTTGTATCAAAGGCATTTTCCTTTTATAAGGATCATGTGACAGCATTTACATAATTACGGAGGAGTCATTAATGAAGACGTTGCTGACGGCAGCAATCGCAGCCGTTCTTCTGGTTGGTACCGTTTCGGCCCAGCTTCCCAAGTTCGGGGCGGGGGCATTCGGCGGTGTGAGTATCCCGGTGGTCCAGGATGACCAGACAAACGGTACCGTATTCGGCGCCAGAGGGCGAGTCGGGTTGCTCCCGATCCTGCAGATTGAGCCCTATTTTGCTTCTACCCAATGGGGTGCTCCGGATCCGGTCGACGGTGTCAATTTGGGAATCGATGGTTCAACGGTTACGGCGTTCGGTCTCGATGCCACTATCGGTTTTCCCCCCGCTAAACTCGGTCTCAAACCGTTTCTTACCGGCGGGATCGGTTCGTTCAAGGTCAAGAACGACGATACCGGTTATGATGAATCCAAACTCGGGTTCAATGCCGGTTTGGGGCTGGGAATTGGTGTTTCGCCGTTTCTCGATATCGATGTCCGAGGAGTAGCTATGATCGCGCCGCAGGAAAGCGGCTCTAAAAAAGCGATCAACCTGATGGCCGGTGTAACTTATAACTTCGGCATCAAGTAAGGAGTACCGCCATGTTGAAAAAGATTCAGATGCTGCCGCTTGGGGGCTTGATCGTGTCGGCTCTGCTGGTTGCCGGGTGCCTGATCGTTTCCGGGACTTTCGTGATCGTGAAGGATTTCGATATGACTGCCGAGGCCGGCTTCTACTTCTACCAGGTAGACCTGACGACCGAACCGGATTGGGATGATCACAAGGACGATATCGACTTTATCGATGCCGTAGGGGTGGAATTCACGATTGTTTCAACCGAGACTTCGGATGTGGCTTTCAGCGTTTATGTCGATGACTACAGCGGCGCGGGAGCCAATCCGACCTCGATTCTCCCCACGGCCGATGTTATCATCGACAGTCTCACGGTATCGCCGGGAACGACCAGGATTACCTACGGCGAATCTCTGACTTTTCTTCGGAATATCCCGCGACTCAAGTCGCTGGTGAGATCCGGCAAGTTCGATTATTACGCCGGCAGCACCGGCAACGACGGCGAGACGTTCGTTATTACCGAGGGTAAGGTTGTCGTGACGCTTTCCGCCAGCGGCAGTTGATGCTCTCGGGAATTTTGAGAAGGTCGAACGTCCGGGTATTCGTCATGACTCTATCCTGGTTAGAGCGATACAGAGCCGCCCGCGGCGCGAGATCAAGTCCCTAAGACGCGTAGCGGCGGGGCTTGTCTCCGCCGCCAAAGGCCTTTCTCAACGTGCAAACGAGGCCGATGGCGCGACTGCTCCACCGGCTGCTTCTTGCGAGTGAGCGATGCGATACAAGAAATCTTTACCAAAAGGCATTCTTTGTACGAATTTTACGTTATTCTCGTGATTCCCTAACGTATAAAGATTAAAGAATGTGTGGTTTTAGTTGATCGACAGCCTTGATGAGAAGTATAGATAGATCAGATTTGGAGGTCCTTATGGAAGTTGGACTTGTTTACTCGAGTAAGGATCCACGTCAGGCTAAGACACGGGACTTCGTAGTTAACTTTCTTAACGAGCGCGGGGTTTTGGCCAACGTCGTGGAATGCGACAGCCCGGTTGATGTGCCCCGGATTACTATCAACGGTTGTGAGGTGGCGGCGAAACCTCGCAAGACCGGAAAGCGCATGAGTGTGTTGTATTTCCCGTCAATGGATGATATCACGAAAGCGCTTGAGCGCGGTATCTGGTGTGTCTAAATATCCGCAGGCCCAACAGGGTTGAGCACGAAGGCCGGGACAGGATGTCCCGGCCTTTTTGTATGTCTTGAATTCACCTCTCCGTAGAGTCCCCCCTTCCGTCTGGTGGCCCATCCGTCCACGGGTGGGACGTCCTGTGCCCCACCCCTCGGGTGGGATTTCCAAATCGACAACAACATCCCGTCAAACGTCGCTCCTGCGGAAGCAGGAGCCTATCTTCTCTTCGTCCTTTGGCCGCAAACGTCTTCGTCTGCCCCAATGTTGTTGTGCCGTCAGGTGTCTCTGCCCGGTGGTTTCGTTGCTTGTCAGAACCTCGCTTCGCGATCCGCCTGCGGCCGACCGGGGGTTCTGACCTACTAGGAACCTGGTGGCCCGCCCGTCCACGGGCGGGATATATCTGAAAGCTCCGAACAAAGGTGCCCCTCCCGGGCGGAAGCAACGAATCAAAACACCGTAGCGCAGGTCCGTCTTCGAACCTGCATTCTTCCTTCGTAGGTCGGCGTTCCGAAGTGAGCGCGGGCGAAGCCCCGAGAACGGAGAAACCCGACAATTCCCGGACGATTCCACCGACTGATATTGACCTGTGTTCTCTTCTGGAAACCCTGGGCAAGCCCAGGGCCACCCGACCTTTTGCCTCTTGAGGAAGAAGAATGTCCAGCCAGGTCGCAGACCCGGTCCCAAAGCTCCGGGGGCCGGCGGCACGACATCAAGCCTCCATTTGATACCAATGAACCATAGCGGTTCATCCAATGGCGGTCTGCCGGGTAGTTGTTCGACACCTTCCTCGATCCCTGCTTGAACAGAATAGGCGCAGCACACCAAGGCTCCGTAGGGAGGCCAGATTTCGCCGCGACCTAGGACCTCAGCGAGAGTTGGGACCGGAGGCTCCGGCAATGACCAAGTCACATCAAGCAACTCGGGAAACAGCGTTACAAGGTAGCGCGGGGGATCAGCGACTGAAGGCTCGAACCGTTCTGCGTCAACCAGCATCACCTTGAGCAGCCGCCCAGTCTCGGCATCAATGTAGGCCGTGCCCCTGTCCGGTAAGGGTCGCTCAGAGTCCCGGTCCTTCCAAAAGATCGGGCGGAACCCCTCCAGATCAATTGCCCAGGCCGGACGATCGAGAAGCAGGTCGGGAAACAGGAGGCTGTCGAGCGGAACGTTGGTGTCGCGGGGCAGCGGGGCAAGCTTCGGCTCGCCCATCTTGAGCGCTTTCTCCGCAACGGTATCCGCTCCGATCACATACTCCCGCGCCAACTCCACCGCCTTCTCGGCAGTGATTTGAGGAGTAGGGGCATCCTGAGCATACATCGCCGCAGAAAGGACTACGGCAGCAATAATGGCAGTTATTTTCAAAACTCTACCGGTCAACAGGCACGTCTCGCTGCAACATCTTGGGCGGGTAAACAGCGCTATCTTTCTCCAAGAACACGAATGTCCAGCCCGGTCGTAGATCCGGTCTCAATGGGTATTCCGCTGCGGGGACAATGTCACTTCTCCATTTGATCCCAATCATCCAGACCGGCTCGTCATCCGGTGGTACCTCCCTCGCGTGTTCACTATTAGGGGGCAAATGCACCTGAACATAATACGCACTCAGCTGCAGAGCCCCAAATGGAACCCAGAAGTCACCTCTTCCGAGTGCCCCCTCAAGCGACACCACCGAGGACGAGGGCAAAGACCATTGAGCACCCCGAAAAGAAGCGAACAGCGTAACAAGGCTGTACGAAGTGGTATCCGATGAGGGCTCAAACCTCTCTCCATCTACCATTGTTACCTTAAGCAGTCGACCGGTCTCGGCGTCGATATAAGCCGTTGTTTTGTCCGGCAAGGACGTGTCGGTTGCCTTATCTCCCCACACCAGCGTGATGAATCCCTCGATATCAATTGCCCAGGCCGGACGATCGAGAAGCAGGTCGGGGAACAAGAGGCTGTCGAGCGGGACGTTGGTGTCGCGAGGCAGCGGCGCAAGCTTCGGCTCACCCGTTTTGATCGCTTTGGCCGCAACGGTATCCGCTCCGATCACGTACTCCCGCGCCAACTCCACCGCCTTCTCGGCAGTGATTTGAGGAGGAGGCATGTCCTGAGCATACGCCTCCGCACAAAGAACGACGACAATCCCAATAACCGTGATCGTTTTCGAGATACAACGCATCTTATAGACTATCACTCTCCCTCATGTCCGAGAGGTCATCGCTTACCACCAGTCCTCCGGCACATCCAGTTGCGACATTCCCGGCTGACCCCCTTGCGCCTTTTGCTCCTTAAGAAAAAAGACCGTCCATCCCGGTTTCAGCCCCCTTCGCTGAGCGCCGGGAGCAGGAACAGGAACATCGAGCCGCCATTTGATTCCAATCATCCAACAGGGCTCACCAGGACGCGGCATGGCCGTGGACGGGGGGTAGCCCTCGGGGAATTCTGTCTCGACAAAGTACGCGCTAAGCGCTAGGGCCCCATAAGGGGGCCAGACGTCGCCTCGGCTGAGAACTGTCGCAAGTGTCAGAGGCGTGGGCTTCGACAAAGACCAGTTGATCCTTTTGTAAGCCCCGAAGAGCGTGTTGAGACTGGTCCGCACGGTGTCCGTCGTTGGTACAAACCGTTCTGCATCAACCAGCATCACCTTGAGCAACCGTCCGGTTTCGGCGTCGATGTAAACGGTGCCTTTGTCCGGCGGCAAAGGCATCCGGGGATTGAGGTCCTTCCAAAAGATCGGGCGGAACCCCTCCAGATCAATTGCCCAGGCCGGACGATCGAGAAGCAGGTCGGGGAACAAGAGGCTGTCGAGCGGGACGTTGGTGTCGCGGGGTAGCGGGGCAAGCTTCGGCTCGCCCATCTTGAGCGCTTTCTCCGCAACGGTATCTGCTCCGATCACGTACTCCCGCGCCAACTCCACCGCCTTCTCGGCAGTGATCTGAGGAGGAGGCGTGTCCTGAGCATAAGCCGCCCCAACGAGGACCAGAGTAGCCACAATGATAGCGAACGTCTTTGCGAACATATACCCTTTTGCCATTCGCAAACTCCCACCTTCCTGACGGTGATCTTCTTCCCGCGTCACAATATAGACGAGAGCGAGCGGCAGATCAACCAATGAAATCGGATTGATCTTGTGGGCGGCAGACGTCCTCATCTGGCCCGTGATCACAACACCTGACGATGCTTCGTAGCGCGTCACCCCAGCGAAGGGGATTGTTGAGAAACCTCGACTGACTTCTCATCGTCGGGGAGACAAGCCCCCCGACTACGCGACTACGAGCCCTAACCTCGCGTAGCGGGCGGGGCTTGTCTCCGCCGCAAAAGAGTTTTTTCAACACGCCTTTCAGGTGGGTTTTCGTCTACCCCCGCACGGCTTTGTCGAGGAAGTCAATCACCTCGGCGACTTTCATCCGCTTCTGCTCCATAGTGTCGCGGTCGCGGACGGTCATCGTTTCGTCCTCGAGCGTCTGCCCGTCGACCGTGCAGCAGAACGGCGTCCCGGCCTCGTCCATACGGGCATAACGACGCCCTACCGCCCCGGAGACATCGTAGAAAACCTTGAAACGCTTACGCAGTTCATCGTAAACTTTCTCAGCGAATTCCGGCATGCCGTCCTTCTTGACCAGCGGAAATACCGCAACCTTGATCGGTGCCACCTTGGGAGAGATGCGCAAAAACACACGGTTCTCGCCGTTGATCTCGACCTCGTCGTAGGCGTCGACCAGGATCGTCAGCAGGGTGCGGTCGCAGCCGGCCGAAGTCTCCACGATGTAGGGGATGAATTTTTCTTTGTACTGGTCGTCCTGATAGCGAAGGTCTTTGCCGGTCGCTTCCATGTGGCGCGAAAGGTCGAAATCGGTCCGGTTGTGGACGCCCTCCAGTTCCTGCCAGCCGAACGGGAACTCGTACTCGATATCGTAGGCGGCCTTGGCATAATGGGCCAGTTCGTCCGGGCCGTGTTCGTGCCAGCGGAGCTTGTCCATGTTGATCCCGAGGTCGCGGTACCAGTTCCAGCGCTGCTCGCGCCAGTATTCGAACCATTTCTCATCCTCGGTCGGATGCACGAGATATTGCATTTCCATCTGCTCGAACTCGCGGGTGCGAAAGATGAAATTGCCGGGGGTGATTTCGTTGCGGAAAGCCTTGCCGATCTGGGCGATCCCGAACGGAATTTTCTGCCGCGAGGAGTTTTTCACGTTCAGGAAATTGACGTAGATTCCCTGGGCCGTTTCGGGGCGCATATAGACCACTGACGAGGAATCCTCGACCGGCCCCATGTGGGTCTTAAACATCAGGTTGAACTGCCGGGCCGGGGTAAGGTCGCAGCCGTTTTCGATCGGGTTTTTGGAGGGTTTGTGCGGGCAACGGGCTTCTTCGAGTTTATCCGCCCGGAAGCGTGCCTTGCAGGTTTTGCAGTCGACCATCGGATCGTTGAACTCGCTGACATGACCGGAGGTCACCCAGACCTGGGGGTGCATCAGGATAGCGGCGTCGATGCCCTCGATATCGGAGCGGCGGCTGGTCATCGCCTCCCACCAGAAGGTCTTGAGATTGCGCTTCAGCTCGGCGCCGAGCGGGCCGTAATCCCAGCAGGAAATAAGCCCGCCGTAGATTTCGGAGGAGGGGAACACGTATCCGCGTCGCTTGCACAGCGACATCAGTTTGTCCATCAGGTCGGATTCTTTTTTGGCCATGGTCTGCTTTCTATTCGATCAAGGTACTGTTCTTCAACTTCTGTAAAAACTCCAGCGATTTCAGATCGGTCTTGAGATCGGTCTGACAGGCGGCGAACCGTGTCAGCGCTTCGAGCAATTGCGCCGCCTCAGCATAGCGGATCGGCATCCCCGCAGCTTCCTTGAGCGAGGCGTTTTGCAGCTTTGCCAGATGCCGGTAGCCAACGCCGGAAAGGGGAATATAATAATCTGTCGGGGCTTGGCAAGAGGGGCAAAGCACCCCGCCGCGATCGGCGAAAAACGGCACGTTGCCGGCTCCGTTGGCAAAGCCGCCGTTGGATTCATCGCTCGTCGCCGGACGACCGCAACCGGCGCAGTAGGCCAGCGACGGATGATAGCCCAACTGCGACAGCACCCGCAGGAAAAACGCCACGAACAGCGACGGCAGACAGGTTTTGGGGACAGCCGCCACATAACCCAGATACGAGGCAAAATAATCGTAAAGTTGCCGCTGGGGCTCGTCTTCCGGCAGGAGCAGATACATCAACTCGCAGGCGGCCGAGCCATAGGCGAGCCTTCCGAGGGCTCCGTCTCCCTCCATGGAGAAGCTCTGCAGGGCGTCGATTTCGCGCACGTAGCCCCGGCTTTCCTTTTTGGAGTCGTAGAACGACAGCTCCAGCCGGGCGAACGTTTGCAGCCGTCCTCGGCGGGATTTCATGCTGCGGCCGCCTTTGTCGACCAGGGCCAGCTTGCCGAAATCGCGGCTGAAGAAAACAACCGTACGTGAGGACTCGGACCAGTTGAAGGCCTTAAGGACGATCGCTTCGGTTTTTTCCAGAGACATGGGATCGCTCAGAAGCCGCGATAGTAGTAGATCGTTTCGTTGGGGCGAACCATCCGATAGCGGGTGCGGGCGATATATTCGATATAGCGCTGGTCGGTTTCGAGCATCTTTTTGATGCGGCTGTCGTCGATCAGGTCTAGGAGGATACGCTGGTTGGACTCGATCAGCGCTTGTTTTTCCATTTCGAGGCGGATGATGCGCGGGATGCCGTAGTCGCCGACCATAAGCGACCAGAAGAACATGAGGCCGATCAGCCAGAGGCCTATTTTCATGAAACGCCTGCGGACACGGGCATCGGCGTTGGAGAGGCGGCTGACGAAATTCTCGGCCAGCGGCTGGAGAATTTTGCGACTTTGTTTGACACGACGCGGCATATAGGCAAATTAGTTCGGCGGGTCCGGGATGCAACAAAAAAGAGATAAGAGCGACGCAACTCGTCAATCAAGACCCCTAAGTAGAGCAAGTATGGAGGGAAAGAGGCAGCCAAGCCGACTACTTCTTAGGCTTCACCCAGAAGTGGAAGTACTTGGCGTTCTTCGGGTAAATCCTCTTGCCGTTACGAACGATGTAACGGCAGAAAACTTCCACAAGACCTTCACGGTCTTTAGCGTTTCCGCTCACTGGCACTCACCTCCTTTCGATGTTTAGTCTCTGCCCCTTCTACCCTCCGCCAACAACCTCTTGAGTCGCTGACGGAGGGGAGGGGGAAGTGCTAAACTGAAAGAGTGAGGGCCAAGAGAGGGAGGCACCTTCTTGCCTCTTCCACCTCCATCTGCTAGGCAATTTAGTATTGAGGTGAGAGTAAGGAACTCTCACCTCGAACAAGGCGCTACTTACCTTCCCGATTTAACCGAGCACAATGGGCGCAGAGCGGATAACCGCCAGTTCCCGATTTCTTGTATCGGGGTTCGATATTATTCCCTTCCGTACACTTTGTGTTGTCATGATGACAGTTCGTACCAGGAAGGATCGAATGCCAAGGCGTAGTTTTAGCCATATTATATTCCTTATAAATTTCAAGTTCAGATAATCGACATTCCTTTCAAATGTTGACAAGGAACGTCGATACCGTATAATATCAGTGGAGCGCTGGGGAATCGAACCCCACGGCCGCGAATCCAAATCCCCGCGCCGGGGACCCATCCGCGCCCCAACTTCGATTATTACTCAGGCCGGTAACCGCCAGCCTGAGTTTTCCTTAGGGATAAGACGCTAGGAACCCTCAACATGAGTCACAACATAGCGCGGGGTGGGGGTGGGCGGGCTAAGTCATTAATCGAATTAGACTTGCAGTCAACGTGGAAATGTTTGTCGATTAAGCACTTAGTGCTTGACAAATGGGATATAGCACTATATTTTTGCATATGAAATGCTCAGGGTAAATGCAGCCTCAAGTATTTCAAATTTAAGCCGGAGTTCCAGCTCCGGCTTTTTTGTTCATGTTATGAGTCTTCGTAAACGAATTCTCCGTTAGTAGTCTTCTTAATATGCTTATTCCGGACCAAGCTCCCGATAAAGCCGTTGAATCTCGCGGCGAATCCCGGATGCTCTATCGGGAATCCGGTCTCTTCTCCCAAGAGTGTGACTATTTCCTCCTTAGTCAGCGCCTTCCCTCTGTACTTATGGAGAGTGAGCATCACAGCTTCTCGCAGCTTCTCGACTTGGATCTCGCTGGCAGCACGCTTCGACTCCGTTTCCAGGTTCGGGAGCTCCCCCTGAACGCCATCGAAGTAACGGATCTGCCGATCACATTCGGCTATCGCCCTTTCAATCTCCTCGCGCTCGCGCTCAAGGCTGTGACGCCACTTCAATAGCGATTCTACATCACGTTTTATCATAGACTAAAGCTATAGGGGCTATGGGTGGCTGTCAAGCAATTTCTATGGGGCTAATCTTTTTTTTAGGGGGGGGCTGTCGTGCTGTACATAGGTGCAGTCTGTCATACTGGCAGCGTCTACTTCACTTCTTTCATCCCCCACCTATCCTTTGCGGCGATTGTAGCAAGCTATGACCAGTGCTCTTTCGTGAGCCAATTGCGCGAGCTTTACGACCTTTGAGTCCCGCGAGGTAGGCCCGTCGCACAACAGCAGGCATCATAGCGTCGCTCATGCTCTACTTGGGCCCTTGAACATGACCGGTGCGACCGGGATTTACCCCCCCCCACTTGTCAAATCTCCATCCCCCCGATTGTTAAATAATCGAGTCGCCGCGTCTCCATTAAGCTCAGATATGATAATGAGATAGATTGCTAACTTGTTAATTAACGAATTCCCGATTGTCAAATTCCCTAGCGAGAATCAACGGCTCTATGTTTTAGGTGGCATTACAGACTTGACCCCAATACCGACACGAGCGATCACCCCGTCCCCCCTCTGTTCAATTCTTGCACATAGCGGTTCGGTTCTCAACTAACTAGCCCAACTAGCCGATACTTACAGAGATAGACGGAGGAATGGAGTTCTCACGATCCTATGGCTAAAATTGACCAACTGCTCAGAATCGTCAAGCAGGCCAACGCCACCGACTTGCATCTTGCCGCCGGATCAGTTCCCATGGTCCGCTCGGGCGGAGGTCTGGACAAAACCTCGCATAAGAAACTCACCAGCGAGGCGATCAAGGCACTCCTGTACGAGATTCTCTCCGACACTCAGATCAAACGGTTCGAGCAGTCCGGCGATCTCGATTTCGCCTACAGCATCGACCAGGTCGCTCGTTTCCGGATCAACATGTACAAGATGATCACCGGTATCGCGGCGGCGGTACGGGTTATCCCCGAACATATCTACACCCTGAATGATCTCGGATTCAGCGAGACGGTCGCCAAGCTGGCCGAACATCGGGGCGGGCTGGTGCTTGTGACGGGGCCGACCAACTCCGGCAAATCGACCACGCTCGCGGCGATGGTGGACTATATCAACAGTCGCTTCTCCAAACATATCATCACGCTCGAAGACCCAATCGAGTTTGTCCACCATCCGCAGAACTCGCTCGTTTCGCAGCGCCAGATCGGTCTGCATTCGGAGAGTTTCGCCTCGGCCTTGCGGGCAGCCCTGCGTGAGGACCCCGATGTGATCCTGGTGGGAGAAATGCGCGACACCGAGACGATTTCGCTAGCCATCACCGCGGCCGAAACCGGTCTGCTCGTGCTTGGCACTCTGCATACCTGTACGGCGGTCGGAACGATTGATCGGATTATCGATGTCTTCCCGGCCGATTACCAGCAGCAGATTCGCATCATGCTGGCCGACACCCTGCGCGGTGTGGTATCGCAGCAATTGCTCAATCGGGCCGACGGCTCGGGACGAATAGTGGCCTACGAGTTGATGCTCTCCAGTCCGTCGATCCGCAATCAGATTCGTGAGGCTCGCACCCATCAGATTCCGTCTACCATCCAGACCGGCCGCAAACAGGGTATGCGGCTGCTGGACAGTCATCTCAAAGCTCTGGTCGACAGCGGCATCATCACCCCCCAGGAGGCGGTTCGTGTTGCCACCGACCCGGCCGAGTTCTACAGCAAAGTCAACCTCGAGGACAGTCAACCGGTGGAAGTATAGATGAGCAGCAAGAGCAAGCGCATTCGACTGGATCAGATTCTAATTCGGGAGGGGCTGATAACGGAGGAGCAGATCAAGGAGGCGTTGACCCGTCAGAAAGCTCACGGCGGTAAAATCGGCTCCCAACTGCTCTATCATCGCTATATCGACGAACAGGGATTGGTGAAAGCTCTGGCGATCCAGTTCGGTTGTCAGGGGGTGGTGCTTTCCGACCTGGTGATCCCCGAAGTCGTACTCAAGATGATTCCTCCCAAAATCGTTCTCGCGCGCAAGGTGGTGCCGTTCGACTACATCCCGGACGACAACCTGCTCAAAGTGGCCTGCGAAGATCCCACCGATGACGACCTTCGCAACGAACTCGGCTTTGTCGCACGCGGCAAAGATATCGAAATGTATGTGGCTGCCGAACTGGCCATCGATACGGTTATCGCTCGTCATTACCAGGGACGCGACATCACGCTGGCCGACCGCCAGTTGCTCCAGATTCCGGAAGATGTGACCTCGATGGAAGAGGCGGTCGAAACCGAAAAAGCCGAAAACGAACCTGCCGCGCAACAACCGGTCGTGCTGATATGCAGCGACGAGCAATATGCCCCGCCGTTGATGCAGTCCCTGCTCGAACGGGACGGCTATCAGGTAAAACATACCGACTCCGCCGACGATGCGATCGAGATGATCGGTAAGGACGCTTTCCACACGGTTTTTATCAAAGACACCGTTTCGGGCGATTATCTGGACCTGATCGACCGTCTTCGCAAAAATTCTCCGCGTACGCGGGTGCGCTATTACGAATCCGCTTCTAATCTTCTGCTCGATCAGGGTTCGTTGATCGAAGAGGGAGATTTGCTGGTTCGCAACCTCGAGCTGTTCACCTCGCTGTTGGCGCTTCAACGTAAAATTCCAATCAATCACAGCGGCAACGTGGGGCGCTATGCCGACCTGCTCTGCAAACAGCTTGGCATTCCCGACAAGGACCGGTTGGTAATCGTCAACGCCGCTTATCTGCACGACCTGTCGAAACATTATTACAGCATCGAGGACTCGCACGACCAGCAGCAGGTTATCAAGATGACCGTGCGGTTGCTCCAGTCGATCAACTACTCACCGACCGTGGTGGGGATACTGCGCTCGATGTACAAGAATCTGGGCGGTAAGTTCACCAAACGTCTGCCAATCGAAACACTTGGCGGCAATATCCTGACAATCGCCGATTTGTTCTGCGAGGCGATACCGGACTCCGATCATGTTTCGCTCGACAAATTCGAAGTGGTCAAAAAGAAGACGCGTGACCTGGTCGGGAAACTTTTCCTGACCGAGGTGGTCGAAGCGTTCATTACGATGGTTCACAAAGAGATTCTGACCGAGCAGTCGGACGAGCCGCCGATCCAGGTCATGATCTACAGCGATCATCCGGGTGCTATTTATCCCGTCGAACAACGCATCAAGAGCGCCGGTTTCCGCACGATTTCACAGAGTATCGAATCGGACTTCATGGAGTTGGTGCGTCGCTCCGAGCCGGAGATGGCGATCATGCTCCTGCACGGCGACCGCAACCGCATCTACGCCGTAATCGACCAGTTGACCGGCAGCGGCATGGACCTGGCCAAAACTCCGACCTTCCTGCTCGTCCAGGGCACGGCCACCCACGAGTTGACCGATTTGATGGATCAGGGAATCGAAGACATTCTCGGGCTCGATGTCAACCTCGATCTGCTCATTACCAAAATGCGCAAACTGCAGGGAATGATTCAGCAGCGCAAAACTCTTTCGACCCAGGCACTCAGGCAGTCGGGAGCTTCGGGTCAGCTTACCGACATGAACCTGATCGACCTGTTGCAGGCGCTCGGTCCGGGACAGAAGACCGTTCGGATCGATGTCAAACCGGCTGATTCCGAAGTGAACGAACTGGTTATTTACCTCAACACCGGCCAGATCACACACGCCAAATGCGGCGAGTTGACCGGGGCCAAAGCAGTCTACGAGGGTTTGGCGATTGCCGAAGGTTTCTGGCAGGTGACACCGCTCACCCCCGAACAACTACCCACTCCGAACAACAGCGAGCCGAACGAGTCGATCCTGATGGAAGGCTGCCGTTTGATCGACGAACGCCTCCGCGCCGGCCAGTTGTTGTAGGATTTTCTCAGCGTAACACAGCCACGTTGTCCGAAGGCCGAATTACGAGATCCTGGTCGGCGACCAATGGATTTGTTGTCATTGACAGATATCGGGGAGATATTTCAGATTAATGAACAGCACTGGTTCTAAACGAGGGATCGGGGCGTCTCCGATCCGGATCAGAAGGGGAGGCGCCCCGGTTTTTGAGGGGACAATGGCAGATGTCTCGCCAATGAGATGTTGGTAACTTTCTAAGCCAACTGCCGGGGGGCGGGCCGGTACTTGTTGCGCTGCACCGACCCGCGTGTCAACAGAAAGGAGTTGTCGTTTAGGGACAAGGTACCGGCTCCGGACCGTTTTGGAACATGTAGGTCACCAGGTAGACCAGATCGGAAATATCCGGCATACAGCTACCGTCACCGTTGATATCGGCCTCACTGAAGTGATGTTCCGGGCAGTCAGGAGCGCTGGGCTCATCACATGGCGGTTGAGGTCCGTTCTGGAACATGTAAGTAACCAGGTACACCAGATCGGCAATATCCGGTCCTCCGGAACCGCTATGGTTGATATCTCCCCGGCTCTCACAGCAACTTTCACAAACATCGCCAACGCCGTTCGAATTGGTATCGGCCTGGTCGGGGTTATATACATTGAGGCAGTTGTCGCAACTGTCTCCCACGCCGTCGGCGTCGATGTCCTCCTGAAGCGGATTGGCCGTCAACGGGCAGTTATCGGAGCTGTTGGGGACACCATCGCCGTCCTGATCGAACGAGGCCACCCCGTACAATTCCAGATACGGCGGGTAAGTCCCTTCCTTGGAGTAGAACTTACTGAATTTCTCGCCGTATTGTGCCTGGATTACGATACCGTAGTCGTTGATCGTACCGGCCAGCCATTGGTTGACTACATCCGAAATATCCAGTCGATACCAGCCGAGGGCGGGGCCGAAATTATAGTAGAGGGATGATGTCGAGTTATGTGAAACATGGTTGTACTCATTCCAGGTGTCTTCATCCCAATCTTCCGTGGCAACGAACAGGTCGCATTCGGTATAGTAATCGCCGGGGCAACGGAAATAGCGATATAAGTTAACGAAAGCACTGTCGATCGTTTGCCCGGCATAAGCGGTCAGATCCCAGCGCAGCATAATCCGTTCGTGATGTCCGGCGCCGTCGTAATCGGCGGTCCAGAGCGATGCTTGTTCCACCGGGTGTTGATGTCCGCTGCCTTCATCAGGATCAGAGTAGAGGTCGTCGGAAGGCTCCAACTGCAGCCCCTGAATCGGACAGGGATCGGACAGGCAGTCGAGTCCCTCGCTCCAGGTACCGCCAAGGGCATCACACTCGGTTTGTATGATGCCGTCATAACAGTCGGGATCGGAGGGGTCGGTATAAACACAGCAACGTCCGGTAGCCGGGGGATCATCGGTCACCTCGATGTTGTCCAGTCCGAAAATATCAGCGTCGGTACCGTAGTATTGGAAGCCGATCCTTATCGGATTAGTGTTTCCGGCCCAGGCGTCAAGGGCTACACTTACGAAGTACCATTGGAACTCGGGATAGCCGGTGCCGTAGGAATCGAACACTTCGGTCCAGTTGACGCCGTTGTCGTCGGTGACATAGACCTTAAAATCATGGGGGTAGTCATAACCCTGAAGCATGTAGAATTCGACTCGGAGCAGGGATGAAGCGCCGGACACGTCAAGCTCCGGGGTCAGCAACCATTCATCCTGCAGGGTAACCGGATCGGTCTGATCCCAGGTAACGAGGGCGGCATTCGTCCCGCCGCCGGTATAAGTGCCTCGGAACCAGCCATATCCTTCATTGAGGTTGAGCGTATCCCAGCCACTCGGGGGAAATGTTGTTCCTTCGAAATCCTCCCACAGATATTGGGTGCGGTTTTTGTCAGCCGTTACCGGGGCGGGATTACTGGGAAGCGGGAAAATGCCGTCGACTAGTTGGCTGCGGTTCATATAGACAGTCACATCGCGGGTCTCGGCTCCAACGAGGTCGACCGCAATGATGCCTGTTAACAAGGCAACGGCAGCGACCGCCGTAATAACTCTAATCATAACTCTCCTACCTTTCTGCAAAGGCTGTAGTAGCTTGGTGATGGGGACTGAAAGCGTCCACCTTGTCTGGTGTATAAGTGAAGTATCATTATCAATCCAAAGAGACCGGCGATGCGGTACGATGTATCGCTTTATGTATGATCTAAATTCCTACTTGCAGTCTTATCAGGAGTCGATCGGCCTGTTGATCTTCTCCGTATCCGGGAAGACCGCCGTCGTTGGCGAATCCCAAACAAGTCTGATAATCCATTTTGAATCGAGCGTCTCCGGGGCCAAGGCCGACGTTAATCCCCACGGTCAGAAAACTGCTCCGATAATCACCTTCGAGGTTGGCGGCCTGATCCCACCATTGATATTGCACGTATGGTTGCAGATAAGTGAAGCGCTCGCTTTCGAGCGGCAGGCTGTAACCGGCCTGTACCATGACCGCGTTCATCTCCAGATCCTCGAAAGGAGCTCCTACCGTCTTGGCCGTGCTGCTGGAGTCGGCCCAAATATCGGCGTAGTAAGGGATATCCAGGGCATCTTTGAACCCTTTACCGAGGAAGACTTCCCCCTGCAATTCCAGGTTATGGTCGTTGTAACGGAGGCCTGCAATGGCGCGGTGACCGTCGTAAATCTGTTTGTGCTCGGTCCAGAAAACGGTATAGTCGTCGCGAGCACCTCCGGGAGTCGGAATAGAGTCTTTTGTATTGTAAGGTGCGTTCCATCGCCAGAAATCGTAACCGGCAGCCAGGGTCAGTCCGGGAAGCGGTGTTCTATAATGAATCCCCAAATTGATATCGTGCTCGTCGTCAAGTGTTCCGCCGCTGCCTTCCGCTATCACGAGTTGGGTGAAAATGCCGGAATGCTCACCCAGGTCTTTATCGAATTCGACCGCGAAACCCAACGGGTGACAGGGACTGAATTTTTTGGCGAAGACCGGTTTTTCAGCCGTCAACAACTGAACGCATTCATCGTACATTTCGAACCCGCGCAGGACATGTCCTTTGGTAATGCCTGCCTTCCAATCGGAGGAGAGGTTGAGCATCAAACCGGCTTCGATTACCATGAAACCGCCGTCGAGACACGAGGCTGATCCGAACTCGAGATTGTACTCCAGGTAATTTTCGTAATTGCCTTCAATGATCGCCTTGGCTTCTCTGATCGTGAATCCGGTCTCGGCCAGACGAGCGAAACCGAAAGCGTAAGTTGAATCTCCGCCCGAATAGGATTCAGCCTGAATAGCCATTTCCACGTGAACCGTCGGCAAGCCGTTGTCCGGTTCGGCCGGTTGATCGTTGCCGGCAGCGGCAGACAAAGCCGTCGATAATACGACGGCGAACGTTTGAATCATCCTCTTTACTGACATTCATCCTTCCATTCGATTGATATCTATCATTTCGTTGTTGATCTCGCTGATCCCGCCCCATCCACTCACAAGATCGATCCTATTTGGTACACGGCGGTTGCCAGGATCCAGGCCACCATGGTCAGTCCTCCCAGTTGCAGCAGAGCCCATTTCCAGGAATTGCTTTCGCGGCCGGTTACGACTATCGTTGCCATGCACGGCGCGCTGACAAGACAGAATAGCATTATGCAGAATGCGACCAGCGGCGTATAAGATGCCTGTAGTCGTTGTCTCAGGGCGTCGGCTTCTTCGGCTTCCTCACCGATCGCATAAACTATTCCCATTTGCGCCACGAATACTTCCTTGGCGGCAAAAGCTCCGATCAGGGCGGTGCCGATTTTCCAATCGAAGCCCATTGGTTTGATCAGCGGTTCTATCCAATGACCGATGCGGCCGGCGGCCGTATAAGCCATGGCTTCGGCTTGTTGTTCTCGCTTGACGGCGGCGAGTTGTTTGTCCAGAAATGCTTGAACAGCATCCTCGTTCAAGTCGCTGCTCACAAGTTCGGCATTATAGTTTAATTGAATCCGGTCAATGGCCGCGTCGTAGTCTTTGTCGAAAACGGTTTTCTGCGGATATGTGGTCAGCGCCCAGAGAATGATTGAAATCGCGAGAATAACCGTACCGGCTTTCCTGAGATACAACCGGCCGCGTTCCCACATGTGAAGCAGTACGCTTTTCGGAGTCGGCATGCGATACGGCGGCAATTCCATGACGAACGGTGCGGATTCACCCTTTAGCGCCGTCGAGCGCAGTAACTTGGCAATTACGATCGCCAACACGATACCGATAGCGTAGATGGTCCACAACATGATGCCGTGCCACGGACGTGGGAAAAAAGCGGGGATAAGGAGGGTGTAGATCGGCAGGCGCGCACCGCAACTCATCAAAGGCGCTACCAGCATCGTGGTGAGTCTGTCGCGTTGATTCTCGAGCGTGCGAGTAGCCATGATCGCCGGAATAGTACAGCCGAAACCGATCAGGAGCGGAATGAAGCTCTTGCCCTGGAGGCCAATCTTATGCATGAGTCGATCCATGATAAAGGCTGCTCGTGCCATATAGCCCGAGTCCTCCAGAACGGCAATCGCCAGAAATAGCAAAAGTATGTTGGGCAGGAACACCAGCACACCACCCACGCCGCCGATAATCCCATCCTCTATTAACGATTTGAGAGCACTGTCGCTCGGCCAGTTCGATTCGATTAAGCCTCCAAGCCAGCCGAATAGATTTTCTATCCAACCCATCAACGGTTCGCCGACGGTGAAGGTGAGCTGGAAAACAACGTACATGAGACCGAGGAAGATCGGCAGGCCTAAGACACGGTTGGTGACTATGCTGTCAATGCGGTCCGACATGTTTCTTTTCTGTTCGACCGCCGAAGAAACTGTTTCCCTCACGATGTCCGAAATGTAGGCGTAACGCGACTCGGCCATGTGTACTTCGGGAGAATCTTCGAGACTGCTTGCGAGACGACTCGCGGCGTTTTCTACGGTATCGCGCAAATCGGGGGTGTTGAAAACATCCTTCCATTCGGCAAGCTTCTCGATTTCCCGGTCGCCTTCGAGTGTTTTCAACGCCAGCCAACGACGACGTCGCCCGGGAGCGGCGCCGTTGTCGGCTGATATGAGTTGACGCAGTCCGTCCAATTCGGCATCGATTTCCGGTCCGTAACCGATAACCAGGCCGCGAGTACCGTTCGTATTACCGGCCGTATTCACCGATGTCTGAAGTAATTCATCGATTCCCCGAGAGCGACTCCCAACCGTCGGAACGATGGGTACGTTGAGCAATCGTGACAATTTTTCTATATCGATACGGATACCGCGAGAAACAGCCACATCGCTCATGTTGAAAGCCAGCACCAGCGGTACGCCCATCTCGAGTAACTGGATCGCCAGATACAGGTTTCTTTCCAGGCTGGAGGAGTCGATTATGTCGATTACCACATCCGGCTTTTCTTCGATAAGGTAGTTGCGGGCCACCACCTCCTCCGCCGAATGCGGAGTGAGACTGTAAACTCCCGGCAAATCGACAATTTCCAGATTGTTTCCTTCGAAACGACGCGAACCGATTTTCTTCTCGACCGTAACTCCGGGATAGTTTCCCACATGTTGGTGCGAGCCGGTTATGGCGTTGAAAACCGTAGTTTTACCCGAGTTGGGATTACCGGTTAAGGCTATCCTGATTTTTCGACCGGATACGCTGTTCGACTTCATATTACCGTTTGTTCGTCATACCAATAAAAGTTAGGCAAGCCAAACATATTGCTCAAAAAAATTACTCGATCATTATCTTGAGAGCGGCGTCTTGACCGATTATCAAGCGACTACCTTTAACGCCGACTATCACCGGGCCTTTCCGGTCGTTGCAGTGAATTACCACTTCAACACCCGGCGTTAATCCCAGGGCCGATAAATGCTCTTTCAAATCTCGACTACCATTAATCCTTGTTATCCGAAAACTCTCTCCGGCATGGCTCAAAGCCAGCGGCAGAGGTCCTCGCAGAATCGAGGAAGAAGCGGTATTAGGCAGGGCTATTTCCGTCGATCCGTTCATAGCTCATAGACCATTATCTTATTTGCATCATCTTTGCGCAACGACAGGTGGTAACCCTTGACCTTCACTTCGATTGGATCCCCCAGCGGCGCCACTCGTTCTACCTCCACGAGGGATCCGGAGGTTACTCCCATTTCAGCGATTCGTCGTCTGGCATCGCCGCTCCGACTGATTTTTACGATTCGGCCCTTTTTGCCGGGACGCAATTCATCCAGAGGGATAGCCGTTCGTTCGTTTTTCTTGATATCCGCTTTTTTCTTTTTTAAATCCATCAGAATACCCGAAACGCAGGCTTCACAATTTTCCATTGAATCGTCCTGGTCACATTGATACCCGAATCCTTTTATCCACGAGGCGCCGCCCCTCGGGCAGGTCTCGACGAATTCCACGAAGGCAATGAATCTCTCCAGGATTTTCGCCGACACGGCGTGTTCCATTTTACAGGCCGCCTCGTCGGCATGCTTCTCTTCGATCGCGAGTACTTTCACGAAAAAGTCCCGCAGCACCTCATGACGCCGGATAACATCGCGGGCCAGAGTTTCACCCCGGGGCGTCAGGGTGACCAATTCATAAGGGGCGTAGTTTACCAACTCTCGGGATGAAAGCGACTTGAGGGCTCCGGTAACGGAGGAATAATTAACCTTGAGTCGTTTGGATATATCTTTGACTCGTGCTGCCTGTTTCTCGGCGATGAGGTGGTATATCACCTCCAGGTAGTCTTCAAGACTGGCGCTTAGAGCTTCTGACGACATGATTTAATCCATTCATCTCTGATCATCTTTGCCTGGCAGAAAAATGTATGGCACACCAAACATTCTGTCAAGAGGTTTTTTGTGATTTCTTTCACAGCAAGATCGCAGGTTCGAAGGAACCTGCATGACTGCGCGGGATCCATGCTCCGTAAGGTGTCTCGGCCTGTCAGCTTCGGGTGATGTTGACTTCAGTCTTTGAACAGATCGTCGAAACGGGCTTTGCGGTCGTCCTTCGTGTCGGTCTGGGTGCTTATTCCCCCCGGCCGCTTGAAGACATCGCGCATCTGGAAAAAATCGCAGAAGTTGGCTTTTTCCTTGTTGGGGATATTGACCTCGATCGGTTCCTTGCATTGGAATCTTCGCCCCGGCTCCCAATGCCGACAGCCGCGACAACAACGCAAATCGGCCAGGCAATGCGGGCAAGCGTCGTGACGTGATACTTTGTGTTCGATTCCGGTGGCGCGGCCACAGTTCCAGCAAAGAAGTCCGGTTTCCGATTCCATGATGTCCCCTTCGTTTCGATATTCCTCCGCTAATATACGAAGCGTGACGCCGATGGCAAGTTGCATTCGCAACATCACTCGACGAGTCCGTTTTGATTGACAAAGTCGCTCGGGTTCAATACATTACAGTATCTATTGTTGAACTCGCCACCGGGCCGTTCAGTTCGACCTGTCACCACCGCGTTGTTCTACATATTCTATCTCACCTCTCCGATAGAGAGGATAGAGAGGCATTCGAGGAGGTAGTTTTGAACAAGTCTCACGTGTCTGCGCTGATAATCATTTTACTGATACTCGCGGCGACACCGTCTTTCGCCGTCGATATCGACAAGGGAATTCTGCTCGATATCCCGCCGGAAATTCAGGTCCAACAATTCGGAAAAATAGCAGGATCACAGTTGACGCCGGAGGATTCGGCCGACATTGCAGCCTTCCGTTTCGACGGCGACACGGTCAAAATCCTGGTGGTGCTGGTTCGCTGGTCCGATCGCTGGTCGACTTACCCATCAGCCACGTTCGACAGCATGATCCTGTCCCATGACACCTATCCTCCCGGATCGGTAGCCGATTATTTCGAAGAAGTATCCTACGGTCACGCCCATGTAACGGGTACTGTTCTGGAATGGTACAACGCCGGAATCTACAATGCCGGCTATGACTTCCAGGACCTCCTCCCTATCCTCGATGCCTCCGTCGATTTTTCACAGTACGACGGCAACAACGACGGCGATGTCGATGCGGTCATTTTCGTCCGTGCCGGCACCGGCCAGGAGGACACCGGCGACCCGAACGATATCTGGTCTTACGCCTATCGTTATCCGACCAACAGCGGTCCGGGACCTTACGACGGTGTTTACGTATCCGCCTGGAATACCTCACCGGAACTGCGGCCGTTGCGCGATCCGAGCAATCCCACCCAGTTCAGCGGTGTCGATTCGCTCAACCAGATCCGGGTGTTCTGCCATGAGACAACGCACAATCTCGGTCTGCCGGACATGTACGACTACGATTCCAAACTCGACACGACCACTTACTTCACTCCCAACGACGATAACGACCATCCCTGGGTGGACTGGTGTCTGATGGGCTATGCCGGTTACGGCATTCTGTCGATCAGGTCGGCTGTCCCCCCGCACATCAACGGCTGGGGTAAAATGCAGCTTGGCTGGATCGATCCGATCGAGTTGGTCGGCGAATACGAAGACCTGGTGATTTACGACATCAACACTCATGCCGACAGTTCGCTTTACCTGCTGCCGATCCACGAGACACAGGGTGAGTATTTCCTGCTGGAATACCGGAATCCGCGCTCGACCGGCAAGTTCGATAAGGTCGATTCCGATTTCAGTTGTTATTTCTGGCCGGACTTGACCTATGGCTGCGACACCCTCGACCGGGGCCTGCTCATCTCGCACGTACACGATTCCCTGGGAGCCTACTGGTGGCGAATCAACAACGGCATGCCCTCTTACCCTCACTACACGGTGACAGTGGTTGACGCCGGTTACAATCCGAGCATGGACCTCTATCAGAATCCCGAGGGCCGCCTGACCGACAGCGCCCAATGGTGGTATCCGTACGAAACCCGCCGCGCGGCGACATACAACCCGGACGTTCCGGGCCAGACGGAATTCTCTCCGACCACGACACCGTCGAGCGAAGGGTATTTCGGCCCGACCAACATTACCGTGCGAGTGGACTCGATCGTTGACGACAAGATGTACGCCTATGTTTTCAATCCCTATGGTGATATCGACTTCGACGGCGTCCTGGACGACGGCGACGGCTCCGGTGTAGCCTGGGACAATCCCTGCACCGGCGGCCAGACGGTCGGCTGCGACGACAACTGCCCGTACGAACCGAATCCGGATCAGGCCGACACCAACCACAACCTGATCGGTGATGTTTGCGATTATCGCTTCGAACGCTGGGACACGGTGGCAACCGCATGTGTCTCTCTCACTGTCAGTAATCTGGCCAACTACGGTCATCAATCGAACACCTCCTCCGGCGGGGCCAACATGGCACATCCGAACGAAGACTGCGATCAGACCGCCAACGTATGGCTGTACGACGGTTCCTCGGTGATCTGTTACGTTAACGGGACCGACACTGTCGGCAACTGGTCGCTTTTCCAGCAGTTCCATTACTGCTTTGTCGATGACCGCCGCTGGATGCTCCCCACCGCAACAAGCACTGATTATGACGAGTTTTTCGGCGGTACTCATGTGACAGCCGACTCGACATTAGCTGTCGAGGACACCTGGTACGCCCCGAAGTCATTGACCGACTGTAATTTCGTGATTCACCGAACGACAATCTTCACCTACGACGCCGCGGTCCACTCGGGACTGACTATCGGTGAGGTTACCGACTGGGATGTTCCGGATAATTATGGCTGGAATGTCAGCGGCATTACACCGGGGATGATGCTCTATCAGACCGGCACCGACCTCGATTGCATCGACCAGTCACGTCGCCTGGCAAGCACCGATTTGATCGGCTGGTTCCTCAACGACTCCTGCGATTTGTACGACAACAGCGAGCCCTACGGCGCCTACTGCGCCGCCAACTCAGACTATGTCTGGGCCACCGGCGATTTTGTCGCTTCGGACCTGATGACCGCCATGCAGCAAACCGGATACACCGCTCATGCGAGCGCCGAGGACCAGCACATGGTGCTGACCTATCTTAACGATTTCACTATCGGCGCTACCGATTCACTGGTTATTTTCTCGGTCCTGATCACATTATACGACGCCGATCCGGCCGACCTGGACAACACACGAACACTGGCTGTACAATGGGTTAAGGACTACCTGGTTGAGTCTTGCAGTTGTTGCCAAATTGTCGGGGATGTCGACCACAACGGATCCGGACCGGACATTGCCGACCTGGTTTATCTCGTGACCTACATGTTCCAGAACGGACCGGAACCACCCTGCATGTGGGAAGCGAACATGAACGGTTCGGTAAATCCCGAACCGGACATCACCGACCTGGTCTACCTCGTGACTTACATGTTCCAGAACGGTCCTGATCTATATCCCTGCGCCGGTAAATAGCCTGAATGAGTTATCGCTCTTAACGGCGGGCTGTTTCGGTCCGCCGTTTTTTTTCACAGCCATAGACTGAGCGATCGCGCTCCCAACACATGCCCACACACTATTTCTCAACATATCCTTGCGGGAGATACGTTCGTATCCGGCAATGCAACTCAGAAATACACTGTTCCTGCCGATAATTTCCATAGAGAAACCAATTCGGCAGGAGCAATGCGATGGACGAACAAGAGAACGAAGCCTTCACGAACAAGCGCCGACACCCACGTAAAAAGCCGATCAACTACATCGAAATCTATGACTCCGAGACCGATGAGTTCCTGGGCAGCCTGGCCGACCTCAACATCGGTGGCCTTCGCCTGCTGGCTCAACACGAACTTGCCCGCAATCGCACCTATTCGATGCGGATGCGTTTACCGCGGTCAGTCGATGAGACGGAAGAGATATTCTTCTCTGCTGCTTGTCGCTGGCAACTAGCTTGTACCAGTGCTCTGCTTCGCGGGAGTTACCATATCGGTCTGGAGATCGTGGATATTGCTCCGTTCGATGCCGACATGATTTCAAGCCTGTTGGCTTCAAGCTGGTTTCGGGACTGGAGACAGCTTCCTGACTATGACAGGATGCGCCGCGAAACCGGTTACCCCGAGGAATAACCGAATCCGGTTAAAAGAAGCTATTCATACTATCCGGCAACAAGCCCTCCCGCCAGGCAGGCAGAGATCCTGTTAGAGCCGTATTGGTCAACCTAAGCCAATAGTCTAAGGGCAGTTATAACTTTAACAATAAACTCTGGAACTTTCGGGCGATTCATGGGTTTGAAGAGCCAGAACATCACGGTTCACGATTCTCACCCGACGAGAATCGTAACCTCTCCAAACCCCATTTCTCGCGCAGAAACAGGCCGGTCGTTTCTAAAACGACCGGCCTTTTCGTTGAATATCTTAATGTCGTGCTAGTCTAAAGCTGTGAGGCGACAAAATCCCAGTTGACCAGATTCCAGAAAGCCTCGATGTATTTCGGACGGGCGTTGCGATAGTCGATGTAATAAGCATGCTCCCAGACATCGCAGGTTAGCAACGGGGTTTTACCGTCCCTGACGGGACAAGCGGCGTTCGAGGTGCTGACAATCTCGAGATTCCCCGAAGCATCCTTGACCAGCCAGGCCCAGCCGGAACCAAAGGTCGTGGCGGCTGTATTGGAAAACTTCTCCTTGAAGGCCGCGAACGAGCCAAAGGCTTTGTTGATCGCCTCGGCCAGAGCGCCGGTCGGTTCACCGCCCGGACCGCCCAGACAATTCCAATAGAAGGTGTGATTAAACACTTGAGCACCGTTGTTAAAAATTCCACCGGAAGCCTTCTTGATAATATCCACAAGAAGCATGTCGGCGAACTCAGTGCCGGGAATGAGATTGTTCAGGTTGTTGACGTAAGCCTGGTGATGTTTGCCGTGATGGTATTCCAGGGTCTCAGCGGAGATATGCGGTTCCAGAGCATCCTTGGCAAACGGCAGATTGGGCAGCTTGTGTTCCATGGTTTATCCTCCTTTTATGACAAGATCAATCCTTGTCGAATATGAAAAGCAGAATACACCGGACGTCTTCACATGTCAACCAATGCCGGCAAACGAAACCGCCGGTCGCAATAAAATCGATTGCAGACCGGCGGCTAAAAATCTATGCCGGAAAATCAACGCTCAGCGTTGACGTGCGGCTGGTATTTAAGAGGGAGAGTTACACGAGTGGTATCGGGGTCATCCAATTCGAAGGTCAACGATTTAAGAAAGGCCTTGGTTTGCCCGACCGAAGTCATTTCGAGCGTTACATCGGTATTCGCACCGACAGCGAGTTCTTTGGGTAAATCAATCGCAACCAGATCCGCGGGAATATCGATCATCTTGAAATGAAGCGGTTGATCGGACTGATTACTGAAGTTGATCCGATACTTGCCCTGATCGGCTCCGGGAAGATCGACCAGGTCCATAGCCGACGGCGACAGGATCAGCGGATAGGATTGATTCGGCTGTTCCTGAATTACGGCGTGAATTCTGACCCGATGTGGCTGCCCACCCTCGTTGGTCATGATAGTCGGACTTTTCACTACGCGTCCCTTGTAGGACTTAGTGCTGAAAATGATCTCAAGGCAAGCCGAATCACCCGGGCTGATCAGCTTCTTGTCGAGCGGCGCCTGAGTACAGCCACAACCCGGTTTAACGTTGATAATCCTGAGAGTATCATCACCGGTATTACGAAGCCAGAAGATATGGCTTATTTTGGCGTTCTGCGGCGCCTGGCCAAAGTTGAAATCCTGTTCGGATACGGACAACACGGGACCGGCTGAAACGGCAGCGGCCAGGGTGAGCACCAACAGCATGGGGAGAAGATGTCTTAGTCTCATTGGTATAATATCTCCAAGTTATAATTCACGGTCGTAAGATGACTTAGTCAAACAGACGCATTAGTTGAGAGCCACACGCAGGGTTTCGTTGGCTCGTTCGAGCAAACTACTGCTCGCGGGCGATTTCACCGGAACAATCTGAGCCATGAGGTCATCATCGTCGATCTGCTGAATGGCACTATAAACCAGGTGAGCTTCCTCACGAGTCTTCAGATCGAGCACCAGCACTTTACAGGTACTGTCGCACCCGAGAACATCGACATTGGCGTCATGCAGACCCAGGTTATAGAGCAGATCGCAAAATGATTCATTCTCGGCCAGATCCTGACTTACTCCGGCCAAAGACAGATTGTAACTGACAATACGATAATAATTGAACGGCACCAACAACAGCAGGAGCACGACCGCCGTAGTAACGGCAGCGACAACCGATTGTCCGGTCCAGCTCCAATGGCGCTGAGAATTCGGCCATCGATGAGTCCGAATGCGTTCCATCACCCGACGCCGCCGCTCCGACAACGGCATCATATCCCCGGTCTGTTCCCGGCGGACGGATTCGAGTACCCGTGACATCAGTACGGTGGACTCACAAAACCGGGCGCAGTCAGGGCATTCGTTCAGGTGACGCTTCAGATCGGCATCGGCAACCGGATCAAGTGATCCGTTTGACAACTGCTTTATTCTGGCTCTAGCCTCGCGGCACTGCATTCTGTCTCCTCGTCGGTCTTATCCGACAGCGGTCTATTTTCAGTGGCGCACACCGAGTATTTCTCGATTGCCTTTCTCATCCGGTTTCGGGCTCTGAAAAGTCGCGATTTGAGCGCCGACTCCGGTTTACCGGTCAGCTCGGAAAGTTCCGTCAGGGTCCAGCCTTCCAGTTCATGAAGCGTAATCAGGACACGCTGCTGGGGCGAAAGTACCGCCATGGCCCGTTTAAGCCAGCGGCCGGCAGTATGTCGACCAAGCGGGTCGTCACCGACCAGCGTCTGCTCTATCTCCGGTGTCAGGTCAACCCGACGCCGGAACCAGGAGCTTCGGACGCTGCTGGTGTAGGTGTTGGCCATGACCCTGTATAGCCAGGAGCGAAACGCCATTTCATCGCGAAGCTGGTGGAATTTGCGATAGGCAATTATCAGGGCATCCTCGAAAACATCGTCTCCCTGAGTTGCATCGCCGGCCAGCCGACGACAGAACATGTTCGCCCTAACGTACTCCGGTTCCAGAAGCTTCCAGAAGCGGTCCTTTTTGGGCTCCATCTGCACTTATGACGCCTTAGCGGTTAAAATGGTTATGGGCACCTTGCCCAACCACCTATAAGTTATTACAAATCAAGATGGTAACAAGTCGAAAAAGCCCTCAAAGAGGTCTCTGGTCCGATTATCGGCGGAATAACGGGGCGGCTTAGGACAGCCGACTCCCGTTGGGTCGATCCGTAATGCCTCAAGATACTGTTACCTATGTTCCCGGTCTAATCTGTTACCTATCTACCCGGTTTGTACCAAACATCCCACCCGTGGACGGGTGGGCCACCAGACAAGGTGTCGAAACTTCGCTTCGCGATCTGCCTTCGGCAGACAGGAGTTTCGACCTACAGAAGACATCGCCCCAGCCGGAAACGGGTGGGGCACCAGCGGTGTCTACGCCCCCTTCGGGGTCGCTGTCACGCCGCAGAGCGACGTGACAAGGAAGAGTCGGGAATCCACGTGAAGGTGGACCACCATTCCATCGGACGGAAGATGGCAGGTCTCGGAGAAACCTTCCCTACAAATACTACAGCCTTTTATAGACGGAGTTACGGGGTCTGGCTGCCGGCGGCGTTTTGACGGGCACGCTCGGCTCTTTGCATCAGGTCATAGTAGCTTTTCTGAGCCTCAAGCCCTCGGAAACGGTTAACAAAAGCCGTCTTTTCGTAATAGCTGCGTGCCCGGGCCAGCAGGTTGTTGTCTTTCGCCATTAAAGCTACCACCTGGACTATCTTGGCCGCCTGCATCTGTACGTTCCAGTCGGTAGGATACTTCTCGGCCAGGTTCGTTATAAGCCCCATCGCTGCCTGGTACTGCTTCTGTTTCCAGATGATATCGGTTGCAAGCAGACCGAGCGATTTAGTTTCAGGATGCAGCGCCAGGTGTCGTTCAATCTCAAGGGCTGAACTGTCGTACTGCTGAGCGAGGTAATAAGAAATAGCGCGTTCGTAATGAGTCGGCTGATAACGATTTGCTTGCGGATTGGAGAAGGCTCCGGCGACGTTATAAACCTGCACCTCAATGTCTCGGATCCAGTAGCTTACGATCGGTTTGAGTCCACCGATTTGCGGATATTGTTTAACGGCTTCTTCGGCGTTGGAGACATCGATGGCAATATGAGTGATCGGATAACGATTAAACAGGGTCGAATCCACCTCGGCCACACCGAAAAGGTGAATGAACGATTTCAATTTAGAATCGAAAGTCAGCTCCGGTCCGTATGGGCCGGAAATAACCGCGTCCGGACCGACGATTTCTCCAAGGTCCCGGCAGGCTTCCTGAATCGTAAAAGCGTGATCGAGGAAATGCAGCCGGCGGATCCGAAAACCGTTGACCAGAGTAGTGACGGCAAGAGCTACCGCCAGCACCGCTATCAACCACTTGCGCGAGAATCGGAAGCTGTGTCGTTTTAATATGAAAAAACCGAGAGCAAGAACCACCGGCACAGCCACAACGGTAGTCCAGGTAAGCATGGTAACCGGCGGTGATGAGAGATTGAAGAAAAACAGGTTGGCAACCGTGTGATAGGTCAGAATCCACCAGAGAAGGGCAATCGCGGTCATACCGGTCCAACCCGGCCAGACTACCGAGAGCTTGCGGCCGGCATTCTTCAGGAACATATCAAGAACCATCCATAAAACCGCAATCGCTGCCGGCAGGAACAGAAGGCTGTACCTGATCGGGGAATAGGTGAGCGGCGCGAGACCCAGCCAGCCGAGAGCAATCCAGGCCATAACAAAAAACAAAGGACGCGGCACCGAGCGCAGGGTTGATGCGCTGTCCTTGTTGTACCGCACCAGGATCAGGAGTGTTCCGCTGACTACTATATACATTAAAATATCAGGATTCAGATAGAACAGCCGCATCTTATAGCCGTACGACACAACATGCTCCAGAAACGCCCAGGGCGATGTTAATCCCTCGGGGAAGCCGCGAAGACCGTAAGACTGTTCGCCAACATAACCGAACGCAGCGGTCAGGTCCGAGCCATAGAGAAGGAAAATCAGCACCAGGCCGGAAACAAGAAAAGCACCGACAGCTATGCCGATTCGTTTCCAGCGTTCATCCTTATCGAGGAAAAACAGAGTCACCAGCAGGGCGGGCATAAGCAGTGCGCCGAACAGCTTGCCGGTGAAAGTAGCTGCGGCCGCCAGAATCGCAGTAGCAATCAAACCCCAAAGTTTATCCCCGTACCAGGAATAGATAAAAAACATCAACGCGGCCAGAAAGAGCAGACCGTTTTCCAGGTACGAAAGACGACCGTAGGTGAAAGCAGTGACATTTATCAGAAAGCAAAAAGCTGCTACCGCAGCGGTCCAGGGCCGGAAATGACGTAAAAGACCAGCCAGTAGCAGAAGTAATCCGCTCAGTGAGAGCAGAATACCGGCGACATGAGCGGTAGCCCGGGATACGGAACTTAGTGAAAAGCAGAGATAGCCGACCAGCGACATGAGTGAGTGCTGATAAACGGTCCAGCGGGAATAATCGAACGGATCCCAGTCGTCGAAAAGAACTTTGTTGCGAGCGTGATAAACGTATTGAGCCGGATCGGTTGCGAGCGACTGACCTCGGCCGGAAAAATAAGACGGTGGATCGCTGTCGAGGTCCTGAAACCAGAACACCGCTCCGCCAATCAGAACGATTACCGTCAGAACATAGAATATAATTCTACTGCGTTGCGATAACTGGGACATGGTCTGTCGGATTATTCCACGTAGAGCGGGAAATCTCCCGCATGGGTAACATCGCCGATCAACCAGGCGGCTCGCTTGTTGTCACTCATCGCCTTTTCAAACGGCTCGGCATCATCAGGATCGAGCGCGATTAGAAGTCCGCCCGAGGTTTGCGGATCATAAAATACCGCGACAAGATCCTCAGGAACGCTATCGGCGATCTTCACACGGCCTTCGAGATGTGCTCGGTTGGCTTTGGCGCCGCCGGGGATCATATCAGCCCTGGCCAACTCACATGCCTGCGGCATGGTCGGGACTGCGTTCGCAAGAAAACGCAACGATACTTCGGAGCCAAGAGCCATCTCGAGAGCATGCCCGAGGAGTCCGAATCCGGTCACATCGGTAGCGGCATGGGTCCGAAAACGAACCATTTGTTCTGCGGCTTTATCGTTGAGCTGAGCCATTTGAGCGCTTACGATTCGCTCCAATTCCGGCCCCACCGCTTTGCGTTTTATCCCGGTGGTAATAAGACCGGTACCCAACGGCTTGGTCAGATAGATTTTATCGCCAGGTTTCGCTCCGGCGTTACTGATAACCCGATCCGGATGAACCAGACCGGTTACGGACACTCCGTATTTTAACTCGGCGTCCTTAATCGAATGACCACCAACTACAATTGCTCCGGATTCGGCAATTTTATCCGTCCCGCCACGCAGCAGCTCGGTGAGCACGCTGGTTGGCATCTTACCGTCCGGAAAACCGACAATGTTTAACGCCGTTAACGGCTTACCACCCATGGCATAAACATCAGACAGAGCGTTCGCGGCCGCAATTTGACCGAAATCGTAAGGATCATCGACAATCGGCGGGAAAAAGTCGACTGTCTGTACCAGTGCGATCTCGTCAGTAAGCCGATACACCCCGGCATCATCTGCTTTGTTGAACCCGACCAAGAGGTTCGGGTGGCTGCTTTTAGGCAGCGTTGCAAGTGCCTCCGCCAACAACTTTGGCGCTAATTTCGACGCTCACCCCGCACAGGACACTTCAGCCGTCAACTTTATCGTAGTCTCAAGACGTTTGTCGTCCATAGAAGTCTTCCTTCAACGTGGCTGTAGCGACTTTTAAGCTCCCGGTCGCTCCAGAACACATCACAGTTTACTCACGAGGCGGGGTCCTGTCAACTTAACAAGCACGATAACTGAAGAGCATAGGAGCAATAATTGAATCTGATTTAGCAACTCCTGCGATAGCGTTCGGAAATGATTTAGTGCTACTTTTGTTGACCGGATCGAACCTTTTATGATTATTGTATTATTATAAATGTTGGAAACAGTATCAGGAATCAGGAGATCATTAAGATGAAAAAGATCGCATTACTGATGGTAGCGGTGTTAGTGGTGACGAGTGTCACCGGCTGTGGCTGGTCTCGTCGCGACAAAGGTACTGCTATCGGCGCCGGCGCCGGAGCCGTGGTCGGCGGCATAATCGGCGATAAAGCCGGCAATACCGCCGTGGGCGCGATTCTCGGAGCGGTTATAGGCGGCGCAGCCGGGGCATATATCGGCAACCAGATGGACAAACAGGCGGCCGAGATCGAGCGTGATCTGGAGGGAGCCAAGGTCGAGCGCGTAGGTGAAGGTATCAAGGTTACATTCGAGTCCGGAATCCTTTTCGACGTCAACTCCTCCACCCTGCGTCCGGCGGCCCAGTCGAACCTGGCCGATCTGGCTCAGATTTTGAATAAGTATCCGGATACCGACATCCTGGTCGAAGGGCATACCGATGCCACCGGAACCAACGAGCACAATCTGGACTTGTCGATGCATCGGGCGCAATCGGTAGCGAATTATATGACCGGCCTGCAGGTGCTGGCAAACCGTTTCAAGATCATGGGATACGGAGAGGATCAACCTATCGCCGATAATGCGACCGCCGAAGGCCGCCAGTTGAACCGTCGGGTGGAAATCGCTATCTATGCCAACGATAAGTTGAAAGATGCGGCAAGGAAGAAAGTCGAAGGTTAAGCAATAGCAGAGTAATCTCTTAACCGTATCAAGAGAATATTACAGGTCATCGAGAGTGGTGACCTCTTACCACTAACACAGGATTGGACATGAAATTAACCATTACCGCCCTGATGCTTGCCCTGCTGACCCTACTCTTCGTCGGCTGCGGCAGCACTGATAAAGAAGAAGCCGGGGCCAACAAAACAGCCGATCAGAATACCGCTCAGAGCGGATTCGATTCACCACAGATGCGTAAGATCTATCTCCAGACGATGGAAGCTGCAATTGAAGAATGGGGCGGGCGATATGAAACCCTGAAGCAACAGATTACCGAGCTTCCGGAACCTACTCGTAAAACCCTGGAAGAACCGGTGGCGCAGGTTGGAAAAGCTATCGATGCCCTCAAGGAAAATTATGATCGCCTTGCCAACAGCGGGGATGCGGATTTTGCCGAGGCTAAAGCCGATTTGGAAAAAGCTCTCCGTAAAGTGCAGGAAGATTTCAACAAAGCGACTTCGATGGCTAATCACTAACACAGCATCGATTAACCCAGGAGATATCAACAGCGGGCGCATGAACAGCGCTCGCTGTTTTATTGTGTCTTACTCGAATCGCATTCCCGTGACGCTCGACAATAATCTTAATCCACATTTTAGCTAAAACCGCCATATTTTTGTCTATCATTACTGCTATCGTATTATTAAATCCAAACTTACGACACGATAGCAAACCGTCGGTATGAGAGATCAAATGAAGATCGCATCGCATAGCGTTCACATCGTATCTGATCACACAGGTAAGGCCTCTCGACGCCGATAATAAATACAGAAAAAGGACGCTATTCTCCTGTTTGCAGTATCATTATTGCAGTTTTAATCCTCTTAAGCATTGACCGCAAAAAACCGCCAACCCCTCTTACAGGAGGTCCCATGAGACATCTGCTAGCTCTGTTGCTGGCCGTAGTGACTCTGCTGTTGGTATTCGGCTGTAGCGAGAACCCGACTCAGCCGGTCAACTCCTCGGTAGATCACTCAATCGCCTTAGTTCAGCGTCCTACGTTCATTGAGACTCGTCCACCTGAAGTCGTGGCTCAGTACACGATGCACCTGACTGATCCGGCTATCATGGCCCTGAACAAGAAGCCGGTTCCGCAGCCGCCGCCAGACACCATCGAAGGCGACCCCAATCCGAACCCCGCTCACAAGTACGCTTATGTGATCGGTATCTCCGATTATGAAGGCACCGCCAACGACCTGACGTACTGTGACGACGACGCAATCGCGATGAAGGCTTGGTTCCAGAGCCAGGGATTCACCGTTCGCATGGACCTCGATGGCGCCGCGACCGGTAACGAAATCATCGCCGGTCTCCAGTGGCTGATCGACAACGCCGACCCCGGTGATGAGGTTGCATTCGCCTACAGCGGTCACGGCATGAAGTCGACCGAAGGCTCGGCGATCATTTCCGCCGACCTGTACTACATCCCTCACGGCATGGTGATGTCGTACTTCAACGCTGTCAACTGCACCAAGAAGCTGGCTACGATTGACGCCTGCGTCATCGGTGACTTCAACGACGACGTGGTCAGCGGTACCTTCATGGCCACCGCCTCAGACGTCAAGTACTCCTACGATGCTCCCGATCTCGAGCACGGTGCCTGGACCTGGTACTGGCTCGACGGCGTTGAGAATCAGGGCCTTATCTATGCCGAGGAAGCGGCTCCGTACGCCGAGGCCGGTTTCAAGGCCTGGGCTTCCGCTCGCCATGTAAAGGTCGACCCAATCCACACCGACGCCTACGACGGCGACATGGATATGTAAGACTCGCATCGGTTCGTACGAACCGTGCCAAAAGGCTCGCCGATTACGGCGAGCCTTTTCTTTTGCTTTTAATCTGATTTGTCCGATTATTCGTGCCGGAGGGCGTCGATAGGATCGAGCGCAGCCGCCTTACGGGCCGGGTAGAATCCGAAGAATACACCGACAGCGGCCGAGAAAAGGAACGAGATAATCATGATCTCCGGAGTCATGATCGGATTGAGATCCGAGGCATAGTCGAGTATTTGAACTGCCGCCGCCGATACCAATATCCCGGTCAATCCGCCGGTGATACTCAACACCACGGCTTCGGTCAGAAACTGCACCAGGATATCACTCTCACGGGCGCCAACGGAAAGCCTTATACCGATCTCGCGAGTACGTTCCGTCACCGAAACGAGCATGATATTCATGATGCCGATCCCGCCGACGATAAGACTGACCGCGGCAATGGAGCCCAAAAGCAACGTGAAGGTCTTGGTGGTCGAGGTCACAGCCTCGGTAATTTCAGCCTGGCTGCGGATGCTGAAGTCGTCGTCGTCACCTTCTTCCAGCTTATGAGAGCGGCGCAGAATCTCGCGCATCTCTTCTATGGCGGCATCGACCTGCTCGGTGGAGGCGGCGCTGGCGTTGATCATGTCAACCCATTGACGACCCTTGAGGCGGTAGAGAACCGTAGTGGAAGGAGCAAGAACGACATCATCCTGATCCGCACCCATACCACTCTGACCTTTTTCTTTCAGAACACCGATAACGGAGAAGGGAATGTTACGAATACGCACCGTCTGCCCAACTGGGTCCTGGTCAGGGAATAATTCATCGGCCACGGTTTTTCCCAACAGGGCTACTTTGCGTTTACCGTTGATATCCTTCTGCTCGAAAAACGCACCGCTCTCGAGCTGCCAGTTACGGATATCGAAATAGTCGATATCGACACCGTAGATTTCGGTCGACCAGTTGGAACTGCCGCCGATGATCTGCCCACCGGAGCGAACCACTGCCGACACACCCGAGAGCAGAGTGGCATCACGGCGGATGTCATCGACATCGTCAAAGGTGAAGCGGTTGAAACTTCCCGCACCCATTCGTGCACCGCCGGAAGTGGCGCTACCCGGGAAAACGATCAACAGGTTGGTGCCGAGAGCATTAATATCCGATTCGATCTTGGCCTGGGAGCCCTCACCGACCGCCACCATGACGATCACCGCGGCGACTCCGATGATAATGCCGAGCGAGGTCAACAGACTCCGCATGCGGTTACGCATGATCGAGCGAAAAGCAGCCGCAGTCAATTTCCCTACCGATATCATGACGGTCTCCTTTCCGCTTCCAGCGAGGCATTTGAATCGGCATTTTCGACCCGCTGTTGCTCGTGTGTTTTGTCGCTGACGATCAATCCGTCGCGCAGTACGACCACTCGTTTAGCGAAACCGGCAATATCCGGTTCGTGAGTAACCAGAATTACCGTAACGCCGTCGTCGTTCAGTTTCTGGAAAAGCGAGATTACTTCGACAGAAGTGCGGCTGTCAAGGTTACCGGTCGGTTCGTCGGCGAGCAATATCGCCGGACGGTTTACCAAAGCACGAGCGATAGCCACGCGCTGTTGCTGACCACCCGAAAGCTGGTTAGGGGTGTGATCCATTCGGTCTCCGAGTCCGACACGACTGAGCGCCTCACGGGCGGCTTGCTCCGGATTTGCGACACGTCCTTCGCGATCGTAAAAAAGCGGCAACAGAACATTTTCGAGGGCGTTGGTCCGAGCCAGCAAATTATAACCCTGGAAAACGAATCCGATATTCCGATTACGAATCGCTGCCCGTTCGTTTTTGGAAAGGCCGTCTACCCGTTCTCCGTTAAGGATGTACTCTCCTTCGGAAGGACTGTCCAGACAACCGAGCAAATTCATCAGAGTTGATTTGCCGGAACCTGAGGAGCCCATGATTGCCACGAACTCCCCGGCTTCGACCTTCAGGTCGATACCACGTAAAGCCGGTACTTCTATTTGACCAACCTTGAAGATTCGCTTCAGACCGTGTGTTTCAATTACCGTAGCCATGATTAGAATCCGGGCGGCGGACCACCAAAACCGGGACCGCGTCGCTGACTGTCATTACTACTTGATGATGAGGTTGTCGTACCGGTGCCGGTGCCAATGATCACTTTCATTCCTTCAGTCAGATCACGACTGGCTACGACCTCAGTCTGAGTTCCATTGGAAAGACCCGTACGCAACATGGCCGGACGCAGGTTACCGGAGTCGTCCAGATACCAGACTGAACCGATATCATTAGGCGGGCTTCCCTGAGCCCCTCCCATACCCTGGCCGGGTCCCATAGCCTGACCACCGCCACCGGCGCCGGAGCTGTCAGCCGGACGCTCACTCGGAGGCTGATTGCCGTCAGTCTGCCGTTGAGCCTGGCGCTCGGAGCGCATTTTCTCCATAGCCGCCATCATTTGTTTCTCATCAGGCTGAAAACGGAGAGCTTTGTTAGGCACCAACAGGACATCGGTGCGTCGATCGGTAATGAACTCGATAGTGGCTGTCATCCCGGGCAACAGATAACCGTCTTCATTGGAAGCTTCGATCACTACCGTGTAAGTCACCACGTTGGAGACTGTCTCCGGTTGCAATCGCACCTGTTTAACCGTTCCGCTAAATTCTTTGTCGGAATAAGTGGCGACATCGAACCGCACCTCCTGCCCCTCTTTTATTTCCCCGATATCGCTCTCGTCGACTTCAGCGAGGATTTCCATCCGAGCCAAATCCTGAGCAATAACGAAGAGGGTTGGTGTCGAAAGACTCGCCGCCACGGTTTGGCCTTCTTCAACATCGCGGGAAACCACAATTCCATTGATCGGCGATGTAATGACGGCGTATTCGAGGTTGCGTTCGGCACGACTGAAAGCTGCCTGGGCCGAAGTCAGAGAGGCATTCTGAGTCTTTAATTCTACGGAAAACGGCAGCAGATCGGCTTCTGAAATAAGTCCTCGTTCAAAAAGCCGCTGGTTACGGTTGTAATTGGATTGTGCCTCCTGGAGGAGGGCTTCGGTCTTTTCTACGTTTGCCTGAGCTTCTAAAACCGCCAGCTTCAAGAGTGAGGTATCGAGTACGGCCAGCACTTGACCCTGATGGACGATATCATTGAAATCGACTGAAACGCGATCAATGGTGCCGGAAACCTGAGTTCCTACCTCAACGGTGGTCACCGGAGAGAGACTGCCGGTGGCTGAGACGCTATTCTCCACGTCTCCTTTACTGAGTTCGGCAAATTGGTACTGCAGATCGGCTGCGTCGCTAAGACCGGCCTTCAAAAGGTAGACCGCGGCAACGACCACTACCAGCCCCAGTACCAACCATATTATTTTGCGTAACTTCATGCTAATCCTTAATCACGGGTTCTCTGCTTTTCATCGTTCTGCAGTAGGACAACTTCGGTCCCGGCAGCGATTAATCAAGTGTATCGGGAAACTTTTTTCCTGGAATCCTGAATTATGCAACTTCCTGCAAGCGAATTCGTAAAGAGGACTGATCTAAGTAATCAGACGAGGTCCATGTGAAAACATCCGAAGCAATTATAATAGGAACGATTACACTTATTTTATCCTTCACCTCCACTTCCGGAGCACGAGGATTATTCGACGGCTGGAAAGGTGAGCGAGGTTCCGGAGATATGATCACCCAGGAACGAACCTTGCAGGATTTCGAAGCCATCGAATCCAATATCGGCGCCGACCTATATATTACAATCGGAAGCCCTCAAAAGGTAGAAGTAAATCTAGACGACAACCTGGTTGACTTCATTGAAACCGAGGTTCACGGCAAGACACTCGATATCACTTGCCGGGAGTCCTATAGCAGCCGCCGGGGCTGTAAAATCACGATTACCGTCCCCAAACTGGTTGAGATTGTTCATTCCGGTTCCGGGGATATTGAGATCGACGGACTTAAAAACGATGAATTCGATATGGATTTACGCGGTTCGGGTGATTTCTGGATCAACGGCCAAACCCAATTGCTGACCATCAGCCTCTCCGGATCCGGAGACGGGGTTCTCGAGGGCGAAACAGATGAACTGGACGTGAAAATATCCGGATCGGGATCAATCGACGGCAGCGATTTAGCTGCCCGAAGTGCTCGCGCCCGGGTATCCGGATCCGGCAATATCAAAGTAAAAGCAACCGACGATCTGGATGCCTCGGTGTCCGGTTCGGGAAACATACTCTACTATGGACGACCGGAGCGGATCGACACCAATGTGTCGGGTTCAGGCTCGATTCGGAGGAGATAGTTCCCAACTCTGGGCGGCGCCGGATGGACGGCGGCGTCGCCCTTAGTTCGACATAAAGACCATCCCTTTCTCACATGCCACACGCATACGCTGGGCGGAGTCGCAACCCTCCGCCTCTGAGCCGGCGGGGCGCCCTCCCTGCCGGCTTTTCTTATGCCTTGCTCCTCCGTCATCCCACCCCTATCTTGCCCCATTATGAAAATAATCGTGGTTCAGAAAGATATCAAAGACCTGGACATCACCGGTCATCTCGAGCGAGCTAAGGGAGACAATCCCGACCTGGTCTGCTTTTCTGAGTTGGCTGCAACCGGTTGTCTCTATCACCGCCGTCCGGTCACGCCGCTGGAGAAAATCTGTGAGACCTTATCGCCGTTCAACTTCGGCGTGATGCTCGGCTTGCCGGTCCAGGAACCGGGCGGCTTCTTCAACAGCTACCTTTTCTATGAGCGGGGTAAATATCGTCTCTATCATAAAATCAACCTGTTCCCCCCGTTCGGCGAACCGCAAATATATGAATCCGGCCATCGGATTGGTCTTTTCGAGACCGCGACCGACCGTTTGGGAACAGCTATTTGTTATGATCTCCGTTTTGAGGACATTTTCACCCGTCTGGCTGAAGCCGGAGCTCGAAAGATATTTGTCCCGGCAGCGTTTCCAATCGAACGGATTGACGACTATCGCGACCTGTTAATTAAGCGAGCCGTCGACTTCAATGTGCATATCATTGGTATTAACGCTGTTGGCTCCGACGACAAGTATCAATTCGGGGGTAACTCGATGGTTGTCGCACCTGATGGCTCAATCCTGGCCGAAGCCGGTCGAGGCCGCCCGGAGACACTGACTGTCGAGATATAGAGAAATATCGAGAATCCAGACATTCGACCTGCGGCACTCTTCTTCGCTGCTATTCTGTCGATAGAAATAATATACCACAGGGGGCATCAATGAGTCGACAAGGCCGTTCCGACGACTAATCTCAGATGGAATCGGCTCACATAAATGCTGTTAATTACCCTTGACGCCCCGGATTGGTGGAATTATACTTAGGGTCTTGATTTTCAGGGCCCTTAGCTCAGTTGGTTAGAGCAGCTGACTCATAATCAGCGGGTCGCAGGTTCGAGTCCTGCAGGGCCCATGAACTGACGATTTTGATTGATGGGCAATTAGCTCAGTTGGTTAGAGCGTTCGGTTCACATCCGAGAGGTCACTGGTTCGAGTCCAGTATTGCCCATGTGTTAAAAAATGAGACGAGCCTTCAACAACATGATGCCTGGCGTCGAGCCGCCGTACAAAGAGAACCGGCAGGCCGGTGACAGGCGGGAGATAAGGATAGCGCATTCCTTCGTAACAACGTAGGGATGCGCTTTTTGTTTTGATGAATGGTGTAACAAATTCCGACGTGCAGGAGGATTCGATGGCCGACGATCTTGATCTGTTGCTGAAACTGCAGGTTATCGATTACGATCTGGGTGAACTCGAGCGATCCAAAGAGTATCTCCCGGATATGATGGAGAACCTGAATCGCGAGATCGAAGAAGCTAAAGCGAAATACGAATCAGCTACGGATCAACTGGATAAGTCCAGAATCAGCCAGAAACACCTTGAGGTTGAGGTCGCTGCTCAAGAAGCAGAGCTGCAGAAATATCAGCAGCAGATGATGTCGATCAAAACCAACAAGGAGTACGATGCGCTGGTTGCCCAGATCGACACGGTCAAAGAAGCAATTTCCTCCAGAGAAACTGAGTTGCTGGAAACAATCGATCTGATCGGCAATCTCGAAAAAGAGACTGTCGAACTGAAAGAAAAAGCAGCCCAGATCGAAGAGGCCAACACCAAACAGTTGGCGGTGTTGCAGGAAAAAGTCGATTCGATCGGCGAAAAAGTCAGCAGCAAACAGCAGGAACGCAACGACGTCTCATCGCAAATACCGCGCAAGACGCTGAGCATCTACGAACGAGTGCGTCGCGGCAAAGGTCGCGCTGCCGTAGTCGTGGTGAAAAAGCGGGCCTGCGGCGCCTGCTACAAAGCGTTGACGCCGCGCAAGGTACAGGAAATCAAGAAGCGAGACAAAATCTATACGTGTGAAAACTGCGGCTGCCTGCTCTTTTGGGACGACGAACAGTCCAATTGAAGCATAAGCCTGCTTATCATAGTTACAGGTGAATCATGGCCAGACTGCTCGACAAGATCGCTCTGACGTTTGACGATGTTTTGCTGGTACCCAGCTATTCCGAGGTACTCCCGCGGGAAACCGATGTCTCGACCAGAATCGGACCCGGAATCGAACTCAATATTCCGGTTGTCTCCGCGGCTATGGATACCGTCACGGAATCGCACCTTGCCATGGCGCTCGCTCGTCTGGGGGGAATTGGCGTAATCCATAAGAATATGGATATCGAGTATCAAGCCGGCGAGGTGGATAAAGTAAAACGATCCGAATCCGGTATGATCGTCGATCCAATCACTCTTCCCGCCAATCGAACGGTCGGCGACGCCATGCAGGTAATGGAACACTTCTCCATTTCCGGCATCCCGATCACCGATAACGGCAAGCTCGTCGGCATTCTGACCAACCGTGACCTGCGCTTCTCCCCCGATCCGAATCAACCGATCAGCGACCTGATGACGACCGAAAATCTGGTTACGGTCAAGCCCGGAACCGACCTGGACACGGCCAAGGAATTGCTGCATCGTCATCGCATCGAGAAACTGCTGATAGTCGATGAAAACCAGATGCTCAAAGGGATGATCACGGTTAAAGATATCGTGAAGCGAATCCAGTATCCGCTGGCGTGCAAGGACCCGCACGGGCGTCTCCGCGTAGCGGCAGCGGTGGGAGTTGGTGACGATTTAATGCCCCGTTCCGAAGCGTTGATCGCGGCAGGAGTCGACATGCTGTGCGTCGACAGCTCGCACGGCCATAGCAAGGGTGTCCTGAACGCTATTTCTCAACTAAAGAAAAAATATCCCGAAACCCCGCTGATGGCCGGTAATATCGCCACGGCCGACGGGGCCAAAGCTCTCATAGACAGTGGTGCGGACTGTGTCAAAGTCGGTATCGGTCCCGGCTCGATTTGTACGACGCGAGTCGTGACCGGCGCCGGCGTACCGCAGGTAACGGCAATCATGAACGCCGTCGAGGCCGCCGCCAAAGTCAACATACCGATCATTGCCGACGGCGGCATTCGCTATTCCGGCGATGTTGCCAAAGCGCTGGCTCTGGGTGCGAGCGCCGTTATGATCGGTTCACTTTTTGCCGGGGTTGAGGAATCTCCCGGCGAAACGATCCTGTTCGAGGGTCGCTCGTTCAAAGTTTATCGCGGCATGGGATCACTCGGAGCCATGAAGAAAGGTTCGGCCGACCGCTACTTCCAGAGCAAAGAGGATGAAACCTCCAAGCTGGTTCCGGAAGGAGTCGAGGGACGGCTGCCGTTCAAGGGTCCTCTTAAAGACTCGGTGCACCAACTCATCGGCGGTCTTCAGGCCGGCATGGGTTTGTGCGGCGCCGCCAATCTGACCGAGTTCACCGAAAAGGCAACGATGGTCAGAATCACTTCAGCGGGCGTGATTGAATCGCACCCGCATTCGGTGTCGATCACAAAAGAAGCGCCTAATTATCGGCGTATGTTCTAAAAATCGACCCACACTGATTCAGGATGTTTGTGTTTTGTAATATATAATCGTAGGCTTGCGAAAGTAGGAGAAGCAGTCGCGCTTTAACGCAAATTAAAGTGAGGAAAGTCCGAGCTCCAAGGATTCAGGGCGCCCGGTAACACCGGGGCGGAGTGATCCGACGGAAAGTGCCGCAGAAACTATACCGCCCGCTCACGCGGGTAAGGGTGAAATCGTGGTGTAAGAGACCACGACCACCGGCAGTAATGTCGGTGGTGGGTAAACCCCGCCCGGAGCAAGGCCAAATAGGGGAAGAGGAGTTGATCCGCTCCGTAATTATTCCCGGGTGGGCCGCGCAGATCGGCCGGGTAACCGGGCGACAAGATAAATGGCTGCTGATCCGTGCACACGGATTACAGAACTCGGCTTACTATCCTACTTTCCAGGCCTCCTAAGTTTGGAGGCAGACATGAGCTGGACGCAGAAAACAGCTCAAGCCAAATGGGTCTTACCGGAAAAGGTCGATCTCGACCAGGTAACCGCTATCGCTCGGGAAACCGATCTCCCCACGGCAGCGGTAAGGATTCTAATCAATCGGGGAATAGACGAACCCGAGCGAATTGAAAAATTCCTCGATCCCAAACTCAGTGATCTCAAAGACCCGTTCTCCATGGTCGGCATGAAAGAAGCGGTAGAACGTATCACCAAGGCTCTCTGGAACAACGAGAAGATGGTGATCTACGGCGACTACGATGTCGATGGAATCACGGCCACTTCCCTGCTCTACATGGTCCTCAACAAGCTCGGCGGCCAGGTCGGTTTCTACCTGCCCAACCGCCTGCTTGAGGGATACGGCCTGTCCAAGCAGGGAATCGATGAATCACACGAGAAGGGTGTCACCCTGATCATCACCGTCGATACCGGCATCACTGCGGTCGAGGAAATCCAATACGCTCGTTCGCTCGGGATGGACGTGATCATCACCGACCATCATGAACCGGGCGTAACGGTTCCGGCAGCCACAGCGGTGGTTAATCCAAAGCAACCGGAGTGCACCTACGAGGACGAACTGTCCGGCGTCGGGGTGGCGTTCAAACTGGCTCAGGCCCTTTACCGCTCATTGCAACAGGATGAGCGCGAGCTGGATGAACATCTGGACCTGGTGGCCCTTGGCACGGCGGCCGATATCGTTCCACTGGTCGGTGAGAACCGGGTATTCACCAAATTCGGGATCAAACAAATCGCTCGCACTACCAAACCGGGGCTGAAGTCGTTGACTTTCGTCTCCGGGCTGATGGGCAAGGATATCAGCACCGGACAGGTGGTGTTCATTCTCGCTCCGCGTATTAACGCCCTCGGACGTTTGGGAGATGCCGGACAGGCCATCCGTTTGCTGTCGACCCGCGATGAACGCGTAGCGGCCGAGATTGCCCGCAAACTCGACACCGAGAATAAACGCCGCAAACAGATCGACGAGGATACCCTGCGCGTGGCGCTGCATCAGATCGATGAGCAGGTCGATCTCAACCATGACAAGGCGATCGTGCTCGCCGGCGAAGGCTGGCATCAGGGAGTGATCGGGATCGTTGCCAGTCGCATCGTCGAGCGATACCATTTGCCGACGATCATGATTTCGATCAACGACGGCGAAGGTAAAGGTTCCGCACGATCCATTCCCGGTTTCCACCTGTGTGAGGCGCTGAAGAAATGCGAGCATCTGCTGATCAAATACGGCGGTCATAAATATGCCGCCGGGCTTTCGATCGAGCAGGACAAGATCGAAGATTTCCGTGAAAGGTTCAAAGAAGTCTCTCAGGAAAACCTTACCCTCGAAGATATCGCCCCGAAACTGAATATCGATCTGGAAATAGAACTGAGTGATATCGACGATGATTTCATGGATGCGATCGAGTCGTTCTCGCCGTTCGGTCCGCAAAACATGCGACCGGTCTTTTTGACTCGCAACTGCGAGGTGGTCGGACAGCCGTATACGGTCGGCAACAACCATCTTAAAATGCGCGTTCGCAAAGGGCACGCCGTGTTCGACGTGATCGGATTCGGTTTCGGCGACTGGGCCCGGCAAATTTCAGCCGAGGGTTGCCTGATCGACATCGTCTACGTGGTGGAATACAACACCTACAACGATGTGACAAGAAAGCAGATCCGCCTGAAGGATATCAAGCTGACCGCCGGTTGCATGCCGGCCTGAGAGAGTTATGGAACTGCTTCAGCGATTTGAAGCCGGTGATATCCGCGCGCTCTCTCGGGTGATTTCTCGTATCGAGGACAGCGACGAAGGGTACCGCGAACTGCTCGGCGCTCTTTATCGAAAAGCCGGTAAGACGCTCAAGATAGGAATTACCGGCCCACCCGGGGCCGGTAAATCGACTCTGGTCAACTGCCTGGCCCATGCTTTTCTGGCACGCGGCCAACGAATCGGTATCGTCGCAATCGATCCCTCCTCACCGTTCACCGGCGGTGCCTTGCTCGGTGACCGGGTTCGCATGAATGAATTTCCCTCCGACGGTTCGGTTTATTTTCGTTCGATGGCCACCCGTGGCGCCAGCGGCGGTCTTTCACAAGCCACCAATAATGTAACGGTCGTACTCGATGCCTTTGGCTTCAACGTGGTGTTGATCGAGACGGTCGGTGTGGGACAAATCGAACTGGACATCGTCGATACCTGCGATGTCACGGTCGTAGCGGTTGTGCCGGAATCGGGTGACGCGGTCCAGACGCTTAAAGCCGGATTGATGGAAATCGCCCAAATCATGGTCGTCAACAAAGCCGACCGGCCCGGTGCGGAATCGGTGGTAAACGACTTAAGGCAGACATTCAAACTGCGTAAACCGGCGGAAGGAGACTGGAAAGTCCCGGTAGTGTCAACCGAAGCGGTCTACAACAAAGGGATCGATCAACTCATGGAGAAGATCGATGCCTTCGTGGAATACGCTACGGTTACCGGGAAGCTGGATCAGCACCGCCGTTCACGGTTGCGCCGTATGATCCTTAACATTCTTTCGCATCGTTTCCAGCGCGAGTTTCTCGATCGGGTAGCAGCCGATGTTGGTCTTGATAAAATTATCGACGATGTCTGCCATGGAAAAGCCGACCCATACCAGGTGAGCGAACAGCTCTACGAACGCTTCGCGTGTGATTGAGTAATCGGGACCGAGACATCCGCCGTTCTCATGCCATCAAATCAGAGCATCCACCACCGGGCGATACGAGGTCGCCCGCGAGGTGTCGTTTATCGTGTAGCGGTGTGATTTGTCGCCGTCGGGAATTGTCAGAGAATCGGTCAAACGAATTATAAAAACGGACGACATATCACCACACCGGTACGATTCAAAGCACCGAACGACCACAAAGCCGAGCCGTTCTATCCTGTAATAAACCGGCCACCTGCGTCAACCCCTTGAGTTCCATGCGATTGACCTGTTGTATCTGATGTCGATTTTATATCCCCCGGCTTGCGCAAAAAGCCCGTATTGGTTATTATTGAAGCTGTTTCACAAAACGGAGATATATCGTGTTTGTTAAATCTTTTTTAGACAAGCTGAAAGCACGCCTCGTCGACTGGGACAAGATCGCCGAGAAGACGCGTCATAAAAAATCAAAACCTCGTTTTTTCACCGTATCCGGCGTCGATATTGACGAGCTCTACGGCCCCGACAAAATCGCCGGCGCGGACAATGAAAATTATTTCTGGGACCATATCGGTCTTCCGGGCGAATATCCCTACACGCGCGGCGTGCATCATACCATGTACCGCACGCGGCTCTGGACGATGCGTCAGTTCGCCGGTATGGGGACACCTCGCCAGACCAACGAACGTTTTCACTATCTGCTCAAAGCCGGCGGCACCGGTCTTTCGACCGCGTTCGACCTGCCGACGCTGATGGGTTACGATTCGGATCATACTCGTTCACTCGGTGAAGTGGGCAAATGCGGTGTGGCGGTCGACACTTTGGCCGACATGGAGATAATTTTCGACAAAATCGATCTGAGTCAGGTTTCGACCTCGATGACCATCAACTCCCCTGCTTCGATTTTACTGGCTATGTATCTGTGCGTCGCCGAGAAGCAGGGAGTACCGTTCGATAAGGTTCGGGGTACGCTGCAGAACGATATCCTGAAAGAATACATCGCGCAGAAAGAGTTCATCTATCCGCCGTGGCCGTCGATTCGGTTGATCACGGATATGATGGATTACTGCTCGAAAAACGTCCCGCAGTGGAACACGATTTCCATCAGCGGTTATCACATCCGCGAGGCGGGAGCAACCGCCGTGCAGGAGCTGGCCTTTACCCTGGCCGACGGCTTCCAGTACATCGAGTCGGCGATCAAGGCGGGACAGGATGTGGATGAGTTCGCGCCGCGCCTGTCGTTCTTCTTCAACGCCCACAGCGATTTCTTCGAAGAGATTGCCAAATACCGCGCCGCGCGCCGCATCTACGCCAAGCGGATGAAGAACAAGTACGGCGCCAAGAACCCACGCTCCTGGCTGCTCCGCTTCCACACCCAGACGGCCGGTTGCTCGCTCACGGCGCAACAGCCGGAGAACAACATCGTCCGCGTCGCCCTGCAGGCGATGTCCGGCGTGCTGGGCGGAACGCAGTCGCTGCACACCAACTCGATGGATGAAACGCTGGCGCTGCCGTCGGAGAAAGCGGTCAAGATCGCCCTGCGGACGCAACAGATTATCGCCCATGAAACCGGCGTGCCGAACACGGTCGACCCGCTCGGCGGTTCGTATTTCGTCGAGGCGCTGACCGACCAGATGGAAGCCGAAGCCGAGAAGTATTTCGAAGAAATCGATCGGCGCGGCGGCGTGGTGCCGTGCATCGAGGAAGGGTATTTGCAGCGTGAGATCGCCAAGGCCGCGTACGCCTTCCAGCAGGAGATCGAAGAAAAACAGCGGATAATAGTCGGTGTCAACGACTACGTCGATGAGGACGAGGAAGTCGACATCCCGATTCTTCGCATCGACCGCGAGGTCGAGCAGGAGCAATGCACCTTCGTGAAGAAGATTCGGGCTGAGCGCGACAACGAGAAAGTCAAACAGACACTGGAAAACCTGCGCCAAGTGGCGAAGGGGGACGGCAACACGTTCGAGGCGATCCTTGAGTGCAGCCGGGTTTATACGAGTCTGGGTGAGATGTGCGATGTCCTGCGTGAGGAGTGGGGCGAGTACGTGGAGCCGCCGTCGGCCATGGTGGCGTCGTAAGGGGCTGCTCTTATCCTCGTAGGTCGGGTTCCAGAGTGAGCGAAGTCGCCGACGAGCGAGCGCAGAAACCCGACGAGGTTGATAAGAAGATTAAGAATAGGAATTTCGGATAGAGACAATGGCAGAAAAAATCAGAGTTTTGCTGGCTAAACCGGGTCTCGACGGCCACGACCGCGGCATCAAAGTGATCGCGGCGGCGTTCCGCGACGCCGGGTTCGAGGTGATCTACACCGGCCTGCGCCAGACGCCGCAGATGATCGTCGACGCGGCGATTCAGGAGGATGTCGACGCGGTCGGCGTGTCGATCCTCTCCGGGGCGCACATGACCCTCTTCCCCGCCATCCTCGACGAGCTCAAGTCGCGCGATGCCGGCGATATCATTTTGTTCGGCGGCGGCATTATCCCCGAGGAAGACAAGGCGGAGTTGGAAAAGCTCGGTATAGCCAAGGTGTTCACGCCCGGCGCTCCGACCGAAGAGGCGATCGAGTTTTTGCGCCAGGCGGTGGCGGCCAAAAAGGGCTGATTCGGTCGGGGCGACACAAGGCCGCCCCCTACGCGAGGTTGGAAATCCAGAACGCGTAGCGGCGGGGCTTGACTCCGCCGCCAACGCCCCCTACGCGGATTGGCACGACACTCAAGCCGAATAAAACGAACATAGAAGAAAAAAAACGACAACTTACAAGCATAGGACCCTTTTGGAGGTATCATGGAAAAGAATATCGATCCCCGCCAGCAGGCGGTCAGGGACGAGGTAAAAGCGTTTGCTGAAAAGGAAATTTATCCGATTTCCGAAGAGCTGGATCGCATGCCCGAACCGCGCAAATTCCCGCGCGAACTTTATCGTAAAATCGGCCAGGCCGGATTTATCGGCTATTGCATGCCCAAGGAACTGGGCGGCCAGGGCAAGTCGCACCTGGAGTATATTACGCTGGTCGAAGAGCTCTGTTATCACGATGCCGGCGTGGGCCTACTGTGCGCCGTAGCCGAACTGGCTACCGCCCCGATTATCAATTTCGGCAACGAAGAACAGAAAAAGAAATACGTGCCGAAGTGCGCCGCCGGTGAAATCGTTCCGGCGTTTGTGCTGACCGAACCGGAAGCCGGCTCCGACGCCGCCAACCAGAAGACCGAAGCGGTCGAGACCGGCGACGGTTTCGTGCTCAACGGCGAGAAGATTTTCATCATGCACGGCGACGCGGCCGACCTGGGCGTGGTGTTCTGCAAGGTCAAGGATCAGCCCAAGCTCTCCGCGATCCTGGTCGAGACCGACCAGCCGGGCTGGAAGGCCCGTACGTTGAAGAACAAGATGGGCATGCGCGCCGCGACCACCGGCGGGATTCACCTGACCGACGTCAAAGCCCCCAGGGAGAACCTGATGGGCGAGTTCGGCAAAGGCTTCCGTTATGCCATGATGACGCTCGACTCGGCCCGTATCGGCGTGGCTGCGCAGGGTGTCGGTATTGCGCAGCGGGCGCTCGATGAGTCGGTCGCATACTCCAAGAAACGTATCGCGTTCGGCGCTCCGATCGCCAAGCTCCAGGCGATTCAGTGGATGATCGCCGACATGGCGGTTCGTCTCGAAGCGGCTCGCGGCCTCTGCTACAAAGCGGTCGGCATGCAGGATCGCGGCGAGAAATTCAGTGTGCTCGCGGCCATGGCCAAGTTGTACTGCTCCGAAACGGCCAATTTCTGCGTTGATCGCGCTATGCAGATTCACGCCGGTTACGGTTATATCGGCGAGTTCTCGCAGATCGAAAAACTGTATCGCGACCAGCGCGTGCTGGAGATCTACGAAGGCACCTCGGAGGTCCAGCGCCTGGTTATTGCCGGCAACGTCATCGGACACTGATGAGGTTCGGCGAGTTTACAATCAACACCTTCGTCGAGCAACGTTTCAAGCTCGACGGAGGTGCCATGTTCGGCGTCATTCCTAAGAAAATCTGGCAGCGGTTGATCGAAGCGGACGAGGACAACCTCATCCCGATGGTCACCAATTTGTTCGTTCTCAAAGCTCACGGCAAGAACATGCTGTTCGACGCCGGGCTCGGCGACAGCCTTTCGGACAAAGAGAAGAAGATCTACGGCACCAGGGGCGAGTCACAACTGGAAGCAGGTCTGGCGAGGCTCGGTCTTAATCCGGAGGATATCGATTACGTGCTGTTGACCCATCTTCATACCGACCATGCCGCCGGGGCGGTTAAGAAAATAAAGGAGGAGTTCGTACCGCGTTTCCCTAACGCCCTTTATTACCTCAGTCGCACCGAATTCGATCTGGCCATGACGCCGGACGAACGCACCGCCGCCGTTTATATTCCGGAACGACTAAAAGCACTCAAACGAAGCGGGCAGGTACATTTCGTCGAGTGTGACAGTCAACTTTTCCCCGGCATCCGGGCGCTGTTTACCGGCGGGCACACCAGGGGACATTACGCGCTCGAAATCACATCGGGCGACACCTCGGTTTTCTATTACGCCGACATCTATTGCACTACGGCTCATCTCAAGGTTCCTTACGTTCCCGGCACCGACCTTTACCCGGTCGAAACGATGCGCATCAAACGCGCCACGCTGCCGAGGATCGTGAATCACAACGTCGTCATGGCTTTCGACCACGACGTCAATTACCCGCTGGCTCGGATAACCGACCGCGGCGACGGCCTAAAAATCGAACCGGTCACAGGTGACTAACGCATAAGACAGGATAGGATACGTGTCACACCAGGACAAATTGGACCGCCTCGAAAAACTACGCGCCGAGAGCAAGCTCGGCGGCGGACAAAAACGAATAGACGCCCAGCACGCCAAGGGCAAACTGACCGCTCGCGAGCGGATCGAACTCCTGGTCGATGAAAACTCCTTCGAGGAATTCGATCCGTTCGTCGTTCATCGTTCTTCGGATTTCGGTCTGGATCAGCAGAAATTTCTCGGTGACGGTGTCGTAACCGGATGCGGTGCGATCAACGGTCGCAAGGTGTTTCTCTTCTCGCAGGATTTCACCGTCTTCGGCGGCTCGCTTTCCGAGGCGCACGCCGAAAAAATCTGCAAGATCATGAAAATGGCGATGAAAGTCGGCGCTCCGGTGATCGGTCTCAACGATTCCGGCGGTGCCCGCATTCAGGAGGGAGTGGTGTCGCTCGGCGGCTATGCCGATATTTTTCTGCTCAACACGCTCGCCTCGGGAGTGGTACCACAAATCTCAGTCGTTCTCGGCCCCTGCGCGGGCGGCGCCGTGTATAGCCCGGCGATTACCGATTTCATCCTCATGACCAAGGGGACCTCGTATATGTTCGTGACCGGGCCCAACGTGGTCAAAACCGTAACGCACGAGGAAGTAACCTCCGAGGAACTGGGCGGGGCGGACACCCATGCCTCCAAATCCGGCGTGGCTCATTGGGCCTGTGAGAACGAGGCCGATGCGGTTGCCAAACTCAAACAACTCCTGCGTTACATCCCTCAAAACAATCTCGAGGATCCTCCCCGGGTCGAATGCACTGACGCTTTCGAGCGCCAGGACGAGGAGTTGAACAGCATTGTCCCCGATAATCCAAATCAGCCTTACGACATCAAAGACGTCATCGAGCGTATTGTCGACGGCGGTTCGTTTTTTGAAGTGCACGCCGACTATGCCCCGAGTATCGTGGTCGGATTCGCGCATCTTGGCGGTCGTTCGATCGGTGTGATCGCCAACCAGCCGGCCGTTATGGCGGGTGTTCTCGATATCAGCTCATCGCTCAAAGGGGCACGGTTCATTCGTTTCTGCGATGCTTTCAACATTCCGCTACTGACCTTCGAGGATGTCCCCGGCTTCCTGCCCGGCACCGACCAGGAACACGGCGGGATTATCAAACACGGCGCGAAACTACTCTATGCCTATTGTGAAGCGACCGTACCGAAAGTGACCGTGATCACCCGCAAGGCCTACGGCGGGGCATACGACGTGATGAATTCCAAACACGTTCGCGGCGACATGAACTATGCCTGGCCAACCGCCGAAATCGCGGTGATGGGCCCCAAGGGAGCGGCGGAAATCATCTTCAAAAAAGATATTGCGGCCGCTTCGAATCCCGGAGCGGAACTTCAGAAAAAGACCGATGAGTTTACCGAAATGTTCGCGCATCCTTATATTGCCGCCGGGCGCGGTTATGTCGATGATGTGATCGAGCCGAAAACCACACGGCCGCGTTTGATTCGAGCGTTCCAGATGCTTGAGACCAAAAGCGATTCGAATCCGCCCAAAAAACACGGCAACATTCCCTTGTAACCGGTCCGGAGTTTATGAGTCAGAAGATCAAAAAGATACTTATCGCCAATCGCGGTGAAATTGCCATTCGCATCGTTCGCGCCTGCCGTGATCTCAAGATCAAATCGGTAGCGGTTTTCTCCGACACCGACCGCACCGCTTTCCACGTGCGGCTGGCGGACCAGGCTTACCATATCGGTCCGTCCCCGTCGAGCGAGAGCTATCTCGTACACGATAAAATTATCGACGCGGCCAAACGCTCCGGAGCGGATGCGATTCATCCCGGTTATGGTTTCCTTGCCGAGAATGCGGCCTTTGCTCAACGCTGCGAAGACGAGGGGATCATTTTCATCGGTCCGAAGCCGGAAACGATCACCCTGCTCGGTGATAAATTGCAGGCTCGCGAGGCGGCCATGAAGGCCGGACTGCCGGTGGTGCCCGGTGCGACGATCGAACAGGATGATCTCGCTTCGGCCGCGGCCGAGGCGGAAAAGGTAGGCTACCCGATCCTGATCAAAGCCGCAGCGGGCGGCGGCGGCAAAGGAATGCGGGTGGTCGAAACCCCCGATGAATTCGCCGAGGGACTCCAGCGGGCTTCGAGCGAGGCAAAAAATGCTTTCGGCGACGGTCGGGTGTTTATTGAGCGTTATCTCAAACGCCCCCGGCATATTGAAATTCAGATCCTGTGCGACCGGCATGGTCATTACCTGCACCTGGGAGAACGTGAGTGCTCAATCCAGCGACGTCATCAGAAAGTTATCGAGGAGGCTCCGTCGCCGGTCATGACACCCGAATTGCGGGAGCGGATGGGAGCGGCGGCGGTCAGTATCGCACGCCAGACCGGCTATATCGGCGCCGGGACCTGTGAGTTCATGGTCAGCCGGGATTTGGAGTTTTTCTTCCTCGAAGTCAACACTCGTCTTCAGGTCGAACATCCCGTCACGGAACTGGTAACCGGGCTGGATCTGGTCCGGGAGCAGATAGCAATCGCAGAGGATCGGCCGCTGTCTTTCCGGCAGGAAGATGTGGTCATGAAAGGCCACGCTATCGAATGTCGTATCTACGCCGAGGATCCTCAGAACGGTTTCGTTCCGTCCACCGGACGTCTGACGAATTACCGCATCCCGGCCGGACCAGGCGTGCGAGTCGACAGCGGGGTGGTGACATCCAATGAGATTCCGATTTATTACGATCCGATGATCGCCAAGCTATGCACCTGGGGACAGAATCGCGAAGAGGCTATCGACCGCATGAAGCGGGCGCTGCGGGAGTATCGCGTATCCGGCGTTGAGACTACGATTGGATTCCATCAGACGATCATGGACAATGTCAAATTTACCGCCGGAGATCTTTCGACTTCGTTCCTGGCCGAAGAGTATCCCGACAACGATTACACTCGCATCAACGACTACCTGGCCCGCTCGGCCGCCATCGCCGCAGCGCTGGATAAATTCAGCCGTGAGCGTAAAATCGCATCGCTGACCGACCAGGAGGCATCGAAGTGGAAAGTCGTTCATCGTAAAGCGCACCTGCGCGGAATGGGAGGAACCGACTGATGGCGCATTATCTGGTTACGGTAGACGGCCGCGAGTACGATATCGAGATCGAATATCAGCAACTTCGATATGAAGTCGTAATCAACGGTGAACAAGCCATCGTGCAGGCATACGACCTGGATGAAACCCGTCGCCTGCTGTTAATCGACGATTTTTCGCATGAGGTGGATATCCGCTCCAACTGCCTCGGCAACTCGCGTATGGTTTTCATGCAAGGTCGCGACATCCAGCTCGACGTTGAAGATTTCAGCCTGGCGCAACTGCGTAAAACCGCCGGGATTTCCTCGGGGCCGGCCATCGAATCGGTACTCAAGGCGCCGATGCCCGGCCTGGTGCTGGAAGTAAAGGTCTCCCCCGGCGACCGGATCAAGAAGGGTCAGCCGCTGATAATCATCGAGGCCATGAAAATGGAAAACGTCATCAAAGCTCCGGCCGATGTCGTAATTACGGAAATTCCGGCCAAGGTGGGAGATTCGGTCGAGAAGGGTGACGCTCTCGTGGAGTTTGAAGTTTGAGCGATCAAATCAAGAAAAACGGTTCCGGAATAGAAATTCCAACAGTGGCCGTAAAAGCCGACCTACCGTCGGATTTAGGTGACGACCGCCCGGGTAAATATCCATACCTGCGCGGCGTTTATCCGAACATGTATCGCGGTCGTTTCTGGACCATGCGCCAGTACGCCGGATTCGGCACGGCCGTCGAAACCAACCGGCGTTTTCGCTATCTGCTCGAAAGAGGCCAGACCGGCCTTTCGGTAGCATTCGACCTGGCGACACAGATCGGGTATGACTCGGATCATCCCATGGCACGCGGCGAGGTGGGACGCACCGGTGTGGCAATCGACTCCATCGCCGACATGGAGGTGCTGTTCGACCAGATTCCCCTGGACCAGGTCTCGACCTCGATGACCATCAACGCCACCGCCATGATTCTCCTGGCGATGTACATCGCGGTCGGCAAGAAACAGGGAGTCGAACCGAGTCAATTGATGGGAACGGTGCAAAACGACATCTTGAAGGAGTTCATCGCTCGCGGCACGCATATTTTCCCGCCGGTGCCCTCGATGCGACTCATCACCGACCTGTTCGCCTACACCAACGAGCATTTACCGAAATACAACACGATCAGCATTTCCGGCTATCATATCCGCGAAGCCGGTTCCACGGCGGCCCAGGAGATTGCCTTTACCCTCTCCGACGCCATCGCCTATTGTGAGACCGCGATCAAGGCGGGACTCGATATTGATGATTTTGCCCCGCGCTTGTCGTTTTTCTTCGCCTCTCACAACGACCTGTTCGAGGAAGTGGCCAAGTTTCGCGCGGCGCGTGTTCTCTGGGCGGGGATTGTTAAAAACCGTTTCAAGGCAAAGAATCCCAAGTCGATGCTGCTCCGCTTTCATACTCAGACAGGCGGCTCCACCCTCACGGCCCAGCAGCCGGAGAACAACATCGTCCGTACGGCAATTCAGGCCCTGGCGGCGGTGCTGGGTGGCACCCAGTCGCTGCACACCAACTCATACGACGAAGCGCTCGGTCTCCCGACCGAGAAATCGGCTGAAATCGCTCTGCGCACTCAGCAGTTGCTGGCTTATGAGTCCGGCGTAGCCCTTTCCGCCGATCCGCTCGGCGGTTCGTATTACGTCGAGTCGTTGACGGAGAAAATGCGGCAGAAAGCCCAGGAGATTCTGGATCGTATCGATGCTCTCGGCGGCGCCGTTAAATGCGTGCAATCGGGTTATTATCGGAACGAGTTGGCGTACGCGGCGTATGAACATCAGAAACAAATCGAGACCGGAACCCGCGTGGTGGTCGGCGTCAACGAGTTCACTTCGGAGAAACTCGACATTCCCGAAGTGTTGAAAGTTGACCCGGAGGTCGAAAAGAGGCAGGTTGAAAACCTGAAAAAGCTCAAGGCGGCACGCGATCAGAATAAGGTCAAAACCTGTCTTGACCGTCTGGGAGAAGCGGCTGCCGGCAATGAAAATCTGATGCCGCTCGTGATCGAAGCGGTGGAAAACTATGTGACGGTTGGAGAAATCTCCGATCGGTTCCGTCAACAATGGGGTGAATACCGTGAGAACCTTTAGTGCGATAATCATCATAGCAGCGCTGCTCATGGGCGGTTGCGGTAAGGATCAAACCTCCGTAGAAACGAGCCAACCGATCGTTTCGGAAACGCAAGCATCGCGTCCGGTGCCGTATGTCCGCCTGCCGGAAGGAGAACATCCCCAGGACTGGGAAGATATCCGGGTTGCGCTCGAAGACGCCCTGGTGCGTATGGCTTACGACGACAAGACCGGTCTCTGGGAAAACGAATTCCCCTATCTGCACGAGCGTGAAACGATCGACAAGTATCTCAAGCGCGGCGAAATAACCTGGGCCAATGTCGATTCGCTGATCGGTGTCGAGATTCTGTCGATCACGATCAGCGCCGACACCGCCTCGTTACTTACCGACTTTGTACTCCTGTCACCCGACGGCTCGAGCCAGAAGTCCCCCATGCCTATGGAGATGTTCAAGTACAACGGCGGCTGGCGCAAGCCGTATGTTTCTGATCTGCTTCACCAACGCGAATACGATGAATGGGTCCGCCAATCCATCAAGGATTCACAGGAAGACTGGTAGGACGTGCTTTCCCATATAGGTATCGCCGTGCGGCGTCTTTCGGAGGCTGATCCGCAATATCGTCTGATCCTCGGCTGTGACGCCTCCCATGTCGTTGAAGTGCCGGACCAGAAAGTGCGGGTGGCAATGTACGAGCCGGGCGGCAAGGGTACCCGGATCGAGCTGCTGGAACCTACTTCTCCCGACAGTCCGATCGCGAAGTTCATCGAAAAACGCGGTGAGGGATTACATCATATTTGTATTTACGTCGATGATATCGAAAACCGGCTGGCTGAGCTCAAAGCCTCCGGAGCGCGTCTGATCGATGAAACACCGCGAATCGGCGCTGAGGGAGGGAAAATTGCGTTTGTCCATCCCGCCTCAGCCGGCGGCGTATTGATCGAGTTGGAAGAGAAATCCAAATCTAAATGACAGGAGCGCCGGTTCGGCTCCGCCCGCAACGGCGACAGGTCTTGTTGTCGATGTGATTCAACCGACCGCATTCACAGCGCCAGATATTTTCCTGATTCGAAAACTCCACTTTTTGTTGGTCTCGTTTTCTGAGCCATAAAAGCATCAACAGGACAACGAACAACGCCACGAAATGCCAGTTGCTGAACCTTATCGGTGATGAAAATACATCGTTCATAACCGGTCCCCGATAAGCCAGACCGTCCTGCATGACCCTGAAACTCTCCCCGATGTCGGAGGCTACCGTGATCGGTCTTCGTCCCCAAAGGGTATACATGAGTTGGTCGCCGTCGGGGCAACGGTACAGCGTACCCTGAAGCCGGTGCCAGAGGCTGAGTGAAATTATCGTATCGGTCGTCACGAATTCGAGCACGAACCAGGCACGCCCTCCCTCGCTGTAACCGTGGTTGGTCAGCAATTCCGCCTGAGGCAGTTGCATGATAACACTCTCGATGATCGAATCGACCGAAAGTCGAAAATCCTCGCGACTGGTTACGGCCAGATCCTCGGCGATCAGTGACTTGAAGATGAGCATCTCGGAGCTGCTGTCGGGGCTGGTCAGTCGATAAGGATAACCGACACCGGCGGAGTCGACCGTCCAACCGGTCGGCAGCGGCAGGCGCAATTCATCGGCCAGTTCCAGGATCTGGTTTCCCTGAACCGGGGCGCAGATCAGCATGGTAATCGCGATAAATAACAACATCCTCATATCGGTGTTATCGGCCGGAGGACGTTAGTTCTCAATCGAAGTGAGTGGTTTGATACCAATCGAGGGGGAACGCTTTGGATGGTACTCCCCGGGGTGACGTTGTTCGAGACATCGTTAAGGGCCGTCATCAAGGGGCAGACGAGACGTCTGCCGCCCACCAACACGGTTGGGTTCTTCGCGGGTTATTTTGCGAAATTCAGAAAGAACAGATTCCGCGGTTGCAGAGGGCAAAACATAAGCAAGATCGCAGGTTCCAAGGAACCTGCGCTACATGACCAGATGCAAAGCGCTGTCGGGCAGAAACGCCCGAGGGCGCGGGTCTATTTGCTGAAATTCGCCTTGAGGCAGGTGCGGATGCGGTTGACTCGATCCCGCAGGAATTCGTTGCGGGTCACCTTCGGAGCATAGACAAAGCTGCGGCTTCGTTTCTTGCGCTCCAGCAAACCCTTGCGGGTCAGGCGCACCAGGACGGTCATAACGGTGGTATAAGCCGGACTCGGTTTCTCGGGCCAAACCGCCAGTGCTTGTTTAACCGTCAATTCACCGCGTTCGAAGGCCAGCTCCATGAGGCGGGCTTCTATCCGCCCCAGAAATACCTCCAATCCGCGGCCGTCGGGATCGAAATAAAAGCTCGGTCTACTCATCCGATTTAATAACGGTCTTCTTGTTCTTGAAAACCATGGAGATACCCAGCGCGATTATCGCCAGCGGCCAGAAATAGTCCCACATATCCCCTCGGATGATGTTGAACTGATCCAGCAGCATAAGGATCCCCAACAAAACCAGTAACAAACCCCAGAACATAGCGCTTCTCCTATTCATCTTATCCTATACGGCGTTTAACCGCCGATAGTTTTGATCTCTTTCAGACGCCGGACAACAACCACGGCCACCAGTTCGAGCATTCGGCGATGCTCTTCGGTGAAAAAATCGGACTGATCGGAGTCAATATCAATCTCACCGAGACAAAGGTCGCCATCCATCAACGGTACGACGATTTCCGAGCGAGTCCCGAGCGAACAGGCCAGGAAACGGGAATCAGCCCCGGTGTCGTTGACAATGATACTTTTTTTCTGAGAGGCCGCCGCGCCGCAAAGACCCCGGTTGAATCCGATTCGAGTATGTTGTGTTACCGGTCCAATGTACGGCCCGACCTCGAGATGATCGCCGCGCACCATATAGAATCCGGTCCAGTCGAAATCCTCGGAAAAGGCGTCGATTACCTCAACCGCGCGACGCAGGATCGATTCCTCGTCGTTTTGATCGGCGACGGCGTCAGCGACAGCGGTCGCCAGGCCATGAAGGTTGCTGTCGTTCAAATCGCCTCCCTGACGGCACGAAGGTTCTCCATCGGTGTCGCCGGCAGTACGGCACAACCGGGACCGATGATGAGACGGCTGGGATCATGAGCCGCCATAATTGACCGGATTTTTGCAGCGGCTTCATCGGGACGGGCACACAACAACCAGCCGGTATAATCACCGCCGCCGACAATCGCCTTGCCCTTGAGCAAGTCGTAGGCTCGATCCAGCGGGAGATTGGTCGGGTGATCGGCGTCCCAGTTGTACATCCGGCTGTGGTAGTCGATTTCAGCGAGTTCTTTAAGATAATTCTCGGGATCACAGACATGGAGCAGGTTGATAGCGTCCTCACCGGCCGCCTCGATCACCCTGAGGTCGAACGGAGTCCCGAAACGCCGGTACTCCTCCCAGGTAATCATGGTCCGTGAAGCCCAATGAGTGGTGGCAAAGAAAAGACCGTCGGCTCCGGCATTACGCAACTCTTCGGCAAAACGCACGAAGGTGACCGTGATCGCCTCCAGGGCGGATTCGATCAACTCCGGCTCCTGCCGCAAGTGCTCGATCAAGTCGTTGCGATTTTCAAGAAGTCTCCCCGCTACCGACAAAGGTGAAAAAACCGTCATTAATAGAGGCAGTTCCGGACCAACCGCGCGACGGATCAAAGAAACAGCGTACAGGTGTTCCGCCAGGGCCGGGCTGTCCAGCGGTTGCGGTTTTATTTTTTCCCAGTCCTCGATGCCTCGGATAGGGAAATTACTCTTCTTGTGTTTTTCGAAGGAATCATAAGAGAAGTGCAGTTTCAGTCCCCACGGCTCGGAATGGTAATCGGCCCGAGGATTAATCTTCATGAAATCCCAATCGAATTTTTTCTGAAATGCCACCATAGCCTCCATGAGTCCCGAGGCATGGTGTTCCATATCAAAGAAGTGGCGCCAGAAAGAAACCGCGAACCGGTCCGGCTTTTCCCCTGCCAGGACGGTCATCAGACGATCACGATGGTTCAATTTCTCCATTATAGTCCTTTGATTTCGCTTATAGACAGCCTCGTTGATCGAAACGCCTGTGCCCTTTTTCGGTTCCCGTTCATGAAGTTACGTCGATCCGGTCGACTTGCCTCAATATAAGCGACCTCAATCGAGGTGGTCAATGCCTGTTTATTTCATGAGCAATCGCTCCGCTCGTTATGGAGCCAAAAGGGTTTGTGCCGAATAAGATATCAGGATAGTCCGAAGGTAAATACCTGCCTGTAAGGGAGTTGTATGCCACCCAGGATACTCGTGATCGACGATGAAGAGTCGATGTGCAATTTCATGGAAATCATGCTGGCCAAGGAAGGCTATAAAGTAGAAACGACCGATTCCCCGATGCGAGGCGTTGACCTGCTGCGTGAACGAAACTTCGACCTGGTCATCGCCGACCTCAACATGCCGGAAATGTCCGGGATCGATGTTCTTCGCGAAGTGAAATCGTTCAAAGGGGATCAGGAACTGGTGGTCATGACCGCTTATGCCTCGGTTGACAGCGCTATCGAAGCGATGAAACAGGGAGCTGCGGATTATATCACCAAGCCGTTCAAAGTCGATGAGATCAAACTCGTCATCGAGAAGATCATCAATCGCCGTGCTCTTATAAAGGAGAATCAGGATCTCAAGCGACAGCTTCAGGGCGATAATGCTTTCGACAGCTTCATCGGCACCAGCGATCCGATCGTTCGCCTGAAGAAACTGGCTCGGCGTGTGGCCTCATCCGATTCCACTATTCTTATTCGGGGAGAGTCCGGCACCGGTAAGGATCTGATGGCCAAGGCGATTCATCATCATTCGCCGCGTTGCGGCGGACCGTTCGTGACGATCAACTGCGGCGCTCTGCCGGAGAGTCTTTTGGAATCGGAGTTGTTCGGTCATAAAAAAGGATCATTCACCGGAGCGATCAAGGACAAGGAAGGTCTCTTGCAGGCCGCCAACTGCGGGACGTTTTTCCTGGACGAAGTCGGTACAACTTCACCGGCTATTCAGATTAAACTGCTGCGGGTGCTCGAAGAAAAGAAAGTGACGCCGGTCGGCAGCACCAAGCCGATTGATGTCGATGTCCGTCTGATCGCCGCAACGAATGCCGATCTCGAAGAGGATGTCAAGCTGGGGCGTTTCCGCGAGGATTTGTTCTATCGGTTGAACGTAATTCCGCTGTTTATTCCGCCGCTTCGCGAACGAACCAGCGATATTCTCCTGTTGAGTGAGCATTTCGTTCGTCGTTACTGTGAGAAGGCTCAGGGACCGATCAAGGCTATCTCCGAGGAAGCGGCCCAGTTGCTGCAGAATTACGGTTGGCCGGGAAATGTCCGCGAGCTGGAAAATACGATCGAGCGGGCGGTTTTGCTCAACCGGAGTGAGTCAATCGAGCCCACGGATCTGCCCGACAAACTTCGCGAACAAACTCCGATCGGAATCGTGTCCGAGGCGGAACCGGCCACACCTACCCTGGAATCGATAGAAAAAGCATATATACATTATGTAATGAGTCAGACCGACGGTAAGAAAACCAAGGCGGCCAAGATCCTCGGGATCGACGCCTCAACATTGTATCGGAAACTCGATCGCTACGGACTTAAAGAAACTCGTTCGGGAAAGAACGATATGTCCGACAAGGATAAGTCTGACTAATCCGTGAACGGGGTGTTGTGGACAGCTTGCACAACAAAACGGAACACGGTTTGCAGAGAATTGGGGAAGATGAGAAAAAAAGTGGAGAGAATCGAGGATACAATGGTTAGCAGAGAGACACGTCAGCAGGGATTTACTTTGATAGAATTGATGATCGTTGTGGTGATCATCGGTATCCTGGCCGCCCTGGCCGTACCGCGTTTTATGGCGGCTTCAGTTAAAACCAAACAGTCGGAATGCAAGGCGATCCTGAAACAGGTTTATGTGAACGAACGGACGTATATGCAACAGTCGCCTACTTCCGAGTACTTCTATCAAGCGCTTCCGGCCAGCCCCGAAAATTCCGAAAGGTTCGCTCCTATCTGGATAGAAATCATGGCTCCGGCTCGCTATGCCTACACCATTGAAGACGATGGTGAAGGCGGTTTCCTGGCTATCGGCACCGGTAATATCGACGACGACGACTTCATGGACATCTGGTCAATCGACGATAACGGCGTTTTACACAATGATCAGGACGATGTAAACGACGTCGTTACGGCACGACCTTGAGGTATTCTACGAAAGATTATAACGGCGTCCCCTGGGACGCCGTTTTTGTTTTCCACGATCTTTTCTCAAAGCCACCCACATCGCTAAAACCGTTGCATTTCGCAAGGATTCTCGCAAATTGCATGACTTCGGACGATCGCCGTTTACCAGTGTGTTGTTGTCGATCTTACCAGTTTCTCTCCTACTCAATGTCGCCCAACGAGCTATTTGATTGAGCATTAACCTGTTTTCTGCGGATATCGATTGGTATGCGCTTTGCCGATTTCAGGACAGTAACAATAACGTCCTAAATTATTTTTTTATGGAAGTGTCCTGACTGGAGGAACGGATGTTCTCAAAGATTCACAACCGCAAGGGTTTTACATTGATCGAGCTGATGATCGTTGTCGTGATCATCGGTATTTTAGCCTCTCTGGCCATTCCGCGGTTTATGCAGGCAACGACCAAGGCTAAGCAGTCCGAAGCTAAGGGTCTCCTGAAGCAGATTTATACCATGGAGCGTACTGAGCGCCAGGCCAACGGTGAGTATCTGGCTTGTGCCGCTGATGATGCCGACGACTTCCGCGCTCTCGGGATCGAGTTGCCGGAAGGTCATAAGTACTCTTATGTCGTAACCTGCGCCGATCCGGAACAGGATTTTGCGGCTGAGGCTACCTGGGATATCGATGGCGACGGTAACACCGATACCTGGCAGATGACTGAGACCGGTGAACTCTGGTGCGCCTACGATGACGTCACCGACACCGACAACGGCGACTACGTCCGTCCGTAATGTAGCAGCCGTACAAGTCTCCCAAGACGCCCGCCCGAGCGGGCGTCTTTTTTTTGCCTGTTGGGCATTATTCACGATCCCATAGAATTGGCCGGGAGCTTTGCATTCTGCGAGGTTTTTTGCGAAATGCAAACCGTCAACCGTAAATGGACTACTATAATCCATGAGGGCAACGTCCCACAGTTCACCGGGGATCGGGATTTATGGATTGCGCAACAAGTGGTTACAGGCATCTCACGATGTGCAAAATCAGTTCACCGGTTTCGGTATACTCTTTGCAAAAACAGCCGACAGAAATGAAAAGAAACAACGACCTGAAACTACAGTATTCCTGACAGGAGGATGAGATGTTTAACAGAATGCACAATCGCAAGGGTTTCACACTGATCGAGTTGATGATCGTTGTCGTGATCATCGGTATTTTGGCTGCCCTGGCTATTCCTCGTTTTATGCAGGCGACGACCAAGTCGAAGCAGTCCGAGGCCAAGGGTATCCTGAAGCAGATCTACACCATGGAGCGCACTGAGCGCCAGGCCAATGGTGAGTATCTGGCTTGTGCCGCTGATGATGCCGACGACTTCCGCGCTCTCGGGATCGAGTTGCCGGAAGGTCATAAGTACTCTTATGTCGTAACCTGCGCCGATCCGGAACAGGATTTTGCGGCTGAGGCTACCTGGGATATCGATGGCGACGGTAACACCGATACCTGGCAGATGACTGAGACCGGTGAACTCTGGTGCGCCTACGATGACGTCACCGACACCGACAACGGCGACTACGTCCGTCCGTAACGTAGCAGCCGTACAAGTCTCCCACGACGCCCGCCCGAGCGGGCGTCTTTTTTTTGCCTGTTTTCACTGATGAATTATGCTTGAAAATCAGGTATTGGTAGAGTTACATATCCTGCATGAAAACCCTCTACTACATTCCCTTGTTCTGTCTGCTTATGGCGGGCACGATTACAGCTCAGGAGAGCGCTAATCTCTCACCGGAACGGTTCGGACTGGAGAATCTTTCCGAGTATCTTTCACTCAAACCGGACGATATCGGCTATCGCTCCGATTACACCGAGCCGGATTCATTCCGTCTCAAGATAGTAGCCGATCTCATGGCCCGACCGCTGGACATGGTTCCATATCTCGAAGGACTTAAAAGCAGTGCCGTTAAGAATCAACCGGAGATTCTGGCCTCGGTGCTTTTTGGTGATCTTCAGGGCGAACATCAAATCGACCGTAATCCCCCCTATCAGGCGGGAGTTGATGAACTCAAACGAACTTATAACCTGTTCTACACCGAGTTCGAACTGAATCAGCTCCTGACCCGTATGGCTACCTACATCGATGTGATTCTCCCTAAATCGACAGAGGTTTCTCTGGCGCGACTTTCTGCCGAGGAACGCCGCTTCCTCTACAAGGAATTCAAGGAATTACTGGTCACCCGGGTCGAGGAAGAATTTTACTCACCTCAGCAAAGCGACTCCGCCGAGAAAGCCGAGGAAGCCTACACCGAGCAGTTTGTCGAGTTCGGCGGGAAAATCGACATGGACCCTCTGCTTCGAGCCGGAATCGACTGTCTCCGGGATGCAGCCATGTCTTCCGGGATGCTTCTCAAACGGGTAGGTTACGACCGTATCTTCATGGAGGAGATTCTTCGGGGTACGGGTTATTTACCGGATGATGCCGATCGTGAATCTTATCTTGGGATGCAGAAAGGCTGGAAAATCGGCGGTCCCGGCAACGATTACTACAGCGGTGATTATACCTTTATTCTGGATTTCGGCGGCAACGATATCTATGACCTGACCTACGATCCGGCCCACCCCCACCCGGTCATTATTATTGATTTCAGCGGCAACGACGTCTATCGCGCCGGGAGTGATTTCTGCCTCGGCTCCGGGTGCATGTCGGTCGGGTTGTTGCTCGACTACGAGGGTAACGATGTATACCAGGGGCGGTCGTTTGCTATCGGCTCCGGTTTCTTCGGCCTCGGGGTGGTCTGGGACGGCGCCGGTGACGACCGCTACGACGGCGACACTCACGTACAGGGAGCGGCCAGTTTCGGTCTGGGAATGCTGGTAGATGAGGACGGACGAGACATATACAACGCAGCCCTTTATTCACAGGGATTCGGATTCATTCGCGGTATCGGCGTAATTTTCGAGCGAGACGGCTCCGACACTTATTACGCCGGCGGAAAATACAAGGATGTCCTCCGTTATGAAGATCATTACCTGTCGCTCTCTCAGGGTTTCGGTTATGGTCTGAGGCCCTGGATGTCGGGAGGGATAGGCGCCATTATCGACATCAACGGAAACGACAACCTTTATTCCGATATTTTCGCCCAGGCCGCCTCGTATTGGTGGTCCCTGGGGCTGATTTATGATTCTACCGGTCATGACAACTATCAGTCGTTTCAATACGCTCAGGGAGCGGCAACACACATGACCCTCGGTCTTTTGATCAACGAGGAAGGCAACGACGTCTATTTCGGCAAAGGACTCATGCACGGTTGCGGCCATGACTATTCCTGCGGCATGATTCTGGATCGACACGGCAACGATACTTATACCGCTTACGATCTTTCGCAGGGAGCCGGATCGGCCAACGGCGCCGGAGTGCTGATCGATGTCGAAGGAGACGACCGCTATTTCGTTCACAAGAAAGACAATACTCAGGGGTACGGCAATCCGCGACGGGATTTCGGCTCGATTGGTCTTTTCATCGATCTGGGCGGGAAGGACCAATACTGGGGGAACGGTCAGGATAACTATTACTGGAGAACCGACTCGAAATGGGGCGGCGGCATGGATATTGAATTGAATCCGCCCGACAGCACGGAGGACGGACAATGAAATTCAAAAATGTGATTTTCCTGATTACGCTGTCGGCTATCTTGATTTCGAGCCGGTCGATATCGGCCCAGGACAGCGAATTTAAGCGGAAGTTCGATTCATTGTTCGTTCTTGCCGGATCGGGATCGGTACTGCACCAGGATCTCGTGGAACCGGCCAAGGACTCCATCGCCGCTATGGGCGAAGAAGTCGTACCGCTCTTGATCGATAAATTCCTGGTCAAATCGGCTCGGGAACGCTGGGCGGTGATTCATATCTTTCAGCGGATCGGCTCCCCGGCTGTTCCTTATCTGGTCCGGGCTCTTAAACGACCGGATGATCTGATTGTCCAGCGGGTTTGCGGAGCACTGGGTGATATAAAGGATAGCACCGCAGTAGAGCCTTTAATGGAAGTATGTTCGAGCAAGTGCTGGCAGGTACGTGACCAGGCCGTCGGTGCTCTCGGTAAAATCGGTAGTGTCTCCGCCTCGAACGTGATAATTGCCGCGCTGGACGATGAGATCGGCCAGGTGCGCAAATCCGCTGCGGTCGGTTGCGGCAAGATGGATTTGGAACAGGCTGCGGCTAAATTGGTACATGTGCTTGGAGATGATTTTTACGGAGCTCGCTGGTCGGCAGTCCATTCGTTGCTTCGTATGGACACGGTTATGGTGACTCAGGTTCTGGCCGATTCTCTCAAATCCGAAACTCCGTTTGTCGGAGATCTCGGTTGTTATATCCTGGGGCAATTCGGCCATGAGAAGGCGCTGGATTTGCTGTACCTGCAAACTAAATCGGAACAACCCAATCGCCGAGCTCACGCCGCCGTAGCGCTCCTGACCGCCGACCCGGAAGACCATTGCAGTTATCAGCATCTGATGTTCGAACGTGAGACCGACCGGTTGGTTCTGCTGAAAATGCGCTCGGCGCTGGCGGCTGCCAAGAATGACCTCGAGTAACCTAAATGAGAAGCTCAATCGTTTTTCGAGCCTGATCGGCGGGGCAAAAAGTCCCGCCGATAAAGAAAGCAAACATCCGCGCCGCTATCGAACTCTGGCCGAACGTCTCGGCGGTAAAATAATCGACCATCACGCCGGGGGATATTGTCTGGTACGCAGGCTCTACCCCGGTAATTACCGGCACGGCGATCATCTCCTGGCCGATCTTATCGGCGACCGCACCTTGCCAATGTCGGCCTTTACACCTCTGGATGAACCGGGCGAAGTACGCCTACGAGACCTGCTCTTTTTCGATACCGAAACTACCGGTCTCGGAGGGGCGGGAGTGGTGCCGTTCCTAATCGGCTGCGGCGGTTTTGTCGACGGCGGCTTTGAGGTTCGACAGTATGTCATTCCCGACTATTCCGACGAGGCAGCCATGCTCGAAGCGCTCCTGGAAGAGTTGACCGAGCCGCGAGTTGTCGTCAGCTACAACGGTAGAGCATTCGATCTGCCTATCGTTCAGGATCGGATGATTGTCAACCGGGTAGCTCGCAAGGTGCCGATCGGCGGTCATCTGGACCTGCTTCATGCCGGCCGCAGATTATACCGGCGTCGGCTGTCGGATTGCAGCCTTACCAATATAGAACGGGAGATTTTCGGTTTCTATCGTGAGGATGATATACCCGGATTTCTGATTCCCTCTATTTATTTCGACTGGCTCAGCGAGGAAAAACTGGACCAAATGGAATCGGTGCTGGAACACAATCGACTGGATATAGTCAGCCTGGCTTTCCTGGCCGTTCATCTGGCGGAGATATTTGAATCCGAAGGTTCCGATCTTTGCGAACCAGAGGATATCCATTCTCTGGCACGAGTCTACGGACGACGCAAGGATAACGAGTTGGTTACGCGGCTCTACGACCGGATCGAACAAGCTTCGGGGCATCAACCGGAAGATGATATGGTTCTCTATCATGCCCTGGGATTCAAACGAGTCGGCGATTGGAAACGAGCGGTGGAACTATGGCAGAGCCTGGCGAATAAGAAAAATAGACAGGCCTGGGCAGCCAATATCGAGCTGGCCAAATACTACGAGCATCGCGCCGGGCAACTCGACCTGGCCCTCGAACACACCAATCGGGCGGCTGACCAGGATCAACTGACTCAATGCCAGCAGGAACAGACTCGGGAACGCCGCAAGCGACTAGAGAACAAGCTCAACCGCTGAACAGCCTTTGCCGACAGCTTCTTCCCTGCCTGAAATCCCGTCATCATACCTCAATCGGAGATCGATACTATCCGATACACTAATAGATGAGGCACCATACCCGGGAAGGCAGGTAAATGAGTCAGGACATCTTCAAGCAGATTCTCAACGATCACAAAGAACTATCCTCTCTGCCGCAAACTCTGGCTGAAGTCCTGCGGGTAGTAAAGGACGAACGAAGCTCCGCCCAGGACCTGGCCAAGGTGTTGATGCGTGATCCGGCCCTCACCGCCAAAGTGCTCAGAATCGTAAACTCGCCGTTTTACGGCGGTCGGGGGGTAACTACCGTCACACAGGCGGTAGTAACTCTCGGGATCAGAGCGATAACGGCACTTACCCTGTCCACTTCCATCTACGATATGACCGGCGCCTGGCAATTCACGGTTGAGCGAGCCCGTTTCTGGCGACATTCACTTCAGGTAGCTCTGGCCAGCCGAGCGATTGCCGAGGCCGTTCGGTATCCTCACCCGGAGGAGCCGTTTGTCTGCGGCCTGCTCCACGATATCGGTATCCTCGTACTGGAAAAATCCTTTCCCGAAAAGTTCGAGCGTATCTGGCGTCAGGTTGAATCGGGCGAGAGACTCTGTGATCTGGAAGAGGGAATCTGGGGCACCGATCATGCTCGTGTCGGTCAGTTTCTGCTCGAACAATGGCAGTTGCCGTCGGTGATTTGCCAGGCCGTGGGATATCACCACAGTGAGATCGTTGCCCAGGAGAAAGATTCCGATCTGATCGCTTCACAGATTGTCGCGCTGGCAAATATGATGTCCAACTTCACCATTGCACGGGGTCGACCTGAATTGACCATGGACCTGACACGCAAGGAAGCCCTGATCAATCTGCTTGAGATCAATCCCGAAAAGGCTCGGGATATCGAACAGGAACTCATCCCGCGTACACTTCAGGAAGCTCAGTTCCTCGAGATCGACATCGGCTCTCAGGAAGAGATTCTCATGGAAGCGAACGCTATTATCTACGATCATTATCTGTCGGTCGAAAATCTGCTGCGCGAAAACCAGCGCATGCAGCGTGAGGCGGCGCGGGCTCAGCTTGAAAAAGCAGCGTTGGAATCGCTTAAGACCATATCGGCGACGTTCAACCATTACATCAACAACGCCGCCGCTACGATCCTGGGACGGGCACAGTTGATCGAGGTAAAAATCGAGAAGGATCGGGGACTCGATCCCGACGGGGATATTGCCAGGGCTATGGATATTATCATCGACCGCGTCAACACCATCTCCACGGTCATGTGCGAACTCAAGGAACTGTCACAGATCAAGACAACTGTCTATCACGATGATACCTACATCATAGACATCGATCAGAAAGTCAAAAAACGCCTGGCAGAATTAGCCAAAGCCGAAGAATCTGCGGTTGTTCCCCTTACCTGATGTTCGTAAAAATAATCCGGTATCTATTTCCGGTCTATCGCCACATCGACGTTTTCGCCGGTGATATTTAGCTTATGCGTACCGCGACCTATCTTCACTTTGTAACCGTCATCGGGATCGTTGTCTGACTTCTCTACTTCCAGATCGGTTTTAAGCTCACCTCCGGCAGTATTGGCAACTACATAAAGATCAGCCGAACGATACACCAATAAATGTACGCTTCCCCGGTCCATGGCGATATTCGAATTCCCGGCATAATTCCGGGGAATTCTAAAACTGATCTCCCCATGATCTCCTCGGAGGTCCATCGGTCCCGGGGCTTCATCAACCAGCAGATCACCATGTGAGACAGAGGCCGTTAGACGACCTTCGATATCTACGAGATTTATCGATGAATATACGTTATCCGCCGTAATTGTCCCGCTTACATCCTTGATATCGAGCGGCTGGAAAGAAGTGCGGGCTTCGACAACACCTTTTATGTCGGAGATATTGATCGGACACGCATTACCGGTGATATTGACATCACCAACGAAACCTGTGACGGTAGTATGACCGCTGGTTTCCACCAGCGCCTTACCTCCACAGCCCTTTATATTCATGGCGGCGTATTCGTTGGAGATTTTCATATCGGCCTGACAATCGGTTATCAACATGGTGCCATAGCCGTTGGAAATATCGAGGTTGCCGCTTATGCCGGTCAGGAAGACCGACCCCATAGTACTGGTGATATCAATATCACCGGAGAGATCCTGAAGATTAACCGTCGAATTGCGTGAAGAGAGCTTTACCCCACGGTGCAAGTCGGCAACCGACACCATGCCAAAGCTGTTGTTGAGCACCACGGGATTGGTCTTCGGGATCATGATAGTAACCGTTCCCGCCAGCTCTATATCACTGGCATCGCCGATAGTCGGCATAACGGACTCAACGTAAACTGCTTTCCCTTTCTCGAACAAGCGCAGATCGATATTGGAGGATATCTTCTCCGACTTCGTTTTGCTGTCGGCGCGAACGACATACTCACATTCAGCTACAACTCTGTTTTCCGACCACCCGGCCACTTTGAGATTAGCCGAGGGCATAACGACATAGATCGGAATATCGGTTGAGGGAACATCGATACTATCAACCAACCGTCGTTTGACGGCGCGTTTGTCGGATTCCAGCAGGTAGAAATTAGTACCCGGCACGGTCGGCAGGACCGGCGGCATTGGTGTCAACACGACTACTTCGGGTTCATCGACATCGGAAGGAATCGTCCAGGCCGGAACGGCAGGGGCCTCGGGAACAGTGAAACTTCCGAGGCTGTCGGCGAGAAGCATATATACATCGTTCAGTTCTTCGAGCCCCTTCAACTCAACCTTCCACCGACCGAGAGCCTCCTTATTGAATACGATGTATTTCTGCAGATCCATGCTCGAGGCTTGTTTGGCGGCTTCAATGGCCAGCTTAACATACTGGTCGATGGCATCCCGATACTCGTCGTTTTCGTCAAGACGCGTGATAACTTCGTCTTCGAGCAAATCGGATATTACGGTCAGTTCCTGTTGAAGGCTGTGACTGAGACGACTCAGGTGCGGACTGGGTCCGGCGGTCTCTTGTTGATTTTGCAGTACTTTGATCTTGGCCGCGGCTTTGGTCAAATCACGCCTTATCTCATCAACCTCCTGCTCCAGATCGTCGATGCGGTCATCGACTACCCGGCTGTCCTCATCCTCGGAGTGACTGCGCTTTCTAATCTCTCTTATCTCGGACCTGACATCAGCCAACTGTTCCTTGAGTGATGCTTGATACTCCCGGAGGTCGGTTATTCTCTCGCTGTATTCAGAAGCGTTAACATCGGAATCGGCAGCGGCTTCCTGTTTTTCTTCAAGGTGCTGTTGTAATAGTTGCAGTCGTTGATAGAGATTGTTGTGATCACGATATTCGTTCGTATCGTTAATGACCTGGTAGAAATCGGAGAGGAGGCGAACATAATCATTGGCCTGCTTAACATCCAGCTCCGTAAAGTATTCCTGATATTCCAGAGTGATATGCCGAAGTTGTTCGAGTAATTCGAGGTAGTCTTCAGTAAGATACTTGGCGTCGGCGTCGAGATCACCCACTTCACTCCAGCCAACGGCAACCGATGAACGTCGCGAGTCACGTGCGTTAACGTTTTGTCCAAACAACAACAGAGCTATGAGACCGATTGCCAGCCATAACCAGCGATGGAGCGGTTGTTCGGCGACAACAGCCAACGACCGGCACGATCCGAACCTGGAGCCATCCCAGGGATCCTCTGCCCCAGCACCTGCAGAGCGCCGGTCAGGAATAAATCGGTCTTGGTAACAATCCATTTAGTGCTCTTACTTTTTGCCGGTCAGACAAACATTCCAACCGGTCGTTCCTCACCTAATAATACGGTTTGAGACCGGTTTGGTTTCTGAGCCGATTCCGCAATTTAGCCGTAAGCCGCGCAATTGCAATAGTTTTACAGAAAAGTTTCGGGTCCGTATAAAATCCTTCCGGCAACAAAAAGTTGACCTTACTCGTACCTACTACCATACTGAATTTCAAGGATAACAAAGCTAAACCTGGAGATAATATGACGGAAAACCAGCCCACTTACCAAGCAGTTGAATCCCCTTCTTCACCATCGCCGTTGATTCCCTGGGGCTGGCTACGGGCTTTACTCTTTATCGTAGTCCTGGTGATTGTCAGTCTCGGTATCGGCGCTGTAACAGCCTTGTTTTTCGACATTTGGTCCGCAGAGGATGAAATCGCCGCAATAAGTTCATCGGCAGGCATTCTTATTAACGCCTTTCAACTTGCCGTCTTGCTTGGCGTTACCGCTTTGATGCGCCGGTTCGTTGATCGGCAGAGTGTTTTATCTCTCGGATTCTCACTTAAGTCACCATACCTCAAAGACTTGTTCGCAGGACTTCTCTGGGGATTCGGAATGATTTCAGCCATTTTCCTGATTCTATGGTCCATAGGCGCTATCGAAGTTACTGAAATCAATTTCCCTCTGACCAGTTTGTTGGTAATGATTCCTTCCTTGTTCTTTGCCGCCGCTCAGGAAGAGATTATAGTCCGGGGTTATCTGCTCAACAACCTGATGCAGTCATTCAATAAATACGTGGCTTTGGCTCTGACCGGTCTTGTGTTTTCCCTTGCGCACATGTTCAATCCCAGTTTCGGCGCTGCGGCTTTAGCGAATATCATCATGGCCGGTTTCGTTCTGGGCATATATTACATCCATCGCCGGAATCTCTGGTTCCCGATTGGACTCCACCTGGCCTGGAATTATTTTCAGGGAGCGATCTACGGCTCCCCGGTGAGCGGCCTTACCACTCCCGGTGTTATGACTCTCGAATTCAATCCGAGTTACGACTCCCTCACCGGCGGAACCTTCGGTTTTGAGGCAGGCTGGTTGACAGCTATTCTGCTGGTAATCGTAACCGTATCGCTTCATTTCCTGTATCGTCCCAAGCCATCCCGGGACATTCAATCCATCCCACAGTCCCACTGAACTGATTTCTTTGGCCGACCTGTATAGAAATTGCACAGGTCGGCCGATATCAATTACAGAAGAGAGTGATAGCCACTCGGCCCGATAGAGTGACTCCACAACCCGCAATACGACAGGGACAGCCATGACTGTTGCGACGGATAAAAAAATAGCAGATAAAACCCACCGTATTGAATCTCAGACCGAACCTGATCGGCGCGGGATGCATGATCTTCTGGATGTATTTACGAGTGAGTTCCCACTCGGGACCGATCGCCCCGTCACGGCAAAACAAAACCGTACTAAACCAACCGCTTCCGGTTCTCGCCTTGTGATGAAACGCAACGAGAGCGGTGTAAAAAGACCCGGTCGTGTTGAAGCCCTGTTGAATTTCAACCGATGTGCGAGCCAGTCGCTGCATGAAATTTATCAACAAGCTCTCGCTGTTGCGGTCGAAAGCACCGACAGCCAGGTGGGATTTATTGCCGTGTTGAACAAACGTGGTACCGAGATTGACATCCCTGCCTGGATTCACCCTTCGGAGTCGGAGTCGCTCATCGGAAACCGACAGTTGGTTTGTTCGCTCATGTCGGCTGATTTCTGGGCTGATCCGCTCGAGTGTTGTAAACCGGTGATGGTCAATGACCATACTGATGCCGACTTGCTCAAACGCCATTATCCCGGTGATCACCACCCAATTGAAAGACATCTTGGCGTACCGTTGATTCTCGATGACCGGCCGGTGGCAATGATCGGAGTTGCCAACAAGGGATCCGACTACGATCGCAGTGATACGGAATTCCTTAAAGAACTCGTGGCCGATCTCTGGCGAATCACCGAAAGGTTTCAAGTAACGGATGCCTTACGGGAGTCCGAAAAAAGGTACCGCCTGCTGGTGGAGACGATGAGTGAGGGCATGGCCGCGTTCGATGAAAACTGCCGCGTTACTTTCGTCAATCGCTGTTTCTGTGAAATGCTGGGTTATACTCCGCCGCAATTGATCGGGAACTCGATCACCGAGTTCATGGATGCTCCTGGTCAGTCGGTATACTACGAGAAGATCGCTCAGGGCAAAGAGGGAGGCCTTCATCCTTACGAAGTAGAATGGCGGACTCGTACCGGGGAGCCTTTGCCCGCCATTGTCTCCCCTCAACCTATTTTCGATTCAAACGGCAATTTTATCGGTTCTTTTGCTGTCGTTACCGACATCACCGAACAGAAACGGACTGAAGCGGTTCTCACCGACACCAACGAAGCCCTTGCAACGGAACGACTCGCTTTGACCGAAAAGAATGTTGCTCTGAAAGAAGTCCTTTCGCAAATCGAACAGGAGATCGATCGCGTCAAGAGCCAGATTAAAACCAACATCGACCGGGTAGTTATGCCATTGGTGCGGAAACTGCACGACCGGGTCGATTCAACTCAGACAAAATACGTTACCTTGCTCGAAAATTTCCTTACGGAAATAGCTTCTCCGTTCATGAACACCGTGGAGCGACGTTATAACAACCTCTCCCCCCGCGAACTGGAGATATGCAATTTAATCCGAAGCGGTCTCTCCAGTAAAGAGATAGCCTCAATGCTCAATACCTCGATACACACCGTTCACAACCAGCGTAAACAAATCCGTAAAAAACTCGGGTTGCTTAAGCAGTCCGACAATCTGCCTACTTATCTCCGTTCCATACAAGACAGAAGTTAACCAGCCGTTCAGTATAACAGGCTGGTAGAGATTCTTAACATCCCATCGAAGTTTAATTGGCTCGATAAAGTGAGAATTTGGCTAGTCAATATAGCCAATTCATAGCTATATCTAACCCATTGAATGATTCAAATTGATACCGAAGAGATTATTAGAGGTTAGGAATGTAGTTTAGGGACAGAGAGTCACCGAAGAAGAGGATTCTCGTGAAAAATTTCAGCAGACATGACCAGACCGGTGAACCAGGAGAGACAAGGACGTCCAAAGGGGAATCGCAGCCAAAATGGGGGGTTGTCCGACTCTTACCGGCGGCAGTCATTTCCGCTGGAAGGCAGTTCTTCATAAAGGGGGGCTTTGAGAGCTGTTCTTTCGAAAAAGGGGGTGACCACGAAGGGGGCTAAAGAGTACGGAGTACCAACTTGTAGGTGTCGGCGGGGAAGGGCTAGGTTCCCCGTCGACGCTGTTCAACTTCGACCGCTGATCCAGCCCACGGATCAAGCCGGACTCACAGTGACTCGTAGACGCAGAGAGCTTATCCTACCGACATGACAGGTCACAACGAGCCCTCGGATTTTTATCCTCTTGCTGCACAGCGCGCGGAGCCCGTCTAACGGACTCCGCGCTGCTTTTTTTATCCAAATTAGATTATCCTCAATTACTACCGGATATTCGGGCTATCAGAAAAAAACCATCGACCGAGAACGAACTCAGCCGGGCAGAACCGGGTCAACGAAGATTGAAACAGGTTCAGTCCAACGAAAGCCGTTAGTAACAACCAGTATGGAGATATGAAATAGTATAAAGCCAGCGACAGAAGGATCACGCCCCCGGCTACTAGTCTTATGGATCTTTCTAAAGTCATCTTATTCACTCCTGAAAAAAAGATATCGGGGCCAGCCCCCACGGCCCCGATTCAGCAAATACCCAATCTGATTTTAGAATCCGTAGGTCATTTTCAGATAGACGTTGTCGTTCTTCTGAAATTGGCCGTAATCGGTCGATTCATGACTACCATCGAAAACGTTGGCGCCCACGGCCAGTTCCAATTCGTCGGAGTATTTATAGGCGGCTGAAGTCCGCAGATACCAGTCCTCATCGCTTGGTGAGTAGAAGATGAATCCGGAAAGAGTCAGGTTCTCACGCATCAACAGCCTGGTAATACGACTGGTTAACAGATGTCGGACTTCATCGCGCACATACATGCCCGAACCGGCCATTTCAGCCTCGAATTTATCGTAGTCGGTCATGTAATCGACCTGCCACTGCCCGTTGATAGTCAGATTACGGGCGACCTGGCGCTCGAAACCGATCATTCCGGTGGCCGAAGAGTTTGGAATCAACGGATCGTCACCATGACGGTCCTGTCGGGAATCGAAGTAACCGCCTTCGAGCCAGAGAATACCTCCCAACAGCGGTCCGCGTACCGAGGCCCCATAGACATTCAATTCAGGATAGAACGGCATCATCGTGCTGCCCTCTTCCGTGGCGATTATTTTTACCCCGCGCGGATTCTTATAGAAACCCTTGTAGAAATACAGGGCCGAGGTGAAATTCCCCACCTGGCGAGAATAGCGGAAAGCGAACTCACCGTTTTCGAACTTGGCATCCGGGGCAGGGACATCGAAATAGTAACCTTCACCGACAATTGTCTGCCCGTTGTAATAGCTCAACTTGCGACCGGTGGGAAGACGGTTGGGCTCGAAACGAGGTGTCCAAACAAAGGATATCGAGCCCAACTGTCCCGGATAGAAATCGGTCCGAATGGCATTTTGCGGAGCCTTGAGATACTGGTCATCGCGCCCCACAAAAAAGGACCGATAGTCTTTAGCGAAAACATCGTTGATAAAAATCAAGTCACCGGTTCCCCAGGTGATGATCTGACGACCAACCTTGAAATCAAGCGAGCTGCCGAGACGGAACTTCATATAGCCCTCGCGTAATTCCAGATCGGTTCCGGCACTGTCGGCGTCATCATAGGTGAAATCGACGCGTCCGAAAAACTCGCCAACTTCTCCGATATGCTCCAGTCGGAGCTGCAAGCGGGTTTCCGAAGCGGTCTGTTCGGTGGCGGTTGGATTGTTCTCGTCCAGACGGGCGCCGTAAAGCCCCTGCAAAAAGCCATCCATGTAAACTTCGGCCCGTATCGGGACTGCTGCGAGAAACAGCAGTCCTGCTATAGTCAGTTTGATTGAAGTCTTCATATCGTTACCCTCGGTCCTCGTTAGTGGATGTATTTCCTCGGCGGATTCTTGAGATAGCGCTCGGTAAAGACATCAGCGTCCAAACCGACGTTGTACTGGATACTGGAGAACGAGATCGTGGTCTTGCCGCCTTTTTGCACATTCTCCATCGAGCGGGAGGTCATGGTCACGATATTGTCGACCGTGTCGATTTTCTCCGACCGGAATACACGCTCCAGACGATCCTTGTCGTCGTAGTAGTTTTCCATGAGCGGCAGGTAGTTTTCCTTGTCGATATAAGAAACCTTATGGCCAAAACTGTCGCCTTCTGATTTCGGCTTCGACTCGATTACCCAGACCGGACGATCGCCGATGGTGGAATCGCCGAGCAGAGTATGGTTGTCCTCGCTCCAATGGCGACCGGAGACATCCTCGTAGCTGAAGTTGCTGCCGACGAAACTGGAGTTTTTATCATCGGCGCTGATCGGCTTTACCAGGTCGACCGACGGCACATAAATCCAGCGCATGTCGTTGCCGTCCGGCACCTTGTGAACCATGAAGGTCAGCCGGGAGACATCCGAGGGCTTCTTGAAATACGTGTAATACATCTGCGGGCCGCCTTCGGACTGGTCCATGCGAAGCATCGTGAATTCCTTAGTGCGTTCCTTGCCGCGCTTATCAACGATGACCATGTTGACCTCGGAGAGACCGTCGTCGCCGGCGTAGTAATAAGCCAGATGCGATTTCTTCATGATCTCGTTGGGATCCTGAGCGTGAGAAAAACTTGCGAAAAGCGTGAGGCTCGCGAGAGCCAGAATCAGAGTGTAAGTCAAAGTCTTCATTTTTCTTCTCCTTATATATCCATCAACGTTTTTCTAATTTTATCCGCTCAGGCGGAGTGCTCTATTTTCGCGTGATGTTCTTCATTAATGGGTGCGGACACCGGCAGCAGCGACTTATGGAACAACCGCGTAATGGCCGGCAGCAGCAGCATGGTTACCAGGCCGGAGACCACCATAATAGCCAGGAAGAACGATCCGACCGTGATGTACGGTACGAGACTGGAGAACATCATCGGGATGAAGCCAATGGCAATAACCAAAACGTTGCGGCTGATTGCCTGACCGGCGCCCTCGAATATCTCATGGTAGGATTCCTTGAAATCCTGTGTCCGGGCGTGAATCATGCGCAGACGCTGAATGAAATGAATCGCGAAGTCGATTGATAGCCCCAGCGTCAGCGATGAGAGCACGGCGATTGGCATATCGTACGGCTTGCCGATGTAACCGATCAGGGCATAGATGGCCATGATCGTGATCGTCAGCGGCAACATCGAGATCAAACCCCAGCGCAACGAGCGGAAGAGGAAGATCATCATAATGAACACCACGAAATAGGAACCGATCAGGGAACTGCGCATACCGGTTACCATCTGTTCCTGCCAGACGATATTGATGTACGGCAGACCGGCCCAGCGGAAAGTAATGCCCGCCGGCGGAGTGTGCTCGGCGATAAACTTATCGGCGCGATGAACTACTTCAGAAACCGCCTGATTGTCGCCGTTCTTGAGCTGGACCCAGAGATTAGCCTGGTCGTATTCCGGCGTGACCATCTTGAACAGGTCGTCGGGATCACCGCCCGACATCTCGAACAGGAAAAGCAACTGACCGACTTCCGTCTTGCTGTCCGGAATACGGGCTTCGGCGGAATCGGCGTCAAACAATTCGTAGCGGACTTTTTTAACGATATCCGGAATACCGGTGACCGAGCCGACAATGGGCTCTTTTTCCAGTTCCCTCTGGAGAGCAACCATGTAGTTCTGCACCTCAGGATCTTTCATCTGGTCGTCTTCGTCACCCTCGACCACGAGGTAGTTCATATAGGTACCGGCCAGGTGCTGATTCATGACCATATCGGCTATGCGGATGGGGTGTGATTTTTTGAACCACTTCACCGGATTGTCGTTGACCTGGATCATCGAGAGACCAACAGCCGCCACCACTACCACCACCAATGATCCATAAATGATTCCCTTGGCATGCTTGTATGAGAAATCGCGGAATCCGTGCATGATCGAAGCCAGCACGCCGCCGCTTTCCTCGGTTTTGCCGAAGTCTCGAAGTGTTTTGGTAGAGATCAGGATGCCAATCGCGGGATTGAGCATGAGCGACAGAAACCAGGCCACCATGATGCCGAAGGCTACGAAAATACCAAACACCTGCACCGGCGGGATCGGCGTCAGGGCCAGTGAAATGAAACCGGCAATAGTCGTAAGCGAGGTGAACAGCATCGGCATGAACAGCTCACTGATGGCATGGCGAATCGTGGTATCCTTGTGCTTGTACTTCTTATAATGATCGTGGAACTCGGATATAATGTGGATCGAGTTCAGCACCGCTATAGGAATCAGGAAGATGGGAATCATCGAGGACATGATGTGGACCGTGTGCCCGGTCATGATCAACAAACCCATGGACCAGATCACCGACATCATCGCGACCACCATCGGAGCGATAATAATCTTCATCTTCTTGAAGAACATGAGCAGGAGGAGGAAAATAATAAGGAGTGCCGCCGGTGCGGAGTAGGCCATCTGGGCAAACATCTCAGCGCCGAAGGAATCCTCTGCCATCGGCAAACCGGCGATATGATACTCGACGTCACCGGCGTATTTTTCGGTGATCGCCTTGATCTCACCGGCGATTCGGTGCGACATATCTTTCGATTCGAGCGGGACGAAAATAGCAACAACCTTCCCGTCTTCACTTGCCAGCTTCCCCTTGAGAATCGGGTTGGCGTTGATCCGGGAAAGGATATAATCGGCCTGCTCCTGAGTCTCGATTTCACCGTCCATCAGGGTTTGTATTACCAGCGTTCCACCGGCGCCCTGTTTGATGTCGTCGACCGTCGAAGGAGCCATTATATCGTCAACCATGACCCCTTCGATATCCTCTATTTCCGCTGTTATCTTGTAGATACGATTGAGGATTTCGGGGGTAAAGGCTGACGTGTTTGACACGACCCCGACAGCCAGGAAATCGCTGATGCCGAAGGTTTCTTTCATTTCATGTTCAAACACCCGGACGGGCTCATCGGCGGCCAGCATGTTTTCCGGATCGGTGTCGATCTTGATCTTCGGAAACTGTGTGGCAAAGAACGCCGTAATGACCACGGCAATACCGATTACCCACCAGGGATGTTTGATTGCGAAATTAGTAAGTCCTTGCTTCATGCTAACACCTCGTTTAAGCTTTTTTGAAAACACTTTAACCGATTAGATAGGCTGAAGCTAAAAACGATTCAAAACGGCGCTAAAAAGATAGTTCGCTGACATAAGATATTGTCGTTCAATCTATTAAAAATCGGGTCCGGCGGCCCATTTTAGCTCCGATAGCAAGATTCTGACGGTAATGGCGTCTTTCTGATTACAGCAGGATCGGGTTTCGGTCGCTCTCATTGTGCCGTTTAGTAGCGCTTCACCAACCGAACCCCGACCTGTTTTTTTCGTAGATAAAACCACCTTCATGTTCACCGGGAGATATAGGCCGGTCCGGGTAAGTACGACCGGAGCTGACATAATATATGAACTACAATGATGCTGATATCGCCGGTATCGTCCTCGACGGCGTGCCCGGATTTATCGATATATTCGAGCGGGAGCCAGTCAGACAGGACGACCGGCGATCTGAAATAATCCCGGCGGGAGGTCCGATATCGTTCGCAAACGGGCGGTCGGATACCGGACGAACTCCAGGCTCGGAGGTTGTTGAAAAAGTCTTACGCGCGGATATTCTGCAAACTACACCCATAATGGCGGGCGACACAAGGCCGCCCGCTACGCGAGGTTAGGATTCTTTAACGCGTAGCGGCGGGGCTTGTCTCCGCCGTAAAAGAGGTTTTTCAACACTCTACTTCGGAAAGAGGTGCGATCAACCGTGAGTCTCCTGCTAAGATTGTCCATCATGTTGCTGTTGATTCTGGCCGCGAGTCTCGCGACAGCCGGTGATGATAGCTGCTGCGCAATTCATCGTATCACGCCGGAAGCGGGGGACGCTTTCTACTGGCCCTATTACCTATATGTCCCGTCCGATCCTCTCAATGGCTTTGACAGCGCCGCGATACTAGTCGAACCGAATAACACCGGCTATATCGACGACGATTTCCGCGTGCATGATTCCGCTTCGTTTCGAAGAATTCGCCTCGATCGCGACCGGGCCGACAAGTGGGGAATGATCCTGCTTCGCCCCTGCTTCCCTCGCCCCAAAACCGACTGGCAAATCTACACTCAGGCGCTTGATCGCGATGTTCTCACCTGTGACGACACAACACTTGCCCGCCTCGATATACAGTTGCAGGCCATGATCGCCGACGCCCGCAAACGGCTGGTCAGCGACTCTATCCCGGTGTGCGACAAAGTGCTTATGTACGGCTTCTCCGCCGCCGGTATGTTCGTGAATCGCTTCGTGCTGCTGCATCCTCAGACTGTGGCGGCAGCGGCGATCGGCTCTCCCGGCGGCTGGCCAATTGCCCCGATTACGGAATACGAGGGGAAGTTGCTCCGCTTTCCGGTTGGCCGGGCCGATCTTGATTCCCTTACCGGACAGCCGTTCGATCTGCTACAATATCGCCAGGTACCACAACTGCTTTTCTTCGGCGATCAGGACGACAACGACGCCGTGATGTACGACGACGGCTTCGACGAGCAGGATCGCGAGTTGGTCCTGGCCCTGTTCGGTCCAACGCCAATCGCGCGCTGGGACAAGGCCCGTAATATCTACACCGAAGTCGGGTGTCACGCTGAATTCCGGCTCTATCCTGGTGTCGGTCATGAAGTCAATTCGGCTATGTGGAAGGATATCGGGGCGTTCTTAGGCGACCATCGTCCCGGTTCAAACAACAACACGGACTAGCGTTAAAATCTCGGACGTCTCCCCTGCCGACCGGTTTCACTTTTTTTCGATGTGATTGACTTCTACGCTCATCTGACGTATACACTTAAATACCAACCCAAAAAGTACATAATTATCGCAGAGAAGGAGTAACATAATGGCTGAAAACAAATACCCCCACGGGACTTTCTGCTGGTACGAGGCTGTCTCGACCGATGTCCCCGCCTCAACCAGGTTTTACACCGAACTGCTGGGCTGGCAGGCTGAGCGGAAAGATTCCGAGACCATGGAATATACCGTTTTCAAGGCAGGTAATACCGTGGCTGCCGGATTAATGGCCATGCCGCCGGACGCTACGGCTGTGCCGTCACACTGGATGGGTTATATCGCCGTGGATAATGTCGATGAGTTGGCCGAAAGAAGTGAGAAGCTGGGAGGCAAAATCATTCATGGCCCGGCCGATATTCCGAAGGTCGGGCGTTTTCTGATCATCCAGGATCCGACCGGTGCGGTGGTTACGCTGATTACGATGGTTTCTAAGTAGTTGATTCGCTTTAACGACACAGGCCGACCCTGAACGAGATCGGCCTGTTTTTGTAACCTGAATTATTATCTGAGACTACTTGGTCTTGCCGAACTTCTTCTCCCAACGCTGCCGCAGTAAATCATTGAGCCGGGCAGAGAGCTTTTCGGGGAGTTCCTCGGGAGTGCCTTCACGGCACAGCCTGACGGTCTGACGCATCGAATCCACCATGATCCGGCAGTTGTTGCACTGCCCTATGTGCGCTTCTATTTCGGCGCACAACTCGGGATCGATTGCACCGTCCAGGTAATCGTTAAGTTCATTAATGTAATCAGGACAGCCTTTTGTCATATTCCACCTCGAAGGCTTTACTGAGATAATCGCGCATGGCTAAACGAGCCCTTAAAATTCGGGACTTGGCTGAAGCCACCGACTGGCCGGTCAGTTCAGCAACCTCTTTGACCGACAGTTCTTCGACATAGCGCAGCAGAAACACCTCACGGTATTTGTAGGGCAACTCCGCCAGGGCTTCATCGACCAAACGCCGGATTTCGGCATCCTCAAGCAGTTGGTGCGGGTCACGCCAATCGAACATCTCAAAGCTGTTGTGATCTTCTTTGCGCGACGACGGCAGGTACTCATCGACCGGCTGGAGTTCCATCCGCTGCGATCTGGCATATAACCGTCGCGCCTCGTTGAGAGCGATGCTGTAAAGCCAGGTGCCGAAAGAGGCGTCTCCTCGGAACTGGTCGATTTTATCAATCGCTTTCAACAATGTATCCTGCACGATATCCTCAGCATCTTCTTCGCTCCCGGCCAGTTTACGAGCCAGTCCATACACCTTGCCTTTATGGGCATCGACAAGCTGCATGAAAGCCGTAAAATCTCCGGCCTGAGCTTTCTGGACTAATTCTCTTTCATCCATTTGATCATCAATATACCCAAAACGATTCAGGGGCAAACGTTGAAAAAAACGGAAACGAATAAAAAACCTGCCGCGATTTTACGACAGAGTCTTCTATCGAATTAACCTCTCTGCCGATAGTAGCTTATCTGCCATCATAAGGAAGACCAGCCTTGGAGTTATTGATATTACCACCAATCAATGAGACAATCGGGTCAAAGCAGTCGTTATTAATAGTGCAAGCATCAGCCTGACGGTCACGTAGTATATTGTGATTGCCCCGGACTGTTTTGGAAGTAAATTGGATTGAAATGAAAAAATTATTCCTAATACACTTCAACGAAGCTGAGGCGCTCGATCGCGTCCACGATCTCAAAACGACCGGCCTCAGGATCGTCTTCGAGCCTTTTACGAGCGCCACTTTTAAAGCATTGCGGACTGATCCGCCCACGGTGATCCTGATCGACCTGACCCGGCTGCCTTCATCCGGACGGGACATCGGGATTTCTCTCCGCAAGTTCAAGACAACAAGGCTGGTGCCTTTAATCTATGCGGGTGGTGCGCCGGAGAAGGTGGAACTTATCAAGAAGCTTCTGCCCGACGCGACATACTGTTCTTGGGACGAGGCTCCAGCTGCGATTCGCCGCGCCCTTAAGCACCAGCCGACCGAAGTGCATGTGCCGGATTCGATCATGGCCGCTTATGAGAATCGCTCGCTCGCCGACAAAGTCCAGATTCGACCGGGAACAAACATATTGCTTGTGGGGGCTCCCGAAGGATACTCATCGAAGTTGGGTAAGCTGCCCGACAATGTGACGGTCCACCACCGGCCTCAAGGAAAAGCCGACCAGATTTTCTGGTTCGTTACGAGACTCTCAGAAATTGAACGACGTCTTCCCAAGATCGTGTCGCACTTAGCCGAACGGGGCGGATTGTGGATGATCTGGCCGAAGAAAAACAGCGGGATAGAGTCCGACCTGACTCAGGCGGCGGTACGCAAGCACCTGATGGCCAACGATCTGGTTGACCACAAGATTTGTCGTTTCGACGACACCTGGACCTCGTTGCGCTTTGTCGTGCGCAAACGACAATAGAGAAAATCCATTGAAAAAGGCAGAAGCCGCTGCTCCTGCCTTAATGAATTCGATTGTAATCGTCCTTACCCCAATAAACTCAAAAACACACCCGCCGCGACCGCCGATCCGATCACACCCGCTACGTTCGGTCCCATAGCGGGCATCAACGGATTGACTTCACCATCCGTTTCGTCGGAGACGAACTTCTGTACCACTCGGGCAGACATCGGCACCGCCGACACCCCGGCCGCACCGATACACGGATTGATCTTCTTATTGTGCGGGAGAAATAGATTGAGAAGTTTGGCGAAAACAATCCCACCGGCGGTACTAAACGAAAACGCCACTGCCCCCAGGACGAGGATCAAAAGCGTCTTATACGTGATGAAATGCACCGCATTCATCGTGGCGCCAACCGTCAGCCCCAGGAAGATTGTGACGATATCGATCAAAGCCCCACCGGCCGTTTTACGTAAACGTTCCGTCACACCGCTGACCCTGATCAAATTCCCGAACATCAGCATTCCGATGAGCGGAGCGCTTGAGGGAATGGCGAGCGAGGCCACAATCCCAGTAACGATCGGGAACAGGACCACAGCCGTACGGGAGACCGGAATCGCCTGCGGCATGTCGATATAGCGCTCTTTTTTAGTGGTCAGCAGACGCATGATCGGCGGTTGAATAATCGGCACCAGCGACATATAGCTGTATGCCGCTACGGCGATCGGCCCCAGCAGATCGGGAGCCAGCTTGCTGGCGAGAAAAATTGAGGTTGGGCCGTCGGCGCCGCCGATAATGCCGATTGCCGCTGCTTCCTTCGGTGTAAAACCGAGAAACATAGCCGCTCCGAGCGCCGCCACAAAAATTCCCAATTGTGCGGCCGCTCCAAGAAGAAAGGTGAGCGGCCGACCGAGAAGTGGGCGAAAATCGGTAAGGACCCCTACTCCCATGAAAATGATCGGTGGTAATAGTTCGGTTTTGATGCCGGCGTTATAGATCAAAGCGATGATTCCGTCGTCGTAAGATCCCATCCCGCCAAGTGGCAGATTGGCCAGAATGATACCGAAACCGATCGGAATCAACAGCAACGGCTCGTATTGTTTGGTAATGGCCAGGTAAATCAGTATGCCGGCTACCGCAAACATGACCCAATTGCCGAGAGTCAGATTGGCGAAGCCGGACTGGTGAATCAGTTGAACGAGGTTCTCCATATCTGATACTCCCTTACGAGATGGTCATGATCGGTTGCGACGAATCGATTTCATCTCCTATCTTGACAAGGATCGTACTGACAGTACCATCACAGGGAGCTTTGATATCATGTTTGGCTTTCATCGCTTCTACAGCCGCCACGACTTTGCCCTTTGTGACCTGGTCACCTACTTTGACAACGATATCCACCACTTCGACCGATCCGGCAAAACTGGAATGGACAGGGGTGCCGCCATTGGTGGAAGGAGCCGCCACCGCAGCCGGAGTCGCCGTCGGGATGGCATCACCGACACTGATCGGTTCGACGGTAATGCTGAAGACACGGCGGGAACCGTTTTCTTCCACCGTGCACTGAGTCACGACTCGACCCGACACAGCCGAAGCTGCAACCGGTGCCGCTGCCGAAGTCGGAGCTGCCTCGGCCTCCTTCTCGGCCTTGATCGATTTCAGCGGGATATCAATTTTGGCCTTGCCGGTCAGGAAGCGGATCCCCTCGTTTACCTCGATCTTTTTGCCCGGGACCATTTGTCCGGCCACGAGGAAGATGTTCTTGTCGTTAACCGGGAGGCCGAATTCTTCGAGTGCCTTTTTAGCGGCCGAGAGAGAATCGGGCGCCGCTTCGAGCGGGTCACCGTCGAACGGTTGTAAATTGAGTTGTTTAGCGGCAGCTTCGATCACCTTCGGATCCGGCGGCAAAGGTGTCTTGCCAAAATAACCCAGCACCGCCTTACCGTAACCGGCGTCGATCTTTTCCCAGCGTCCGTACAACACATTGTTGAATGCCTGCAACCAATACTGCTGCGAGCCGGGGGTTACCGATGTCCAGGCACCGCCGGCTTCCACCACCACCGGGAATTCGGCGAGGACATCGGAGTATTTATCGAGAATGCCGGCCTTGACCATCATGTGCACGTTCGGACCGATTGCCCCGCCCGGCATTGGAAAACCTAAAACGCGGGCATCGGCCGTAGTCGTGGTCGGATTAAAATCGTAATCAGCCATCGCATCGGTCAACATACGCTCAATATCGCCAATTTTTTTTACATCAATATCAAGCGTCGCCCCGGTTCCCTTGAGACCGTGAGCCATGGAGCGGACGTCAGGCTGCACGGTACCGGAAGCCATCGGACGGACCGAAAGGTCAACCCCGTCGACACCACCCGCAATACCGGCCATGTAACAGGAGACCGCCGTCGATGCCGTGTCGTGAGTGTGTTGCCAGAGAATCATCTCCGGCGGCATGATCTTTTTGAGACCGACCGCCGTATCGTAGATGGTTTTCGGGTCGGTCGTTCCGGATGCGTCCTTGAGACAGATACTGTCGATTTTCATGCCGCTTTCGAGCAGCTTTTTACCGATGTTTATGTAAAACTCCGCCGTGTGAACGGTATCGGAATCGAACGGAAGGCCCATCAGGGCGATACAAACCTGATGATGCATCCCGGCCTCAATAATCGGTTTGCCGGTCTCGATCAGGTTATTGACATCGTTCATATAGTCGAAATTGCGATCCCAGGTGGTGCCGTACTTCCTCATTAGCTTAGCCTGAAGATTCAGGGCGTCGAGCGACTGGGTGGTCAGCGTCACACCGGATACGGAACGGGTAAGAATCTGCAGATCGCATTCGGGGCCGACCGCATCGCGCATAGCCTGCATGTCTTCGAAAGGATCCTCGCCGAGATACATAAGGGGAGCCTGATAGCGGGCGCCGCCGCCGAATTCGAAATGGCGAATGCCGCACTCGGCTGAAAATTTCATGGCCGGAAGAATGTCATTCAATCGAACCTTGCCGCCAAACGAGCTTTGGAGTCCGTCGCGGAACGGGGTGAACATCACCCGAATGGTTTTCTTCTTCTCAAGAAAAATCATTATATCTCCTCAACACTTGTGACTTGTGTTCCGGGGTACATAGCGGTCACAACCGAGGCTACCGCGGCGATTAAAGCGGTGTCGGTGGTAATAGCAGGTTTCTGGGGAAATATCAAAATGATGCTGCGCATGAGCAAAGCCAGAACTGCTAACAACAGGAATACTGCGGCGAGCGCAGAGGCACAAATAACAAACAGCTCCAATGATCCCATATTGAGTTCTCCGGGGCCAGGCCACGTTGGTCCTGACGGGCTAGTGGTCTTTATTATTATGTCTATATGTGCATGATGCCGACGCTTGCGCGTCTAACCGACTAGTTGATAATATAATATACTGAATAAACGCTCGGGATTCAAGTCTCTTTGTCAACTTTTAAGCAATAATCTGCCCGAGTTGACCGATGTCGGCCGATGTTTGAAATAAAGCTCCAAATTGTCGCCGATTGCCTCGACAATACCTTCTACCAGCAATGTATCATTATCGCCGGTGCGGTCGCTGTACACCGCGACATCGCGCCCCAGAATCAACGAACGTTCACGATAGAAACGCAACAGCGATCGATAACCATCTTCGAGAAGAATGTGGTAGCCCCCCGCAATTGCTCCGATAAGATTTTGTAATACAATAGCTTGACTTGTGTCTGCGGACGCTGATACAAAATCGTGCAATGATGCGGTACGCGGCACGAACAGATTCGGTTTCACAGTCGGCGTGGTACCGACATTGAGTCCGATGCCAAGGATGGCGTTGGTGACCGTGTCTCCCTCGGTCAGGCAATGCGCCAGCACGCCGCAGATTTTAGCGTTATCGATAAGGATATCATTGACCCATTTGATGCCCGCTCTGCCCCGGAGATCATCCACTCGGTCGATAGCTTGAACCACCGCTACCGCCGCCAGGATCATAAAGCCAACACCAAAATTCTCAATCGGACGATTAGGTGCGAAATGAACGCATAAATAGATATTGCCGGGGGGAGAAACCCAGGAGCGGCCTTTGAATCCGTGGAAACCCGCCCCCTCACCCGCCAGACAGAGGGTCATATCCGGCAACGCAACATTTGCGCGCGCCAGCTCGATCAGGATGTCATAATGTGAACGTCCGGCCGACTCGACCAGCAACAGCCGATCAAAAAGGCCGTTGGTTTCACCGTATAATAGATCGATATTGTCCGTGTAAACAGCATTGATCAACTCGGAAGGAAGGTTACCGATATTCTGCTTGTCGGTTTTTGTCCATTCCAACACAGTCGGTGTTATTGTCCGGCTGAAATCGATGCTGTCGGTAATGATCTTCATCTCATCAACGATCCCTTGGCACGTCTCGGGGAGACGTGCCCTACAATGTCAGGTTGCAAGCAACCTGACCCACGCCCGGTGCCCCACCCCTCAGGTGGAAATTTTCGTGGGCGGCAGACGTCTCGGTGCCCCACCCCTCGGGTGGGATATCCGGAACAAAACCAACCGTCCGCGTTACGTCTCCCCTGCGAAAGCAGGGGTCCATCTTCATTCTTGTGGGCGGCAGACCTCCCGGTCTGCCCCATATCGCAATTCCCAGACACGTCTCGGGGAGACATGCCCCACGGCTGGATACCGGCCTCCGCCGGTATGACATCACCAAGGGATGTCCCAGATACTGAGCCTTGTAGGTCGGGTTCCGGAGCGAGTGCGGGCGAAGCCCCACGAGCATAGAAACCCGACACCTTACATCATCGACTGATCCCGTTCCTCTTCGGCAGGTCTCGGAGAGAGAGACCTGCCCTACGATGTCAGGTTGCAAGCAACCTGACCTACGTAAGATGGATTCACGCCCTCGCGGGAATGACATCTCGGCACGGACAATCGTAATGTAAACTACATTCTCCCCTGCGTTCGCGCAACCTATCTGGTTGATTGACATACATGGCCACAAGTCGTTATCTTCCGGCCATGGAACCATCGCATCGACAAGAACTGATCGATTACCTTAAGAAAATGTTCGGACGCCCGATCAGGGATAAGGTCGTGCGCTCGATCACTGCCAATCCTCCCTTTCACGGCCTTCCGACAATCCATATCGCGGTGGGACAATACTGCTCCGGTATGGAGCCGGGAGCGCCGACTGAAGAAATCCTGGCGATATTCGAGTCGGAGTCGTACCTGGTCGTTACCCCGACCCGGGGCAACGGCGAGGGCCTCCCTTACATCTTCCCGCGCAACACGATTGTGGATGTACAATACGAGGAGTAAAACCTACGTTGCCTTCTCATCCACCACTACCACCGCCGCGCCGTTGAACCGTCCGTGTCGGAGATCATCGAGCGCCTCGTTAGCCTTGGCCAGCGGATAGGCGGTCACTTCGGTCTTGACCGGCACTTTCGGCGCAAGCGCAAGGAACTCTTCGCCGTCGCGACGAGTCAGATTGGCCACCGATTTGATCGAACGTTCGCCCCAGAGAATCGAGTACGGAAATGACGGGATATCCGACATATAAATCCCGGCGCAGACCACGATCCCCCCTTTACGCACGGCTCGTAACGAAGCCGGGACCAGTTCCCCGACCGGGGCAAAAATAATGGTCGCATCAAGCTCGACCGGCGAGGGCTCATCCGAATAACCGGTCCAAACCGCGCCGAGATGACGCGCGAATTCTTTGGAGGAGTCATCACCGTGCCGTACGAAAGCATAAACCTCACGCCCCTGCCAGACACAAACCTGACTTAAAATATGGGCCGCTGCTCCGAAACCGTAGAAGCCGATCCGTTTGGCTTCTCCGGCCATACGCAGGGCGCGATACCCGATCAACCCGGCGCAGAGAAGCGGGGCAGCCTGCAGATCGGGGTAGCCCGAAGGAATCGGAAAAGCAAAACGGCGGTCGACAAGACAGTATTCGGCAAAACCGCCGTCTATTTGATAGCCGGTGTATTTGGATTTGTCGCAGAGATTCTCGTCACCGGCGCGACAGAAATCGCACGTTCCGCAACTACCGCCCAGCCAGGGAATACCTACTTTATCCCCCACGGCGAATTCATCCACCCCTTCGCCCATCTTGTCGACAATCCCGACAATCTGGTGTCCCGGGACGATCGGCAGTTTCGGTTCGGTCAACTCACCGTCGACTACATGCAGGTCGGTGCGACAGACACCGCAGACATTGACCTTTACCCGTACCTGTCCGGGCTCCGGCTCGGGAATCGGCAGGTTGGCCGGTTCCAGACGCTGTCCCGGTTCTTTCAATATCATAGCACGCATAGCGTCATCCTCATCCTTTGTTTCTGAATAACAAATCCTCGTTAAGTCCGCCTGGCAAGGGGTTTTTCTTTTCAGATTGGATTCGATTGTGTATTGTAGTGGCGATGGGTTCGGATAAAAGGCCGGGCTATGATTGAACTTCGGAAACGGGATAGTGATAATGGATCGTTTAACCAAGGTAGAATTCCTCCAGCGAATAGAACTGTTCAAAGACCTCGACAACGAGGAGCTGGAGTTGATCGTCCAACTTCTGGAATCGCGTCTTCTGGAAGCCAACCAACTTCTTTTCGAGCAACATGCACCGCGTCGCTTCCTGCACTTGATCGAGGACGGCAGCGTGGAATTGTTCACCACCACTGCCCTGGGAGAGGAAAAACGGCTGGCGACGTTCAGTCGGTTCGACTTCCTCGGCGAGGGTGTCCTCATGGACGACTACCCCCACTCAACATCGGCCCGGGCCGTGTTGCCGAGTCGCTTGCTGGTCCTTTCGCGCAAGCAGTTCGAACAACTCACCGCCGATTATCCGTCTATTGCCACCAAGTTACTCTCGCGCGTCGCTCGGGTCATTGCCCGGCGGATGCGCCAGGCCGCGACCCGCGTCGCCAGCGCCGGAGCACAGTATATCTCCGGGCGTACTCGCGAGGAACATGACCTGCTCGGTTATCGCGATGTTCCTCACGAATTCTATTACGGCGTGCAGACGTTGCGGGCCATGGAGAATTTTCCGATCAGCGGGATATCGCTGGCTCAGTTCCCGGACGTGATTAACGCCCTGGCGATGGTAAAAATTGCCGCCGCCGAGGCCAACCGCGACCTTCGCCTGCTGCCGGATGATATCGCCGATGCAATCGTCAAGGCCGGCACCAAGATCATCAACGGACAATTTCATACCCATTTCGTAGTCGACATGATCCAGGGCGGCGCCGGAACCTCGACCAACATGAACGCCAACGAGGTAATTGCCAACATCGCCCTCGAAATTCTCGGGCACGAGAAAGGCGAATACGAATACTGTCATCCCAACAACCACGTCAACCTGTCCCAATCCACTAACGACGCTTACCCCACGGCTCTCAAAATCGCTTTGATTAACGCCAATCGGAAGTTGCTTGAGGTTCTTAAGGATCTGGCCGAGTCATTCCGAGCCAAGGGCCGCGAGTTTGCCCGTGTGATAAAAATGGGCCGCACCCAGTTACAGGACGCCGTGCCGATGACCCTGGGACAGGAATTCGAATCCTGGGCCACGACCCTCGAGGAAGAAATCAACCGTCTGCAATTCAACGCGGATCTTTTCCTAGAAGTAAACATGGGAGGCACCGCCATCGGTACCGGCATCAACGCCGATCCCCGCTATTCGGCTCATGTGATAAGCCATCTGCGCAAAATCACCGGCCTCGAGGTCTCCCTGGCCAGAAACCTGGTCGAGGCAACTTCCGACACCGGCGCTTTCGTTATGTATTCATCGGCCACCAAGCGGTTGGCGGTCAAGCTCTCCAAAATATCGAACGATCTGCGATTGCTTTCCAGCGGACCCCGGGCCGGTATCAACGAGATTAATTTACCGGCGATGCAACCCGGTTCTTCGATTATGCCTGGTAAGGTCAATCCGGTTATACCGGAAGTCGTTAACCAGATCGCTTTCAAGGTGATCGGTAACGATCTCACCGTAACCCTCGCCGCCGAGGCGGGCCAGCTCGAACTGAACGTCATGGAACCGGTGATTGCCCAGTCTATTTTCGAGTCGATCGAGATGCTCCGAAACGGGATGATCACGCTCAAAAACCGCTGTGTCGACGGCATCACCGCCAACGAACAGCGCTGCCGCCGGATGGTCGAGAACAGTGTCGGTCTCGTAACGAACCTCTCGCCCGTGCTTGGATATGAGACATGTAGCTCACTCGCTAAAGAGGCGCTGGAAACGAACCGGTCGTTGTATGAACTCGTGCTCGAACGGGGACTGTTATCGAAAGAAAAACTCGATGAGTTGCTTTCCCCGGAGAATATGATCGGCCCCAACGGCTGAAGTCCGAGTATCCCCGAGCTTCTCACCCATGGACGGGCGGGATGTTGGTACGTGGAGGCAGACCTTCCGGTCTGCCTCCGTTTCTTTGTATAATTGTACCACGAAAAAAAAGTAATCCCGGCGGAGGGGACTGTTGAAAAGGCCGCACGCACACATGTTCAGCAAAACATGTCTGTAATGCGGGCAACACAAGGCTGCTCGCTATGCGAACACTCTCTCGTAGAGGATATCGCGTTTATTTGCAAAAATGGAACACAAAGTCATGCCTTTTATACATCATTTCCCACAAATCCCTTGACGATACCGTGTTACCCTCCCATAATAAGACTTACTTACTACCATAGCATTGTAAATTACAGACCCATAAGATTTATACAGGGACTATCATGAGCACTAGATTTCTCACCTTAGTACTGGTAACAGCATTACTATTCATACCATTCTGGGGCTGCGGTGACGACTCCGTATCTTCATCCAACGACGGCGGGGACGATAGCACAGTCGGCACCACGGTCGACACTGCCGGCGGCGTTTTCACCTTCGTAAGCGGAGCTGTGGGATTGAACTTTCCCCGGAACGCGGTCGATTCCGCGATAGAAGTCGCGGTCGAAGTCGAAAGTAGTTACCCGGCTGATGACGGTTATGTCCCGGGGTCCTGTTACGATTTCTCGCCTGACGGCCAGCAGTTTCTTACTCCGATCACCATATCCATCAAATACAGCGAGAGTAATCTTCCCTCCGGCGTCGACGAAAGCAGTCTTCGCCTGTGTAAGATTGTCAACAACGCCTGGTCACCGGTTGCCGGTTATTCCGTTTGTACCGACAGTAATTACGTAAGCGCACCGGTAAACAGTTTTTCCAGCTACGGCATTGTCGGTACCGTCAGCACCGGCGGCAACGTGTACGAGGGCGACTATGCCATCAAGGACAGCGCGACCCTGGCTGATTTCCAGGATTACACCTCAATTGACGGCGAACTCGAGATCTGGACCTGCGCTCCCGACACGGTCTCGCTTCCCAACCTATTGACGATTGACGGCACACTGTACATCAGGGACTACCCTTCCGTCGAACACAACATAGTCCATGTCAGCATACCAAACCTTAGCTCGATTGACTGTTTACTGAAGATAGAGGAATGTGATTCACTACGCATGGTCGCTCTGCCTTCGTTGGAGTCAGCCGGTTCGATCGTTATCCAGCGGAATCCGTCTCTGCAGAATGTCGATAGCCTGTTCTCACTCACAACCCTGAATCCCAGCGGTTACAGCAGCTACGGCAGTCTCTACATTTACGACAACGACTCCCTGACCAGCCTGCTCGGCCTTGGCGGCATATCCGGAGCGGCGTACGGTCTGACGATCAAATCGAACGCGTTGCTCACGAGCCTTGTCGGTCTGGAGGGAATTTCGAGCGCCAAATCCTTGACCATCTCTTATCAGAGCTTGTTGACCACGCTTGTCGGCCTGAACATCCGGTCGGTCGAAGAACATGCCATTATAAGAAACTGTGACGGTCTCGAGGACCTCCATGGTTTGGAAAACCTGCAAACGGTCGGCTGGAGTTTCGAGATCGAGGACTGTGGCGCACTGACCGACTTGACCGGATTGAGCATGTTGAGTTCGGTCGGCGGCTTCTTCATGATCGATAACAATTCGCTGGAGAGTCTCGACGGCCTCGGCACGCTTCAGATCGTTGACGGCAGCCTTCAAATCGAAAACTGCGACGAGTTGTCCGATATCTCGGCCCTGGAATTCGTTACTACCGTCGGCGCCAACCTGTACATCGAAAGTTGTGACTCATTAAGGAGTCTCGAGGGGCTAGACGCCGTCACCCATGTCGGCGGCAATCTCTATCTGCAATTGCTCCAACACCTGGACAATGTTGACGCTCTGGCTCAACTGGATTTCGTCGAAGGGAGTCTTCGCATCACCAACTGCTGGCGACTGACGAGTGTCGAGGGCCTCTGGGGCTTGCTTCCCAACTCGGCTACCGGCTATGTGCTGGAATCCGTGACCATTACCGACAACGCCATGGCAATGATTCCGACCGGCTTGTCCAACACCAAGGCCTGGGAGCTAGTTGACAAGATAGGTGGAGAGGACATGGTGCACTACACAGTCACGATCGAGAACAACTGATGCGATTTCACGGCAGGTCCAAAGATGGACTTGCCGTGCGATTAATCTACTCCGCTTCCTCAGAGGGCTTGAGGAATCGCACCAGCGCACCCCAGCGTTTGTCGACGACAAAACCGCGTGACATGTAAAATCTTCTCAGGAAGAAATGCGTCTTGACCACCCGCATACCCTGGTTGGCCATGCGGTTACAAAAATCTTCCACCAACGCCGAGCCGATTCCCCGCCCCATCACCGGCGGAGCGATCACTGAACCATCGAGGTGGACCACATCGTCTCCCTCAAAACGATAGCAAAGCCCGCCGACCAGTTGCTCCTGAGCATCGGCCACAACCAAAAACCGATCTCGCTCGGTGACGGTCTTGGGATAACCTTCTTTGAAAAATAACCGATAAAGCTGGCCAATCTCGGCCGGTTCGATCGGTTCGCGGAAGGTGTACACCTCGCCGTGTTGATCGGCATAACTGGTGCGTAGAATAACATGCTTATGCTCGGAATCGCCGACCGTCAGGATATCCATCTGACGCGTCTTCTGGGCTTTCGGGAAAATCAACTGGCTGAAAACTTGTCGATCGAAAAGATCTTCAATCGTCGATTGTAAATCAGACAACTCAATCAATTGAATTGCGGGGGTGGTCGTTTTCTTGAACATTTTGCGCAGGAGAGTATCGAAAGCCTCCCGAACATTGCCTTCGGCCTTGGCAAAATAAGTGTGTCGATAGAGATGATAGCGAGCAATCTCGGGAAGGCGATCCAGCCGATACAACCGTAACAGCTCGATAGTAATCTGCTCGCGGGCCTGAGGTGAGGCGCTTGGATTGATTTTATCCCATTCATGGTAACGATCAATCGCGTTTTGAAGCGGCAACGATACATAATAAACCGATGATAGCTTGATCAGGTAATCATCAAGCCTCTTGCAGAAGTTATCCTGATCGTGCGACAGCACCTCGCGGTGCAGGTCCTCGCGCAGTTGTGTCAAAAATTTCTGCCCTTCCTCCAGACCCAGCTTCTCCACACAGGCATCGAAAATCCAATCGGTATTCAGGATCGAGCGATACCAGGGATAATGCGCCTCGGTGCGACGGAAGAAATTCTGGACCATCGGACGGATCAGCGAAAGTGTATTCTCATAGGGCCGCCAGCCGGTTATCGACTGCACTGCCGCTCCCTGGCGAAAATCCTGTTCCGGCACCATGACATTTTCCGGAGTAACCGCACCCGTCACGATCCTCCGTCCGCTGACCAGCCAACCTTTGAAATACGTACCAAGCGCCTCGATGAAAAGTTTGCGCCAGCGGCCGCTCTGATGATCAGTGCGGTGTTCCTGCGATGACAACTCACGAATCTTCTCCCAAACGGTCAACTCGCCCTGATAAACCAGCGAGCGGGCATTCAATTCGAGACGACAGCATCCCAGGCGCGGCAGCACCGGAGAACCGTATGGATAGCTTGAGATTGACATCAACCAGTAGATCGTTTCGAGCACGCGGGCATCGGTGACATCTTCGTTGATGATCAACTGCAGATCGTAATGCTTGCCGCTTGAGGCGTTGACACTCACCCGATAGCGGAGATAATGACGCCGCGATATAATTCGCGATATCCAGATCCCCTTGTCGGGCACATCTCCCAGATCGAACTCGTGTTCATCGAACGCCAGAATGATCGACTCTTCGAGAAAACCGGTTCCTACCAGCACCTGGCGCAATACGTATTTCTCTGAGGCCGTGAGTTCTTCACCGAACTCTATTTTCGCATCCCAGACTTCTTCCGAGAAACTGGGGAGTTTTTTCAGCAGTTGTTTTTCGTAGTCGTGCGACAATTCGGCAAAACAGACCTCGGCAAAGGTGGCCAGTCTGGGATCGTCCTTATGAAGAATCCATCCGGCCAGTTCAGCGCGAGCGGTGTTGTAGTATTCCGGATGAACCCGCGCGAAGTTGGCCAGCAGAGCCAGCATGTGCTCGAATTGGTGGCGGGTTACCTCGGATGCCGGCCAGGTCAGTTGTGTGCGATAAGTATACATGCGCTGACGCAACGCCTGGAGGCGACGATGCTTCAAGTTCGATTGAGCCACCTCGCGGATCGAGTCCTCGTCGAGGAAAGCCAGTCCGGATTCAATGAATGAAGGCAACACCCGGCCGTAGTCGGGAGAAGGTTCATCCAGCAACAGCGTGCGATAAGCCAGCGATCTGATCTTGAATTCCGGATGATAAGCGAGGCCTTCGAGACGACGACGGATCACCCGCGCCACTCGCTCGTCCGACTCCTCCAGCGCTCGACCGAGATTGGTTACAGCCCATGAAGCCGATTCGACCGGCCCGAACTGCGCCTGGAGAATCAATTGGTTGACCACCGCCAGTTCCTGATCACGCACCGGTCGCGACGGGAGATTCAGGAGCGATTCTGCCGAAATCTCCGCACGATCGGGTATTTGCACCTGTCCGGAGAACGGCTCCGGCGGCAGGTCCCATCCTTCGCGACAGGGTCCGAACGCAATCAAAGAAGGATTTCCGATCCAGAGCAGCGGTTGTCGCGCCATGAGACCGAGATCAATCATCCGCCCCGTAAGCTCATAGCTGAGATCTCCGATAACCACCCGATTTTCAGCCGTCTTGGCCAGCCGCAGTCCGACCGGACGTCCTGCTGCGGTAAGCCCTTCGCTGTCGACAATGATGTCATCCTCCAGCACGCTGATGTCCCGGTGGAACCAGCGCGGAATACGAATCGTGTAACCCTGCCAGTACAGCTCAACATACTTGCTTTGATACAGCTCGCCGATCACCGTCTCGAAATTTTTCTCGATCACTTTCCGGCGGAACGAGCCTTTGGGGGTAAGTTCTTCCTTATCGACATCGAAATCGCGATCGAGTACGGCAAAATTAATCACCCGCTCGAACGGCGCCAGATCGGTGTTGGCATTGGTCACGATCTGATGATAATAGTCGCGCAGGGCAACCTGGTCCTGGAATCCAACCACCACCGGGTCCGCGAGATCGGGAACGATCAACAGCACGTTGAACTCGCGAGCATCCCCCACCAGAAACGACCTTTTGACTCCGGCTACTCCCTCGAGTTTCTTTTCGACTTTGCGTGGCGCAATCGTTTGTCCCCGACTGTTCTTGTAGATATCCTTGAGGCGATCGACAATTTCATAATGGCCGTTTTCCAGCCGATGGAAAAGGTCTCCGGTCGCAATCCAGGGCTCATCCTCCGGTTTCGGATCGATCGGTATCGTCCCTCCCACCGGAGCATCGTCGTAATAACGAGCGATATACGGCCCGGCTATGCTCAACTCCCCTTTTTTGCTCAGGCGTGCTTTGACTCCCGGCAGTGGGATGCCTATCGAGTTATCCGGAATATCGCCGGGGGGAGTCATGGTGATGCCGCCGGTCGCTTCGGTCATACCGAAACCGCTGCAGAGACTCACCCCATAACGATTGAAAAACTTGAACACGGCCGGAGCCAGATACCCGGCGGCAGAAAGCCCCCAGCGAAGGCGGCCTCCCACTACTTCACGGAAAAGATCGTTCTGCCCCTCGAGTGAGGTAGCCGAGGACATGTGTTGTTCGCATCGTTCGTGAATCTGAACCCAGCGGATAGGGACCGAGATCAAACCGGTCGGATTGACCTGTTTGAGCAGCGCCATGAGTGTTTCCGAAGACGGATTGCCGGGGAAGACATAAGTTCCACTCCAATAGATCGCCCCCATCATCTCGAAAAACCGCCCGAAAGTATGAAACAACGGCAGATAACAAAGAAGAACTTCATTGTCTCCCACTTGCGGTAATGCGGCGCTGCGCGCGAAACGCTTGGTAATCAGATTATAGAGCGAAAACGAAACACCCTTGGGACGACCGGTGCTGCCGGAAGTGAACATCACCGTGGCAACTTCATCGAGCGGTCGACGCCGGCGATTTTTGAGCAGTTCACGCCCCTCACTGGGAGCGACAGCCAGGGTGGCTTCGGTCAGCGACTGTGCCTCAGACATACCGGTGTTGGGTGTCATAGTCAGGATCTTGAAGCTATCGTTACATTTGGCGCGAGCCTTGAGCAGACGTTGATAACGTATCTCGCCGTCGGTTACGACGATGTTGATCTTCAGCAGATCGAACATCCAGGCCAGCGACTCCGGGTCGGTATGAACATTGATCGGCGTTACCAGAATATCATAGAACAAGCAGGCCAAATCGGTGCAGGCGCCGTCGACACAATTCTCCGAAAAAATCGCTACTCTTGGCTCGGGAGTGATATGATAAAGGGCCGAGGCAATCGAACGCAACCGATCGGCAATCAGCTTATAACTGAGCATAGCCGGAGGCTGGGTGGACATGTCCTGGAAAAGCGTATGATCCGGATGACGGCGCACCCGTTGTTCGAACATCTGAAGCGGTCCGTAATTCGAAGCGGCGATGGCTTTGAAAGTCGTTTCGGCCCAGCGATACCGCGCCTCACGTTCCGACAAACAATCGACAAAAACATGCCGCCCGGTAACATCGAGATAATAATGCCAGAGATCCGGATCGACCTGATCGGCTCCTTTGGCAATAAGACTTTCGGCCCGTGCTAGTATCTCGGCTGCTGCTTCCTTATGAGCCGCCTGATCGAGGGAATCATATTTATCCAGAAGCTCTCTGAGTTTGTCCATTTCGCTCCGTTCATGCCGCCTATATATCTTTCGTTCAATAATACACTATCGTATAAAAACAGACAATAAGAGGTGTGAATACGATTCAAAATAATAAATCCTTCGGACATCGCCCTTGTCCGTCGGACAATGAGTTGCTATTTCAGGATTTCCGGATTGGGATGTACGATGAACACGCTGCGAGCACTCATTAAGCAGGAATAGAGAGATGAAACGCGAAGCGGCGATAGTTTTATCTTCGCCGTGTGAAGAGTTCATTAATTAACGTCAGCACCGGGAGCGGCTTCCATAACTGGTTCTTTGACGTCAGTTTGTTTCCACCGCAACTACTCGTCCGCCGGATATCGCTGGTTGTTCCTCAAGAACAGTTGGACGGTCGGTTATTTGAAGGAAACAGAACTCTCCCAACTCAGTCGAAATTAGCGATGCCGTCGCCGATACTTTCTCCTTACGACTCCCCAGCGTCAGTTTGACCGCCAGGATGCGGTAATGACGTAACTTCTCCCATTGATCGGGCCAGTGCATGAGGTTCAGATCCGGGCTTAGATTCTCGACATCACTGATTCTGGCGGCGTCGACTTCCGGACCGAGCCGATCAAGCATTTTATCGCTCACGAACACGACCTGGCCGTCGGAATCGATCCAGGCTGCCGCCAGATTTGCCAGTTCCAGCGTTGTTCGCAGGTGCACCACCTGCTGTTGCAGCGAACGGTTGATCAGTCGCTGTGTCTGAAGTTCACCGCGAGTCATCTGAACATCCTGACGCAAGCGATCCATTTGTCCCTTAAGAGCACAGTCAATGTGCCCTCCGGCCGGACCGCGACATACGAATTTGGTATTCCACTCCTGCATAGCATCGTCGGCTACACGGTAAAGACCGGTCAGAGTGGCAACCGATTTCACCACATAGTTAATCGCGCCGAGTTTCAGGATCTCAACCGCTGCCTGTTCGGTTCCCTGACTGGTCATCACCACAACCGGCAAGCGATAGGCTATATCGGAACCGGACAAAAAATCAGTGGCGCGGCCATCGGGAAGCATCAGATCACAAATCACCAGATCGGGATTGAACTCGGTCAGGGATGATCTCGCCTGCGCCAGACTGGAGACTACTTCAACTTGAAAACGTTCGGATTGAACGGCAAATCCCTCAAGCGCCAGCGCAGCATGGGATTCTTCGTCTTCAATGAGCAGAATTTTAAGAATGCGGCTGGAACTTGCGCTCTGCCGCGAGTGAATTTCGTTCTCTGGTCCCCGATGGATTGCCAGCCGCCGGGGTATATCCGGATCGCTGTTATCGGTCGACATTTTCTAGCTCCCTTTGTCCTTAACCTAGTTATCGGTTACAACTAGTCAAACCTGAACAAACGTTCCGGCCCTACAGCTAACTGATTGTACTGCATTATGATGGCACGCAGAAAAAAGCTGTTGTCAGCGTTGTAAAAATTCAAGTGCGGCATCCATTTCGGAAGCGCGTCGGGACCAGGAGAATCGTCTCATTATCTCTGAGAGACGTGCGGCATTAAGCGGTAGGTTTATATCGTTGGTTTTGACTTCAGCCAATTGTTTCAGACGTTCGGTCAACTGTTCGCTTGAGCCATCATAAAGACAGAAGGCTCGCTCCGTTTCGGACAAATCAACCAGCAGTTCCGGATAAGCCAGTCGATTCGGTAGAAGCGGGATGCAACCGGCGGCGATTGCTTCCACCGCAGCGATCCCGAAAAATTCATGATTGGCGGTAGATACGAAAACATCCGATTCGGCCAGAATTTGTTCGTACTCCCGGCGTGATTCGATAAATCCCCAGTGATCAATGTGATCGGCCAGCTTCTCCCGGATTTGTTCAAACACCTCCGGCTGACTTTCGAACGTCTGCCCGATTACGTTGAGGCGGAAAGGTGTATCGGCCTTCCTGAGCCTCTCCATGGCTTGAAGAAAAAGAGCGGGGTTTTTGTCGTGTTCCCAGCGGGCGGCCCAGAGAATCCGCAACGGTCCGGGAATGCGTTTCGGCGGTGGATTGAGCGGTTCGATACCCGGCGACTGAATCGCTGCCCTGGTTTCAAGTTGTGCCACCGGTCTAGTCGGCTCACAGTCGGGCATGCGCCGTACGAACGCTGCGGCGGCATCGAGAAACACCCGTCGATGAAATTCCGAGTTGAACCAGATCGCATCGGCGGCGATACCACTTACGATGTTGGTAAAACCGAAATGAAAATCTTTCTCCGAAGAATTCGGGTCCGGATAGGTGAGTTGGTTTTCGTGGAAATACAGCAGGGTCGGGACCTGCTGTAACAACGGCGGCAGGAGACCTTTGAGTTCGGCTAAATTGATCATGTCGGTGCAGAAAATCAGGTCGAACTTGGCGCCCTGATCGACTAGATGCGCTGCTTGTTCGGCCAGTGTGATGGCAGCATGGCGCATGCGCCATTTCCATTTCGTGGCCGGAAGCGTGAGCAGGGTGAAGTTGTGTTGGCTGTGTTTGATCCAGCCGTCGATAAAGGCCTGATGGCTCCCCCCGTAGTACGGCTCAAAGGCAAGGAGGTTCATAGGAGCTATCTACTACTCGCCTTCCGCCCTTTGATAGCGTAGAACAACGGTGGCATGACTGCCCAGAACTCGTCCCGATCTAGCTGTTCCCTGGCCACGCAGCGAATCTCCTCCACGATTTCACGATACCGCCGGAATTCTTCAGGATCACCGCCGCCCGCCTCGAACTCCGCCTCCATCTCGGCCAGCTCCTCCTCATGGTGTTCCCTTCCCATGTGCTGCCGAATGTTCTTAATTCGATGTTGCTGTTCCTCTCCCTCGTACGGCGGGATAACCATCCCCACCCGATCACAGTTGCGAATGCCGATATCGGTCAAGCCAAGTTGCGACATTATAAGAGGGATTTTCGACCCAATTTGAAGATCTCCCTTGCTGAGTTTTTTTCGTCCCTCGTAGGTCAAAAAGGAAATCTTACGCAAGAACAGCTTTACCTCGAGCGGTTGCTCCGGGAAGGAGTTGTTCCCCTCTATCAGCATATTCGAGAGATTGTCCGGTTCGAAACAGATTATCAACCCGCCCGGCTTCACGATCCGGATCATCTCCTTCAGCGCCCGCTCCGGTTCGGGCAGATGCATCAACAAAGTCTGACAAGCGGCCACATCGACCGACTCATCCGCCAACGGTAGCGAGCAGGCATCGGCTTTCATGAATCGAGCCGTGCCGCCGATTGCCCAGTCTTTCGAGATTTCCTCGGCCTCATGCAGAAGAGTCTCGTTGTTGTCGATACCGAGATACTCCCCGCCTTGTCCGAAGAATTTGAAATAAGTCAATCCGATATAGCCAAGACCGCAACCAATGTCCGCCAATATCATGCCGGGGCTCAACTCGAACCAGGCGGCCAGCTTTTCAACCGAATCCTCCGGCCACATGAACTTGCGCTGCTGGATCAGTGCCTCACGATGGCGTCCCTTCGACCATTCGATTTTGTCCTGTTTGTCCTCGGCCATACTTTCTCCTCTCAACCACTCTCACTAAGGGATTGTTGAAAAACCTCTTCTACGACGGAGACAAGCCTCGCCGTTACGCGTTAAAGAACCTTAATCTCGCGTAGCAGGCGGCCTTGAGTCGCCCGCATTACAGTTGTGTCTTACTGAATGACCAGGTGTATGACTTCTTCAACAAGCCCCTATGTTCCGGGTCAATCCGGATTACCGATCAGGTCAGGCGGCGGTAACGCAGACGGCGATTTTCGTACAGTTTATCGCCAAGGTTATCCATCCGCCATTTCTCATACTGCTGGAAATTGCCCTCGAACCAGCGGACTTTTCCTTCTCCCTCGAACACGAGCAGATGCGTGCAGATGCGGTCAAGGAAAAACCGGTCGTGGCTGACCACCAAAACGCAGCCGCTGAAATGATGAATCGCTTCCTCAAGCATCCGCAAGGTGTTGACATCGAGATCGTTGGTTGGCTCATCGAGCAATAATACGTTCCCTCCGAGCTTGAGGGTACGAGCCAGGTTGCAGCGGTTGCGCTCACCACCCGAAAAATCACTCACCTTTTTCTGTTGATCCGCCCCACGGAATCCGAACCAGGACAGATATTGCCGCACCGGCACGGTTCGAGTACCGACCGGTATCTCTGAAGCACCGTCGGCGATGGCCTCGACCAGCGGGGTATCGCCGGACAATCCGGTGCGTTCCTGATCGACATACCCGAACTGAACCGTGCTGCCCAAATCGATCTGGCCGTTATCAGGCTGCTCTTCACCGATCAGCATGCGCAGTAAAGTGGTCTTGCCGGTTCCATTGGGTCCAACCAGCCCCACTACGGCCGACTTGGGAACTGAGAATTCGGCCTCTTTAATAAGCTCCGCTTTGTCGTACTTCTTGAACAGGTCCCTGACCTCGATCACTTTGTCCCCGAGCGGCGGGCCGGGTGCTATGCGGATTACCGCTTCATCCCGCTTACCGGCCGCTGATTCCCGCGCCACCAACTGCTCGTATTCGGCAATACGCGAACGCGCCATCTGATGGCGATCTTTATTGCTCATCTTGATCCATTGCAGCTCGCGTTGAAGAGCTTTGGCCCGGGCGCTGTCGTCTTTTTCCTGCTCGGCCAGTTTGGCCAGCTTCTGCTCCAGCCAGGAACTGTAATTACCCTCCCACGGGACACCGTGACCGCCGTCCAGCTCCAGAATCCAGCGCGTGATGTTATCGAGAAAATAGCGGTCGTGAGTAACTATAATAACCGTCCCGGGGTATTCCTTGAGCTGTTCCTCAAGCCAGACCACCGTCTCGGCATCGAGATGGTTGGTCGGCTCATCGAGCAACAGCAGGTCGGGCTTCTCCAGGAGGGCTTTGCAAAGGGCCACGCGTCGTCGCTCGCCCCCGGAGAGAGTGCCGACAATGCGATCGTCATCGGGCAAACAGAGCGCATCGGAAGCCTTGTTGATCATCTGATCAAGATTCCAGGCATCGGCGGTATCGAGCTTGTCCTGAAGCTCGCCCATGCGATCCATCGCTTTCTGCATGGCGTCGTCGTCCATTGGTTCAGCCATACTCTCGGCGAGCTGGTTGTATTCATCGAGCATCCGTGACAATTCACCGAACGCAAGACTGATGGTTTGCTTGACCGTCAGGCTGTCGTCGAGCACCGGTTCCTGCTGTACGATTCCGGCTCGATATCCCGGCGTGATAAACGCCTGCCCCTGGAAATTATCATCGAGCCCGGCCATGATTTTCAACACCGTTGACTTGCCTGAGCCGTTTTCACCCACGATTCCGATTTTGGCTCCCGGATAAAAACAGAGGTTGATGTCCCTAAGCACCTGCTTCTGCCCGTAGAACTTATTCAGGCGAAGCATCGTGAAAATGTATTTATCAGCCATCGGCCAGTCCTTTAATAGGTGTGTTGATCTGTCCCCGTCCGGATTGCGCTGTCAAGTCAAGGTTGCAATGAACCTTTTCCCTGCATGCTTCCGTTTCTATGAGGCCAAATGTAGAGAGAGAAAGTGAATGTGACAAGTCAATTGATAGAGCGAACCGGACATAGTCCAACGATTGCGGTTGAAACCGCTCGAATAAGAAAGATGTCGGTTGTGGATCAGATTCCGGTCAGAAGTTTGAGTCCGCCGACAATCACGGCAACAACAATCAATACCGGCAGAAAAACGGCGAACAGTGCTCCCAGGATACCGGCCACAGCGCCGAGCACACCCGCTATGATCCCGAAGATACCGGCGATGAGACCACCGATGATCCCTGCCACCCCGCCTATAATGCCGCCGATCAGTCCTAATCCGCCGCTGCACAGGAGGCCGATCAGAATCAAACCTGCGAACATCAACCCAAGAGTTTTTAACATGGCTTTGTCCCCTTCTAATCCCGGGTGTCAAGCACCCTGAGCCTTTTACCCATCTGTCAATACGGATTACTCTGGTTGAGGTTGCATTATTCGAAGTGGAAACGAATTTCCAATCGATTGCAGCTGGTCCGCATCCCCTCCTTCAGATTGTATAATTGGATTCGTGTTGATCCAGCTCAGGATGGCCAGTGCCGTTATGACCGACCGAGTTTGGCTCTGAGAAGATTTCGTTCCAGGACTACCGCCGCCTGGTTGGCCAACGACATAATCGAAGCAAGGAGGTTGTCGTCGACGGGCAGATGCGGTTCGGTGGCATCGATAAAAACTACGAATCTGACTTCGTCGAGAATGGTTATCGGTACGGCAATGAACTCGTTGCTGTTCAAACGCTTCAACTCATCCGACGTAACCGGGACGGTTGATCCCTCTCCATCATAAAACAATGGACGGCCCTCGTTCAGGATTTGCTGGAAAAATCCTTCCCGGGCCGTGAACTGCAACGCCTGGACGGTCTGCTGCGATTCGAAACCGAATCCGACATTGCCGGTGAACAGCGATTTCCGGGGATCATATTCGAATACCGCCACCCGTCCCATTTGGAGCCCTCGATATACGGCTTCACATACAACCTGAAGAATCTCATCCTGCTTTCTGGCTTCAAGCAAAGCGCCGGTGGCATTACGCAGAAAGGCCAGTTGTACGTCCTGAGCCGTAAGCTGCTGTTGCATTTCGGCAAGGATGGCGTTGGTGTTGGCATTGGGTTCCAGTTCGCTTTGAATGTCGATCTGAAGATCCTGAGCTATTTCCGCTACCTGCCTGCGGCATTCTACCAACAGGTTCACCATAGCTTCATCGGATATATTGACCAACCGGCGAGCTTTGGCAATCACTTCACGATATTCGGCTGATTCGGGATCGGCCGAAGCCATAACGAACGGTCGAATTAAATCGGACAGGTAAACTAAATCGACCACCAGATGACTCGAACGCTCCTCCGGCATGAGATCGGTGCGATGGTGATCCTTGATAGCTCGGACCAGTCCGCGCGGCAGATTCCATTTTTCGGCCATATAGCCGCCGACTTCACAGTGGTCGGTACCGATAATCACCCGCTCGGTTTCCCAGACGTTGGAGGAATCGGGATTCAGTTGCGATATCTTCTCGTATTTTTCCGGGTACAACGCCGCCAGCACCGCCTGACCGATATCATGCAGGAAACCGGCAATGAAAGCCACCTCGATCAGTTTTTCCTGCCGTATTTCGTGAGCGATATATTTCGCTATCACTCCCGAGGCGAGCGAGCGAGTCCAGAATCCAACCCGGTCAAACGACGTCTTGTCGGAGACATGGTTCACCACCTCGTAAACCGCCATCGAAATCGCGATATTATGCACCGCGCGAAAACCAACCAACACGATGGCGTGTGTGACGGTGTTGATCTTCCCGGCAAACGAACCGTAATAGGTCGAGTTTGCCGTGCGGAGAATGCGGGTTGTCAATTGATGATCGGAAAGAATGCAATTGGCCAGGTCGGCGGCAGAGGCTTTGGGATCCTCGGATACCTGTCGAATCTTGACCACGATCTGGGGCACCGAAGGCAGCTTCGAAAACTTCCCAAGCCTGGCCTGCATCTCCTGCGGAATAGCATGAGTCATGCTTCCTCGAATATCCCCACTTCTGACTGGTATTGCTCGAACGCTCTGGCGGCAATTTCATTTATATCATCTTCGTTAAGACCGAACACCCGTGCCGATTCCAGATCAGCTATGTTCTCCGGTACCGGATTGTTGAAACCTACGCCAAAACTTTTAGCCACAGAGTTGCTCAAATTGATTAAATATGCCCCTGGGACGGGAATCCCTTCCTCGATGGGAGGAAGTTGATGATGCCAACAAACACTCTCGATGATACTTTCCGGGAACGACCAACTCTCAAGCAATACCTTCGCTACCTGATCATGCGAGAAACCGAAAACCTCATGTTCCACATCGTAAAATTCACGTTGTTCATCCTGAACACGGACAACGATTTCTTCATACTGCTTGGACATCTTCTGCATCATTACCAGCTTGCCGATATCATGCAGCAAAGCCGCAATGAACAACTCATCCCCATCGTCATAACCGATTCGCTCCGCCAGTTGGCGAGCCGTAACTGCCGACGATAACGAATGTTGCCAGAGCTTCTTTTTCAGCCCGTATTCATCGTCTTTCATGTACATACTGTGAGTCGAAGTGGCCACGACCAGTGAACGGACGGTGAAAAATCCCAGAATCAGCACCGCCTCCTGAAGCGTCCGTACACCCTTGGAACGACCGTAAAACGATGAATTGGAAAGTTTCAGAACCTTGGCCGTAAGCGACTGGTCTGAGGATAGAACTCTTGAGATGTCTGTTACATTGGAATCGAGATCAGATGTCAGACCCATGACAGAGCTTACAATAGCCGGTGACGCAGGCAATTCACCCACTGCTGATATTACATTCTCAATCGCGTCATCATTTCTGGTGGCTGTCTTTTCATCAATCGTATCAGGCATCGGAGCCCTTTCTGATATTCTTCCTCTTTTCTCCTTGTTATCGGCATTCCTTGCGATGAATTGACTAACAACCCTGCATTACCGTTGCGCAATTGGTTACAGTTGGCTATAAGCAAGTCGATCTGACATGACATCCATAAATGCATCTAAATCAGTCAGATATATTGAAGAATCAATCGGACGACGCGAGATTCGCCTGCTACGTGGAGTCGAAGCCTGGAAATTTGTAGAAGTGTCGCTTGTCTTTTCTGTACGGAAGGATTTTCTCAATTAGTCTCATCAGGGTAATAACTCATACTCTCTTTTTTGTAAGATCTTTACCGTTATCATGTTAGGCTCCGCCCTGGTCTTTGACGGGCAACTTACCCTGTGATAATTCCACCCGTTTGGAATCTGGCTTCGCACCGGACAGGTTGCTTCAGACACAGTACATATAGCTCTTTGGCTTTTCTTTACATGAAAACGGCAATACCCTGGCCCTGATTGGCTACGATATTACATCGAAAAAGATTAATGAGAAAAGTAGACGCTATTCGATTATCCGAAGAGCGAAGCGGATCATGGTCCTGACGCGGTTGATATCGGGAAACGCCTTACCTACCACACCAATCCCCTGGACGATCCCGGCGAGGTGCTGAGCCAGTTCATGCGGCGTTTCCGACGGGCTGATCTCTTTCGCTTCAACGGCCATAACCAGACAGTGCTCCAGAGCTGCCTCAAGTTGACAGATAAACTCCTGACTGCACCTGGCTATCTGGCGATCAACTTGCGCCCTTTCCACTATGGAATTAACAATAAAACAGCCTCGCCGCCCCATCCGTGAAGAGTAGTGACCTTCGAGCTTATTAAAAAAACTCCGAAGACCATCGAGACCGGACGCAGCTTCGGTGAGTGACGAAAGCATTCGTTCGTCCATCCACCGCCGATAGCGATCACATGCAGCCATGTATAGCTGGTGCTTGTCGCCAAACGTATCATAGAGACTGAATCGATTGATATTCATCGCCTCGACCAAATCCTGGATCGAGGTCGCTTCATAGCCTTTGCGCCAGAAGAGTTTCATAGCGGCGTCTAAGGCTTTATCGGGATTGAACTCTTTGGGTCTTGGACTCATGATGCCAACCGCATAGTGCGGTATCTCCTAGGGTGTCTTAGAGTTACTGACCTCTCTCTATAGTAGGTTGACAACTTCCGGATGTCAATGTGAAAGTCGGCCAGAACTCGTCCGTGTCGTTTATTGAATCATTATTACTGAATGTTCGTTCTGCTATAAACTGTTTTCAGGAGTTCGCTGCTATAGTCCTCCGGAAGATCTGCCTCCCTGGTAAAACAATGGTGTGCGGATGTTTTTCAACGTTTACCTCAACTTCGGCTGGCGTTCCCGGCAACGACTTTGAGCGCAATTCTCTTTAGTTCCTGAACACGAAAAGGTTTGATGATATAATCAGCGAAACCGTATTTTTCATGGTCGATCAAACACGTATCGTTGGTATAACCCGAAGCCACAACTGCCCGGACATCCGGATCTATTTCCTTTAATTGCTTGATCGTTTCTTCGGCGCCCATACCACCGGGTACGGTTAAATCCAGAATTACAATATCATAACACTGCCCTGAAGCCAGTGTTTCCGTATACTGTTCCACCGCTTTCCGACCATCATCGACAAGATCGGTTTTAAATCCCATCCTCGATAAAACCGATCCTGCGACCTTGCGTACTGCTTCTTCATCATCCATTACCAGTGCACGCCCTGATGCCGTCGAAATACATTCCTCGGATTTGTCCATCGCTTCACTCAGAGCACCACCTCTTGAAGCCGGCAGATATATGTTGAATGTTGTACCCTGTCCGACTTGCGATTCGATGTCGATATGACCGTCATGACGCTTGATTATCGAGAACGAGGTCGCCAGACCAAGACCGTTGCCGGTCTGCTTAGTCGTGAAAAATGGCTCGAATACTCTCTTAAGGTATTCTTTGGGAATACCGGAACCCTGGTCTGAGATGGAAATACGAATGTATTGCCCCGGAGCGATATCATCGATCTGCCCGGGCCCGACCTCGATGTTGGCGGCTCTGATCCTGACCACGCCTCCCCCGGGCATAGCCTGATCGGCGTTGATAATCAGATTATGGATCACTTGACTGAATTGACCGCGATCCACCTCGACCGGTCTCAGGTCGGCAGCGAAGTCAAATTCACATCGTGTGCGAGAGCCGGTCAGGGCAAATCCGGCTGAATCGGCAATTATCTCAGGAATCGCAGCCGTCGTTCGAATCGGCGCTCCCCCCTTCGAGAAGGTCAGCAACTGATGAGTGAGACTTTGAGCCCGCACCAGGGCAGCTTCGGCATCCCGCAGACGATCGTAAGCTTCATTATTGTCGTCTACGTCGAGCATGGCCAGGTTGATATTCCCGAGAATGGCCGTCATGATGTTGTTGAAATCATGAGCGATTCCACCGGCGAGCAGGGCCAGCGACTTGAGTTGCTGCATTTCAGCCAGTTTGAGTTCGGTCTTGCGACGCATCGATAAATCACGGTAAAAGAACGACAACGCCCGTAATGTTCCATCCGGATTCATCACCGGTGATACGGTGATACTTACCGGGATGAGTTGTCCTGATTTATGGGGTCGGACCGTTTCATAGTTGGAAACCGGTTCACCCTTTCGACACGATTTTACCCATGCCTTAAACTTCCCCGTGTCGATTTTGTCCAGACCGGGAAAGGTGTGACCGAGGAGTTCATCGGGTTGAAAACCGAACAACTTCTCCATGGCCGGATTCATGGCAATGAAATTGTCGTTAAGATCACTGATGGCAATAGCGTCACCACAACCCTGGAACAACGCCCGGTTTGTCTCCTCGCTGGCTCGCAGCGCTTCCTCCGTCGCCATCCGACCGGTTATATCGTCAATTACGCAAATAGACCGGAAATAATCACCTCCGGCATCCGTCAGACCGGACGAATAAACTACAACGTCGAGTTCATGGCCATCTCGATGCACCATCTTGAAGTCGCAGCCCTTGTTAGCTCCTTTGGTCAATACATCCTGAAGCGAAGATTCAGCGCGACGAAGGTAATCGGGATGAACGATCCGAGACATCGGCTGTCCAATCAATTCTTCACGATTATATCCGGCTATCTCTTTTACGCGAGTATTGCAGTCGACAATCGTGCCGTCCGGATCAACCAGGGCAATCACCGATACGGCACGTTCGAAAATTAAACGGTACTTTTCTTCACTTTGTCGTAGGCACTCCTCCCGCTTGATACGATCGACTGCGCAAGCGATATGCTCGGCAACATAGCTTAAATACTGCAGGTGATGTTCAGTAAAGGATTCCCCCGGCAAGTAAGTAGACATACCGACCAAACCGATAAAATCCTGCCTGATGAGTAATGGGACAGCCATCCAGGAACAAAAAGTCGGCTCCGCCGGGGTGACAATATGCCCCTTCTCCAACAGGTCACGATACGCATCACGATCGACGAGTCTGGGGGCGGCATCGTTGATCACGAGCCGATCGAGTTCAGCGACACCTGGCTCAAGGCCCTTATCGTGACAGGCAATGCCGCGATCATAACAATATGGAATGGTGAATTCACCGGAAGTCTCATCTTGCAGAGCTATATAGAAACTACTCGAATCCATTAGGTGAGACATCTGATGACGGACCGTATCGAAGAAGGAAACGATTCCGGCGTTGCCGTTGGCAGCGCGACAAATACTAACCAACGTAGCCTGCATGGTTTCGGCATAAGATCGGGAGGTTATTGCTTGAGCCATACAAACCGCCCGATCGCGGTCACCCAGCTCGATAGCCGACACCATTGTCTCGATCACGGATTCATCGGATCGAACGAATCTGACGGGAATCTCCCGGATAGCTTCGACTTCCTGATTAAGAGTTAGTAAAAGACGAAGAGTCTGACCAGATGAATCATCGGCCACGAAATCACGTAATGACCGATCTATAACCTCGGTTCTTTCGTACCCCAGAACGTGTAACCAGTATTGATTGGCGTCGGTCAGGTTACCGGCGCGATCGACCTCAAAAACCATGACGGGAAGACGGTCAAACGCATCAAAACCTCGTTGAATCAGGTCTCTTGCGGATGCTTGCTCCCTGTCCGGACGAAACGGTCCATCGGAATCAGGCGTGCAGTTCATGATGTAGCTCCCCACTTAAATGATAGGCTTCTTCCTAAGAAGAAAACCGTCTAAAAACGTACCATACCCTCAGCGAAATCATAATGGTGTCGCTTGAATCTTAGACAACCAGCGTAGCCGTGTCCATCAGAGAAGCAGTACAGTCATAGCAACAACCTGGTCAATATCGAGACACAACCAAAGCCGTCTAACCGGCTTCCTCGAAATTGGTGTCATTGGCCACATGCCTGTACCGTTATAATAATTTTACTTCCTGGAAAGCAGGTTAGCAATACAAAACATCACGATCATAAAAAAACCCGTCGGCCGAAGCCGACGGGTTTCAAGGTGCTTATTGTAACTCAGTTCATTACGGATGCTGAAGCGCCGGGCCGCCCTGGAATGCCCAGGAAACCCAGTGGACCAGGTCGGAAATATCCGCCGGACCACCGCTGCCGTTTACATCAGCCAATTCCTGGTACTGCGGTGCAGCGCCGCCGTTGAACATGTAGTCGACCAGCAGGATGAGGTCAGTGATATCAACACTGCCGTCGATGTTCAAGTCACCGGAAATGTGACCACAGTACTGGATGACATCGCTAACCGAGAAAGAACCACTGCTGTAGTAATCACCGGTAACGGTATAGGTTTCCTCGGTGCAATCCCAAACCAGGCCACCACCGGAGTAGTAGTAGGAGAAGGCTGCCAGATCAAAGCCGAGGCGCAACACGTCACCGTTGAAGCCCGGATAGACACCGACTTCGTATTCGGTCGGGACGATCGAGCCGTTGATAACACAGGTGGTCGGATCGATATCGGCAACACCGTAGGAGGCATCGAACTCATCGGAAATATAGATATATCCCGTTTGCGGTTCGACAGCATTCTCCATGAAGACGTTGCAGATAGCCGGGGAGCAGGAAACTGTATCCAGTTCCGACTGACCGATTTCCAAAGTAACCGGAACAGTGCTAACTGTCGTACCCTTGACGCCGTCGTGCGTGAATACCAGGTCGGCCGTGTAGATGCCCTCATCGAGCTCAGCGGCATCGTAGCTGACCGTGATAGGAGTGGAGCCGTTGGCCGGAATAGTGCCTACTTCAGGAGAAGCACTCAGCCAGAGCACCGGTCCAGGCGGGCAGTCAACGTTCAACCAGTAGTCGTTAGTGGTGCCGCACGGATAACCCTCGTAAACACTGGCGCTTACGAAGACATAGTAGATACCGGGGCCGGCTTCGCGGGAAACGGCCACGACATCGTCGGCACTACCACTTGAATACGGATCAAGAGCAGAAGCCAGGGAGCAGTCGGCAGTGTCTACGAAACCAACGATGAACGGGTAGTTCGCGCTGGCGTTAAGAGTCACTGTCACGGTGCTGTAAAGGGTCAGCAGATACCAGTCGGTGTCACGGGTGCTGCCGTCAGCCCAAACGGTACCGCAGATGGTCGTGCCGCATTCGATCGGCTCGAACGCCGGGGTATCCATGTTGCAGCCGCCGTTGGTGTCGTCGCCGCAAGCTTCAGCTTCGGTGCCGGCGCCTTCGGGACACGCAAACGGATCCGGTTCCTCGTATTCGTAAATATCGAGGACGTAATCACCATAATCGCCACCGTAACCATCAATGATGATGTAATAGGTATTACCTGCCGTGAGCGCCAGATTCTCGAGTATCGAGCGATAGGTGCTACCGGAGCAGCCGTCATCGTCACAGGCAAACGGATCATCCTGAGTTACGGCGTTTTCATAAAGGAACAACTTCGTGTCGTAACCGGAGGCACAGAGGTCGATCGTGACGACGATGTCGGTAGCCGGTGTGTACTCGTAGACGACATCAGGAGATGTCGAGGAGTACGGGCAAACCTCTTCATAGTCATCGGTGTAACCTTCAGTGCTGCCTTCATCGTAGAACGGAATGCTGCCGATCACATAGGCGGTGGAGATATCATCGCCACCCTGCTGCGTCATCGGAATGTTTTCCGGACCTTCGAATTCCGGTTTCGGCTTACCCTGGGTGTCGAGATCGGTGTAAGGCAACGTTCCGCGACCCTTGGAGCCGTACAGATAAGAAATTGAGTAGTTAATATCGAAGTTACCAACCGCCATCAACGTCAGGTCAGTGTTACCGGTCGAGCCGGGAGCCTGGAGACCGAAGTCGATTGAAGTCGGATTGGTCGAGAATGTCGAAGGAGCACCCGCCACCACGGTGATGGTGTACGGACCTTCAGCGTCGTAGTCGGGATCGAGCAAAACCGGGTAGTAGTAGGTGCCGGCTTCGAGGCTCTCCCAAACGATCGTGATATTGCCGTCACCGCAGTCGTCGGTATTATAAGTACCGGCAGTGGTGAAGTCGGCACACGGGCAACCGATGGCCAGGTTCAGCCAAACGTTGCCGAAGGCCGGCGAAGTGCCGCAGTAATCCAGCGTCACGTCGGCCATGGTTTCGATCGTGAAGGCTTCCCAGACATGACCACCCTCGAACGAAGCACACTGGTTGGTAGCACAGGTGTTGTCGCCGTAGAAGGTGACCGGTACACCGTCCGCAAGAACGACCGGAGTGACATCTTCACAGTTGTCGTTCTCCGGAGCTTCACACGGGGTGCAATACACGGTGAGAATACCGTCACCGGTGTTGGTGCTGTAGCCGCCGACTTCAATGATGAAGTTGTCGCCTACCGCGCAAGGAATACCGGTAATCTCAGACTGCAGACTGCAGGCATCGTCATTGCAGCCAACCTGAGTGCCGGTTAATGGATCGAAGCCTTCATAGACGGCCAGCTTAGTGTCGTAGCTGGAACCGCACAGACTGACAGTCACCTGACCATCGCAGGTGGCCGTATAGCAGAACCACTTATTCGGTGCCGTCTGGCAGGACAGCGGACCGTCCGGAGTAGCATCGGTAGTGGTGAAAGGCAGCGAGTCCACATCGCCGATCGATTCACAGTACTCCCAGGAATCGTTGCTCTCCACGATGACCGCTTCTTCGATCGTCAGGGTGAACTCATCGATACAGTCAGGAGACGGATAGGTATCCAGCATGAGATAGTAGATACCCGGTGACAGTGTCTGGTTGTAGATTCCCTTGTCACTGGAAGAACCGGTAACATAAGCGACACATGTCTCGACATCACCGCAGGCATCGGCAATCATCATGCCGGTCCAGGTCGTGGAGGTAGTCATCAGGAAGTTGAAGGCCATCTCCGTGCCGACGTCGAGCATGTAAATAATATCCTCACCACCGTCGTAGTAACCGAGACAGGTGTTCTCGTAGTCGTTCACACGACCGCAGGTGAAGTTAACATCGACATACTGTGAACCGTCACCACCGGTCATGTCGTCCGGCAGCTTGACTGAAATCGGGTCTTCACAGTTGTCACCCGCACCGCCTTCCGGCATTACATCAAAGGTAACGTCGAATTCATCGATGCAGTCGGGGGTCGGCCAGGTGTCGACCATCAGGTAATAAGTGCCGGCCGTCAGCACCAGGCCGGTAATCGACTTCGGATCACCGCTGGAACCGGTAATGTAGTCGATGCAGGGATCGACATCACCACAGGCATCGGCAACCAACATGCCGCTATAGGTAGTCCCCTTCGGGTCAAGCGTGATCTTCAGGTTGGCATCATCGGTAAGGGTGAACTCAAGAATCCAGTCCTCGCCACCATCGTAGTAGCCGAGGCAGGAGTTCTCATAGACGTTCTCCATACCGCAGGTGGTCATACCCGAGATAGTTGTCGGCAGATCAGCCAGACCGAAGCTGAGGGTGTAAGGATCTTCGCAGCTCGCACCCGGAGGAAGCGGTTCGGCTTCGCTCAACGTGATGCTGAACTGGAAGTCCATGCCGGTCTTATTGCCGTCATCGGTATAGACCGGGAACAGGTAAGTCGCGGGACCCGGCAGACGGTTGAAGGTCATGTTCGGGTTCTCGTAACCATCGCCGCAGTCGACAAACTCATAGTCGTCGGCAATGATATAAGCTTCGCAGTCGAGCGGAAGAGCTTCTTCATAAACTACAACGCCAACCGTGTAGATATCACCCACGGTGCCGCAGTAGTCGATGTGGACTTCGTTCTCGCCATACGGAGCATCAAAACGATACCAGATCGCTTCCCAATCCAGAACGCCTTCGCAGTCGATCGTGGCGGCTGCAGTGGAACCGGTAACGGTTGCCGGCGGCTCGATCGTGATAGCGCCTTCCGGCTCGTCGTTTTCCGGAACGGTCGGACATGGATTGTCGGTGCAGTTAAGACCGGCGCTCCAATGGCCGCTAAGTTCGCCACAGGCGGCTTCGGTCAGATCCTCACAGGTGAGGAAATCGGTACCGTAGCAGCAACGACCGACCGGCGGAGCGGCGTCGTTGATCGAAACAGCGTCAATGCTGAACTGAGCGCCGTCGTATCCGGTATATACAAAAGCGAACTGAGCCGCCGTCGCGGTGTTGTACGAGGTAAGATCTATCTGCTGCTCGTACCAGGTCCAGTTAGTGAACTCCCCAACCTGGTTATTATCCCACAGGAAGTCCCAGTTGGAACCGCCATCGGTGGAGATGTAAACGGTGAGAGAGCAGTTCGCATAAGGATCGACAGACCAGTAATAGCTGCCGTTCCACCAGAAATCGAGATACCAGGTGACACCATCGGTGGTCAGATCGACAGCCGGGGTGATCAGCCATTCATCCTGATTGCCGGTGTAGTCTTCGTCATAATAGCACGTGGCATAGTAAGTGCCTTCGTACGGTGACGAGGTCGACACTTCCCAGGTGAAAGCATTGTTGACAACGGTCGTCCAGGTGGTCGGCGGTACCAAGCCGTCTTCAAAACCTTCATAGAGAAGATCCACCCGAGTCAACGGATCGTAAGTCATGCCGGGAGAGCTTTGCACCGGGCTGACACGATCACTCAAACCATAACGATGAGCCTTAGTGAGGAGGAGCATCTCCGCTTCCTTAGCAGCGATTTCCTCAGCAGGCGGATTGAAAGGATCATCAATACCCTGGTTGTCTTCGCCGGGTTCCGTATGAACCGGCGCAAGTTGCTCCTTGAGAGCCCAGTTGGCGCCGTCATCGGCCATTCCGACCGGTTGTACGCTGGTGGTGCCAATATCGCCTACTACGGCAATACACAAACCACCGAACATCGCCAAGGCGACAAGGATTTTGATCGTCGTTCTGAGATTTGCCATTCAAAACCTCCCTATCGAGGGAACCGAAGGCCATAAAGAAAGGCCATATCCCCCGATGGATTGAAAGTAAGTTACCCTGCGTGAATAACTATGTTTCTCGCACTGTACATTAAATTACCTCAATGCAAGTCGGAAAGGGATCACCTCATAAGCGTCTCCTTATAAGTTTAAGGCCAACGGTTGGTTATATGTAAGTACTACAATTTGGATTGTACATGACGTATAGTCGGTTTTCCTCTCTGCCAGCCTAGGTATAATCCGGGGGGGGACCCCTGATTGTACCTAGACGAGGGCTAGTCTAAAATATCTAAGTTTTCTCCATTTAGTCAAGAGAAAACTGACGTTTCATGCCCTGTTTTATGCCCGTCTGGCCCAGATTTACAGCCATTTGTGGATTTCCACAAGCCCTTTACTTGGCTCAAACAATTATAAATGACTTCGATGCGGAAAGAGTCACACTCAATCTGTAAAAACCGTAATAAATTGATCATCCAATACGCATCGATAAACCTGGAATAAAAGTTGTAAAAACAAAAGGTGCGGTCCCCTCTGGCCGCACCTTTTTATTATCAAATCTGTTGTGTACCGTTGCTGTCGTCACATAGAAACAGCCTTCTCTGTCACGGTCTTATCAAGCACTTTTCTAACGGCGGCACCAATCGCTTCCACGGTAAAGGGCTTCTTCACATAGCCGCCGGCTCCCAACTCTAAAGCTGCCTGAACTCGCTCTGTGGCAGAGTAACCGGACACAATCAGAGATTTCTGATCGGGACAGTGTTTGACAATTTCACGGAGGGTGTCCAGGCCATCGAAATCAGGCTCCATGATCATATCTAAAACCACCAGATCAACCTTGTTATTCTTCAGGTAATCAAGAGCTTTATGTCCGTTTTCCATCGGGACGGTTATATAGCCAAGCATTTCCAGAAGTGCACAGGCCATTTCCCGTACTTCTTCAACATCATCGACGATCAGGATGGTCTCATCTCCACCCTGAATATCATCATCCGCTTTTTCAGCTTGCCTGGGCATTTCAGTCAGTGGGAAGTATAATACGAACTCCGTTCCCACATCGACTTCAGAAATGATATCATAACTGCCATGATGATCTTTCAGGATCCCATAGACTACTGCCAATCCGATACCGCTGCCCGAGGCGCCCATAGCTTTCTTGGAAAAATACGGTTCAAAAATTTTCCCGATCGCATCCTCGGGGATGCCGCTGCCGGTATCTTTCACTCGTAGAACGACATAGTCACCCGGCTCAATCTGTTCACTGACTCCCGCAGCCTTGCTTAGATGTTCCACGGAAGTGCTGACCCGAAGATTGCCTCCGTCCGGCATTGCATCATAGGCATTGACGATAAGATTCATCACTACCTTGGCTAAATGTGGTGCTGAGCCGTTAATCAAACCGATAGCCGGATCAAGTGAGTTTTCTAAACGGACTTCGTTACGTTGCTCGGAAAGCTTGAGATACGACGGCGAATCAAGATAATTTTCAACTACCTCATTGAGATTCAACGACTTCATTTCGTAGCGACCGCGACGAGCCAATGTGAGCAGGTCCTGTATTACCTCGGCAGCATCAACTGCCGAACGTTGAATTCGCTCTATCTGTTTGCGAATCGGATTATCCTTTTCGAGCTTGCGCAGTATTAACTCCGGATAGCCGACCAGGGGTCCGAGCATATTGTTAAGATCATGAGCCACACCACCCGCCAGCATGCCGAGCGATTCCATTTTCTCCGCTTTCAGGAGTTTTTCTTCCAGCCTATGCTGCTGTTGCTGTGACCTTAGGCGTTCGATGGCCATGGCGACATTCCCGGAAACGAACGACAGAATCTCCATATCGGCATGAGTATATCGCTCCGGATCGTGATAATCCTGTACTGCGATGACACCGATAACCTCGTCACTGACAGTCAGCGGTGCTCCCAGCCATATCGGGGAAGCCTGCCCTACCTGGGTAATCTCGCCCGACTCTTTAAGCCTTTTCATGGATTCTTCGTTTACCAGAACCGGCTGTGCCGTACGCCGGACATACTCCGTGAGACTTCCCGTGAGATCGACCGGATCCGGTCCAACCGGATCATATTCATCGACACAATACGGGAAGCTGTACAGCCCCGATTCGTTATCGTAAAGAGCGATATAAAGATTGGCGGCATCCATCAACGTGTAAAGAATCTGATGAATCGTTCCCAGCAGTTCTTCCATGTTGGTAGTAGTCACGGCCGCTTGAAAAATCTTGAACTGAGACGCCTTGATTTCTTCCGCTCGTTTCAGATTCGTGATGTCCACGAAACTTAAAAGCAGGAATATCTCAGAAGAGAAATCGACACTGGTGACGGTGAGAAGAATAGGTGTTTCACGTCCGTTGAGATCGATCAGAAAAGCCTCGACCGGCTGAGCATCTTTCCCCTGCGCTCCCATCGCGATATCGAGACCGTCGAGTCGACCGAAATGCTTACTATACGGGCTGCCTACTATTATATTCTTCTGCCCCCCGAGTAGCTGTATGCCGAGGCGGTTGGCCTCGATAATTTCATGGCTGGTCATGTCGACTACCGCCAGCCCGGCTTGTACGGTATCGAGCAGCTTACGCGACCGTTCCTCCTGCGCCTGTAAAACGCGCTCGGCGATTTTGCGGTCGGTTATCTCGGTGCCGAACAGCAGGAACGAATCGGACACGACATCGAGTCTGACCGTAAACAGGAAAGTGGCGGTGCCGATTAAATGTTCGAATTGATAGCGCTCGTTCTCGGTCAGGCGTTCGATTCGATTACGGTTAAGATGGACGAATATATCATACAGCGACTGACCGACGGGATCATCACCAAACACCCTCTTCGCCTGTGGATTGGCATCAAGTACCATACCACTCCGGTCGGTTCGCATAACCGGCGAGGGATTATAACGGGCGAAAGCTGCTGCCTGTTGCAGTTCCTGTTCAATCCGACGGCGCTCCAGCAATTCTCGCTGAAGTTGCTCCGATCTGGCCCGGGAGGTCGATACCAGGTCTTTCTGGCTATTCACCAAATCAGTTAACTGGTTCTGCTGAAGGCAGTTGACCAGGGCTCCCGCTGAAATCGAGGAAAGGACATCCAATACAACCAGGTCGATCTCGTCGTATTCGACTGTTTTATCGTCTCGCGATAGAACCAGAAGGCCGTCAAGTCCGGCCGAGGGACCGATCATGTGGGTCGTTAGAATTTTATCGCTGATGCCTATCGTTTCGAGTCTGTGGAAGGCTTCATGGTCGGCTTGACTTAGCTCTAGCAAGCTGGTGCCGCCCAACAACGGCAATCCCCTTAAAACCAACCGGAAAGAGTCAACCTTCTCTGCCTCAGCCTCTGAAAGGCCGTAATGCCAGAGACGGTCGATGTCGTATTTTGCATCCGTTATATGAAGTACCGCCCGATCCGCTTGAAGCGCCGATGAGGCCACGATCAAAATCGACCGGGCCAGTTGGTCCAGATCACCCAGCGCCAAACGTACCAGGGTGCTTGCCTGCTGGCGAAGCTCAACGATACGTTCGTCGAGATGCCGCATATCACGACCGGTCAATTCCAATAGATAGCCCTTCTGTTCAGGGCAGCAAAACTCTCTGCTTGACCGGGTCCGGAAACAATCAATCCCCCGGCATATTAAACCAAACGCCGCCCCTATCTCCTATTTCGGAGGGGGCGGCGACAGCTTTAGAGTCAATTGATACTATTCTACGAATCGGATTCCAATGCTCAGCGGCTGCACAGAGGCGGCGGACCGGATTGGAACATGTAGGTAACCAGATAGACCAGATCGGCGATATCCGGACCGGTTCCGGAACCGTCAATATCGACCAGACTCATATCCGGTGGTTCCGGACCGGATTGGAACATGAAAGTGACCAGATAGACCAAATCGGCGATATCGGGTCCCTGCCCGTTGCCGTCGACATCACCACACGGCTGAAGAACGATCAAATCCAGATGCTGCACATCATACAACGACGGCGAGGAGTTGTCATCGACTCTGATCGAAAAATAAGAATGACCCATTTCACTGCAAGTACCGGAGAGCTTTCCGGATGAACTATCGAGCGTCAGGCCGTCGGGCAATGCCCCGGCCGTCAAGCTCCAGACAAACGGTGGCGTGCCGCCTTCCAGCAACAACTCGATATCAACCTCTCGACCGGCATCGATATCATCAAGGCTGTCGGTCGTAATCTCAATTGACGGCTCCGGCGCCGTGATTACCTCGACATGGACACACAGATTGTAAGGCAAACTGTAGATATCGGTCATCCTGCGCCAGACGCCGTTGTCAAGAATACTAGTGCGATCTTCGGCGCCGCTTCCATCGTCCATATAGACCTGGAATGAGTCGGTCGGATTGGCCAGTTGATGTTTATAGGCAATATGGAATTCTTCACCGGTACTGAAGGAAATTGAGCGGCTAGAAAAATCAACTGAGGAGATATCCCCGCCGCTTACCAGAACCGAGTCAATGACATCGGTTGGATTTGTCCCGTCGCTGTGATAAACATAGACAATACCGGCAGCACTGTCCGGGAACGATCCCAAAGCTATTACCCGACCGAGCGTTATATCCTCTTCCGCGGTGAATCTCATCGCATAACTCGTCCAGTCTCCACCCGGCAAATTAAGAACATAAGCGGCGCCGTTGTCATAAGTCAGCAAATCAGTTGAGCCAAGAGACTGTGTTTTCAGGGTCGGATCACCGTTGAGGGTCATGCCGTAATGCCAGGTAATTTCCGATTCGTCAAATCCTCCGGCGGCTCGGGCGGCAAACCAGTCGTAAAAAGCCTCACCGATTACCTTACCGTCACCCAACGGACCGTAAAAATCATCGAATTCCAGCATCGATCCTGATTTGCTGCTGCCTACCGCCGCCAGACCGTAGTCAGGGCCAAAAATATACCAACCAGACATATAGTCGGTCGCGGTGTACAGAGCGTTGGAACAGGCAAATAAGTTGTAGAAATGACCAACCGGATGAATATCGTTGTGCAACTCGTAGAAATACGTGTAGCTGTACTGCGGTATCGGATTTTTGAACTGATGACCGCCCGACCAGGAATGAACACATACTTCCACCAGTTCGTAGTTGTCATCAAGCCGACTCTCATAATCCGGTGCGAAGGTTACGTACTTATCCTTCACGAACGTCCTCTGGTTGTAGGCCAGACCAACATCCAGGTCCCATGAATCGGACCAGTCAAACCAGTCGTCCTCAACATAAACTAAAGCCCGGTTGTTGACCGGCAGACAGTCGGAGCGATAACGATGATCTTTATAGAAATACCGGGTTATTAGCTCCGCTTCGGAATTGCCGTAATAAGTGAGAGGCGAGGCAGTCAACCGCCCCATCCAGATTTCAGGAGCGACATCACCGGTGTGTGAATCGTAGATATCGTCCACATCCAGGTCTTCATAGACTCCGTCAAGATCCATGTAAAACAAGTCCGTTGGAAACTCGGCATGACTTGGCGGATCACCAAAATCGGTTTCATACCAGGCTACAGGTAAATCACCGATAAAAACGCACCCCGCCATACCCGCCTGATAACGGCTATACAGCGCCGCGCGAAGGTCCTCGGGATTACCGCCAATGCTGGAGTATACCTCTACCTCATACCCCTCACCGGTCAGGTCCATAACATATTGGTCAATCGCCGGGGTAACCTGGGAAAGCAAATCGCTGTTAATTACGATCGTAAACTTGACGGCATCACGTATTCGAGACAATGGTTGAGCGGTCGTAATCAGATTGAACGAGAAAGAACCGGAAGCAGGGTGATCGGCCCGGTAGTCGGCATAGGTCATTGGTTGTGATCCGCCTGGATCGGCCCAATGCGTGATAGGGATGTTGTTGTTTGTTACGGTCTTAAGATTGGGAGGATTGGTGTCGGCAAAAGCCACGGTAACGGCAATGATTGCTATTAACATTGCATATACTGCCGTCGGAAGACAGCGTACACGAAGATAACTTTTCATTTTCATACAACTCCGGGGCGGGTACTAGGTTTCATCTTACGTTCGGTCGTGTCAACCTTACGCTGTAATTCCTCGATACTTGTCAGGATCAGAGACACTATCCTGAAATATCGGTCATATCAATATAACTTAAAGTAAGAAACTGTCAATCAAAGCCCTGCCGGCATTATCCTGTTGCGACCTGAATACCGGGGTAAAGCAGCATTTGCGGCGTTTGTTTGAATTTAGTATGTTGAATAAATACGAAGGTTAAACGCTATAAGAGATATGTGGAATTTAGTAACAAAGATTTTCGGAACTGCCCACGAGCGTGCCGTCAAGAAAATGCTGCCGCTCGTAGAAGAAATAAACGAACATTTCGCCCGCCTGGCCGACCTGTCCGAGGACGAACTAAAGGCTAAAACCGATGAATTCCGGCAACGGCTCGAAGCCGGTGAGACGCTCGATGATATCGCCACCGAGGCGTTTGCGGTGGTCAAAGAAGCCTGTCGCCGCCATGTCGGAGTATCCTGGGACGTAGCCGGGATCGAGACCGAATGGAACATGGTGCCGTTCGACGTGCAGTTGATCGGCGGGCTTGCCCTGCATGAGGGGAAAATTGCCGAGATGGCCACCGGTGAAGGTAAGACGCTGGTCGCCACCATGCCGGTTTACCTCAACGCCCTCTCGAGCAAAGGTGTCCATGTCGTCACGGTAAACGATTACCTTGCCCGTCGTGACCGCGAATGGATGGGCCGGATATACGAATACCTCGGCCTGACCGTGGGCGTGATTCAGAACCAGATGACCAACGCCGAACGGCGTGAGATGTACAAAGCCGACATCACCTTCGGCACCGCCAACGAGTTCGGTTTTGACTACCTGCGCGACAATATGGCTCAAACCGCCGAAGACCGCGTTCATCGCAATTATAACTACGCCATTATCGACGAGGTCGACTCGATTTTGATCGACGAGGCTCGTACTCCGCTGATCATTTCCGGGCAAGTCGAGTCCTCCGTGAATGACCGCTATCGTGAAATGAAGGATACCGTCAAGCGGGTCGTTTCCAAGCAAAACCAACTCGTCAACGACATGCTCACCAAAGCCGAGCACTTGCTCGAACAGGACGACGGCAAGGGCGAGTTTGAAGCCGGTATCAATATCCTCGCCGCCAACCGCGGCGCCCCCAAGAACAAGCGCCTCATGAAACTGTTAAACCAGACCGGCATGAAACAGCTCATGAACGACGTTGAGGCGCAGTTCATGCGCGATAAAAAGCTGCACGAGATCGATGATCGTCTGTACTACTACATCGACGAGCGTGAGCATACCATCGTGCTGACCGACCAGGGGCAAGCACTCTTGTCGCCGCAGGAGCAGAAGCTGTTCGAAATCCCCGACATATCGACCATGCTGTCGGAGATCGACGGCGACAAATCACTCGATGACGAGCAACGCAAGCAAAAGACCGACGAGGTGTACCAGATACACTCCGAACGGTCCGAGAAAGTGCATGCCATCAATCAGCTTCTGCGGGCATACTCGCTCTACGAGAAAGATGTCGAGTATGTCATCCAGGACGGCAAAGTAATGATCGTCGATCAGTTTACCGGCCGTATTCTTCCCGGACGACGTTATTCCGACGGTCTCCATCAGTCGATCGAGGCCAAAGAAGGAGTTACTATCGAGGCCGAATCGCAAACCCTGGCCACGATCACCCTCCAGAACTACTTCCGTATGTACGACAAGCTGTCCGGTATGACCGGTACCGCCGAAACCGAAGCGCAGGAGTTTTTCGACATCTACAAGATGGATGTCATGGTTATCCCGACCAACGTACCGGTAATCCGCGATGATATGGAGGATCGCATTTATCGAACGCGCCACGAGAAATACACCGCGGTTATCAACGAAATCGAGACGAAACACAAGGAAGGACGCCCGGTGCTCGTTGGTACGGTATCGGTCGAGGTATCCGAGACGTTATCGCGCATGCTCAAACGAGCCGGCATCGGCCACAATGTCCTCAACGCCAAACATCACCAGAGTGAAGCGGAAATAGTGGCCCACGCCGGTGAAGCGGGAGCGGTTACAATCGCCACCAACATGGCCGGTCGTGGTACCGATATCAAACTCGGTTCGGGTGTTCGCGAGGTGGGCGGCCTGCATATCGTCGGCACCGAGCGGCACGAATCCCGCCGGATCGACCGCCAGCTGCGCGGCCGCGCCGGTCGTCAGGGGGACCCCGGTTCATCGTTGTTTTTCCTCTCGCTTGAGGACGATCTGATGCGCCTCTTCGGCGGTGACCGCCTCGGCGGCATCATGGACCGGCTCGGCGTTGAAGAGGGCGAAGTCATCACTCATGCCATGGTGACCAAGGCGATCGAACGTGCGCAGAAGAAGGTCGAGGCCCAGAACTACGCCATCCGCAAACACACCCTCGAATATGACGACGTCATGAATGTCCAGCGCAAGTGGATCTACGAACGCCGCCTGGCGGCGCTGGAGCGGCCCTCAATCAAGGAAGAAGTGGTCGAGTTGATCGAGGATATCCTGCAACTCCTGCTCGATACCTACTGCACCGAGGACCAGCATCCCGAAGAATGGAACATGCCCGGCCTGGTTGACGAACTACGCCAGATATATCTGCTGAATCTCCAATTCTCACCGGAAGACATCATCAGTATGTCGCGCGAGTCGCTCAAGGAGCGGATACTCGGCGCGGTGATGGATTTCTACGGTCAGAAGGAGGCTTTGTACGGCGAAGAGATCATGCGCCAACTCGAACGCTACGCCGTATTGTCGACGATCGACCGCCATTGGCGCGATCATTTGGCCGAGATGGAAGAACTCCGCGCCGGTATCGGTCTGCGCGCTTACCACGGGCAAATGGGCAAACCGATCGACATCTACAAGAAGGAAGGGTTCACCATCTTCCAGAACATGGTCGATACGGTCGACAAGGAGATTGTCGGGTTGGTGTTCAAACTGCGCGTCAACATGCCCGAGAAATCTCGCGCCGAACGCCGCAGTGACATGGTTGCCACCAAAAAAGATTCGACCGGCATGGGCATGACCGGAACGCCGCCGCCCCCGGCTCCGGGCGGAGTAACACCACAGGGTGGTCCGACCGGTTCCAATCCGATGGCTGCCGCTTCCAAGGCCGGTAAGCAGGATCGTACTTTCAAACGCGAACAACCCAAGGTCGGTCGCAATGATCCTTGTCCCTGTGGCTCCGGCTTGAAATACAAAAAGTGCCACGGCCGCGACGCCTGAGTCGATTATCGCTTGCTCGATAAACCGTTGTTCACAAAGAATACTCTCCGTACTCGTAGATCAGGACTCCCTGAGATCTGCTAGAAAACAAGTCTATTTCGTAGCCCGGGATCCCCGCGATCCCGGGCTGTTTTGCCAATGCCGTCCGGCGACTACGCCCAATGACTGTCTCCGCCCCTGTAGCTCCGTGTGGCGCACCCAATCTTGGGTGGGGAATTCTAGGTGGGCGGCAGACCTCCTGGTCTGCTCCTGTGCCTGCTCCTTTTCATTGATTCGCCCTACGGCATGCTCCTAACATGGAAGCCATACATACCGTCAATATGTAAAGGATGTCCTGACACAACTTGTAAAGGATCTCATGATACTGTACATGCTTGCAACCTGACATTGTAGGGCACGTCTCTCCGAGACGTGCCATGGATCGTAGATGAGATGAAGATGCGGCAGGTCTCGGAGAGACATACCCTACAAGGACTGCCAATGAATTGCAATATGAGGCAGATGAGGCCGTCTGCCGCCCACGTACATTGCTGACGCCATGATTTAGGTTGTAGGAGCGATACCCTCCTCCTCACTCGAACCCGGTGAAATCCTCGATATGCACCCGGCTGCGCTGGGCGATTTTGTCCAGTTCCGCCAGTACTCCCCAGACCATATCGGTAGAACCACATAGATAAAACTGCGGATCGATTCCTTCCGGTAGATGCCGCTTCAACATCGCGGCGTCGATCCGGCCGTGCTCGAACGAACCGTCCAACTCAGAGCGGTCGACACGCGTTACCGTCGGCACCAGCGTGAACCAATCGGTTTCATCGTGCAATTGCTTCAGTTCGTCCAGAAAGGCTGCTTGATCCGGCGTCCGATTGGAATAAAACAGCCAGGTCGGCGGTGTTTTGTCCTCATGAGCCATCTGGCGAATCAAACTGAGGATCGGGGTGATACCGATTCCCCCTGCCAAAAAAACCACCGGCTCATCGTAATTGAGTTTGTCGCCGAACGTCCCGAAAGGACCGTCGACCGTAACCCGGTCCCCCTCCCTGAGTGATTTGAACGCCTTCTTATATATCGACTCGCGGTCACGCACCGCAAAAGTCAGCAGTTCTTCACAAGGAGCACTGGCGATAGAAAGACTCCGGCTGCCGTCGAACTGATCATCGGTTGCTATCTGCGGTAACCGAAGATCGGCGTTTTGTCCCGCTTTATAAACGAATCCCTGCGGTCGCTCCACCTGAATCGCCATTTTGTGCCGCGCCGGTTCCCAGCGACGGACCACTCGCACTGTTTCAGACATTTTTCTTTTTCTCCAACAGTGATTCTTTCGCTTCGATGATATCTTTCGACTGGCTGAACGCCTTATAAGACGACCGAACCAGCGGACCCGCCTCGACATGCTTGAAACCGATCTCGTGACCGTAGGCGGCGATCTCCTTGAACTCGTCCGGATGCACGAATCGTTCGACCGGCAAATGTACACCCGAAGGTCGCAAGTATTGCCCGACCGTGACGATCTCACAGCCGGTATCGAGAATCTGCCGCAGCAACTCCTCGATTTCCTCGCGCCGTTCTCCCAGCCCGACCATGAAACCGGTTTTAACCACCGGTCGCGCGGCATAACGATCCGCCTGCCGGAGGATATCGAGCGAGCGCTCCTGTTCGGCCCCCGGACGTACTCGGCGATAGAGTCGACCGACCGTCTCGACGTTGTGGGCGAACACATCAGGCCGGGCCGCCAGCACGATATCGACCGCTTCGGCGTTTCCCTGCAAATCGGGGATTAACACTTCGACCTTCATCTTCGGATCACGACGGCGCAGTTCGTGAATTGTGTCGGCGAATATCTCGGCGCCGCCGTCGGGGAGGTCATCGCGGGTGACCGAAGTCACCACCACTTGTTTCAGGTTCAGTTTGGCCACCACCTCGGCCAGGCGGCGGGGTTCATCGCGATCCAGACCGAGCGGCACAGCCGTCTTGACGTTGCAAAACCGGCAACCGCGTGTGCAATGATTGCCAAGGATCATGAACGTCGCGGTTCCTTCGCCGAAACACTCGCGTATGTTGGGACAGGCCGCCTCCTGGCAGACACTGTGTAGTTTGTGTTCCTCGAGGATATTTTTAACCCGGGAATAGTTGGGTGAGGCTTTGGCCTGGACTTTAATCCATTCCGGCATACGCTGTTTCGGCAGTGGTTCGATCTTTATGGTAAGCGGTACTCTGTGTTCTATTTGTTGTTGTATCATAACGCCCCTTTTTCAGGTTTGGCAGAAGAACCACCGGTGACCGCCTCAGGTTCCAAATTTGTTGATATCACTAAAAACTCAGTAGAACCGGACCTAACCGGGTAGTCAGGGTTTTCCCTTCCACGATCAGGGGGGATTTTACAATTATATTCCTATAAATCATCTAGTATTAAAACAGCATGGTGGCTTCTCTATCCCTTGGAAATGCGGAGTTATTAACTCCACGGACTGATGTAAAACTAAACGTAAGGAGCGTTGCAGGACTATTTTGGGTTAACACATCGGAGGTGGGAATAAACCCTGTAATAACCTGTAACAAAAAGAAACCCGACTTCATAAAGAGGGTCAGCCAGGGTAAAGTCGCCTGAATCAAAGGCGAGTTTAATCTGATTTCGGTATGCAACCTCTTTACCAAACCCGTAAGGAGACGTTGGATGAAGTATTGTATGTTCGGTTTGGTAACCCTATTAATGGTGTTGTTTGGCTTAGGCTGTTCCGGGGATCAGTCTATTTCTCCCACCACCGAACTCACCAGCGCTGTTATTGATCTGGAACCTGCCGGCGGTCCGCTTGGTTTTGATATTGCGATCCGTGATACTATTACTACGATCGACTACGCCGCCGGAACTTTGACCGTCAGCAGCCTCACTGAGACCGTGAATGTGGATGAGAACACGGTCATCTGGGGAGTGACTAGTAGTATAGTCGACGGCAGCCCTCTGAAACAGGAAAACACTTCAGGTATGGCTACCGGAGAAGGAAACGGCTACCGAGTAGTGCGCAACGATACGTTGTTGACCATTACCGATCTGAAAGAGGGCGACGTAATTGAACTGCGTGCCTGGCAGATCGATGCAACCAGCCTGCTCGCCGGCATGATTAAACTGACTAATTGCGGTGACGCGGTATGTCAGTGCCTCGAGTTCAGCGACTACCTGGCATCGACAGATAACGAGACTCGGATAGTTACTTTCGAGAACCAGGCATGGATCGGTTGGATCTGTCCCGGCGCCGTTATTCTCGACAGCGACGGCAACAGCCTGACTTTCTGCGATCTGGCGGTTGGCGATTATGTCGCGGTCAAAGGTTATGCGCTCGATGGAGACACCCTGAAAATCAGTCTTCTGACTCTAGCCTTACCATAGGAGAGTGAGTTACCCTGCGTGAATCGAGCTTTGGCACTCGATTATCCTCCCTATGGATTACAAGCGGGTCGCGGCCTTCGGGCGCGGCCCGTTATCTTTTGTGACATATCATTTCGTTCATTCAAACTTGCCCTCACCCCGACTCTGTTCTAAACTGAGACAAAACGATCTTCATTGTACCCATCTACGGTAAGGAGTGAACAATGACAAAAATCGCGATTATCGGTTGCAAACGAGTCCAGGATCAGCTTTGTATCGCTTGTGCGAAATGCCTGAAGGCGATCAGTCTCAAAGATGGGGAGTTCGCCCGTTACGACGATGACCTCGAGCTGGTGGCGCTGGGCAACTGCGGCGATTGCCCCGGATTGATCATGCCCAAGCTGACCCTGATGAAAGAAATCGCGACGATGCTGGATCGCGACTTTGACGTTATTCACCTCGGTACTTGTGTAGTCAAAGCCAGTAAGACCGGAAAATGTCCGCTGGATTTCGACCTGATCAAGAACCTGGTCAAACAGAATTTCGACAAGGAACTGGTCATCGGCACACACAACTACTAAGACCAAACCGACAACTTGCGATGGGTCCCTCCCCGGTGGCCGATCTCATAGCTTGTTGAAAAGTCGTATGCCCATAAAATCATTTTCCGCGCAGTGCTACCATAGCTAAGGATTACCTATCTCAAAGCTATAGTTCAAGCCGGAATAAAAGACACCCTGCAGATCTCAACCGGAAGAATTCCCCGGAACCTGGTTTTATTACTCCCGATAAAACTAGCTCAAAAAAAAACCCAAGCAGGTGGTAATCCTGCCTGGGTGGACGATATTAGGTAATCCACAGAAAGAGTAACACTTTCCGATTGCAACAGCAATGTAATAATTAACTGTATATTGTCAAGCGAAAAACTTAGTCTTATTCAAAAAAACTTTAATGTTGACGTCCAGGAAATTGCTCTAAGATCAAACTCCATCAGCACTTGTCTCTTATCTCCGGAGTGGTTGGTAATCACCTTTGACATATCATGAGACATCCGCAATAATCGCGTCACACCCCGTCCCCTATTTTTCCGCTATCACACCATTAATTTCCCCTCTTTCGACATAAAAAACGAGCATTACGATTTGAAATACAACAATTTACAAGAGCAATCCAGGTGAGCTTATCCACACCGCGTGTGGACAACCTTGTTGAGCTGTGTGAAAATACTCATAAGTTATTGATATTCAATGCATAACATAATACAATAATGTTGACAATGTCATATTAAGATTGCGTTAAGAACTCACTTCCCAGCAACACATTGTTTGACATTAGATTACGCTCATTAGTTTTTTCAATTCCGACTGAGAATGCCACATTCAGAACAACACCAGGCACCCTGTTTTAAGCTACTATACTGAATACCAACAAGCTATGAAAAACAAAAAATAAACACTATTTTTGGTATGGAAATGGGATTCAAACACAATATCTTGTGGCCGCTGTCCGAAATACAGGGAGATATTTACGCAGTCGTCTGACTGCTTACCGGATTTATGTGATTTTATTGGAAAAAACGGCAAGCGGAGCCTCAGTTTAGTAGTGCAGCTACCGCCAGGGGTCGCTTTGCCTGTTCGATAGTACAGGAGGTACATCCTTGAAGTTTCAGCGTTATTTTACGCGTGAAGGAGAAACCGCATACACCCGTATCAACTTTGTCAAGCGTAGTTCTGAGATCCGCAATCCGGACGGCACGGTTGTTTTCAAAGCGGACAACATCAACGTTCCTGAGAGCTGGTCGCAAGTGGCCGTTGACATTCTGGCCCAGAAGTATTTCCGCAAGGCCGGAGTCCCTCAGAAAGACGAGCAAGGCAAAATCAAGGTTGATTCGGACGGAAAGCCGATCCTCGGGGGCGAAACCGACGCCCGCCAGGTGTTCCATCGGTTGGCCGGATGCTGGCGATATTGGGGTGAGAAGTATGGATACTTCGATTCCCCCGAAGACGCCCGTATCTACTACGACGAAATGTGCTACATGCTGGCCAGCCAAATCGCGGCGCCAAACTCTCCTCAATGGTTCAACACCGGTCTGCACTTCGCTTACGGTATCGACGGCGTGGCGAACGGCCATTTCTACGTCGATCCGTCGACGCACACCCTGACCGAAGCTCAGAACGCTTACCAGCATCCACAACCGCACGCCTGTTTTATTCAGTCGGTGGGCGATGACCTCGTCAACCCGGGCGGCATTATGGATCTCTGGGTACGCGAAGCACGTTTATTTAAATACGGCTCCGGCACCGGAACCAATTTTTCCCGTCTGCGCGGATCCAAGGAACCGCTCTCGGGCGGAGGGCAGTCTTCCGGCCTGATGTCGTTTTTGAAAATCGGCGACCGGGCCGCCGGAGCGATCAAATCGGGCGGCACCACTCGTCGCGCCGCCAAGATGGTCTGTCTTGATCTGGACCATCCGGACATCAGGGAGTTCATTAGCTGGAAGGTGGTCGAGGAACAGAAGGTTGCCGCGATGGTGGCCGGCTCCAAAATTATCCGCCGTCAGCTCAAGGACATTTTCGAGGCAGCCCGGGTGAACCAAAACGGCCAGGAACCTGTCATTGAAACCGATCCGGCCAAGAACACCAAACTGAAGCAGGCTCTCAGAGAAGCACGCCATTACTGTGTCCCGCCTCAGTACATCAAACGCATTCTCGAACTGGTCGAACAGGGTGTGCGCGAAATCGAGTTTATCGATCTGGACACCAACTGGGAAGGCGAGGCATACGCCACGGTGTCCGGGCAGAACTCCAATAACTCCGTTCGCGTCCCCAACGAGTTTTTCGAGCGCCTGAAGGAAAAGGGTGACTGGCAGTTGATTCGTCGCACCGACGGCGCCGTAGCCGAAACCGTTTCGGCCGAGGAGCTCTGGGAGCGCATCTGTCATTCTGCCTGGGCCTGCGCCGATCCCGGCGTACAGTTCGACACCACTATCAACGAGTGGCATACCTGTCCGGCCGACGGTCGCATTACCGCCTCCAATCCCTGCTCCGAGTACATGTTCCTCGACGACACCGCCTGCAACCTGGCCTCGATCAATCTCGGCAAGTTTCTGCTTAAAGACGGACATTACGATGTCGAGGGGCTTTTGCATGCCTGTCGTTTATGGACCATGACGCTGGAAATATCAGTCCTGATGGCGTCGTATCCATCGGCTAAGGTTGCTCAGCGCAGTTTCGATTATCGCACGCTCGGTCTCGGCTATGCCAATCTTGGCTCGCTGTTGATGCGGATGGGCATCCCCTACGATTCCTCCGAAGGATTCGCCTGGTGCGGCGCTCTGAGCGCTATCCTGACGGGGCAGGCTTATGTTACTTCGGCCGAACTGGCCAAGGAACTGGGGCCGTTCCCGACTTTCTATCGCAATCGTGATGTCATGTTGCGGGTAGTGCGCAATCACCGCCGGGCGGCCTACAACGCCGATCGCTCTGAATACGAAGATCTGACGGTCAAACCGACCGGAATCAATCCGAACTACCTGCCGGATGAAGTTGTCCGTGCAGCTCGCTCAGTCTGGGATCAGGCTCAGGAGATGGGCGAGATTTACGGTTATCGCAACGCCCAGGTTTCGGTTGTCGCGCCGACCGGCACGATCGGTCTGGTCATGGACTGCGACACCACCGGGATCGAGCCGGATTTCGCCCTGGTGAAATTTAAGAAACTCGCCGGCGGCGGTTATTTCAAGATCATCAACGCCTCCGTCCCCGAGGCTCTTAAGCGGCTCGGTTACGGCACCGAGGAAATCAAGGACATCACCCTCTACGCCACCGGCCATAAAACTCTCAAAGGCGCTCCGTATATCAACCATGAGTCGCTCCAGGCGAAAGGTTTCACCGACGAGGAACTGAACAAGGTCGAGAGACAATTAGCCAACGCCTTTGACATTTCGTTCGCTTTCAACCGCAATGATCTCGGTGACGAATTCATCGAACAGACTCTCGGCTTCTCCAAAGAGATGATCAATTCCTGGGATTTCGATCTCATAAAAGAGCTCGGTTTCACTCGCGAGCAGATCGATCTGGCCAACGAGTTCTGCTGCGGCGCCATGACGCTCGAGGGCGCGCCGCACCTCAAGGAAGAACATCTGCCGGTATTCGACTGTGCCTCGCGCTGCGGTCGGAAAGGGAAGCGTTTGATCCGGGTCGAGGGGCACATTCGCATGATGGCCGCCTCGCAGCCGTTTATCTCGGGCGCTATCTCCAAGACGATCAATATGCCCGCGGAGTCGACCCTGCAGGATGTCAAGGGAGCGTATCGTCTCGCCTGGGAGACGATGAACAAAGCCGTGGCGCTGTATCGCGACGGTTCGAAACTGAGCCAGCCGTTGACGGCATCGCTCCTGACCGACGATGAAGAAGAAGACGATCATGAGATGACCGTTTCCACCGCCGCCGAGAAGATGGCGCGGCGAGTCGTCTATCGTTACATCGCCAAGCGGCGCAAGATTCCCTATCGCCGCGGCGGATACACCCAGAAAGCCATGGTCGGCGGACACAAGGTCTACATTCGGACCGGTGAGTATTCCGACGGCACGCTGGGTGAAATTTTCCTCGATATGCACCGTGAAGGCGCCGCGTTCCGATCGCTCATGAACAGTTTCGCGATCGCTGTCTCACTCGGCCTGCAGCACGGTGTGCCGCTCGAAGAATTCGCCGATGCTTTCCTGTTTACCCGCTTCGAGCCGAACGGCCTGGTACAGGGACATCGCAACATCAAACGGGCAACTTCAATCATTGACTATATTTTCCGCGAACTGGCTATTACTTACCTCGGTCGCAACGATCTGGCCCATGTCTCCGACGAGGACCTGCGCGGCGACACTCTCGGTACTCCCGAGGACTCCACGGAATGGGAAGGCGAGGAACCGGCCAGCGCGGCCATTACCGGACAGGTTACCGACGGCAGTCGCAAAGCCGGCGATATCCACAGCGATCACCTCTTCCCGGGAAGTCACAGCGGTGACGGACACGGCCGTGGGAACGGTAACGGCAATGGCAACGGAAACGGCAATGGAGCCAACGGCAATCATGGAGGAGACGGTCATGGTAAGCAGGTGGAGAATTCGATTGCAGCGACGCAATCTGCGAGGACGAAGAAGGTGCTTGAGTATGTCAGCGCACAGAGCACTACAATTGACCAGGAAGGACAACGACTCCACCAGGCCATCCGCGCCGCGCGACTGAAGGGTTACGAAGGCGACATGTGCAGTGAGTGCGGCCAGTTCACGATGGTCCGCAACGGCACTTGCCTGAAATGTGACACCTGCGGCGCCACGAGTGGTTGCAGCTAAAAATTAAGAGAGGCCTTACGGGGTCTTTCTTATAATCGACCGTGCCCGTCCTTTCACGGTCGGATAAAAAACGTAATTCCGGTTAAATGACCGGGATGCGACATCAGGGCTATCGTGCGCAGACCGGAAACGGTTTGAGGTACTGCTTGTGATGAGTTCGGGATAAGTACTTTCCGAGCGGCAGGCGACGCCGAATACGAAGTAACTTCAACCTCGGTTTGGCGTTAACAGGTGAGATGGGATCGCAAAGGTCCGGGACTGGAGAAAAAGCGGTAGCCCCCTTGGGCTGTGTTCTAGAACCGTCATCGGACGACGGACACTGCTTAAGGATGAGCGTAGCGGCGCGTTGTTTCGGCAACGCGCCGTTGTTGTTTGTCGGGGGGGCTGACGTGACGAAATGTGCCCGGAAGTCGTAGGTCGGGCGTCCGGAGTGAGCGGGGGCATCGCCCCGCGAACGGAGAAACCCGACACCCTGGAATCATCTGATAATGTCCTGTGATCGGAGGTCGGTTATGGCCAGGGGCTTGCGGCGACAAAGAGGGCTGATTTCATTGGTTGATTCGCCACCCCCCTTCGTCTATATTGTGACGCGGGAAGAAAATCTTCGTCAGGAAGGCGGGAGTTTGCGAATGGCAAAAACGCGTATGTTCGTGAAGACGTTCGCTATCATTGTGGCTGCTTTGGTCCTCGTCGGGACGGCTTATGCTCAGACTAGCCAGGCTCCACGGCCCGACTCTCTCAAACCTGTCACTTCGGCTGAGATGGCCCTGGAGAAGGCTGCTGCCTATACAGGTTTCTCGGAGATTGAAGGCCTCAAGAAAGGCGATGCGCAGGTTAGCGTGCATCGCGTCGAAATGTCCGACTCGACGGCGCCTTTCGTGACTTTGGCCAAGTCGCCGCGACCGATGTGGCTTGTATCAATTCACGACATGATCCTTGATCTGAGCGGCACTCCCGACAGCGTTGAGAAGGCTCACCCTAAAGACGTTGATATCTACATCGACTCTACCACGGGGCAATTCATCAAGGCTCTAGTTTTGGACACCGGGCTGGATCGCTCCGCCGTAAGAGAGTGCCCCCGGGATCAGGCGGAGAAGCAGATGACGGACATCAGCGGCGAGGAGTATCTCGGCTATCCCGAGGAGATGCCTAAGTTGAATATGTTGAGCGTCATGGACTCGATATGGGATTGCTCGATCCCGGCCGCGAGTTGGGTCTCGGTCCGATATGTTGTGCACAAACACTTCCACTTGGGCACTGCGCCTTCGTGGATTGTCCACGCGCATGGCTACGGGGGCGAATTCTCTCATCTGCGGGTGGTCGTTGACAGCGAAACCGGCAGAGGTCGTATCGCAATAACCCTGCCTCAGGAGGGTGCACTTTCACCTGATGCCGGCCAGGAATAGTCCAACGGCCGGGACGCCCGAGGTCCCGGCCGCTGTCATCCGCCTGCCCCGCAGAGACATTCTCAACAACCCCGAGGCAACTATTCGGCGTAACACGTTTACCGAACCCTGAAGTACCGGCCGGGTCTCTCTTCGAACCGGCCGCCGAAAACCGTCACCGGGAGAAGACGTGGAACGCAAAAACAAAAAGCACAAAACGAACCCATTTCGCTCCAAGCGTATATGGCCCATCCAATTCGGGGGAATGACTGATGCCGTAACTCAGGCCTCGCAGCCTGTAGGGCAAGTCTCGGGGAGACCTGCCCTACAATCGTCTGCAGATAATTCGTTGATAAAAAGAAAGCTACGCGGCGACGAGGTTGCCGTTGCACTGGATCAGGCCGTCCTTGAGCTTGACCGTCCGCTGGGCGCTGTTGGCGATGTTCATGTCGTGAGTAATCATAACGATCGTCTTGCCCGCGGCATGCAGCTCATGAAAAATGTCAATGATCGCCCCGCCGGACTTGGAATCGAGGTTGCCGGTCGGCTCATCGGCCAGAATCAGATCAGGTTCGTTGGCCAGGGCGCGGGCGATTGCCACTCGCTGCATTTCGCCGCCGGACATCTCGGTCGGCTTATTGGCCATTTTGTCGGCCAGTCCCACTCGCGCGAGCAGCTCGGTGATCCGCTCACGTCGTTTCTTAGCATTGACCCGGGCGAATAAAAGAGGAACTTCGACGTTTTCATAGGCGGTCGCGTAAGGCAACAGATTGAACGCCTGAAAAACGAAACCTATCCTGGTGTTGCGGATATCGGCCAGTTGATTCGAGGTCATCTTATTGACCGGCTTTCCATCCAGCAGGTATTCACCGTCGGTTGGCGTATCCAGACAGCCCATCAGATTCATTAACGTCGACTTGCCCGATCCCGACGGCCCCACCACCGCCACCAGCTCGTTATCCTCGACAGTCAGGTCGATCCCCTTGAGTGCCTCGAACGTGACCTTGCCGGTCGTGTATGCTTTGCGAACCTGTTTCATTTCAACCATAGTTTAACTCCAGCCTGCTGTCGTTACTCGTATCGCAATGATTCCACCGGGCTGACCGATGCCGCCCGCAGGGCCGGGAAGAATCCGGCCAGGATGCCCATGACACCGAGAATAACCGTCACGATGATACCAATTTCGAGCGAAATAGTAGGGCGCCCCATGAAGGTCAGGACATCCGACTCGATCGGCACTCGTTTGAATCCCTCGGTTAAAATGTAACTGATACTCATCCCGCCGATGCCGCCGAGGAAAGTGATCATCAGCGCCTCGATCAGGAATTGAAAAAGAATGACCGAACGTCGTGCCCCCACGGCCATTTTGATGCCAATCTCGCGGGTACGCTCCCGAATGGAAACATACATGATGTTGGCCACTCCCACCCCGGCGATGAGCAATGTCAATCCGCCGATTATGCCAAGGAACACCTGAATACCAAGCATTATGTTGTCGAATTCTTTGGTCCCGGAAACGGTATCCCATACCCCCAGGGTTTCTTCGTCATTGGGATCGAAACGGTATTTCGCTCCCAGAACCTCATAGACCTGCCGCTGTACCTCCTTGACGTTCGCCGGGTCCACAGGCTGATAAATTATATCATCCAGCCAGGGATCGCCGAAAATTGCCTTGAAGGTCGTCCAGGGTATCGAAACCTTGTCGGCATCCGGTCCACTGTACATGTTCATTTGCTGCTTTTCAATTTCGATTCCCACCACCGTGAACGGAAGTCCCTGCAACAGAAACTGCTTGCCGATCGGGTTCTCGCCGGGGAACAGGTCCTCTGCAATGCGGTACCCGAGGAAGGCCGTACGGCGCTTGTTGTCGCAGTCGCTCTGGTTGATCATACGCCCGCCCATTTGCGCGATATGGTTCCGCATTGTGGTGAAGTTGGGAGTGATCCCGGCGATCAGTTCCGACTTGACAGTGGTCCCGTTGACCAACTCAACGCTCCAGCGCTGATATTCGGCCCCGATGTCCTTGATCCCCGGTACGGTTGCCCGTAGATATTCCAGGTCTTCCGGGTAGAAATGTATCCCGCGTCCCTTGGGTAATCCCTGGTAGGGAATCGTTGTGTTACCCGGCCAGATGATGACGATATTCTCTCCCAGGCCCTTACGGTTGGTCATCATCTGCTCGTAAATCCCCTCTCCGAATCCCAGCAGCAGCATAATACTGATAGTACCCCAGGCAAGGGCGATAAGAGTCAGCAGGATACGTTTGCGCTGCTTGCGAAAATCGCGAACGAAGACATTGTACATTACGGTCGGATTCATATCTGTCCTAATACAGCTTGAGAGCTTTTACCGGTTCCAGCCGGGCTGCCCGCCGGGCAGGAAAAATACCGGCTGTAAAACCGACAATACCGATCAGCACCGTGGCAATCAACCCCACGGTCAGATCCACGGTCGGCTCACCCACCAATTCACCGATGTTAAACAACGGCACCAACGCGACAATACCCCAGGCGAACAGAAATCCGGCGATGCCGCCCACCCCCGTGATGGTCAGCGTTTCCAGAATGAACTGCGCCAGAATCGTGCTCCGCCGTGCCCCCAGGGCCATCTTGATGCCGATTTCCTTGGTTCGTTCTTCGAGCACCACATTCATGATGTTCGACACCCCGATACCGCCGGTAATCAGGGTGGCAATACCGATCCCGGTGAGGAACCATTGAAAAGCGGTAAAGAATATCTTCAGGAACTCGAAGCCCTGGGTGACATCCCACACCATGAGAGCCTCTCGATCGGTCGGGTCAAATTTATAGCGGCTTCCCAGCATCTCATAGATTTCATCAACCGATTCGGAAGAAACATGATCATCCTTAGCCTGTACCACCAGATTGTTGGGATAACGGTTGGAGAACATGGTACGGAAGGTCGTAACCGGAATGATCAGCTTGGAATGGTCCCGCCCGCTGTAAGAGCTGTCCTGATCCTTCTCCTTCATCACCCCGATCACAACGAAAGGCGTACCATCGACAAGAATCGTTTTGCCCACCGCTTCTTCGCTGCCGAACAGGTCATCGGCGAGACGGTTGCCGATAAACACCACGCGGCGGCGCTTGGCGATATCGAGATCGTTAATGAACCGCGAGCCCATCTGCGGAATGATATTACGCATCTCATTGAACTCCGGCCAGATACCGATTAGCTGTCGTTTGAACTGGTTCTTGCCGTATTTGACCGATACCCCCCACCGGGTGAACTCCGGCGAGATACTCTTGATGGTCTCTGAGCGTACCTTGATCATTTCTACGTCATCAGCCGTGAAGTGAATTCGACGCCCTCGCGGAAGCCCCTTGAACTCCTTGCCGGTTATACCCGGCCAGATGATGGCGATGTTATCCCCGAGTCCCTTCTGTGATTTCAACTGAGCGGTTTTCATCCCATCGCCAAAGGCAAACAGAAGCACGATTGCGGCGGTGCCCCAGAAGACACCGAACACCGTGAGCAGAGTTCGCAATTTCTGGCGACGCATATCGTTGAGGAATTGCTTTATGGACAGCAGGGGGACCATATCGTGTTACTCACTCTTTCGATCAGTCGGCGGTTATTTCACGCGGCGGGCGCTCGACGACCAGATCTCCCTCATCCAGACCGGCAATCACCTCCATATTGATGCCGTCGGAGAGACCGCATTCGATCTCGCGGGTCGTAATCACTCCGAGCGTATCCTGTACTTCGACCGTCGCCACGGAGTCATCGAAATGGATCAGCCGTTCCGGTACCAGCAGGATATCTTCCGCCTTGTTGATGATAATGGAAGCTGTGGCACTATACCCGGCACGCAGCAGCTTGGAGGTCAGTTCATCCAACTGCACCTCGACCTCGAACAGCGTCGAGCCCTGGTCCTGATGAGCTTTTGGCGAGATTCTCGCGAGCATACCGGTTAACTGGTTCTGCGGCATAGCGCCTATTTCAATATCGGTGCCCATGCCCTCGTGCAGTTTGCCGACGTCGATTTCATCGACATTACCCCGAAAGATCAGATCATCCATTTTAGCCAGCGTCATGAGCTGGGTTCCTTCCTGGTAGGAAGTCAACGGTACGACCGGATCACCTTCCTCGACCGACCGGCTCAAAACCATACCGGCGGTTGGAGCATGGATGATATTGCTTACCTGGCGATCGGCGATGGTGGTTTTACCCGATTCGATCAGAGCCAGTTTTTCGCGCGATAATTTCAGGCGTAACTCGGCTTCATCATATACGGCTTTTTTATCCTCAAATTCCTGGTGTGAAACCAGTTGTTTGTCGGCCAGCGCCTCGAAGCGTTTGTACTCGCGAGCAGCATTGTCGTAAGCCACCTGATACAACTCGACCTGCCGGTTGGCTTCGGCGAATTCCAGCGGTGTAGGATCGGGAGCGATGTCAAAGAGAGGATCCCCGGCCTTGACGACATCGCCCACCTCGGCAAAGATCTGGCGGACGATACCGCCGTTTTTCGATTTGATCTCGATCTCCTTGCGAGGTTCTATCTGCCCCACGGCCACAGCCTTGTCGATAATCGAACCACGGCTTACCGCAAAAGTTTTACTCTCCCCGCCTTTTGAGGCTGAACCGTCTATGGCAAAAAAAGCCACCAGGGCAACGACCGTAAGGGCCAAAACACTCAGAATCAACTTCTTTATCATATTTTATGCTCCAGTTGGTTTACTACTGCGCGTCTGGGTTCTTTATTACGAATCGAATTAACAGTTGTTTCATTTCCATCGATTCTCTGAGCCGAACGGTCGCCAAGATAGTTGTTGCCTGCCCGCCTTGAGCTTCCGTACTATTCGTATTAGAGGAAGCCTAACCAACAGGGGTACGCGAGGATATGCAGCTCACCTTTGAACCTGTAACAGCCGACCGGTGGAAAGATTTTGAAACATTATTCGGTCAGCGCGGCGCCTGCGCCGGATGCTGGTGTATGTTTTGGCGTCAAACCGGCAAGGAATATAAACAGAACAAAGGGACAGCCAATAAACGAGCGATTAAAAAAATCATCCTCTCCGGTGAGATTCCCGGCCTGCTGGCTTACGACGGCGACGAACCGGTCGCCTGGTGCAGCGTAGGACCACGCGAGCGGTATTCAAGACTGATGCGCTCACGGACTCTTAAGCCGATCGACGATCAACCGGTCTGGTCGATTGTCTGTCTATATGTAAAGAAAAGTCGTCGAGATCAGGGTGTCGGTACACAGATGCTGGGCGCCGCATCCGAATATGCCGCTTCGCAGGGAGTTGCAATAATCGAAGGATACCCCAACGAACCGAAAAATAAATGGGCTGACGCATTTCTATACACCGGTACCGCAAGTGCCTTCCGCAAGGCCGGGTTCAAAAAGGTAGCCCAGCCTTCACCGACGAGATTGATAATGCGCAAGCAGCTCAATAAATAACAATGAGTAAACCCGGGTCGTAGCCATCGTCTCGGCCGACCGCTGAGACTTCATAAGGAGCAGGGAATGGTTCACGTCATGGCGACCTTCATAGTCAAACCGAATAAACTGGCAGAAGTCAGGGAAGCGATTGGCCGGTTTATCGATGCAGTAAGAGATAACGAACCTGATTGTTTGCTTTATGAGTCGTTTCAGGGAGAGGATGACAATTCCTTCGTCCACCTGATGTCTTTCGAAGATGAAGCCGCCGAAGCCCGGCATAATCAGACACTCCATACCCGGCAGTTTCACGAATTACTCGAAGCCGTGTGCAATCAGGGCCCTATCTTCGCCCACTTGAAACTGCTCCGCACCACGGAGCGCTGAACCTGTAACCGACCCGGCCAAAGTGCTTGACAAAACAGTCCGGCATCAGTAGTTTGCATATAACGGATCTACGTTTTCAGTCATGCAACATGGAGAGGCTTTTTAGCTATTGTCCTATAGCTTGGTGTGACAATCATGATCGGAACCTTACGTTGTCGGCGTGACGGTTCGGATAATTAGCAAAATCTCGCTGTCTGTCGTCGCAGGGACGCCCGCAGCCGGGATTGTCGCATGATGCTATTCTCCATCGTACGACATCATCGTATCGGTATCACGTCAAACCCAATTGTCCTTGAAGTTGAGACCTGTCATCAGGGTATAACGACGCACCGCAGAATATGCGAAGGGCAAACGCATATTGATGCGATGTCGTTCCCTTCATTAATGACAGGCTCACATGTTCGGGTGTCTTAGGCAGAGCTTTTTGCTCCGTCTTCTATGATCCTCAATTGTCACACGAGGCATTTGAAACAGCCGGTTATGCCTGTCGCTGCTTCGAGGAGTTCCTGTAACCTTCGGAGATGCCGGGCCGGCCGGACGAGACACCATTGAGTCATTTACTGAAGAGGTATGGACTGATGTCAAAGAAACTACTAGGGCTGTTCATTCTAGCTTCGCTGATGGCTTTCGTGGCCATAAGCGTTATGGCCGACGACGGCAAGGTGCCGCCCGAACGCCAATGCACTCTCAAACACGATGACCCCAACACCGTCAACTGGAATATCGACGATCAGGAATCCGACTGGAGCGATTCTCCGTTCTTGCCGACAGCCAGTCATCTCTATCAGCACTATGAGTGGCTGGGAGCGACTGTCGACCAGGAAGCCGGGGTAAACGTTACTGATGATGGACCGGATGACGACGGTCTCATCAGTGCGGTGATCGATCCAACCAACGGCGCGGTACAGATCCGGTTTGGAATTACCACGTCATACTCCGCGCACCCGGGGGCTTTTCCGCTCGGTACTCGTGAGTTCGTCGAAGCGTGGGTGGACTGGAACAACAACCTGACCTTCGAACCGTCCGAGCGAGTTGGCCTGGGTTGGAACGGTTCTCCCAAAACCTGGGGTGGCACCGACACCCATGACGACGCGGTTCTTGGAGCGGCCGGTGGCGCACCGGGAACCTATAACGTCCGCATTCGTCTTTACTGGTCGCATGCGCCGCGCCCGGCTGCTCCGGGCGGAGCATACGACTGGGGTGAGGTCGAGGACTATGAAGGAGTGGAATTCGTAGCGGGCGAGCTGCCGGCTCCGGAATACGGTCAGGTAGCCGTTCCTTCAATGTCTACCTGGGCGTTGATTACCCTCGTGCTCCTGCTGCTGGGCGCAGCAGTCTGGGTAGTCCGTCGAAATCGCGCCGGGGGAATTGCCTGACTCTAACAAACGGGAGTGTTGAGAAAGCCATACGTTCTGATATTTAGTTGGGCACAACTATAATGCGGGCGACATAAGGCTGCCCGCTACGCGAGGTTATGGCTCTCAAACGCGTAGCGGCGGGGCTTGTCTCCGCCGCGATTGAAGTTTGTCAACAATCCCAAAACGCAGGGGGACATTAACAGGGTGCGGTCGTAAGACCGCTCCTTGTTTTTATTGTTCTAAATCCAGACGGATAGCCTGAAGATGAAAGGCATGCTTCTTGCGGGCGTTGTCGAACAACGCTACGTTGAGTCGGATCGGGTCGTTTATTTCAAGGTCGTGCGGCGAACCGGTCCGGAGCCGCCGCCGCATCTCGATCGTCCAGATATTATCGTGCCAGCGCCCGAACGCTCGAATATCTCCGCGATCTCCGTGCAATTCACCTACCAGGACCGCCGGCTGGATTGCCCCAACGGGCAAAGAGTCGCCTCCGGAGAAATAAGGAACGGCATTATACGAATCTACCCGCAGCCAACTGTGTTTGTTGGTGGTAAGATCGAGTAAATATGGCTGCCGCCAATCTTCGTTCAAGTTGGAATGAGTTGATCCGGCCGCAGGATTGTCCACGAAGATACCGTTGCTGTTCGAATCCGTTGCCATCGCCATGAAACGATCGTCCGCCTGCGCCACCGGATTAGTCCCGACCGCCTGCCAGACCCACAGGTCGAGGGTGTCATCGACAGCATCATGATTGCCGTATGCACCCTTGTTGCCGATGTGACACGTGGCGGCACAACCACCCGCATCGCGCGATAAAGACAAAGCAACCTGATCTTCCCAATAGATCGACTCATCGAAAAGGTTCAGATAGGCACTTTTTTGAACGATCCAGCCGGTGTCGGTCTTGATCAGGTGACGATTCGAGGAATAGTCCGGATCGCTGTAGGTCAGCAACAGATACAGGTTGGCATGGTCGACAAACGCCTTAACCGTCGCCATTGAGGCCGAAGACTCAAAATTGGCGCCCCCGATCAATCCGATCGTCACCGAGTCGGCCTCAGCCCATTGCGGCTCATTGACGATTCCATCGATCTCAACTATACCCGGTATGTTTTTGAGGGTCAGTCGACTGTATGTCGACGGGATCATGAACAGACCGACCAGGATAGTCAAGCCCAGAATCCCGGATAAAACCAAGGCCCGCGTTTGCACGAATCCGGGAAATACCGGATCGAAAAAGATCGAGTTCACCCGCGACTCTTTGTTGGCGATCGTCTCGACAATGTGCGCTATTGTCATCAGCAGGAGAATCCCGGCACTGTATCGGTGCAGCCAGTGCATCAGGACAAAACCATCCGGAGCGCTGAACAATCCTAATTGCAGCGTAATCCCGCTGAGTACGGCGGTTGCCCCAAGAAACAGCATGGTCAGATAAAATAGCTTCTTGCCGAGTTTATAGCGGAGATGGGTGAAGATATTCGTCAATCGTCGAAGTTGATCGGTCAGCAGCAAATGCGCGAAGTAGAAAATTCCAACCGCCGTCAGAATATACCCGAACGCGGCATGCCAGGCGAATATGTCCCCGGTCGGCGCCAGCCGGTCGAACAACGATCCCGGTTCGAGCGTCGGCTGTTCGCCCATAATCGAACCGAGTCGGATACCCGTCAGATAGAGCGGACCGAGAAGCAGCACAGTCGCGGCATGAGCCAGACGTACGCCCAAACGATACCGGTAAAATGCAGGATCACGCATAAGTCTATATAACGCACAAACGGACACTATTGAAAGACTAATCCTCTTGAATAATAATCGCTAAAACCGTAAGAACGTGCTTGCTATTTTGAGGTGAGAAGTCCAGATTTGGCGACCAAGGACTTGAACCATTCGGCCTTTTGAGAAAGGTTGAGGAGATATGAACAAAAATGTGCTAATGATCATTATCGCTCTAGCCGCGCTGTTGTCAATTGCCGGGCAAAGTACGGCAGCGGTTGGACCGTTCCGGATCACCGGAGCCGACTCGAGCTACCTGGAGTTCCATCTGGCCACCCAGGTACAGTTGAAGTATATCGCGGACGATCTTCGCGGCGACGACGGTTATGATGACCGCTTCACTATGGAATTACGCCGGGTGCGTCCTGCGATTGCAGTCGGATTGCCCAAAAAACATCTCACTTTCCGGTTACAGTTGAGCACCGTATCCGGATCATTGGAGTTGCTTGATCTGTACAGTGACTACAGTTACCGCAAGAACCTTCGTTTTCGTATCGGCCAATTCAAAACTCCATTCACGCGTTATCGCCTGCAGTCGTTTCAAAGTCTGACATTCGTCGACTGGTCGGTGTTAACACGCTGGTTCGGCGCCGAACGACAGCGCGGTCTCGCTATTCATAACGGCTTCACCAAACCGGCCCCGTTCTCTTACGTGGTGATGTTCGGCTCCGGCGTCAACGCCCGCGCCAGTCATGCCATCGGAACATCGCTGGTATATGACCTGCCTCGTACCAATCCCTCCGACCTTACCGAATCGGCCGCCGGCCCGGAGTTCCATCCGGAACTGTTCGTTCACCTGGCCCATCATCACGGCAACATCAATGTAGGATCCGACACCGATGCTTCTCGGACCGGATTGCGTTACATGACCGCGGTCAGCTTTGCCTGGGATATGGACCCCGATCCCTACTACGATTGCCGTCTTCGACTGGCGCCCGAACTGCTGGTTAAATACTCCGGTTGGGCGTTGTCGGCAATCGGCTATGGCGCAACCGGTGAGATCTATGAGGGCAACGACCATGATCCGATTCTTTACGGCGGTCTGCTTCAGGCGGCGTATCGGATCGATCAACGCTGGGAGTTGGCGGCCCGATTCGCGGCGGCCGATGCCTCTGATAATTTTTACCGCGGCGCTGTGAACAAGGCCCTGGCCGATGACGAAGAACGCACTATCCTGCGCAGTCAGCGCCAGGCTACTATCGGTCTGAACGTTTACATCGACGAACACATCTGCAAGCTCCAGACCGATTTCGGCTGGCTTCGTAATTACGATTCCGAAGGCTCCACCGACGATTATGAAATTCGTAGTCAACTGCAGTTGACCTTCTGATTATCACCCAAATCAAAACAGGGTCATTCCGCCGCGAATGACCCTGTTTTTCGATGCACCGGAGCTTTTGCCCGGTGATTACTCTACGAAAATTCTGACTTTCTCTTCACCGTCCTGGACGTCGATGCTGGTGTCGGCGAGGGCATCGATCAACTCCTCGAGCGATTTCGGGTCGAGGTGTTCAATATCCAGTTCGATCCCGTGTTCGCTCAAGGCATGGTTGATCCTGGTCGTCGATTTCCCGGGCATAAGCGATCCTAGCTTAACGCCGGCTCGAACCAGACTGAGCGGTACCCGGATGTTAACATGTTCGTGGCGGCGACGGCGGCAGCCATGGTCGTCATCTTCATCGTCTTTCTTATGTCCCTCCACCTGCACCCGCAGCCAGCGGGGTTTACTGCCCGGCTCGCGCACCGGATCGTCTCTGATCCAGCCGGTCTGATCGGCTACATCCACCGCCTTCAGGAGCTTTTCCGCCTGTTCGACAGTGATCTTTCCATCGGAAAGCATCTGGAGTATTTTGTGTTTCTCTTCACTCACAGCATCACCTCTTATCATTAAGTCTTCTCATTGCCTCGTCGAAATCTATTTCACCGTCCTCCAGATCCTCCAGAATCGACTCTTTGGTCTCCCGGTTCAGGTCCGGTATTTTATCTATAAGAACCGGCTCATCGGGATCCGACTCGATCTGGACGAAAGTCAGCATTTCGCCGATTCGGTTAAGCCGGTTTTTGACGGTCGGGTAACTCACCCCGAAATACTTCTCCATTTGCTTGATCGATCCGTGACTCTTGACAAATGCCGCCACGAACACCTGGTCCTCGGCCGAGAGCGCCGCCAGCTCGGGAAGTTCAAACGAGCCCTCAATGGAGATACCGGAGCTCTCCATTCGTATGCGTTCCACGATGAGCTTCTGTCCATCGGTAAGTTTTGTTAGCTCTCGCCAGTCTTTGTTCATGTTTTTCTCCCGAGTTATCACCAATCTTTATTTACATTACGGTTAGATATTAAAAAAGTTCATTATTAAATGAATTTATTTACATTTTTTGATGTAAAACTTGTCCTCTACCTCATTAAATCTCATAAGCTGTTGTATGAGTTGGACTTTTATTGATCGGACGACCGGAGATATCTCGAATTCTCTCTGCCTTGCGGGATTTTACTCACACTCGCTTCGGACAAAAACGGCTGATGAAACCTGAGGCGGAGACTTCGTAGATATAGGAACCGAAGAGACATTTACCGCCCGAGGATCGGTGATTCTTTGACAAATGCTTAAGTAGAAGCTCTCCCCACAAAAAAAGGGCCGGGATCACCGGCCCTTTACTGCGCTGGGAGGTATTACCGCTGCGTCAACTGCTCATCGAACTGCTGAGCTTTGTTGATCAGAGACATCAGCTCGATCACCTCGCTCGACTCGCTCTCGACCGCGATCCCCTTGACCACGTCCATAACATCCGCCAAACTCGATTCCTTAGCCCAGTAGGACTTGCGCAGGATCTCGGCGAACTCCGCCGCCGCCGCCGCCAGCTTGAGATCATCCGAGGCTCGGCTGAACGTTGAAGCGAACCCGCCGGTGTTAACGGCCTTTGCCACTTCGGTCACCCTGTCGGAATCCGGGTCCTTGTAGCGCACGTAGACGGTACCGATGCGGTCGACCGGCCGCTCCGCATGCTGGAGCTTCACCTCGTACAGCGCCGTGACCTCGTGCCCGCTGCCGATTTCACCGCCGTCCTCCTTGTCGTCACGGAATTTGTTGTCGGCTACGTCGCGATTCTCATACCCGAGCAGGCGATAAGAACGCACCGCCCGCGGATCGAAATCGACCTGAATCTTCACGTCGCGGGCGATCACCTGCAGCGTCCCGGTCAGGTTGTCGACGAAAATGCCGCGAGCTTCCTGGAGATTATCCACGTAGGCGTAAAAACCGTTCCCTTTGTTGCCGAGCTTCTCCATGAGAACGTCGTTGTAGTTGCCCATGCCGAATCCGACCGTGGTGAGAGTAATACCTTTGTCGGCGTACATTTTAATCATCTTCAAAATATCGTCCGGGCCGGTCTGGCCGACATTGGCCACGCCGTCGGAGCAGAGGATCACACGGTTGATATACCCCTGCCGGAACATACGGTCGGCCATATTATAACCGAGCCGAATTCCCTCTTCGGCGTTGGTGGAGCCGCCGCTGTGCATCATCTCAATGGCGTTAATGATCAGATTTCTTTCATGAAGCGAAGTCGGCGGCAGCCATTCCATACCATTCGAACCATAAACCACGATCCCGACCTTATCCTCGTAAGTGAGTTCATCGACCAGCAAACGCAGCGCCTTACGAACAAGACCGAGACGGTCTTCCCGAGCCATCGAGCCGGAGATATCGACCACGAACACGAGATTAGCCGGCTTGCGGTTTTCCGGACGGACCTCTCGCCCTTTGATGCCGATCTTCACCAGGCTGCAATTCTGCCCGAAACGGCTGGGAGCGCCTTCGATATTGACCGAGAAAGCTTCTTCTTCCGGAGAATCGTAGTTGTAATCGAAATGATTGACGAACTCTTCGGTGCGCACGGCATCCTTGTCCGGCAGCGCCCCGCGTTCGAGATAGGAGCGGGCGAGGACATAAGAGGCATCATCGACGTCGATAGCGAAAGTCGAAAGGTGGTCGTCCTCGGTGTCGACGAACGGATTTACGCCGTAGTTCTCGAAGAACATGGCATCGAACGGCTTGCCGTTGACGATCGCGTTGCCGCCGTGGGCCGGCGGATAGGGCTGCGGTGAAGGGGCACATTGCGGACTTGCGACAGCACTATAGTTGATTCCTCCAAGAGGATCACCGACGGGCACGGCTACTCCGTTAGTCACCTCACCGGCGCGGCCGCCACGAATGAATGTTTCCTTGTCTTTCTTATTCTCCTCCACCTTCCCGGATGTCTCCAGCAGTTCATCGACCGAAGTCACCGGCTGTATCTTGATGGCGTCCGCGGTAATCACGACTTGATTGGAAACCTGAAATTTGTCAATCATGTCCTGATCGCAGACCACCTTGATCGTCTTGCCGATATCGCCGATCTTCTTCTCCAAAACGGCATTGACCTCGATAGCGGAATCAGCCACAATTCTTATATCCGAGATTTCAAGGGTATTATGATCCAGGTTGGAAATCCGCAAGGTGTGAATGCCCGGGGGGACACGTTTAATCAGATAAGTTCCATCTATCCCGGTCATGGCGCCATACTTCGTACCGAGCACTAGAACGGAAGCACCGATAATCGGATCGCCGGTATCTTTGTCGGTTATTTTACCCTTGATCTGTCCGGTATCGGCGGCCTGGATAATCATGGCGACGGCTGTCGTGAGAAACATGAGGGTGAGGACGGTGAGAACTTTACGGGGACGCATAGCGAACCTCCTTTCAAAAGGCTGCCGGCCGAAAGTGCCGTATCGGACGCGGCGTCAATCTCTGGTTTGTTCCTTTTGAGGGGGTTACACGGTAATAACGAATTTCTTCCCGATTTTGTTGAACGAAACGAATTCTAGATCGAATAATGAACATTTGCCGTTTTCGTTCGTCTTCTGTATCAGAACAGACAAAGCACTGCGGCCGGAGACATCCGGTCGGCGCTCGGTTTTCCCGCCAGGATTCCATCCGAGCTTCAGTGTCGATTTTCGATACGCATCGATTCAAAAAACCGCCCAGAATTATTCTCTTCTCACCGGTTTTTATACCGCCAACGGTGAGGTACGCCCTGACCGGTACGAGACCGGCACCCGTTGCATCAGACTATCCGTGCGCAGGGTATCGCCTGCGTAGTCCGAGGGTTTGTCTATCGAGTGGATCGCGACAGTCTTCGATCGCTCCGGGTGTCGAACCGAATGGTGAATTACGACCTGCAGTACATAGGTGAGCAAACCTTGAATAACAGAGAGTAAACCGACAAACTATAAGGAGGCTTATCGACCAAAGAATTACCCCCTCCCCCACCTCATCATCGCCCGCCGCAAAACGAACCAGGAATATATTCGTGCCTGATAAAGACCCTAAAACGGAGAAGATATGATGAGACCCAGACTTATCAATACCACCGGCCTTTTGATAGGACTGCTCTTGCTGCTTGCGGCTGTTGCCGGAGCAACGACCGTATCCGGTGAGAAGGCCGTAATAAAAACCAGGAGCTTCAGTCTTCCGGCTCAAGTCGGTGAGATGCCGCTGACAGCTATGAAAACCGGCGCTGAACCCACCGACAAAATTTACACTTCAACTCTTCAGGGAGGCGACGACATTGCCTCCGCCACCACCATCCCCGGTTTCCCGTTCGTCGACACCGGCACGACGGTCGGGTATACCGACGACTATCAGGAAATCTGTCCGCCCCAGAACACAGCCAGCACGGCAGCCGATGTCGTCTATTCCTACACGCCGACCGAGGACCTGGTGGTTGATTTTATCACCTGTGAGTCCGAATACATGACCTACATCTGGATCTACCAGGATGACGAGACTACGCTCTGGGACTGCAACCAGTTCGACAACAATTGCTCACTACCACGCTCAGCTCTCTACGACGTAACCATTCCGGCCGGTCACACCTATTATTTCGTGATCGACGGTCGCGCTGAACAGGAAGGAACTTATGTAGTCGAGATGGACGCCCGCGAACCGGTCATTACGCTGAACGAACATCCGGCTCTGGGCGACGGCGGCAACGATAATCTCGTGCTGGCGTTCTCCTATACCGGGCAGGACGACACCGCCCTCTACTGGCAGGGCTCCGACGACGACGGCGGCAGCTTTTCCAGCGCCGTGTACTTGAGCGGTTTATGGGATTATCCCACCATCAAGTACTGGGGGGAGGATACGATGTTCTACGGCACTCATCTCGAAATCGGTTCCGGCAACACCAATCTTGTTCATGTCAAGAATCCAATCGATCCGAGCGGCTCTTACGATTTCAGTTACTGGAACTGGACTCAATACGGTGTCGACGATCAACGCATGGTCGATATCGGAGTAAACAACAATTATCCGCTGGTGCATTTCCCCGACTCCGGCCGTTTCGGCGTGATCTCTATGGTCAACAGCTATGCCCCGGGAGGAATCACCGACGGCCCGATGCTTTTCTACCCCAAGGACACCACAGCCGGTCCCGGTTGGGCAACGTTGAGTTTCATCGATTCGATCGGAGATTATTCCACCAATGGCTGCGCCACCACTAAAACCGACATCGATCCGCAGACCGGCCGTTCCTATTCTCTCTACGACTGGTATCATCCTGCCGACACCTCCTGGAATCTCCTGATCTGGCAATTCCCGTTCTACAACTCGGCCGATCCCGACGGGATTGAGGGAATGTGGTCATACAGCGCGGGCGATCCGGGTGAAAATCTGGTCAATCCGGCGGTGGCCGCCTATAACGGAAACGTACTCATTCTGGCCGAATACTACAGCACCACTTCCGGCGTCGAATCCGACCATGACATTATCTGCCTGCACGCCTCCGACAGCAGCGTGGCCGGTCTGGTCTCATCGGATGTAATTGTCACCGACGGTGATGAACGTTACCCTGAGATAGCTCATGTCTTCGGTAACACTTTCATTGCCGTTTTCTGGCGCGGTGACTCCTTGTTCTCGGTAACGACCGAAGATGCGGGTGTTACCTGGGAAGAACCGACGCCGGTCGTGGGGCCCAATGTCGACCTGTTTCCACAGGAATATTATGTTGTCGGTGAATACCGCAGCTTCGATCTGGTCGACAAAGGCCGCAAGCTGATCTGGTCCTATCAGCAGTACAAAGACCCCGACAGTACTATCCTGATCAACTGGATGGACCTCGCGGCGCCGGTTCCGGACGCCGACGACGATGGAGTACCGGACGAAATCGACAACTGTCCGACCATTGCCAACCCGGGACAGGAAGACCTCGATCTGGACAATGTCGGTGATGTCTGTGACAACTGCCCGTCTCACTCCAATCTCGATCAGACCAACTCCGACGGCGACTCGTACGGCGATGCCTGCGATAACTGCATTACCGTCGACAACGAGGACCAGGCCGACTACAACAGCGACGGCATCGGCGATGCCTGCTGCTGTATCACCCGTGGTGACATCAACGATGACGGCGGCACTCTGATTACGATCGAAGACCTGATCTACCTGGTCTCCTACATGTTCCAGGGTGGTCCGGCTCCGATGTGCGCCGAGGCGGCTGATATCAACAACGACGGCAATCCCCTGTACACCATCGAGGACCTTGTTTACCTCGTGGCTTATATGTTCCAGGGCGGCACGGCTCCTGACGCCTGTGTCTATTAGTAACTAGCTGAACCGCCTTCCCAGGCGGACTGCGCGTAACGTCCCGACCGATGGTCGGGGCGTTTTTTTGTAGCAGACAATCCTTAAAAAACGAATCGGCGCAAAAACTGCTTTTTTCGGATTCTGCTTGCTGGAGAGTAACTTAGCCTGATTACAAAAGGTGTTGAGAGTCATTAGTTGTCTTAACAGTATTCTTACATCTTCCAAAGTCGTTGACAAACAACACTTTTCTGTTATATTAGCGAGTGTACATACATATTTAGAGCCGCCAAAGATACAACTTTTTTGGAGGCAATCTCAACGCCACCGATCCCAGCCCCAAAAAACCCCCCGGGTAGGATTATGTTGCGTTTGGATTGTCCGCAAATTAACAGATTAGAGAATGGAGAAAACCATGAGAATTGAGCGCTCAGTAGTTCTCTTGGCCATCCTGGCTTTGTTGATCTCCGCAATCGGAGTCAGCGCCGGCACTCCCCCCTCAGGTCGTGCCACCGCCCAGGAAATCAAAGACACGCCTCGGACCATTTCGGTTCGTGCTCAGGACTGGGATTTTAGCGCCCCGGTTCCGCAAAATGACATTCCTGACAAGTTCGTTACTTCCACCCTTCAGGGTGGTGACGACATCTCAACAGCTACGGTGATTCCGGGCTTTCCGTTCATCGATACCGGCACGACAGTCGGTTATACCGATGATTATCAGGAAGTTTGCCCGACTCAGAACGCTACCAGCACCGCCGCCGATGTCGTTTATCAGTACACTCCGGCCGTTGATCTGGTGGTCGATTTCATTACCTGTGAATCCGATTACATGACCTACATCTGGATCTACCAGGATGACGAGACGACGCTCTGGGACTGCAACCAGTTCGACAACACCTGCTCACTACCGCGCTCAGCTCTCTACGACGTAACCATTCCGGCCGGTCATACTTATTATTTCGTGATTGACGGCCGTGAATCTCAGGAAGGTACCTATGTAGTCGAGATGGATGCCCGTGAACCGGTCATCCCGATTAGTATCTCCCCGGCCATTGCCAGCAGCGGCACCGATAATCTCGTCCTCGGTTTCAAATACACCGGTCAGGACGACACCGCCCTTTACTGGCAGGGTTCGATCGACAACGGCGACACCTGGGGCGGCGCTATTTATTACTCCGGTGTACGTCTCTTCGGTTCCGTTGAATACTGGGGTGAGGACACTTTGTTCTACGCTACCGAAGTGCTGTCCGGTTCAGGTAATACCTACCGTATGTTCGTCTCGAATCCGGGCGACATGAGCACGGTTTCCGGTACTTATTGGAACTGGAGTCAGTATGGTTTGACCGACGCGAAAATGGCCGATATTGCCTGTGATAACAACTACCCTTATTTTTACTTCCCGGATGAAAGCAAGTTCGGGGTAATCTCCATGGTTAACAGCTACACCCCCAGTAGCTATGTCGACATCCCCATGTTGCTGTATCCATTCGACACTACTGCCGGTTCCGGCTGGGCTACCATCAGTTGGTATGACACGCTTAACGGAAGCCAGGCCGACGGCTGTCAAATGACCCGCGCCGACATCGACAATGAGACCGGTCGTTCCTACGCCGTGTACGACTGGTACGACCCGACCGACACCGTCTGGAAGATCTTCTGCCGTATGGACCCGTTCTATAACTCACAGGATCCCGACAGCATCGAGGCCGGCTTCCTGCTCAGCCCCGGTGTGGAGAACGGCGATAACGTTCAGCACCCGGCTGTTGACGCCAATGGTGGTAATGTTCTTATCGTCAGTGAATACTGGTCAACCAGCACCGGAACACCTTCCGACTTCGACCTGGTTTGTTTCCACGCCTCCGATTCGGGTCTTGGCAATCTGGTTACATCGACGGTCATAGCCACCGAGGGCGATGAAATGTATCCCGATGTTGCCTGGGTTTATGGTGAAACATTTATCGTAGCCTTCACTCGCGGTGACTCGTTGTTCTCGATCATAACCGAGGACGGCGGCGCTACCTGGGGTACCGAAGAAGTTATCGCCGGACCGAACGTAGGTACTTTCGGTTCTGATTACTTCGTGCATGGAGCACTTCGCAGTATCGATGTTTCCGAATTCGGTAATATAGTGGCCTGGGAATACCAGACCTATAAAGATCCGGACAGCTCCATCTATCTCAACTATACCACACTGACGGCTCCGCTGCCCGATGCTGATGAAGACGGTATTCCGGATGAAACCGACAACTGTCCGACCATTGCCAACCCGGGACAGGAAGACCTCGATCTGGACAATGTCGGTGATGTCTGTGACAACTGCCCGTCTCACTCCAATCTCGATCAGACCAACTCCGACGGCGACTCGTACGGCGATGCCTGCGATAACTGCATTACCGTCGACAACGAGGACCAGGCCGACTACAACAGCGACGGCATCGGCGATGCCTGCTGCTGTATCACCCGTGGTGACATCAACGATGACGGCGGCACTCTGATTACGATCGAAGACCTGATCTACCTGGTCTCCTACATGTTCCAGGGTGGTCCGGCTCCGATGTGCGCCGAGGCGGCTGATATCAACAACGACGGCAATCCCCTGTACACCATCGAGGACCTCGTTTACCTCGTGGCTTACATGTTCCAGGGCGGCCCCGCTTTGGACATCTGTACCTATTAAGCACCGTCGTTATATCCAATCGAAAAGGCCACTCTCTATCGAGAGTGGCCTTTCTTATTTGTCAAACACCTATTAAAAAAACGGTCGGACGATTCTCCATCCGACCGTTTACATTGTCCTTCGTCGGGCGGCGCTATTTCGAGGCGCTCCCTACATTTTTCATTTCTTTTGCACGCTTGGCGATTTCCGTCACCGCCTCCACTGCATGATCGATATGTTCCTCAGTGTTAAAAGCTCCTATTGAGAAACGTGTTCCGCCGTGGATTTTCATGGTGCCGAGTTGCTGATGCACCAATGGCGCACAATGCAAACCGGTACGGGTGGCGATATTGAAATCTACGTCGAGCATGATGCCGACATCACCGGCCTCGAGACCGTCGACATTGATCGTAACGGTAGACAGATGGTTATCCATACTGTCACAGCAATAAACCGTAACTCCCTCAACTTCCTTCAACTCACGGACAAGTTTAGAGGCGAGACGATGTTCTTCTGCGAAAATTCTCTCGGTGCCGCCGTATTCATTGATCCAATCCTGGGCGGCCCAGAGCGAGGCAACGCCGACCATGTTGGGCGTGCCGTATTCGAGCCGATAAGGATATTCATCGAGATGGTACGGATATGCACTGCGTACTCCGGTGCCCCCGGCGCGAGTATGACGCAACTCGACACCGTTGCGCACCACTACACCGCCGATGCCGGTACAACCCAGCAACGACTTGTGCCCGGTGAACGCCAGTACATCGATGTTCATCTCACGCATGTTGATCGGTACTACCCCGGCTGTCTGGGAAGCGTCAACGGCAAACCGTACACCAAGCTCCCTGCAGATATAACCGATCTCAGCAACCGGTTGAATCGTCCCGATCACATTAGAGCCGTGATTAACGATAACCAGTTTCGTGTTGGGTCGAATAGCTTTCTTGATCTCATCCGGTTCGACAAAGCCATCACTGTTGAACGGAACGAAAGTCGCTTCGACACCGCGGTCGCGGACAAGATGATTGATCGGTCTGATTACGGAATTATGTTCGACATTGGTGGCCACGACATGGTCACCGGTTGTGAGGGATCCCTGAATGATCAGGTTGAGGGCATCGGTAGCGTTGTAACCAAAACAACATCTTTCGGGGGTGGCTTCATCACCGCCGAAAAAGCGCGTGAGCCGTCCCCTCAGATCCTCCAAAATGTTCCCGGCCTCGATTGCCTTGTCAAAGCCGCTCCGTCCGGGATTCACACCGCATGACCGGTAGAATTCCACCATGAACTCGTAGACTTTGGCAGGTTTGGGCCAGGAGGTCGCCGCGTTGTCCAGATAGATCAGGTCTTCCACAAGCGATCTCCGATTATAAGATAAATGTGTCTCTCTTCATTCTCAATGCTCCGGACGCTGATACGAGAGATCAGCACCCGGTGCCAATATAACAAAAAACCGCCGTGAAACAAACGCCTTATGGGACTCTCTTTTATTAGACCGGTCAGATCCATTGTCTGAGGAAATTGCACGGCTTTCTCCCCGGATTTAACAGAAAGAGTGTCACCAATAATAATAGCGGGAAAACGAAAGATCAGACGTTCTCGAGGAAGTTCAGATATTGGCCGGCCCACATCTCACGCCGATGGTGGTTGATGATATGCAGGCGATACTTCGCGCCGAGCTGGTCGGTTTCGATCTCACCGGAGTACATTTTCAGAACCAATTGCGCCAGCTCTTCGGGCGACTCGGAGGCATAAGTAAGGGCGCCGCCGGCCAGACGCAATTCATCGATTGCCTCACCGCGACGAGAACCGAACACGATCGGTCGCCCCGAAGCCATATACTCGAACATCTTCGACGGGAAAGCCATCTTGGCCACGTTGACTTCTTTGAGGCTCTCGATCAGAACATCGGCCGCCTTCAGAAAATAGGGAATCGTTTCCAGTGGTTGAAGTCCGATGAAACTGACGTTCTTGAGACCGTATTCGGATACCATCTGCTGGAGCGCTTCACGCTTCTGACCGTCACCTATAAAGGCGAAATGGATATTAGGCTGATCCACCAACTGCCGAGCAGCTTCGATAACCGTCTCCAGAGGACGCACCCAACCGAGCGTACCGGAATAAAGGACGAGAAATTTCTCTTCCCAGCCAAAACGACGGCGGATACCGTTGGAGTCGGAATCGATAAACTCTTTACCGACGCCCGACTTAATCGTGGCGATATTAGCGCGGGAGATTCCCACTACTTCATCCATGTAGCGCGAGATGCCGTCTGTTACCGAAACGATCCGGTCTGCTTTACGGTAGAGTTTATGCATGACCCAACGGATCATTCGGGTAAATATCGAGCCTTTCAGATTGCCGAAATCTTCACCCGACTCCGGCTGTAAATCACGGACTTCGATCACGAACTTGCAACGACGGATTTTACTCAGCATCCAGCCGATCACCGGAGACGTCACCGGCGGTGTGGAAGCCAGCACCAGGTCGAATTGCTGCTTCAGCTTGAATTGGTTGATCAATACCGAAACAAGGAAGGTAATAAAACCTACCATACGTTTGGTTGGCTGGCTGTTCGCGGCCGGAAGAACCCAACTGCGGTAGACCTTAATGCCGTCCATTTCCTCGGCATAGAAAAACTTGCCTCGATACTTCTCCGGAACGATGCCATCCGGATAGTTCGGGATAGCCGTCATGACGGACACATCGATACCGTTCTGCACGAAGTATCGTGCAAATTCAAATAAACGGCGTACCGCCCCTCTCTCAGGCGGAAAATGCTGAGTAATAATAAGAACTTTCATAATTTACCGACTCAAAACTACCGGTTTTGTGCATAAATTGCAAGCGGTTTTATACGGAACACAACACCATGCACGGCAAACGATTTAAGCCCGGTAAAGTGCTTGACTGATTTTCATCATTGTCATAACTTCACGATGAATCGGGTTGCGTTTCACTATTTTCGCCCGATGGAAAAAAGGTGGTTCAACTTAAAAAACGGGGCTGTATAACGGACAAGCCAATGAGAAGGGTGGATGTATGAGAAAACTGGGTATTTTAGGTATTCTACTGGCCTTGGCCTGCCTGATGTTAACCGGCATGGTCTTCTCCGAGGAAGCCAAACAAGCCGAGAAAAAAGAAACTCCCAAACACGAGTACGTAGGCGCCGGTAAGTGTAAACTGTGCCACAAAGCTCAGTATGAAAGCTGGGCCGAGACCGGTCACGCCAAGGCGTTTGAGAAACTCTCCGCCGAAGACCAGAAAAAACCGGAATGCGTAAAATGCCACATGACCGGCGTAATGGCCGACGGTACTGTCATCAACAACGTCGAATGTGAGGCTTGTCACGGTCCGGGCAGCGACTTCAAATCACCCAAAATCATGAACAAGAGCAAATGGGCCGCTGATCCTGAGACATACAAAGGTATGGCTATCGAAGCCGGTTTGATTTATCCGAAAGAAGAAAACTGTGTTCGCTGCCATACCAAGGAAGGCAATCCGCATTTCGTGCCGTTCGATTTTGCTAAGCGCAAAACCCAGGTTCATGTGATGAACACCGAGGAAGGCAAATAAGCCTTTTTTTCCGATACCGTTGAAGAAGGCGACTTTCAGGTCGCCTTTTTTTATTTATTCGGAACCGTTGCCGAGGAGAGTAAAAGTTCGCACCGAGACCCATTTACTTTCCGGGAGGGCGGTGATGAGATCGATCGTTTTGACCTCGAACGATTCGGTTGGAAGGTAGTCGACAATCTTGTCTTTGACGAACATAATTCGATGATGTGAAATCTCACGAGCGACCGTTACATGCGGTCTATAGTCGGAAAACGGAACCGCCAGACCGAGTCGGGAATAAAGTCGATAGTATAATTGCGACAGGCGCTCGGAAGTTTTTACTTCCCAGTAAATAACCGGTGCCGTCGGATAAAAATCTCCGATCGAATCCAGATCAAGATGAAATCTCGTTTCCAGAGTCAGTTCGGAGCCGAGCGCTGCCACCAGTTCTTCTAGCGTTCGTTGTGATTCAAAGGGAAAAACAACCGTAATGTGGGGATTTACCAGGTTATAAAGGGGATCGTATTTCTCGCGTAAATGAGCAATCATTCCTTCCAGTTCCGTCGGCAGGAAAATCACCAGTGCGAACTTATGGTGACGTCGTTCGTTAAAATGGTTGAACATCACAACCAATTATCCTATCGGTAAAATACTATTTCGACCCGACGATTCTGAGCTCGTCCGGCTGCGGTTTGATTGGAAGCCACGAAATCCACTTCACCCTTGCCAAACACTTTGATACGATCCGTTTCCACGCCCAGCGAGACGAGATAGTCACGTACGCGACGCGCCCGTTTCTCGGAAAGCTGCTTGTTGGCCGTGGCCGTTCCGATGTTGTCGGTGTAGCCGCTGATTTCAAGTTTCACGTCGGATACAAAGACGAGCAAGCGAGCCAGTTCTTTCAGTCGTTCACGATTATGGGGATCGACTTCGAACGAACCGGGTACGTAGTCGATATTCAACACCATCGGTTTGTCCAGCATCGACAGATCGATACAGCCGTTGTGATCGACCTTGATTCCAAAAAGACTGTTCGGACAGTCATCGAGACCGTCCGGAACACCGTCACCGTCCGAGTCGAGCGGACATCCGGAGGCGTCCACCGCCGCACCGACCGGGTTAAACGGACAATTATCGCGGTAATCGGGAACACCGTCATAGTCGGAGTCGACCGGACAACCGTGAATATCAACGGCGCCGCGTGCTTTGAGGTCGGTTTGCGGGCAGTCATCGAGACCGTCCGGGATACCGTCCATATCAAGATCGATCGGACAGCCGCGCCGATCCACGATCACTCCGGCTCTGGTGTCGGGGCAGTCATCACGACCGTTGGGCACCCCGTCACCGTCGCTGTCGTCCTCGTCGACCTTAACCGGTTGCTCCCATGACACGGGACGAGCGGCCCAGTTAGTGGAGGAACGCCATTCGGATCGCCGACCGAACGAGAACGTCAGTGAAATCATGCTGCTCAGGATAGTCCGATGTCGACGGCTCTTGGTTTCCGGAGCAAACTCTACCCCGAGCCCGGTGAGATAGTCGTATTGGAAATTCCAGCCGAAATCGAAGCGGTTGGAGAGACGATATTTCAACTGTGCTTGTATTGAAGCCATTACTTCCGAAGCCTGATAATCCACCAGTTGTTCGCGGGTTCCCATTACACGAATCAACGTATCCGCTTCGGCATCTTTCACCTTCCATAACGCCAGACCGCCGCCGCCGGCCAGTCTCAGATTGAACTTGTTAACCGGATTGAACAAGAGGCGACCGACCGTCACGTATACCCGGGTGACTTTGTACACCCGGTCGGCGTGATTCTTGTCGATACCGAACTGCAACGATGAACCGTAAGTGGTATCGTTGTAGATGGAATTGAAACCTAGCCCCAGTTCCGCGGACCAATGATCGTCGATACGATAACCCAACATGAAGCCCATGTCGGACTGGTACGGGAAGAGGCCTTCGTCGCCGCCGTCGATTCTAATCACCCCGCCCTGAGCGCCGAGATAGAACCTGTGTTCCACGGCGCCGACCGAGGCAGAAAACAGCACAACGAGCAGAATGATAATAACTCGCTTCATTGTCCATAAGATTCGAGGCGCTCGAATGGAATGCAATAAAAACATCGCCGCTTAATACGGCTTGGTGATTTCGACACCGGTGTAATAATGTTTCAGGATACGATCATAAGACCAACCATCACGCGCCAGGCCGATAGCCCCGCACTGACACATCCCCACACCATGGCCGTAACCCCGACCGTTAAAAGTAACGGAGACCAGATTGCCCAGGGGATCACGCTCGATATCCACGTCGAATCGGCCGGAGGGAAGAATCAGATCCGGGTTGGAGGTCCGACCGATAACCCAGCGGATCCGGTCTTTCTGGAAACGGTAGACATCGTTATCGGTGCGAACCATGAGCTTCGCTACCCGGCCGCCGGGGGTACGCTCCATGATCTTGATATCGTTTACCTTACCGATTACCATGTCGCGACCGCGATCCGACGACAGATACTGCTCTAACCGTCCACGAAGTTGCTTTTCCGTGAAAACCTCTTTCCAGGTGTAATACTTGGACCAGGAACATGCCCCGCTGTCGGACACCGCCTTGAGATAGGGAATTTCTTTACGGTCCCAGACCGCTGAAATGGCGTCGGTCATCCCGCCACAGGTGGAATGATAATAAGCATCAATGAACTTACCCTCGTAAGTCATAACCTGCCCGGCGGTTTCATTGACAGCCCGGTCAACTAACCGGTTCTCCGCCTCGACACCATTGTATACCTGGTCGATAATGGTGTTTTTCAGGTCATACGGTTCGTTGGGGTATTGTTGCAGATGTGAAATCGTATAGGTCCGGGCGGCCACCGCCTGAGCCTTGATCGCCTCCAGTTCGCTTTCTTCACGCGGGCCGATCTCCGGCGGTACTACGCCATAGAGGTAATCTTCCACATAGAGCACGTTGATAACCTTAACATTCTGCCCGGCGGGGAGTGTTTTGATCAAACCGCGATAACGCTCTTTGTCAAGACGAAGCAGATTCCCGGAACCACGCGGTATAAGATTGATTTCATCCTGTCTGGAAGCCAGTACCTGGCCACGGTCGTTTTCCACATCGAGCCGGCCGCTGTAAACCGTAACTTTTACCGGGCGTGTCGAGTAATAAACCGATTGGACACCGTCCTGCAGACATTCCACCGCGAACTGGCCGTCACCGCTTATCGTGGCATTCGGCTGGGAATCCTCCAGAAGAACTCGCACGAACGGAACACGGATATAAGTTCCCCCGGTCTCATCACGCAGGCCGGGAACGGTAGCACAGGAAAAAACCAGCACTATCAACAACAGGCCGGTTCCAAGGCGAGCCGTCCATTTAATCGGTTTGGCCAATTTTTCGATCATCACTTTCTTTTACGACTCCCTGTCTCCGACGGAGGTTGTACGAAATGGCCCAGCACCGGTGAGCGTGTCGGTCCACCCGGTAGTCGAGTCGGCTCTGATCGCAAACAACTCTCCCCCAGTAGTGCAAAACACGCGGCCTCAACCAGGTCTCCGTCAATTCCCAAGCTGTCTATTTTCTCTACCTGCAAGTCCGGCAAGTGATATTGAAGTCTTTTGACAAAGAATCTGTTGTTCCGCCCGCCTCCGGTCAAATACAATTTGTCGAGGAATAGATCCTTCTTCACCAGCGGCCAGACGGCTGAAGCGATACTCAGGGTGGTCAATTCCGCCGCTGTACGCATTATATCATACCGGCTGAGTTTGAGTCGTTTCCCCTGGTTGACGATCGTTCGTGCCAGTTCCAGACCGAACTGCTCACGACCGGTAGAACGCTCCCGCGCCGAATAAAACGATTGCCCCAGCAACAGCGCCAATAATCGTTGCGATAGTTTACCCCGCTCAGCCAGTCGGCCGCCTCGGTCGAAAGGCTGATCGAACAACATTTGGGCCAGTAAATCCAGCAGGGCGTTACCGGGTCCACAGTCGGCCGCTTTGAGCTTAATTTTCCCTCCGGGGGATTCGGGAAAATAAAAGAAATTAGACATACCGCCAATGTTGACGATCAGTCGCGGTTCCGTCTTAGAGCTAAACAATCGTCCCATCGCGGCTGTGGTAATCGGTGCTCCCTCACCCCCGGCGGCGATATCCGCCTGGCGGAAATCACCGACCACCGGCAGACCGGTCCGGGCGGCGATCATATCCAGTGAGCCGATTTGGAGTGAACCGCGAAACAGCCGACCCAAATAGTTACCTCCGGTCGGAAGGTGTCGCACCGTTTGACCGTGCGAGGCTATAAGATGAACCGTGGTTCCCTTGCCGGCCAGTCGCTTGATGAATCCTGCTGCGGCGCGACCGATAAAATCCCCAAGGTAGTTGTCCAGATATACCAGTTCATCCAGAGCGACATTCTTGCCGTCGGCAATGCGATGAATCATCCGCCGCAACTCAGACGGAAATTTCCGTTTAGTCCCGGCAATGAAACTGATACGGCGCCGGTCAATCGCCATGGCTGCCAGATCTAAACCGTCAGCCGATGTCCCTGAATTCAGGCCGACGACGTTGAGTCGTTTCCTGTCTGTGAGTCTGGTCGGCAACATGGCGATTATTAACTAGCGAATAACCGTACTGTCCAGCTTCAACTTGACCGATGCCACTCTTTCCAGAGAGCGCTTAATCCGCTCGACAGGGATTTCCCCATGACGAACGGCATTCTCGAAGAAATCGAATGCCTCCATAGATGCTTCATGATTAGGTCCGAACAGCAACATATCATGCCCGGCCATGAACGCCTTGACTGCTCGTTCACCATACGGTCCAAGACCGGCAGCCCCTTTCATAGTCAGGTCATCGGTGATGAGCGGACCATCGAAAGCGAGTTGATCGCGCAGAAGCGTTTGAATCATCTCACCGTTGGCGGTGGCTATTTCATCACCGAATCCGTCGATACGAACATGCGTACTCATGACCAGGTCGGCTCCGGCTTCAAGCCCGGCCTGGAACGGAAGCATCTCCCGTTGTTGCCAGATCAACTCGTCGTAGGAAGCTTCGGCGATCCCCAGATGAGGATCGATCTCCGCCGCCCCCAGACCCGGGAAATGTTTGAGACAAGATATCAATCCGGCAATACGGGACAGTTGTACGGCCTTGCGAACGAATGGCTCCACTTTCTCCGGGCTGTCGGCAAAAGTGCGCCCCTGGAGACAGTTATTGTTCGGGTTAAACCCGATATCAGCCACCGGCGCCAGGTTAAGATTAAAACCAAGCGATTCGAGATATACCGCTGAGCGACGGTAATCCTCTTCAAACTTTTCCAGTCCCAGGCTGTTGCCGTATTCCGATGCTGCCTGAATCTGAGCCGGAGCACCTTTGATACGGCTGACACGGCCGCCTTCCTGGTCAATCGCAATGAACGGCGACCGGGCTCCCTGGAGAGCCTCCCGGATCTGTTCGATGTTTTCGCGTACCAGTTGCAGGCTGGAACAGCTTTCACCGAATAAGATAACGCCCCCAATCCTCTCCTCAGCCAGAAAATTCAGCAAGTCCACCGGTGGCTGCTCACCGGCGAAACCAACCACAAAGAGCTGGCCAAGTCGCGAAATCAGGTCATTCAAAGTATCCCCTCCGCTGTATGGAGTTATTTCCTCTTACTACATTACACATACCAGATTCCTTCCCTCGTCCTTCGCTCTGTAGAGAGCCTTGTCGGCGATTGAGATCAGCTCCTCATGTGACTTGCCGTTCTCGGGATATGAACTGACACCGACAGAGACGGTGATATGCACCGGTTCTTTGGCTCCCAGATCAATACCGGCGGCTTCAACCTGAGCTCGGATGCGCTCGCCAATCTGGGTTGCCTCAGCCAGGGGTGTTTGCGGTAGAATAATCACAAACTCTTCACCGCCATAGCGGGCGAATATATCTACATCACGAATACACTGTTTAATAATCCCGGACAAGGTAGACAGAACTTTATTACCGTGTTCATGACCGAACGTATCGTTCAGACGTTTGAACCAGTCGATATCCACCATTACCAATGACAACGGCAGGTCGTAACGAACGGCACGCCGCTGTTCTTCTTCAAGCTTTTGTACGAAATAACGGTAGTTGTACGCCTGCGTCAATTCATCAATGATAGTGAGTTCCTCGGTCTTACGATGCAGTTCGGCGTTGTCCAGAGCCAACGCTGCCGATCGCGCTACCACCGAAAGAAGCTGCACATCCTTGTCGCCGAAGGCATCGATTTCATCAGACTCCGTCGTAAGCACACCCTTAATAGCTCCGTGTGTAACCAGCGGGACAATCATCACGGAACGCGCCGTTTCTGAAAGCGGCTTGTAATCGTTGCGCTGACGAACATCCTTGAGACGCACCGATTCACCCAGCTCGCAGATCTTGGCAACCAGTCCCATGCCCTCCTCCGGTACTCGTTTGAGTTGGAAGTTCGGGCGGTTCCCCTGGGCTCTGATCCGATATATACAGTCCTTCCCCTTGTCATGGATGATCATGCTGTAACACTCATATTCCAGCACGTCTCCCATGATCCGGGCTACTTCTTTGACAACACCGTTGGCATCAAGAATCGAGGCAAGAATACGGGTGTTTTCATAAATCATCTCGATTAAAGCCTGAGATTTTTCCAACTCAGACGTTCGCATGTTCAAGGTGTTGAACAGCTTCAGGAGTCGTTTCTCGGACCGACGCATATAATCCGAGGCATAATGAATAGTCAGAAAACTTACGACCATGAGCCCGACGCGAAGAGCGACATCAAACGAAAGCGACATATTCAGATCGGGGAAAATTACCGCAATATAGGCTCCGCAGACCAGCAAAGTTACGACCGAGGCGAACCAAAGGGTAAGCACATAAGCGGCAATAGCTATAGTCAGATAAAACAACAGGAAAAAGGATGATTGATAGCCGCCGGTATAAAGGATAATTGTCGGGATGAGCAGAAGATCGTATATGACCGAGGAAAGATATGCCAGCTTGATATCGAAATGTCCCTTCATCGCCCAGTAGAAAAAACCAAGATGTAGCACGAACGTCCCCAGCGCGGCATAAAAGAAAATCCTCCCATTTTCCTCATAATTACCTACCAGAGTAAACCAGGCAATCCCTACCAGCACGATTATTCGCGCCAGCAGATAGATCGTATCAATCCTCGGCAGGAGAGTTTTATGGCGATCTAAAAAGAGTTTCATTAAAACGTTCCCATGCTACTTCTCTTTTTATCGGCTGATACTTGAGTTTGTTTATTGTACCCAAACGATTTACAGAAATAGCTCATGCGAGTGAGGTTGCCAGATACAAATTATGAATGTTTCAGGCTGATTTAGAATCGGCCTACCTCAGTTCCGATATCTATATATGTTCCCCAATTGTCCGCATACTTTCCTGTCCGACAATAACATAGCAGACTCAATCACTTGCTGTTGTACCGCCTCTGGCCGGATCCGTCGAATCATTTAATTCTACAATCAGTTGAGAGTCTTGCCGACGTTGGAGATTGCAGGCACCAAACTAAAAGCTCTTTTTTCATTGGCATCATGGTTGGCTCATCGTATTATTCCGGTAACTTAGGACAAGTCAACACGTATCTGTCATTAGGAGGACTCTAAGTTGCCTTACACCGCTCACCATTTTCGCTCAACCGGTCTTGTCATTATTGGGATCATGATTCTGCTGCTCACCGGAGCAGCCGGAGCAGCGGTATTCGAACACGGCGACGAAGTCCACATTACTAATCTCCATCGGATCGAGGGAGACTTATACGCTTCCGGCAACACTGTCACGGTCGACGGTTACATCGGCGGTGATTTCTGTTGTTTCTCCAACACCGTCAACTCCAACGGAGAAGTAGCGGCGTCGGAGAACATCTGCGCTTATAATTACCGTCAGGGAGGCCGGGTCGATGGCTCTCTGCGGGCATTTGCTTATCAAGCTGAGATCGAGGGATACATTGGTCGTTCGCTGCTTCTGGTCGGTTTTGAAACTCGCGTCGGCAGCCGCGCAGTTATTCGACGCGATTTAGTCGCTTCGGGATACAAATTCGATTTCGCCGGACGACTCATGGGCAACTTGAAGGCCGAGGCTGAAAATGTGCATATCACCGGCACGATTGATGGTGATGTCAAAGTCGAAGCGAAAAGACTGGTGATTGCACCACCGGCCGTCATCAAAGGCAACCTGACCTACACCTGCGAACATCAGATGGAAATCGACACCGCCGGGGGTGTAGTCGTGCTTGGCGACATCGTCTGGCAATTGCCCGGCAAAGAAGAAAAACTCGAAGAAGAATCTTCTCCAACAGCCGGCCTGAAAAATAGTTTGATTGAAATCTCCCGGATTCTGGCTTCTTTTCTGCTCGGCTTGATCATCATCTTCCTCTTCGGGCGCTATGCCGAAGAAACAACCAAACAACTTCGTACTCGTCCCACCATTGCCGTTGCAGTCGGTTTACTGACTGTGCTGGTTGGAATCCTCTCGCTTTTAGCGCTGTTCACCTCGTTGATGCTTTTAATCATCGGGCTGGTCATGCTGTCGGGAGAAATGGCTGTGATTGGCGCTATGCTGCTGGTCGTATCGATTCTTATGTTGCCAATATCCACTTTCGCCGGTCTTTTCTCCGGCGCGCTCTGCTACCTCGGCACAATCGCTTTCGCTCCGGTATTGGGTTGCCTCCTGATGCGCCTGGCCAGAAAAGAACCATCCCCCATCGGAAAACTACCGCTCCTGCTGGGCCTGGTCGTGATTGCGTTGCTTAGCTGGATTCCGTACATCGGGACCGCCATCTACCTGATCTTCTCCGTTCTCGGGGCCGGAGGAATAGTGCTCGGCATTCGCCATTGTCGCCAGACCGTTACCTTACCGACAAACGAACCGCTCTCCAACCAGACCGATAACAACTCCTCCCCTGAATGATCGGGATTAAAGCAGAAAAAGAAGCAGTGCCGAATACGACACCGCTTCCATAGATTTAGTTACGGCTTAAAGAAAACTAGTATCCCAGCGCCAGCCCGTTTTCGCGCGGATCGGAAGCTCCCTCATAAAGGCCGTCACTCCGGATCATGATCGCCTGTACATCACCGAACGGCGTTCGTTCCTTGATAACGTGCCCCATTCCGATCAGACCCTGCTTGGTCTGAATGGAAAACTTGCCTTCCTCAAGGTAGACAATATCAGGCAGCCATTGATGATGGTAACGAGGTTGATCGACCGCTTCCTGCAGCGACATTCCAAAACGTTCGATGTTAATAATCGTCTGTGCCACCGTCGTGATGATCTTGGACCCACCCGGCGATCCCAATACCAGACAGGGCTTGCCGGAACGGAACACGATCGTCGGCGACATTGACGACAACATTCGCTTGCCCGGTTCGATTTTGTTCGCTTCGCCGCCGACCAGACCGAATACATTCGGTTCACCCGGTTTTATCGAGAAGTCATCCATCTCGTTGTTGAGCAGAAATCCGGCGCCGTCTACCACCAATTTAGAGCCGAACGTAGTGTTAATCGTGTAGGTCATGGAGACGATGTTGCCGTCGGCGTCAAGAATGCTGAAATGGGTGGTCTGGTCGGATTCACTGCCAAAGATACCGGGACGAACCTGATCCGATGGACGCGCCTGGGTGGAATCGATCAGTCTGCGACGGCTGTCAAGGTAGTTCTTGTCCAGCAGTTTGTCCGGTACCGTCCAAAACTCCGGATCACCTAAATGCTCCGACCGATCAGCGTAAGCCAGCTTGGCCGCCTCACAGAAAAGATGGATATACTCCGGAGAAGTAGCGGAGTATACCGAAAAATCATAAGGCTCAAGCAGTTTCAATATCTGTCCCAGACATATTCCACCCGATGACGGCGGCGGCATCGAGTACACTTTCAGCGGGCCGAAATCGAAGCTCAACGGCTCGCGCCACACCGGTTGATAACCGGTCAGATCCTCAGCAGAGATGATCCCGCCGTGCTCCTTCATGCAGTCAATGATCCTTTGAGCTGTCTCCCCGCTGTAGAAGCCATCGGGACCATCGGTTGCAATTGCCGATAGGGTATTGGCCAAATCGGTCTGAACAAGCCTGTCTCCAGCTTTAAGTATCCGACCTCCGGGGGCGAAGATTGCCGCAGTCGAAGTGAAAGTTGTGAGGCTATCTTGATAATCATCCAGGGAAGCCGCCAGATGATTATCCACAATCAATCCGGAATCAGCCAATTCCGCGGCCAGGGTAACCAGCTCTTCCCAGGTGCGACTTCCATACTCCTTCCAGAGAACATGCAAACCGGCGACCGTACCGGGCACACCGGCAGCTTTAGCCCCAAGTGTGGAAGCATTTGGAATCACATCCCCTTTAGGTGTCTGGTACATCTTTTCCGTAGCCGCAGCCGGGGCGGTCTCGCGGAAATCAAGCGCTCGAACTTGTCCCGATTCCGCCTCATAGACCAGCGCGAATCCCCCGCCGCCGATATTACCCGCTTCCGGGTAAGCCACCGCCAGGGCAAAGCCAACCGCTACGGCGGCATCGAAAGCGTTTCCACCTTGCTGCAGCACCTGAAGTCCGATACGTGTCGCCACCGGCGATGATGTCGCCACCACCCCGTTCTCATGAAGATGCGAAACGCCGACACCGGAGCATCCGAAAAAGGCAAAGGCGACCGTCGCCAGAACGGCGACGGTCACTATCGATGCTATTATGAGCTTGGAACTGAGATTGACTCTGTTACGGTCGTCTTTCGACAAGATAGATATGACCGTCCGGGAAAGTGACATTGAGCTGAATGCCTCCCTTCAAATCCTTGGCGGTAGTCTTGATCGGAACAGCGTTCTCGCCGTCGAACAAGTTGGTCAGTTTGACCTTGGCCGCTTTCATACCGGCCGCTTTGAGATCCGCCTTTATGATGACATCCTTGTTGCCGGACTCGAAACCATCGGACAGTTGTCCGGGCGGCGGCGCCACCACGAACAGAAGACTCTTCTTCTCGCCCACATGGAAGGAGATATCGACCGAAGGATCACTGCAATACAGATATGATACCACTCCGGTACTCTCCAGCACCGATTCGAGGAAAGCCAGTTTCTGATGGTTGCCGCCTGAGGCAATGTCGAAGCTGAACAGGAAAAGTTGTCCTTTGAAACGCGAGGAACAAACACCAACTACTTTGGAGCCGGCCTTACAAAGTTTCTTAACCTTCGACTCATCACCGGAGCGGATTGAACCGTAGACATTACAGGGGAATTCGCCGTTCTTATGAGAGACGGTGTTGATATGATAATCAACCGTTGTCCTGATCCTGAAATGGTTGGCCAGGGTTTGACAGTCTCTGAAATACTCGTCATAACGAGGCATCAAACCGCAAAGCACCACCGTGCAACCGGCTTTGGCTAACTCGACTATAGCTTCCTGGTCCGCCTCGGGCATAACTTCCGAGGTTGGTACGAATACAAGACGGTAGTTCTTGATCGACTCCCAATCACGATTCTCGCGAATACCGTAACTTAGCTTAAGGCGCATCAGGTCACGACAGAAACCAACCGTGGATCCGTTAAGTAACTGGGGCAAATACGGCATGATTTTCTCATGAGACAATCCGCGCAGCCAATAGTAAAGGCGTGATCCAACTACGGCGATATCCGACTTAGTGTCCATCTCCTCGAGACCGACTTCGGTAATAGCCTGGTTAAACTTAGAAGCAACATCATAACCGTCTGAAATCGTTCCATCGTTATGAAGCGGAGCACCGTACCAATGGTCACGATCAACGAACATGTAATGATTCAGTCCCTTGAAACCGGAGGATAACGCTGCTGCCAGATAGAACCGCCGACTGTTGTTGGTTACCGGCGCGATAAGCTGCTCGCGCTTGGCATCGGCCGCCGCTGCGCCTGACACGAACGACGTCGCGAAAGCAAATCCGTACTCGGCCTTAAGAAACCGCGCCCGAACGCTAAGATCGAAATAATTCCCCTGATCCGGGAATACATTGGCTCCTAGGAACGGTTGACGGTCATCAGGAACAAGGTTGAAGGCTGGAAGGATATCCCCCGGCTGGAAATAGAGCGAACGATAAATCAGCGGCTCAACCGTATAGGACGTAAAAACGTCTTCCAGTATCTCCAGATACTCACGGAGCATATACTCCCGGAAACGCATCCAGTCGAGCACCTTGCAGAAATCCTTCTGCTCCAAATCCGTAAACTTACGCGGCGGTTCTACCGTATCGAAAGTCTCATTTTTCTCACGGTAAACAGCGTTGAGTTTCTTGATATCTTCGTAGAGATCCTCAAGAAACCGCGGATAATACTCTGCTACAACATCGGGGTTGTAATCGGCTGAACCTGGATCCAGGCGCCGTCCGAACGATGTTTCATAATCAAGCTCCACCATGAACACCGGACCGCGCGGGTGAACGTAATTCTTGGTCACCTCAATGAAATTGCGGAAAAAAGTCTTGAGATGGAACTGGAAGGTCTTGTGTAAATAACTTGGAAGATACCCGGTTTCCACGCCGTGGTCGTTCTCGAACTTCTGCTCCTGTCCATTACAGTCACGCGCCAGCAGCTTAATGTCGTTGAACAAGTACTTAGGCAGGCCACCATATTCAAGCTGCCCCCAAACCCAGGGACCGGGACGAAGAATCACCTTGAAGCCGAACTCGCGGGCCAGCTCTAAAAATACAACAAGATCCTTCTTTGGATCGGAAAATCCGCTAAAGTCCACATGCTTTGAGGCGTCCTGGTGAACATTCCATGGCACGGCGGTGGAAATGATCCGGAATCCGGCACGCTTGATCCGCTCAAAACAGATCGACCAATAGCGTTTGTCGATCCGGAAGTAGTGCAGTTCCGCCGAAAACGGATGATAGGTTTCCTTACCGATAGAGAACTTATTGCCTATAACACCTAACATATAACGCCTTATCTATCAACAACTTAATGTTTTTCAGGGCTTTTTTCAGTCTTTCATAATACCATAATCACCCTATAAAGTCAACATTATTCACCTAACCAACTGTAGGACTGCCGGTTACAAACACAGCCCAACGAACACCACACCCGGCACATAATAGACCCGGCACGGACTCGGCAGAGACTAAATCCCGTCACTGTACGGATGAAAGTTTTGATCTCGTGTAGTGGGCGGCCTTGCGTCGCCCGCATTGCAGTTGTGTCTTACTGAATGTCCGGGAGGTGTGCCTCTTCAACATTCCCTTTTGTCTCACGGTCATTGTCACACTCGCCGGAATCACGAAGATTCGACAATAAAAAGCCCCCGGCAAGAGCGCCGGGGGCTTGATAATCTATCGTAACCAACAGGTTACTTCATCAATACCATTTTCTTGGTGTCAACGAAGTTGTCGGTCTGCAGGCGATAGAAATAAATGCCCGAAGAGACCGAACTGCCGCCGTCGGAATAGCCGTCCCAGTCAACCGTGTAGGAACCGGCCGCCATGGTCTCATCGACCAGAGTCGCGACCTGCTGTCCCAAAACGTTGTAAACGACCAGTGATACGTTGGCGCGAGATTTCACGTCGAACTGAATCTGGGTCGAAGAGTTGAACGGGTTCGGGTAGTTCTGACCAAGTGACCAGGCTTCCGGAAGACCTGAGCCGGGGCGATCAGATATATTGAGCGGATCAATAATAGTATAACAATGCGGGCCATCCCATGTCGGGAAATAGTCAACAGATGTCGCCCATTTCCAGAGACCCGAAGGCGGATAGTAACTTGAGTCGAGACAGATCGTTTTTCCGTGGTTGGAGATATCCAATGGGCCAATCGTCAACGTTATTACTCTATCATCAAAGCCAACGGCCATACCTGATCCAAACATTTTGAAAGTACTGAAACCAACCGTGTCGGAGGCGTTGCCAGTGACACGAGTAGTATCGTCTATGAACAGACCGCCGTCCATCATAGTTTTCGTCAGCGTCCCAAGTGTATCCCCGGACACGTCCGACCATTCAGCGCCGTTTTCAGAATAAAAGCGAAATCCGTTGGTTGTTCCAGAGATGGCTTCAGTAGTACTGTTGGTAAACCTGATATAGAAAACTACTTCCTGACCGGTCTTGAGAGAGTCGGTCGAAGTGGGGCTGGCTGTTTCTGCAACCACCTGATCAAGGGTGATACTCTGACCGAACGCCGAAACTCCGGAAAGGACCATAAGTCCAAGTAAAACAATTAGCATTTTCTTCATAAGATCTCGAAACTCCTATCTTCTTATAAAAAACGTTTTGTTGTCTTCCAATGTTTAAGATGCCATCAAAATTAGCAAGTTCCCTTTACTAAAAACACCTCCTTACGATGCTACAGGCATACACCCGCATCCGATGAAGTACACACTCCACACGTTCCTAAATTATACGAGCACCCTATATACGAGTCAATAAAAATCAAGCCTTTGGAAACAAAAAAGGCGGATCGTAAACGATCCGCCTTCGATTATTCGAAGCATGTTACTCGGCTCACGCCGGTGGCTGTGGTCCGCCATTAAACATGTAGTCGACCAGATAAACCAGATCTTCGATGTTCGGCAATCCGCCCGAGCCGTTGACGTCGATCACGTAGAACGGATCGGGGGCCGGGCCGCCGCTGAACATGTAGGCAACCATGAAAACAAGGTCATCGATCGCTATGGCGCCGTCGCAGTTCATATCGCCGCGCAGGCAGGACGGAACGACAATCTTACCGGCGATATTGACCGGGTAGTAGTCACCCCAGATCGTGGTCATACGCGGAACTTTGGAACCCAGCTTGAGCGTGTCGATCTCCAGCACGCCAGCCGAGGCGCTCGGACTGACATAGAAATAGAGATTCGCGATTGGTCCGCTTCCCGGCTGGAGATAATTCGAACCGGCTCCGGTGGCATCCGTGCGGAAGAGAATACCGTAGTATTGATTGCTCAGTTCAACGTTCTTCTGGACATAATTGAAATACTCCGTTCGTGTTCCGACCACGGAGAAAGAATCAAAGGTGATGCCCATGGAGTTAGTCATATCGAAATTGAGCTGGATTTCCTTGATCTGAACCGTGTTGGTCAGATTTAGCGGAAGCATGATATGTTCACCCTTGGCGGCCACGATCGAGTCCATATGAGCAGTGTCGGCCGTTACCCAGACGTAGTTTTTCAGATGTTCTTCACCGGGACCAAGGAGCGAAGCATCGTCTACAACCAGCGAGACATCATAGATGCCGGGATCGTTGAAGGTGTGAACCGGATTCTGATCGTACGAACTGCCTCCATCGCTGAAAGTCCACTCCCAGGAAGTCGGTGAGTTGGGAGAAAGGTCGGTGAAATTAACGGTTAGCGGAGCTTGACCCTCAGTGTAATCAGCGCTGAATTTGGCATTGCCGAGATCGGCCAAGGCGTTGTAGGCATCGATACGACCGGAGCCAAGGAGCTGGTCATAGCTCGGATTTACTCCATAGATATCATCGGCCGTACTCTCGATCAGAGAGTCCACCTGAGATTTGGTCAGCGAAGGCATTGTCGAACGAATGAGACCCGCCAGACCAGCCACCATCGGGCATGCCATCGAGGTGCCACCCTGGGTTGCGACAGTGTTCGTGTGCGAAGCACCATAGGTGTAGGTCGAAAGGATAGATTCACCAAAGGCCGAAACATCCACCCAGACACCGTAATTGGAGAAACTGGACTTCACATCGCCACTACCAACCGAAGCCACTGAAAGAACTTCGATACCGCTCGGATCATAATCAAGGTAATCCGGGCAGTTGCAGTTATCGTTTCCGGCGGCATGGCAGATAGTCACATCGGCGGAGTCAACTAAAGTCATAGCTGCGTTCATAGTTGTGGTGCTCGAAGAGCCCCAGGAGCAGGATACTATCTTAGCGCCGTTACGGGCAGCGTACTGGATAGCTGAGCCACAATTGTTCGAGTTAACATAACCGCTGCCGTCGCTGGCGCTGGCGCCAACTCTCAGACACATGATGCGAATGCCCCGGAATGATCGATGACCACCGAACCAGCCTCCGGCCATGGAGGAAACATTGACGCCGTTGTTGGTAGCTGCGGCCGCAATACCGGCACAATGCGTACCGTGACCGTTGAAGTCTATCGGATCCGGATCGGGGGTACCGCCGTCCTCAAGGGGATGAACCGTAATGCCGGTGAATCCCGTGAAGAAATCGTAACCGATCAGATCGTCGACAACTCCGTTGCCGTCATCGTCGATACCGTTCAGATCATCGGTATCATAAACAACATGGTCGCCGTCCACATCTTCACCGGGATTGACCCAAATGTTGTCGGTCAAGTCGGGGTGCAAATAACCAACACCGGAATCAACTATGGCGAAGATAATTGAATCAGAACCGGTCTCAATGTCCCAGGCGCCTCGGAGATTCATATTGGTGCTGACAATGTGGTACTGACTGGTCCATGACGGATCATTAGGATCTTTCGCCAGCGGCATGGCCCAGACCGGCTCAGCCTGACGAATATGCGGATTCTGCATGAGAGCATCGATCACCTCATTGAGGTCGATGTTCTCGGGGAACTTCAACTCGTAATACCGAGTAAAATCCACCTTATTGGAGTTCTTATCGGGACGCTCCTTCTCCCAGGGGAAAATGCTGCGTGCCTGACTAACCTGATATTTAGCCATGACATCATCGAGGGTCGGTACAGCAAAACTGGCCAGACCAAAAGAAGTGCTTAGACTGGCAACGTTTACGTCATCCTCAAGAACGACCGTAACCAGCCCGGGCATGATATGAGGTTCCGGTTGATCCGCTCCCTCAACTACCACTGCTGTAGCCGATCCGGCAAAAATCAGGGTCAGCGCAGCCAAGAATACGGCAGCGAGGAAAGCCTTGCCCATCATTTGCATCACATGCTCTCCAATTCTATAAAGATATTAGCTCTCGTATGTCCTTACTATCTATTTACGTCAAAGTCTGTCAGTAATTTAGCCTAACTCGACAAGGCATGGCTTTTTTGACTCATTCATTAACAACAGGATTGCGAAATCCACTGGACTGCACGTCTGCAACCGATATCAGGCTCTCTGCCCAAATGCCTGCCGTGTAGGAACTAAAGTGAGAACCGACTGATTCAGGCGGCCCTCGGCGGTATGACTCGTTTACAATATAGTAACTTACGGGGATTTTCCAAACAAAAAAGAGGCCGTCTCCACTTAGGTGGAAACGGCCTCAGGCTTATTGCCAGGGAATCCTTTCGGATCCCTTTATAATTCAAGCCTTACAGACAGTCTGCCGGAGCAGGACCGCTCGAGAACATGTAGGTTACCAGGTAAACCAGGTCGGAAATATCCGGACCGGAACCGGAACCATTGATATCAGCCTCTTCAATACACGGCGGCTCAGGACCACCCGAGAACATGTAAGTCACGAGGTAGACCAGGTCCGAAATGTCGGGACCGGCGCCGGAATGGTTGATATCGCCAACGACCTGGCAGCAACCAAAGGTGAGGCCGAGGTTATTCTCAGACCAAACCATACCCTTATCGACTCTGGCTAAGAAGTCAGCTTCGCCGTCCTTGGAAGTCGTGAACAGCTTGTAGACTTCGAGAGTGTCGGTCGGGGTAAGGGTGTAATCCCACCGGAAGGTCCAGACCATGTGCAGGTCGGCATCAACCGAGTCGGAGGCCGTGAAGCCAAGGTTGTCGCCCATGTACTTCCACAGCGAGTCATCCGCGAAATAACCGAAATCGTAAACCTGCGTGGAGTTGTCCATGGTGTAAGCGTTACGGTAGGTATTGTTCATGGTGCTGTTTTCGAGTACAGCGATGAGAGCCATACCACCATAGCGCAGATCGTTTTCCTGGCACTCAAGAGCATCGCCCAGAGAGTCCTCAATCTCGGAACCGATCTGATAGATCAGCTTGCGGCCGGTATCGAAGCCGCTGCGGTTCCAGGAACCGGAGTCAGACGGGATATCCCAGTCCATACCTTCACCGATCGCGAGGCCGGCGTGAGTTTCACCGTCGACCACATAGATCTTGAGGTGCTCGATCATGAACTCACAGGAGTCGCCTTCATGCGGGGCAATCCAGTTCTTCTCGAGCATGATGCCGGTGTCACGAGTGACGAATGAAGACTGATACAGGTCATAATCACCCATGTTGGTCGGCTCGACGTGTCCCATCGGGAAGAAGCCGTGATCGGACAGGTAGCCTTCGCCAAACATCGAGTAGTTACAACGAACGGTGTCGGTCTCATCCAGCCAGCAGATGATCGGGGAACCGTCAAACAGATAAACCGAGGCATCGCCCGGGACTGAGTCGGTTACACCGGCATCCACGTAGTCGCAGTCACCGTAGTTGAAGAAGTCAAGGTTCACACCACCTTCGCCCTGCAGACCGAAGTTACCGTTAGAGGCAACGGCCAGCGAGAAGCAACCAGTGCTGATAGTATCCCATTCAGGAGAAATGACCGTATCCGCAACCCAGAAGCTGACCGGGATAATGGTCGGGGAATCTTCCTGGTTACCGGTGATGCTCAGTTCACCCTCGAGGTACACAATAGTACCAGGAGCGTTGACTGCGCCGCCGGCGTTCAGGGTAACAGTACCGGAAACGGTGTTGTTCTGACCGGAAGGAACCGTAACGGCGCCGGTGAAGCTAGAAGTCAACCAGCCACTGACCGGACCAACCGTCTCGGTAACGGCAAAAGTACCGTTCATGTCGGTATTACCGGAGTTCTCCAGAACCAGCGGAGTATCGAGCGGAATACCGTGCTTGGTGTAAGCCGGGAAGTCGATCTGAGTGATCGAGGTGTTGAGCAGAGCCACCGGGATCGGCTCAACGCAGGCCAGACGCATCCACATAACGTCAGCCAACTGCCAAGTACCTTCATCCTGTACAACTCCGCCTGGATCAAGGTCGTGAATGTACTGAATGTCGAGGTAGTAATCACCAGTGTAGGAACCAGACGGGTCAACCACAACGCCTGACGGGAAACCGTAGGCGCCGGTCTGGTTGGTACCGAAACGGGCCATTGACGGCCAGTTGTCGGAGTCGCAGGCACCGTTGACACCGGTCGCGGAGTCACAGTCGGGGGTACGGGAGTTGGTGATGTCACGAGCCTTATCCCAGGTCAGACCACCGTCATCGGAAACAACCACGTACAGTTCGCCGTTGGCAGCACCGGTGATGTCGGACTGGTCAATACCACGAGCCGAGCAGTCATCTTCGATGCCGGCCGGGATGTCGTTGTACTGAACATAAAGGTAGTAGAACTTACCATCACATTCAGAGATGCTCATCTTGGAACCCTGGAGCTGCCAGGCGCCCGGAGTACAGGTCGTCTGATCCCATTCCAGGTTGGCAGCGGTACGGATAAGGGCAGAACCGCCGCTAAAGCCGCCGGTACCGAGGTTTTCACCCCAGTGGAACATGCGGCAGCGATACAAACCGGCACTTCCGCCAGAGTTGGCGTCGGCCGGCCAGAAACGAGCACTCCACACGATGTGCAGGTAGTCGTCGCTGTCGATCAATGACTGCAGGTCGGTGTACGGACGATAGCCGTCAACACCATCAACGTTCATCGTCAGGTTGACGCGATTGTTGAAGGTGACACCATAGTCATCGGAAGTCTGATAGTAAATATCGTTATCCCACTGGACATACTGCTGACCATCGTTCGAGGAGCAGGTGTCACAGTCACCGTCGTCCGGACGGTTGCCGATCCAGACCAGGGCAACTTTACCGGTGGTCGAGGAAGCGCAAACATCCTGAGCGATGTCGAAGACAGTGTCAACGACGTACGGCGGATAATCGTAAGCGTTGGCAGCATCGACACCAACCTTACGGAAGTAAACGATCGCCTGCGGGTCGGCGGCGTCCGGCTCGGACACCTGAGCAAACAGGTGCAGGACCGGGGTCTGACCGGGAACTTCCTGGTAGACCATCGACGGCCAAATGATCGACTTCAGGGAGTCGACCTGAAAGTTCTGACCGGTAGCCCAGGCCGAGGTAGAATCCTCAACGCGGGAACCACTGCCGAAGAACGCGAAAGCAGGTGAATAATCCCAGTAAGTGTGGCACTGAATGCCGGCACCCTGGTTGTTATGACCGCCGGCAACAGCACGGTTGTCGTTAGTCACATCCAAAGCCACATAGCCACCGTAGTCGCCGGTCGCCTGGACACCAGTCGGGTCCACAAAAGCACCGTCGTCGGCGATATAAGCATTGTAGCAATATTCACGATTTTCCATAACCGGACCCGGCAGATACATCCACAGGAAGTGGACAATGAAACCCTCACCGGCGCTGGTACCCCAGTCAACCATACGGGTCATTCTGCCGTTGTGCTGATAATCATACCAGGTGTCACCAATGGCAACGCCCGGGGAGGCCGTAGCAGCGCTAACCTGGCCCAGGGCCGAAGACTGTTCGTCGGCCGTCATGCGAGTAGTCCGCGTATAGTCGTTCTCATTCGGGAACGCATACTCCGTCTGCTTCAGAAGCAACGGATTCTTTACGCGCGACGTATTCGGGGCCTTAGCAGCAGTAACCGACATGGCCATGAAGGCTACCACCAGCAAGGAGAGTACCAACAGTACTGAAAATCTCCTCATTCAATAGCTCCTTTCGAAAGGTTAACAAGTTCCCAACTTATTCCTTTGGGTTCAAAGACAGACCAGTTTACCGCTCCGTCGCATTGAGCGGTTCTTGTCTGCAGAAATTTCGAACCAAGAAAAACGCAACCGTAAAATTCTTACTCGTCTGTTCCTGGATGCACCTCCTCTCGTCACTTAGCCGACATACGCGGCAAATAGGTTGTCTTGTTCCGGGTTGAAACATCCCAAAAATCACTGTAGATTGAAATGCAAGCGTTCAATAAAATAGCCAAGAAACGTTCTTCGTTTACTTCTTAATTCCGGGTTCCGGTTATAGCCATCGGTTCCCATTATGCCTAATGATTTGCCACACTCATCAGGCGAGACAGAACGTAAGACCGTGAATGCTAAGCCTGTCTACACAGGCTCAGGCTAAATCAGTATAATGTAGCAGAGTGGAGTTGTCAAGACTTTTTGGGAAACACTAGGCAAAATGTTCCACCTGCAAGTTCCCGTCCTATATTAAATTACGTAAAAAAAGGCCGCTTTTCAGCGGCCTTTTCGCATTCTTAAAAACAAACCCGGAAGCGTCGCAATTATTGCGGTGGGCGAGGACCGGAATGATAGAGGAAATTCACCATGTACGCAATATCCGAGACATCCACCTGCCCGCTCGCATCGGCATCGGCAGACTCCAGCGGTGCCGGCGCTGTTCCCTGCCGGAACATATAGGCAGCCAAGTAGATAACATCGTTAATGGTGAACTTGAGGTTACCGTCGGTATCACCCCGCAAGTAGGTTGCCACCACAAAAGTGGTTGTCATCACATCAGTGGCCGACTCGGAATCGGTTACGGTGAAAGTGACCGGGTAGCTTTCGCCGTTCTGAGTCGGATCAGCGGTGATGCTGAACACACCGGTGTTGTCCGTGACAACAAAATTGGCGTTCGGTATTGATACATCCATCGTAAGCGTCACCGGCAGACCTTCGGGATCAATTGCCACCAGCGTCGTATCAAAGGTTTGATCGACATATACAGTGACCGTAGAGGGCAGGTACTCTTCCCAGTATGGAGACTGGTTGCCTGCTTCGAGGACGATAATATCTACGAACAACGTATCAGCAGCGCCGTCGTTATCAACAGCGATATAACGCAATTGGTAAGTACCGGCCTGGTTATAATCCGGGAAGAAGTTGAAAACAAGCGCATAGGTGGCCGGTTGTGACAACGTATAGTTGCTGTCCGGAAGACCGTCAACGGTCAGCGTTACGGTACCGTCGTTGTCCTCCGCCAGCGCCGCCAGGTTGTCAACCGAGCCTCCCTCATTGATCGTGATCGGACCCGGATCATTGACCGTTATATGCGGCGGCTCGTTTTTATCGTACACGCGGAACGTCACCACTTCTGAACGGGTCAACTCGTAGTTCATCTCATCGTGTACACTGAAGCGGACATAATAGAAGTCAGGATCGTTGTCTCCCTGAGTGTAATCGGGCGAGAAGGTCAGCGTACCCTCACGATTCGTGCCGTTGATCGTCGAGGTGAATTCCATATTGGTAGCCAGAGTGTCGGTTCCGTCGAGAGTCACTACGATATCCGGAAGCGTGCCGTCATCGTCCCAGGCGGATATTTCATAAGTCAAGGTCTCTGATTCCTGGAGGGTATCCTGCTGGAACGGCGACATGAAGTACCACGGCGCACGGTTAATATCTACCACCGTGATAGTAATCTCCTCCGATACAACATCCGATGGCTCGGCGGCATCGGTAGCATAGAATGTCACCGGGTACTCACCGGCGTCATCGTAGGTCGGTGTCCAGGCGAAATTAGCCGTACCATTGCCGTTGTCAACCAGCGTGGCCGTACCCGGCAAGGTCGAGGATGTAATCACCGGGTAATCACCGTCCGGATCACTGGTGGTTATCGAAAAAGTCAACGCGACATGCTCATCAACGGTCTTATCACCGATCGGATCAAGCACCGGGTCCTGGTTACCGGCGTCGACCACCTCGATCGACAATGTAGACTGTGAAGATAATTCACCGTCGGTCACCTCCAGCCCGATATCATAGACACCCTGCTGGGTGTAATCCGGACTGAACTGGAATCCGGCCGAACCGTCGCCGTTATCTATCAGGTAGAAATTATTCGGAACGGTACCATCGACCAGGGAGATCGAGATCGTACCGAGTTCGGGATCAACGGCATACACTACATCGGTGAGGACTGTTCCCTCAACAACCTGGAGACCTGCCGGGATCTGATCGAAATAGGGCGCCTGATTACCGGCTTCGCGAACCTGGATCAGAACCACCTCGCGGTCGTAATCATGGCCGTCGAATGCCCGGAACTTGATTGAATAAAGACCAGCCTGAAGGAACGACGGCGTGAAAGTGAAGACCGCGGTACCGTCGCCGTTGTCGACCAGGCTCATGTTCTCATACAGAGTGTCGGTACTGAAGGTCGGCGGTTCGGTGCCGTCAATATCGGTAGCACTAAGGTTCAACAGCAGAGTCTCACCCTCGTACAGTTTCTGAGTACCGATCGAGTCGAGCACCGGCGGGATGTTAATGCCGTTAACCGTAATATCTACCGCCCGAGTCGAGCTGAGCTGAGGCGAGCCCTGATCGATGGCCAGGAACGTAATCGTGTAGTCCCCTTCCTGACCGTATTCAGGGGTGAAACTGAAACTTCCGGTATTATCGCCGTTGTCGACGAAAGAGGCGTTGGTCGGAAGACTGCCAACAATGGACAGAAACACCACCGCCGTGGAATCCTCGTCCGAATCGGTCGCGACAATTTCGAATTCAAGAACATCATCGACATCGACCGTAAACGGACCGACGGAATCGATTACCGGAGGCTGGTTGACATCAACCGTGGTAATTGAGAATATCTCAAGCGCCACCAGACCCTGTGAACCCAGCTCTGTCGCGTAAATCTTGACCGTGTCAAGTCCGGCATCGAAGTAGTCCGGGGTGTAAGTCAACAAACCGGTACCGTCGCCGTTGTCAACGAAAGTGTAATTCTGAAGATGGGTGCTGACACTCAACGCGAGCGGATCGGCATCGATATCTTCAGCCGTAACGGCGACAGCCAGCGTACCGTTCTCAAACACCGTGGTGTCGTCGATCGCGGTAATGGTCGGTGGATGGTTACCGCTTTCGGATACCGAGATGACCACATCCTCGAAGTCCTCAAGTTCACCGTCGGAGGCATAGAAAGTAATCGTATAGACACCACCCATAGTCGGATCGGTAATCCACTCGAACAGGCCGGTGCCGTCGCCGTTGTCGGTATAAGTCGCCCCGGAAGGCAACGCTGAGACGGTTAGAACCGGAATAGTGCCGTCGGGATCGCTGGCCGAAGTCGGCAACGACAGCGTCGCGCCTTCAACTACGAATTGTGAGCCGATCTCATCGAGGACCGGCGCCTGGTTGTCAAGCACCGTTATTTCAACGATCTCATCGATTGTTAATTCACCGTCGGAGGCGGTAAAAGTGACATTATAAGTCCCGGCATCACCAAAAGCCGGAGTCCAGTCGAAAGTCCCGGTGCCGTCGCCATTATCAGTGAAAGTAGCGCCGGTCGGGAGATTCGTAGCGGTCAGCGTCGGAATCGTAGCATCCGGGTCAGTGGCCGAGATCGCGAAGTTCAACAGGATATTCTCGGTAGTAGACTGAGCCCCAATCGCCGCCAGGACCGGGACCTGATTACCGGCGTCGTTGACCGTAATCGTGACTACTTCATCGTCTGTAGCGGTTCCGTCTGAGGCCGTGAAGGTGACATCATAACTACCGGCGTCAGTGTAACCGGGAGTCCAGTCGAAGGTGGCGGTGCCGTCACCGTTATCGGTAAACGTCGCGCCGGTCGGAAGATTGTCAGCCGTGAAGCTCGGCGTCGTTCCATCAGCATCGGTGGCTGAGATATTGAAGTTCAGATTGACATCTTCAGTAGTTGACTGAGCGCCAATCGCCGCCAGGACCGGAGCCTGGTTACCGGCATCATTAACCGTAATCGTGACCACTTCATCATCAGTCAGACTTCCGTCTGAAGCTGTGAAGGTAACATCGTACGATCCGGCGTCAGTGTAGCCGGGAGTCCAGTCAAAGGTCCCGGTGCCGTCACCGTTATCGGTGAAAGTAGCTCCGGTCGGAAGGTTGTCAGCCGTGAAGCTCGGAATCGTAGCATCCGGGTCAGTGGCTGAAATTGTGAAGTTAAGATTGATTGCCTCGACCACAAGCTGCGAGCCAATCGCTGCCAGGACCGGAGCCTGGTTACCGGCATCATTGACCGTAATCGTGACTACTTCATCGTCTGTAGCGGTTCCGTCTGAGGCCGTGAAGGTAACATCGTACGATCCGGCGTCAGTGTAGCCGGGAGTCCAGTCGAAAGTCCCGGTACCGTCACCGTTATCGGTGAAAGTAGCACCGGTCGGGAGATTGTCGGCCGTAAAGCTCGGCGTCGTTCCATCAGCATCGGTGGCTGAGATATTGAAGTTCAGATTGACATCTTCAGTAGTTGACTGAGCGCCAATCGCCGCCAGGACCGGAGCCTGGTTACCGGCATCATTGACCGTAATCGTGACAACTTCATCATCGGTCAGACTTCCGTCCGAGGCAGTGAAGGTGACATCATAACTACCGGCGTCAGTGTAGCCGGGTGTCCAGTCGAAAGTCCCGGTACCGTCACCATTATCAGTGAAGCTCGCACCGGTCGGGAGATTGTCGGCCGTAAAGCTCGGCGTCGTTCCATCAGCATCGGTGGCTGAGATATTGAAGTTCAGATTGACATCTTCAGTAGTTGACTGAGCGCCAATCGCCGCCAGGACCGGAGCCTGGTTACCGGCATCGTTAACCGTAATCGTGACGACTTCATCATCAGTCAGACTTCCGTCCGAGGCAGTGAAGGTGACATCATAACTACCGGCGTCAGTGTAGCCGGGGGTCCAGTCAAAGGTCCCCGTTCCGTCACCGTTATCGGTGAAAGTAGCACCGGTCGGGAGATTATCAGCCGTGAAGCTCGGGGTAGTTCCATCAGCATCGGTGGCTGAGATATTGAAGTTCAGATTGACATCTTCAGTAGTTGACTGAGCGCCAATCGCCGCCAGGACCGGAGCCTGGTTACCGGCATCGTTAACCGTAATCGTGACGACTTCATCATCAGTCAGACTACCGTCTGAAGCAGTGAAGGTAACATCATAACTACCGGCGTCAGTGTAGCCGGGGGTCCAGTCGAAGGTCGCCGTTCCGTCACCGTTATCGGTAAAGCTCGCGCCGGTCGGAAGATTGTCAGCCGTGAAACTCGGCGTCGTTCCATCAGCATCAGTGGCCGAGATATTGAAGTTCAGATTGACATCTTCAGTAGTTGATTGAGCACCGATAGCTGCCAGGACCGGGGCCTGATTACCGGCATCATTGACCGTAATCGTGACGATTTCATCATCAGTCAGACTGCCGTCTGAAGCGGTGAAGGTAACATCATAACTACCGGCGTCAGTGTAACCGGGAGTCCAGTCGAAGGTCGCTGTGCCGTCACCGTTATCGGTAAACGTCGCGCCGGTCGGGAGATTATCGGCCGTGAAGCTCGGGGTAGTTCCATCAGCATCAGTCGCTGAGATATTGAAGTTCAGATTGACATCTTCAGTAATTGACTGAGCTCCGATAGCTGCCAGGACCGGAGCCTGGTTACCGGCATCATTAACCGTAATCGTTACGACTTCATCATCCGTCAAACTGCCATCTGAAGCAGTGAAGGTAACATCATAACTACCGGCGTCAGTGTAGCCGGGAGTCCAGTCAAAGGTCCCGGTGCCGTCACCGTTATCGGTAAACGTCGCGCCGGTCGGAAGATTGTCAGCCGTGAAGCTCGGGGTAGTTCCATCAGCATCGGTGGCTGAGATATTGAAGTTCAGATTGACATCTTCAGTAGTAGACTGAGCGCCAATCGCCGCCAGGACCGGGGCCTGGTTACCGGCGTCACTGACTGTAATCGTGACGACTTCATCATCCGTCAAACTGCCGTCTGAAGCAGTGAAGGTAACATCATAACTACCGGCGTCAGTGTAGCCGGGAGTCCAGTCGAAGGTCCCGGTACCGTCACCGTTATCGGTAAACGTCGCGCCGGTCGGAAGGTTGTCAGCCGTGAAGCTCGGCGTAGTTCCATCAGCATCGGTCGCCGAGATATTGAAGTTCAGATTGACATCTTCAGTAGTTGACTGAGCCCCGATCGCCGCCAGAACCGGAGCCTGGTTACCGGCATCATTGACCGTAATCGTGACGATTTCATCATCAGTCAGACTGCCGTCTGAAGCGGTGAAGGTAACATCATAACTACCGGCGTCAGTGTAACCCGGTGTCCAGTCGAAAGTCCCGGTACCGTCACCGTTATCGGTGAAGGTCGCACCGGTCGGGAGATTATCGGCCGTGAAGCTCGGGGTAGTTCCATCAGCATCGGTGGCTGAGATATTGAAGTTCAGATTGACATCTTCAGTAGTTGACTGAGCGCCAATCGCCGCCAGGACCGGAGCCTGGTTACCGGCGTCATTGACCGTAATCGTGACTACTTCATCATCAGTCAGACTGCCGTCTGAAGCAGTGAAGGTGACATCATAACTACCGGCGTCAGTGTAGCCGGGAGTCCAGTCGAAAGTTCCAGTGCCGTCGCCGTTATCAGTAAACGTCGCGCCGATCGGAAGATTGTCAGCCGTGAAGCTCGGGGTAGTTCCATCGGCATCAGTAGCTGAGATATTGAAGTTCAGATTGACTGCTTCAGTTACCGACTGAGCGCCAATCGCCGCCAGAACCGGAGCCTGGTTACCGGCATCGTTGACTGTAATCGTTACAACTTCATCATCAGTCAGCGAACCATCGCTCGCGGTGAAGGTAACATCATAACTACCAGCGTCAGTGTAACCCGGTGTCCAGTCGAATGTCCCTGTGCCGTCGCCATTATCGGTGAAAGTAGCACCCGTCGGGAGATTATCAGCCGTTAAGCTCGGCGTCGTTCCATCAGCATCAGTCGCTGAGATATTGAAGTTCAGATTGACATCTTCAGTAGTTGACTGAGCCCCAATAGCCGCCAGGACCGGAGCCTGGTTCACATCATTGACCGTAATCGTGACGACTTCATCATCTGTCAGGCTGCCGTCTGAAGCTGTAAATGTCACACTATAAGGACCGGCATCGGCGAAGGTCGGCGTCCAGTCAAAAGTCCCCGTTCCGTCACCGTTATCAGTAAAGCTCGCACCGGTAGGAAGATTCGTGGCACTCAACGTGGGTGTCGTCCCGTCGGCGTCAGAGGCCGAAACCGTGAAGCTCAGGTTCACGCCCTCATCGGTCGAGCGAGCGCCAATCGCCGCCAGGACCGGGGCCTGATTCACGTCATTGACCGTAATCGCAACGATCTCATCATCAGTCAGGCTGCCGTCTGAAGCTGTAAATGTCACACTATAAGGACCGGCATCGGTGAAGGTCGGCGTCCAGTCGAAGGTCCCCGTTCCGTCACCGTTATCAGTAAAACTCGCACCGGTTGGAAGGTTCGTGGCACTCAAGGTGGGTGTCGTCCCGTCGGCGTCAGAAGCCGAAACCGTGAAGTTCAGGTTCACGCCCTCATCAGTCGAGCGAGCGCCAATCGCCGCCAGGACCGGGGCTTGATTCACATCGTTGACTGTAATAGCAACAATCTCATCATCAGTGAGCGAACCATCGCTTGCCGTAAACGTCACACTATAAGGACCGGCATCGGTGAAGGTCGGAGTCCAGTCAAAGGTCGCCGTTCCGTCACCGTTATCGGTAAAGCTCGCACCGGTCGGGAGATTCGTAGCACTCAGGGTGGGAGTCGTTCCGTCGGCGTCAGAAGCCGATACCGTGAAGTTCAGGTTCACGCCCTCATCGGTCGAGCGCGCGCCAATCGCCGCCAGGACCGGGGCCTGGTTACCGGCGTCATTGACTGTAATCGTGACGACTTCATCATCTGTCAGCGAACCATCGCTCGCAGTGAAGGTAACATCGTACGATCCAGCGTCAGTGTAGCCGGGAGTCCAGTCGAAGGTGGCCGTTCCGTCACCGTTATCGGTGAAGGTCGCGCCGGTCGGAAGGTTGTCAGCCGTGAAGCTCGGGATAGTTCCATCAGCATCGGTAGCTGAGATATTGAAGTTCAGATTAACATCTTCAGTAGTTGACTGAGCGCCAATCGCCGCCAGGACCGGAGCCTGATTCACGTCATTGACCGTTATCGCAACGATCTCATCATCAGTGAGCGAACCATCGCTTGCAGTGAAGGTAACATCGTACGATCCGGCGTCAGTGTAGCCGGGGGTCCAGTCAAAAGTCCCGGTGCCGTCGCCATTATCAGTAAAGCTCGCACCGGTCGGGAGATTCGTGGCACTCAACGTGGGTGTCGTCCCGTCGGCGTCAGAAGCCGAAACCGTGAAGTTCAGGTTCACACCCTCATCGGTCGAGCGCGCACCAATCGCCGCCAGAACCGGGGCCTGATTCACGTCGTTGACCGTAATAGCAACAATCTCATCATCAGTCAGACTGCCGTCTGAAGCTGTAAATGTCACACTATAAGGACCGGCATCGGTGAAGGTCGGCGTCCAGTCGAAGGTCCCCGTTCCGTCACCGTTATCAGTAAAACTCGCACCGGTTGGAAGGTTCGTGGCACTCAAGGTGGGTGTCGTCCCGTCGGCGTCAGAAGCCGAAACCGTGAAGTTCAGGTTCACGCCCTCATCGGTCGAGCGAGCGCCAATCGCCGCCAGAACCGGAGCCTGATTCACGTCGTTGACTGTAATAGCAACAATCTCATCATCAGTGAGCGAACCATCGCTCGCAGTGAAGGTAACATCGTACGATCCGGCGTCAGTGTAGCCGGGGGTCCAGTCAAAAGTCCCGGTGCCGTCGCCATTATCAGTAAAGCTCGCACCGGTCGGGAGATTTGTAGCACTCAACGTGGGTGTCGTCCCGTCGGCGTCAGAAGCCGATACCGTGAAGTTCAGGTTCACGCCCTCATCGGTCGAGCGCGCGCCAATCGCCGCCAGGACCGGGGCCTGATTCACGTCATTGACCGTTATCGCAACGATCTCATCATCGGTCAGACTGCCGTCTGAAGCTGTAAACGTCACACTATAAGGACCGGCATCGGTGAAGGTCGGCGTCCAGTCGAAGGTCCCCGTTCCGTCACCGTTATCGGTAAAGCTCGCACCGGTCGGGAGATTCGTAGCACTCAGGGTGGGAGTCGTTCCGTCGGCGTCAGAAGCCGATACCGTGAAGTTCAGGTTCACGCCCTCATCGGTCGAGCGCGCACCAATCGCCGCCAGAACCGGAGCCTGATTCACGTCATTGACCGTTATCGCAACGATCTCATCATCGGTCAGGCTGCCGTCTGAAGCTGTAAATGTCACACTATAAGGACCGGCATCGGTGAAGGTCGGCGTCCAGTCGAAGGTCCCCGTTCCGTCACCGTTATCAGTAAAACTCGCACCGGTTGGAAGGTTCGTGGCACTCAAGGTGGGTGTCGTCCCGTCGGCGTCAGAAGCCGAAACCGTGAAGTTCAGGTTCACGCCCTCATCAGTCGAGCGAGCGCCAATCGCCGCCAGGACCGGGGCTTGATTCACATCGTTGACTGTAATAGCAACAATCTCATCATCAGTGAGCGAACCATCGCTTGCCGTAAACGTCACACTATAAGGACCGGCATCGGTGAAGGTCGGAGTCCAGTCAAAGGTCGCCGTTCCGTCACCGTTATCGGTAAAGCTCGCACCGGTCGGGAGATTCGTGGCACTCAACGTGGGTGTCGTCCCGTCGGCGTCAGAGGCCGAAACCGTGAAGTTCAGGTTCACGCCCTCATCAGTCGAGCGCGCGCCAATCGCCGCCAGGACCGGGGCCTGATTCACGTCATTGACCGTAATAATCACTATTTCTGAATCGACATCAGACGTGACAACGTCATTGGCGTAAAAGCGCACTTCGTGATCGCCGGCATCGGAGAATCCGGGCGTCCAGTCGAACGTCCCGGTGCCGTCACCGTTATCGGTGAAACTTGCACCGGTAGGCAACGTTGATGTCGTAAGAGTCGGAATGGTTGCATCGGCATCCGAAGCCGACACTCCGAAATTGAGGTTGCTGTTCTCGTTCACTGTCTGCGCTCCGATTGGAGAAAGTTCCGGAGCGGCTGTTTGCGCCAGCGCCGTTCCGGCCGACAGCAGGAGTAACGCAACGATAAATGTCAGGGTTTTGCTATACATTATCCGCATACCTCCCGGAGCTACTTAAGCAGCAACATCTTCTTGGTTTGGCTGTCCTGTCCAACCGTGAGTTTGTACAGGTAGACACCCGAGGCAACCCTTTTCCCGTGGTGATCGGAGCCATCCCAGGTTACCTGGTGATGTCCTGCCGACATTACCTCGTCTATCAGTGTTTTCACGTTTTGCCCTAATATATTGTAAACATCGAGTTTCACATTACTACCGCCGGAGGAGCCATCGATCGAGAACTGGATCGTGGTCGTCGGGTTGAACGGATTCGGATAGTTCTGGCTCAACACGAATGAACCCGGCAGAGGAGTGTCGATTCCTTCGACCTTGACCGCCATTGAATTCGAAGTTGACAGCAACGCCCGATGCAGGGACACCTTGGATAGATCACCCGCTTCGATATCGCTGCGAGCCTTGATCGGCACCTGAAGCATATTGACCGTTCCCGCACCGATCTGATCATCGACTCGATACGGGTTGGTGAAATAAACCAGCGCTTTCATGACACCGTTGCCGTCATCGCGAGAAGTAAGAGCCATTCCGGAGATATCATCACTCAACGTGGGCGCTCCGAGTTCTACCGAATAAGGATCATACTGTATCTCCAGCTCCACACCGGCGATGTCGGTGGGGAGTTCCGAACGAACGGTCATGACATCCTCGGCGCCGCTGAACATATCGTCGTAATCCAGACTGATCGTGGCAAACTTCGATTCGTCGAAATATCCCGGAGTCGGCGATACCTCGATATCGTAGATCAGGTTAACCACCGCGACCAGATCGAACACATCGATTTCCGAATCGGTTATGATATCGGCAATATCCATCCTTCGCTCGTTGAAGGTATAATCACCGATGATACAACCGACGATACTGACCAAATCGGCCACGTTAATTCTCGTGTCGAGGTTGACATCGCCGAAAGCATCAACCTGCAGCAGACCCGAATCGGACACCAACTGCAGCGAAGATGACTGCGGATCAGGGTCAATCGACTCCCAGCCTTCCTCGATATAGACCGGGTAAAGTCCCGGCAGAGCGTTCTCATCGATCGCTATTTCAAGATTCAAAATATCCGTTCCGTCGGATCCTATCGATTGATTGCCCATCCCGAACGTGACAAACCGTACGATCCCGGGATTGGCGCCAATATCCTCATATACCACATATTCGGCAGTATTTTCCGTGACTGAAACGTCGGTTACCTCAAAGTTTTCGGAGTCGTAGAGAAAATCAAACTGGACACCGTAGACAGTCTGTGAGGTCACCAGGTTGATCGGAAGCGTCAGCCCCTGTTTGCTCGGCACGCCGCCTACCGCCGCCCCGTACACCGACGAGGTAAAGAGCCGGTCGTACTCCGGTTCATTGACCACGATACTGACCGTTCGACTCGAATACAACCCCCCGGCGTCGGTAGCCTTGAAACTGGCTGATACATTGCCCGCCTGGGCTATGGTCGGGGTAAAACTGAACACTGAAGATACCGGCGAAGTCCCGGTAACGGTCGTAAAGGTGGCGTTGGCCGGAAGGCTGGTTGCCTCCAGCGTAATTACGTCGCCGTTGGCATCGGTAGAAGAAACGGTGAACGTCAGCGTCGTTCCGACATCGACCGAATAGGCCGAGTTCACTGAGATAGTAGGCGCGTTTTCATCACCTCCGCCTCCACCTCCACTGCCTACAGTGAGAATCGTGGTGTCTTCAGCCGTCGCCCATTCGTTACCGGCAACGATGATGTATTGATAATCACCCTCGGTCGAAGGCGCCTGCACCACTCTCATTCCCGTTACACTGGTGGTGCTGTCGGTAGTAATGTTGGGGCCGGAAGTCTTGACCCAATCGGCGTTTTGAACCGCCCAGTTCAGCGAGAAAGTATTACTGACCGGAACCGTATCGGGAGAGGCATAATAATCCTCGATAATCGGTGCCGGGGCCGTATCCACCCGGAAATAACCGTCAATCATCGTCGGGTAATGAACCACCGTCGTCGAATCTGAGGTATTGTTAAAATCCAGACTGACCTCGGAGCGACGACAGTCGGCATAATGAATTTCGCCCAGCGTATCCAACCAGAACTCGTTGACCTGATGGAACCAGAAAGCGGCCAGATCGTTCTGTTGCATCGATGCGTTGGAGACGAAAGCCAGACGGAAAACCACTCCGGAGCCGGGATCCATGGTAACGAGATTCTCTCCGAAACCGATATTGAATCCGGCTACGATGGCGCCGGAGTCGAACGGGTTCTGTGAAATCGCAGCCGAGAAAATATCGTCCTCCAGACCGGACTGGGCATCGGCAAAACGCCCTACCAGTTCATACAGAACGTACGTAGGGTCATTCGGATCGAGCGCCGGCGTCATAAGGTCGTCTTCGTAACGAATCAGGGCCTTGAAACCGGACACGATCGAGTCCGAGGCAATCATGATCGGCAGCCAAACCGTATCGCCCGGTCGCCCGATAAACGTCTCTACCTTGATTGTGTCCTCAGATGACTCGGTAATGCTATTGCACATCAGGGCGTTGGAATCGGCCATGACCGCGCCGGCCGCCAAAACCACAAAGATCACCGCTACAAGGGGAATCTTCAGAGATCTCATCAATATACCTCCGGAAAACGAATTATAATCTGACCCGTTCTGCTCCAACGGAGCATATCTATTATCACCGACGTTCTCATCCGGAACGCCGCTGGATATATTTCACGACTGTAAGACACCGGGGGCAGTGCTTTTTTTACCGCCACCTGCGGATGCACTCTCTGGACCAACCGAAACGGTCGAGATATCTCCCTGCTCTGTTTTTGAACAGAGGTTTGTTGGTCTAGAGAGTTCATGCCACACTGTCTTCGAGCAATAACCGGACCCATTTGCAGACATTTTGTAATTCAAGCCACTTTGTCCAAATCGGGCTGGAATCATCAAAAGCCGTCGATTATGTTTCCGTCAATTCCTTTTAACGGTATGTAACGCTGGGACTTGAAGTCCCGATGACAAAATCACTTTGCGCTTAGCGGTCGGACGATAATTGTCCCCTTGTAGTATCCAGCGCGGCGTATGGCGAAGAAGGTTGTAACTTTTTTGCAGCCGACTTGATCTCTATGCAATTTTGCAACATGTTGCTGTTTCAGGCTCTCTCAAGATTACAGCTATCATCATAAGATAAAAAAAGATGACCATTTGGCAAGGAGTTTTAGCCCTATCCTTCGTACCCGGTCATCGCTTTTTATTCCTGCTATTTTCGCTGTCGGTTCGTTCTGCTCGTTATCGACTTATCTTATGTTTTCTCCTTTTAATAATCCCCCGGAGAGGGATTAACCTCTCCGGAGTTTATAAGCCTCAATCCAGCTTAATTACTTCAAGAGCACCATCTTCTTGGTGTCGGTGAAGTTGTTGGTCGAGAACTTGTAGAAGTAAACACCACTGGCTTCGTTGGAAGCATCCCATTCAATGGTGAAGTTACCGGCCTCGGCGGTACCCGCAAAGGTGGCAACCTTCTGACCAGTCACGTTGTAAATGGCCAGTTCATACTGACCGGCTTCCTTCATCGAGAAGCCAATCGTGGTGGTCGGGTTGAACGGGTTCGGGTAGTTCTGAGCCAGGCTGAAGCTGGTCGGCATCTGAGTCAGGTTAGCAACCGAACCGTTAGCCGAAGCCAACTCGATCGACAGGACCTGGCCGTTGACGTCCACGAACTCACCGTTGAAGGTGTTGCCGTTCAGCGAGGAAACGAGGATGCGGGTGACGTCGCCGTCAGAGGCATACTTCAGTTCCATGTTGTCGGCCAACAGAGTCGGGGTAACATCGCCGGCTACGGTCAGGAAGGCGCCGCCCATCTCGCGATCGACAGCCACCACACCGTTGTCGATGGTGTAGTTGACATTAACAGTGCTCAGCTTGTCGTAGGGCTCGGCATCGCCAACGATCACACGGATCAGGTAGACCAGGTCGGCAACCGACAGAGTCAGACCGTCAGCGTTGACGTCGGTAGCGGCAATCTGACCGTCGATATTGACTTTGAAGACATCCAGGCCCTGAATGAAGTAGTTGCTGAGAAGAACCGCGTCAGCGATTTCGTTCGACTCACCGTTCAGGTTGATGTCGCCGCGAGCGTCGATGTCGTCGGCACAGATGATGTCAATACCACCGTTGTAGAAGTCGATGATCCGCTTCGGATCCGGCTTGCCCTCGACCGGGTTCATGCAGTCGTCCGGGGCACCAAAGTAGCCGGGGAAGTACGGAGTAGAAGTGACTTCAGTGTACACGTCCGGATCGTAACCACCGTAGTAGTTCCAAACCGAATTCTCAATACCCTGAACAACGCTGTCCTGAGCGGTCAGCGGGTAGTAAGCCAGGGAGTTGTCGCCGCAATCCATCCAGTAGAACCGGATCGGCACGAACTGACACTCGAAAGTCCGGTCGTTGGTGACCAGGAAGTCCAGAGTGAACATGACGGCCGGGAGGCTCGGCTTCAAGCAGGACGGATGGTTGGCGCCATTGTTGGTCTCGGCAATACCGACTACGCGAATCATGCCGCTCGGGCAGGCGTTGCCGCAGTTGCCGTCGGGACCGTAGCGATAGCTGAAGTATTCCCAGCCACAGCCACCATCGTAGAACGCAGCACCGGCCACGGCAGTCTGGAAGGTCAGAGCCGAGGCGTCATAGGCCATCAACAGGTCAAAACCAGCCGGGATCTCGGAACCGGCATTCATGGTAACATCCACGAAAGCGTGCTGGCCCTGGATTACACCATAAGGATAGTAATCGTCGCCATGGTTCTTCTCGATCATGATCTCGAAGTTGGTTTCACCCTTAACGTCGACATAAGCCTCACAGGTGGCAGCGTCGACGCCATCGGTGGCTTCAAAGGTCAGAGTGTAAACAACACCAGTGTCAACGATGTTCGGTGTGAAGATAACCGAAGCACCAGTACCGACAACCGTTCCAACCGGAACCGGGAGGATACCGACAAAGGTGATCGTAACCGGGTCGCAATCGCCATCAGCGGCGGTAACGGCAACGGTCGTAGCCATGTCAGCACCGGAGAAGTAGGTGGTGCCGCAGCCGCCCGTGAAGGACGGACCGATGTTCGTGAAAGCCAGGTCGTAGGTGCAGTGATTGGCGGTAGTCGCGTCATGATAAGCATCAGTCACCATAACTTCGACATACAGCGAGGCACCCACGTCGGCCAGCGACGGAGCATAGCTCCAGGCGCCGGAGGCAGCGTTGATCGTACCAACACCATCAGTGACGGAGAAAGTGAAAGGATCGCTTTCTTCGTCAGTAGCTGTGAAGGTGTAGCTAACCACGGAGCAGTGCGAACCAGTGTAGGCAGTGCCCGGGCAGTTGGTGAATTCGGGAGGCAGGTTCGGAATCGGGTGAATCGTGTAGCAGTACGGACCATCCCATTCCGGGACGCCGCCCGGAGCCCACAGCCAGAGACCTGACGGCGGGTAGTACATCGAGTCGAGACACAGGGTTTCACCATCAGTGTCGCAGCCGGTGTAGATGGCGCCGATGATCTCATCAAAGCCATCAGCAATACCGGGCAATGTCATAACTGAATAGCTGAAGGTAACCTGGTCGTCGCCGGTACCGTCAGAAGAGACGGTGCCAACAGTGTGAACTAAGTCGAACAAACCGGACAGAAAGCCACCGCCGGTGAGTTCGAGTTCAGCGCCAGTAGCCGGAGTGAAAGAAGCCGGACCATTGACGACAAAACCGTTGGTCATACCTTTGACATAGTCACCAGTAGCATTGGTGTAGCGGATGAAATAGGTAACATCGCCAGGGGCCAAGTACGTAGCACCAGCAACGCCATATTCTGGCGGAGTTGAATTGTCAACCCAGGTAGTGGTGATGTGGTCAACAGTTACGGAGCCACCCTGTGCATAGGCCAGCCCAAATGAAAAGGTCAAGACCAAAGCGATAAGCAATGGAATGCGTTTCATTTTAGTCTCCTAATTACTTCGTTAGCAATTGTCTGAGATGTGACATAACGCAAATTCATTTGTTCATCCCCCTCAGGATCTCGCATGGTAAGGTTCCCGGAATGAGAGCCAACAAATCCCAGGTCCGCCAGGCGATAATCGAATGAATCTGTGTCAGGTCTTTTCATTTGAGCGCGTGTTAAAATCCCTCTTTTTTCACGCTCTCCTTTCTTCCGTTTGGGGGTTTACGGTTTTGGTCGCCCCTGGCCTGTGCCGGGGCAACCGTTTCTTTTTATGTTTATTTTCTTATTTCACAACACCTTAAGTACAATTTACTGACAGCCGCACCACGGTCCTTGCTGGAACATATAAGCCACCAGGTAGACCAGATCGGTAATATCCGGACCAGCTCCGCTGCAGTTTACGTCCGCCACCCAGATCGGTTCAATTCCCGGACCACCGGTGAACATATAAGCCACCAGATAAACCAAATCGGCAATATCCGGACCGGCTCCGGAACCGTTCATGTCGCCGCAGACAGCTTCATCGACCGTCAGTGAGCCATCGAACAACCAAACTGAATCAAAGTCCAGAACCGCTACCGTGTCCATCTCGATTGAGGTCGAGTCACACCCGCCGCCCGGCGGCAGCGAAACCCGTTTCCAGTTCAAGCAGACATCACCGGCCCAGGCCGTGCAAATCCAGCAATTCGTATCAGGGACTTCCTGAGTCACGATACCGATCGAGGAACCATCCGGACGCGAGAAGTTGAAGTGCGCCAGATAGTCCGACTGGATCATGATATTCACGGTTCGGTCGGTCGTGGTGTCGGGAATATCATAAACATCGGCCAGCAGCTTGATCAGGACGCCGCCCTGCTGCGGTTGAATCGGACTAATCGTTGGCGGATTCGGTAAATCGGCAATACCCGCAATGTTCAAATCTGTTCCATACCCCGACAGTGAGCGAGCTTCAACCCATTCCCAGTCCTCAATTAAAGTCCCGGATACATCATAGCTGCCGATCAACACCTCAGTGGTGTCAATGTGCGAGAAATCCCACTCCGCCTCATGGAAGAAGTCCCAGGTTGAATCAGCCGGAACCAGGGTGGAATCAATACATTCCCAAGTCTGTTGATCCCATTCCTGGCAAAGGAAAAACAGTGTATCGCCGTATACGAATACCGAGTCGGTACAACTATCCCCATCCCAGCTATTACATAACCAGCGGGTGGTATCCACAACGGAATCAATATCTGTCTGGAAAATCATGATATCCGGTCGATCCAACTGCAACCAGAGGTTAAAACCGGCTACCTCATCCCTGTAATTCGTTAAATAAACACTAATTACAGTATTTAAGGCGCCTGGCGCAGCGGTAGTATCGCCTACCCGGACGACCAGATTCGGCTGTTGAGCATTGGTCTCGGGGACGACCAACATAAAGGCAAGAGCAGCAAACAATATCACGAGGTGAGATAACCTCGGAGAGCGGATGTCAGGAGCCATCCTTTCCTCCTAATTCAGCTTCAGGTTCAATGTCTCTCAAGGCAGTGTCCCTTAGCCGTATATCAATAAGATACTCTCCTTAGAAACGGACTCTCCAACCGCGCCCCATAAAGTCGCAACCAAGAGGGGGAGCGAGCGGAGGAAGTTTCCTTCAGACCGTCACGTTAACTGGCGTTCTTGTCAAAGCAGTCTGTTTGTAATTCCTTTAGCCAACCTTGGGTCAGTCCAGGAATGAAGTACTTGAAAGTTTATGCTCGGAATCGGAAAGATACGACCCCTTCAAGAGCCGTGTTGTTGTGTCAACTCACCTAACGTCCGAGCCCAATATACGGTTAAGGTCCTTTTCTGTCAATAGGAAATAAGAAAAATTTTCTCCCTTACAAGCTGTTCAGTATCAGCACATTAACCCTTCCTAACAGACTTTTAATAAGGTCCGAAGGACCGGTTTGGAAGTGCATTTATTATGATTCATATTGCGTATGCCCTGCAAATTACTAATCCGATACAAAGCAAACCTGTTCACTATTTGATCAGGCCTCGTAACAGTCCCTTTCATTCCGGCCACCATAATCCGCGCCAGAAGCCAAGCTGTATATCCGGCCGAAGAGCCTTGATCGACTCTTCATCGATACCGCTAACATAATTATCGACATCGTCTTGAGTTTCCCTAGTTTTTCCGGTCCGGATCCTCAACCGGGCCGTATCAGACGAATCGGAATGGCGATCCGGGGGCATGAAGCTGTATCGGTTCCTTATCATCATTTTTCACTCATTGTTTCTTTGCCGGACTCTAACGAAATGTGCTTGTTTGCCGACAATACAGGATAGCAAAGGGTGTGCTATTGATCGAAAAAGGTATGGAAAAAGAGACTTCAACCAAATCATCCGTAGACCGTCTGATATCAACCATCGGGGATCTGCCGGCATCACCGGCTACCGTCAGCGCCGTCATGGGGCTGACCTCCAACCTCGATGCCAAGGTAGCGGATGTCTCCCGGCTGCTTTCAAGCGACCAGTCGCTTACGGCCCGGGTGTTGAAACTCTCCAATTCGTCCTACTACGGCCGCTCCAAAGAAGTTACCACCTTGCGCGAGGCGATCATGGTACTGGGATTCTTCACCGTGCGGTCAATGGTCATCGCCTCGTCGGCTCACACCATGTTCCAGAAGGGGCAGGCAGACCAGATCAGTAAAGCTCTCTGGGAGCATTCGTTCTCGACCGCGGTGGCAGCCCGGCAGATCGCAGCTCATATCAAACATCCCAACAAGGATGAAATTTTCATTGCGGCGCTGATGCACGACATTGGCAAACTGGTGCTTCTGCAGAAATTCCCGGACGCCTATGCGCAATTGATTGAGCAGGCGATCGATGAGCAGATTCGCATCTATGACATCGAGGCTCGCGAATACAGCTTCACCCACTGTGACGTGGCATCTTTGCTCCTTGAGAAGTGGTCTTTCCCGGATAATTTGTGTGCCGCCATTCAGATGCACCATGACCCGCCGCCGATCTCGGAAGATCAGGTTGCACCACCCTCACAGGTAATTCTCCTGGCCAATTACATGGCCAAGGGACTGGGTATCGGTTTTGCCGACTGGCGTCCCGATAATTTCGCCGATACGGAAGCGGCCAGGGCGCTTGGTCTCGACGAGTCGACTATAGACAACTTGATGACCTCTATCGAGAACCATTACCAGGCCGAGATTAAAATTTTCGAGGAATGATGGCTAGCTCTGCAACACAGGACATAAATCAGCGGCTTGAGAAGTTCACTTCGCTGCCTTCGATTCCTCAGATTATTGTCAAAATAAGACAGATATCCGAGGATCCGAAATCGAACGTGGCGGATCTGGCTAACTGTATCCTGAGCGACCATCAGCTCACCAGCCGGATTCTCCGCATGGCCAATTCTCCTTATTACGGTGATTTTGCCGGACGGGTAACCACCGTAACTCACGCCATTGTCCTCATGGGTTTCCGGGCAGTGCGCAATATCGCTATTAGCATGTCGGTTTACGGTGTCGTGAACAACCTGACCAAGAACACCAATTTCGACATCACCGCTTTCTGGACACGGTCGGTAGCCTGTGGTGTGATTGCCAAATACCTGGCCGAGAGAATCGGTCAAAAGGAACTCATCGAAGCCGCCTTTATCGCCGGTTTCATGCACGATATCGGTCAGGTGATTCTTGCCGGTCTGTTCCCGGACGACTACGGCTCGGTCGGCAAGGAAGAACTCGAAGCTCCCAATGTGCATAAAACCGAGAAGATCCTCCTGGGCATGAACCACATGGAAGCGGGTGGCCTGGTGGCCCGGAAATGGAATCTTCCGGAAACACTCATCGCATCTATCACCGAGCACCATCGTCTTGGTTTACGTCCCGATGAAAAATCGTCCAAACTGATTGTCGACCTGGTCTTCTTGTCCGATCGACTCTACGCCCACATGATGGCCGGTTCCAAACCGGATTCCGAGGCATACACCCAGATAACCAACACGGCTAATCAATTGATCGGGGTGTCGCAGCAGAGCATGGTCGAACTGGTGGAAATCTGCCGTGAGCAGATTGCCGAGATAGCCGGCGACCTCGATATTAATATCGAAAAGGAATTCGAGCGAGCTTCGATATCGGTCGAGGAAGGCGCCGATGATATCAGGCAACAGCTTACCAATAAAGAAGTACAACTGGCCTTCCTTCAGAACACCACGACCGCCCTGCTGGAAGCGAAAACGATCGACGAAATCCTCCAGATCCTCTGTGAAACGGTATTCAGAGGTCTTCAGATGGGCCGAGTACTGATTTTTGCTTTTGACAAAAAGAAAGCGGCGTTCAACGGACGGGTAGGATTCGGACTGGAATCACAGGACGCCGTTCAGCAGTTGAGTTTCCCGGTCGACCAGGGGCTGTTCAAACACTTGTGCGAAAAAGGCAAACCGTTGACGGTCGACTCCGACGCCCGTGAAATATACCGGCAGATCATCTCCCAGGAAGAAGCCGAGCGACTCGAGACCAAAGCCTTTGCCGCCATCCCAATCAAGGTTTTTGATGAAGTCCAATACGTCATTATCGCCGATCGACCGGATAAAGATACGCCGATCCACGATGAGACTTTGCGTTCGATGACCTCCATCGCCAATCAGGGGGCGTTGTCAATCGAGCGACAGCTTTACAAAGCCTCCATGCGCCGCTAAGTCATTTAGAGTTTCCCCTTCATCCTCATTTTATCCCGGACACTCTTTCATCCCGGGTATTTGATGCAGACTCCCTCCATAATGATATAACAAGCTCGGCATGATCTTTTCAACAGGTCTCTCGAAGCTGTAAAAACTTGATTCAACTTTTTCGTTACTCGTTTGTATCCTTTGATTAGAAAGAAGACTTTTTTATGTCCCTCGATCAAACATCACAGCCGGTCAGTGGCCGACCCTGGTTCAAGATGCATCCTGCAGCTTTGCTGGGCCTGTCGTTCCTGGCCGCGATTGCCGCGGGAGCAGTATTACTGGCTCTGCCGATTGCTACCCGTACAGGTTCGATCGGTTTTGTCGACGCTCTCTTCACGGCCACTTCGGCGGTCTGTGTCACGGGATTGATCGTGGTCGATACCGGCTCGTATTTCACCACTTTCGGACAGGTTGTAATACTTATCCTGATCCAGGTAGGCGGACTGGGCGTCATGACCATTTCGGTGGCGTTGTTCAACCTGATCGGACGGGACATATCGTTCAAGAATCGCATGCTGATGCAGGACCTTCTTTCGCATAAGCCGCGTCAGGATATTTATGGCCTGGTCTGGACGGTGATCCTGTTTTCACTGTTGAGCGAACTGGTCGGCGCCGCTCTGCTTTTCCCCGGTTTTATCGCCGATTATCCGGTCGGTGAGGCGATCTATCAGTCTGTCTTTCATTCGGTATCGGCTTTTTGTAACGCCGGTTTTTCACTTTTTTCGGATTCGCTCGTTCGCTACAACGACAGCCTGCTGATAACCGGAACACTCAGCCTGCTTATCGTGGTAGGCGGTATCGGCTTCCCGGTGGTTTACAATCTTTACTGCTGGAGCCGGGACAAATCGGTCCGCCGTCCTAAACTGGCGGTGCAGACAAAAACCGTGCTGGTTACCTCGGCCGTATTGATTGTCATCGGCGCTGTTCTGTTCGGGGTATTGGAATGGAATATAATCGCCGAGGAAAGCTCCTGGTTCAAACGACTGCTGATTCCTCTGTTTCAGTCGATCACCTGTCGTACCGCCGGATTCAATTCGGTCGATATCGGCTCGCTCAGCGAAGCCACTCTGGCCATGATGATGTTTCTGATGTTCTTCGGGGCTTCCCCCGGCTCCTGCGGCGGCGGCGTAAAAACCACCACCCTGGCCGTTTTGGCCGTCTTTACCGTCAGCCGTATTTACCACAAGAAACGGGTAAACATGTTTCACAAAAGCATCCCGCAGGAGACGGTCACGCGCAGTATCTCGTTGATCGTTCTTTCGCTGGCCATCATCGGGCTGGTCCTGTTCGTGGTCCTGATCGGCAACGCCAGCGATGCCCCCGGCGTGCAGGATCACCATAATCCGTTCCTTGCTTATTTGTTCGAGACCGTGTCGGCTTTCGGTACGGTGGGATTGTCGATGGGGGTCACTGCCGACCTGAACGGTTTCGGCAAAATCATGATCATGCTGCTGATGCTGATCGGCCGACTCGGCGTACTGTCGTTCTCCTACATTATAGTGGGAGCTGCGGGGGTTCTGCGCGGCAAGGTCTATTCCGAAGAAAACGTTATGATCGGTTAACCGGAGATAGAGGATGAAAAAATTCGCTGTAATAGGTTTGGGCAAATTCGGCTTCCATGTCGCCAAGGCGCTGTACGAAGACCACAACGAGGTGGTAGCGATTGACGCCGATCCTTCTCGGGTTCAGGCGATCGATCCTTATTCCAGCGAGGCGCTCGTGATGGATTCCACCGATAAGGAAGCGCTCCAGGCACTCGGTCTCGAGCGTATGGACGGAGTCATTGTCTCCACCGGCACCAATATCGCGGTGAGTATTCTCCTTTGCCAGTACCTGGTCGAACTGGGTGTCAAAAGGATCATGATCAAGGCGATCAACGACGACCATGCCACTATTCTGCAACGGCTCGGCGCTACTGAGGTGATTCATCCGGAGCGCGACGTGGCTCTGCGTATCGCTCATTCCCTTTCGATGCCCAACATTCTCGATTTCATTCCGCTGTCAAAGGATTTCGAGCTGATTCAGGTCGGTCCGCCTGCGGAGTTTCTCGGGAAAACACTCAAGGACCTCAACCTTCGGCACAAGTACAACGTTCATGTCATCGCTATCAAGGACTCCGGCACCGAGGCGTTCCGCCTGGTACCTTCGGCTGATTACATCATCCGTGCCGAGGATATTCTGATCATGCTCGGTAAAATCGAAGACATCCAGAAGATCCGCGATCTGCGTTAAGGAGACGGTTCGGACAAATCTCTAATATATCATTGCAATAGTGACTCATAAAAAAACAGGCAGGCCCTTTTTTGGACCTGCCTGTTTTTATCTGATTGGTTCGAGTTCGGGGACAGGGGAACTATTTCTTGTTCGTATTGATATGTCCCAAGACGCTGTAGAATTCACCGAATACGATCTTGTCCGGCTCGAACTGATACGGTCCTAACTCGAAGCTGTCCTTCGGGCCGGTTATCTCTTCCCGGACGAACGCCAGCGCTCCGCCGGCCTGGTTCACCACCTGGATCACCACCGGCATTTTGAATTCATCCGCAACGCCTTTGATCTCGACCGTGCCGGTGACCATCCATTGATCGCCCGCCTTGTTAACGGAGTAAGAAACATCGAACTCCGGTATTCGGAAATCGTAGATCCATTCCCGGGCAAACCAGTCGAGCGATTGCCCATACTGCTTTTCAGCCAGTTGCATCATCATCGCGACGTCGATCGGCTGCATTCCTGCGATCGATGACACCTGGTGGAGAAAACTGCGGAAGGGTCGATCCGAGAAACTCTCCAGATCGGTCATCATTCCGCGCAACATGTGAAACACCCACAGCCCTTTGTTCGTCCGCTGGGTTACCGAAACCCGATCCCCTGCGGAAAGAGGCACTTCTTCACCGCGTTCCTCGACAAAGTACAATGAATCTCGGCGATTGATAAGGTTGGAATAGGCCGCTGCCCCCAGTTTGTCCTGGATATACATGATCCCCACATACTCCGGCATTGATTCCAGAATCCACTTATCTCTATTGGAGGCATATTGAAGCGTCGCAGCAAACCATTGCCCCGCCGCCGCCCGTCCCGACAGCATATCGACTCCGCCGAACGCCGCCATCTGTCCCTCGGAAACACATGAAATCTGCGGCACGGTCAGGATGCCCGGCATATCGAAATTACCCGAAGCACTTACCCAGAAATGAGACGACCAGAGACGAGGCCCGAAAGTGGTCACCATGTAATCAACCGCGCTGACTACCGACGGTTGATATACTTCGTCGGGGATATAGCAGTCCGAGTATTTCTTATCCATCAATTCCCAGTCCAAAAAGTCGATCGCGGCTCCCGATTCCGATACCACGCTTATGGTGTCGACACCGGAGGCGAAGCATTCGAAATCCAGGCGATCATACAGGTCTGTCGGCGCTACTCGGAACTGCTGTCCTGCGCTTGTCTCAACCACCTCTTCTTTTCCGGGAATGAAATAATTGTAACCTCGTGGTGTCACAAACGAGAGATCGATAGTCGTCGGTATCGGATTTTCCACCCAGGGCAGCAGCTGGTCGAAGTCGTTTCCATGGTAGAACAATGTGAATTTGACTACATCTCCCTTGTGAGCGTACTCCGGTAATACCACTCCCGTAAAATCGAAATCGTTGCGACGCTTGAAATCTATCGAGACGCCGTTCGCATAGAGCGAATCCAGCTTGAGGTTATTATGCAGGAAAAGCGAAATGAAACGGAGGCTGTCGCGGTCGATCTGTACCTCGAAATCCACCCGCGCCGAATCCAGGCTCTTACCGTCGAGTCCGGCGATATTGATCACACCCGAACGACTAAGGGCTGTGGTCGGATAGTTCATGTGCGAAAGCCCCAAGTCATCGTAGTTGTTCCTCTCGGCCCGCGGTATGCGACAAGCCTCGAAAGCATCCAGATCACCGCCGTGCCATTCATAGGATATGATTGACTCTTCCGGCCGATTGGGATCGAAAGTGTATATGTAGCGATTGAAATCTACGAAGAAATAACCATCGTCCGCTCGTTCATAACAGGATCGCAATAGTTGGAAATAATTATCGTAAGTATGGGTCATCTTCGGTTTGAAGAACACCTCTCCCTGAGGCTTCTTGGCTCCAACGTTAAATTCCTTCCAGGAGAGCTCTTTTGGCTCAAAGGCAAAAAGTTCTTCAAGCTTGAGATCGAGGTTGTCGGCGAAGCGAATGAAACAGGTTTCGAAATCCTGACTGACCGTGCTGTCGCCGGAGGCACTCAGCAGCGTCATTCGTTCGGAGTGTGAAGGCACCGCGACATCGATATGCCCCTGACCGATGAAAATGGCCGTAGTCGGTCGGTCGTTGACATAGCGCAGCAGGTGAATCGATCCTTTCTTGAAAGTGATCGTCGCCAGATCTTTCTGGTAAACGAAATCGGCGATCTCGGCCCGCTGGCCGGTATGATTGAGCAGATCACGGTTGATTTGGTCGTAATTGTCGTCGAACTCTTTCTTGAACGTCGACTCGGCATGAACTGCGCCGACCAACAGCAGTATCGCAGACAGAATAACAGTCCAGCTTCTTGCGGTCATTTATCAAGTCCTCCTGAAAGCGGTATATTACTTATATGGACGGAGTTTTGTTACGGTTTGTCAATTACCAACCTGCATCTTTATTGTAGCGGTCGCTATCGATTTTGCCGTCCCTCCGTCAACTCAAGAATGATCTTCTCTATTATTACAAGAAATGTCCGGTATTTCTTTTCGATGTCGATCTCAGCGGGTACATAATAATACCGGGGATGGGCCTTCCACACCCGAGTAGTGGCCAGCTCGAACGCCAGTGCTTCAGCTTCCGTCTCAGTCCGGATTTCATCGGTTCGATAGTAAGGTTGCCCCAAAACCGCGGAGCTGCCTAACTGTATTACCGCAAAATATCTTTCATACTCGGTTTCAATACTCGTTCCCATTTGAGCGGCCGTCTCAGGATGAAACGAAAAGGCATCGACCGTACCGCGATCAGAAACGAAGATATTCCCCTCAGCCGCTTTCTCTGCTTCGACTTGAAGACGATACACCTCGTTATGGAATTCTCCCCAGTTCTGTCTGTATGAGGGATTATCCTCAAGCAGGCGGCGTGCGATTTCACCGATGAAAACAAAATCCTCACAACAAGGCTCAAGCATCAGTCTCTTAAGGAACAAGCTCTTACCCGAAGCCGGTGCGCCGGTGATGACGATACCACGAGGGCTAATGCCGTTGTTCGAAGTCACATTTCAATTAAGTTTGATTTTTCACAAGAGTCAACTTCGAGCCGATGCGCTTGTTACATTTGGCACTAAATAGACTGCCAAGCCGACAGTTGAGGGGAACCCGGATATTTCACAACGGATCATCAGGGTTTTTCAGAAACCGGCAAAAAAGACACGAGTAGTGCTTATTGGCAATTGACAATAGATTGTAGTTCAACAAGTTAAATGTTTACCCAAAACGCTCGCGACATATTTTTCCTTGACATGATTTTAGCCGCTGGGTATAATCGACTTGTGAAGCATTTCACATATTTGACTATGACTATTATTTTCTGAGGTGAATAGATGGACGGCCGTCCGGCCCCAATACCCAAGAAGCGCATTTCCGAATCAACGATCCATCGGTTGTCGCTTTATTATCGGGCTTTGTCGCTGCTGGAGAAGGAAGATTTCGAGACCGTCTCCTCCAAAGAGCTGGCCAAGCGTGAAAAACTCACTCCCGCTCAAGTGCGCAAGGATCTGTCGTTTTTCGGGTCATTCGGCACCCGCGGCCTCGGATATCCGGTCAAAGAACTGAAAGCGAAAATCGCCGAGATTCTCGGCATCGATCGCATCTGGCGCGTCGCTCTGATCGGTATCGGCAATATCGGCTCAGCGCTGGTAAGTTACAAAGAATTCATCCGGCAGGGTTTTCATATCGTGAAATTGTTCGACAACGATCAGCGCAAGATCGGGTCGAATCACAAGGGGATCATCGTTTCGGATATCAAGGATCTCGTAACTGAGTTGCAGGAAGATCAAATCGAGATGGTGATAATCGCTGTTCCCGCTACCGTGGCTCAGTACATTGTCGATGACGTCGTGGCGGGAGGAGTTAAGGCTATTCTCAATTTCGCCCCTATTAACCTGAAAGTCCCACCGGATATCCATGTTCGTAACGAGAATATGGCAATGGAATTGGAATACCTGTCGTTCGGCATGGTCAACGATCATCCGCCGCGGCGGCAGCGCTAAATAACCTTCTGTCACGGATGACAGGAGGCTTCCTCTTTTTTCACGCTCTCCCTGGAGAGCCGGCGGCCCGTCGACCGGCGGGTCGTCTTTTTTATTGGAAAAAACCTGAAAAAGCGCAAATTACACGCGAACGAATCAGACTTTATAAAGGTAAGAAGAACATGAGATCGATTTTACTGACTGGATTGTTGCTGCTTATTGCCGCTTCCGGTTTCACGCAGAATACGGATTCCCTTAAATTCTATCTTAACCAGGGTCGTGATCAGTTTAAAAAACGCCATTACGAACAAGCGTATGAATCTCTGCAGAAAGTTCTCGGATACGACCCGACTTCCTACGAGGCGATCAAAATGCTGGCGGTCTCGGCGATCAATATCGGGAAAGCCGAAGATGGCCGTAAACTGTTCGAGAAGGCCTACCAGATCAATCCCAAGGATAAAGATATCTGCAATAACCTCGGCGCCCTTTACTCGAACCTGGGGCAATCGACCCGCGCCCTCGAGTTTTATCAGCAAGCCTATCAGATCGATACCGCCAACGCCCTGCTCATGACCAATATGGGACAGGAGTATCTTAAACTGGGCCAGGTCGGTAAAGCGATCCCTCTGCTCCAGAGAGCATTTCCGCTTGAGCCGGAGAAACCCATCATTGCTTATCTGCTGGGGAACTGCTTCGCGGCGGCGGAAATAAACGACAGCGCTTTGTACTATTACAACAAGGCTCTTGAAAAGAAGAAGACGGACGCCGAACTATATTATCGCCTTGGAACCGTGCAGCGCAAACTCGGTAAGACCGATGATGCCGTCGAGAGTTTCCAACGCTCTCTCGACATCGATCCCAACCAGCGTGACTGTAAACAAGCCCTCGCCATGATCCTTTTCAACCGCGGTGAGTTCAGCGATGCCGCCGGTTGGTTTGAATCGATTGCCATAGATTATCCTGATTACTACCCTTCATTTATAGGCCTCGGCGTTTGCCGCGGTATGCTCAACGATCTCGCGGCATCGGATTCCATTCTTACACGACTTTTCAGCGTCGATTCCACCATGGGATTTCAGATGCTTCAGATGCTCCAGGATACACGCACCCGACAGGGAGGATCTTCCTCGCACTAGCCTTTCATTGCTAACGTGATATAAACCAGGTCGGTCTTGCCGACAGCCGTCTATGACCTATTGACTGTTGGCTATATCCCATACCTTACCGACCGGGCTGTCACAGTTAACATGCTGCCGTATAAGCAGTTTGCGTCCGGCAAGAAATTTGATCCGGTATATGGCAGGCAAGATGAAACGACTGCTTCGAAAGGAGTAATTATGATTCGGCGAGTCCTTTTTGTCGGGATTCTCGTAGTCCTGTTGGGTCTGTCGGTAACGGCCCTGGCCGGCTCCAAAGCGGCTGAAAAGAAACAGGATCGGCAAGAGCTAAAAAAAGACGGCAAAATTCTAGATCAAAACCAACGGACGCTTCAGGCTCTGGAGCACGCAATAGATCTCTGGCACGACGCCAATCTCAAGAACGAGGAAAAACTCGCTCGCCAGTATATGACCCAGATCCAGGTGATTATCGAAGCCGACCTGGCATATTCTCAGAAGCAATTGGAACAGGCACAGCAAGAGAAGACCGCCTCCAACCAGGAACAGAGCGATCCCCAGGAGTCACGTTACACGCGCGTTGACGACCATCGTGACGCGGTCGATGACCGTGCCGATCTCCATCGAATCAGAGACCTGTATCAGGCAAAGAAGCGGCTCTTTTCGAGCATCAATCGCGGAACCTCGTTTTCGAATCGATTCCGTCTGCTGGGCGATTACGTCAGTGTCGTTAAGCGGCAGGTCAATGAGAACAAAATCGAGCTGGCCGAGGATATCAGCGAACTGCATGAGGACCAGCATAAGTAAAAACTTGTCCCCCCTACAGGGATATTTGATCCTGTTTGAAGCGTAAGAAGAACATCCCGACCGGATTATCCGGCCGGGATGTTTAATTTCGGGACGCCAGCGGCGCCTCTTTTTTGTTGAATGCCGGTCCCGGTCGACATTTCTTCCCGGCGATGAATGTTTGGATAAAAATGGCCTGTTGGGCAACGGTGATTCTGCTTGCGACCGGTCTTGGTGCCGCTCCGCAGGACTGGGGATTTCTCTATGTCGCCTCACAACCGCCCGGCGCCAAGCTGGTCATAGATGGCGCAGCCGAAACCGCGTACATGACCCCGGCGCTCTGCACTCTCTCTGCCGGGTCACATCGACTCATGCTTTCGATGGATCATTACCGTCCTGAAACGGTGACCGTCGCCATAACTGCCGGTGAGGTTACCCGTCAGCAGGTTGATTTCGTCAGCCTCAACCAACTTTCCGTCGAACCACCCGGCAAACTGACCGTTTTTCAGCAGTATGGCTCCCTGACCCTGATATCCGATTTCCCCGATGCAAAAATCTACCTCGACCGCGACTCGGTCGAGCCCCGTACCCCGGTAACACTGGACAATGTCGCCGCCGGACTGCATCAGGTCGTGTTACAGCTTGGGAGCATGATGTATGATACCGTGGTATCGGTCGAACCGGGTCAGGTGACGATAGTGCAGGCCTCATTCGCCGATCTGGCATCCGGGAATCCCCGGGAGGCGATCAAAGCAGTCCCCCTCGACTATGAAATTGAAATTCCCTCTTGTTTCTACCGCCGCGACTACGACAAACATCCCGAGGGAACCAATATCGCGATCAAGGGCTGCGATGTCACCGTGCGTCTGGCAACCGGTCAGGACACGCTCGATTTTTCCCATAACAATCTTTCCGAGCAGGATATCAAATTCGATCACCGCGGTTTCCCGACTGAGAAACAGGTTAAAGACACCCTGCTGACAGGTCGGATCGATATTCCGTCCGACGACAGCCTGGTGGTGGGGATCCGCGTCTTTGCAAATCCAAAACCCGGTTATGTCGATCGCGATAAGATAGATCCCGTTATCAAAAGCTACATGATACCGGCTGATTTCAACTACGGCGAGCCAATCACTCTGCGTCTGAAGATTCAACCCGACGGAACCGTTAGTTTCCGGTACTTTTAGTCCTTGTAAGAGAACGAATCACCCCTGTCCTTTCATGGGCGTGATATTAACATTTCATCCGAACAGGATGTCGGAATTGATATGGGCTTACGCTGTTTCACAGTTATCGTGTTTTACTTGTTCATGGCTGCCTCCGTCGTAGCATGCAAATACCAATGGCTCGATAATTACGACAGCACACAGACCATTGCCTCAGAGATCAAACCACCGGAAGGATTCGTTCGCTCCGAGGTCGAGCCGAATAGCTTTGCCGCCTGGCTACGCGGGCTGCCGTTACGAAAGAAGGGAACCCTTGTCCGGATGTACAATGGCCTGCCCAAGTATAATCCCCGGGTAGCACACCGTGTGATCGACATGAATATCGGCGATAAGGACCTGTTGCAATGCGCCGATGCCGCGATCCGCCTGCGGGCCGAGTATCTTTATCAACAAGGTGAGTTCGACCGCATCCATTTTAATTTCACTTCCGGCGATACGGCATCCTTTCGCCGTTGGATCAACGGTTACCGACCGAAGATAAACGGCAACGAAGTGACCTGGTCAAAAACCGCCGCTATCGATTCCTCATACGATTCATTTCAGAAATACCTGACCACGGTATACAGCTATGCCGGATCATACTCATTGAGCCGGGAACTGAAGCGCGTGTCCGACCAAAACCAAATCCAGCCCGGAGATATGTTTATCGAGGGAGGATTCCCGGGGCACGTGGTGATCGTAGTAGATGTAGCGCAACCTATCGACACCGCCGATCACGGTCGACTATTCCTGCTCGTGCAGGGATTCACTCCCGCACAAGACCTGCACGTCCTCAGGAACGGTGAGGACGATAACCTGTCCCCCTGGTATTCTACTGATTATGGTTCGGTGTTAAAGACACCGGAATGGGAATTCCCCGGCACGGCCTCGTATCGCTTCCGTTGAGGAGTATTGAAAATACCACTTCCTCCAACAGAGACAGGCCCGGCAACAAGCGAATAATCCAATCAGGCTGTACGTGAGATCACGGGGTGGTTAAGTGATCAGGTCGTTAAGAATAATCCCTAAAGCGCTAAAAAGACCAGCGCGATGAGGATCTTCTTGAGAAAGTTCCGGGACATATATTCTCCTATGAAGCACCATCGGTTTTAAGCACCGCCGGTACCGTTCGAGCCAGAATCTTGGCATCCTGCCAGAGCGACCAATTATCGATATATTCCAGATCGAGTTTCATCCAGTCCTCGAAGTCGATCTTGTTACGGCCGTTGATCTGCCAGAGACAGGTCACACCGGGACGCACCGAGAGCTTGCGATGCTGCCAGGGCTCGTACTCGGCCACTTCCTTAGGCAGCGGCGGGCGCGGGCCGACCAGCGACATGTCGCCCTTGAGAACGTTGAAAAACTGCGGGAATTCGTCAATCGAGTATTTACGAAGAATCCGTCCGACCCGGGTAATCCGAGGATCATCCTTGATCTTGAATACCGGGCCGGACATCTCATTGTGCTCTTTAAGTTCTTCTTTGAGGTCTTCGGCATTGCAGACCATCGTGCGGAATTTGTAAAAACTAAACGGCTTGCCGTTAAGACCGGAGCGCACCTGTTTGAACAGCACCGGCCCGCGCGAGTCGAGCTTGATAGCGATCGCGGCAGCGAGCATCAACGGCGCCGAAAGAATGACTCCCACCAAAGCGCCGATTCGATCCATCAGTCCTTTCACGAACAGCCGTGTCCGGCATTCCGGGACAGCGCGATACATGAGAATCGGGAGACCCTTGAGAAAACCGGGCCGGACCCGGGCCAGTTTGGGGCCGAACATTTCAGGCATGAAACAGATCGTCACTCCCATCTGTTCGGCAACATCGAAGGCGGGCTGGACATATTTGAGATCGTCCGGTTCCACCGCAATCAGGATCGCGTCGATCTGGCAGGTGGCAATAATCTCTCGGAGAGCATCGAGCTTGCCGAGGAACGGGACATCGCGATAACGCCAGAGTCCCTTGTTGCGCGGATCGATGAAACCGATCAGGAGCGTTTGCATTTCGGGTGAATCGAGAACCATATCGGCTGCTTTACGAGCTCGCGGGCCGGTCCCGATCACCAGCGCCTGTTTCTCGTAACCGGTTTTCCAGGATGTTCGAGCGCGTTCGCCCATGATTGAGAGAAACAATCGAGCGCCGAGCATCAACAGCAGGTTCAACGTTATATTGACCGCCGCAAAAAGGCCGAGAGTAAAACGATCAATCGGCCAACCGACCAGATAGATCGTCGCCATGAATCCGGCCGTTATCAGCAATTCGTTTTCGATCACCCGACGAGAGCGCATGGCGATTGAATGGGTAATCAAAACCGGACGCGGTTTACGGAGGATCTGGTTGAGAATTCGCAGAACAACCAAAGCGCCGATCATCCCCCAGAGATACAAGCCGAGCCGACCGGTCAGAGTCAGCACTACTGCCAACGACACCGCCGACAGGAGGGCCGAGCCGACCTGGCCGGTAAGCATGAGAATGATCTTCTTGACGTTGCTGTTCATGCTAAATCAGTCTGGACAAACCACAACGAACTCCTTGCGGGCAGCAAGGACTCTTTGCGGATATCGGTTAGCACCACCTTTTGACCTTGTCTAGAATTATCGACCTGCATCCGGTTGGCTTTACCGGGACTTGTAAAGAGCGCCCGGCAGACAACAGTCGATATGCAGAGGTGGTGCATCATGGCTTCTATCAGGGTTTATTATTCGTCCTCTTCGTCAGGCGGCTCGGGCACGGGTAAGCCTTCTCCCGGCCGATTCATCCTGGCCTTTTGACAGTCGATCCCTTCGGCCAGGAGAATATTTTCCGGGAGATTCGCGACGGCCTGAAGCAGAGAATCGTTGGTCGCCTGCTCCTGAACCTCATAGCGGAGATATTTCCTTAACCGGGGATAAACCGCCAGGCTTTGCAACGGCAATTTCAACGGCGCCAGAGTTTCGAGAACGGCGGTCGGATCGGCCACCCGCATAAGCAGGAAATCCGAAGCACAAATTCGACACTGGACTCCTATCCGGGCGAATCGGGTCGACAACCGCAACGACTCCTGGTGAAGCTGGTACAACCTCCCGGCGGTGGCTTCGTGGTTGATCATGCTGTCGACAATGAACCGCCGCTCCGCTTGAGACAAACCGCGACTCTCGAAAGATTGCTGGATTTCTCCGAGCAGATTCGGCGAGGTGATGATATATCCCGCCTCGGTGTTGCGGCGCGGATAAGCCGCCGTGAAAGAACGAAGAATCACCACGTTGCGCGACATGTCGACCAGCGGATAGCCGGTGATACCGAAATAATCGTAGTAGTATTCGTCCAGGATCAGCAGACCGTTGGGTACCGCTGCCGTCAGTTCCTCGATATCGCTGAGAGAGAAATTCGCCCCGGTAATGCGATTCGGATTGCCCACATAAATAATATCGTGTTTGCTTTGCAGACCGGCGATAACGGTGGCGGCTTCCCCGACAAACGGTGAATGACCGGACTGTTCGATCAGTTCCATCCCGGCTCGGTCGGCGGCCTGGGCTGTCTGAGACGGAATCGGTCCGGCTGCAACCAGATGCGCCTCGGGAGAGGCGAACAGCATCAGTAACTCACAAACCATGTCGGTGAAATCAGCATAAGGCATGACCATCGACTTCCGCGCCATCACCGAGCGGGCGACAATCGCCGTCAGGTCGCTCGAGTGCACGTGGTCAAAGGCATTGAGACTGATCATAGTAAGTGACCTCCTTGTCACATTTTTGATCCTGGTCGTCCGATTCTCAGTATTGCAAGCACGATGCCAAACTGTGCAGGAATTGAGCAGCTTTTTTGAGTCTTGTAACTCGTTGTTGTTTCAGGTGTTGCAATTTGAAACGAGTTGCCGTTTCAACGAGCCCGCCGACGGTCCGATGATGCCCCGGTATTTGTTTCCGCTTGAGCGGGACATTGATTCCGAGAGAGGTGGCCAGAGGACAGATTCCCCGTTCTTACGATCCGTCTCTTAAAAGTCATGCCGTAGCGCGGGATCCCCGTGATCCCGCGGTATTCTTCGTGTGCGGCAGTCTTGGGAGGTCAGGTTGCAAGCAACCTGACACTGCCCCCTTCGCGAATCCCACCCGAGGGGTGGGGCACCAGGCCTTCGGCGGGCAGGGGATTTCGACGATTGGTTATCCACATTTGGCGTTTGCGATATCCTTGTAACCATCTTGTGTCATGGCGGTTGTGGCGAAATGGGTTCGTTTTACGCTTTTCGTTTTTCAACCGGGAGTGGGTCAGGACCCTCGCGGTCCTGACACTGACCTATAGGACCGACTCGCGACGGTTCTTACATGGAACATGTATGGAATGTGAAGAGGGGGGAGAGCACGAGCAATGCGGTTCGGGGAAATCTTGGGCAATGCCGGACCGCCAGCCCTAAGCCGCCCAATCCCCAGCGAACAACTCTGCCTGTTTCAGGATATTCTCTGTGGCCAAGAGCTGTTGGTCTGGTGGGTAGCCAAACTTTCTTAGTGTTCTCTTTACTATAGTTCGAAGTTTCGCCTGAACGCTCTCCTTGATAGTCCAGTCGATTGAAGCGTTACTCCGCACCTTCTCGACAAGAATACGGGCCAGTTCTCTTAGCGTCTCATCACCCAATACATCCCGTGCGCTCTGGTTATTGGCCAGTGCGTCGTAAAAAGCGATCTCGTCTTCCGTCAGATTCAGTTTGTTCCCGCGCTCGTCTTCAGCTTTAATGTGTTTCGCCAGTTCGATCAGTTCCTCGATTACCTGCGCGGCGGACAAGAGGTTATTCTGATACTTCCGGATCGCATTTTCGAGCATCTCAGACAGCTTCTTCCCTTGAAGCATGTTCCGCTTCGAGCGAATCCTGATTTCGTCCGCAAGTATCTTCTTGAGTAGCTCAAACGCCAAGTTACGGCGTTTCATTCCCTTGATCTCTTCAAGGAATTCATCGGATAGGATCGCGATATCCGGCCGCTTGATACCGGCGGCGTCGAATACATCGATCACACCTTCCGAAACGACCGCTCTATCTACAATCTGCCGAATAGCCGTGTCGATTTCCTCATCCGACTTGCCGCGGCCTGTTCGCTCGAATTTCGTGAGGCGTGCTTTGACCGTTTGGAAGAATCCAACATCGTCCTTGATTGCCATTGCCTTTTCATGCGGGACCGAAAGCGCAAACGCCTTGGATAACAGCAAAACCTGTCGGATAAACCTGTCTTTGCCGTCCGGCAGTCCGAGAATATGCTCCTGAGCTTCAAGAATAATAGTCATCTTCTGCTTGGTATCAGCAGAATGGTACCGCTTGAAATCGAAACCGTTGAACAACTGACAGACGATTTCGTATTTCTCAAGCATCGTCGCTATAGCTTCGTCGATGTCCAGCGTTGGCGCACCCTGGCCGCCGCTCTCAGTATAGGTTGCGATAGCTTGCTTGAGTTCCGATGCGATGCCGATATAGTCGACGATCAACCCGCCCGGCTTATCCTTGAATACCCTATTGACGCGAGCGATAGCCTGCATCAGATTATGGCCGCGCATTGGTTTATCGACGTACATCGTGTGCAAACAGGGCACGTCGAATCCGGTTAGCCACATATCCCGGACTATGACCAGCTTCAGTCCGTCTTCCGGGTCCTTGAACCGCTCGGAAATCGCTTTGCGGTCTTCCTTGGTCGTGTGGTGAGGCTGCCAAGAGGCGGAGTCGCTCGAATTCGAGGTCATTATCACCTTCACCGCACCCTTGCGCTTATCGCCGTCGTGCCAGTCGGGGCGCAAAGCCACGATTTCTTCGTACAGGGCGACCGCAATCCTTCGACTCATTGCGACGATCATCGCCTTGCCCTCGAATACCTGCTGACGATCTTCGAAGTGCTTGATGATGTCCTTGGCGACCGTCTTTAACCGGTCGGGGTGACCGACAATTGCCTCAAGCTGAGTCCACTTGGCCTTAGCTTTTTCCTTGGCGGTCGATTCCTCGTTTTCAGTGATGGCCTCGACCTCGGCATCAAGCTGTTCTTTCTCTTGCTCTTTCAAATGGATTTTGGCCAAGCGGGATTCATAATAAATCCGGACAGTCGCGCCATCCCTGACCGCCTGGGCAATATCGTACACGTCCACGTACTCGCCGAAAACGGCTGGAGTGGACTTGTCTTCCTTCTCGATGGGCGTACCGGTGAAGCCGATAAACGTCGCGTTTGGTATAGCGTCCCTGAGATACTTCGCAAAACCGTAGGTCGTGTAGGCGTCGTCTCCGCGTACTACGGTCTTCGCCCCGAAACCGTACTGACTCCGGTGGGCTTCGTCGGCTATCACTACGATGTTCTTACGGTCGGATAACTGGTCGAACTGCTCCGAGTCGCCCTCGGGAGAGAATTTCTGGATAGTCGTAAAGACGATGCCTCCTCCAGCGACCTTCAGCAGCTTCTTCAGGTGCTCGCGATTTTCGGCCTGTACGGGGTCCTGGCGGAGTAACTGTTTACATCCGGCAAAAGTGTCGAAAAGTTGGTCGTCAAGGTCGTTTCGGTCGGTGATAACCACGACCGTTGGGTTGTCCAATTCGAGGACTACGAGGCCGGAATAGAAAACCATCGAAAGCGACTTGCCGCTACCCTGAGTGTGCCAAACAACGCCACCCTTTCTACTGCCGGAGTCACTCGCCGCTGTTTTAGTCGAGGCAACCGCCTTCTTCACCGCATAGTACTGGTGATAGGCGGCGATCTTCTTGGCGGTTTCAATCACGGTCAAGCCGGACTTGGGATCCTCGCGCTTGGTCTTCTCGAATACGGTAAATTGCTTGATAAGATCGAGCAGGACGTCCGGGCGAAGCATCCCCTTGATAATGGTCTCCAACTGTGGGACCGTTTTCGCGTCTTCCTGGCTACCATCCGATGTCTTCCATGTCATGAAGCGCGACCAATCCGCCGTCAGGGAACCGGCCTTAGCGTCCAGTCCGTCAGACGCCACCAGAATGCCGTTGTAATGAAACAGATTACCGATGGCATCCTTGTAGTTCTGAAGCTGTCTGAAAGCTTTCTTGACGGTGGCGTTCTCATCGGCTGGGTTCTTGAGTTCGATCACAACCAGCGGCAGGCCGTTTACCATCAGGACCACGTCCGGTCTCTTGTGGGCCGTGCCCTGCATAACCGTAAACTGATTACAGACGACCAAGTCGTTGTCCGCCGGATCGGCGAAATCCACCAGCCACACCTTATCACCTTTGACGCCGCTCTCGGCGAGATATTCGACATCGACGCCATTTGTGAGCATGGCGTGGAACGCCTCGTTGTTCTCGACGAGGTTCTGCGTGGGCAGATTAGCAACCATCTTCAGAGCTTGCTCGCGTGCCTCGTCGGGTACCGCCGGATTCAGCCGGTCGATGGACGCCTTTAGTCTTTGCCGAAGTATCACAACGGATGAATCGCCTCGCTCGGTTTCCCACTCTTCAGGGGACAGGTAGGAATACCCCTGCTCTTCGAGGAGTTCTATTGCGAGTTGTTCGACCGCGTCTTCTGATATCTTACTTGTCATTCGTCTTCAGATAAATCTCTGTTATAGATTGCCACAATCTCGCTACCACGTTGCATCAAATCCGTATAGGTCAGCACCTCAATACCGTGTAGCGAGTAGTTAAGTTTCCGCAGAGCTTTCAGCTTTTGTGACTTCCAGTTGCTCTTGTTTCCAATCAGAATGTAAGCCCTCGGCTTGATAATGTGCAGTTCAAGACCATACTTGTCTTTGATCTCTTCCTTCAGCTGTAGCTGATACAACTCAATATCGTTGAGGTAGTTTACGACTTGGCCAATTGCTTTGTTGGCTTCCGTAGACCATCGATACGAACCGGGGTGAGATGCGTCATCTTCGATTACGCTATGCGAAGGGAGCTTTATCTCAAGTATGTCAAGAAAGCCATCGATGGTAGGGAACAAATAGTCCGGCATGCTGCCGGTAATGTTAATCTTCTGCTTCTCGATGGCTGATTGGTAATTGACACCGAACATCCAGTTGTTCGCATATATCCAACTCTGCCATGAATTCTTCCCGGCCGTCTCTTTGTATTTCCTGCCCATTCTGTCCATGCATTCCTTCAGTTTCTGCTGAAATACAAAGATATTCGACTGCCTTTGCAGCTGCTCAAGCTGGGCTACATCTTTCTTGAGCACGGTCTCCTTGGTCTTTAAGTCCTTGATGACATTCTGGGTCTCTTGGATTATTGCTTTCTTGTTCTTTTCCTTTTGGGATAGTTCTTTCAATACCTCCGGTAATTGCTTTCCTATCTTTCTTAAATCCTTATCAGAAACTCTGGCTTTATCATATTGGTAATCCTTTGGGAAGTTCTGATTCAGGAAGAAACTTGCACCGTCCAATCCTGTCTCTCGGTAAATTGCGAAAAACCGAGAACTAGTGGCTTCCCTGTATTTCTTATAACTTATAGTAATCTGCTTTGTCGTCTTACTGCTTTGGTCATCATGAGTAAAAACGATCTTGATGACTCTGTCTTTTTCTCTGATCTTCTCATATAGATGCTTGAACCCCCTTAATGCCATACCACGCTCAAACAAAGAGAGCAGCGTGTCACCGCTTCGCTTTGACTTGGTCTTGCTTAGTTCCTTCTTAAGTTCGGGTGTCAGATAAACTTCAATATCACCTAGCTTGCCGAAGGATTTAGCATTTGTGACTTTTACTTTGATCAGTGTGGATTTAGCCATAGATTTATGCCACCCCAACTCTTATTTCCCCGCTCATCAGTTTCGGAAGCAGTGAATCGCGCAGCTTGGCAAGGATTGCGGTTTGCCTGGCATTCGTAGCCAGCTTCAACGTAAGCGGCTTTGTTATGGTAGCGTGTTCCAATAAGACGTGTGTATCGGGCACGACCGCGTTTAGTGCCCGGAAACTGGACTTGTTGATCTCATCAAATGTACTGCCACCTGCACTGGCTTTGATGCGCCTCATATTCTGTTGTACCCAACCATAGACGTATGATTGCGGAAACGCTCCATTGCAGATCATTCCTATGATCCCTTGATTTATTACTAATGGAATGGTAGCAACGGCCAGATATCCGATTGGTGCCCTGGATGACATCACAATAGTATCCGCAGGCAATACTCCCGAACTAATTTGACTTGCACCCAATTCATTTACACACCTCTCAGCGCCCATAACAACTGGGACCGATAACTGCGATAGGTCCTTCGGAGTCAAGAACGGAATAGCCCCACCATTCCAGAAATCGGGATTCTTGGTACTCGGGGTGGAGCCGCCGACACACTTAACGGAATCGCCTATCGGTCCCACTCGCCAGCCAGCCGGGATTCGTCCAAGTTCGGAGTCGGTCATCTTGCCGCCGCTGGCCTTGTAGGGCTTGCCGTTCTTGTCCGGGAAGTTAAACTCGACAAACCACTCTTTGAAGATGGCCTGGGCGATCTTCTCAAGGGTTTCGTTCTGCCTGCGGAGCAACTCGATCTTGTCGTCCAGCGACGACAGCACCGCCGCAATCGCCTTCTGCTCCGGAAGCGAAGGTAATAGAACTGGCAACTGATAGAAGGATTCCCGACTCGTGGACGGAATAGCTGATCCGCTATCCATATTGTTGATGTCATACGTAAGCAGACAGTAATACGCCCAGCGCAAGTCGAATGCTTGCTTAGGTTCAAGATAGAATGCCGTATCTATGACAAAGAACGGCTCGGGGGAGTAGTGGATCCCGCGATAGGCACCTTTGCGACCGACAACAATGCCGGGGTGAGTGCAAAGCGCTTTATCATGCCAACCGATCGGACCATTCGTTCCGTAAACACGATACCTGCCCTGCTGAGCACGATAGTCACGAAGTGACTTACCATACTCGAGTGTGGCAATATCTCCCCATTCACATTGTTGCCATTTTTGATTCATCGCATTACCATCATGAGATAAAGCCCTGTATAAGCTCTCCAACTTTGCTAACCAGCGACGCGCAACCGCCTATGGCGGCCGCACTTTTCACCGCCGTCCAAGCGGCTTGAATTATGCCCGAGTTTGGTTCAGGTTTAGCCAGTTGCGTCTGAATGGTCTGAATATCCGCAGCATAGCCGATCTTTTCAGCATCAGGTGCATCTGAGTTGGTTATTGCGTCTCGAAGGTCGGCGAGCGCTTGTCCCAAGTCACTAAACTGGGCATTGATCTGATTCCCGTCACCAAGCGTAATGATGTTCTGACCAGTTGCTTCGATTTTAATGCCGTGAAACGTCGATCTTGTGAACTCACCCGGCCCCTCAATCTTGTCGATACCTGCAGCAGTGATTTGATAAAACGTAGTGGTAGAGGGTATCATCGTCCCTCTCTTTGACTGGAACTGTTTTTCCACTTCCTTTTCTTCCACCCAGCCCTGACTGATAAGGTAGGTTAAATTGCTCTGCACCTCTTGTTGAGAAAGCATGTGTTGGGCTTTCAATTCCGCCTTGACATCGCTGATCTTTATCGCGGAACCTTTCTTGCCCATGCTACTCGTTGCATTCTTGTTGCGGTCGTAGAAATACTGGAGTAGTAGCTGGCGAATTTCGTTATTAGAGCGCGCGGGTTGTACAGCTTTCTTCTTAGCCATAGTTATTTCCCCCCTCATAATTGATAGTAAAGACAACGGAATATTTATTATCGTAAATCATATCCAACTTTCTTGAGCTGTTTCTTCATCTCCGCATTCAGCCGCTGTTCTTCTTCCAGTTGGGCCGTCAATTCGCCGGTCAGCTTCTTCATCTTCTCATCGAAAGGCACGCCGTCATCGACACCATCTGGGACACCGACATAACGGCCCGGAGTCAGCACGTACTTGTGCTTCTGGACCTCATCCAGCGTGGCCGACTTGCAGAAACCCTTTACGTCTTCGTACTTGCCGCTTTTATTGCGCCACTCATGGTAAGTGCCGGCAATGCGGGCGATATCTTCATCGGTAAAGACACGGTGGGTGCGGTCGATCATGTGCCCAACATCCCCGGCGTCAATGAACAACATCTCGCCCTGACGCTTGCGGTCTCCGTTGCCCGCCTTCTTGCGGGACAGAAACCACAGGCAGGCCGGTATGCCGGTGTTGTAAAACAATTGTTTTGGGAGAGCCACGATGCAATCAACCAGGTCGGCCTCGACAATGTTCTTCCTCATATCACCCTCGCTCGAGGTGTTGGACGAAAGCGACCCGTTAGCCAGTACCAACCCCATGATCCCCTTCGGCGACAAGTGGTAGACCATGTGTTGCATCCAGGCGTAGTTAGCGTTGCTGGTCGGAGGGACGCCGTACTTCCAGCGAGCGTCCTTGCGAAGCAGTTCGCCGCTCCAGTCGCTGTCGTTGAACGGTGGATTAGCCAGAATAAAATCTGCTTTCAAGTCCGGATGGGCATCTCTGAGGAATGATCCTTCGTTATTCCATTTAACCTGCGAGCCGTCGATACCACGAATGGCCAGATTCATCCGGCACAGGTGGTAGGTCGTCTGGTTGCTTTCTTGACCGTAAACTGAGATATCGTCGATCTTGCCCCGATGCTCTTTGACAAATTTCTCGCTCATGACGAACATGCCGCCGGAACCGCAACAGGGATCATAGACACGGCCCTTGTACGGCGCAATCATCTCGACCATCGTCTGGACTATCGACTTCGGGGTATAGAACTGGCCGCCCTTCTTGCCTTCGAGGGAGGCAAACTCGCCGAGGAAATACTCATACACGCGCCCCAACAGGTCTTTGCTCTTCGAGGCCTCGTCACCCAATGCGATATTACCGATCAGGTCGATCAGCCCGCCAAGCGAAGCCTTATCTAGATTGGGACGGGCAAAAACCTTCGGTAGAACTCCCTTGAGTGTGGGATTCTCCTTTTCGAGGGCCTCCATCGCATTGTCGACATCCTTGCCAATAGTGGGTTGTTTAGCGCGGGAGTGGAGGTACGACCACCGGGCGATCTGTGGTACCCAGAAGACGTTTTCACCCGTGTATTCGTCTTTAGCTTCCGGATCGGCCCCTTCATTCCTGGCTTCTTCCGTTTCGAGTTTGGCGTGCAGGGCCTCGAACGAGTCGCTGATGTACTTCAGAAAGATCAGCCCAAGGACGATATGCTTGTACTCGGCGGCGTCCATGTTCTTACGGAGTTTGTCGGCCGCCTTGAAGAGCGTCTTCTCGAACCGCTCGTTGTTGTTCTTTTTCTCTTTCTTTACTCGTGGCATATCTTCACTTCATTAAATCATCAAGCGTTACGACCAAGGTGTTCGCTAGCTTGTTATCGGTTTCGAGTCTTGGATCTGACGCGCGAATGGAGTTGGCTAGCCACAGTCAGAATATCCCCCCATGCGGATCGGCTTGTGAGCAAGTCGGGTTGTTCGGTCGCGGCATGGCTCCTCCCGCTCGCGCGGTAATAGCTTTGTATCTCCCAATTGCAGTCCAAAGTAAGGCTCCGATGCGAAAAAAGCAAGGGGGAGGCAATTGCAAAAAGACCACAAGAACTGTGGAGGTGGAGGGGGCGAGCGAGTATGTAAACGAAAGAGGCAATATATTGGCTATGAGTAGAAAACAGCGTGCCGCCAATCGGCGCAACGCGTGGTGACGGCAACTGTACATCGAAACCTCTTTGTGCCCCACCTCTCGGGTGGGACCTTTCTTTCCCGCGAAAGCGGGAATCAATCTTCTCTTGTGTTG